>OGEN01000106.1_pt1 | contig 130873 bp, 87 predicted proteins | sample 1570671 | NCBI WGS metagenome assembly OGEN01 (sample SAMEA2582128, study PRJEB24529) | metagenome | biome: Human gut stool | place: China | collected 2011 | reverse complement strand
AAATTGTTTTTAGTAATAAATGTTTTATCTGTAAACTACTTTCAGTAAAGGTCAAAGTAGCAATACAAATATCCGTTTGATATATATTGAATGAAAGGTCTACAATTATCAAAAGAAAAGAACATATATGTGTTTTATTCGTTTGATATATATCAAACGAATAAACGTTTGTGAACAAGCAAGTAATAGGGAGGAATATTTATATTGAATATCCGATATGAATAAGAAATGGAGATTGCTAAATTCCCTTTCGTATAAATAACGACTTTTGAAGGGAAAGAATCCTTTCAAATTCCTATCTTTGTGCAAGTTTTGTCATTTCCGGTCTGGGACTGACCAACATTGTTGTGCTCTCTGTTTATGAAAATAACTGAGATATATAGGAAAACACCAATTGAACAAATAGCATGAAACAGATTTTAGTTACCGGAGGAGCCGGATTTATTGGTTCTCATCTTTGTGAACGCCTGTTGAAAGACGGAAACAATGTGATTTGTATGGATAATTATTTTACAGGTCGTAAGCAAAATGTTGTTCATTTGTTGGACAACCCTTATTTTGAGATGGTGCGCCACGACGTGACGTTTCCGTATTATGTGGAGGTGGATGAGATTTATAACCTGGCATGTCCGGCATCCCCGATACATTATCAGTTCGATCCGGTGAGTACTACTAAAACATCTGTTATCGGTGCAATCAATATGCTTGGATTGGCAAAACGTACGAAAGCACGGATTCTTCAAGCGTCTACCAGTGAAGTTTATGGAGATCCGGTTGTTCATCCCCAGGAAGAAAGCTATTGGGGGAATGTGAATCCTATCGGCTTGCGTAGTTGTTACGATGAAGGAAAGCGTTGTGCGGAAACATTGTTTATGGACTATCATCGTCAAAATAAGGTAGACATTAAGATTATCCGTATTTTTAATACATATGGTCCGCGGATGCGTCCGGATGATGGCCGGGTTGTATCGAACTTTATCATGCAGGCATTGAAAGGGGAAGATATCACTATTTACGGGGATGGTATGCAGACACGTAGCTTTCAGTATGTGGACGACCTGATTGAAGGAATGGTGCGTATGATGGCATCTGAAAATTTCACAGGCCCTGTCAATTTGGGAAATCCGGGTGAATTCACCATGATCGAACTGGCAGAGATCATATTGAAGATGACGAACTCGAAGTCGAAAATTATATTTACACCTCTTCCTTCCGATGATCCGAAACAGCGCAAACCGAATATTACTTTAGCCAAAGAGAAGCTGAATGGCTGGGAACCGAAAGTACGTTTGGAAGAAGGTCTGATAGAGACTATTAAATATTTCAAGAGCCTTTAATTTTGCATTTTGATTATAAATTATGAAAATAGCGATAGTAGGAACGGGCTATGTAGGCCTGGTTACGGGGACCTGTTTTGCAGAAATGGGAACCGAAGTTTTTTGTGTAGATGTAAATACTGAAAAAATAGAGAACCTTAAACAAGGTATCATTCCTATCTATGAGCCTGGTCTGGAAGAAATGGTTCATCGTAACCAGCAAGCCGGGCGATTACAATTTACAACCGATCTTACCGAATGCCTGGACGACGTAGAGGTTTTGTTCAGTGCCGTTGGTACACCTCCTGACGAAGATGGTAGTGCTGACCTGAAGTATGTACTGGAAGTAGCCCGTACTGTCGGTCGTCATATCAAGAAACATATTCTGGTCGTAACGAAGAGTACGGTTCCTGTGGGAACTGCTAAAAAAGTGCGCCAGGCTATTCAGGAAGAGCTGGATAAACGGGGTGTGCAGGTTGAATTTGATGTTGCATCAAATCCTGAATTCCTGAAAGAAGGTGCGGCAATCAAGGACTTTATGAGTCCGGATCGTGTGGTTGTAGGTGTCGAATCTGAGCGTGCGGAAGAGTTGATGACTCGTCTGTACCGTCCTTTCCTTTTAAACAATTTCCGTGTAATTTTTATGGATGTTCCATCGGCAGAGATGACCAAATACGCAGCGAATGCGATGCTGGCTACCCGTATCAGTTTTATGAACGATATAGCCAATTTATGTGAGATCATCGGTGCGGATGTAAACATGGTTCGCAAAGGCATCGGTTCGGATAACCGTATCGGTAACCGTTTCCTGTATGCCGGCATTGGATATGGTGGTTCCTGCTTTCCTAAAGATGTGAAAGCATTGATCAATACGGCTAAACAGAATAAATACCCGATGCGTATCCTCCAGGCTGTAGAGGAAGTAAATGATGAACAGAAGTCTCTTTTATTCCGTAAGCTTGAAAAACATTTCGATGGTGACTTGAAAGGGAAACGTGTTGCTATTTGGGGATTAGCTTTTAAACCCGAAACAGACGATATGCGTGAGGCCCCATCTTTAGTCCTGATTGAAAAGTTACTGGCTGCGGGTTGTGAAGTGTATGCTTATGATCCGGTTGCAGTAGAAGAAGCAAAACGTCGTATTGGCGATGCGATCCATTATGCAAAAGACATTTATGATGCAGTTGTAGATGCCGATGCCCTGATGCTTGTAACGGAGTGGAAAGAATTCCGTATGCCATCATGGTCTGCAGTAAAGAAACTAATGGCTACTCCGCTCGTTCTTGACGGCCGTAATATTTACGATATCAAGGAAATGGAGGAGAATGGGTTTGTTTATCATTGCATAGGAAGATAATCGAAAAACAACTATCATACTATCATTTTTATGCCTGAAGGCTTAATCTATAAGCTCTCTGGGTATGATAGTTGTTCGTTTTATCTATCATTTATCTATCATAAACCCTCATTCAACTATCATTCTTAGCTGTTTTGTCGAAAAACAGGTCTCCCAAAGGCTTTAAAAAGAGTCTCACTTTTGCATATACATAGTCTTTTATTCGCAGAAGTAGTTACCTTTTAAGAGAAAGTAGTAGGGAAACTTAGCAGAGATACCCATTTTCACCTCTTTTACACCCCCATCTGATCGATACTGAGACCCGGGTGTGGAGGTGATTGAGATCCGGGTCTCAATGGATTTTTATAGTTATATATCTGAAAATAAACAATATACTGAGGGAGAAAAGATAACTGTTTTTATGATAGTATGATAGATGGATTAGTCACTATCATTGAAACTGTCATGCTCTGTATTAGTTGAATTTTATATCCAATAAGATGGTTTATGATAGTATGATAGTTGTTGCACAAATTTTTATGATGAAATTGTATTTTTCAATAGGTCGTATATGATTTCATAATCATGGCGGAAGAAACATTAAAAGATAAGACGGCTAAAGGGCTTTTTTGGGGAGGAATTAGTACATTCTTTCAGCAAATAATAGGAATGGTCTTGGGGATTTTTATAATGCGCATCCTTAATCCGGGAGATTATGGCTTGATGGCTATGCTTGGTATTTTTAGTGCTGTTGCTAATACAATTATGGATAGTGGTTTTACAACGGCATTGATAAATAAAAAAACTATTCGACATGAAGACTACAATGCAGTATTTTGGTTTAGTGCATTTTGCGGAATAATTATTTATGTGATTTTATTTTTTTCTGCTCCTCTTATTGCAGAATTTTATAATCAACCGGTTCTTCTTAATCTTTCCCGTGTATTGTTTTTAAGCTTCTTGATTTCGAGTTTAGGTATTGCTCATAATGCTATTTTATTTAAGAAACTCAAGGTTAAACAGAGAGGAATTGTTGATATAGTTGCCGTTTTTGTTTCGGGGGTTGTTGGATTGATATTCGCGTTATTAGGATTTGCTTATTGGGCGTTGGCAATACAGTTGGTTACTCAATGTCTGGTTGCAACTTTATTACGTTGGTGTTTTTCAGGATGGCGGCCTACTTTCTCGTTTGATTTTTCTCCGATTAAAGAAATGTTTGGATTTAGTTCTAAGATATTATTTAACAATATATTGGGACAAGTGAATATGAATGTTTTTTCTGTATTGCTGGGTAAGTATTATACAGATACTGATACAGGCTATTATTCACAAGGAAACAAATGGATGATAATAGGGAATACAACGGTAAGTGGTATGATACAAGGGGTGGCTCAACCTGTTTTGGTTGAAGTCGTAGATGATAAAGAGCGACAAAAGAACGTTTTTAGGAAGATGTTGCGATTTGGTGCTTTTATTTCTTTTCCTACATTATTGGGGTTGGCTTTTGTTGCGAAAGAGTTTATCTTGCTTACAGTCGGAGAAAAATGGATTAACAGTGTTCCATATCTTCAAATTCTGACTATTGCATATTCTTTTAGTTTTATTACAAATCTGTATTGTAGTTTGTTGTTGACGCATGGTAAATCTAATGTTGTATTATATGGAAGTTCTATTATTTATGGATCAAATTTGATATTGGCTTTTTGTTTAGTTCCATACGGGATTTTTACTATGATAATTGGATGTTCTATATTAACTGTTTTTTCAAATCTCTTTTGGCATTTTTGTGCTAAAAGATTAATTGAGATTCGAACGATTGATTTATTAAAGGATATATCACCTTATTTTTCTCTTATAGTAATTTGTATTTTAATATCCTGGTTTGCAACTTTAAAGATAGAAAATTTATATATTTTGTTTTTCTCTAAGATTTTTATAGTAACCTTGCTTTATATCGCTATATTATGGAGAATGAAATCTGTTCTTTTGCGAGAAACTATTTTTTTTATTGGTAAAAGACGATTTTAGTAATCTTTTCTAGATAGAATAATCATTATGGCTGTTTTTATTGTAAATTTATATAGGAGTTTATTACCAAAAGAGATGCGATCTCGTATCTATAAATTGTTTTTAGGTGATATTCTTTTCTTTTTTCGTAATTTTAAAGAGTGTTTGCGATGCAAATGGTATCTTATTTATTATTTTTTTAGAAAACCTAAAAATGATCAGGAGAGAGCTTATCTATTATTAGGAAAAATGGGGGTCTCTCCATATCCTTATTTGTGGAGAAAAGAATATGAAAGAATTGATTATCCGAGTTATATAGATACAGAAAATGGTTTGCCTTATGTGTTACATAAGCAAAAACGCTTATATTTTAAAAGGAGTATGTCTGATATTGTATCTGATGTATACCGGTCATTGCTTATAGAACAAGATGAACGCTCTGCACATTGTTGTATAAAATCTTATGATGAACTGAAGAACAAAGTTTTACTTGATATTGGTTCTGCAGAGGCTTATTTTGCATTGGAAATGATTGATATTGTTAAACATGTATATTTGTTTGAGTGTGATGAAGATTGGATAGAGGCTTTAAATGCTACTTTTAGACCTTGGTCCGATAAAGTGACAATTATTAGAAGTTATATAAGTGATGTTGATAATGGGGTAGATAGTATGACTTTAGATCACTTTTTTAGAGAGAAAAGTGCTGATAATCTTTTTATCAAAATGGATATCGAGGGGTATGAACGAAAGGCATTACAAGGGTGTAAAAAACTTTTGAGTAGTTTTAGAAATATTTCAGGTGCCATTTGCATATATCATCGGCATGACGATGAAGAAGTCATTGAAAAATATTTATGTAATAACGCATGTAGGACCTCAATACAGCCAGGATATTTATATTTTGAGAAAGAGATGAGGCATGCTGTATTACATTTTAGTCAAAATAGATAATAAGTAGTTTTGTTTTAATAATGGATTTGATTTCAATAATAACAATCAATTATAATTGTTACCTCGAAACAACAGAGTTCTTGGATTCTATAAGGAATAATTTAACCTGTAGAGGCTATAGTTATGAAATGATTGTTGTAGATAATGCCTCGACAACGGATGATGTAACGTTGTTGAAAAATAGATATTCTTGGGTCAAAGTTATCTCTAGCTCTCAAAACAGAGGATTCTCCGGAGGTAATAATTTAGGAATAGAGCATGCTTCTGGTAATTACTACTTGTTTATTAATAATGATGTTATCATAGATCATGATATAGTAATTCCACTGTTGAATAGATTTCGGCAAAGTGATAAAATAGGGGTTGTAACTCCTAAAATTTTAGATTTTGATACTTCCAGAATTATTTATGCTGGTTCAAAGCCGTTAGGTAAATTTTTAATTAGGATACATTACTATGATGATGAAGTTTCGGCATGTAAATCATTTCCTATACCTTATGCTCCAGGAACAGCTATGCTGGTAAAAAAAGAGGTTGTAGATAAAGTTGGATTTTGGCCTGAAATATATTTTCTTTATGAGGAGGAATTGGATTGGTGTCTGAGTATAGGTCGCCATGGGTATGAGATTTGGTATGATTCTAATGCATCTATATATCATAAAGGATCTATGACAACGGGGAAGAACAGTCCTTTAGTTCAATACTATACTACTCGAAATAGATTGTTGATTTTTAAACGCAATTTGAGAGGAAGGTATAAGTATTGTTCGATAATTTTTACACTAGGAGTATCAATACCTCAAAGATGTTTGAAATATTTTATAAATCAGCAATATAATTTATTGAGAGCAACGTTGTTAGGCGCTGTAGATTTTCTTTGTGGTACTTTTTATCAGCGATTAAAGTCATTTTGAACTTTATGAATACTAAGGTAAAATACTATATTATTAATTGCAGAAAGTTTGTAATGCAATTACTCTGTTTTAGGCAATTGTTATTTGCTAAAAGAATATTGAATTTGTTAGAGTCAAAAAAAGAAACATCAGAAAGCTTAAACTCATTTGTGAATTCTCGTTTAAATTTGATTCTTGATTCAGCGAAAAAGAATGCTTTATATTATAAAAGGAATAATGGCAATGGATTAATGGATTTACCTGTAGTCGATAAAAGCATTATTCGGGAGAATATGGATGATTTTATCAATGCAAAATGTCCATTTTATAATCGTTTTAGATTTAATACGGGAGGGAGTACAGGTGAGCCTTTTGTTTTTTATACTAATAGGCTGTCTGGTTATGTGGATGCTGCTCATCAGCGGTTTTTACATAAAAAAATAGGATATAAGCGAGGTGATAAGGTTTTTTCAATTGATGGGACTATCATTCCTGAAGATTTACAAAGTAAACATATTTATTGGATTAAGAGTGGTTCTTCTGACGCAGTGTTTGGTTCATATGCTTATTCTGCATTATCAATATCTTCAAAAAGTATTCCTTATATTTTAGAATCATTTGAACGTGAAAAGCCTGCTATATTAAGAGGTTATCCTAGCGCAATATGTGAAATAGCTGAGTTTATATTAAGTTCAGGTACTCAAATAGATTTTCAATTAAAGGGGATAGTTTTGACAGCAGAAAATATAATGGAGAAGCATGTACATTTGCTTAATGCAGCCTTTCATGCCCCAGTATATGGACAATATGGACATTCAGAGAAATGTATATTTGCTTATACTGAAGCTAACTCTTTGTCATATACATGTTCTTCCTATTATGGTTTTGTTGAAATATTGGATGAAAATAATAATCATGTTAAAATAGGTGAGGTTGGACGAATTACAGTATCCAGCTATTATAATAATGCAATGTATTTTTTAAGGTATGACACAGGTGATTTGGCTGAATATGGCGGTGTGGACAAAAATGGGAATATTATTTTTACAGCAATTATCGGGAGAAAACAAGATTTTATATATGATTTTGAGAAGAATCGAATTAATATAACAGCACTAATATTTGGTCAACATTTTCATGCGTTTGCGAATATTCTGAGGTGGCAGATAATTCAATCAGAATTGGGTAAAGTGGATATAAAAATAATAAAGAATAATTATTATACAGAAAAAGACGAATCAGAGATAAGGAATAAGTTCTTGTTAATGGGATTTGAGGTTGAGTTTTTTTACGTGGATGATATTGCATTAACTCCCCGCGGAAAATATAGATTGGTACAACAGAAGCTGAATATTTAATATGGCTCAAGAAAAAGATTTGTTGCGTTTGCTTTTTGTAGGGGATTTTTATTCTAATGATATTGAGAAAGTTAGTTTTTCGTCTGAGTTGGAGAGGGAGATAAATGCGAGTAATATTGTTTTTTGTAATTTTGAAGCTCCTATCAAAATTGATAATATAGCTACACAGAAAGTTGGTCCTTCTTTGGCACAATCTGTAAAAGCTCCTGATTTTCTTGAGAAAAAAGGATTTAATGTCATTGGTTTAGCAAATAATCATGTTGCTGATTTTGGACAAGAAGGGATTTTGCGAACAATGGAATCTTTTCAACATTCATTACTTCTTGGAGTTGGGACCTTTGAACAGGCATATTCCTTGAAAAAGGTGAAGATAGGAGAAAATACAATAGGTTTTTTAGCTTTTTGTCATTATGAATTTGGTATCCTGGATAATAGGGATGATAATAAAACTTTAGGATCTGCATGGATCAATCATCCATGTGTGGATAGTCTTATAGAGGAAAGTAAAAAAACGGTTGATTTGCTGATATTGGTAGCACATGCAGGTGTTGAAGATATTGATTTACCTTTACCTGAATGGCGAGAACGTTATAAATCTTTTATTCATTTAGGTGTAGATGCTGTAATAGGTATGCATCCTCATGTCCCACAAGGATGGGAGTTAATAAATGGAAAACCCATATTTTATAGCTTGGGTAATTTTTATTTTGATATGCATTCAGATATTCCGATGTGGAATAGAGGACTAGGCGTTGTGCTTGAATATAAAAACAATACTATTGTTAATATCAGTATTTTAAATTTGTTGAATGACGATGGGGTTATTAGAGTGGATAAATGTCCTGAGATTAATGAATATGTTAAAAGTTTGTCAGAACGGATATCCAATGGGTCATACATGAGTTCTCTCAATAATTTGGTTCTTGATTTGTGGGATAATGTTTATGAAAAGTACTTATTCATAGGAACTAATGGATTAACATTGAAATACGGATTGAATTTCTTTTTAAAACGGTTATATGGAGCATTATTTCGTAAAAAAGGAATGCCTTTATTTTTGTTAAATATATTTAGATGTGAAAGCCATAGATGGTTAATTCAGAGGGCTTTGGATTTAAAGAGTAAGATGCGATAAAACTTCTAGGATAAATGGTATGAAATATAATAAATTTGCCCCAATAGTTTTATTTGTTTATAATAGGCCAACACATGTACAGAAATTAATATCTTCTCTTAGATATAATGAGTATTTTCAATATAGTGATTTGATTGTTTACTCAGATGGAGCTAAGACTCCCGCTGATATTAATCTTGTACAACAAACGCGTACGTATATTAAATCTATTTTAGGTTTTAAAAGTGTAAGATTGATTGAACGTTCTACTAATTATGGACTTGCCAATAATATTATTGATGGGGTGACCTCTGTTATCAATGAATATGGGAAAGTTATTGTTTTGGAAGATGATTTAATCGTTTCATCATGTTTTCTTAAATATATGAATGATGCGTTGGACTTGTACGAGAATAAAGAAGATGTTTGTTGCATTCATGGATATGTTTATCCTGTAAAAAAGCCTTTGCCTGAGACCTTTTTCATCAAAGGTGCTGATTGCTGGGGGTGGGCTACTTGGAAACGTGGCTGGGATTTATTTTGTTCGGATGGAAAAGCTTTATTAGGAGAAATAGAGAAGCGAAACTTAAAGAAAGAGTTTGATTTTAGTAATTCCTATCCCTATTGTAGAATGCTAAAACATCAAATTGAAGGAAGGAATAATTCGTGGGCAGTTCGTTGGTATGCATCGGCATTCTTGCATAATAAGTTAACATTATATCCAGGCCGATCTTTGGTAAATCAAATAGGAATGGATGGAAGTGGTACTCATTGTAGTACTAATGAGATGTTTGATGTACCTTTGACTAATTCACCTATAGTACTTTCTAATATAGATATTCAAGAATCGAAGCAGGGAAGAGATGCTTTTATTTATTATTTTAGATATATAATGTTTTACTATAAAGTAAAGGCTAGACTGAAACGTATTTTCAAAATTAGTTGATATGCTTAATTTTTGTACCCTTTTTGACTCTGTTTATCTTTCAAGAGGTTTAGCGATGTATAATTCGTTAAGTCAACATTGTAAGGATTTCCATTTATATATATTTGCTTTTAATGATAAGTGCTATTCGATTTTACAGGCATTGCAGTTGAAGAATGTCACAGTAATTTCTTTGTCTGAGTTTGAAGATGAAGAATTGTTAAGGGTAAAACCGACTCGTACAAGAGCTGAATACTGCTGGACCTGTTCTTCTTCAACCATATTATATGTATTAGATCGTTATAATGTAGATCATTGTACGTATCTGGATTCAGATTTGTACTTTTTTTCATCACCTCAAGTCTTGCTGGACGAAATGGGAGAAAACTCAGTGCTGATAACTCCTCATCGATATACCCGGCAATATGACCAAAGTGTGAAGACAGGGATATATTGTGTACAGTTCGTTACCTTTAAAAATAATAGGCAAGGACGAACTGTTTTAGAATGGTGGCGTAATGCCTGTCTTGAATGGTGTTATGCTCGGTTTGAAGACGGACGTTTTGGAGATCAGAAATATCTGGATGATTGGCCTAATCGTTTTGAAGGAGTCTTTGTCTCTCAAAATTTAGGAGGTGGGGTTGCTCCCTGGAATATGCAACAATATAAGTTTGAACAGGAAGATGATAAGGTAATAGGTACTGAACTGAATACAAATAAAAAATTTTCAGTTATCTTTTTCCATTTTCACTCTTTTGTCTTTGTATCTCCAGACTTTTTTTCTCCACGCCCTTATTATGAAAGAAATGATTCATCAATTTTATTGCTCTTTAAACCATATGTGAAAGAAATAAAACAAATAAGAAGTAAATATCCTGTAATACAAACCTCTGAGTTATATTTGCATGGGTTGAAATATTATAAATATCTGCTTGAACTTTTGGTTCGTCGCGGATTAAGAGAAAAACATTATATTAAGTTGTTACATGAAAATTAAAATATGGCTCATATAATAGATTTAAAAACATTTACAGATAAGCGTGGAAATCTGACTGTGGTAGAAAAGGTATTACCGTTTGATATAAAACGAATATTTTATATATATGGCGTTGATGATTCTGTAAGAGGAGGACATCGCCATCATAAAACAGTACAGGCAGCTATTTGTTTGCAAGGACATTGTACGATATCCAATAATACAGGAGCGGAAAAACAAGAATTTGTATTGGATTCTCCGCACAAATGCCTGATCCTGGAACCTACGGATTGGCATATTATGCACCATTTTAGCAAAGATGCTATTTTAATGGTATTAGCCTCTGAATTTTTTGATTCGAACGATTATATTTATGAGCCTTATGATTGAATATGAGAGTTTAGGAAGATTGAATAAATCTTTCGAAGATGAATACATGCAGTGTTTTAGGGAATTACTGAATAGTGGTTGGTATATTCTTGGTAAACAAGTTGTTTCTTTTGAAGATGCTTTTGCACAATACTGTGGGGTAAAACATTGTATAGGAGTCGCTTCTGGGCTGGATGCTCTAATGTTGGCCTTGCGTAGTTATGATTTCCCGAAAGGTAGTGAAGTACTTGTCCCGTCAAATACTTATATAGCAACAATTTTGTCTATTCTTCAATGTGATCTTAAACCTGTTTTAGTAGAACCTGATATTCATACTTATAATATTGATCCTTTAAACATAGAGGAGAAAATAACGAAAAATACATGTGCTATCATGGTTGTCCATTTATATGGAAAAGCTTGTGATATGGGGAGTATCATGGGGATTGCTGATAAATATGCTTTACCTGTCATCGAAGATTGTGCACAGGCTCATGGTGCGATGTTTAAAGGACAGAAGGTCGGAACATTTGGAATAGGAGCTTTCTCTTTTTATCCAACTAAAAATTTAGGAGCTTTAGGTGATGCTGGTGCAATTACAACAAATGATTCTGATAAAAAAGAACTATTTAAAGCTTTGAGAAATTATGGTTCAAAGATTAAATATCAGAATGATTATATAGGTTATAATTCGCGTTTGGATGAAATTCAAGCATCATTGTTGAATGTAAAACTTAAATATTTGGATCGGATTAATTCACATAAAAGAGAATTGGCTGATATTTATTTGAAGGAACTAAAAGAGGATTTTATAAAACCGGTAGTTTCTCCTGATTATTTTGACGTATATCATATTTTTAATATACGTCATCCTAAAAGAGATGATTTGAAGGAATATCTTCTTAAAAATGGAATTAAAACAGATATTCATTATCCGATTCCCCCTCATAAACAAAAAGCGATGGAAGGTCTTTTTGAGGGTGAATATCCATTATCAGAAGAAATACATAAGACAACATTAAGTCTTCCTATATCATATGGGCATACTTTAGATGATGTTTCTAAAGTAATAGAAGTCTTAAATAAGTTTTAATAACAATGAATATACCGATAATCATAGTACATAGGGGAGATACATTTTATCTGAAGCTTGTTTTAGAACAAATCCGTTTATTTAATCCTCATACTAGAATTTGTTTGATCAGTGATGCTTCTACTGATAAATATTGTTTTGTAGAGCATTACAATATTGATGATTATTCGAAAGGAGCTGATGCTTTTAAGATGGCTTATATACATATGTCATCTAATCCCTATGATTATGAATTGATATGTTTTCAGAGATGGTTTTGCATTCGGGATTTTGTAAAAACTCAGAAAATAGAGAATTTTCTTTGTATGGATTCTGATGTATTGCTGTATTGTAATATTGATGAAGTCATGCAACAATATATATCTTATGACTTTACTACATGCAATAAACAAGGGCCTGGCTGCGCTTTATTCAATATATCTTCTATATCTGATTTTTGTGAATATATGATGTCTATGTATACAGAAGATATTCTTTTAAACAAGATGAAATCTATGTATCAAGAGATTATTGATAATAAACAATTGGGCGGTGTATGTGATATGGTTGCATTTGTCTGGTTTCAGGATAATACAAAATGCAATGTGATAGACATTGCTATTCCGACGAACGGTACATGTTTTGACGGATGTATTACATGGGGGCAGGGTTTCGAAATGGAAGACGGTAAAAAGAAGGTTTATTGGATAGATAATCTTCCGTATGGAAAATTAATGAATGATCAATCCCTGGTTCGATTTTATTGTTTGCATTTTCAGGGACGTTCGAAGTATTCAATGTATAAGTATATAGTGGATGAGCATAAAGTTCATCATTCCGGTTTTTGGTATAATTTAAAATGGTCCTTGTCAAAAGAGATATTGGGGGCCAGGTTGAAAGGAATAAAAAAAGCAATTCATAATCCACAAATGATAGTTAATTTTGTGAAGGCAAAATTGAAATAAAGTATCAATGGCATTGTTCTTGATATCAAAGGTTCGGCGCATTTTCTATAAATTGCAGATGTAAGGATAATGATATTTGGGGTATAAATCGAAAGAAAGATATAATAATGATAAAGTCGAAAATTAATCCTATACTGACTTTAGAATATTTAACTTCACAACCTGAAAATAAATATTTCGATAGGAAGTCTGCTAAAATTAAAGCTTCTGATATTGCCGATTTAGTTGTTGCATTTGCTAATGCGGAGGGTGGAACTATTGCTATTGGGATAAGTGATAAAACAAGGACAATCGAAGGTATAAATCATTGTGGTGTAGAGAAAATAAATAGTTTTCTTGCTGTGCCTAAGGACTGTTGTAAGCCAATGCCGGTTTATGAAGAAGAGTTTTTGGATGTGACAAATTCTGCTGGGCAGAAAGATCAAATTTTACTTCTCCATATTCATGCGAGTGTAGATCAGATAATAAGAACGACTAATGATTCCACTTATTTAAGAATAGGTGATAAGACTAAAGAGTTGAAAGGAGCTGATTTACGGAATTTAGAATATAGTAAAAGTAGTCGGCACTATGAAGATGAATGTAATATGGATGCTTCGATTTCGGATTTAGATTTAGAAGTTGTTGCAGAGTATAAACAGTATATAGGAGCTACTCATTTATCAATGGAACAAGTGTTGCGTGCTCGAGGTTTTTTGAGGAAACGGGGTTGCGATGAATATCTGACAAATGCAGCAGTATTATTATTTGCACAGAATGTACAACAATTTTATCCGAACTGTAGAATACGATTTATTCGTTATGAAGGAAGTTCTGCTCAAGTTGGTACAAGTATAAATATCATTAGAGACGTTAATATAGAACTGCCAATATTGAAAATCATTGATGAGGCTAAAAGATTTATATCATCTCAATTGAGAGAATTTACTGCATTGAATCAAAAAAGCGGTAAATTTCAAATAGTTCCGGAGTATCCTGAATTCGCTTGGCTTGAGGGAATTGTTAATGCTGTTACTCATCGTGAATATGGTATGGCAGGGGGATATATCAGGGTTACCATGTTTGATGATCGATTAGAGATTTTGAGTCCAGGGAAATTACCAAATGTGGTAACAATTGATAATATAAGGGAAACTCGTTATTCGAGAAACCCTAGAATCGCAAGAGTCTTAACAGATTTTGGTTGGGTTAGAGAGTTGAATGAGGGAGTGAAACGTATTTATTCGGATATGAGAGAATTCTTTTTGGACGATCCGATATATACGGAACCGGAGCAGTCGGTAAAACTTGTGTTGAAAAATAATATTGTGATGCGAACTATACGGCAGTCTGCACGTATTGAAGCGAATGTTGATGGTGATATCTGGAATCAACTAGATGAGTTAGAAAGGAAAATACTAACGTATATGGGGAGTCGGTCAAAAGTGATTCGCTCTGAACTGGTAATGCACACAGGCAAAGCGAGTAGAACAATAATAATGAGATTGAATCACTTGATTAGTTTAGGTATTATCAAGCGTAATGGAAGGATAAATGATCCGACTCAAACTTATGAGATGGTTTAGTTTGTTTTTATGTGTTTTGCGAAGTAAATGCGAAGTAAATGCGAAGTAAATGCGAAGTAAATGCAAAGTAAATGCAAAGTAAATGCAAAGTAAATGCAAAGTAAATGCAAAGTAAATATGATTATGTATGCAACAACCTGTTTTCTCGATCATTACAATAACATATAACGCTTCCCGCTGGGTGGAGTCGACCATTTTGAATGTGTTGAGCCAGTCGTATCCGAATGTCGAATATATTATTATTGACGGAGGGTCGACCGATGGGACTGTAGATATTATCAAACAATACGCTTCCGGAGTTTCTTATTGGGTCAGTGAACCGGATAAAGGTATATACGATGCAATGAATAAAGGGCTTCAAAAGGCTACGGGAGATTATGTGTGGTTTGTTAATGCTGGTGATTCTTTATATACTTCTGATACCGTACAAGGTGTTGCTTCCTTAATTCAAAAAAAGAAAGTGCTGCCTGATATTATTTACGGGGAAACTATTCTTATTGATGAAGAAGGAAAATCGCTGGGGAAACGGAGGTTGAAAGCTCCGGATAAACTAACATGGAAGAAATTTCGGATGGGAATGTTGGTTTGTCATCAGTCATTTATAACAAAACGGACAATTGCTCCGTTATATGATTTAACATATCGTTATTCTGCTGATTTTGATTGGTGTATCCGGTGTATGAAACAGGCGAAGAGAATATATAATACACGGATGACCCTGTCTAATTTTCTGGATGGCGGAGTCAGTACGACTCAGCGTAAAGCCTCATTGAAAGAAAGATATGATATAATGTGCCGGTATTACGGGACTGTATCAACATCCCTGCTTCATGTGTGGTTTGCCATTCGCTTTTATTTTGCAAAGTGGGTGAAAGGAAGAGTATAAACGAAACAATATATAGAAGATACATATTATGCATAGTATTATGAAAAATGTGGGTAAGCATGTTGCTGCCCTGATTTTATTTTTAGGGTTGGTAATGGCTTATTTTTCTCCGGCTGTATTTGACGGAAAAGTCATTAGACAAGGTGATAATGTGAAAGCGGCAGGTATGGGCGGTAGTCAGGTAGATAAATATGCCAAGACGGCTGAACCTGGGGAGTTTAGTGTCTGGTCGGACGCTATGTTCTCAGGGATGCCTTATGGACCTGGATATGGAAATCCTGCACCCGAGTTACCATCCTACAGCATCGTTGATAATTGGTTGAAACAACCTGGATATACTCATGCTGCGATGGTTTTTACCGGATTGGTATGTTTTTACCTATTGATGTGCATAATGGGGGTAAACTGGTGGTTGGCAATTGCAGGGGCTATTGCTTTTGCCTTTGCTTCCTATAATATAATTATTATAGAGGCTGGGCATATTGTAAAAGCTTATGTAATAGGATATATGCCTATTACATTGGCGGGGATGTTCCTTTTATTTAAACGAAAATGGCTTTGGGGAGCAGTCTTGTTTCTCTTAGGAGTGGCTTTCTCTTTATTAAATGGGCATATCCAGATTACTTATTATTTGGTTTTGTTGTGTTTATTCGTTTATTTGGGATATTCTATAAAGATGATCAGAGAAAAATTAACAGCAGATTGGTTAAAGACTTCTTTGATTATGCTTGCTTGTGTCGTATTGGCAGTTCTTCCGAATGCAAAACATATGTATGCTAACTGGGACCTTGGCCAACACTCGATTCGTGGGGCGTCGGAACTGACTCCGAAACCGGATGAAACGGGAAAGGTGGAAAAAGCATCTTCCGGGTTGGATAAAGATTATGCATTTCAGTGGAGTTACGGTTGGAAGGAACTGCTGACTGTTATGATCCCGGATGTATATGGTGGTAGTTCAGGAGGTACGCTGGATAGCTCTTCCGAATTATATAAAGAATTGAAGAAAAATGGGGCACAAGTAGGGAAAGAGGTACAGACTTATACCTATTGGGGAGATAAACCGTTTACGTCGGGTCCTGTTTACTTTGGGGCATTGGTGTGTTTCTTGTTTGTACTTGGAATGTTTGTGGTGCGTAATCCGATGAAATGGTGGTTGTTCGCAGGTTCTATTTTCCTGACATTCCTGGCATTGGGACGTAATTTTGATGCGTTTAATGATATTATGTTCCATTATCTGCCTTTGTATAATAAGTTCAGAACGGTGGAGATGGCTCTGGTTATTCCCGGATTTGTATTCCCTATTGTTGGTATTTGGGGATTACGGGAGATATTCAGAGGAAATGTCGATGATAAAACAATGAAGAATGGCTTTTTGTGGTCTGTGGGTATAACGGGAGGTATTTGTCTGATTATCTTCTTGATACCTTCGTTATTGTTGAATTTCCATTCTGTATATGATGCACAGTTCCAGAATCAGGTACCGGAATGGTATTATACAGCCTTGTTGATGGACCGTGCTTCTTTGGCTTCGGCCGATGCGCTACGCTCTCTGATCTTTATATTATTGGGAGCAGCTTTATTGCTTTGGTACTGGAAAGCTAAAAATAAAAAGACGGCTTCCCTGATCGTGAGTGCCGGTATGGCAGTGTTGATACTGGTTGATTTGTGGTCTGTCGACCGTCGTTACCTGAATGATGGTAATTATGTAAAAGAGAAAGCTGAAGAAAGTTATAAGGAAAGCGTTGCCGATAAAGAGATATTTAAGGATACGGATGAATCTTACCGTGTGTTTGGCCTGACTAATCCCTGGCAGGACACCAACGTATCTTACTTCCACCATTCTATCGGAGGATATCATGCCGTTAAATTGCGCCGCTATCAGGAATTGATCGATCACCGCCTCGATGGCGAATATCGTAATATAATCGGAGCTTTGCAGAAGGCACAAACAATACAGGATATAATGCCTGTCCTGGCAGCTTCTCCTTCCCTGAATATGCTGAATACCCGTTATATTATTTATAATCCGGATCAGGCTCCGATCCGTAATCCGTTTGCTTATGGGAATGCCTGGTTTGTAGATAAGATCGATATTGTGGAGAATGCAGATGCGGAGATTGAGGCCTTAAATACGATCAATCCTCTGGAAACGGCTGTTGTGGATAAGAGTTTTGCAAAAGACCTGGAAGGCTTCACCCCTCATAAAGATTCTACAGCAACGATTGTATTGGAGAAATACCGTCCTAATCGGTTGACATATAAAACGAAGGCTTCTTCGGAGCAATTAGCTGTATTTTCTGAAATCTACTATCCGGGCTGGAAAGTAACGATCGATGGAAAAGATGCAACTCATTTCCGTGCCGATTGGATCTTGCGTGGTATGTTGGTTCCGGCAGGAGAACATACGATTGTTTTTGATTTTCATCCGGATACTTATGTTCTGGCGGCTAATGTCTCGGCATATAGCTCTTTCCTGATCCTGCTGTTATTGATTGTGGCAGTGGGCTGGTCCGGCTGGCAGATATGGCAGAAAAAACGTGATTAATCGATTTGTATAGAAGATGCGTATTCTGTTAGATAAAGTCGGTAAGCATGTTGTAGCAGTTCTTCTGTTCCTGGCATTGGTTATGGCTTATTTCTCTCCGGGAGTGTTTGAGGGAAAGGTCATCAGCCAAAGTGATAATATTAAGGCAGCCGGGATGGGAGGCAGCCAGGTCGATGAATATGCCAAAACTGCTGAAGAAGGAGAATTTAGTGTCTGGTCTGATGCGATGTTCTCCGGAATGCCTTATGGACCGGGATATGGAAATCCTGCTCCGGAACTTCCGTCTTACAGTATAATCGACGGTTGGCTGAAGAAAGTCGGTTATACACATGCGGCAATGGTTTTCGTCGGTTTAGTCTGTTTCTATTTGCTGATGTGCATAATGGGAGTGAACTGGTGGCTGGCAATAGCTGGAGCCATTGCTTTTGCGTTCGCATCTTATAATATTATAATAATAGTAGCAGGACATATTGTAAAGGCGTATGTTATTGCTTATATGCCTGTTACTTTGGCAGGAATGATCCTGTTATTCAGGCGCCGGTATCTTTGGGGCGCTGTGATCTTTTTATTGGGAGTCGCATTTTCTATCGCTAACGGACATGTTCAGATTACTTACTATCTGGCTTTACTCTGTTTTTTTATTTATCTGGGATATGCGATCCGGCTGATCAGGGAAAAGTCGATAGGGGAGTTGGGCAAAGTATCGGCGATTATGGTCGGATGTGTCATACTGGCGGTATTACCCAATACACAACATCTCTATTCTAACTGGGATTTGAGCCAGCATTCCACTCGTGGGCCGACGGAGTTGACAACAACAACTCCTGCCGGGGAGAAGATCTCGACCGGACTTGATAAAGATTATGCATTTCACTGGAGTTATGGAAGGATGGAACTCCTCACTTTATTAGTTCCGAATGCCTATGGGGGTGCCAGTATCGGTACATTAGGCAGCGATTCCGAACTTTATAAGGAGATGAAAGCCAATGGAGCCCAGGTAGGAAAAGAAATACAGACTTATACCTATTGGGGAGATAAAATGAGCACATCCGGACCTGTGTATTTCGGAGCTTTGGTCTGTTTCCTGTTTGTTCTGGGAATGTTTGTGATCCGTAATCCGATGAAGTGGTGGCTGTTTGCTGCTTCTGTCTTTTTTGTATTTTTGGCGTTAGGTCGTTATTTTGACCTTTTTAATGATGTTGTGTTTCATCATTTGCCTTTGTATAATAAATTCAGGACGGTAGAGATGGCTTTGGTTATTCCGGGGTTAATATTCCCGGTCGTTGCTATCTGGGGATTGCGGGAGTTATTTGCAGGAAATGTAGGGGAATCAGTCCTGAAGAAAGGCTTTTTGTGGGCATTGGGACTTACCGGAGGAATCTGTCTTATCCTGTGGCTGATGCCATCTCTACTTCTGACTTTCCAGTCTCCTATGGATGTAAATATACAAAATCAGTTTCCGGACTGGTATTATACTGCTTTGTTGAGAGATAGAGCATCATTGACTTCTGCCGATGCACTACGTTCTCTTATCTTTATTCTTCTGGGGGCAGCTTTATTGTTCTGGTATTGGAAAGCGAAAGATAAAAAGAAAACGGCCGTTTGGGTGAGTGCAGGAATTGCAGTTTTGATGCTTGCAGACCTTTGGACGGTCGACCGGCGTTATCTGAACGATGGCAATTATGTAAAAGAGAGTCCGCAGGAATCTTATAAAAAACGGCTTGCAGATGCGGAGATACTGAAAGATACCGATCAGTCCTATCGTGTATTGGGGTTGAATAATCCCTGGGAGGAGACGACCGTTTCCTATTTCCATCACTCTTTGGGCGGATATCATGCTGTTAAATTACGGCGTTATCAGGAACTGATCGAACATCGTCTGAATGGAGAGTACCGGAATATAATCGGGGCTTTACAAAAGGCACAGACGATAAGAGATATATTACCTGCCCTGGCATCTTCTCCTTCTTTGAATATGCTGAACACACGCTACATCATTTATAATCCGGATCAGGCTCCGATCCGTAATCCGTTTGCTTATGGGAATGCCTGGTTTGTGGATAAGGTGAATGTCGTAGCGAACGCAGATGGGGAAATTGAAGCCTTGAACACGATTGATCCCCAGGAAACGGCAGTGGTGGATAAACGGTTTGCGAAAGATCTGGAAGGTTTTATTCCGGAGAAAGATACTACAGCAACGATCGTATTGGAGAAATACCGTCCAAACCGTTTAACCTATAAGACAAAAGCTTCGTCAGAACAACTGGCTGTCTTCTCTGAGATCTATTATCCGGGTTGGAAAGTGACAATAGACGGGAAAGAAACAACCCATTTCCGTGCCGACTGGATATTGCGTGCTATGTTGATTCCGGCCGGGGAACATACGGTCGTTTTTGATTTTTACCCGGAGAATTATGTGATAGCTGCCAATATATCTTCTTATAGTTCCTTCCTGATTTTATTATTGCTAATCGTTGCAGTGGGCTGGTCCGGCTGGAAATACTGGCGTCAGCAACATTCTGCTACTACAGAAATAAAATAACGATGATTTCTTATTCAATCATAATACCCGTATATAACCGCCCGGCTGAGGTGCGTGAATTATTGGAGAGTCTGGTCAATCAGACCTGTAAGGATTTTGAAGTCCTGATTGTGGAAGACGGCTCTGTCGTCCCTTGTGATGAGGTCGTTAAGGAATATGAGGATAGATTGAATATCCGTTATTTCTTTAAACCCAATTCCGGTCGTAGCCTGACCCGGAATTATGGAATGGAACGGGCCGAAGGGAAGTACCAACTGTTTTTTGATTCCGACTGTATTATTCCGGAAGATTATTTTGAGAAAGTAACAAACTATCTGAAGGAAACGAAGGCTGATTGTTTCGGTGGTCCGGATAGGGCACATTCCTCTTTTTCCCTGATGCAGAAAGCGATCAGTTATTCGATGACCTCTTTTCTGACTACCGGTGGTATCCGGGGAAGTAAGAAAGGATTGGAAAAGTTCGTGCCCCGTACGTTCAATATGGGATTCTCCCGTGAGGTTTATCAAAAAGTGGGTGGGTTCAAGGATATGTTCGGAGAAGACATCGACTTGAGTACACGTATCCGTAAGGCTGGATTTACAGTGGAACTGTTCCCGGATGCTTATGTTTATCACAAGCGCAGAGTGAGTCTTAAATCATTTTACAGGCAGGTTTATGTGTTTGGGATGGCTCGTGTCGATTTATATCAGATGCATCCGGACTCTTTGAAATTAGTTCATCTGCTACCTGCTTGTTTTGTTCTGGGAGTGGTCTTTTTACTGTTGTCGTCCTTGGTTTGTCCCTGGGCTTTACTCCCTTTGGGAATTTATATACTGGCTCTTTTTCTGGAATCCCTTTGGGTTAATAAGAGTTTGCCGATCGCATTGCTTTCTATTGTGACCAGTTTTATTCAGTTGGGAGGATATGGCATAGGCTTTATCGGTGCGTTTATCCGCAAAGTGATTCTTAAACAGCAAGTGGATGTGGAAGCAGAGCTAAAAAAACATTACAAGAAGAAAGCCTGAAGAAACGTATAATAAAGAAAAGGACCTGGCAGAGTATTTCCAATACATCTGTCAGGTCCTTTTTGTTTCAATATCTGTAATGATCCGCCTTATATGGTCCTTCTACCGGAACTCCGATATACTCAGCTTGCTTAGGACTCAATTTAGACAGTTTCACTCCGATCCGTTCGAGATGTAGGCGGGCTACTTCTTCGTCCAGACGTTTCGGCAGGCGGTAAACACCTACTTCATAAGCCATCTGCCACAAATCCATCTGTGCGAGCACCTGGTTGGTGAACGAGTTACTCATCACGAATGACGGGTGACCGGTTGCACAACCTAAGTTAACCAGACGGCCTTCAGCCAGCAGGAAGATAGAATTTCCTGTCGGGAAAGTATATTTGTCTACCTGCGGTTTGATATTGGTATGCTGGATATTCGGATAGTTGATCAGGTTGTCTACCTGGATTTCATTGTCAAAGTGACCGATATTACATACGATAGCCTGGTCTTTCATCTGAGACATATGACCGATTGTAATGATATCGCAGTTACCGGTCGTCGTAACGAAGATGTTACCTTCTTTCACAGCATCTTCCATTGTAGTTACTTCAAAGCCTTCCATAGCGGCCTGCAAAGCACAGATCGGGTCGATTTCCGTAACCAGTACACGAGCCCCGTAGGAACGCATGGAATGGGCACAACCTTTACCGACATCGCCATATCCGGCAACGACAACGACTTTACCGGCAATCATCACGTCGGTAGCGCGTTTGATACCGTCGGCCAACGATTCGCGGCAACCATACAGGTTATCGAATTTGGACTTCGTTACGGAGTCGTTTACATTGATAGCCGGAACCAGCAGTTCGCCTTTTTCCATCATCTGATACAGGCGGTGTACACCGGTGGTTGTCTCTTCCGAAACACCTTTCATTTCTGCAATTGTACGGTGCCAGCGTCCGTTATCTTCTTCCAGGATGCGATGTAAAGTATCCAGAATTACCTGTTCCTCATGGTTTCCGCCTTTACGGTTGATCGTTTCTGCGTTATCTTCGGCACGGTATCCCATGTGAACCAATAAAGAGGCATCTCCGCCATCGTCAACAATCATGTGAGGGCCTTTCCCGTCGGGGAAACGAAGTGCCATGTCGGTACACCACCAATATTCTTCCAGCGTTTCACCTTTCCAGGCAAAAACGGGAACGCCATCGGCAGCGATAGCCGCAGCGGCATGGTCCTGTGTAGAGAAGATGTTACAGCTTGCCCAGCGTACATCTGCTCCCAACGCAACTAATGTTTCGATTAACACTGCAGTCTGGATAGTCATGTGCAGTGAGCCGGTGATACGGGCACCTTTCAGAGGTTTCTGATCGGCATATTTCTGGCGCAGAGCCATTAGTCCCGGCATTTCGTGTTCGGCGATCTCGATCTCTTTACGACCGAAGTCTGCCAAACTCATATCTGCCACTTTATAAGGCAGATTAGTTGGAAATAATTGTGACATAAATAATACTTATTTTGAATGTGTGGCAAAGATAAGAAATTATTAGGTTGTTCAGATAATTCCTGGGGACAAACATAATCATCCCCTGGTGTCTTCAAAATTTCCCGCTTGGGAAACTCCGGTTTCCAAGGCAGGAAACGCTAGTTCCCTCGGCAGGAAATTACAGTTCCCCAGGCAGGAAACCGGAGTTTCCTGAGCTTGGAATTACGAAAAAACTGTAATCGGTTGTGTAATAGTATTATGAGTGATACTTTGCAAAAGGCGATAAAAGAGTATACAAATAACGCTGATTAAGCAGATTCACACAGATTTCATTTCTATTTAAAACGATAAATCTGCGGTTATCTGTTTAATCAGCGTCATCTGCGCACCGGTAATAAAATTCCGGACTTATACTGGAGTAATGCCTTGTTCGGCAAGCAACTTGAGGCTGAGGTCTTTCAGTTTAAACTTCTGTATCTTTCCGCTGCCGGTCATCGGGAAGGTATCGACGAAGAAGATGTATTTCGGTATCTTGTGGCGGGCGATCTTGCCGCGGCAGAAATCTTTTACCACATCGTCTGTCATCGTTACACCTTCATGCAGGATGATGAAAGCGCCTACTTCCTCTCCGTATTTCTTGGACGGAACGGCTGCCACCTGCACGTCTTTCACACCTTCCAGGTGATACAGGAATTCTTCTATCTCACGCGGATATACATTTTCTCCGCCACGGATAATCATATCCTTGATGCGGCCGGTGATGCGATAATATCCGTTTTCATCTTTTATACCGAGGTCGCCACTATGAAGGAAACCGTCTTTATCGATTACTTCGGCTGTAGCGGCAGGGTTGTTGTAATAACCTTTCATGTTATTGTAACCGCGGTTACACATCTCTCCTTGTACACCGACCGGGCATTCTTCGCCGGTTTCCGGGTCGATAACGCGCACTTCCGTAAATTCAAAGTCGCGTCCTACCGTGTTATGACGTGCTTCCATCGGATCGTCGATGCGTGAGTGTGTCATACCCGGAGATGTCTCCGTCAAGCCGTATACACTGGTTACTTTCATATACATTTTCTCTTCCACCTGGCGCATCAGTTCGACCGGGCAGAGTGAACCGGCCATAATACCGGTGCGGAGTGAGGTAAGGTCGAACATCGGGAACATCGGGTGGTTCAGTTCGGCGATGAACATGGTCGGTACGCCGTAAAGAGCCGTACAACGTTCTTTATGGATAGATGCCAGCACGACCAGCGGGTCGAATTTCTCAACCATCACCTGTGTACATCCGTGTGTCAGTACGTTCATGGATGCCAATACCACGCCGAAGCAGTGGAAGAGGGGAACGCAGCAACATAGTTTGTCGTCGGCAGTAAATTTCATGTGCTCGCCGGTCAGCAAACCGTTGTTGGCAATGTTATAGTGCGTCAGCATAACCCCTTTCGGGAAACCTGTCGTACCGGAGGTATATTGCATATTGACAACATCGTGGCAATTGACGAGCTTTTTGGCTTCTTCCAGTTTGTCGTCGCTGATGTTTTCACCCAGCAGTAACAACTCCGGTGTATTGTACATGCCGCGGTATTTCTCCTGACCGATGTAAACCACGTTCTTCAGTCGTGGAAAACGCTTGCTTTTCAGGTAACCGCGTTGTGATTCCTTTAACTCGGGGAGCATGGAATACATCATATCGATATAACTTCCGTCGAATACACCGTCGGTGATACACATGGTATGTATATCGGCATTTTCAACCAGAAATTCCAGTTCGTTCTGCTTATAGTTCGTATTTACCGTAACGGCAACGGCCCCAATCTTGGCAGCTGCATAAAGGAATGTCAGCCAGTCGGGTACATTGGTTGCCCAGATACCTACGTGTGTGCCGTGTTCGACACCGATAGACAGCATACCTTTCGCCATCCGGTCGACACGTTCGTTAAACTTTTTCCATGTGAAACGCAGGTCACGATCGGAATAAACCACGTATTCCTTGTCCGGCGTCAAAGTGGCCCAATGTTCCAGCCATTGACCTAAAGTCTTGTCCTGTAATTGTATTTCCATATCCTTCGGTCAATTAGTACGGGGTATAAACAACTCCAAGTATTTTAGCTGTGCTGTCGGCGGCAGCGTGAACATGATGGGCAACGATAGAATCGTAGTAAATACTGTCGCCTTCTTCCAGTAAATACGTATTTTTCCCATAGTTTATTTCAACTACGCCGGCCAGTACATAAATAAATTCTTCGCCTTCGTGTGTGGAAAGAACGAAATCAACACCTTCTTCTGATGGGGAAACATCGATCAGGAACGGTTCCATATGCCGCCCGGACTTATCCTGCGACAGGGAGTGATATTCCATGTGTTTGCGGTTTTCCATCGAATTGTTGGTGAAACCGATGCTATTGGAATCGTTGCTGTCTTTTTTGCGGCAGATAACCGGACCCAGTTCTGACTGGTCGTCGAGGAATGTTCCCAGACGGACACCGAGTACCCGTGCTATTTTGATAAGTGGCGCTAGTGAAGGAAAGTCTACATTACCTTCTATGCGTTCGATCTGTTCGATACTCAGGCCGGAGCGTTCGGCTACTTCTTCAACGGAAAGTTGTTTTGATTCACGGATACTTTTAATTTTGGCTCCGATGATTTTGTTGTTTCCCATAAGTATGTTTATTTTAGATTTTCTTTTAATTTGTAACTAAACGCCGCAAATTTACATTAATATTTTATTTTACCATGTAAATTGCTGAAAGAAAAAAAGGGCAACCCTTGTATGAGTTGCCCTTTTGTAACTTCCGGAGAAGTAGTTTCTTATTTTCTGATACCAAGCTCTTTAATGATAGCACGATATCTGTTGATATCAACTTTAATCAGATAGTCCAATAAACGACGACGTTTACCTACCAACATTTTCAGCGCTCTTTCAGTGCTGTAATCTTTGTGATTACTTTTCAGGTGCTCTGTCAAGTGTGCGATACGAACTGTGAACAAAGCGATCTGGCTTTCTGCTGAACCTGTGTCAGTTGCAGATTTGCCATACTTTTCGAATAATTCTTTTTTCTTTTCTGAATCTAAAAACATGATTCTTTGTACTTTAATAAATTGATACTATATTATCTAAGCGGATGCAAAGGTAGGCATTCCTTTGAGATATACAAGACTTTTCATCTTATTTTTTGTATTTTGAGACATGAATGACATATATATATCGTAAAAATGTCGTATTTTTGCAGCCAATAAATTAGTCTTCGATGCAAAAACTCAGAAACATCGCGATTATCGCGCACGTAGACCACGGCAAAACGACGCTCGTGGATAAGATGTTATTAGCCGGTAAGCTTTTCCGTGAAGGACAGGCAGAACCGGATCAGTTCATGGACAACAATGATTTGGAACGTGAACGAGGAATTACGATTTTGGCCAAGAATGTCTCTATTAATTATAAAGATTACAAAATCAATATTATTGATACTCCGGGTCACGCCGATTTCGGAGGAGAGGTAGAGCGTGTATTAAACATGGCCGATGGTTGTTTGTTGTTGGTCGACGCGTTTGAAGGGCCGATGCCTCAGACTCGTTTTGTATTACAAAAAGCAATCCAGTTGGGATTGAAACCGATTGTGGTTATTAATAAGGTAGACAAACCGAACTGTCGTCCGTCGGAAGTTCAGGAAATGGTTTTCGAATTGATGTTCAGCCTGGACGCAACGGAAGAGCAGTTGGATTTCCCGACAATCTATGGTTCTGCAAAACAGGGATGGATGTCGACCGACTGGAAAGAACCGAAAGAAGATATTCTGGCATTGTTGGATGCTATTATTGAATATATACCGGAACCGAAAGTGCTGGAGGGAACTCCTCAGATGCTGATCACTTCGCTGGACTTTTCAAAATATGTCGGACGTATCGCGGTTGGACGTGTTCATCGCGGAGAGCTGAAAGAAGGCCAGGAAGTTATGTTGTGTAAACGTGACGGTTCGATGGTGAAATCAAAGATCAAGGAAGTCGATGTATTTGAAGGTTTAGGCCGTACAAAAGTATCTTCTGTTCAATCGGGTGATATTTGTGCTGTAATCGGAATCGAAGGTTTTGAGATCGGTGAAACGATTGCCGATGTGAATGAGCCGGAAGCATTGCCGACAATCGCTATCGACGAACCGACCATGTCTATGCTCTTTACGATCAATAACTCTCCGTTCTTCGGTAAAGACGGTAAATTCGTGACTTCACGTCATATATTTGAACGTTTGCAGAAAGAGCTGGATAAGAACCTTGCATTGCGTGTGGTTCCGACCGATTCAGCCGATTCGTGGTTGGTATATGGTCGTGGTGTGCTTCACTTGTCTGTATTGATCGAAACGATGCGTCGTGAAGGATACGAATTGCAGGTAGGTCAGCCGCAGGTTATCATCAAAGAAATAGACGGTGTAAAATGTGAACCGGTAGAACAGCTGACAATCAATCTTCCGGAAGAATCATCCAGCCGTATTATCGATATGGTGACAAAACGTAAAGGTGAGATGACGATGATGGAAAGCAAGAACGACCGTATGCATCTTGAGTTCAATATACCTTCACGTGGTATTATCGGTTTGAACAATGCTGTTCTGACTGCTTCTGCCGGTGAAGCGATCATGGCTCACCGCTTTCTGGAATATCAGCCGTGGAAGGGAGATATCGAACGTCGTAACAATGGCTCTATCATTGCGATGGAGACCGGAACTGCGTTTGCCTATGCTTTGAACAATCTTCAGTCACGTGGTCGTTTCTTTATTGCTCCGCAGGAAGAAGTTTACGCCGGACAGGTAGTGGGAGAGCATACAAAGGAAGGTGACCTGGTTGTTAACGTAACAAAGTCGAAGAAACTGACGAATATGCGTGCTTCCGGTTCAGACGATAAAGTGTCTCTGGCTCCTCCTATTGTATTCAGTCTGGAAGATGCCCTGGAGTATATCAAGGGAGACGAGTATGTAGAAATCACTCCGAACAATATGCGTATGCGTAAGATCATCCTGGATGAAACAGAACGTAAACGTCAGGGTAGATAATTTACATCTATAATATAGAAAAGCCGGGTTCACATCGTGTATCCGGCTTTTTATTTGGTATCTACTTTTATTTTAGTGCAGATGCGTAGTTGTAGATTTGTAAGACGTTGTCGATGTCGTTAAAATCGATCTTATTGTCATCGGCATATTTCTTTAGCTCATTTTTATGGTTCGGAAAGGCTTTGAGGAATTGCTTTTCGTTGATGAAGCGGTATTGTTTTCCCTTACGTTCTATCCGGAAGATCTTGTCGATGCGGGTCAGGATCAATTTTTCCGTTTCCAGTTTATGCATGGTGCTGCCTGACTGGAACGACGAATAAGTGTCGACAGCCGATGTTTCCGAACGGCCGCCGTAGCCTACTTGTTTCCCTTCCCATTTTAATGAACCTCTGTACTGTACGAAAATAGGCGGATCTTTCTGTAACACCTCCGTTGCCCCGTCTTTAGTCGGGAGGAATATTCTTTCCCCGATTTTAATCGTTGCAACCATGTCCGGCTCAGAGAACTCTTTGATGTTATTTTTGTCGTATTTATCCCGGAATAAAAATTTCTTGATCAAAAGACTGTAATTTAGCGGAACATTGAATACCCGCCCGTCTTTGTAGTACACATGCCCGTTTTCGAAATGCTGCAACAGGAATTGTGTGCTATCGATCGGAACTCGTTGTGCGTGAGCTTCAATCAGAAAACCTATACTGATAAATAGAAAAATAGCGAGCCGTTTCATAATGCTTAAGATTTATGTCTGCAATATACAACTTTCTGATTAATAAAAGAATGACTTGTGATTTTTTTGTATTTGATAAGTTCTGGAAATGAAAAAGGCCATCTCATTACGAGACAGCCTTTTTTTATAGGATTGTGGTAATATCTAATTACTTAACCAAGCTAGCGAATTCGCTGTTAGTTGCATATTTTGCAAATTCCAGGTCGATAGCAGCTTCTTTAGCCAAAGCTCTGTCAGCAGCGATAGCAGCCTTCAGGTTGCTTACAACGCCGTTAGCGTCGTTTGTACGAGCAGCTACAACAGCTTTCAGATAAGAAGTGATTGCGTCAGGATTAGCAACAGCGTTCAGAGTCTGAGATGCTTTGCTATAATCTTTTACCAAGATCTGAGCCAATGCAGCGTTGTTAGTCTTAACAGAACCGAAAGAGTTAACAGCCTTAGCCCATTCGCCTTGTTCCAGGTAAAGAACACCCAGAGCTTCGCCTAATTCAGCTACGCCTGCAGCGTTACCGAACAATTGCTGAGCTTTAGCCTGGTCACCCTTAGTCAGAGCGATAAGACCTAAGTTCATGTTAGCTTCGTTGTTAGCCTTAACAGAGTTAGATTTGTTGAACATCTGTTCAGCCTTAGCCAGGTCACCAGCCTTGAATGCCATCATACCGATGTTGTTCCAAGTGCGGTAGCAGTTAGGATACAGCTCAGAAGCTTTAGTATAGATTGTCATCTTTTCAGCATCGTTGTTAGTCAGAGTAGCAGCATACAGAATTTCTTCGATGTTCAGTTCAGAAGGATTGCTCTTAGCCAATGCGCTGATTTCGTCGTCAGACTTACCGATGATTTCGATGTTAGCAGTCAAACGAGAACGACGTAACTGAGGTAAGATAGTTTCTGCCAGATCAGAATATACAGCAGAGATGTTTTTGATTTCTTTTTCTCTTGTTTCAGGATCCTGGTACATAGAGATAACTCTTAATACGAGGTCTTTATCCTGCAGGTTAGAAGCAGATACCAATTCTTTGAAGCCTTCCCAGTCCTGAGCAGTGTAACGTGCGTCAACCGGAGCATCCACTTTCATTTTCTTCAATTCTTTAGCCAGATATTTAGAAGTATTACCTTCACGTCTTTCAGCCAAACCTGTATTCAGTTTAACACCACCATCAGGAGATGCATAAGCAGAAATTTCGATTGCTACGTTCTGGTTAGGAGCTTCGTCTGCATTTTTAACCAAGTCTTTCCAGTCTGCGATAGCAGTAGAGTTCAGTTCTTTTGAACGAAGTTCAGCCTGCTGGATCAAGAACATGATGTTAGCATCGTGAGCTTCTTTGATAATACGCTGGAATTTGTCAGCAGCGATAGCAGCAGTTGCAGTAGCAGCGTCAGCCAGTTCAGAAGTTGCGATTACACCTTCACCGATCTTTACGTCCGGCAATTTAACTGTTTTGTTTTTGATCTTTGCATCGAAAGTCAGATACAATTCTGATTTCTTCATTTCAGGTTTGTAAGTGAAAGCAGATTTCATGGTTACGTTAGCACCTTCTTTCTGCGGGATAACCTGATTGTTACCTTTTACTTTCTCACCCTGATAAGTGTAAGAAGTTCCCCATGCTTCACCACCGGCATAGCGAAGAACCGGAGTTACTGTTACAGTTGCTTTCTTGTTGAACCATTTTGCAGGGAAAGTAGCGTTGATAGTCACGGGTACTTTGCCTCCGATAGCCTCTAGCGGCTGCGGCTCAGCTTTGATGTACTCTTCAGCTAGCGGTTTCAACTTGTTTGAACAAGAAGAAAGGGTTAAAATTGCTGCCATTACAAAGAATGACAATAAAAACTTTTTGTTCATAATTTGATGTAAGTTTAAAATGTTACTATGTTTATATATTCACTTTCAATTGTCCCTTAGCCATCAAAGTGCAAAACTAAAGCATTTTTTTGTTATGAATAGCAAAGATACGATAAAATCTTTCTAATTAATACTTATTAATGAATCCGTGCCTCTTTTTTCCTTAAAAAGGATATAAAATGCAGGATTTACGGACGTTCTAATGATGCTTGTCCGACTGTATTTTAGTTAAAATTTCAAGTTTCATTTCTCTTTGTCTATCTTGACATGCTTCGTCTGTCGTTCACTTATTGTGTATTTTTGATTAAAATAATATCTTTTGCGTAAAACCCGTCTCGCCGTAGGTGATTTGTATCAGATAAATACCTGATGTGGCACCTGCTACCGGGATCGTATTTTGTCCGCTGCGGACAATCCCGCTTTGTAATGTATTTCCGTTCATGGATATGATGGAATATTGGGCTTCACGGATTGTGGCAGGTAGCAGGATATGGACTGTTTCGGATGCCGTTTCCGTGAATATGCGAATTGGGTTGTTGTTGTCGATAGGTGTGTTGGCAGAAGCCGTATTGTATTGGATGACGGGATCGATGAACAGGGAAGTGCTCATGGGAGAGGCCGGATGGGCGGATGCCTCTATCCATTGCCCTTTGTAGTTGATCCACGTAGTGTTTTTGCTTGTTTCTCCTTTCGGGAGATTATATGCCGAGAAAGAGGTGGCGGCAGTTGCTGTCTTGATCTTATATCCGATAAAGAAATCGCCGGATACATCTACCGGTTCGGAAAACGTGATGAACGTCTCCTGATCACGGTTCAATGGCTTAATGGAATCGATAAAATCGATGTTGTTATTGGTGGTTACGAACGACGGTTTGAATGATTCGGTATGTAGCAATGTTTCCGGTTTGCCGGAGCCACCGTAAACAGTAATTTCTACATCTATCTCTTTGTCTTTGGTTATAGCCGGATTCACGATATATGTACCGTATATTTTCGCCTCTCCGGTTATTTTGTAAGCTTCAGCGAACTCGTTCATGTTCAGCGAATTGTTTCCGAAGGCCGGACCCGTTCCGGGAGAGGGGAGGAGCGTCGCTTCTACATTTTCCGCTTTTCCGCTTTCTTTGACATTGCTCAGACGGATGCAAGGGGTGGCACTGTAAGGGTCGAGTCCTTTACAGGTTCGTGCAGTGTTTGTTCCTGCCTGGTCGAGCCATGCTTTCAGTTGTTTATCTGCGTCCGGCGAGACGTCCCAGCTTTGGCTTAAAGCGAAATAGAAATCGTCATAAGGTGACGGACAACTGGATATACCTCCTGAAAGTCCTCCGATAATTTGGTTGTTATTATCAAACAAGCCGGAGCCGGAGGACCCCGGGCGTGTGCAGCCGTCGGTCCATTCTTTTATGTGCCAGTGTCCGTTCTTTATAAAATTATCTGTAAATGGATAGGTCGTTAACTCGACTTGATCGGTCGTGTTGAGCCGTTTTACAGAACCATCCGGGTGATGGATTCCGACATAGGGGGCAGAACCTTGATCTTTTGCATTCCAACCGGCATAATAAGGTTGGTAATAGACCGGCGGAATTTCCGTCAGTTCAAGTAAGGCCATGTCGGTGCTTTCGTTGGTCGCCCTGAAATGAGTCGAAGCCATCGACATTTCTTCCGTGCCTTTCATAACAGGATCGCAAAGTGGACTTTCGTAATTAAAGAATGTAACGATATTACCTGCTATCATTTCATAATCAGGATTTTTGATTGCGAACTGATCGTTCAGGCAATGTGATGCCGTTAACAGATAGGGTTTTCCGTCGTTCGATGTGTTATTAATTAAAGTACCCGAACAGGCATTTTGTCCATTGACGATGATCAGTACAGAACTACGGCCTATTTCGTTGTATTTGTCCGTATTGTTTTGGAAGCATGCCAATGGTTTTATGCACCAATGATAAATAAGGCTGTGCCCGACAGGTTCATGTCCTCTGAGGTTGCGGTAATCATGATTTACCTCACCTACTTTCAATCTGCCGTGAAACGGAACATTGGCAGGTTCCTGATATTCGATGATCAGTTCGTCGCCCTGGACCGGTGAGACGGGGAGTCTGCCTAACTCGGAGTTGTTCAGATGGTTGAAAGCGCCTAATATATGTGTCTGGTCCGGGTTATACAAGAAAAGCTGGGCGCCTTCCGGAATTTCGTATTCGGAGAATAGGACATTGATCGAGTAGGCTCCTGCCGACCGTATGCCTAACCGCCATACCCGCGTGCCATCAGCTTGCGTGAACCAGTTTCCTGAATTCTCCGGGGTAAAATCTGTCATGAATTTGTAAGCGAAATGGAATCCGCTACGCAGGTCACTTTCATTCAGTGAGTCGATTCGTAATTGTTCGGCAACGTCGAAAGGAGGCATCTCTTTGAACTGGCTTCCCGAACGGGTACTGAGTGTCGCAAACGGAAGAGGTTTGCCTCCGTGGCTGACCTGCCCTGCCAATTGGTTAGATGACAATATACACAGGATGAAAAGTGTGACTAGCTTTTTCATATACGTGCAAATATATGTTTTTCTTTTAACTAATTAATTGTTTCTGGTGAACAAATTTGTGAAAGCACTCCCGTATTTCGTGATTTTTATCTAAGTTTGCCAAGCGAAAAAGAATGATTCTGAAATTGTAAAACCAATATTACATAATTAAATAATAAAGATATGGCAACACCTCCTTTTAAGTATCAGGCACCGTTCCCACTCGGACCGGATACGACAGAGTATTATCTGCTTACAAAAGAGTATGTATCGGTATCCGAGTTTGAAGGACAACCGATGCTGAAAATTGCAAAAGAGGGACTTACAGCGATGGCTAACGCTGCTTTCCGTGACGTGGCTTTCATGCTTCGTCCTGAGCATAACGAACAGGTGGCTAAGATCCTGAGCGATCCGGAAGCCAGCGACAACGACAAGTTCGTGGCACTGACTTTCCTGCGTAATGCGGAAGTATCTGCAAAAGGTCAGCTCCCTTTCTGTCAGGATACCGGTACGGCTATTATCCACGGTGAAAAAGGTCAACATGTATGGACAGGATATTGCGATGAAGAAGCGCTTTCTCTAGGTGTTTACAAAACGTATACGGAGGAAAACCTGCGTTATTCACAGAATGCTCCTTTAAATATGTACGACGAGGTAAATACGAAATGTAACTTACCTGCACAGATCGACATCGAAGCTACCGAAGGTATGGAATATAAATTCCTTTGTGTCGCTAAGGGCGGTGGTTCAGCCAACAAGACTTATCTGTTCCAGGAAACGAAAGCGATCCTGAATCCGGCAACCCTGGTTCCGTTCCTGGTAGAAAAAATGAAGACATTAGGTACGGCTGCTTGCCCTCCTTATCATATTGCGTTCGTTATCGGCGGTACTTCTGCTGAAAAGAATCTGCTGACAGTGAAGCTGGCTTCCACTCATTATTACGATAACCTGCCTACAAGCGGTAACGAAGGCGGACAGGCTTTCCGTGATATCGAATTGGAAAAAGAAGTATTGGAAGCTGCTCATAACATCGGTCTGGGAGCCCAGTTCGGTGGTAAGTATTATGCTCACGACGTTCGTATCGTTCGTCTACCCCGTCATGGTGCTTCTTGCCCGGTAGGTATGGGGGTTTCCTGTTCTGCCGACCGTAACATCAAGTGTAAGATTAATAAAGACGGTATCTGGATCGAAAAGATGGATTCAAATCCGGGTCGCCTGATCCCAGAAGAATTACGTAAAGCAGGTGAAGGTAATGCTGTAAAGATCAATCTGAACCAGCCGATGGCCGATATCCTGAAAGAACTGACTAAATATCCGGTTTCAACTCGTCTTTCTCTGAGCGGAACGATCGTTGTAGGTCGTGACATTGCTCATGCCAAACTGAAAGAGCGTATCGACAAGGGTGAAGGTCTGCCTCAATACATCAAAGATCATCCTATTTATTATGCAGGTCCTGCCAAGACTCCTGCCGGAATGGCTTCCGGTTCTTTCGGCCCGACAACTGCCGGTCGTATGGACTCGTACGTGGACTTGTTCCAGGATAATGGCGGTAGCATGATCATGATTGCCAAGGGTAATCGTAGCCAGCAAGTAACAGACGCTTGTAAGAAGCATGGTGGTTTCTATCTGGGAAGTATCGGTGGTCCGGCAGCTATCCTTGCACAGGAAAGCATCAAGAAAGTAGAATGTCTGGAATATCCGGAACTGGGAATGGAGGCAATCTGGAAGATCGAAGTGGAAGACTTCCCTGCATTTATCCTGGTTGACGATAAAGGCAACGATTTCTTCAAACAACTGAAGCCGCGTTGTTCTTGCAGTAAATAAACTATTGCTAAATAAGAGGTAAAGAGCCTGCTCCGTTTGTTCGGGGCAGGTTTTTTTTGTGAATAAATGACTGATAAGCGTACAATATGACTTATACGAAACGCCTTCACCCAAGGGTAAGAAGACAAAAAAGAGCTATCCTGTTACAGGATAGCTCTTTATATATAATGTATAAGAAAGTCGTTTATTAATAACGATCGTTACGTCGGTCTCCACGATCTCCACGATCCTGACGAGGACCACGGTCTCCGCGATCACCACGTTCCGGTCTCGGACCTCTTTCGGGTCTCGGCGGACGTTCTTCGTAACCTTCCGGCTTCGGTAGTAACACTTTGCGAGAAAGTTTGAACTTACCGGTCTTTGCATCGATGTCTACCAGTTTCACCTGAATAGTGTCGCCTTCTTTCAAACCTGCCTGTTCTACTGTTTCCAGACGAGCCCAGTCGATTTCAGAGATGTGCAACAGACCGTCTTTGCCCGGCATAAATTCAACGAATGCACCGTAAGGCATGATAGAAGATATCTTTCCTTCGTATACTTCACCGATTTCAGGAACGGCAACGATACCCTTGATCGCTCTGATAGCAGCATCGATCGTATCTTTGTTTGTTCCGGAGATTTCGATCTTACCTACACCGTCAACTTCTTCGATCGTGATAACAGCACCTGTCTTTTCCTGAATACCCTGGATGATCTTTCCACCCGGGCCGATCACTGCACCGATGAACTCTTTACCGATCGTCATAGATTCGATACGCGGAGCATGCGGTTTCAGTTCAGCACGTGTTTCCGGCTGAGCTTCCATGATCTTTCCTAAGATATGCATACGGCCTTCTCTTGCCTGAGCCAGTGCGTTTTCAAGGATTTCGTATGATAAACCGTCTACCTTGATATCCATCTGAGTGGCAGTGATGCCGTCTGCTGTACCTGTTACCTTAAAGTCCATATCTCCCAGGTGGTCTTCGTCTCCTAAGATATCCGACAGGATAGCATAGTTCTGACCTTTGTTCTCAGAGATAAGACCCATTGCGATACCTGATACCGGTTTTTTCATCGGAACGCCGGCATCTCTCAATGCCAGTGTACCGGCACAAACAGTTGCCATAGAAGAAGAACCGTTTGATTCCAGAATATCAGAGATCACGCGTATAACATAAGGATAATTATCAGGGATCATGCGCTTCAAAGCGCGGTGAGCCAGGTTGCCATGACCTACTTCGCGACGTCCTACGCCACGTGATGCTTTAGCTTCACCTGTAGAGAACGGAGGAAAATTATAATGTAATAAGAAACGTTCTTTGCTGTGGTTCAGTACGTCGTCAACCATCTTTTCATCGGCTTTGGTTCCGAGTGTAACAGTTGTCAGTGACTGAGTTTCACCGCGTGTGAAGACTGCAGATCCGTGAGGTCCCGGAAGATAATCCGTTTCGATCCAGATCGGACGGATTTCAGTAGTCTTACGACCGTCCAGACGCTTTCCTTCGTCAAGGATAGCACGGCGCATGGCTTCTTTTTCTACATCGTGGTAGTAACGGCCGATCATTTCAGCCTTGGCTTCCAACTCTTCTTCAGAGAAGTTAGCTTTATATTCGTCTACGATTGCCTGGAAAGCATCGAAGCGCTGGTGTTTGTCTGTGCCTGATGTGGCAACAGCGTATGCTTTTGCGAAACATTTATCGTGTACGTCTTTGCGCAGTTCTTCGTCGTTTTCTTCGTGGCAATATTCACGTTTAACGAGTTTGCCGCAAGCTTCCGACAGCTCGAGCTGAGCCTGGCACTGTGCTTTAATTGCTTCGTGAGCGACTTTGATTGCTTCCAGCATGTCTGCTTCCTGTACTTCAGACATTTCGCCTTCAACCATCATGATATTGTCGATCGTCGCAGCAACCATCATGTCGATATCTGCTTTTTCCAATTCAGAGAATGTCGGGTTGATAATAAATTTACCGTCGACACGTGCTACGCGAACTTCAGAGATCGGTCCGTTGAAAGGTATATCGGAAACAGCTAAAGCAGCTGATGCTGCTAAACCAGCCAAAGCATCCGGCATATCTTCGCCGTCAGCAGAGAATAATATAACGTTTACATATACTTCTGCGTGGTAATTGTCCGGAAATAACGGACGCAACGCGCGGTCAACGAGGCGCGATGTCAGGATTTCATAATCTGAAGCCTTTCCTTCTCTTTTTGTAAAACCTCCGGGAAAACGGCCAAATGCGGAGTACTTTTCTTTGTATTCAACTTGCAGCGGCATGAAGTCAACACCGGGATTTGCATCTTTAGCGGCACAAACAGTAGCCAGCAACACTGTGTTGCCCATACGAACGGTAACCGCACCGTCCGCCTGTTTAGCCAATTTCCCGGTCTCGATGGTGATGGTTCTTCCATCAGCCAACTCGATCGTCTTGTTAATTGGATTAAGCATAATCTTCTTTCTTATTTTTCTATCTGTAAAAATTGGTGCAAATGTAATGAAAGTTTACCTGTAAACACATGAAAATGAAAATAAAAAACATCAGAAAAGCCCTTTTTTATAAAAATAAAGGGAAGATTTTACGAATAATAGTGCCACAATTGTAAAATAATGTATATTTGCATCGGAATTACGAACATTGTAAAGGAAATTAGGATGAAACAAATATCTGCACGACTACTGGTTCTTTTCGGAATAAGTATGCTGTTGTTTACGGCATGCAACAACACTTCTGATTTTACTGTGAAAGGGGTTGTATCCGGCGCTGACGGCCAGACCATGTATTTGGAAAATGTCGGTATATCAAATGTTGAATTGTTGGATTCTGTCAAGCTCACAGCTGCAGGTAAGTTCAAATTCACTCATAAACGTCCGGACTTTCCGGATTTCTATCGTTTGCGACTGAATAATCAGAAGATCAATTTTGCGATCGATTCGGTCGAGACGATCACTTTTGCTGCCGATGCGGGAACATTCGCCACTTCTTATTCGGTGGAAGGATCGGAGAACTGCAAGGCGATCAAAGCGATTACACTGGCTCAGCTCGATGCTAACCAGGCGATCGGACGTTTGCGCAAAGAATATGAAGATAAACATATCGCAGATACGACTTACCGTGCAAGATTAATAGAAACGGCTGAAGCTTACAAGGATGTGGCCCGTAAGTACATCTATTCGGCTCCGATGTCGACAGCAGCTTATTATGCGTTGTTCCAGCAGATTGACGGATTGCTGTTCTTTGATCTGTACGACAGAGACGATGTGAAGGCTTATGGAGCGGTAGCTACCAGCTACGATCATTTTTATCCCGGAAGTCCGCGTTCGAAACATCTTTATAACCTGACATTACAGTCTATGAAGGTTCTTCGTGCACAACGTCCGGTGAACCTGGATGACGTGAAAACGACCGAGGTGAGTTTCTTGGATATCGAATTGCCGAATCTGAAAGGGGAAGTAGTAAAACTATCTTCTGTAGCGGAAGGGAAACCTGTGATCATTAATTTTACGGCTTACCAGGCTGAGTGGTCTCCGGCACTGAATATGGCCTTAGGTGAATTATATACGAAATATCATGGTCAGGGATTGGATGTCTATCAGGTATCGCTTGACTCTGATGTCCATTTCTGGAAGAATGCCGCATCCAATCTTCCCTGGGTGGCCGTGCGGGATCCGCAGTCGGTTTATTCCCAGATCGCAGGACTGTATAATGTAAAGCAATTGCCTGCTATCTTTATCCTTGACCGTAAAGGTAACCTGGTGAAACGGGTGGATGATGTGAAAAACCTGGAAGCGGATGTAAAAGCAGTACTTTAATGTAGTACGCTAACAATCAGATTTATATGTTGTAAAGCACTTGCGCTGGTTTGTGCATCTTGAAAAGATGTCTTATCTTTGCATTGTCTTAAATAAAGAGAAAGAGGAGTTCCGGCCATGTTCTGGTCGGGATTCTTTTTTTATTATGTAGTAATAAACATTAATTTAAAAATCAATAATTAGGAGGAATTAATATGGCTGTTAGTTATATGACAGAAGACGGCTACAACAAGATTTTAGCTGAAATCAACTATTTGGAAACCGTGAAGCGTCCCGAAATTTCTGCCCAGATTGCTGAAGCCAGAGATAAGGGTGACTTGTCTGAAAATGCAGAATATGATGCAGCAAAGGAGGCTCAGGGTATCATGGAAGCGAAGCTGGCCCAGTTGAAAGGTCTGATTTCTAATGCACGTCTGATTGATGAATCACGTGTTCAGACAAATGAAATTCAGATTCTGAACAAGGTAAAGATCAAGAATACGAAAAATAATGCTGTAATGACATATACATTGGTTTCTGACTCTGAAGCGAACCTGAAAGAAGGTAAGATCGCTGTCAGTACTCCGATCGCCAAAGGGCTGATGGGTAAGAAGGTCGGTGACGTGGTGGAAATCAAAGTCCCATCCGGATTGATGACCTTTGAAGTTATGGAAATTTCAATTTAATACAATAAGATATGGCAACAATATTCAGTAGAATAGTGGCAGGTGAAATACCTTGCCATAAGGTTGCGGAAGACGAAGAATTCTTTGCCTTCCTGGATATAAATCCAGTCGCAAAAGGTCATACATTGGTTATTCCGAAGCAGGAAACAGACTATATTTTTGACTTGGAAGACCCATTGCTAGGGCGAATGATGGCCTTTGCCAAACGTGTGGCGCGTGCTCAGGAAGCAGTTATCCCCTGTAAGCGTGTAGGGGTAGCTGTGATGGGGTTGGAAGTGCCTCATGCACATATTCATCTAATCCCTATAACCAAGGAATCGGATATGTATTTTGGAGGAGAAAAAAAGACAATAACTCAGGATGAGTTGGCAGAGGTTGCTGCCTTGATAAGAAAAGCTTACAAATAATTCGATAAAGTTTTTTTTATTGAAAATTATACCTATATTTGTAACCACTATTACTGCAAGTCTCAAAACGGCAGTGATAGTGGTTTTTTAAATGATTCATTAGTGGTTTTTACTCATAAATTTGTTAACCTTAGAAGAAAGGCCCCTCTGAGACAGAGCGGCCTTCTTTTTTTAAACACACAAATTATAAACAAGTTTTTTATCTAATCTTTTATATATGTATTGAGTAGGTGTTATGCCAGAGGTATGGGCTGAGTGCAGGTAATCCTACGTTTACAAAATAAATGATACATCCTGCAACTGCGATCAACCATAAAACTAACAATGTCCATTTGGCTGAGGTGGGTAATGGTTTTAAATTGAATAGTTGTCCACATACTGCATAAAGTAATGCGATTGCAGGAATACCTATTAATAAAATTACGCCGATACAGCCGATTACAGCCATGTAAACAGGTACTCCGCTATACAGATCCCATCCGAAAGGTGAAAGCTGATATAAAACGCTTGCTCCGCCTCCGACTAAGGCTACAGTCACAATGAACAATATAAAAACGATGAGCAAAAGAGGAGGTAGCAGGATAATTCCGGCTAAGACAGCTCCGAATTTTAGTAGGAAGCCGAATACTGTAACAAACAGATCAGCTAGTTTCTGAAAAAAATTTCGAGGTTTGTCAGAACTGATATAATCGTTTACATTACTGGATACCTTTTCGAAACCATCTGTGACTGTTTGTCCAATCGTTTCGAGTGTGACACTCTTTCCTCGCATGATCAGACGGTCGGCTGCTGTTCTTGCTACTGGCATAACCATCCAGAGTATAATGTACAGCAGAGCCATCCAGTGCACGAACGGGATGAACAACAGCAAGATCATGGCTAATCTGACAGCAGTAGTGTCCCAGCCCATATAGGCGGCGATACCTGCGGCAACACCACCGATTACACGGTTGTCCGGATCACGCATCAGTTTCTTCTTGCCGGTGATAACCTGTTCCTGAAAAACGCGTTTTTTAGCGTTCTCTTTTTCTTCTTCAGTTTCTTCCTCTTCAAAAATCTCTTCCGGTTTCCCCATACGATTGATCACTTCTTCCACATGTTCGATCGTGATCACTTCATGTCCTAAACGTACACGTTCGCCGAACAATTCGGAAATGCGCATTTCGAAATCATTCATGATCTCTTCGGATCCTTCCTCTTTACGGAAATGTATACGTAAATTAGAAAGATATTTATCCAACAGCTGGTATGCATCTTCGTCAATGTGGAAAACTGTTCCTCCCAAATTAACTGTAAGCGTCTTCTTCATTGTCTTCAAATTTTAATTGTTCCTAATGTGGTTTATTGTATCATTTAGTTCCTGCCACGAGTTTTCCAGTTCTCCAAGAAATTCTTCTCCCTTTGGAGTGAGTTGATAATACTTGCGGGGCGGCCCCTGAGTCGATTCTATCCACTGATAACTTAACAACTCACTGTTCTTTAACCGGGTTAAGAGAGGATATAGTGTACCTTCTACTACAATCAGTTTTGCTTCCTGTAACTTCTGAATAATGTCAGAGGTGTAAGCCGGTTCTTTTTTGAGAAGTAAGAGGATACAATATTCCAGTGTCCCTTTCCTCATCTGTGATTTTACGTTCTCTGCATTCATCTTTTATTATTTTATGTTGCAAATATATGTATTGCCTATGTACCATGCAATACATACTACTATATTTATTCTATTTTAACATCTGTCAAGTGGAGGTAGGATTACACTTCCGAATCCGCTTTTTGCACAAAAAGTGCAATAGTGTGTAAAAAAAGAAAGGAATGTGTTGCTATTCAGTAGGAAAGCCGTACTTTTGTTGTATCAATTCAAAACGAAGAATTATGGTATATTACCACTATGCAGAGCTAATTCACCGACAGGCTGAAAAATATGGTTCGCGTTCAGCTTTAAAATACCGCGATAATGCGAGCGGAAAATGGTTGAAGATCTCGTGGAGAGAGTTTTCTGAGAAAGTAATGCTTACGGCCAAAGCAATGGCTGAGTTTGGAATAGAGGTGCAGGAGAAGATCGGTATCTATTCCCAGAACATGCCTCAGTGTTTGTTTACTGATTTTGGGGCTTATGGAAACCGGGTGATCTCGATTCCGATGTATGCTACAAATTCTCCGGCGCAGATTGAGTATATCATTAATGATGCGGAGATACATACTTTGTTTGTCGGCGAACAACTTCAGTATAACAATGCTTTTAAAGTACAGAAAGAATCGACTGTGCTAAAGCGTCTGATTGTTTTTGATCCGGCCGTTAAACTGAACCCAGACGATAAGACTTCCATTTATTTTGATGATTTCCTGCGTTTGGGTGATAATGCGCATGCAGAAACGACGGTAAAGATCCGTACCAACGAAGCAAATCCTGATGATGTTGCTACTATAATGTATACGTCAGGCACGACCGGTGAATCGAAAGGAGTGGTTCTTCACCACTTTAATTACCTGGAGGCGATGCGTATCCATGATATTCGTCTGCCGATGGTAAACGATAAAGATTTATCGATGTGTTTTCTTCCGTTGACTCATATTTTTGAGAAGGCATGGACTTACTATTGCCTTCATAAAGGGGTGAAGATCGCTATCAACCAGGATCCGAAGATGATACAAAAGACATTACCGGAGGTTCATCCTACTTTAATGTGTAATGTGCCGCGTTTCTGGGAAAAAGTATATGTCGGCGTTCATGAGAAAATAAACTCTTCGTCACCTTTCCTGAAGAAAATATTCCTGAACGCAATCGAAACCGGACGTTTATATAATCTGGAATACAAGAATAAAGGTATCAAGGCGCCATTATGTCTGAAAGCTAAATTTGAGTTTTATGATAAAACGGTATTTACACTCCTGAAAAAGGTTCTGGGTATCGAGAGAGGTCGTTTATTCCCGGTTGCAGGTGCGCCATTGTCTGATACTGTCAATGAATTTTTGCAGTCTGTCAATATTCCGATAGTATATGGTTATGGTTTGAGTGAAACGACGGCTACTGTTTGTTTCTATCCGGAAATAGGTTTCCAGTTCGGTTCTATCGGCGAAACAATGCCTGGGGTGGAAGTGAAGATCGATGAAAGTAACGGAGAAATCCTTGTAAAAGGGAAGACTGTTACTACCGGTTACTACAACAAACCGGAAGAAAATGCCCGTTCCTTTACCGAAGACGGTTTTTTCCGTACGGGAGATGCCGGACGCCTGGAAGGAAATGTATTATTTTTTACAGAACGTATTAAAGATCTTTATAAGACTTCAAATGGGAAATATATAGCTCCGCAGGCTATCGAGATGGAAATGAGTAGCGATAAATATATCGAGCAGATCGCCGTTATCGGTGACCAGCGTAAGTTTGTCAGTGCTCTGATCGTGCCGTCTTATCCTCTTCTGGAAGAGTATGCTGCGAAAAAAGGGATTGCTTATAATAGTCGTGAGGAGCTTATGACCAATCATGAAATAATTCGCCTCATAGAGTCGCATATCGAAGAACATCAAAAAAATCTGGCTTCGTATGAAAAGATCAAGCGGTTCACTTTATTGCCCCAGCCGTTTACGATGGAGGGACGTGAACTAACAGATACATTGAAATTACGTCGTCCGGTCGTTCTGCAAAAATATGCAGATGAGATTGAAGCGATGTATGCTGAGTGAACTGGCGATTAATTTCTTATCTTTGCACAAAATTTAAAACAAGAACAAGAGTATGATAACATCAGACCAACTACAGAACGTGTTGGAGCGCGAGCAAGCGCTGAGGGGGTATCTTTGACATAGATGGTAAGACCATCCAGTTAGAAGAAGAAGAATTGCGTACGCAGGATCCCGGTTTCTGGGAAGATGCCAAACGGGCGGAAACTCAGATGAAAAAAGTAAGAGAGCTGAAAAAGTGGATTGAACTTTATAATGAGGTGAATGCAGCAGCAGAGGAATTGCAGTTGTCTTATGAATATGTAAAGGAAGAAGTTATTACTGAAGAAGAAGTCGATTCTGCTTATGCCAAGGCTTTGGAGTTGGTAGAGAACCTGGAATTCCGGAATATGCTTCGTGATGAGGCCGACCAGATGAGTTGCGTGCTCAAGATAAATTCCGGAGCAGGAGGAACTGAAAGTCAGGATTGGGCTTCTATGCTGATGCGTATGTATCTGCGTTATGCAGAATCACATAATTATAAAGTATCTATTGCCAACCTGCAGGAAGGTGATGAAGCAGGTATCAAGACTGTCACTATTAATATTGAAGGCGACTATGCTTTCGGTTATCTGAAAAGTGAGAATGGTGTACATCGTTTGGTCCGTGTTTCTCCGTATAATGCACAGGGTAAACGAATGACTTCTTTTGCTTCTGTGTTCGTTACTCCACTAGTGGATGATACGATCGAAGTAAAGGTTGAAACGGCTGCTATTTCATGGGATACTTTCCGGTCAGGCGGTGCAGGTGGACAGAACGTAAATAAGGTAGAATCAGGGGTACGCTTACGCTATCAGTTTAAAGATCCTTATACAGGTGAGGAGGAAGAGATTCTGATTGAAAATACCGAAACGCGTGACCAGCCGAAGAACCGTGAAAATGCGATGCGCCAGTTGCGTTCAATCTTGTACGATAAGGAATTGAAGCATCGTTTAGCAGAGCAGGCAAAGATCGAGGCCGGTAAGAAGAAGATCGAATGGGGATCACAGATCCGTAGTTATGTTTTCGATGACCGCCGCGTAAAAGACCATCGTACAAATTACCAGACATCCGATGTGAATGGCGTCATGGATGGTAAGATCGATGAGTTCATTAAAGCTTATCTGATGGAGTTTGGTGGTGAGGAAACTTCTGAAAAGTAAAGTTTTTAATAGAATACTTGCAAAATCCGATTAAAAGTCGTAATATTGCACCCGATTTCAGAGTAACCCTCTGAAATACCGGTCCTATAGCTCAGTTGGTTAGAGCACCTGACTCATAATCAGGGAGTCCTTGGTTCAAGCCCAAGTGGGACCACGTTGAAAATCAAGCAGTTGCTAAATAAGTGACTGCTTTTTTTGTTTCTATATGTAAACATTGTGAAAACAAATTGTTTTTAGCTCCGTTTCCAAGAGCGAATATGTCGGGATTTTACAATGGCTGTTTGATTAAGGAACTTTTCAGTGAAGGGTGGGAGGGGTACCTGGCCTGCTGATAATATACGCGCTTCTGATCCTGAGATTTTTTTATTTTACATCGTACAAGCTCGCTCATGCGAAGAGGAGAATAGATTGAATGAGATAAAAAAGGAATGGCTGTAAACCATTCCTTTCTATTTAGACTATGCTATTGTTTAAAACTGAAATCCGAGTTTTAGAGATATAGCGTCTGTATTAACTTTGAGTCCACTCTCAGACCAAGCCTGATAGTTATATCCGGCACTGAGCGTCACTGCGTTTTTAGAAGATACTTTCAGACTTGTTCCGATAGCAGGTGTGAACATTAGGCCTTTTGAACCTGATACGCCCTCAGTTAATCCAATGCCCGCGCCTATATCAAATGATGCAAAAATACTCACTTTGGGAGAGACTGGTAGATATCCTTTTATATCAAAGAATATAGGCATTGTTAGCTCACCTTTAGTGTCTATGTCGCTGAGGTATGCATCGAAATTGTAAAAATAGTCGACGCCCAAACCTACACCGGCAAATAGATATTGGTTAAATCTAACGCCGTGAACTGTGTGGAGATTGACTCTGTCCAAAGAAAATGTCCCAATACCGGCAGAGTATCCGCCTAAGACTTCTCCCTGATATTTGTAGCTTTGCCCTTGTGCTCCAAGGGACAAGAAACTGCAGATAAATAATAAAATAAAGTTCTTTTTCATGATGTGTAAATTAATTAGTTAATACTAAATCAAAAACAATCTATAGATTAGAGTGTAGTCCTTGTCTTATCTACCTGTTACTATCATTTTAACGATTTCTGTATAATCTGTAGTACTAATGCTTTTAACATCGGTTGAAGGTATATACATGACAGTATACAGTCTATATCCGGATAGCTTTTTAAAGCCAATCCCCATATCTAAAATGCCGTTGTTGTTATTTCTATAAAAAGTATAAGTCCCTCCTGAATATCCTGCATATTCGTATCTTTCGCTTAAAAAAGCAGTTAGATCACTTAAATATGAACTGTCTACCATTACAGTGGAAGAAGATAGTTTATTATTATTGAAGAAATATACTACTGCTGGGGCTTTGGTGTTAGTAGTATTATAGCTTATAGAATTATAATCTTCAAGATCTGGAGTGCCATACATATTTATTATTTCACTCTTTGTCTTATTCCAATCAATACAAGGTTCCTTATATAAGTCGTAGACCGGAGAAACCTTTACTTCGCAAAGATCATCATTCGCTTTAATAAAGGTATTACCTACATGGTTTGCGGTAACCATTCCGTTGTTGGATACGCTGGCTATAAAATCATTATCAGATGTCCAAGTACATGTTGCACCATACTCTAATTTTATGGTGTCTCCAGCTTTTAGAACTACATTTTTAGGAGTTAGTCCGATACTCTCTTTTTCATCTTCTGAGCAAGATGGCAACATGAAAACAAATGCTGTGATTAGCATCATACATTGTGATAAGTTTTTTTTCATGACATGTAATTTATTATTAATAAAATCAAAAGTGGTTTCTACCAAGCTAGCTACTACTCTACTTACATGCATAAAAAAACGTAGAGCCACCGCCATACGTCATCTAGGCCTCCTACAGCCTACTTACTCAATGGTGCAGCTCTACGCCTGTGGCATAGATACACTAACCCAATGAGTAAGTCTGAAAGCCTGTTGTTGGTCGATGTAGGAGTTCGATGACGATTAGGCTCTTATGTAAAAATATTCCGTTTTCTATCAGAATATTGTGCAAATATACAAAAGGGATGAACAAAGGCAAAGGATAAATGGTAAATATTTACTATTTAGTCATCTGGAAAGATAAGCTAGTAATTGTTTGTAAAAGCTGTTACACAGACTTAACTTATATCCTTCATAACTTTGACTGTTTTATACCTTAAAACTTAACAATTGAAACAAAAGATGAAAAAATAATCTTTTATTTCAGGATCATTCCACCATCGGGAGGCTATTGGTGCAAGTGAAGAAGGTTTTCCTTTAAAATTGAACGCCATTCTATATGCTTCTGCCATGGGATAACCGCCTAATACCCGAAGAACCATTGCTGTTCTTGTTTGGATATCAAGTTCATTTTTAAGGAGTGTCCATCCACTGTGGGTATGGCGCCATGTGCTATACTTATTTAATTTTTTTCTTCTCATGTTTCTTACTTGAGTTTAATTGGTGCTCAATACAACCATAAAGGCCATAGTCAGCAGTTAATGATGTCGGTCTATTTTCTCCAAATTTACAATGCTTCCATTTATAACAGTTCCGGCATGAATGCCGGATACTATTATATTTATGATCAGGTTGAGGACGCTGTTTAATCATAGTCGAACTCTCCCCTCACTACTGGGAAACTCGTCGGAGAACAGAAATGCTCGGCGTTTATTCAGTTCTTTTAAAAATAGGGAAACGCGTTCCTTGCCATTTTGATCGATATCCTTTTTGCTCTTCAAAATTTTGAAACAAAGCCTTGCTAGAATTTCGTCTGAGTTTGCATATTCATATTTTCCACAAACGTGGTTTAGGACATCGCGGTAAAGGCAGTCTAGATTAAAACCAATTAGGTTTTTGTATTGCCGATAATACCTGTCGATTTCTTCGTCGATGAGAAACGATAAAGCTCTCTTATCATAATTTGAATTGTCATAATCCCTCAACCTAAAATATATACGGTCAATGATGTCAGGATAAATCCGTTGTAAATAATCTTTATAGCTAATGATATAAAGCTTAATTGTGTACAAAAACTTTTTCATTTTTTCTGTATCGTGCTCCTTCACACGGGCTTTTAAATTTATAAACATAGTAGTACAAACGCTTTTTCCTAAGCGAAAGGGGTAGAGTTTGCAAAACATCATATTGTTGTTGTTGCTAGGGCATTCTCTTCTGTAGTCATCGTATAACCATTCTAATCGCAATTTTTGCTGTACCGTACGTACCGCATCCGCATATATAGATATGCGGGTGCGGTTAACGGGAACCAAAAGTTTTTTTCTAACGGTATTTTGTGCATCGGTACTTATCATCAGTATCTGACTTATAGATAATTTTTAATTGAAGACATTTTGCGATGTGGCTCTGAGCAGTTCTTTCTTTCACCCCTGCCGCTTCTTCATATTCTTTCTGTAATATCCCGTAATTAAGAGCTTTTTCGTCCAATACTAAGCGCATTACCTTTATCATCTTATCCTCTGCAGTGGGCTTTGGAGGTACGCTAACCAATTCTAATATGGTAGGTAGACCTTCATCGTTGATCTTAAATAGGAAATCGTCAAAGGGTATGTTACGAGTGGCAACAGCCGATGCACGGGTGTTCTCTCCGTCTTTCTGAAGCTGGATAACTGATTCACATTTCTGAGATAATATTGTTCCTAAATGACCTCTTAAATTGCTGTCAGCTAATCCTTTGTTCTCATGTAGGATAGTGGTGATATGACAATTGTATTTGCTACTTAATTCCATCAAGCACTGTACAACATTAGTAGAAGCGTCTATGTCGTTGAAATTGGCACATAAATCGACAGCGCCATCTATAACAACAAATCCAGGTTTATACTTCTCTACTTGGGTCTTGACTATTTCAATCCTCTCCTGAATGCTGCATTCACGTAGAAAAAACACTTTTAGTCGATCATGTTGTTCATTTAGACCGCACATTCGGCAGATGCGTCGAAGTGATTTTTGAACATGATTTTTCCCCATCTCGGTGTCGAACAGTAAAGCGGGTCTTTTCTCATTGCTATTCCCCGTTATTACTCCATATTCTCCTTCTAAGTATGCTGTCAGAAGCATATTTGTGAAAAAGGATTTTCGGCTTTTTTGCTTACCTCCAATAACAGAGATGTTTCCGACAGAGGCTATAAGAATATCCTTTACTGCTAGTAGGGCAACAGAATTTTCTATTCTATCTGCATAATTGATCAATAGATTATCGCCTAATGCCTCAACTGGCTGTTTGAACGCTTCGCCAAATTCCTGCTTAATCATAATTTACCTCCTTTCTTGCACTTTAAAGCCTCATCTATTTCATCTGAAAAGAAAAATACTCGTTTACCTACTTCATAGAATGGGACTTTCCCTGAGTTTTTTAACTTTTGGAAAGTGGAAGGTGCGCATCCAACATAAGCGGCACCATTCCGGATTCCAAACAATTTAATTTTGCCCTTTGTCTCCTCAACAATTGGTTGAGAAATTAGGGACGATTCTAGTGCCTTTTTTACTGCACTTTCAATCTGTTGTTCTAGATATAATTTCATATCCATACCTTATTATTAAAAAAAATGATTCGCCCCGATACTGATCAGCTATCGGTTTGATTGGTACAAAGGTATAAATTGGTTATGATATGTAATGTGTTGATTTTCTGAAAAATACGTAGTTGTGCTTGCGGATTTACGTAAGCATAATTACATACCTGGATAATAAATAAAAATGGGGTCTAATTTTGTATCTTTTGGTAGTTTTGGATTAGGAAATTCCGTTTTATGATTTTTATTCCAGCCTCGAAAATTCTGAAATTTGCTTTCAGGGATATCTATGTTCAGAAACTTACAGATAAAGTCTCTTTCTGTTGTTGGACATTTCTCTCCTTGGATATATAGATCACAATCCTTTATAAAATAGTGGAGAGCTGTAAATCTTTTCATTATGTCGTTGATGAAACTACTTCTATCGCTTCCCCCTTGCTTCTTATCAGCAAATCTCGTATACTTATCAAGAGATTCGATTATAATCTCTTTTAGTGTCTCGAAGACTATTCCATTATAGAATATGAGCTCAGACATTTCGTTGTCTATCGTATCAAATCTTTTTGCAATTAGGCTTTTCTTAATTGCAGGGATGAAAGCTCTTTTCATGATAATTAGAGGCATAGGGAAATATTTAGTAGACTTATATGATTCAACTTTTTGGATCGCTCCTCTTTGGATTGTAACTTTTATTTTCTCTGCTTTTGGGGTTGCTGAAAGGCACGCTTTTCGCTCAGTTTGAAGCTTTCCGGGATTAGCATCTCCTTTTAGTATTAATCTATAAAGATAAACTTCATCTTTGTACAAATCGTATAGCAGATATAGATAAAATCTAATTTTTATAATTTCTTTATTATCATCTGATTTCTCAATTCTTCTGCTTCCTACATTTTCTAAAAAGTCATAGAACCGGTTAATTTCTTCGTAAGCGTCTCCCCACACATAAGGATTAAATTTAGAAAGAAGTTGTTTCTCTCTGCTTATAAATCCACTTATCCAAAAAGAGTTATATAGAGCTGTGTCTTTAATATCAATATATTTAAATAGAATGGTTTTTTCGTATCTAAGTAAACGAGTTATTTTTCGGGTAATGAACCTCTTGTCTATTATCCTTTTGATTGTTCTTTTTTTTAATCGTCTTTTCATTAATAATCTTTTATTATACGGTTAATAACATTGAATTAAACAAAACTCTTTTTTGAGGCGAAAAAGGAGCTATATAGCCACCTGTTACATTTTTGTTACTATGCCCCATTGCTTGGGAGATATACCGTTCTGAAACGCCTGCATGTGTCAAATTGGTGGCAAAGCTATGCCTAGCGTAGGTCATTGAAATGGGTTTTGATATTCCTACTTCTTTTGCTGCTTTTTTGAGACGGAAGCCAAAATCCGCATTTAAGTCCTTTACAATTGCTTTTATGTTGGTCGGATTAGTTTCTCCTTTTAGTAAATCCGGAAAAACATAGCTGTCTTTTGATGGAGCTGAGGCGTAGTGATTGAGTATTTCTTCCAGTTCGGGGATAATAGGTATGATAATCTGAATTTCTGATTCAGATGTAGCTTCTGTCTTTTTACGAACAAACATCAACTCTTTGCCCTCACTGTTAAAATAGTGGTCGTTATATGTGAGCAAACAAATATCCATTAGATTCATACCATTGGCTAAATATGAGAAGAGGAACATGTTTACGGCCTCACAAATCCATTTTGTTTGATATTTCTCTCGTTTTTCAGGCGTGTCGTAACCCTTTAATTTGAGGATATCTGAAACGGGAAGATAGGCCTCTGTTTTACTTCTGCCTTTTCTAATAGAAATTTTATTCGTTGCTTTACCAAATGGATATTGGCTTGGTTTTATGTGGCCTTCCGCGATGGCTTTGTTGATCGCAACTCTTATGCCGCGATGGTATATTCCGATTGTTGTTTGTGATCGTCCAGCGTCTATCATTCTTTCAGTCCATTTTTCTATCGTCTCAACTCCTATTTTTGTATAAGGAATATTGGTACCTATGTTTTTAGAAAAACTATTGTAAGCATTCTGATAGCTGTCTGCTGTTCCAGCTCTTCCCTCCTTGCGTAGAGAGTCGATAATTGACTCCCAAAGAGAAGAAAACGTTCCTTGATTACGCTCTTTCAGCACTTGTTTGAGTCGATCAAATGAGAATTGTTCAAGTGAAAACAGTTCGGTGACCTTGCTCACTACTTTATCAAAAATGTCTTCTTGGCTTTTTCTGATTATATTGGCTTTGCTAGTGCCTTTAGCTACATGGAGTTTATCCCACATTTCCAGGTCGCATTGTAAGCCTGTACGGTAATAAAAGCTTTTTCTGTTATAAGTCACTCTTACTGTAACATGAGTTTGTTCAAGCGTACTTCTAGGATCAAGTATGAGTACAATTTTTGCTCCTTCAACTTGCTTGGTGAATAATGCTTCTTTTACGTATTTTCCTATTATTGAACTCATGTGCATAAGATTTAATTATTAAGATGTTTGTGTATTCAAAAATGTAAACATTGTGAAAACATTTTTCTAATACACAGTAAAACTACATAAAACAATTCGAAATAGCAAGTGATTGATAATTAATATTATATGTATTATTTTGATACGTACAAAAACCAATTAAAACAAGGAGAAACGCTGTTTGTGTTACTCATAATCAGGGAGTCCTTGGTTCAAGCCCAAGTGGGACCACAAAAATGAAGCAATTGCATAATTTGCAATTGCTTTTTTTATGCCTTGTGATATTTGTGGCTTAGTAATTGTTTAATAATATACTTTGAAAAGCCTGATTTTGGGTCTAGCGTAGATTAATTTACATATTTTGAATTTTGTTGAAAATGCAGAATTCTAAATTGTTTCCCATAAAAAAGATTTAATCTAGAATTCTGCGTTTGGTAAAAATATTTTAGAAACCATTTACCATTTCAGCAGATGCACCGGCTTCTGTCGGCCATCCGGGGTTTTGGTATAATGGTGAGATGGTATAATCTATATTTCCACTATTCCCCGAAGATGTTATGTTGAACTGGCTCATTCCGATAGGAGACAGATAATAGGCAGCCATCCAGCCGTAACCATTATACAAATTGTTATTGTCTTTTACAATCTGATAGGGTCTTAAATAATTACTGTTAGCTGGGTTCGATACATTAGCATCTTTTGAACTACCGTTGCCGCCGGTATATTTTAATAGAGACTGTCCGGATTCGTCCATATACCAATTTTGCATTTCTCCCCATAATTTAAATCCTTCGACAATATATTTCTGGTTGATTAGCTGATCCATAGACCTCCATCTTCTCAGATCATCCCATCTGAAACCTTCTGACATCAGTTCACATGCCCTTTCTCTGCGGATATTATACATGGTAGCATCTATTAGCTGACCGGCTGTATATGCAGAGAGCAGATGAGATTCTTTTCCCATATCCGTTGCCTGAATTGTTTTGCGGAAGTCAGTATCAATGCCTGCACGTTCCCGGAGTGCTTTCCAGTATTTCTCTGCTGTTCCGTCTATGTTACCGTTTTTTATGTAAGAAGCCTCGATATAATTCAGATATGCTTCTGCAGCCCTGTATTCAATAACGCCAGACTCCTGTACCGGGCCTGTCTTATCGTCGACAGACATTGTCAGACCTTTCTTTATGTCATATCCTGTTACTGATTTATATTCTGCGGTTGTCAGGATCATTGGAGCTGGTAATAAAGCTTTGCTTCCATCTGATTTTATGGAAAGTGCTTCATCCTTGATTTTAAGGAATTGAACTAACCGGTTATCTCTATTTTGTTTGACATTCTTCAGATTTTCATCTCCGGCATATAACGAAGAAGCATAGGCAGGCATTCCATCCTTCATCAGGAAGCTATTGATATAACCTTTGGTATATCCACTTCCTGATCCGCCTTTGCTATGAGCGAATCCGTATCCCAGTCCTCCACCGATTAAGTTAGTCTCACTCCAAAACAGAACTTCCGGATACACAGATAGATCTTTATCTGTGTACATCTGTACATATGGATTATTACTAAACGAATAATCTGTTTGTGTATTTTCGGTTAATGGAATATGGTCGGCTATCTCTTTGGATGCTTCCATACATTCAGTGAGGAAGAAATTAATTTCGTTATCTATATCGATACTAAAATTTGAATTATAGTCTTTTGATACTCCCGGCCAGCCGTTTCCTCCTGGAACAAAAGCTGTCCCTTTGAAGTTTTTCAGCCATGACCCTATGTACAAAGCGGTACGCGATTTGAAGAGTAACGCTGCATCTTTGGTCAATCGGTTACGTTTTATATCGTCGGAAGCGGGAGATGACATTAGTATGATAGCGGAATCCAGATCATTCAGGATAAAGCGTCCGACCTCATTCATCGGACGGCGTTCGTTAGCTTTCACCAATGCTTCTTTGTCTGCTATGTTAATGTTGGTTTTAATGATAGGAAAATCGCCAAATTTTTTAAGTTTTTCAAAATATGCCCTAGCCCTTAACATATACATTTCTCCGATATAGTGCTCTATATCCGTTCTGCTTCCGGAAATTTGACCTGCCTGGTATTTGGGCATTGCATGGTCAAAGAAATAGTTTATGTTATATATTTCTGCGAATTCCCATTCGCCGTCACCATCGCTTACTTTAAGAATGCCTGGAACCCATCTATCCTGATCGCCTTCCGTGGCAACTTGCACATCGGTATTGTTATCTAACTTGAAGACCCCCAGTCCATAACCATCCTTATTATTTGAGTTAAAAGTATAGTTGTCATTTAACTTATAAGCATAACAGGTAATTGCATAAGTCCCTAATTGTTCTGAAGTTGAGAAATACACTTCAGGGGTGATCTTATCAAGAGGCTCACGATCGAGAAAATCGTTACAGGAAATGAGAGAAAGAGCCGTTGCTAATATATAATAGACTTTTTTCATATTGATTCTATTTTTTATATCTGTAATTATAGTGTAACACTTAATCCACATGAGATCGTAGTTTTTAGTGGGGATGCTTTTCCCGAACCGGCAGCATATCCGTCCAATACTTCCGGATCGTAGGCGTCAGCTTTTAATCCGCTGATTGTAAATATATTATCTGCGGATAGGAAAATTCTCAGATTACTTACTTTAATTTTATTAATAACCTGAAGTGGAAGTGTGTATCCGATTTGCATATTTTTCAAACGGATATAGGCTGCGTTTTGTAAATACTGGGTGCTGATTTCTTTATTTTTTTTATCTCCGCTTAAAAGTGGGCGTGGAAGATAGCCGTTGACATTGGAACCAAAATAGCTATCCGTATCTGCAGCACGGAAATAATTTTGCGTTTCTTTTAATGCTGTTGATTGCCAGTACCCATTGTCTGCTCCCCAAAAATAAAGTCCGGTCAACCATACATCTCTTTTCATCGTTCCCTGAAAGAACAAACTTATGTCAAATCCTTTATAGGCGGCATTCAAGGTTAGACCGAAATTGTAGCGTGGAGTAGTATTTCCGATAATTTTTTTATCTCCGGAATCGCCTACGATACCTTTTCCTCCATCGATTTTTCCATCTCCATTGAGATCGGTATACATAACATCACCGGCTGCCCAGTTAGAGCCGAGTGCATCCTGCCCTCCGTTAGGTAGACTGGCTAAATGGTTTTTCATTTGTTCCTCAGTACGTGCCAGATCAATTGTTTCGTATCCCCAGATATCTCCGAGCATAGCTCCTTCATAGTAACGGACTTTGTTATCGCTGTCAAAAATTGTTTTAGTCGTATTGGGATATTTGAGAATCTTTGAGCGATTATCGGACAGAACCAATGTGGCACCATAACTAAAACCAGAATTCAAAACATCCCGCCAATTTAAACTGAGTTCCCAACCTGTTGTTCTCATTTTAGCATTATTAGTATAAGGCGGGGTAACTCCGGCAGTGTTTGGCAACTCTTCACCTGGGGCAACCATATCATTGGTTGTTCGCCAGAAATAATCGAATGTCCCGGTCAATCGGTTATTGAGCATTCCTAAATCCAGACCAAGGTCATAAGATGTAACTGTTTCCCACGTAAGTAACGGTGATATGGGCTTGGCAGGTTCTGCTTTATTGGGTTTTTGATTATTCAATAACCAGCCACCAGTTCCCATTCCCAGTATCATTGACGAATAGAATGGATAAATTTCTTCTGTAGCTTGGTTTCCCAGGTTACCGTACGAACCTCTTATTTTAAGTGTATTGACCAAATCCTGATTTTCTGTCATAAATGATTCATGTGCCAGATTCCAGGCAACGGAAACAGAAGGGAAGCTATTCCAGCGTTGTTCCCGGTTGAAACGTGAACTTCCATCATATCGGTAATTGACTTCTGCTAAATATCTGCCTTTGTAACTGTAGTTCAGACGTCCGAAGAAACCTACGGTAGCCCATTCATTCAGGTCGCTTCCCATTTCGTATGCAGTACTGGAAGTTGTGTTTCCTAATGACGGAATTTCAGGAGAAATAATGCCGTCTCTTTGGGCATAAATTCGTTTGTACTGGTTTAATTCTGCCTGGAATCCGGCCATCACGGTAAAAGAATGCCCGCTTTCCAGATCTTTACTGTATTGAGTATATATGTTCGGATTAAAATAGTTTGTCCGTAATGCTTCTTCTTTCACAAAAGACCGTCCTCCGTAACCGTCGTCGCGGGCCATAGCAAAATAGGAACCGTCCTCTTTCTTTTCCATGATGAGTTGAACATCTGTATGCTTTTCTGTTCTGTCAATACGATAATTGGCTTCTGCTATTATCTGCCAATCCTTTAACGGTTTGACAACTAACTGTAGCTGTTGATACAACACGTCCAGATCTTCGAAATACATACCTCCGTGATCTATCTCATTTAATTGCGATTCTTTATTGAAGATACCATCTGGAGTATATACCGGATTGGAGGGGCGCCGCCGTGGCATACTGTGATAATATACCTGGTTCATCTGGTAAGAAGGAGCCTGATAATCTTTGCGCGAGAATTTAACATTAGCATTGATATCCAACCACTCAAAAGGTTTAGCATTTATCTTTGCATTGAATGCATATCTTTTATAGTCTTCATTCCCATAATTCTGGTCACTGCCCAGATTCTGAAAATTACCGGAAATATAATAGTTCACTTTATTACCACCCCCGCTGATACTTATGTTATGTTCCTGGGAGAAACTCCAATCTTTATAATAAACTCCAAACCATTCTGTATTTCCCCAGGAGTCCAGATTCTTTTTCCAGATGCCGTTGGAGTCGTACTCTGTCGCATAATCAATTTCTCCGGAAATGAATTGCCTTGTTTTTTCCATCACGTCCGAAGTGTATTGTGCTCCGAGGCCAGCGTTGGCGGCCGCTTCGTTGAAATAAGTATTGAATTCATAACCGTTCAAGAAAGAGGGAAGTTTGGTAGGGGTAGACCAACGCAGATTATTATTGTAATTAACTGTAGTCTTTCCTTCTTCCCCTTTCTTTGTGGTGATCAGGATAACGCCGAATGCCGCTCTTGAACCATAGATAGCTGAGGCACCGGCATCTTTCAATACGGAGATACTTTCGATATCCTGTGTGTTGATTAAATTCATATCACCTTCAATACCATCGATCAATATAAGGGGAGACGATTTGGAACCTTCTCCGATACTACCGGTTCCACGGATATTGATAGAAGGAGTTTCATTCAGTGCTCCCCCTTTATCGGAAGCAATAATATTTAACCCGGGAGAAATACCTTGTAATGCTTGTGAGACATTAGCTACCGGTCGGTTTGCCAATGCTTTTGAATCGACAGTTGCTACGGCTGCTGTAAGGTTGGATTTTTTCTGTGTACCAAAAGCTACGACAACGACTTCATCGATTGCCTGGGTGTCTTCTGATAAGTTAATAGCCAGAATGGACTGATTGCTGTTAACTGTGATATCCTTGGTATTATATCCGATATAAGATACTTGTAATAAGGCTCCGGGAGTTATTTCCAAAGAGAATTTGCCATCCAGGTCAGTGATAGTTCCGTTTGTTGTTCCTTTTTCAACTACGTTTGCTCCGATAATAGGTTCGCCATCCGCATCTGTTACTGTTCCTTCTACCCGTTTCTTTTGTTGATTCACAGAAGCTTTTTCGGTAACAGTAGAGACTACAATATAAGAACCCTCTTTTACATAACTCAATCCTATTCCTTTAAATAAATTATCTAAGACCTGATTTACCGGCAGGTTTACTGCATTGACTCCAACGTTCTGATTTGTATTAACATTTATATTATATACAAATAAATAATCAGTTTGTTTTTCTATCGTATTCAGCACTTCTTTTAGGGAAGTATTGGTGGCCTGGACAGTAACTCGCGTATTTTGCGAGTTTGAATTGACAGCATGTAATGAAAAGATCAATACAAATGCTAAGAATGAGGTTATTCTCATGATTCTGAAAAAATGTTTATGTCGTGATTTTTTTAGATAATAGGGTCCCGACAAAGATACTTTATTCATAACTTTGTAATTATTAAAGATTAATACAGTTGTTGATAATTGTTTTAGTCATAAAGCGATAGATGTTCCCGCATTTATCGCTTTTTTTCTTTATGAGCTATTTCATAGGCAATATGATTTAAAGGTTTAACATATTAATTTATATAGATAATCGTATTATTTTCATTTCGGTAGAAACGGAACTTAACGTCTCGTTGTAAGACCTGTAATATAAAGTCTATACCATCTGAAATTCTGAATTTTCCACTGCAAATATAGTTGTCCAGATTCTTGTTTTTGTTAATGATTTGTATATCATATGTCTTTTCGAATGCTTTCATCAGGTTGTTAAACGTGATGTGTTCAAAACAGAGTAACCCATCCTTCCAGCGATAAATATCATAATTCTGTATCTTTTCGACAACTAGTTGTCCGTTTATACGATTTGCTTTTTGTTGAGGCTGTAACAGGATTATATTAGAAGGTTCGCTCTTATCCGAAATCTGTATGGAACCTTCCATTAATGCTGCAGAAAATGACGGAGTGTCATTGTAGGCTTCGACATTAAACTTTGTACCTAAAACTTGTATGTCATATTTATCGGTTTGTACAATGAATGGTCTTTTTATGTCTTTGGCTACTTCAAAATAACCTTCTCCGTCTAGTGTTACTTTCCGTTTGCTTTTCCCTTTTGTAAAGGAGGCCGGATATTTCATTTTAGAACCGGAATTGAGCCATACACTTGTCCCGTCCGATAATAAAAGATTAACTCTTTGTCCCGTCGGAACTGTGATCATGTTTATTTCCTGCTCCGCTTCCGGTTTTGTTATCCGGTAGACTTGTAAGCCGCACATGACAAACAGGGCGATAGCCGCTGCATATTTGATTAGATTGTTCAGTTGGAACATTTTTCCCGAGGAAGAATACGGTGTGCTGTTTTTCTTGTTCTGAATAAGCAGAAGATCGAAATATTTGCGTTCCTTTATATATTCCTGCATATTTTTTTCAGAAGCTTCAGCCCAATTGCAAACCTCTTCCTCTTCTTCATAGGAAGCTTTTCCTTCGAAAAAACGATATAGTATTTTTCTTTCCATATATAATAAGCACATAAGTAAAATGTATCCCTAATGGAAAAATTTACTTTTTTAGGAAAAAGATATGATAGCCGCAAATTAATTCAGGAAGATAAGAAATAAAGGGAGATAATCCTTCAGTCTTTCCCTTAATGAACTTAGGCTTTTAGAGATGTGAAATTCAATGCTTTTAGTGGATAAGCCAAAGTACTCGGCAATCTCTTTGTGGGTTTTGTTTTCGTACCGGCTCATAATAAAGATGGTACGTGTCTTTTCGGGTAGACTTTCTAATGTCTCGTCTATCAGGCGTTGTGCTTCCGAACTGAACAACTCTTCCGGATCGCAGGCTTCCAATGTCGTGATTTTTAGTCTCCTGACTCTGTCCATGTGTGCCCAGAGGTTCTGTTCGATGTCTTCCCGGATTCGCTGATTACGCAGGTAGTTAAGGCTTTTATGTTTGACGACTTCCATGACATAAGCCGGGATATTCGAATTGGAGGTGAGAGAATGCCGATTTTCCCAATAATATACCAGACTGTCGACTACTATATCTTCGGCAGTTTCTTCATCCTGAATATAAGTATTAGCAAAACGGATGAAAATTCCCTGATAGTTTGAAAACAGTTTGTTAAATTCCTTTATCTCTGAAATGTTCTCCATATCGAATGATTGATAGGGTAAAGATATATAAAAATTGAAGATTACAATATTTCTTCCCATAATCAATATCTCTTGGCAAAGGTAATGCTTTTTGTGATATATGACATATATGTCATTGAGAAAGTGGAAAAAGCTGCTGTAATTTGAATCATGCAGAACATTAAGAATGATTTGTTAATAAAAGAAATAGCACGGCAGATTAAAGAGCTTCGGCTTTCCCGGAATTTGTCGCAGGAAGATGTTTATCTTGATACAGATATACATTGTGGTCGTTTGGAACAGGGAAAGAATAATATAACTGTCAGTACCTTAAAAGTATTATGTGATTATTTTCAGATATCTTTATCAGATTTCTTTAATCGAATTGAAAAACATTTGTCAAAATGATAATTTAGCATAGGTTTGCCTGCGTTGGCATGGGAAGGGATAGAGAACGTTCTCATAGAAGCCATTCTAAATGAATGATTGATTTGCATATTCATATATTGATGTTCTTTTTGTGATATGATATCCTCATTACGATATGCCTGGCGCAGGATATCCACGATGTCCGACACTGTACTTTTCACGCTTCAAAGATACTTTTTCATTGGAGATAAATCCTTTCTTTACATAAATTGTCATTTTGTCAATGCAAAAAAAGCAAATATACGCCCTTCGTTGATTTATAAAATAGTTCAAGTCAGCAAGATAAAAGAGTTTAAGGGAGGATTGAGTAGTTCTTCTTTAGATGTTAATCTGATATGTTAAAAAATATTACCCGCTAGGGTATTTCCATTTACCTGGTATATAAATCTTGTTTTCCTGGTAGAGTAGTGACAAAATGATAATAAGGAGAGAGATTGGACATATCTTTATTAAATTACAAATAAACTTAATGTATATCTGTTATATTAATAAATATAGCGATATTTGTATTTGAGTATAATGAGTTAAAAACCAATTTGTTACTGGGTTTCTTTCGCTTTTCCTACAGGCAAAGATATTCAGTGTATGAGGAGTAGTATGTGCACAAGTATGAGAACAAGTTTTTTTTCAAAGTTATTTATTATCTGGTATTTATTAACGGGGATTACAGGGATACAGAATGTATGGGCGGAAACTATTCCGGCTGCAAATGATCCCGGATTTGATAGAATAGATGATGGTATAAAATTTATTTATAGTAATTACTATGGAAAGCGTACTGATTTACAATTTGTATCTTGGGAGCCAAATCATACGACAGTACAGTCCATTGAGAAAAACGGGAATGATCAAGATATAATTAAGTTTTCTACATTTGATAACCAGTTTATAGCCTTTTATAGTGAGGAGGCGAGTGAACCTAATATTAAGATAGAAACATCATCTATTAACTATATCAATATCGATATTTATTTAAGTGAGAAAATAGATGAGCTTAATATAAAATTGCATGCTCCCAGTTCAAAACCAGTCTATGGATATACTGTTTCAATGGATAATGTGGGCAGTGAATTGCTTCCAGATAGTTGGCATACACTGAGGATTCCTTTAAGTGAATTTGAATATGTGACAGGTACGAATCAATTGGAGCAAATAAATTCTATAGAATTAACGGTTGTGGATAAGTCGGATAGTTCTGCTAAGGGGCAAGTAACAGTCTATTTAGATAATATTTTTTTCTATAAAGAAAAGAATCCTTCTCCGACATCTATCAAAGCTGCACCTGTTCCAATACGTCAAAGTTCTAATGTCAAAAACTTTTACAGCACAAAATATGGAACAGGGATTAGTTTGGAATATCAACAATGGGGTTCTCAGACTGTAAAATCCGTAGTAAAGGATGAAAATGAAAAAAACATTCTCAAATTCTCGAATTTGGGTTGGATGGGTATACAATATAATCCGGATAATAATCGATTGAATATTAGTGGAAAAGATAGATTGCATTTGGAAGTATATCCTGAAACCAATATCTCATTTGCTGTAAAGCTCATTCTTTATAAAGACAGAGTGGAGGGTATTTCGGATGAGGTTTCAAAGGAATTCACATTTGAGAATCTTACTGGCGGTAAATGGAATTCTATTGAGGTAGATCTTTCTGAATATTACGTAGAAACAGAGGATAATCAATATGTAAGTGTTATTCAGCCTTCGTCCGGAGGTTCAACTGTATACCTAGATCATATCTATTTTTATGACAGCAAACAAATAATTGTTGAAGGTACGCCCGATTTCACCGCTTATCTTCCTCCTGTGCGTAATACCGAAGAAGTGGTTTCTTTATTTGGTGATTCATACCTTGATTCCAGAATTGAGGGTGAGCTTACTTTTGTTACAGATAATAAACATCAGACAACAGTACCACTGCCTACATCTATTGGAGATCGTGAAGTAAAGGCATTAGCCAAGATGAATCATATTCCAATAAATGTTCCGGGAATCGATGTTAGTGCTATGGAATTTTTCCATATAGATGTATATTCAGAGGTAGAGACACAATTAACTATTACTTTGATAGGAGATGATAGTTATGAAATTCCGGCTCAGAAACTTACTGCCAATGAATGGACACGGATAGATGTAACGAATGGATTATCAGGTCCTTTGTATGGCATATATCTGTCAATTAATAGTCATCAAGGCACTAAAACCTTCTTTATCGACAATATATATTTTTATAACAAACAAGCATCTTTTACCCCAACTCCTGTTGCCGTATTTAACAATCAGTTAGGTCGTGGTGTTAACATCGGTGCCACTTTTGAACAACAGGCCGACTATCCATGGAGTGATACATATATTGAAAAGATAAAAGAAAAAGGCTTTAAACATGTACGTCTCCCTGTCCGTTGGGATGATTATCCGGAGGGAGATCCTAGGAGTATGGATAAGGCTCCTTATAATATAAAAGCGGAATTTCTGGTTGAGATACAGAAAGTCGTTGATAAACTTTTGGCTGCCGATCTGAAAGTTATTCTCAATATGCACCATTATGACCCGTTGATGGACTTGTCGGGTGAAGCCCAGACTGGTGAGATCAAGCGCTTCATGACTCTTTGGGAGCAGTTGGCTGACTATTTTCAGAACTATGATGAAAGACTGGTATTTGAAATATTGAATGAGCCCAGGGATAAGATGGATAGTGAATGGAATCATGTTTTTCCGGAGGCTATCAAAACGATAAGGCAAACATACGATTTCAGGAACGATAATAATAAAAATCGCGCCATCATGGTCGGTACGACCAATTGGGGTACGATTTATGGCCTGGAAGGTGCGAATGCTTTAGTACTGCCGGAAAATGATGATCATCTGATCGTAACAATCCATTATTACAATCCATTACCTTTTACCCATCAGGGAGCTGAATGGGTAAATCCTATGTACCCCGTCGGGTTAAGGTGGAGCGATACTCAGAGCGAGCGAGATGCTGTTACCGCTGATTTTGACAAGATAAAAGCTTTTAGTGACAGCAACGATGTTCCTATCCATATCGGAGAGTTCGGTGTTCATTATAAAGCGGATATCGATTCACGCCTCCTGTGGACAAATCATATAGCTCGGACAATTGAGAAATACGGCTTTAGTTCTGCTTACTGGCATCTGACGTCGAGTATATACAACGAATCGGTAGGAGAATATCCTTATTTACCCGATGCATTGCTGACTTATGGCATCCCAGCTAAAGCAGCAGAAATACAGTTCCTTTCTAAAGAAGTTGTTTATGATATCAATGATCCGAAAGGCAAAGTCTGGGCATTGCTTCAAAATCAGGGAGGAAATGCTAAATTGAATAAAGGCGAAGGATCTTTAACAATAGAAATAACCGATGGAGGCAATGTAACTTATTCGGTTATGACATTGTTGTCAGGCTTCACCATAGAAAAAAATGCAACTTATGAGATTTCCTTTATTGCTAAGACAACGAGTAATAACGGCGATATTTATTCGAGTTACATCGGATTTAATGATGAGCCTTATACTAAATATGGAAGTTTTTATTTTACCCCGAGATTGAATGAGCAAACGTTCTCCTATACCTTTACCATGCATCACGAAACGGATAATTCCGCTCGTATAGCATTTGAGTTGGGTAATGGAGGGGAAGCGACGGTAACTTTAAAAGATATAACTATAAAAAAGGGTTCTGAAATAATTCCCAAGGCTCCTGTTCCATCCAAAAGTGTTGAAAATGTGTCAAGTATTTTCAGCTCACAATATAAAGTGAATTTGTATGATTTGCCGGATGATGATTCCGCATTGGATACGAAGAACCAAAAAATAATCTTATTCTCGAATTTTGCATCGGAAGCACTTTCTTTCAATGAAATGTTTCCGGAAAATAAAACGAAACTTCATCTGGAAATATATCCGGGAAGTTGGTTTGATATAACTATTACTGCTACTGGAAATGGAATAACTTCATCTAAAAAAAGTTATACATTGAAACCACATGCATGGAATAGCATTGATATAGACCTAGCCGACTTTTTATCCCGGACAGGAGGAAAACTTAAAAGTATCAACTTTTCAGGTGGGGCCGGTGAAGAGCGCAGGATATATATGGATCATGTCTACCTATACCAAGAGTCGGTAACACCTGATCCAGACCCTGATCCAGACCCCGATCCTGATCCTGATCCCGACCCTGACCCCGATCCAGAGGAACCTGCACCAGTCTGGCCTGCTTCTGTACCTACTCTCCATCAGGAAAATGTGGTCTCTGTACATAGCAATCCTTATGAGAATATTAATTCTAGCTTTGAAAGGGTGGATGGACAAGAAACGGAAGTGGAAATTATTACGATCAAAGGCGTTCCCGTATGGAAACTGACTAACACGAATCTGTTGGCGGTCAACGTAGGGTTATTGGATGTTTCTTCTATGGAATATCTACACCTGGATGTATGGAGTCCTTATGAAGAAACTTTGAAGATTTATCTGTCGGACGGAATAGATGAAATAGAGTTTGCCACATTACCGGTTGCAAAAGAAAAATGGCAGATCTTCCAATTTTTCTTACCTGATTTGAATATTGTTAAATATATTCGGTTTGAAAGTGATGCAAAAGGAACCTTCTACCTGGATAATCTCTATTTCTCTAAAGATCAACCGACAGGAAATGAGAATATCAGTGATGAGGCTATCAGTTATAAAATTTCCAACGGATACCTGATCATTGAGGCAACCGATCTTGTTCGTAATATAGATATCTTAGATGTTTCGGGACGTTTTATTAGAAAAGAATCACCGATGACCAATATTGTGACCATTGATATTCGCTCAATAAGCAAGGGTGTCTATATTACACAGGTAGTCTGTGCAAATGGTAACAGGAAGACATTCAAATTTGTGAAGAAATAAAGTGAAAAACTCCTTTTAAACGATATTGAGGTTCGTTTAAAAGGAGTTTTTTTCGTTTAAGATGGACTGTAACTTTGTTTAAAGCGAATTTTATCTCGTTTTAAACGAGATTTTAATTCATTTGATCATATCGACCGTAATATGCTTATTTTCATATCGGATAAGCTTTTCCCGTACAGAATAGTTTGAGCTGCTTTCTTCCGCTATATAAAGTTTTATCCGGAAACTTCTTTGCGGATAATTGACAAATGTCCCCTCTTTATCGTATATACTCAGTTGCTTGTTTTGATCATCCCAATGAAACCGGACAAGTGAATAAACGCCATTTTCATAAGCATAAGTTTTATTGTCGTCTTCATAAAGTTCAAAATCGGCATCTACCCCGGCATAAATCCTTAGTTCCAACTCTTCTTCTTTTTGTTCTCCGACATATTGGACTACTTTATTTATGGGAATAATAGAACCGGCTTTTACAAATACCGGTATAACATCGAGTGGAGTTGGATATGAAATAGTTTTACCTCCCGTATAGATCTGCCGGGAATTAAAATCGAACCAATATTTACCTGTGTGTTCTGGTAGATAAACAGACTCTTTTGTGTCAGGTGTACCGATAGCTCCCTCTGTTGTATAATACATCGGCTTTGTTATCGGTTTGACCAGTAATGAGGGACCGAACATATAAGCATCAGCTCTGTTATGTACATTCCGGTCATCCGGAAAATCCATGACCAACCCGCGCATCATTAATCGGGAATTTGATGTTACCTGCCAGGCTGATGAGTATATATAGGAGAGCAAACTGTACCGCAGGTCGATCATCTTTAATAACCCGTCATAAAAAGGATCGCCTGGTTCGCCGAATTGCCATACTTCCCGCGGGACATTACTGCCGTGAGCACGGAAAATAGGTGAGAATACTCCCTGCTGGAACCATCTTAAATAAAGTTCCTTATAAGAAGGATCGGCAAGACCTTTGGTATATTGGCTGCCCCTTGTCGTTACAAAAAAACCTCCGATATCTGTTGTCCAGTAGGGTATTCCACTCATACAGAGGTTTAATCCGGCAGGTAGTTGTTTTCTGAATACATCCCAGGAGGCAGTAATATCTCCCGACCATACGGCAGTTCCATATTGCTGTTGACCGGCAAATGCGGAACGGGTTAAAATTGTTACTCGTTTATTGTCCTGCTTGCGTATGTTTTCGTACATGGCTTTGGATAAGAATAAGGAATAAACATTGAGGTAACGGTCGAATGAACCTATATAAGTTTGCCCGGCCGACTTTGTTTTTTCCTCTTGTTTATCCTGGGTAAAACCTTCCCTGAAGGATGGTTCTGTGGCGTCCATCCACCAGGCGTCCACTCCTGTGCGGTATAGTCCTTTATAAAGATGTTCCCAGAAAATCTTTTGAGCTTGCGGATTGTATATATCCATGACTTTATAATCTGCCCAGGTCGGTTCGTCGAACAGTGCTCCGATCTTCTCCATATCTTTGTATACGTCCGTTTTCTTTCCGAATCCCGGCCATACGGAAAGCATCAGGCTCACATTGTATCGATCGTGCAATTGACGGATAACATCTGTGGGATGATTGAAATTGACAGTATCGAATCGAAGGCTGTTCCAATGATCGCGGTCTCCCCAGTATTCCCAGTCCTGTACGATGTTATCGAGTGGAATATGCCGTTTGCGATATTCTTTTACGACATCAATAAGTTCATCAAATGATTTGTAGCGTTCTTTGGATTGCCAATATCCGAATGCAGATTTGGGGAACATGGGCACTTTTCCTGTCAGTCGGTGATAACCGGCTACAACATCCTTCATATCAGTGCCGTAAACGAAATAGTAATCGATGGCATCGGCTACTTCCGACCAGAAGGAGGCTCCTTTTTCATTATCTTCGAACAACGTCTTGGAGTAATTATCCCATAAAATACCATATGGTTGTGTGGATAACAGGAATGGATTGACAATTTCCATATTGGCCTGTACGAGTTTAGCCTTTTGTCCCCGGTAATTCATAATACCTTCCTGATACTGTCCCAGTCCGTATAATGCTTCGTCCGGATGTAATTTGAATATCTGTTTTATCTGCCATACTGTTTCGTCTGCCACTTTTTTTTGTTCGAAAGAGCGTGCCTGTTCCTGAAGCAGCTGTTTCCCACTTTTCGAATCAGTAAAGCGTATATTTTTATCCGTATAGGAATAAGTGGCTGTAACGGACGCCGTTCTCAGTGAAATATAATTATCTCCCTTTTGTATCTGACAGTCAGGAACGGGATCTGATGTTTCTGGTATGATCAACGATTTACTTGGTTGCGAACCTAAAGGTACAACTTGTACATGGATAATTTTGTCCCGAGGAGATGAAACGGATATCTGCAATGAATCATCCGTTACACTGAATCCCTTGTCGATATTCTCGCTGTGGGAAATAGTAATATGCAAGAAGCAGATTACTAAGAATAGAGCTTTATTCATGATTATCTTGTTTATGTATGGGAGAATAAGAAAAAAACTATCCTCCCATACGATCTTATTTACTAGCAGTATTTAGTATCCGGTATTCTGGTCCAGATTCGGATTGGATGCCAATACGGAAGTTGGGATAGGGAATATCCGTCTGTATTCTTCTCCTTTTGTGGATGGCTTAAAGAGCATATGGTCTTCAAATTTTCCAAAACGGATCATATCGACACGGCGGTGCATTTCCCAGATCAATTCACGCCCACGTTCTTCATACAGGGATTCCAGGTTTAATGTTGCTGTAGTGAACAACATTTCCGGATTGTTCGGGAAGGCCCGGCTTCTGATCTGGTTCATTAGTTCAACCGCGGTAGAAAGCTCTTTTCCCTGACGGAGTAAAGCCTCCGCTTTCATCATCAATACATCGGCGTATCTGAAAACAACAAAGTCATTGTTTGCCCAACCGCCGATGGCATCTTTATCCGGATAGTATTTGATACAACGTGCTCCGACCAGACGACCTTTGTCGTCAGCTCCTCCAACATCGAATGCATTGAACCCATAAGGATCCAATACAACGTTCACTCCGTTATAGATCATCGGATTTCCCGAAGCGTCATATTGCTGACCATACAGGAATATCTTTTTCCGGATATCGTCATCCGTATAGAAGTCGAAGAAATCCGGAGCTACGCACCAACCGTTGTAAGGAGCCTGCGACAAAGAAAATGTTTTCTGATGACTGAAATGCAATGTGCGAAGGAACCAACGGTTTCCTTTGGCTTTGTTCGCATCAAAAGGAACGGAGAAGATGGGTTCTTTATCTTTTGCACCATTATCCGGTTTAAACATATCGAAATAGTCTCCGAGCTGATATTGATTTAAAGCAATGACTTTGTCACAATAATATTCAGCTTTCTCCCATTGCGGCTTACCGGTATATGTCTCTGCATTCAGGTATAGTTTGGCTGCCAGGGTGTAGGCCATACCTTGTGTGGGACGGCTGTAAGTCTGGTTGTTCGCTTCACTACTCAGGTATTCGGCATTTTCTTCCAGGTCTTTAGCGATAAAATCAAATACTTCCTGACGCGTATTGGCAGACGGTGCGGCAACGCTTTGATCGAACTTTGTCACAATGGGGACTCCACCGAAAGTATCCATCATATAAAAGTAGAACCAGGCTCTCATGACTTTGATCTCTGAGATCGTCTGTATTTTCCCGTCATTGTCAGGTAACGCTTCAAACTGGCTCAATACCTGGTTGCAGGTTCCTATCCCGCTAAAACCAGAGTCCCAGGCATTTTTTATCAGAATATGTGAAGGAGTCCAGATGTGATAGTGCATATCGACATAACGTCCTCCGTCATACCAGTCGCCACCTCGGGTGGGAACGATGATCTCATCTGTCCCCATCTCCTGCAATTCGTATAGATTGTTATCGAAAAGTTTCTGTGCAGCCACATAAATAGGGCCGGTCATAGATGCATACTGTTCGGGTGAAGAAGGGAAATTCTCATCTGTATAAGATGAATAGACCTTTTCGTCCAGATTGGTACATCCTGTAAAATTCAATGTAAATGCCAGTGCTCCGGCAATGTATATGCAATTTAGTTTCATAACGAATGATTTCATGTGATTAGACAATTTTAAAAACTAATATTTACACCTAACAGGAAAGAACGTGTCTTCGGATAGTAGTTACGATTATCGATACCCGGAGCCAAACCACTGAGACTCACTTCCGGATCTACACCAGTGTACTTGGTAATGGTAAACAGGTTCTGCCCCGTTACGTAAAGACGTAGCTGACCGATCTCTTTTATGTTCTCCATATTGAACTGATAGCCTAGTGTCAGGTTGTCCAGTTTCAGGAAAGAACCGTTTTCCAACCAGCGGCTGGAGGGTTGCGGAGCTTCCATGATACCGTCTTTTACGGCTTCGTGCGAGATGTTACAAGTCGCTGCCTGGTTCAGTCTGGAAAGGTCGGCACGACTGGCGTTAAAGATTTTATTGCCGGCCATTCCCCGCAGGAAAAAATTCAGGTCCCAACGTTTATAACGAAAAGTATTGTTCCAACCGAAAATAACTTTAGGCAGAGCTTTTCCTACTTCTTTATAATCATCCGGCGATTTCAGTTTATCGACTGTCACGATTTCGCCTGCGGCATTTTCGTACAAAGTTTTCTGCTGTTCTTCGTCATAGCCGACATATTTAAATGTATAGAATGTACCGATAGGCAATCCCGGTTTGACCAGGGAGACTGTTTGGGCTGTCCATCCTTCCAGTGTCATGGTTCCTTCATACCGTTCGGCGATGGATAAGTTTTCGATATTGCTAGCCAGCGATCCGATCTTATTTTTGTTTGAAGAAATATTGAAGTTACTGATCCAACTGAAATCCCGGGTATCTACGGCAACTACATTTGCCATGAATTCAATACCTTTATTGGTCATGCTTGCGCCGTTGGCAAGCAACTGGTTGTATTGGTAAGGAGGAGACGGAACGTTATATTTATACAACATGTCCTTGGTCTCTTTATTATATACTTCCAGGCTACCGGAAACTCTGCCGCCGAAAATAGAATAATCGATTCCCACGTTTGTCATAGAGGTACTTTCCCATTTCAGGTCCGGATTCGGGTTCTGGGTTACCCCATAACTATTGATCCATTCGTCATTATAGATGAACTGGCTGGATTGTGGGCCGTAAAGTGTAAGTGATGTGTAAGGATCAATATTCTGATTACCCGATTTACCATAACCGATTCTCAGTTTTAAATCCTGGAAGAAGGATTGGTTTTCCATGAACTTTTCTCCCGTGATCTTCCATGCTACGGAAACAGAGGGGAACATTGCCCACTTGTTATTGGCTCCGAACTTGGAAGAACCGTCGCGACGTAAAGTTGCCGTTAATAAATACCGGTTATCAAATCCATAATTTACTCTACCGAAGAATGACACCAGTACCGATTGAGTTTTATTCGGGTAGTTCTGGAAATGAATGGCTTTATCTCCGTTACCTACCGATAGGTTATCAGCTCCGGTAGCATCCGAAGTAAAGTAGTTATTGGTTCCCCGTATACCATCGTTGTTGATGATTTTCTGGTATGAATAACCTGCCATTAATTTCATGTCATGTTTTTGGGCAAATGTTTTGGAATAATTGAGGGTTGTCTCTATCAGCTTATCTGTGTTTTTCAGGAATTCACGGATGGCATTTCCTTTACCCAGTACGGAGATATCCGTTGTTTTTTGATAATAGGCCTGATCGTATGTTTCATTCTGTATGGATGCCAACATGTCGAACCTTAAACCATCGATGATATCTAATCCGATCTTACCTATTCCTTGCAGGATGTTACGGGAACGATGGTCGCTCCGTTGTTCCAGGATGGCGACGGGGTTATAATAGGTCATACGCCCCGGTACCTGAAAGTATCCTCCGTATTGTTGGTAGGCAGGATCGTCGGACATGACCGGTGATTCGGGTAACCAGCGGGCTGCGTAATTGAATATACTATAGTCCACATGGTCTGATCCGACGAAACTGCCGGATACGGACAGGCCTATATGAAGGCGGTTGTTCAACGCTTCCTGATCTACACCGATACGGGCAACCAGACGGTCGTAATCACTATGTTTTACAATACCCTGGTTAGACAGATAGTTGACGGATGCATTGTATTTGGTATTCTCGCTACCTCCGACCAGGCTCAGATTATGATTGTGTGAGAAACCGACATTCCGTAATAATTCTTTTTGCCAATCGGTACCGGCGCCATTCCCTTCATCGCTGGCGGCAAGCGACATGCCATGTTCTGCTAAGAATGTACGGTGCTCATCGGCATTCAGTACGTTCACCCGGCCGGATACACTTTCCAATGCTGCATATCCGCTGTAGGTTACCAGAGGTTTTCCTGTACGTCCTTTCCTCGTGGTAACCATGATTACTCCATTCGCCGCGCGGGAGCCGTAAATGGCAGTAGCGGAAGCATCTTTCAAAACGTTCATCGACTCGATATCATCCGGAGATATTAAGTTAATAGACGCTCCGGGTATTCCATCGATTACATAAAAAGGAGCTGTGGATGCCGTTAAGGACGAGGGACCGCGTAATTGCATTGTCACACTACTGTTCGGGTCGCCGCTGCTGCGGTTTACCATTAATCCCGGAACTTTTCCAGCCAGCAACTGATCCGGACTGCGTGAGATTCCTTTATTGAAATCTTTTGCGGAAATAGACGAGATAGAACCGGTTAAGTCTGATTTTTTTACAGAACCGTAACCAACGACGACTACCTCTTCTATATTTTGATAATCTTCTTTGAGTATAACTGTCAGATCGGACTGTTTTCCTACAGGTATGTTTTGAGCTACATATCCTATATAAGAGACCTGTAGAATTGCGTTACCGGCTGTTTCCAGTTGAAAACGACCATCCATATCGGTAATGATGCCGTTGGTCGTCCCTTTTTCTACGATGTTGGCACCGATGATAGGTAAACCGTCGGGATCGGTGACGGTTCCTGTGATTTTCTTTTTATCGGCTTTCGGTTGATTTGAAAGTACGTCTTTCTGAACGATGATGTTCTTATTCTTGATCTCGTATGAAACTTTTTGGTCATGTAGTATTTGTTTTACTACCTGATCTATTGTCCCATCATGTACATCTACCTGAATGACCTTTTTCGTATCTACATCGCCGGAAGCAAAAACAAAGGAATACCCATTTTCTTCCTTCAATGTCTCCATGGCTTTTTTCACTGTCACGTTATTTAATTTGAGGTTGATGTTTTGTGCAAACGCTGTTAAATTAAGGCAAAACACTGCCAGGACCATATATATGGCCTTCTTTTTGATTTTCATAAGTAATTAGAATTAATTGTTTTAAACAAGAAATCTTAATACCGGAAGTAAAGTTTTACTATATTTGTCAATACTTTCGGAAGTTCGCAGAGATGAAGTCCGGAAATTTGAATCGGAAGATTGTGCAGATCTTCCGGTTCTTTTTTATTTCAGACTCTGTTCCTCCATTAATCAGGGTCTTTTCTTTTCATGTAAATTCAATTTTAAAGTTAATAATACAGTTATTGATAAAAGCTTTTATTTTGCGTACAGCTGTACTTCTTTTCCGTTTATTTTATATTCGAGTTTGCCGGTCGAAGCCAACATATCCAATATTTCCTGAATTGTCTGTTCTTTTCGTATAAAGTTTCCGTAAAAACGGAATGTTTTTAAAGACTCGTCTTTTATATAGATCTTTACGTTATAGCTTCTTTCCAGTTCCTTGATGATATCCGGCAATAATTCTTCATCGAAGAAAAGATAACCGTTTGTCCATTCTGCGGTATACCGGGCTTCTGCCGGAGAGATCTTTAATTGGCCGTCTTTTTTATTCAGTATCGCCTTCTGATCGGGTTCCAGATAACACAGGTCATTGTTTTTCAGGTAATTTATCAGGCGGACTTTTCCTTCCAGCAAACTGACTGAAACTTCTTCATCTTCAGGGTAGTTTCTGAAATTGAATTTAGTACCCATCACCCGCAGTTCTAATTCTTTTGTTCTGATTTCAAAAGGTAATTGTTCATTTTTAGTGACTTCAAAATAACCTTCACCTGTTAGTTGCAATTTTCTTTCTGCAACTCCGAAACCTTGTGAATAAGTGATTTTCGAACCAGCATTCAACCATACCAATGTTCCGTCCGGGAGGTATAATTTAGTTTTTGAGCCTAAAGGAGCTTCTACTACCATTTCGGCAAATTGTTTTTTCACTTGTTCCGAACCACTCCAATAGGAGGCGAAAGAAATGATACATAAAAGAGCAATTGCCGCTGCTCCATACATATATCTATGAAGAGAATACTTTTTGGCAACTTTTTTCTCCGATGCCACCTGGGTTTTAGCAAGGAATCGTCGAAAAGCCTTTTCTTTATCGTATCGTATCTCTTCGTTGGCTCCGATCGTCGAGAACCAGACTTCCCGCATCTGTCGGAAATATTTTTGATTTTCCGGAGAGGCTTTGAGCCAATTCTCAAGCTCAGCTAATTCTTCTGTTCCCAAACTTCCTGAAAAGTAATTTGTGATCAGTTCTTCTATCCTGGTATGTATGTTTGTAGGTCTCATTTATCGTCTTCTTGTATATATGACAGTTAGAAAAGGCGAGAGGGTAGTGTGTTCGGACAAATTTTTTAATTTAATTCCAAAAACAGCATATGAGGAGAAGCAAATACTTACTTAAATCTGCATTTAAGCGGGATATTGCGTTTTTGATATGGTATTTTACCGTATTAACAGAGATACCGAGTTCTTCGGCTATTTGTTCGTAGCGTTTTTCTTCGAACCTGCTTTTCTTGAATACGACTTTACATTCTTCAGGAAGTCTATCGATGGCATTCCTGATCTCTTGTTCGAGTTCGTTTTCCAGCAATCGTGCCAGCGGGTAGTCATCGGATGGAAAGACGGAGTTTATCCACTCACCCTGTTGATCGATAACAGAGAAACGGACTTCTCTTTTTTCTCTTTCCAAATTCAGATAGTTTATACAGCGATTGCGGACAGCCTGGACCAGATAGCTGCGAAGGGAAGTGGTAATCTCGATGGTATCTCTTTTCTCCCAAAGATGAAAAATAATATCATCGACAATACTTTCAGCCAGAAAATCATCTTTCAGGAACTCATAGGCAATCTTGCATAACAATACATAATGGTGGTCATATATGTATTTATATGCTTGATTATCTCCTGATTTCAGGGAATGAATCAAATGTAGTTCTTTCTCTTTTTCCATAATATATTGTCTGAAGCCTCTTGTTTCCCAAAAGAGTTGTGGCAAATATACATGATAACTTTGAGAAAATATATGGTATTATATCCAATCTTGAGAAAAGTTGGCTAGACTTAAAAATATATATAAACATTTGAATACCGTATTCATTCGGTATTATGTCCTATTCTGAAAACTGAGGGAGAGGGAGTAGCAATATTATCGTTACTCCCCGTCCAAAGGTTAGTTACTGAGATAACTTCATATAACCTGAACTTATTTTACATTTTTCATAACTACATCGAATTTATCCTCTAACTCTTTTGATAATATGGCTTTCTCTTTCCAAACCTGATCTCCATAAACTCCTGCACGAGAATAATCAAAAGGTTTAAAACCAATTTTTTTTGTAACCTTTGTACTTTTGAATCGGAAATCGAAATTCATCGGATCAATAAACTGAGGATCTGCTATAACGGAATGTTTGTCCTTTCCTGATTTTTTCCATTCAGAGAAACTTAATCCATGGAAGTCTTGCTTCTGATTAGTGGGATTCCAAAAACAGTTTTTGTCAAGAATGGTCTGAGCTTTCAACCAAGTATCTTGCCCCATATCCATATACAACAATCCTTGATCGTAATAAATGATATTGTTGGTAAAAGAGAATGACAAATGATCTTCAATACGTGACAATTGCATCTGAGAATACAGGTTTAATGCAAAAATATTATTCCGGATTATATTATCTTTCCCATAATGTTGATGAAATGCGGAATTCTTACATCTGTAGACGAGATTATTTTCCATTCGTATACCCGCTGAACCTTCATCGGTATATAATCCCCAACCTCCATAGGTAAATGAATGTATATGGTGAATCACATTATTGCTAACACTTGTACCTTCAGAAGCTCCCAGCGTATAAACTCCTCCCATATCACTCAATTGTCCCCATCCCAGATGATGGATATGATTGAAATCTATTATGTTTCGTTTTGAAGGACTTGGGGCATATCCCCAAACCCAACCTACAGAAACACCTGAATATCTAAAATCAGCGATATCGTTATGAGTAACTGTATTGTCACTTGCATGAAAAATCGTTACTCCGGTTGCATTAGGATAGTCATATCCTCCATGTTGAATAATATTATTGAGGACAGTTATATGGTGGGTATCAGCCAATTTTTTTTGATCAGTAGGAGTAAATGAAGGTAAATAACTTCCGATTTTCACTCCACCACAACCTAAATCGTACAGATGGCAATGTTCCATTTTTGAAAAGGAGCAGTTTTCACGAAACCAGATGCCATGATGTCCGGTATGCGCTATATCACAATTCAGGAATTCAATGTGTTTAGCATGATCAATCATAATGGCGGCCTCTTCTTCTGCTGCACTTTGAAGAGCAGCATACTTACGCGTTGGTTTTTTATTAGCTTCCGTTTCAAACCGAATATTTCTGAATTGGACGGAACTTACTTCGTTACCTCTTTTACCCGCTATTGTCAATAAACTATTTGAAATAGGGTATATGCATTGCGTGTTCTTTATTGTTTCTCCCGGCATTGGTATATAATAAAGATATCCATCCCGTTGCAAGAACCATTCTCCTGGTTGATCCAATGCATTTCTATAATTTTCAATCCTGTAACGACTATCTTGATTTAGTTTGTTATGAACAAATATCCCGTTTCCTGTGACATAAATTGCTGAATCGGTAACATTCACTTGTTGAATATGTCTTGGAGTATATTCCCATTTATGATAAAATGAAATTAAAATATCATTCCATTCCTCTTTTTCTATATCTTTCAGTGTTTGCCATTCTTCTGTATTTACAATTACTTTTTGTGCAGCAAATGCTGCTATGTAATTTTGCCTTGTAGTATCCAATATTATTTCATTGACTCTTTTTAGATGTAAAAGATCTTCCCCGTTTGGGGTCCGTGCCCGAATACGTCGTTCGCCATTTATATATAATTGTTCAAAATAAAATCCTAAATCGGCAACCTCCGGAATATAAACGCGCCAAAGGTTGGGTGTTACTTCTTCAAAACGGTTTGTTTTCTTACCGCCACAAACAAGTGGTCTGTCATTTTCATTACCCCGAAATACCACAACTGTCTGAGGAGTACCGGAATCTTTTTCCGTAAGTGCAAATGCGTGGGTAATATAATAGGTCCCGGATTGTACTTCCACAAAAATTGTATCTATAATTTGTTCTTTCAAACGTAACTCGCGGATTTTGTTCCGAGCTCCTTCAAAAGTAGCTAAAGGTTGATGTATAGAGCCTGTATTTCCATCATTCCCATGCGGAGACATATAGATCTTTACACCGGCATTGAGTGCTTGAGAAATCAAGAAGATTGTAAATGTAAAAAAGATCGACTTCATATTATATTATTTTATAATTCAGAGACTAAGTATGCGATTTAATAATTTTAAAAGCCCCTCGAAAGCTTTTCAGTTGCTTTCGAGGGGTTGAGTTTGTCATTTAATCAATTAGATGATTATTTATATCCCGGATTCTCGACCAGATTTGGATTTTGCCCCGTTCTGTCGTTTGTAATTGGAAGATAATAATTACAAGCGTTAAATTGAGGTTGTCTGCCATCATAGTTAGAAAGCACTTGTATTTTGTATTTATGGGATGTATTAAAATCATCACTGGTAAAATTGGTAGCGTTGTAATCCAGGATAAATCGGAGACCGGAACCGTGTTTAGATAGTACATCTTCTGCTATGCGCCAACGACGTACATCCCAATAACGGTGTCCTTCGAAGAGTAATTCCACTTTCCGTTCATGTCGGATAGCTTCCCGGTCAATAGTTGTTTTGGGTGCGATGCCCGCCCGGGTCCGAATTTGATTGATCGCATCGAGTGCCTCATTTGTTTTACCCAATTCAAAAGCCGCCTCTGCCAGATTTAACAAAACTTCTGCATAGCGAAATACAGGACAATCTGTACCGTCACCAAATTCTTCCATATTCGCGTTGGAGGCATCGTTCAACATTTTCAATACTCCGAAGCCAGAGCCAAAAATACCCCCAAAATGTTGATTTCCCCAAGCCGGTATCCCCTCGTAAGCATCTTGCTGATCTTCATACAATACGCCATCCCCACCGATTAACCCATGGTGAGAATCCACATGACCGCCTTTCCAGGGTGTCCCATTTGTCCAGATAGTAGCGAAGAAGCGGGGATCTTTGTCTTTCCAAAGTTCATCCATACTCCATAATCCTTGTTGGATCTTTTCTCTGTCCAATTTTCCCGGCCGGCCATCCGTATATTCGAACTCTTCGGCTGTCTCTAAGTAAGGTGCGGCAGCCATTCCTGCGTCATATCCGTGCGGTTTGGGACAAAGGATGAAACACCAAAGCCAACCGTTTACTGTAGGTTTGTATTGTTTGACAAAAATCATTTCGCTATTTCGTTCATTTAAGAAGACATTCTTGTAATTCTGGACCTTATTCTCCTCATTATTGTACAATTCATATTTACCGAGACTTTGTATTTTTTTTGCGGCGTCGTACGCTTTCTGGTAATAGCTTGTAGCTTCCGCCTGAGGTATTCCCAGTAAACCGTCGAGTTGCACCGTGCCAAATTGTGCGATACTACCGGCATACAAAGCAGTACGGCATTTCAAGGCCAATGCTGCACCCTGCGTAGCACGTCCATATTGGGTGGGAAGACCATCCAGCTGTTCCGCAACAGCATCCAGTTCAGTGATGATAAAATCGTACACCGCTTTCTCACTACTTCTTTTGGGAAACATTTTATCTTTCGAGGCATCTAAGGGTAAGGCCTCTGTCTCTAATGGAACACCTCCATACCGCTTCACCATGTAAAAGTAATTTAACACTCTCAAAAAACGTGCTTCTGCGAGGCGAGACTCTATAAAGGCCTTGTCATTCGAGCTGTTCGGCAATTTATCGATTAATGTGTTCAGTTGGCGGATTATCGTATACGGCAATTCCCAATATTCCAGCAATCCGCCGGTCACGGTCAATCCTCCTATTTTGTATGCATGGACGTTGACCAATCCCCAAACAGGCATACCGACTTCGTCTGATATATGCATAACATTCATAAATCCGGCAACGTCAGTCCAAAGCGAACTGGGATATTGTGGCGAATCGAATTTCAAAACAGACATATTGGCATATTGATTAGCCATATACTTGTCCACTAAAGACGGATCATCCCAGATCACGTCATCCGAAAGAATATCCAACGGCCTTTTATCCAATACATCGTTGCAAGAGGTCAGCATGGTTACTAGGGCCATGACCAATATCCGGTAAAATTTTATGCTTTTCATGTTTATCTCCAATTTTTACAGTGATTAAAACGATAAGTTAACTCCGAGACTGATAGTGCGTTGTTGTGGATAGTACTTCGCTGCAAATCCACTAGGAACTTCCGGGTCAATGTTATATTTACTCAGGTTACTCAATGTAAACAGGTTGGTCGCTGAAAGATATACGCGTAATCTCTCCACATTGACTTTCTCCAGTATTTTTCTAGGAATCGTATAGCCTAATGCTAAATTCTTCAAACGCAGATAGGAGACCGACCTCATCCAATAATCCGACGTCCAAAGATTAGATGCTGCTCCTCCTAATCTGGGAACTAAAGCATCGCTATTATTGTCCGTTTCTGTCCACCTTAGCTCATATGTTTGTGCCGTATTGTTACTGCTAACCGAGGTAGAGTATCCTGCTGCACCTTGGAACATCGCAACAAGATCAAAATTCAGATAACTGAAAGACCCTGTAAGGCCATAAAACCAATGAGGCGTATTGCCTTTGCCGATTTCCACCTGATCCTTCCAATCCAAAACATTATCTCCATTCATATCTTTATATTTGACGTCACCGGGACGAAGTGTTTTATTTTCTCCACCCAGTCCAACATAAGAATAAGGCAACGCGTCAATTTCTTCCTGACTGGTAAATAATCCGTCGGATACATATCCGAATACACGATCGGTCCATTGTCCGGATAGTTGCTTTTGACGTTTTTGATCCGGATCGGCATACTCTGCTTCTTCATAGTGATCCCATTTAGCGCGTGCCCACGAAAGGTTAACATTGATGTCGTATTTAAATTCGCCATTATCTTTAGCTGTCCCCAACGACAATTCAAATCCACGGTCATTACTGCTGTTAATATTTTCCAAGGGAGTAACAGCGCCAAATGTACCGGGAACAGATGTTGCCCGGGTAGCCAGAATACCGTCACGTACCCGATAAAAACCATCCACAGATCCGTAAAGTATACGATCCCAAAGCGAGAAGTCCACACCACCATTATATACGTGCATTTTTTCCCATGTCAAGATCGTATTAGCCATTCCCGTCGGAATCAAACAACTGACTAAATCGTCGTCCCATTGGTACAAGCCACCGATGTTATATCCGGACAAATACTGGAAATTTCCATTATAATCGTAACCTGATGAACCATAACCGGCTCTTACTTTCAACAAATCTAACATTGAAATATTAGCCATGAAATTTTCCTTTGAAAGAGTCCATCCGACAGAGACGCTTGGAAAGTATCCCCATCTGTTTCTTTTCGCAAATTTGGCCGAAGCATCAGCCCGCAAAATTGCTTCCACCAAGTATTTGTCTTTATAGCTATAATTGACACGTCCGATTACACTCATTCGTCCCATTTCAGATGCAGAACCTGAGTTATCTTTACCCGTATCTGAGCCGGCAAATAATTGTTCGATGGTGGGTGTTACAAAATCCCTGCGTGATGCCCAAAAGTTATTTCCCGACTGGTCGATACTTTCAAAAAGGGCTAATGCCGTAATATGATGTGTCTGGTTAAACGCACGATCATAGTTTAACGAGTACTGCTGGGTCAATTGCCTGTTAAAATTGACATCTTCTCTCAATTGGGCAGCACTTCTCATCCCTCCTGCCAAGGTATAAAGATCTGCCGCTTGGTTATAAGTATAAAATTGGTATGGTTTCTGAAAGTTCTTACTGTACGATTCCCAATCCCGGTAATTGATCATCGCTTTTGCCGTCAATCCATCGACAAAAGGAACATCATAAACGAGCGTGGCCGTAGTGCGAATATCGCGGTTTTTCGTTAAGACGTAGCCCCATACATCCATATCGGAAGACAAAGCGACACTTCCCACATCGATTCCTCCGTACGCCAGTTTGTTAGGATCAGGCAGCGAAGCCGGATACCAGGGTTTCGTGATATACAAATCCTGCCAGATTATGCCTTCTCCTTGTCCTATTCCCCGACCGGTGAACTTACTTTTGTCATAAATAGCCATTAAATCTATAGACAAGGTAATCCGGTTGGTCACGACAGCATCAATATTGGATTGCAGATTATAACGGGTATAGCTTCCTCCGTTCTTCTTAATCATTGTTTCCTGGTTTTGATAGCCAAAAAGTCCATAATATTTGATCTTTTCGCTACCTCCTCGAATAGAAATATTTTCATTGTTTTGAGGTGCCCAATTTCTAAATACTACGTTGTACCAATCTGTAGATGGATAGGCCGGATCATCGCCTGCAAAGAATTTGGCAACAGCTTCTGCTGTAAACGGGGCAGTGGCTTCCGGTTGTCCGGACTGTAAGTGAGTTTCCCGTTGCATCTGAGCTAATTGTCCCGAACTCGCAGTTTTCGCCAAATTGGTTACACCTTGTAAAGTATAAGAGGCATTAACGGTTATAGTTGGTTTTTGATTGATACCTCGTTTGGTTGTGACCAATACAACGCCATTACCCGCGCGTGAGCCATAGATAGAGGCGGCACCATCTTTCAGAATGGTTATATTTTCGATCTGGTTTACATCGAGATTTTGTAAACTACTTTCAACCCCATCTACAATTATTAAGGGGGATCCAAATCCACGAATATTCAGAGATGCAGCATCGGAACCAGGCATACCTGATGTTTGTTTTGTGATTAAGCCGGGCAACTTACCACTTAACGTGTTGGTCACGTTGCCCACCGGAGCTATTGTCAGCTGTTCTGACTTAACAGAAGAAACGGCACCGGTAAGAGTACTCTTTTTTTGTACACCATACCCTACGACTACTACCTCATCTAATTTTTGAGTATCTTCTTGCAAGATCAACTGCAAAGAAGATTTTCCTTTTACAGGTACTTCCAATTCTATGTAGCCAATGAAACTTACTTGCAACAATGTATTATTATCAACTTCTAAAACAAATTTTCCATCTACATCTGTGATAGTTCCGTTTGTAGAGCCTTTCTCAACGACATTAGCACCGATAATAGGTTCGCCGTTTTGATCAACGATTGTTCCTGAAATCTGTTTCTTTTGTAGGACTACTGTAGCTATTGTTATAGCTTGTTTCTCAAACAAATAAATCTTGTTGTTCTTGATCTCGTAACTCAGATTGGTATCTGTAACGAGTTTGTCTAAAACTAGCGCGACATCAGCATCTTCAACCTGAATACTGACTTTTCTGTCCAGATTGACGATCTGTTTACTATATGCCATGCTGAGTCCTGTTTGCTTGGTAATGGCAGATAAGACTTTTTCTACCTTTACGTTATTAAAGAACATGGATACCTTTTGAGCAGAGGCTTCTGCTGTAAAGGTTAACAAAGAGATGACCAGAAATAAAAATGTTAATTTCATTGTATTCGGGATTTTCTCAATTAATATTAAAAGGTACCTGGATATAAGGCACAAATAATTTTTTTTCATACTTTTGAAATGAATTTATGTATTAGAAATTAATTTGAATTTCGGTACGTTGGATAACCGGAGATGTGGGGACATTTCCGGTTATTTTTTGAATTTGTTATGTTGTGTTGTTCATGTTTGTCTTAATTTAAAGGTTAAACAATATAATAGAATCTCGCCCCTTCCGGAAAAGAGTTGTTTTTTATGGTCTTTATATAATAGACACACGATGAAAAAAAAAGTATGAGTGAGAAAGATGGATTTATTTTATTTTTTTATCTTTACTTTTATAAGTCCTTCTTCTTTAATGAATTGTACAGGCGTTATTTTTTCTAGATCATTTAATATCTGTTCGAGTTGCTGGTTCATGGATATTAATGTGTAGTTGTAGTATAGCGCAGAAGTATCCACTACTTCAAATTCAATATTGTACCAACGGGATAGAGTGGTTATTACTTCAGATAAGGGAGTATTATTGAATATAATCTGATTATTCTTCCAGGCAGAAGTGTGCTCTATGTTTTCCGGGCGGGATATTTTACAAACGCCGCTTTTCCGGTTGTACGTTGCTTTCTCTCCCGGTTTCATATGAGCTAATGAACTGGATTTGTTTGCCAGTACCACTTTCCCTGTTTCCAGAGTAACAAAGATATCCGGATCGGTTGCGTATGCCTTTACATCGAATGTGGTACCCAGTACTTTAACATTGACATCTTTCATATCGACAATGAACGGGCGATCCTTGTTCGGGGAGACCTCGAAGAATGCTTCCCCTTCCAACTCCACTTTACGCTCGGAAAAGCCGAATTTCCGGGGATATTTAATACGTGTTTCGGCATTGAGGGTGGCTCGCGAACCATCCTGGAAGATCAGTTGCATGCGTTCACCTTTAGGTACATATATTTCTTCGTAACCAGAATCGGCGAAAAGATCGATACGTTTATCTATGTACCAGAATTGCCCGAGGAACAACAGTAATGGAATGAGAATGGCGGCTGCACGGAAAATGATCCGTTTTCTTTGTTGCAGGTGGATTTTCTTCATGATGAACCGGTACATTTCGTCTGTAGGAATGGACCGTTCTGCATACAGTTCTTCGTTGCCGGGCTGTATCTTTTCCATATCTTCATCCATTAGCGACGACAAATATCGGGAGCCTTCGGGAGTGGAGAACCAGCGGATTACCTGGCGTGCTTCTTCCGGAGTGGCGGTATTGTCGAGTGTTCTGTCGATGATATGTTTATCTGGTGTTTTCATTTTCTTATTCCTGTTTTCTTAATTGACACATAACTGGACTGTTGGTATGAGTCTCTATTATTCTTTTTTCTTTTTCAGGAGAAAAAGGAGGAGAGTAATAGGATTAACAACTTCTCGAAATGTTCCCTGAGCAGTTTGATGGCCTGAGAATAATGGGTTTTGACTGTCGGTATCGATATCTGCATTTTTTCAGCAATCTCCTGATTGGATAATCCTTTTTTCAGTTTGTACAGACAGACGGCTCTCTTCTGTTCCGGCAGGTCGCCGATAGCCCGGTATAACTGTTCGTTCATTTCTTTTTCTTCCAGTCTCTCCAGTATTTCGTTTTCATACTCGATTGTCTCTTGTGCCAGTTCATAATTTTTTTCTAACGCACTATAGTTATTCCTGATCTCATTCAACAGATAGTTTTTCAACATGGTGTACAGGTAATTTCTTAGGTTGATCTGAATGTTGAGAAGTGTACGCGACTCCCAAAGTTTCAGGAATATTTGCTGGACGGCATCTTTGGCGGTATCGTTATCCTTTAAATATTTGAAAGCAACGACATAAAGCAATTTATGATACCGTTCATAGATCGTAGTAAAGGCCCTCTCATTTCCTTTTTGCAAAAGAATAAGTAACTCGTCATCGGTTTGCCCGGATATGGAGAGGAACCGCTTGTGCATATAATAGTATCTCTTTTAGATTTTATGCAAATATAACTTTAATACGAAACTTTCCAATCACTAAACTCTAAACTTAATTGTTCCCACTGTTCTTTTTTAACGGTTTCTTCCCGTTCTTCCTGCGGGTTTGAAACAGAAAGGCCGAGTAGCCGGATCGGGTTTGTTTCGTAATCGACTTCTTTCAGCAGTTGCTTGGCAAGAGGGAGGATCTCGTTTAAAGTAGTCAGTTCGCGAGATTGGGTAATACTTTTTGTTTTTAAGGTGAAATCGTGGAATTTAATCTTTAATGTCAGTGTGTTTCCTTTGAATCCTGTTCGTTGCAGGCGGCCGATCAGTTCGGTCGCTACATGGTAAAGTTCGATAATGACGGACGACTGGCGGGAAATATCTTTTTCCAGCGTATGTTCGCATCCTACGGATTTACGGATACGTATGGCTTCTACCGGGCGCAGGTCTATTCCACGGGAACATTCATAATACAGGATACCTGCTTTCCCAAACTGACGGGTAAGCATTTCCTGTGAACATTCCCGAAGTTTTTCTCCGTTATGAATACCTAGCGTATGCATCTTTTTGGCAGTGACCGGACCGACCCCCCAAAATGATTCGATCGGTAGCCGGGCGATAAAGTCGAGGGCCTGTGCCGGATGGATCGTACAAAGGCCGTCCGGCTTCCGGTAGTCGGATGCTATTTTTGCCAGGAATTTATTGTAAGATACGCCTGCTGAAGCAACCAGGTTCAACTCCTGTCGTATCCGTTGTTTGATCTCTTTGGCGATATCGACGGCCAAAGGTATTTGCTTTTTGTTTTCAGTGACATCGAGAAATGCTTCATCCAGCGAGAGGGGTTCGATGATATCCGTATATTCATGGAAGATCTCATGGATTTGATGTGACACTTCTTTGTACACACTCATTCTGCCCGGAACAAAGATAAGGTTCGGACATAACCGTTTGGCTTTTTGTGAAGACATGGCGGAACGGACACCGTATTTACGCGCTTCGTAACTGGCAGCGGCGACCACACCTCGTTCTTCCGAATAGCCGACAGCCAACGCTTTTCCACGCAGTTCCGGATTGTCCCGTTGTTCAACCGATGCATAGAATGCATCCATATCTATATGTATGATTTTACGTTCCGTATAACCTCCTTTTCCTAAACAAAGATACGTAAAAGAGAGGAGATACCGTATAGATTTTATCTCTACATATCTTTTGCAACACTAAATAGTAGTCTAAATCCTTCAGACCATTTTTTATGAATCAACCAATCTTGAAAGTTTAAATCGTGATTGTGGTTCTCTAAAACTCAATCCTGCTATATCAAAAGTGTTTCACCCTAATGAAACAACTGTTTCTACAGTAAGAAACAACTGTTTCATTAGGGAGAAACACTTCTTTGTAACTAGCCGCTTAGAGAGTGACTCCGGATTTGAAGATGGCAATTTCCCGGTATCCTTTCCTTTCGTTGCTTATGGAACGTCCTTCGGCAACTTCCAGTATGAATCGGATAAACTGTCCGCTGAGGGTTTCCATTGATTCGCCTTCCACTAACGTTCCGGCATTAAAGTCAATCCAGCCGGGTTTGTTTTCCGATAGAGTGGTGTTTGTCGATATCTTGACAGTAGGGATAAAGGTTCCGAAAGGCGTTCCCCGTCCGGTGGTGAAGAGCACCATGTGGCAACCGGAAGCTGCCAATGCAGTGCTGGCTACCAGGTCGTTGCCCGGGGCGCTTAACAGGTTCAGTCCGCGGGTGGTTAGCCGGTCTCCGTACATGAGGACATCTTTTACTCCGGATTTGCCGGACTTTTGCGTGCATCCTAATGACTTTTCTTCCAGTGTGGAGATCCCTCCGGCTTTATTTCCCGGTGAGGGATTCTCGTAGACCGGCTGCTTGTTCTCCAGAAAATAGGCTTTGAAATCGTTAATCAGACGGACGGTCTTATTGAATAACTCTTCTGTAGCGCAACGGTTCATCAACAATGTTTCCGCACCGAACATCTCCGGGACTTCCGTTAAAACGGTTGTTCCTCCCTGTGCAACCAGGAAGTCGGAGAATACGCCCAGCAACGGATTGGCCGTAATGCCGGAGAAGCCGTCCGAACCACCGCATTTCAGTCCGACGCGCAGTTCGCTCATGGGAATGGCTGTCCGTTTATCGGCCGAGGCGATTGTGTATAATTCCCGCAGGATATTCATTCCTTCTTCGTGTTCATCCTTTACCTTCTGGCAAACCATGAAACGAACGCGTTCGGTATCATATTCTCCCAGAAACTCACGAAAAGCATCCGGTTGGTTGTTTTCACAGCCCAGACCGACGACCAATACAGCACCGGCGTTCGGATGTTTTACCATGTTCCGGAGGATTTTGCGGGTATTCTCATGGTCATCGCCTAGCTGGGAACATCCGTAATTATGCGGGAAAGCTACGATCGCGTCTACGTTTTTTCCTTCCGTTTCTCGTCGGAGAGCTTCTGCCAGCTGGTTAACAATGCCGTTTACGCAACCGACTGTCGGGATGATCCATATCTCATTGCGTATGCCAGCTTCGCCGTTTTTACGCAGGTAGCCGTTAAAGGTTAAGCCTTTGTCGGGAATATGCAATGTCGTATCCTGCGGTTGCCAGGTATAATCCTGTAACCCGTCCAGATTTGTTTTTATATTCTTCTCGTTTATCCAGGTTCCGGTAGGGATATCAGATCGGGCGTGTCCGATAGGGAAACCATATTTAATAATATGATCGCCGGTTACAAAATCTTTCAAAGCCACTTTGTGTCCTGCCGGGATATCTTCCCGGATAATGACTGGACGATCGCCTACTGCTATCTGATCTCCGGTCGATAGTGGTTCTATGGCTACGACGACATTATCGGCCGGATTTATTTGGATATACTTTTTCATCAGAGAATATCTTTTACTACTTCTCTCATACCTTTTGCCTGAATCGCATTCAGGTAATGAATAACCCGTTCTGTCAGTCCGGGAATCCGGTTGAGGTCTTCGCCCCAGATTTCTTTTGCTGCCAAAATGTTTTCAGCCACAGTCCGTGTAGAGTTAGTCGCCCAAAGTTCCTTTATCAGACTTATCGTTTTCGGATCATCGTTGGGGACAATCTCAGTTCCATCTGTACGTTTACCGCCTTTGTAATAGGTGAGGATCGCCGCCAGTCCCAGTACAAGCCCTTCGGGCAAAACACCTTTGCGTTTCAGATATTCTTTCAGTCCGGGCAGGTCGCGTGTCTGGTATTTCGGAAAAGAGTTCAGCATGATAGAAGTGACCTGATGGTCGACAAACGGATTATTGAAGCGGTCCAGTACATCGTTCGCAAACTGTTCCAATTCTGTTTTAGACAGGTTCAGCGTTTCCATCAGTTCCTCAAACATCACTTTCCGTATATATTTTCCGATCACATCATCCTGACAGGCATCCCGTACGATGTCAATTCCGGAAAGGAAAGCGACAGGCGAGAGAACGGTGTGCGGTCCGTTCAGCAAGGTCACTTTTCTTTCGTGATAAGGGGCTTCGGAAGGCACGAACAGCACATTCAATCCGGCCTTGTCTGCAGGAAATTCCTGGGCTATTTCCTGTGGGGCTTCAATCACCCAAAGGTGGAATATTTCGGCTTGTACTACCAGATTGTCGTTATACTGTAATTTCTCTTTGATAGCATCGATCTCTTTTCGCGGGAAACCGGGGACGATACGGTCGACTAAAGTGGCATAAACGCCACAGGCTTCTTCAAACCAATTTCTGAAGTCTTCACCCAATTGCCAGAGGTCGATGTATTGGTAGATTGTCTCTTTTAATTTGTGTCCGTTCAGGAAGATCAGTTCGCAGGGAAAGATGATCAACCCTTTGTTCTTATCTCCGTTGAATGTTTTAAAACGGTGGTAAAGCAATTGTGTCAGTTTACCGGGATAAGAAGAGGCAGGAGCATCATCCGGTTTGCAGGATGGGTCGAAAGCGATACCTGCTTCCGTTGTGTTGGAGATCACGAAACGCATTTCCGGTTGTTCAGCCAGTTGAATGAATGTTTCGAAATCGGTGTAAGGGTTCAGTGAACGACTGATCACGTCGATCAGTTCAAGGCTATTGATCGTTTCTCCTTTGTCCAATCCCTGCAGGTTGACATGGTACAGGTTATCCTGTTTGTTCAGCATGTCGACCATTCCCTTTTCAATGGGCTGGACAACAACAACGCTACTGTTGAAATCCGTTTGGGTATTCATGTTCCGGATGATCCAGTCAACGAATGCCCGGAGAAAATTACCCTCTCCAAATTGTATGATACGTTCCGGCCGGGTAGTGACCGGAACGTTCTGCCTGTTTAATTCTTTCATTTTGTTTTTATCTGTTTACGACGAAATTCCGTATCTGGCATTCCGTTCCTAAAGAATCGGGATTCTTTTCTTTAGAGATACGAAGTACCAGTTTATGAGTTGTATCGTCTAATTCTGTTTCCAGCATATATACCCAGGGGATATAAAGATATTTACTCCATTCGGTAAATGTATCGAGTTTTTTGAACGGGGCACCGTCGATGCTGTATTCAAGGATACCTGCTGTCGGACCGGGGGTACAGAAGATACCGATCGCTTTTCCGGTGAAGTCGAGCGTCAGCTTATCACCCGGACGGGTTGCCTCCAGCATGGGGACATCTACGAAACCTCTTCTCTTTTCATACGTATTATCCGCACGCCAGGAAGGAATGTATTTCCAGCCTTTATTCAGTTTGGCCTCTTTCAGGTCGATGAAGTCGCCACCGTAATAACTGTATGCGTCGAGCGGTTGTTCCGGTATTTCATGGGCTACGACCGGCATGTCAGGAGTGGTCCCTTTCCACATCGTATCGAACAGGTGGTTGATTGCCGCTGCATAGAATTTATGTCCGAACGGTAGCGGGTGGGTTCCGCCGAACTGTTCCCAGGTAAATTCGCCGTCCTGCATCCGTTCGCCTATTTCCTGAACAAGGTTGACAGACGGGATCAGATAGTGGTTTGCCACCCGTTCGTGATTCAATATTACGTCCGGTTGCTGTTTTTTTGCAACCATCGGGATAAACGGGTCATAGATGAAATGCAACATAACGATATCCATTTCCGGATTGCTTAGTAAAGCATGGCGCACTTCGCCTTCCATTCCGCGTACCTGTTCTAACGGGGTGAAATGGTTTGTATGGTCATTCACGGCCGCTTCAACGAACAGCAGATCGATCTTTCCTTTTGACAGGATATCGTTTTGCAGGCGGAAAGATCCCGGTGTGGTTCCGGTAGAACCGATTCCGGCCTCCACAAACTCGAAGGTCGTATAAGGGAAACGTTGTTGCAGTTGTTTTTCGATCATATTCTTCCAGCCGTTCATCTCCGTGATGGAACCGCCCAGGAATGCAACACGTGCTTTACGTTCTTTCTCAAACTTGACAAACGAGTTCTGCAGGCTGCCGCGCACGTTGTAATGCAGATATTTCTCATATTCCGGCTGATGGCGGAGAATGAAGTCCACGACCGGTTCCGGATTTTCCAGGCTATGTGGGTGATGGTCTACTCCCGGTTTGATGATCACTTCTACCGGACCGCCCAGTGCCAGGTAACGAGAACGTACTATGTCCATATTCTCTTTGAACGGAACTACCTTGTCGGCATCTCCACAAACGCTGATGATTGGAATACCGGCTTTTGCCAACGGTTCCAGGTTATCGACCGGGTTGCCTTTGAACGAATTCATATCTTCGTCTGTCAGGTTCCATTCTTTCAGCAGGTCATTCCATAACTCTGCATTTTTCCTTCCCGGCCAACTGAAAACGTTACAAACCGGAGCATCTATATAAATGCAGGCGATTTTATCCGTATTTTTACTTGCCCAGTTCAATGCATATAAACCGCCACGGCTGAATCCTTCCAGAGTTACCTTCGGAGAAAGTCCGTAATATTCTTTCATATATTGATAAAACTCTGTACCGAGTGCCACTGCACGCGGGTTTCCGTAACAATGTGTCACATCATAATAGGCCACATGAAATCCTTTTTCCAGCAAAGCTTTGTCTACACTGGGAAATGCGTTGAAGAAAGCCGGACGCCATATCCACGGGTTACCTTTGGCAGCCTGTTTAGGCACTACTACGATCGCATCACGTCCTTTAAACCGGAAATCATAGCGGTCGCATCCGTTCCATTCGCTCTTGAGCCCGGGGAAAGCCTGCATCTGATGAGATGTATCTTTACCCGTGATCGCTTTGTAAACGGTTGCGGCAATTTTATGTGCACCGGTTGGATCGGGATGGACATTATCCGGAAAATGTTCCTGCATGCCATTTAATGCCGTATGCAAATCAATGATCGGTAGTTTATTTCTTTTCGCCACCTGTTCGATCACAGGAATAACACCGGCAGCAATGATACTGTCATTGATACTCGCATTGCTGACATAGGCTTTGGGAGGGTAACAGAGATAGATTTTCGGTTTTGAAGGGATTGCCTTAAACGCATTGATCATTGTCTGGATATCTCCGGGAAGTCCGGCCTTGTATTTCCAGTTGAATGATTTGGAGTCGTTTGTTCCCAGTTTGATCACAACGATGTCGGGATTATAACTGAGGGCGTCTTTGAACATTTGTTCCTTCATGTAAGGATAATCTCCTTTCATTAGCATGGTACGGGCACTGAAACCGAAGTTGCGCACCTCATAGTCTTTCCCGAGCATTTGTCCGAGTACTGACGGATAACTGTCGCGGTCACGGTTGGCTATCCCGGCTCCGAATGTAATACTGTTTCCTACACATGCCACCCGAATTACTTCAGCGGCTTCCTGCGCCCAGCCGTTCAGGCTGACGATCAGAAATAATACGATTAGATTGATTAGCTTTTTCATTGTAACTTATCTCGATTCTTGATTTATATCTGTCAAATATGGTAAAAGCCTTTACATAACTTTTACAACAAAGTTTTTTTCATATCAAATTGTAATTCCGCGAAGGTAATTATTTTTTTAATATGTCAGAACTTTACAAGAATACGAAATATTTTACCCGGGTCGGCACTCCATTTCTGCATGGCGGCAAAGGCCTCTTCCGGTGTTACTATTTGAGATATCAAATCCTCCCGTGGACAACTGTCTTGCTGAAGATAGCGGACTACAGCCCTGAAATCTTCCGGTAGTGCGTTGCGTGAACCCCGGATATCCAATTCTTTCTGTACAAAATATTTAGTCTGAAAGGTTACTTCGCTTTTAGCATAGCCGATACATACTACTCGTCCGGTAAAAGCGACTTCATTTACAGCCATTATATAAGTAGCAGGACTGCCTACAGCTTCGATGACTACATCTGGTCCCAGACCCTCTGTTATTTCCAGCAAACGTTCATGTATATTTTCTGTCTGTGAATTGATGGTATAACGGGCACCGATACGTTTGGCCAGTTCCAGCTTCTCGTCGTCCAGGTCCATGGCAATCACTGTCGCTCCCCTTAAAGCAGCACGCACGATCGCCCCGCAACCGATCATGCCACAGCCGATGACCAGCACGGTATCGATGTCGGTGACCTGTCCGCGTGAGACTGCATGAAATCCTACACTCATCGGTTCGATCAGGGCACAGTCGCGAGGTGAAATACCGGGAGCCGGAATGACCTTCTGCCAGGGTAGTGCAAGATATTCTCCCATGGCCCCATTACGTTGTACGCCGAAAGTCTCGTTGTGCTCGCAGGCATTTACCCGTCCGTTGCGGCAGGCAGCACATTTTCCGCAATTCGTGTAAGGATTGACTGTCACGCTCATGCCCGGTTCGAATCCGCCAGGAACCCCGGGACCTACGCTTTCGATCACTGCTCCGACCTCGTGACCGGGAATGACCGGAAGCTTTACCATCGGGTTACGTCCCAGGAAGGTGTTCAGGTCGGAGCCGCAAAAACCAACAAATTTAATTTTCAGGAGGACTTCACCGCTCTTTGCCTCCGGCTTCGGTATGTCGACTACCTGTAATACTGCGGGAGCGGGAATTTGTATTGCTTTCATATACATTATATATATTATAAATTAATCGACAACTTTATAGCCTTTCCATCCGTAGTAAGCACAGAAAAGAAAGCAAACCAGCGGAATCAGATAAGCGATATAATAGACTGCTTCGAAATGATGCATCACATAAGCTGTCAACTGCGGCAGACAGGCATTCCCGACAATTGCCATCACCAGGAAGGCCGAACCGCTCTTGGTATTATCGCCCAGCCCTTTCAAAGCCAGTGAGAACTGTGTCGGATACATGATCGACATAAAAAACGATACGGCCAGCATCGCGTATAATCCGACCATGCCGCCACATAAAGCGATCACTCCGCAAAGTACGACATTGAGCAGTGCATAAACCAGTAACATATCCTGTGGCCGGAAGCGGACCATCAACAGGGTGCCGATCCACCGTCCCAGCAGGAAAGCCAGCATATACAGGCCGAAAAAAGTAGTAGCAACCGACTCCGATAATCCCGCATAACTACAGCAGTAAACCAGAAAAAGACTGTTGATCGCTGTCTGTCCTCCGTTATAAAAGAATTGTGCGATTACTCCCCAGCGCAGATGTGAGCGTTTCAGTACGCCGAAGTCGATTAGTTTTCCCTCTTTCTCCCCTTGATGCTCCTCATCCTGTATACGGGGGAGTTTCGAGACAATGAAAACAACTGCAATGATCAGTAATAAAAGTGCTAAGATAAGGTAAGGCTGTTTCATCGAGTCCGTCTCAAATTGAATGTAAGCATTCCAACCGCCGGGATAATCGATAGGGAGGGTTTCGCGGGTGTAATGATTTCCGCTTAAAACCAGTTTGCTGAGGAACATGGCAGAGATAAAGGCTCCTAATCCATTGAACGACTGTGCCAGGTTTAACCGTCTGGGGGCCGTTTCCGGATTTCCCAGTACCGTTACATATGGGTTGGCTGCCGTTTCCAGAAAACACATACCTGTTGCGATGATGAAGAAGATACTTAGATAGGCCCAGTATTCCTTTAATATGGCGGCCGGGAAGAATAGTAATCCTCCGAAAGCAGCCAGAAGCAGTCCGAAAACGATTCCTGCCTTGTAGCTGTAACGTTTCATGAACATGGCGATCGGGATCGGGAAGATGAAGTAAGCCAGCCAGTAAGCCGTTTCGGTAAATGACGCCTCGAACGGGTTCAGTTCGCAGGTTTTCATCAGCTGCCGGATCATGGTCGGCAGCAGGTTGCTGCTGATCGCCCACAAGAAGAAAAGGCTGAATATCAGAGCCAGAGGCAGTGCGTAATTTCTTTGTTTCATAATATATCGTATTAGGGTGTGTTTATTCGGACATATTTTTGATATAAGGTAATTCGATAAGTTCTCTGAATCCGTAGAAAGAGGCGGCATTTTCTCCCAGGAAGCGGTCTTTCTCCGATTCAGACAGTTCATTGGTTTTCAGGATAAAATCGTACGACATCCTGTAAGTAATAGCCGTGATCGTGCGGGGATAGTCGGATCCCCACATCAGTTTATCCATACCTACCCGATCAGCAGCTTCGCGTATCGCTTTAACGGCGCCGGGGAAAGGATAAAATTCGTCGTTGAACAACCAGGTAATACTGCCGGATTCGATACGGACGTTCGGGTAGCGGGCCAGGCTGATCTGCGCCAACCAGTTCGGCCGGGTAACCATACCGAAATGTCCGATCGCAATTTTTAATCCGGGGCATTCCTGTATCACCTCTTCCAGTTCACCGGTCTGGCTGTCGCCATCAGCCAGGTCGATGGAGAGGATCATATCGTTGTTTTCCATAAAACGAAACATTTCCATCATTTCGTCACTATTCAGGTAGATTCGTCCTTCTTTAAGCAGGAGGCGCTGTGCCGGAATCTTGATTGCCCTGAACCCGTGTGCTGCCAGTTCACGTGCCTGTGCAGCATAGCCGGGGCGACGAAATTCGCAGAGGCCGCAAACAAAGAACCGGTCGGGATACCGATTGGCAACCTCCAGTAAATAATCATTTTGCATGCCGTCGATAAACTCTTGTGTGATAACGGCAGCCGAAACCTGTGCATAGTCCATGTTCGACAGAAATATTTCTGCCGTATTCCTGCCGTCGATGATAAAGGGAGGGATCATCTGCCGTATTTCGCCCATGAAGAGTGAACGTCCGTTGGCAAGTGTCCGTACCGGCATTCCATCGACTACAGTGTCCTGTTGAAGCCAAAGATGCGAATGGGCATCTATAATCTTTCTGTTCATGAGTTACTCCAGCTTATACGTTTCTGGTCGCCGATAATCTCCTGTACTTCGTGAACCAGCTCCCAGTCGATCGGTTCTTCTATATATTGGATATTTTTCCGGACGTTATCCGGGTTTGCCGAACTGAACAGGGTTGTTGCGATTCTCGGATTGCTTACGGAGTATTGCATAGCCAGCTTTTCAATCGGATAACCTTTTGAAGCGCAGTGCTGCACCGCTTTTTGGCAGGCTTTAACCAATGCCGCCGGTGCCGGATGCCAGTCGGGAACACCCCGTTGTGACAATAATCCCATGGAAAGGGGGGAGGCATTGATGATGCCGATCTGTTTCGATTCGAAATAATCGAAATAGTCGGCCAGCTTATCGTCGTTCAGGCAATAGTGGCAGAAATTGAGTATAGTCTCTACCGTTCCTTCCGGCACACGGTCGACTACCCATTGCAGGTTTTCCAGTTGCAGGTCGGTGATACCGACGTGTTTCACTATCCCTTTTTCACGTAGCTCCACCAATGCGGGTAATGTTTCGTTTACCACCTGGTTGAGGTCGGCAAATTCGATGTCGTGAACGTTAATCAGGTCTATGTAGTCCAAGTGCAGGCGTTCCATACTTTCGTAAATGCTTTCGGTGGCCCGCCGGGCAGAATAATCCCAGGTGTTCACACCGTCTTTACCGTAACGCCCTACTTTAGTCGACAGCAGGAAATGGTCGCGCGGAATATCTTTCAACGCTTTTCCTAATACTGTCTCCGCCTTGTAATGCCCATAATAAGGAGAAACGTCGATAAAGTTCATCCCGTTTTCAATGGCAGTGAATACAGCTTTGATACTTTCCGCTTCACGGGTTTCGTGAAATACGCTTCCCAGGGAGGATGCTCCAAAACTTAGTACGGGAACTTTCATCCCGGTTTTTCCGCAATATGAGTACTTCATGGTTTAAATAGATTGAGTTTGCAATAGTCCAAAAGTATAGCTTTTATGTATTGATTATAACCGTTTTGTACATAAAAATCTACGCAAAGGTTTGCGTGGCAGATCCTGTCGGATCGTTATTATCCCGCTATGAGTATTGCATATCACAGTTGCGTTTCTTTTGTTTCACTATTGGATTCCTTTTGTTTCACAGATGGATTTCTTTTGTATCACAGCTGTGATACGAATAAAGAATCGGGTATAAACGGCTCGATGTCGGTATACGATAGCATCTATCTCGGAGGTAATCGCTTGTATCTGCCGGAAAAAATATATATTTGTCGGACCTAATCGGATTTGTGATGCCTAAGAAAAGACACATATCATTGAAAGACCTGGCGAAAGAACTGGGTGTTTCCGTTTCTACCGTATCCCGTGCGTTGAACGACAGTTACGAGATCGGTCCCGAGATGAGGGAACGTGTGAAGGCGCTTGCCGAAGAATGGAATTATCGTCCGAACCCGTTTGCCCTTAGCCTGCTGAAAAATACGCCGCGTATTATCGGCATTATCGTGCCTGATATTGTCACTCATTTCTATTCATCGATCATCAGCGGCATCAATGACGTGGCGCGTAAGAACGAGTATTCCGTCATTATTACTTCCTCCTATGAACAATACGAACAGGAAGTGCATTGTGTGGAGGACCTGGTGAATATGCGGGTGGAGGGGATATTGGCCTGTCTATCTCAGGAAACGACCGATTACTCTCATTTCCTTTCTTTGGAAGATATGGATATCCCGCTGGTCTTTTTCGACCGTGTCTGCCTGACGAATACGATCCCTTCGGTTGTTGCCGATAATAAGGAGTCAGCGCGGGTGGCTACCTGCCACCTGTTGGAGTCGGGTTCGAAACGGGTGGCTTTCCTGGGTGGTTCCGATCATTTGGCGATTGTCCAACAACGCCGTGACGGGTATGTAGAAGCTTTGAAAGAATATGGCTTACCGGTGGAGGATGACCTGATTGTTTGTAAAAAGATGACTTATGAGGAAGGACGGGAAGGATGTAACCGGTTACTCTCGTTACCGCAACCGCCGGATGCTATTCTGGCAATGAATGACACACTGGCTTTTGCTGCCATGAAAGAGATCAAAAAACACCAGCTCTGTATCCCTGCCGATATTGCCCTGATCGGATACACCGACGAGCTTCACTCCAACTATGTGGAACCGGCCCTGACAGCCGTTACCCATCAGACCTATAAGATGGGGGAGGAATGCTGTAACCTGCTTCTCAAACAGATCAAAAAACGGGAGAAGCCCCGGCAGATTGTCGTTCCTACCCATTTATCAGTACGGGAAACTTCCCGGAAGAATATGAACACAGTCGGTATTCCCTCATCCCTCGTTTGAAGCGCCTTGGTTCTGCTTCTCAAAGTCTTTCGGTGTCATCCCGAACTGCTTCAGGAATATCTTACTGAAATAGGAAGGAGAGTTGATGCCGACCAGATAACAAATTTCCCCGATCCGGTGCTTGCCGTCGAGTATCAGTTCTGCCGCTTTCTTCAGGCGGATGAGGCGGATAAAGTCGTTGGGTGACAGTCCGGACAGAACCTTTATCTTACGCAACAGGCTGGAACGGCTCAGGAATAATATTTCTGCCAGTTTCTCTACGCCGAAGTTCTCATCCGTGATATTTTCGTGAATAATAGCGATAATCCGGTCCATAAATTCTTTATCGGCCTTGTTCATCTGCATATTATTGACCGGGAAGAACGGACGTTTGGAGAAAGCCTCGCGTTCTTTTTGACGGTTGTTCAGGAGGGAGAATATCTGTGTCGCCAGGTAATTGAATGAGAATGGTTTCTCTACATAGGCTTCCGCACCCAGGCGCAGGCCGGTGATCTTGCTGTCGAGGTCATTCTTGGCTGTCAGGAATATGACCGGGATATGGCTGAGTTCAATGTCCGCTTTCATCTCTTTGCACAGTTCGAGACCGTTCATGACGGGCATCATAATGTCGCTGACGACAATATCTATATGATGTTCGCGCAAGATTTCAAGTGCCGCCTTTCCGTCTGGAGCAGTTTCCGTGATGAACAGTTCCTGTAACTTTTCGGAAAGGAACGAACGCATGGTTTCGTTGTCTTCTACGAGCAGGAGCGTATAGTTCCGGCCTTCGGCATTGACGGTAGTACCTTCTTCAGGGAAAATAAATTCTTCCTGAATAACGGCGCTTTCCTGTTGCCGGACTTTTTCCTGGACAAGAGGCAGTGTCAGTACAAATGAATTACCGTTAACTTCGGTATCGAGCCAGAGCTTTCCGGAATGGAGCATGGCGAGCGAGCGGGCTAACGGCAGACCGATACCGGCACCGGTCGATGCTCCCTCTTTCTTATTGATCTGATAGAAAGGTTCGAATATCTGCTGGCTGAGTTCGGCCGGTATCCGGTTCCCGTCGCTGGTGACACGGATACTGAAGGTCGTTTCTTCCTGCCGCAGTTCGATCCGGATCGTATGGGCTGAATATTTCAGGGCATTGTTTAGCAGGTTGCTCAATATCTTGGTGACGGCTTCCTGGTCGATGGCTGCCGTGATTTCTTCTTCGGGAATATCGACGGATAATACCTTATCCTGTTGTAGGATGGTTGGTTCGAAGCGTAAGATCGTATCTTTCAGCAACGTCGTGACGTTCACCCAGGCAAAATCCATTTTGAACTTATTGGCGCCGACTTTCCGGAAGTCCAGCAACTGCCCGGTCAGTTCGAGCAGGCGTTTGGTGTTCTGGGCAATTACGGTTAGGTTACGTGTGATCTTGCTGTCCTGGATATTCATATCGAGGATTGTCTCCAGCGGTCCGTTGATCAGTGTCAAAGGGGTGCGTACCTCATGGGCGATCTCGGTAAAAAACTCCACTTTGGCTTCGTAGAGTTCCTTTTCTTTGGCTATTTCGAAAAGTTTCTGCTTTTCTTCCATCTGCCGTTCCTTACGCCGTTTGTACCAACGGAACCATCCGTATACCAGGCATAATACCAGTATCGTATAGACGAAATAGGCCCAGGTAGATAACCACCAGGGGGGCAGGATAGTGATGCGGAGCGATGTGGCCGATTGACTGTCCGCCCCTTCATCCTGCGTCGCCTTGACATGGAAGATATAATTGCCCGGAGGAAGTTTGGCATAGGATATATTCTGATTGCTGTTCGACTTTACCCAATTATGGTCCAGTGGTTCCATCTTATAGAAGCATTCCTCGCTGCGTGCCGACGAATAGGATGGTATAGCCACGTCGAAACTGATGTTCGACTGGTCGTAGGGCAATACGATCCGGTTCGTATGCAGGATACTTTTACTCAACGGCGAGCGAGGGGTATGCACTGTTACTTCCTTATTATATATGCTGAATTTAGTAATATAAACCGGCGATATGAAATCGCTCTGCTGGTCATCGTCCGGATTGAAGGCGATCAGTCCGTCGATCGTCCCGAAGTAGAATTTCCCGTTGCTAGCCTTCACTCCCGAATTGTAGTTGAACTGGTTGCCGATCAGTCCGTCCTGTACGGTAAATACACGGATATCACCGGTCTCCGGTTTAAATTTCACCAGCCCCTGGTTGGTACCGAACCAGAAATTGTGATTTTTATCTTCCAGTATTTTATAAGCTACATCATCAGGTAATCCCTGTTCTTTGGAGAAGGTGGTGAAATTATCGTCGGCTTCATTATACCGGCAGATGCCACCCCGGTCGGTAGAGAACCATATCTGCCCTTTGCTGTCCTCCATAACGGAACTGACGGAATTTGAACTCAGGCTGTTTGCATCTTTCGAGTCGTTAAAGTATTTCTTGAACGAGTTGTCTTCCGGTGTGTATTTCCATACGCCGCTTCCCATGGAAGCAAGCCATATCCGTCCTTTTTTATCTTCCTTCATACATACGATCCAGTCGAGCCCTATTTCCGGTATCCGGGTAAAAACCGAAGAACCGGCCTCTGCTCTGGATAGTCCCCATGCATTCCCGACCCAAAGGCGTCCCTTGCTGTCGATCAGCTGGGAATAGACGCTTTCTTCATCGAGATTTAATTGCTGGTGGGTGTAGTGTTTGATCGAATGGTCGGATATGTTAATAATGTCCAGCCCGTATTTGAATAAGCCGCAGTATACTTTCCCGTCGTGGATGCTCAGGGATTGAGTCATGAGATGGTTCTTCCTGTCGGAAGCCGGATAGTCGATCTGCGTTACTTCGCCGGTTGCCGGATTCAGAATATTGATGCCGTTATCTTCCGTTCCGATCCATATATTACCGTCGGGAGCTTCCGCAATCTCACGGATACGCCGCGTATTGAGCGATTTTTCCGAACTGGAAGGTACATATTTCTCAAACAACAGTTTATGATTCGGCAGGTAGTTGACACCCCCGAACTTAGTACCGAGCCAAATCCCGCCTTCCCTGTCTTTATGAATGCAGAAAATGATATTATCAGAGAGGCTGTAGGAATGCATCAGGTCTTCTTTCAGATGAATCACCTCTTTGTTCTCTTCATCGACAATGAACAGGCCGGCGTGTGAGCAGACCCAAAGTCTTTTCTTATCAAAACAAACTACATCACGTAATATCGTATGATGCACGCCCGGTGCTTTCACTGTTTGCAGGACGTTGGTAGCCGGATTGTACTTTTTCAGTTCGCCGTCATGGACTGCCAGGGCGATCCAGTCACCATATTCGCACATGGCGAAGATATGTTCTCCCATCAGGGTATTACCCTCTTTGTCGGTATGGTATTGGGTGAATGAATCCGTTTTCGGGTCGTAACGGAAGATGCCGACTCCTGTTGTCCCGATCCACACTTCTCCGTTTTCTCTTACACAAATGGCTCCGGGGCTTTCCCGCTTGATATTGTCTTTATTGGTGATGGCATAATAATATAATTTCTCGTCTTTATAACGGAATGCACCCTGGTCAGGGATCAGTATCCAGATATTCCCTTCGTGGTCGGAAGTGATTTTAGCTACCCAGTTGAACATTTTCTCTCCATTCTCTGCTTCCATGTCAATGAAAGAGAATATGTCGTGGACCGGATCATAGATATATACGCCCCGGTCGGTGCCCACCCATAACTTCTTATTTTCATCTTCGAAAAGGGCGGATATATTGTGATTGCTTGTCCCTGCAATATAATCGTCGCAATTGATCGTACGGATAGAGGTTCCGTCATAGCGGTTCAGTCCGTTCTTCGTACCGAACCACATAAAGCCGTAACTGTCTTGCAATATTACTTTTACCTGACTTTCTGATAAACCGTCTTCACTTGAAATATGTGAAAAGTAATAATTGAATGGCTTTCTGTTTGCGGCATATAGCCCGGACAGACAGAAAATCATTAGCAGAAGGTATAGAATAGATTTTCTCATAAAGACAGCCTGTAATGTGTTGTGTGTTTTCTTCATACAAAGATGATGAAAAAAAACATAGCACCCAACTCTCTATGAAATCATTTCCTGATTATATTCTCGTATTACTGTATGTTTCCAATTAAATGTAAATAATCGTGTATTCGCACACACAATATGCTTTGTAATTAAAAAAAATGATATATATTTGCCGCAAATCATGAAAAACCAGTAAGAAATGAGCACATTAGGCAATGTTGGTCAGAAAATGACCCAGTACAGATGGACGATCTGTGCGATGTTGTTCTTTGCGACAACAGTAAATTATCTCGACCGTCAGGTCTTATCACTAACCTGGGATGAATTTATCAAACCCGAATTTCATTGGAACGAATCTCATTACGGTACGATCACATCTGTATTTTCTATTGTATACGCTATTTGTATGCTTTTTGCCGGTCGCTTTATCGACTGGATGGGTACAAAAAAAGGATACCTCTGGTCGATCGGTGTCTGGTCGGTGGGTGCCTGCATGCACGCGTTATGTGGTGTTGTAACGGAACATTATGTAGGAATGAACAGTGCGGCCGAGCTGATCGGCGCAACGGGTGATGTAGTTGTTGTACTGGCGACTGTCAGTATGTATTGCTTCCTGGTTGCCCGCTGTGTGCTGGCCTTGGGTGAAGCCGGAAACTTCCCGGCAGCAATTAAGGTAACAGCCGAATATTTTCCGAAGAAAGACCGTGCTTACGCGACCTCTATATTCAACGCCGGTGCTTCTATCGGTGCCTTGATCGCTCCGCTCAGTATTCCGCCGTTGGCTAAATGGCTGGGATGGGAAATGGCTTTTATCGTGATCGGTGCGCTTGGTTTTATCTGGATGGGAATGTGGGTGTTCATGTACACCACTCCCGAAAAGAGTAAACATGTGAATGCAGCCGAATTGGCTTATATCGAACAGGATAAGGATGAAGACGGCGGAATTGCAAAAACAGAAGAAGAGGAGAAAAAGATCGGTTTCTGGCAATGTTTCAGTTATAAGCAGACCTGGTCGTTCATTGTCGGTAAATTCATGACGGATGGTGTATGGTGGTTCTTCCTGTTCTGGACTCCTTCTTATCTGAATACACAGTTCGGGATCAAGACTTCCGATCCGTTGGGAATGGCATTGATCTTTACGTTATATGCGATTACGATGCTCTCTATTTACGGGGGTAAACTTCCGACTATATTTATCAACCGTACAGGTATGAATCCGTATGCTGCCCGTATGAAAGCGATGCTGATCTTCGCTTTCTTCCCATTGGTCGTATTGTTGGCGCAGCCGTTAGGTACTATTTCTCCCTGGTTCCCGGTAATTTTGATCGGTATCGGCGGTGCGGCTCACCAGTCCTGGTCTGCCAATATTTTCTCTACGGTAGGCGATATGTTCCCGAAATCTGCTATTGCCAGTATTACCGGTATCGGTGGTATGGCAGGCGGTGTAGGTTCGATGATCCTGCAGAAAGTGGCAGGTAACCTGTTTGTCTATGCTGATGAAACTCACATGACGTTTATGGGATTTGAAGGAAAACCGGCCGGATATTTTATTATCTTCTGCGTATGTTCTGTTGCTTATCTGATCGGATGGGTGGCTATGAAGGCGTTGGTTCCGAAATATAAGGTGATTACGTTGGAGTAATTAAAGATAAAATAAGTATTAAAAATAATAGCGAACGTAGATGATACAAGTCTGCGTTCGCTTTTTGTTTTTAGCATTATAAGAATGCTGCCGCCTTACTGAATATATTGTTGAACTCCCGGTTTACGAGTGTCTGGTCGATCTTTGCCCGGAAAGGGAACGGTATCTGATGCGAATAAGAGAAAGGAAAATCCAGTTCTTCCAGTATTTTGTCGGATGCTTTACCCAATGCCTTGATCACTCCGTTTGTAGGCATGACGACATCCTTCTTCAATGAGATCGCTTTGATCCGGTTACACGCTTTCTGGAAAAAGGATTCGCGGTATTCCTGCAGAACATCCGGACGTATCATAGCCTTGAATGCCTGTTCGAGAAAATCATTCCTGAACGAAGTCGGTAAAGAACGGTTTTCCAGAAAGTCATGACGATAAAAGCGTTGCAGGCTGTCGAATGCATCCTTGTCCATAATATCGCGTGCGTTACCATCCATCTCGCTGAAAATGGAACCTCCGCAGAACATGAACAGGCGGGTATCGTTGAACATTTTCTCCGGATTACTCAGTAATAATACCTGCGACAGCAAAGCGCCGATGGAATAGGCAAACAGATTAATGGAAGTGTCTTCTTTGAATAGAGGATGTCTTCCGCTCTTGATCTCATAGACCAGTTGCCAGAGGTTATACACCGATTCGCGCCCTGAAGCATAGAAACGCAGCGGATTTATCGACAGTCTGCTGCTCAACGTAACATTGGCGAAAGTGGAATTTACCAGGTTGTCTATTTCCTGTTTCCGTTTACCGACCCAGGGTAACACGGTTCGCGGATTGCACCAGCTGCCCGGTGTCCGGTTCATGTGGAAAGCGATCGGGAAAAGTATGACCGGCTTTCCGGTCGACTCGGTCAGATATTCGGCCCAGGTCAGGTATTTTTCCCAGGTTCGTTCGTTCAGTCCGTGTAGGAGGATAATGGCTTTGTCGCGCTTCTCTTTTCCGGAAGGAGCGAATACGGTATAATTGAATATTTTATTTTCCTGGATATGGTCGTCGGTGACGGAACAGAATTCTGTCGTGGCGAGCTCTTTCTGGAATTCGTTAATTTCGCTGGCACCTATTGTCTGCGTAAAACGAAAGGGAGTTATTTCCAGGCGGCTCTCTTCCAGGCGTGCCTTTTTATCATACGAGAAAAGGCTGTTCAGCTGTTGTGTGCGAAGTGAGATATCCATAACAATCGATTTTTGATGCAAACAAACACTATTAAAACAATCCTTGCAAATAAATGGTTCCGGCGAACTGCGGCAGGGGCATAAACCCGAATAGTGGGGTGAAATTTTTATATGCGGGGTGAATGTTTCGGGATTTACTATTACATTTGTTACCAAATAAGAGGCAAAAGATATGGGAATGCTCGGTCATAAAATACCCGCTTATATTTATGGGAAGTCGAACATCGTTCGCCTGGTTCTGCTGTTACCTTATTCGGTTTTACGTTTCTATTTTTCCTATCAGAAGAAAGAACGGCTGTTGAGATTGCTGGCAGAGGATCGGGCAGAGGCGGCAAACAAACTATCGAAAGACTGAACAATTGATATTGCAGTGAATAAAATATCTCTATCTTTGTATAATTCATAATGTAATTGTGAATAAGCGGGGATACAAGAAGACTCTTTTATTTAGTTTCGTAAATAAGATGAAAAAACTACTGATATTGTTGTGTTTTTTGTTCATTCACCAAGTTATTTATCCGGTTTATTTTAAGCATCTTGGTATGAGTGACGGATTATCGCAGGTCTCTGTTATGTCTATTTATCAGGACCAGCTGGGACGGATGTGGTTCGGTACGCGTGAAGGGCTTAGTGTGTATGACGGAGAACGAATGCGGGTATACAAGGGATGGGAGAATCCGGACCAGGAGAGTTCTATAAATGTTTTGTTAGGGCATGAATGTGACCATCTGGTCGGTAACCGGCAGGGAGATATTTTTTTCAGAACATGTGATTCTTTGGTGAGGTATGATATCCGGGAAGAAAAGTTCCATGTGATTGGGAAATATAAGGCAAAAACGGTCATATCCTCAAATGGTGATATATGGACGGGGTATGATGGCATGATTTGCCGTTATGATGAAAAAGGGGATAGTTTATTGCTTTATACGGAGGAAGATATACCGGATATTTCCAGTTTGCTGGTCTCTGGAAATAAAATTTGGGTTGGAACGTATGAAGGATTATATGTGATTGAAAAAGGAGAAAAAGCACGTTGTCTGGTTGACGGACCGGAATTTTACCGTTTATTTGAAAGTACTTCAGGTGAAATATGGGCTGGTTGCCGTACCGGAGGACTGTATAGGATAATGCCGGATGAGAAGGTCGTCTGGTATTCGGATTCTAATGCGGAACCTTACCATATAGAAAGCAATCAGATACGGAGTTTTGCAGAAGATAGATTTGGGAATATCTGGTTCGGAACCTTTTTAGGATTACATAAATATAATCCGTATACAGATAAATTTACTGTGTACCGACAGGACCATCTACCGGGTAGTCTGTCTCATTCTTCCGTATTTTCTGTTTATATAGATATGCAGGCAACAATATGGGTAGGAACCTATTATGGAGGTGTGAACTATTTTAATCCGGAGAAGGAAATTTTTGCTCATTATACGGATAATCCTTTTCGGAAAGAGTGTTTGAATTATTCTTTTGTCGGCCATTTGGCTGAGGATAAGAATGGTAATATCTGGATATGTACCGAAGGAGGCGGGTTGAATTTTATGGACCGTAAAACGCGTACATTCAAATATTTTACTGCGGGACCTTCTAATTCTGTCTTACAGAATAATCTGAAATGTATTGCGTATGACGAAAAACGGGATCAGTTATATATTGGTACGCACTATGGAGGACTGACTCGGTTTGATATAAAAACCGGTATTTTTCATAATTATTTGGATGATTATGAGAAAGAAGATGTGAAACCGGATGGTATTATTTTTCACACGATGATTCATAATGATAAGTTATATGTGAGTGCAATGAACGGGACTTTTGTTATGGATCTTGGTACGGGTGAGTTTAAATGGTTATGTAGAAATGCACAGAATTTTACGATTGATAAGGAAGAGAATATATGGATTATGATCGGAACTTCCCTTATCAGGATTAGACTGGCTGATCCGGAAAATCAGAAAAAATATTTTCTGCCTCAATACGGTATTCAATTTGAACCTAAACGGATTATTACGACCAATAGTGGCGATATTTATTTTGTTGTTTTGGGAGGAGGTTTATACCGGTATGATAAACAATCCGATTCCTTTATCCATTACTCACAGGGAAGCGGGCATTTGTTAAGTAATTACTGTTATAATGTTGCGGAAACAAATTCGGGAGAATTACTGGTTACCAGCGATAAGGGTATTACTTTTTTGAATCCTTCCAATGAAAATACCCGGTTTGTGACATTGGGAACAAATTTGCCTATCACTTCAATTGCGGATGGATGTGGTATTTTGGTTTGCAGAAATAATGAACTGTTTGTCGGAGGAAATGACGGGCTTGCCTCTTTCTTCCGGGAAGATCTGGATCAAAAGGAAAAGAATTATTCTTTATATTTCTCGGAGCTGTATATCCATAATAAAAGAATATATCCGGGGGTTGTTTCGGGCGGGATCTTGAAAGAGTCTTTTCCTTTTAATAAGTCGATTCACCTGAATAATAAACAAAACAATCTGATCATAAATTTTGCAACTACTAATTATATTGATATTCAGAAGAATAATGAATATCAATATAAACTGGTCGGTTTTGATGAAGATTGGGTATCCTCTTTTTCCTCCAGTATTTATTATACGAATCTGGATCCCGGGGAATATAAACTGTTGGTTCGTGAAAAGATTTTACCGCAGCACTTGATGAACCGACGTGAAATTTCTCTGAACATCCTGATTGCACAACCTTGGTATAATACGGTCTGGGCATGGATTCTGTATACCCTGACTACCATTATAATTGTTTATCTGACAATTCGCACGATAAATGCCAGAAGAAGATTGGCCCTTTCTCTTGAGAAAGAAAGAGAAGAGAAAGAGCGGAATGAAGAACTTAATCAGGCCAAACTACGTTTTTTTACTAACATCAGCCATGAGTTCCGGACTCCGCTGACGCTTATTTTCAGTCAGGTGGATATGTTGCTCCAGAGTTCATCACTTCCTCCAACTTTATATAATAGGATTGTTAAGATTAGTAAAAATGCTACTCGCATGAGGAATATGATTTCCGAATTGTTGGAATTCAGGAAACTCGAGCAGAATTATGTTTCGTTGCGTGTCTGTGAACAAAATCTGGTTCCTTTTTTGAAGGATATTTATCTTTCGTATTGTGAATTGGCTGCTCAACGAACGATTTCCTTTAATCTTCATCATGAAGAAAATGATGTTCTGCTGTGGTTTGATTCCAATCAACTGCAAAAGGTCTTTTATAATCTTTTGTCCAATGCTTTCAAATATACTAAACCGGGAGGTGTGGTAGATTTGTATATTTCTCCGGATGAGAATAATGTTCATATAAAAGTGATCGATACGGGTATCGGACTATCGTCTGGTGATGTGTCACGTATTTTTGACCGTTTTTATCAGGCGGAAAACGGGAAACAACTGTCTAAGGCCAATCCGGGAACTGGATTAGGGCTGGCATTGAGTAAGAACATTGTCAACCTTCATCATGGAGAGATTACGGTACAAAGCCAGTTAGGATATGGTACAATTTTTACGATTACCTTATTAAAAGGTAAAGCCCATTTTGAGAATGATGGAAATACCATTCTTCTGGAAGTTCCGGAAGAGCCTATGATCAAACGGGGATCGTTGCCGGATTCCGTTTTACCGGAAGAATACAAAGAGATGAACACTACTTTTCCGGATCTGAAGGTCGGTTCTTATAAGATACTGATAGTGGAAGATAATGAGGAGTTGATACAAATATTAAATACCTTGTTTAGTCCTTTTTATCAGGTGATATTAGCTGGAAATGGAGAAGAAGGATTACGAAAGACTATTGAGGAAAAACCGGATTTGGTGGTCAGTGATGTTATGATGCCTCTGATGAGTGGCATGGAAATGTGTATGAAAATTAAGAATAATATTGATCTTTGCCATATTCCTGTCGTTTTGTTGACAGCCCTTGATTCTGTTGAGTATAATATTGAAGGATTCCAGCAGGGAGCTGATGATTATGTGAGTAAGCCTTTCCATGCAAGAGTTTTACTGATGCGTTGTAATAATTTAATTCGTAATCGTTTATTGCTGAAATCCAGATTGACTCAGCAAGGTGATTTTGATGTACAGTTGCTGGCCTCTACTTCCTTGGACCAGAAATTACTGAATCGTATTGTAGAAATTATAGATGAACATATGGGTGACCAGGATTTCGATGTGAATATACTTGCCCGTGAATTGAATATGGGACGTAGTTCTTTTTTTGCAAAAATGAAAAATCTTACAGGTATGACGCCGAGTGAATTTATACAAAATCAGCGTATCAAACGTGCATCGGTTCTGCTACAGGAACGGCCGGATATGTTGGTGAGTGAAATATCGGATCAACTGGGATTTGTTTCTACCATATATTTCAGTCGTTGTTTTAAGACAAAATTCGGGGTTTCGCCGGCTCAATTTCGGAAAAAAGAGAAGTGAAATAGCTAATCATTTATAATCAAATAGTTAAATCTTCTATTTGGACTGTGTGTATATAAAAAACGGACGCTATGTATAGGTCTTTTTTTGTGTACCCGGCTATTTTTGCCTCAGAGTTTATCTGAATTTATTAATCTAAATCTACCTATTTATGACGAATGATTTGAACATTCCTTTTTTTAGGAAAACAATGTTTGCAGGAATGGCCACACTATTCTTGTCCGTGGGAATAGTCCAAGCCAATCCGGTTAGTGCCGGGGAAGGTATAACGGAAAAGTTGCTATTATCCCAACAAGCGAAAGTGACTGTTACGGGAACAGTAAAAGATGCACAGGGACCGGTAATCGGAGCGAATGTAGTAGAAAAAGGAACTACTAACGGAACGGTCACTGATATGGAAGGACGTTTTTCTTTACAGGTGTCTCCTAGTGCTGTATTGACGGTTTCTTATATCGGTTATATTGAACAAAGTATACCGGTAAATGGAAAAAACTCTTTTATGATCCAATTAAAAGAAGATTCACAAGCCTTGGATGAAGTTGTGGTTGTGGGATATGGAACACAGAAAAAAGTGAATTTGACAGGAGCTGTATCATCTGTTGATATGAGTAAGATGGTAGATAGCCGTCCTATTACTTCATTGTCAGCAGGACTTTCGGGTATGGCTGCCGGTGTATCTGTGACACAAGGTAGTGGAGGGCGGCCTGGCAATGATGGAGCAACTATACGGGTACGCGGACAAGGTACTTTGAATAATTCTGATCCATTAGTTGTTATTGATGGGGTTCCGGGGAGTATGAACGATATTAATCCGCAGGATGTGGAAAGTATTTCTGTGCTGAAAGATGCTGCTTCGTCTGCAATTTATGGTTCACGTGCTGCTAATGGTGTTATCCTGATCACAACCCGTAAAGGTAAAACAGGCGGTTCCAGAATTTCTTATAACGGTTATGTAACTATGCAACAGGTTGCTCATCGTATGGACCTTGTCACCAACTATGCAGATTATATGGAACTGTTTAATGAAGGAGAAAGAAACAGTAATCTGCCGGCACCGTTTAGTCAGGAAAAAATAGACGAGTGGCGTGCTGCCGGGAATAGTGATCTTGTAAAATATCCGAATTCGGATTGGCAAGATGCTGCATTCAAAACAGGATGGTTGCAAAATCATACCATATCCATTACCGGAGGTTCTGATAAAATTCATTATTTCATATCCGGAAATTATCTGAAGAATCCGGGAATTATGGAAAATTCCGGTTATGACCGTTATAGTGCCCGTGTGAACCTGGATGCGGAAGTCAAAGAATGGTTTACGATTGGAGTTAATGCCTATGGTTATCGTGGAAAAGAAGATCTGGGATTGATCCAGACAGAAGGTACAGGCAGTTTATTTTATACACATTTGCAGGCAACGACTCCTGGGATGTGTTTCCAGGCACCAGACGGGCGGTATGGTGGTGTCAATAATCCGGAAGATGATGCCCAGTCTGGTACCAATAATATATTGCGTAAGTTAAACAGTACAAAGGGAAATCGGACAACAAATAAAATGGTATCGCGTTTTTATGCACAGATCAGACCTTTTAAAGGATTGACCATAGAAGGATCTTATACATATGATTTTCAAAATAGATACCGTTATGAACAGCCCGTGTTTCATGATATATGGAATTTGTATAGTAATACTGTCCAGACTGCCGGAACAGGAAAGACAAAAGTGACCAATCACGACGAAAAATGGGTACGGAATCATATGGATGGAATTATTCGTTATGAAACAGATATAGACCGATTAAATATTCAGGCGACAGTCGGAGGTAGCCAGGAAGCGTATCGTTATAATTGGTTCCAGGCCAGTAAGGAAGATTTAATCGCTCCGGAAATGACGGAATTGAATGCCGCAACGGCCAATGCTACAGCGACAGGAAACTATTCTAACTGGGCTATGCATTCTTTCTTTGGAAGAGTAAACCTGAACTGGGATGAGAAATATTTGTTTGAAGCCAATCTTCGTATGGATAATTCTTCCCGGTTTGCTGCAGGAAAAAACAGAAGAGGTTTCTTCCCTTCATTTTCTGCCGGTTGGCGTATGAGTGAAGAAGGATTTATGAAAGATATAGATCTTGTCAACCAGTTTAAAATACGTGCTTCTTATGGCTCATTGGGAAACAATTCGGTAGGTGATTATGATTATCAGATGTTTTATTCTGCCTCAAATTATACATTGAATAATTCCGTACAGATTGGGATGGCGCAAAGGGCCTTGTCTAATGCCGGTTTGACATGGGAGACGACCTATTTAACAAATGTGGGAATTGATTTTGGTGTTTCAAAATTGAGTGGAAATGTTGATTTCTTTGTAAAAAATACTAAGGGAATCCTGATTGATTTACCTGCTCCGTTAGTGCATGGGAATGCAACTGTCCCTAAATCAAATGCGGCTCAGGTTCGTAACAGAGGTCTTGAATTAAATCTGACGTGGACTGACCGTATCGGGCAAGTAGATTACTTCGTGGGAGGGAATGTATCATACGTAAAAAACGAAGTAACTAAATTTAAAGGTGATGAACCATCTATTAGTGGGACTAATATGATATTGGAAGGACAACCAATCAATATTCAGTATGTCCTTTCCGTAGATCGTATTATTCAGACAGAAGAGGATCTGGCATTGGTCCGGACCATGGAAGAGAAAAATCCGGATGCTTTTTCCCAGTATAAAAAACCGGAAATGGGTGATTTCCTTTATAAAGATATTGATGGTGACGGGTGTATTACGGATAAAGACCGTATCATGGTTGGTAATGGAACCAATCCAACTGTCACTTTTGGCTTCAATTTCGGAGCAAGTTGGAAAGGATTGGACTTCTCATGTATTCTTCAGGGGGCAACTGGACTGAAAGAGTACTGGAGCGGTCAGGATGGAGCTAGCTTTTGGCCTTTAGTTCGCCGGGGTAATCAGATTAATAAGACAATTGCTGACGGACGCTGGTATTCGGGGCGAACAGATGCTACTTATCCGCGTTTGTTGGATTACAGTGATGGACGTAACAGTGTAGCCAGCGACTTTTGGGTCCAGGACAGATCCTATGTAAGGGTAAAGAATATACAATTAGGATATACTATCCCGAAGCAGCTTTCCCAGAAATTGTTGCTGGATAACCTTCGTTTCTATGTCAGTATAGATAACGCATTGACATTTACGGGATATAAAGGGCTTGACCCGGAAATATCAGGTACTAAGTATCCAACAATGAGATTAACAACATTTGGACTGAATCTTACCTTTTAAATATTTTGAACCATGAAAAAAATACTGATATATATTTCTATTTTATTGACATCTGCCACATTCAACGGATGTTATGATCTTAATACTTATCCCGGTGATAAAGTAAGTGAGAACCTTTTCTACCAAACGGAAGAACATGCGAAACAAGGATTGATGGGAATTTATGGCATGTTGCGGGATAATCACGCCTACGGTTACCAGTTTTTATTCGATCACCTGGCTGATATTGCTTATGGATATGACTATTATATGATGTATCTGGGTACTTATTCTGATCGTTCAGCAGAAATTCAATCCAAATGGCAAACGATGTATGATGGGATTCAGAGAGCTAACAGCTACCTTCGGGTCATACCGACTATGGATGTTCTTACCGAGGAACAAAAAAAGGAGTATATGGCTGAAGCCAGATTCCTGCGGGGAATGTTTTATTTTACTCTGTTGGACTTATACGGCGGTGTTCCTTACTATGATGAAACGACGAATCTGAATGTGGAATACGTTGGCTTGAAGAAACCCAGAAGCTCCGCGGAAGAGATCCGTGTACATATCATCAGTGACTTGAATGAGGCTGTCGCTTATCTTCCGGTCAGGCATAATGATTCTGATTATGGTCGTGCGACGAAAGGGGCAGCCTATGCTTTGCGTGGAAAAGTTTATCTTTATAATAAAGAATGGCAGAATGCTATTGCGGATTTTGAAGAGATTGTCAATAACAAGTCTAACAATTATGGATATGACCTAGACACTGATTATGCTCATATATTTAAACTTTATAATGGAGATAAGAGTTCTGAGATGATCTTTTCTGTACAGAATAAAAGTGGTGTCGGAACAGAGTATGGTATGGCTATGCAAGCATTGATGGGGACACGCAGTGCGTTTGGTAGTTGTTGGAACAATACTGTTCCTTCCACCCAATTGGCAGATATGTATGAACTCAAAGATGGCCGTCCTTTCAGTTGGAATGATGTTTTTCCCGGATACAATGAAGCTACTCCGGATCAGCGTAAAGAATTGTTTAGTGTAGATATGGATGCGTCAGGGGCTGTTATTGGATTGAGAGATGTAGATACAGCGCAAATATTGAATGTATATAAAAGCAGGGATCCTCGTATGATGGCTACTTTGATTGTCCCTTATTCTATTTATAAAGGTTGTATCGGAAAGACGACTCCACGGGATATGTTGTTTGCGATGGACCATAATGTGCAAGGAAATGAAAATCAGGGAACCATACGAAATAATAAAGGTTGGATATCTTATTTGTATCGCAAATTTGTAGCTGAATATGATCTTGGGGGAGCTATTAGTGACCGTTTACACACTCCTTTTGAGTTTCCTCTGATTCGTTATGCGGATGTATTGCTGATGTTGGCGGAAGCCTATAATGAAAATAACCAATTGGATAAAGCGGTTACCGAATTCAATAAGGTAAGAGCCAGAGTGGATATGCCCGGATTAAACTCTGGTCCTGCCTGGATGCTTGTTACATCCAAAGAGCAGATGGCTGAACGTATACGAAAAGAACGTGCTGTTGAGTTTGCGGGAGAAGGATTACGTTTCAGTGATTTGCGCCGTTGGGGATGGGAAATAGCAAGCAAGGCTATGAGTGAGGTAGATGCAATCAATATTTATGGTGAGTTTATCTATACTCATAAATTTTCCGAACGGGATATGCTTTGGCCTATACCTGGTGTGGAGATAGAGCGCAACGAAGCGTTGAAGCAGAATCCGGGATGGTAAATCCATTCAAAATGTAATTTTAATGTATCAATTTATGAGATTTATTGGTTTAGTGAGCTTATTCTTCTTGTTTTCTTTGGTAGTCAATTGTAAAGAAACATCGGTCCTTTTCCGGGAAAGGATGTTGCAGCAGCATCCCAGGTTACTGTTTAGTAAACAGGAAGAACAAAGAGTTCAGGCTTTAGTGGGTAGAGAACCTTTATTGGATAGCTTACGTGCCGGTTTGATGAAGGAAGCGGAACGATTATTGGTTGTTCCATTACAGGAGGATCCGCGCATGAAGGTTAAACAGACGAAAGATATATTGTCGGTCAGTCGTGAACAGGTATACCGAATGGTTAACCTGTCCCTGGCTTACCGGCTCAGTGGAGATAAACGGTTTGCTGAGAAGGCAGAAAAGGAATTGGTGCATGTTTGTAATTATCAGGATTGGGATCCAGCCCATTATCTAGATGTTGCAGAAATGACGACTGCGGTTGCTATTGGATATGACTGGTTATATGATGTGCTGTCTCCTGTGACAAAACGATTGATTGTCAGTTCTATTAAAACGAAAGCATTGGATCTTGTTGTCGAAGAGTATAAAAACGGTAACAGTGATTCTTGGGCCAAACGTGAGACGAACTGGAATGTGGTTTGTAATACAGGGATGGTATTAGGAGCTTTAGCCATTGAGGAATATTATCCTGAACTTACTCAACATATTATCGGTGAAGCTGTAAAGTATGTACCTAATTGTCTGAAACATCTGGCACCGGATGGAGTTTGTTATGAAGGACCTGCCTATTGGGGATATACCAATATGTATCTTTCGCTCTTATTAAAAGCTTTGAATGATAATCTCGGACAGGATTTCGGGCTTTCTGAAATGCAGGGTGTGGATAAAAGTGTTTTGTATTATATGCATAGCACAAGTCCTTCAGGCAAGATATTTAATTTTGCTAATTCCGGAAGTACGGCGCCGACAGCAGAACCTATTTATTTTTATTTCAGTAAAGCATTCAATCAGCCGGAAGCTGCATCGTTTTATAGGAAGGTCCTTTCGGAAACAGTACAAAGCGGGAATTATTTCAGATTTTATTTTTTGTCTATTCCCTGGTATGATACAGCTTTTTCTGCTTCAGAAACCTTGCCGAAGTTAAACGTCTACAGAGGAATAAATGATATTGTTGTATTTAATGGAGACAGGAATGTATCCAACAGTATTTATCTGATCGCTAAGACCGGCGATCCGGATATGGCACATCAACAGTTGGATATCGGAACTTTCATTGTAGAAACAAACGGGATAAGGTGGACTGATGATCTGGGGACGGATAATTACAGTTTGCCCGGATTCTGGGATTATAAGCCGGACGGCCGGAGGTGGACTTATTTCAGGAATTCCAATTTTAGTCATAATACTCTGTCGATCGATAATCAATTACAAAATTCAGCTGGGATGGGAGAGATCAAAGATTGTGACGATAAAGCTGTTCGCCCTTTTGTAACAATGGATATGAGTACGGCTTATCAGGAACAGAGCCGCTTTGTTTACCGAACTTTCTGTTTATTGGATGATACCCGGATAATGATTACGGACAGCGTAGGGTTAAAAAATACGGAGCAATCGGTACAATGGTCTGTGATTACTTCTGCCGATGTTGAGTGTAATGGAAATACGGCAATTTTACGAAAAGATGGTAAATCATTCTCTTTGAAGATTGAATCGCCGGTTAATGCTTCGTTTACAACAAAAAGGGCAAAAAGAGAGACGGAAAATGAAAAACTTATAGAAGGTTATACGGTTTTATCAGCTTCGGTCTCAAATAGCACCATACAGGTAATCAAAGTTTTATTATCAGGAGATTAGACATGTAATTACATCAAAAATAAATATATAAATATGGTAAAAATGAAGTATTTAATGGGTATAGCTTTCTGTGCTGCGTTGATTTCATGTAGTGAAGTGAAGAAGGAGTTTATTGAAGAAAATGTTGAGTTTGCCCATAAACAGATAGGTAATGAGATAAAACTTATTGAAGAAAGCGGTAAGTTTATGAATCCGACTACATTGAATTCAGACGGCTCCGTTTATTACTGTAATCTGACCGACTGGCGAAGCGGTTTTTTTCCAGGTTCTATATGGTATTTGTATGAATTGACGGGAGATAAGACGTTGTTACCTATAGCCCGAAAGTATACAGAGGAGGTTAAGGATGCCAAAAACATTACATGGAATCATGACGTCGGTTTTATGATCTATTGCAGTTTCGGCAATGGATTACGTTTAACAGGAAATGAGGAGTATAAAAATGTGATTGTTGAGGCAGCCCGGTCTTTATCGACCCGTTTCCGGCCTGTGGCGGGTATCATTCAGTCCTGGAATGTTGACAGGGGATGGATTTCCGAACGCGGTTGGGAATGTCCTGTCATTATTGATAATATGATGAACCTGGAGTTATTATTTGCTGCAACAAAATTGTCCGGCGATTCGACATTCTATAAGATTGCTGTTTCCCATGTGGATCGTACCATGAAGGAACAGTATCGTCCGGATGGCAGCTGTTATCATGTGGTAGATTACAGTATGGAGAATGGTTCCGTTCGTTTCCGTCATACTGCACAGGGATATGCACATGAATCGGCATGGAGCCGTGGGCAAGCCTGGGGTATCTATGGGTTAACGCTTTGTTATCGTGAAACGGGAGACCGAAAATATATAGACCAGGCGTTAAAATCAATCCATTTTATGTTTACTCATAAAAATACTCCTGATGATTTTATTTTTTACTGGGATATGGATGCTCCTAACATACCAAATGACTATCGGGATGCTTCGGCTGCGGCTTGTATCGCTTCTGCCTTATATGAGATAACGACGATGGGAGTCTCTGAACCGCAGATATATAAGGCATATGCTGACCGTATTATGGAGAGCTTGGCTTCTCCGGCATATCGTGCGGAATTGGGAAAGAATGGGAATTTTCTATTAATGCATTGTGTGGGAAGTATACCTCATAATGGTGAAATAGATGTTCCACTCAACTATGCTGATTATTATTTCTTGGAGGCATTAAAACGGAAAAGGGATATAGAAAATAAGTATAATTCGTAACAGCACAAGACTCTCTTTGTATTGTATGGCACATAATCTTTGAATTGGATCAAAGGATTATGTGCCTGTACAATTTATTCTGTAATTACAGAAAACTCGCCGATCCCTGCCAGAGGTTGATTATCGATGATGCGAGTTGCTACAAACCGTATCTTGTTTCTTTTTACAGCCGGGAAACGGATTTCCTGTTTTCCTTTCGGTAAATAGAATGTCGTATATCCGTTGCCGTCGAACATCGCTATTGTTTTTTCGTCTTTTGGATAAATGACAGTGTAGTTGGATGCCGGAATATCCAACTCTTTTACGGGAACCGGACTGCTCTTGTCGAAAGTTCGGTCATACGAGGTAGCCTTGATTGTTCCTTTTTGAGCAAATGCAAAAGGTTCGGTATAACGGGGGGAATCTTTTGTCGGTTCCGAGCTCTTTCTGGAATTCGTTAATTTCGCTGGCACCTATTGTCTGCGTAAAACGAAAGGGAGTTATTTCCAGGCGGCTCTCTTCCAGGCGTGCCTTTTTATCATACGAGAAAAGGCTGTTCAGCTGTTGTGTGCGAAGTGAGATATCCATAACAATCGATTTTTGATGCAAACAAACACTATTAAAACAATCCTTGCAAATAAATGGTTCCGGCGAACTGCGGCAGGGGCATAAACCCGAATAGTGGGGTGAAATTTTTATATGCGGGGTGAATGTTTCGGGATTTACTATTACATTTGTTACCAAATAAGAGGCAAAAGATATGGGAATGCTCGGTCATAAAATACCCGCTTATATTTATGAGAAGTCGAACATCGTTCGCCTGGTTCTGCTGACAGCACTTTTCGCTTTGGTGTTTATCAATATTTATAAGCCGTTCAGCTCATCCAATTGGTATCCGGTTTCGGAATTTAAGTTTTTTGTGTTCTCCAGCCTGATAATCCTTACCGGCGTATTGGTAGTGGTGATCAGCCGGATCGTTATGTATTATTGGGGTAGGAAGCATGATATATCGGTCGGAGGATATTCGTTATGGATTATTCTGGAGATATTTTTTATGTCTCTGTTTTATACGATCTATACATTGGTGTTAAATCCGGAACGTGAATATTTAAGTGTATTCAAAGAATCGGCGATCAATACAAGTCTGGTTCTATTATTACCTTATTCGGCTTTGCATCTTTATTTTTCTTATCAGGAGAAAGAGCGGCAATTGAGGTTGTTGGAGGAGGACAGGGCAGAAGCTGCGAACAAATTGTCTGTCTTCTCTTTTTATGATGAGAAACATGAGTTGCGTTTATCAGTGAAGCGGACGAATCTTTTATATATAGAATCTGCAGATAATTATGTCTGTATCTGGTATCTGAATAAAGGTGTGTTGACGAAGTTCATGCTTCGCAATTCGTTGAAGGCGATCGAAGAGAGTCTGGCAGAAACGAATGTCTTGCGTTGTCATCGTTCTTACATGGTCAATTTCGACCAGGTAAAAGTGATCCGTCGTGAAAAAGACGGCGTTTATCTTGAATTGGGTGTGGAAATGGTCCCGGATATCCCGATCTCGAAGACATATAGCGAGAAAGTTACGCATTGGTTTATGACCTATTCCTCATGATCCTATTTTGTGCGAATAAGAACGTTGTTCGTGCGGAACCACACAGTTTTAATAGAGAGTGATATCTGTAATATTCAGTTATTCAGATTGTTATGTCGGTGGCATAACTTTTGTTGTATGAAAACAAAAGATATTGTATTATGATAAAGCACTATTTAAAGATTGCTATCCGGCAAATACTTAAAAACAAAGTTCAATATTTGCTTTCCATCATTGGCATTGCGATCGGACTACTATGTTTCAGTATGACTTCTTATTATATAAGGAGAAGCAATAATCAGTTTATCGGTTGGAGCAATAGCGACAGGATAGCGAACATGTATGTGAAATCGGCAAAAAATAACTACGACGACCCCTATATTCCCGGGAAAGAATTACAGCTATTGATGAGCAATCCGGTAGCCGGAATGGAGAAAATAGCCTATTCATACGGTTACGGAAGGGCTAATATTACTATTTGTAAAGCTGCTCAGCAGGAAGAGCCTTTCCAGTGTAGTTTTCAGAATATCACGAAAGATTTTCCTTTTATTTTCGGTATGCAAACCCTTGAAGGGTTAACTCCTGTTTTGAAACCGGGGGAAGTCTGGGTTAGTGAATCATCTGCCCGGAAGATGTTCGGAAAGGAAGATCCTATTGGCAAAACGCTTTATTTCAGTCGGGCAGATACCGATACTTCTGCTATACAGTATTCCACAATAAGTGCCGTAATTTGTGACCTGCCGGATGGTGCACGGGAAAAGAGCGATCTTTATTTTCCTGAAACAGCTATGATTAACCCGGAACGGAAATACTTGAATGTGGTTGCATTGCTTAATAAAGATGTGCCAAGTGCCGTTGTGAATCAACGATTAAAAAAGCAAATAGCAGCATTTGGTAATGAAAATGAGAACTATTTGAGTGTTATGACCTTTAAGGAAGAATTATATAAACCAGATAATTTAGGGGCAATTCTTTTCATTCCATTGATTGGGGCTTTGGTATTGATAGCAGCCATGATTAATTTTCTTAAATTCTGTATCCAGTCGTTTTACAACCGAACGCGGGAGCTGAGTTTACGAAAATGTCTGGGCTCTGATTCGGTGGGATTGTTTTATCTTCTTTTCAGTGAGATTGCCATTCTTTTTATTGCGTCGGCATTTGTTAGTTTTGTCATGGTTGAATGGCTTATTCCTGTTTATTACCAATATATTGCTAATAAAGCGGTTTTAAACGAAAGTGAGATTATTGATCTTTCTGTTCTTATCCGGCAAGAATTAGAATACTTGTGTATCTTATTTGTTATCTGTTTGCTGATAGCGGCCTGGGCTATTTTCCGTATCAAACGTCTTTCCCTGTCTGAAGGGGTGAAAGGAGGGAAATCCCAAAAGCACGGTGTACGTAATTTTATGTTAGGGGTGCAATTGTTCATCTGTTTTCTCTTTATGGCTGGTGCAATTGGATTAGGACATGTATATCGGCTTGTAAATGAAAAGAGAAATAATACGCTGACCGAAGAGGAATGTTCCCGTATTTGGAAAATGGAACTTTGGGAACCTCAATTGCAGGGACATGGAGAGGAAATTGTTTCCCATATCCGTACACTTGCCGGTGTAGAGGATATTTTGTTGGATAATATTGGCCGGTATCCCGATTACAAGACTAAGAAAGATGAGAATATACACGGAATACAGTATTTTGTCAGTGACAACTATCCGGAATTTATGAACCTGAGGATAGAAGGAAGAATGCCGCAGGCTCCTACTGAAATAGTTGTATCGCGTTCGCTTATCTGGGAATTGGAGAAAGAAGGGGAGGAGAATCCTTCGTCTGTATTGTTGGGCGACCAGGTGTTTCAGATCACCGGCGTGTATGAACAATTACCTTTTGAACCGTTGTACAACAGGGAACAAATAGCAAAGGCACATCAATATCATCGTTTTACACTCCTGTCAATACCGGAAAAAACGGATTACAGGGTCGTTTATATAAAATGTACGTCCGGTCAGGAACAGAATATTCGAAAAGAAGTACTCCACATTGTTCGTAATTGGCTGCCGGAATCTATTCCTTTCGAGCTGACTACTAAACAGGAAGAGCGTTTCCGGTATAATGGGGGAGCGGAGTTGATGAGTGATCTGTTTACATTGTTGTCTGTGATTAGCTTGATCATAACTGTTTTGGGAATCTACTCAGCTATTACACTCGATACGCGTAGCCGTCAAAAAGAAGTAGCCATACGGAAGATCAATGGTGCCGGTCCGCGGGTGATCGCTCTTTTATTCGGAAAATTGTATATTCGCTTACTGCTGGTTGCGGCTATTCCCTCGCTGGCGATCGTCTATTTGTTTCTGCATTCTCTGATAAAATCGGAGATGATCATCTCTCCACAGTGGTTGAATTATCCTTTTATGTGGCTGGGTATTCTATTTCTTACTGCAGCAATTGTATTTATAACTGTCGCATATCGTATTTGGTTGATTTCACGGTTGAACCCGTCGGAAGTGATCAAGTCTGAATAAAATCACCTTTGAATTGGTATCGAAGTATAAATAATTACATTAGACTAATTTGATATTATGTATAATAAAGACCGGAGCTGGTATCACTACTAACTCCGGTCGAGTGTGTCTAGCAAGATTTTTGGTTAACGTGTTATGTTTTATAAATAGTTCTTATATATTAATCGTCAACGGCAAGTCCTGAATAGCGATATCCGGAAACTTTATACCTCATACCGGGTTCATCGTCGCTGAATGAGATATAATAGACAATACTGTCCGCCGGTGTTCCGTGAGGTGTCGTAGCAGCTCCTAATAAGATCTTACCGCCGTCAATCGTCACATCACATTCGTAGGCTTCATTGGGAGCAGTACCATTAGTCGCAAATGTCAACGCATTGACATCCGATTTAACCCGTACTTTATATTCCCAAAAGTGGCCTATATCGTCTACATACATTTCAGTGGGTGTATTTGCTGCCGTGTTATAGGTATTCATCAGGATATGCCCAATTCCGTTGAAATCTTCGGCAATGACATTACCTCCTTCATCTACCGCATCTACCGTCACTTTCCATTCACCGGCAAGTGCTTCGGTTGCTGTGTTGCCTATTTCGTCTTTTTCGCAACCTGCCAATACGAATACCAGCAGGGTAAATAGCCAAATAATATGTTTATTCATAATTTCTATCCGTTTATTTGTTCATTATTACATAGAATGTCATCGTTCCCGCATAGTCGATATACCAGGAAATCTGTCCTGTTTCCGGGTCATATTTCCCCTCTTTCATGCTGTCCATGGAGTCGCCCCAACCAGCAAGCAAACTACTGAGCGGTTCGATCGTATTGTCTGCATTCAGTTTGAAATAGCCTTTCATGGCATAAGCTGCACCGTAAGCGGCTCCTTGGTCATACCAACCTCCCAGAAAATCGGATACGGCAAATATGCCTGGTGCTACCAAAGTAACAGATACACTGAAATCTCCTTTGAATGGAGCTTGTTGACCATTCATATTTCGATAACTGACGCTTGAGTCTACCGTATAATCACCGGAAGCATCTGTTGTGACTTCCGGATCATAAACAACCACCGTGCGTTTAACCGAACTGGAGAATCCATCCGCATTCGTAGCTGAATAAGATACGGAATATAGACCGATTTGATCCGCTTTCACATCACTATTGACAGTTACCGAAGCGGTCACGTCTTCTTCTCCCTCCATGGCAACAACACCGGGATCAGAGAATGTACTGCCCACCGGTACCAGCATGGGATCATCACCATTCAGTTCAAAGTTCACATAATAGGTCACTTTAGTCAGACCTTCTGTCGTTTTCTCGCAGCCCCATAAACCGAAAAGACCGCAAAAAAGCAATAAACTATAAATTACTTTTTTCATAATTCTCTCTTTTAAATTAAATTATTTACCCCAGAACACCGGTGACGTATATCCCGGGAATGCCGGTGTGTTCTCATTACGGGAAGAAGAACTTTCTGCATACGGATAACGTTCCAGCAATTTATTTGCACCCACTTCGCCAAATACCTGAATCGGCGTGTACAACGTACCGGGAATATATTTGGATGTATTGTATGATTCCTGATCGCCTTCGGTATAAAAGTCGCTACCTTTGGCTGTACCGAATGTGGGGTAATCCAAACGACGCATCTCACACCAGGCTTCGAACGGGTTGACACCGGAAAGAGCGACCCATTTTGCGATACCGATACTCTTTTTATAATTGGAAGCATCGAACGGATAACGGGCTACATAGTCGGCAGCTCCACTTACGTTAGCAGAAGCAAAAGAAGCCTCGATGGCGGCCGCATAATGAGTGGCGGCATCGGCTGCAGATCCATAACGTGCATAATATTCAGCCTTGAAGAATTCAACTTCTGATACGGTGATCAGGTAAACCGGCATATCGAATGTGGCCACCGGACGGCACCAATCCTGCAATTTACTGGTAGACTTCGGATAGTTGGTTCCTGAAATACCGCCGATATATTCATTGCTTTTGTTTTTTTGAAAGAAAGCAGCCAAACGAGGATCTTCATATTCGATAGCGCCTTCGCTGTTCTTTACTTGCATCGTACCGATGATCGCCAGGTTGGCAGCGATATTGGTTTGCGTAGATCCCCAGGTCGTAGCAAATTCTTCCGAATAGAACGGGTTCATCTGCCCTGGTTCGTTCTTCCAACATCCTTTATAAGAAACGTCGGTGGTTGGGAAGTTGTTTTCTGCCAATAAAGCAGCCACTTCTGATTGTACGTCTTTCACACCGGATATACGCATCAGCATCCTCAACTTCAATGCATTGGCGAACTTGATCCATTTGTCGGCCGTTGAAGACGGGAAAAGGAAGTTGGTGCATACAATATTCGATGCCGAAACCTTTTCCAGTGCCTCATTGATTTCTGCAATCACTCCTTCATAAACCACCTGTCCTTCATCATATTTAGGAGTCGGAAAGTTTTCTAAATCCAGTGCTTCTGTATAAGGCACTTCGCCATAACAATCAACCAAAGCCTCGTAAACAAACGCGCGCAAAACCGTTCCAGCCAGATAGGTTCCCCAGTCTTCCTGCTCTGCGGACTTGGTTAGTAATGTCTTCAGGTTCTGTAATGCTTTTTGATTGAATTGCGTATAGGTTCCGCTACTGCGGGTAGCCGACATATTGAACTTTGAATAGTCCAAATAGTTGCTTGTTCCGAATAAGTGCGCGTACTGCTGGGCGTGGAAACCTCCGGCGATGCGCAAAAAATTACCATAGCTTGAAGCCGTGTTCATTTCGATGGCAGGCATTAACATGGAAGTCTCAATGTTCTCCTCGGCTGGCGAATTGGGATCCGTGTTGATATCCAAATAGCTGTTGCAAGAAGTGAAGCTTACACCCAAAAGCAGTGCAGATGCCAATAATATCTTTTTCATATTTTATTTTCTCCTCGTTTTAGAATTTAACACTCAGGTTGCATCCGAATATACGGCAAGACGGGTTGGTATACAGTTCACCGAATTGTGTTGCCAGGTCACCATAAGAAGACTGTGATACGGTTGTTGATTCCGGATCTACGTAGCGGTTATCTGATGCGGTCCAGGTAAATACATTATTACAAAATGCCGTAATGGCCAAATTGCTCAATGACATCTTGCGTACCCACTGTCTCGGAACATTCCAGGTCAGGCTGATGTTACGCAATTTAACGAATGAACGATCGAGCAGATAAGCTTCTCCGCCATCTCCATATCCGTAATCATTGAAATAGGTTTGATAGCTGCCGTTGCCCAGATAAATCGGGGTGGTGTTTTCGGTATAATTGCCATCGCCATTATCAACGACTGAATTGGGGATAATGAACGGACGGCGGTCGTTGTAAGTTGTAACTACACCGTTACCTGTAAATTGCATCAGGTTCTTCGTACGTGAGAACATATAACCACCGCTACGAATATCCAAAGCTGCGCTCAATGTGAAATCTTTATAGGTAAAAGCTGTATTGATTCCGCCTGTCCAGTCGTGATTCATGTTTTTGCCGGTATCTTCGACCGTTGTTCCTAAAATAGGATAACCGTTTGAGTCTACAATCGGCTTTCCGTCTGCCGTTTTCTTCGGTAAGTAAGTATAGAACTGTCCCATTGGCTTACCTTCTTCGGCATACATATAAATCGCATCGTTACCGGCAGAGAAGTCATAGATGGATACTTTTCCGCCTTCCAGGCTTTCTGGTAATGAAAGTACCTTGTTGTTGTTTTTAGAGAAGTTGAAACTCAAATCCCAACGAAAATCTTTAATCTGTATCGGAGTGGTGTTGATAACTAATTCGATACCTTTGTTGCTGACTTCACCGAAGTTGGTTACCATATAGCTGAAACCTGTTGACGGATCAGTCGGAAGAGTAAAGATCTGGTCTTTCGTTTTACGGTTGTAATAGGCTGCATCGATCCCGAAACGTCCGTTGAAGAATTGTAAGTTCATGCCGACTTCAAATTCTGATGTCATTTCCGGACGCAATGTGTTGCTGCCTTTTGTATTAGAAGCTATAAAGGCATTCACTCCGTTCATCGGGAACTTGGATATGTCAAGGCCATAATAACCATTTGCCGTACCTTGTATATAAGTCAGACCTGTCTGGTAAGGATCTGCATCGTTACCGGTCTTACCATATGCCAAACGAGCCTTTCCGAAAGTAAGAATTTCATTTTCCGGGATTAGGCGGGTAAAGATCCAACTCAATGTGGCACCCGGATAGAAGAAACTGTTGTTGTCGATAGGCAATGTAGACGACCAGTCGTTACGTGCGGTCAGGTTCAGGTAAATCATATCGTCCCAACCAAGGGTTACATCTCCGAAGAGACCAACCAAACGGCGTTTATTCTGACTTTCCGACAATGTTGTTTTCGTAGAACCGTTACTCAGATCCCAGAATCCGGAATAGAACGACAAGTCATCGGTCTGGCCGGTCGTGCGCGTATATCCGCGTTCGTTCATGTTTACACCGGCATTTACGCTCACATCCAGCTTGTTATCCAGGAAGCGTTTAGAATAATTAGCCAGGAAATCGTGATTCAATTCGTAATGACGGCCATAGCGGGTATATACATGTCCACTTTGGTTCATGTTGGAAGGAGCATATCCATAGTCTTCGTCAATCAGCGCGTCGTCCAGCTTAATTTGCGGAGCACCTACCTTACGGTCATAGTCCGTATAGTCGAAGCCCATACGATAGGACAGTTTCAACTCTTTGATCGGAGTGACATCCACCTGCACTTTACCGTAAATTTGCTTCGAAGCCGTATGGTTGTAATTGTTTTCCAATGACCAGTAGGGGTTGGTGATGCCGTAAGGAGTAAAGTAAGCTTCCGGCGTATTGAACGGTGAACTGGTATCTTTCATGTCCACGATAGAGATGTCGCGAGGTAACTCAAACACGCCGTCGATTACGGATGTACCTTGGAAACTGCCGACTGCATCTGTCTGGCTGCGTGCAAAATTAAGGGAAGAAGACACTTTCAACCAGTCTGTCGCTTCATAGCCGCCACGGAAAGCTACCGTATTACGTTCGTATGTATCATAATCTTTCGGCATGATACCATCATCTTTCGTAAAAGAATAAGACAGATAATAATCCATCTTGGTGTCGGAAGAAACACCGCTCAAGGAAATTGTATGGTTCTGCGACCAACCCGGATCAAAGAAATCCTTTACATTATTTTCTTTTGCACTGTATTCATGAATCAATTGCTGATTATTCCAAATCGGGCCATACACCTGCATTGATCCGTCCAAGCGAGGACCCCAGGAACCATTCTCAATATATGTCTGTGCACCGTTCCATCCCTGTCCGAACGAGTTCTGCATTTCCGGCAGGAAAGAGACCATACGAGCCTGTACATTGCCGCTGTAGCTGATCGAGAAATTCCGTCCGTCGCCTTTCTTTCCTGATTTCGTGGTAATCACGATCACACCGTTAGCGGCACGGCTACCATACAGGGCGGTTGCAGCAGCACCTTTTAATACAGTCATCGAAGCGATATCTTCAGAAGCCACACTTGAAATACCTCCGGTTGCTACGTTCTTGCCATCACCGGAAACCATATTATTCTGTAAAGGTACACCGTCAACTACATAAAGTGGTTGATTACTTCCGTTGATAGAACTGAAACCACGGATTACAATGTTACTAACCGAACCTGGGTCGGAAGAGGTGGAGCTTACCGATAATCCGGCTACCTTACCGGAAAGGGCATCGGCTACATTGGTCGTACGTGAGCTGATAATTTCATCAGCCTTAACGGTCGTTGCTGAATATCCCAGGGTCTTTTCGGAGCGGGTAATCCCCATTGCCGTAACGACAACTTCCTCCAAATTCTGGGTGTCTGACTGCAGGAGCACTTTAATAACTGGCTTTACAGCTACTTCCTGCGTGTTCATACCGACATACGAAATTTGTAAAATTTTTCCCTCGGGTGGTACATCCAAAGAGAAACGACCTTCGGCATCCGTTACTGTACCAATCATTGTCCCTTTAACAAGAACTGATGCTCCAATAATCGGTAGACCGTCATCTGCGGCGGTAACAGTACCTGTCACCTTCACATTTTGAGCCACTACTGTACACATGCAGATCACAAGGCACAGTAAAGTAAAAGTTAACTTTTTCATTTCACACACATTAAATTATATAATATAACTACAATTTTCACTAAGGTTAAATAAGGTATATCTGAGTCCTTGGAGAACTATGTCTGTTGGTCATAAGGAAGGTTTAATGATCTTGTTCTAAATAGTAGGAATTGTGCCCTTACTTTGAAATTTAGTTTGTTGAGTATCATGCTCTTTGCAGGTGGGGCAAAGGGGAAATTTGTTATAACATGCGGGCTTGATGTTAATTATCATTTAAAAGGTGTGAAGAAGTAGCTTTCATTGGTTCGTTTTCGGTGACTCTCACTACTTAATATTTAGTATTGTTGGAATTTTTATGTAAAAAAAAGTTGTAGTTGTAATATTTTTATATAACTTGCCGACGTTTTCTAATAACTCAAAAAAAAACGACAACAAGCACCAATAAGTTTATCGTCCTAAGTCTAAGATATTTTTATAAAACAGTTTCTGTTATAACTATAAAGATAGTCCAAATGGACATAGTTCTCCAAGAACTAAGTAAGATTGTGTTTATCAAAGAAAAGCTGTCCTGAATAAAATGTCATTGTGGTATATATAAGAAAAGAGTGTCGAAACGTATATGTCCGACACTCTTTTTTATTTGAATCGTATTGATTTTGTAATACCGGTTTTATTCAGTAATTACTGAAAATTCTCCAATCCCAGCTTGCGGCTGGTTATCGACAATCCGTGTTGCTACGAACCGTATCTTATCTCCTTTTACGGCCGGGAAACGGATTTCCTGCTCTATCGGATTATGTTTGATATTAGAGAATTCGCCTTCAGCCACTTTCTTATTATTAACAAATAGTTGATAATTAGAAATATGTCCTCCTGCATCGCGTCCCTGATTGGGAACATACCGGAATCCGGATATCGGCATTTCGTTAGCCAGTTGTATTTCCACTTCCTGCTTTCCTTTCGGCAGATAGAAAGTGGTATATCCGTTACCGTCGAACATGACAATTGTTTTTTCATCCTTCGGGTAGACAACCGTGTAGTCGGAAGCCGGAATATCCAGCTCTTTTACAGATACCGGACTGGCCTTGTCAAATGTACGGTCGTATGAAATAGCCTTGATCGTGCCTTTTTGAGTAAAGGCGAACGGTTCGGTATAACGGGGAGAGTCCTTTGTTGGTTCCGAACCGTCGGTTGTATAGTGAATTTCTGAATTTTTATCTTCCACCCGGATGGTAACGATATTTTTCAGGTCACGACTGATTGCTGGTTCTGTCAACAGAGCCGGAGCAAGAAAAGCTTCTACATTATTAATACATAACGGGCCACGTGCATCCAGGAAGTTGATGCGTATTTTATCGGTATTGACAGTCTGGAAGCGGACAATACGTTTGTAGCCGACGGTAGTCGTTGAGTCGGCAGCTTCGACCGGTGTCCATTGTCCGTCTTTTTCCGTTTCGATGGTAAATGCTTTTACGCGCTGTCCCAGAGGTATATATTCCTGGATCATCAGACGATTTACATCCGTTGGTTTATCGAATGTAAAGGTTAGTGTTGCATTTGTGACGCCATCTTCTGTAGCCCAGTAAGAATCCCAATCCCCGTCATTGACTTTATTCGCTTTGAACTGGCCACCCCGGGAATTGCTGGCTTTTACGGAAGCATTCTCCAGTAAGTTGTTTTTAAGATCGTTTTGTATAGTCTGATACCATTCGACAGCGCGGATGGAATCTGTCGGACTGATCTTTCCATTCAGTGCGACAGGGAAATTCAACAGGAAGTTCGCATTATGTCCGACACTGCGGTAATACAGATCGACCAGATGTGACAATGATTTTACCTGGTGATCTTCGCGTGCATGGTAGAACCAACCCGGGCGGATAGATACGTCGCATTCGCCACCTAGCCATTGGTCGCCATCTTCCAGTCCCCATTGGCTCTGACGGTAATGTATACCGTCTTTCTTCGTAAACATACTCCATTGTGTATCACCGGCCCAGCCTTCTTCGTTTCCGATCCAGCGAATGGTAGGTTCGGTTCCTCCGAAGATCATGACCGATGGATTATATTTTTTGATTGTGTCGACAGCCTGTTCGTATTTATAATAAGTATTCGGGTCGATAGAACGGGTTTCATTTGCACCGCCATACCAACCGTTGCCACCGTTTGCGCCGTCAAACCAGTATTCGAATAACGGGCCATAGTTACATACCAGTTCATGTAATTGGGCATGGAACTTATCTACATACCCCGGTTGCCCATAGTTTTCGCTGTTACGATCCCAGGGGGAAAGATAGATACCGAATTTCAGTCCGTGTTTATGACAAGCATCGGACAGTTCCTTTACCATATCTCCTTTTCCGCCTTCCCAGGGAGAGTTTTTCACACTGTATTCTGTTGTAGCAGTCTGCCACAGACAAAAACCGTCATGGTGTTTGGCTGTGAGAATCACTCCTTTTAAGCCCGCAGCCTGGATCGTGCGGACCCATTGTTCGCAATCCAGATCAGTAGGATTGAAGGTCGAAGCAGGGGTATTTCCATATCCCCATTTAGATCGTTAAATGTGTTCAAACCAAAATGGACAAAGGCATAAGTTTCCATTTTGTGCCATTCTACCTGTTCCGGCGTGGGAATAGGATAAACCGGATCGGGAGCGTTTACCTCTTTGCAGGAGATCAAAGTTGTAAGCCCTAGTCCGAGGAGGAAAAGATAATTTGTGCTTTTCATCGTTCGTTTATGTTATTGTTTATGCTTCAAAGGTACGAAAAATATGCTTCGCAGGTGTTTTTTCTGTCTGTTTTGATATTTTTAGTTATTGTATAACAGGACAAAAGCTGTATGATAGGATACTTGGCGTATTTAGTACAATATTATTTACCTTATTGTATTAAATACATGTAAAATATATCTATCTGCTTAATAATGTGATGTATAAAATGTGTTTTAAGTTTGCTTTGTTGATAATGAATTCATATATTTGGGCGTCTAATAACTATATTATTTATAATAAATACCATGAAAAGAAGAGATTTCTTAACAAACACAGCACTGCTGGGTGCCGGAATACCATTAGGTATGTCGTCGGCTGTAATGACTTCATGTACGCAAGAAAAACAAGGTGCAGGTGCGGCTGCGAAGAATTATTCTCCGGAAGAATTGGGAATGTTCTCTTTCGTAGAAGTGGCTCCTGATGGAAAACCTTTAAAAGCTGCGTTGGTTGGTTGTGGCGACCGTGGTACCGGAGCGGCTACTCAGTTTCTTAAATCCGGACCGAATGTATCTATTATAGCGCTGGCCGATCTGTTCCCGGATAGAATGGCTACCTGCCGGAAAGTACTATCAGAACAGTTTAAAAATGAGGTTCCTGATGCCAACTGTTTCTTAGGATTTGATGCGTATAAAAAAGTCTTGGCAATGAATGATATAGATGTCGTTCTGCTGTGTACTCCTACGCATTTTCGTCCGGAACAGTTTAAAGCCGCCGTTGAAGCAGGCAAGCATATTTTTATGGAAAAACCTTGTGCTGTCGATCCTACAGGTATACGTACGGTGATTGCTGCAGCAAAGGTGGCTACTTCCAAAGGTTTGACTGTTGTTACGGGTAATCAGCGTCGGCATCGTAAGGACTATTGGGAGGCTTATGTTCAAGTGAAAAATGGATTGATAGGCGATGTCGTATCATCTTCAGCACATTGGGATCAGGGTGCCTGGTGGAATAAACGGAAACGTCCGGAATGGAGCGATATGGAATATTGTATTCGTAACTGGTTTAACATTAAATGGTTAAGTGGTGACCATCTGCTGGATCAGGCTATCCATAACATAGATGTTGTTACCTGGTTCATGGAAGATCGTCCTGTTCGTGCGGTAGGTTTTGGCGGCCGTGCGCAACGTTTGACGGGGGATATTTATGATTTCTTTAGTGTGGACTACTATTATAATAATAACAAACGCATGTTAGCAACTGCTCGTCAGATCGACGGTTGCGACGGAAATGTTTCCGAGCAGGTATATGGCACCAAGGGTGTTGCTTTGTTGAACGACAGAGGAGAGATCAAGCTTGTCGATTATAATGGAAATACGCTTTGGGAATATGATTATAAAAATAAGCCTGTGAAAAATCCGTATGACCAGGAACATGTTCACCTGGTTGAATCGATTCGTTTAGATAAAAAGATAAATCAGGCGGAAGCGTTGGCTTATTCAACGCAGATCGCAATTCTCGGACGTGAGGCTGCTTACACCGGAAAACCGATTTCCTGGGATGAGATTATGGCATCGACACTTTATTATGGGCCGGAAGAATATAAGATGGGGCCGTTACCTTTCTATAAAGAAGGGGAAGCTCCAAAGCCGGGTAAGGCTCCGGATGCTCCGGTAATGTAAATGGAACAAATGAATTTTTAATGATGAAACTCCAAATTCTTGAATACAGGGATTTGGAGTTTTTATTTTGATATTTCTGTAAAAGATGCCTGATGTCAATATGTTTATCTGTAAACTACTTTCAGTAAAGGTCAAAACTTCTGATTCAAAATCATTAAGACTTGTATCGAACTCAGCTTTGCTACAGTATAAAGTATTCGTTTGATATATATCAAACGCAAAGAACACATATATGCTTCATTCGTTTGATGATTGAGTTTCATTCATTCGATATATATTGAACGAATGAGTGAATGGGTTGTCTGACCTTTACTGAAAGTAGTTTACAGATAAAACATTTATTACTAAAAACAATTTA
>OGEN01000104.1_pt1 | contig 131356 bp, 113 predicted proteins | sample 1570671 | NCBI WGS metagenome assembly OGEN01 (sample SAMEA2582128, study PRJEB24529) | metagenome | biome: Human gut stool | place: China | collected 2011 | reverse complement strand
CTTATAGATACCTTATAGAAACCTTATATGAACCTTATATATAATAAGGTTCATATAATATTCATATACTTTAATTAAAATGTTACTTTCGGTTATAATCAGGTAGAAATCAATTAGTAAAAACAAATTCTTTACAAACACGAGGGGCAAAAAGGATGAACACCCCATTAAATACAAGCCTCCCCTCTCACAAACCCAGCACTCCCCCAAAAGACGTTATGAACTTTACAGACTTTATAAATCTTATAAACGAACATCAGCCCCCAACTTCTCGTATTACGAGAAACTAAACACCTAATTATCAACTCATAGTATGAAATCCTTCTTATTAGCCATATTGCTCGTCGGATGCAATATCATAGCAGCAACAGCACAATCCGACAAGATCATTGATAATCGAGCTATAGACACACTAAATTTAAAAAAGTATGTTGGTCTGTGGTACGAAATCGCACGCTTTGACCACCCTTTCGAACGAGGCTTGGTCGGGGTGACGACCGAGTACACCATCAAACCCGATGGAAGCATCAAGGTTATCGGACGAGGTTACCAAGACAGTCTCCGGGGTGAGAAAAAAGAAATCGTGGGCCACGTTCATATCCCGGACACGACTCAACCGGGAGTCCTAAAAGTGACCTTTTTTCTGATCTTCAACACGGACTACCACATCCTGGAAGTCGAGAAAGATTACAGCGCAGCCCTTATCGGAAGTTCCCAATGCGATCATCTCTGGATCGTAAGCCGTACACCGAAGCTCCCGCCTAACAAACTGAAAGACTTGATGCAACGGGCTCAGCGCAGAGGATACGACACCACCGCCCTCATCTTCGTCCCGCACGGGCAAGAACAAATTCAAGAAGAGTTGACCAAACTCTGAGTTATTTTCCATATTTTTGAACAACTAAAGGTTCAGAAATATGGAATTATTTATACTTATATCTTGCGTTTTACTTCTCGTTCTCAACATGATCCTCATCGGATTGCACGTTCGTTCCTGCAAGAACAACACCGTCCAGGAGGTATCACGGTCCATCTCGAACCTCGAAAAAGTGATTCGGGACGAATCCCGTTATAACCGGGAAAACGACGAGAACCGCTCCCGCAAGGACCGGGAAGAACTCGCCTCTACCCTCAACCATTTCCGGACAGAACACCGGGAAACCTTGAAGAATATCACCACCCAAACCAACTCCGCCATACAAGCTTTCCAGAAAAGTTTTGCCGAAAGCATGGAATTATTCAACCGCCTGCAACGGGAAAAATTCGGAGAGCTATCACTCCGTCAACAGGAACTCCTGCAAAACACGGAAAAGAAGTTGGAAGAAATGCGAGCCACCGTGGATGAAAAATTACAGAAGACCCTACACGAACGCATCGGGCAATCGTTCGAACTCGTCAGCAAGCAACTGGAAAATGTGCAGAAAGGACTAGGAGAAATGCAGACACTGGCACAAGATGTAGGTGGACTAAAGCGGGTGCTTAGTAACGTGAAAATACGGGGAACGATCGGGGAAGTACAACTTTCCATGCTACTGGAACAGATCCTAGCCCCGGATCAATATGACACAAACGTGAAGACCAAACCTGGATCCGACAAGCTGGTCGAGTTCGCCGTGAAACTTCCCGGACGGGCGGAAGGTGACGAATCGGTCTATCTTCCCATCGATGCCAAGTTCCCAAAGGACGTTTACGAACAACTCCTTGATGCCTACGAATCCGGAGATTTGCAACGAGTGGAAACTACTTCCCGCATACTCGAACAGACCATTCGCGGCATGGCAAAGGACATCCGGGACAAATACCTGGCCCCACCGCACACCACGGACTTCGGGATCATGTTCTTGCCTTTCGAAAGCATATACGGCGAGGTTACCCGCCGGGCTGCTTTGCTCGAACAATTACAGCAGGAATACCACGTGATTGTCACGGGGCCCACCACGCTGGCAGCGATTCTCAACAGCCTGCAAATGGGATTCCGCACGCTTGCCATCCAAAAACGTAGTAGCGAGGTGTGGCGCATTCTTGGCGGTGTGAAAGCCGAATTCGAGAAGTTCGGGGGACTTCTGGAGAAAGCCCAGAAGAACCTTCAAACCGCCAATAACCAACTGGAAGAAGTCATGGGAAAACGAACCCGCGCCATACAAAGACAGCTTCGCTCGGTCGAAGCACTTCCGGCTAAGGAGGAACAAAACGCATTATTGGATTCGTTCTCAGAAGGGGATGAAGCATAAAAACGGCAAAGATTTTCACCCGAAATAAAACAAGACATGACTTGCTAGATTCTTTCCGCAGTTTTTATTAGCTTTGCCCGAAAGAAGGTAATACAAGTAAAAGATTAAATATAAAAACATGGAGACTACGAAGAATAAAACGACCTTGCTCATTATGGCAGCAGGCATGGGTTCACGGTTCGGTAGCTTAAAACAACTAGCACTACTCGGACCCCACAAAAAAACATTGTTGCATTATTCAATCTATGATGCCGTACACGCGGGATTTGACAAAATTGTTTTCATCATCCGCCGGAGTTTCGAGAACGAATTCAAAGAGGCCGTGGGAAAATATGCCGAAAGCCTGGTTGAAACCGTGTACTGTTTCCAGGAAATGGATCAACTGCCCGGTAATCTACCCCCGATCCAGCGGGAGAAACCCTGGGGAACGGCTCACGCCATCTGGGCCGCAAAAGACCATATTCACGAACCGTTTATCGCTATCAACGCTGACGACTTTTACGGACGGGATGCCTTCGTGAAAATGCACGATTTCGTGGCCAGCAATACTGACGAGAGATGCTTCAGCCTAGCCGGCTACCGGTTGGCAGCCACGCTATCCGAGAACGGGACAGTATCCAGAGGAATATGCACGGTAGACGGGGACAATTTCTTGACCAGCATCACCGAACGCACGAAAATTGGCCGGGAAGGTGATACGATTAAAGATTTGAATTCAGGAGTCGTACTGCATGAGGACGATGTGGTTTCCATGAATTTCTGGGGATTCTCGCCCATGCTTTTCGAGGAAATCGAAAAACAATTCATCGAGTTTTACCACAAGAACAGCGAAAATCCCAAGGCGGAGATTTACATACCTTTCGTGGTGGACGAACTCATCAAGCAAAAAGCCGTGAAAGTAAAAGTCTTAAACACCAGTGCCCAATGGTTCGGCGTAACATACAAAGAGGACACAGAGCTGGTAAACAATGCCTTGCAGAAATTCGACGGGGAAGGATTATACACTGACATGGGGCAGTAAATAGCATAAAAACGGGTAAACATTAAAAAACAACTAAGCATGGACAAACTGAAGAGAATTTACGACACGTTCGTATCGAGCGGGCGGTTTATATCCGCTACACCGTACGGTTCTGGCCATATAAACGACACCTATCTGGTGAAAGTGGACGAGGATGTCGAGTACATTCTCCAAAGAATCAACGGTAACGTGTTCAAGGACATCCCGAAACTGGTACGAAACAAAGAACTGGTGTGCGGGCATATCCGCAACCGACTTATCCGGCATAAAGTGAGCGATATCACCCGCAAATACATCACGTATTTTTACACGGACAAAGGAAACGCTTACTACAAGGATTACGAGGGGAACTACTGGACGTTATCACTCTTTATCAAAGGATCAAAGAGCTACGATGTTATCCCGGATTCCCAGATCGCTTATCAAGTGGGTATCGGGTTCGGAGAATTCGAGAACCGGATTTCCGATTTTGACGCGAAATTGTTGATCGAGACAATCCCGCTTTTCCACAACGTTCCCCGCCGCCAACGAGAATTAAAAGAGGCCCTAGCTAAAGCCGAACCGGACCGGATCGAGGCGAGCAAGGAACTGCTCGAATACCTGAAAAAGTTCGATAACGAGATGTTAGAATTACAACGGATGAAAGACGAGGGTATTCTGCCGCTCCGGGTCACGCACAACGACACGAAAGCAAATAATCTCCTATTCGACCACAATGACCACCCGTTATGCGTGATCGATCTGGACACCGTGATGCCGGGAATCGTGCATTACGACTTCGGGGATGCCATTCGCTCGTCTTGTAACACGGCCGGGGAAGAAACCCGCAATCTTGACGAGGTTCATTTTAACATGAATTATTTTGAGGCTTTCACCGCCGGGTTCATGGAAAAAGCCAAGCACCTTTTCACACTCAAGGAAAAAAAGACCCTTGCACAAGGATGCACGCTGATGACCTACCTACAAGCCGTCCGTTTTTTGACAGATTACCTGGACGGGGATCATTATTACCCGATCACCTATCCTGAACATAACCTGCAACGGGCTAAAGTTCAAGTAAGGTTATTACAAGACATGGAACGACAATTCGACAAGATGAACCAGTTTATCTTGAATCAATAATACAAAAAAAACGGTAGCTTTCGCTACCGTTTTCCTACTCTTCAAGATAAAATTTCCTTACTTTTTCTTATTCTTGCAGCACTCGTCTGTTTTACCCGTCTTGGAACAGCAATTGTCACCACATTTTCCTTCACATTTGCTCTCCTTTGAAGTACAAGTCTGGTCACATTTACCATCACACTTTTTCTCTCCGCAACTTTGCCCGCAGGTCCCGCTGCAATTATGTTTCTCGCCGCAATTTCCCTTGCAAGCTTCTTTATTTCCTTCTTTACAACATTTATGTGCTTTACCGCATTTCATCAACTTACCGTCTTTATCGCACATTCCTATCACTTTCACGTCATGACGCTCGATAGCAGCCCGTAAGGCCTCAACAGAGTTTTTGTCAGTACGGAAAGAAATCAACACGGTTGAATCTTTCATATTCAACTTATAATCCTTGATTCCTTTCTCGAAAGGCATATCCTTATCCAGTTTAGCCTTACAAGAAGGGCAATGTATTCCTACTTTAAAAATAACGGTTGTATCTTTCTTAGCCTGGGCACTTACGGTTAAACCCATCATAACGAACACTACCAGCGAGAATAAAATTTTTATTGTTTTCATAGTAAACATATTAGTTATTAAAAACATTGTTTTTCAAAAGTAATTATTTTATTGATTGGTTATCCTTTTCGATCTAAGGCAAATCTCAGACCGATATAAAATTTACGTCCGTGAAGAGGTCCCCACACTTTCGACGAGTCAAAGGTATCGCTCCAGGGATTATGAGAATTCACGATCGGATTCTTTTGGGTGAAATCCCCAATATTTTCGCATCCCGCGTAAATACTCCACAATCGGAAATATTTCGTGACCTGTGCATTCATGATCTGGAAATCATCAAAACGGGAGGCTACCCGATATTCATCGGCAATCCCACCCTGCTCCGGCAAACGTCCGGAACCGTTAAACTGAGTCGTGAAATCGAACTGCCATTTCTTCAAGTTGGTGAAGTATGACAAATTCACCAGTCCTTTATAACGGCTCGTTAAAGGAGTACGTTTCAGATCTCCGTTTATCGTCGTCTTCACATCATTGTAACGATAAGCTAACGTGGCTTCCAAACGAGGGATCAACTCATATTTCACCTCAACCTGGTAACAATTCGAATAGGAATCCCCGTCCAGATTATAAAAGTTCACCTTATTGTATGCAGTCTCGTTATCCACCACCACCTGATCGTTGAATTTAGTGTGATAATAATCCAGATTGATATTCAAGGTACGCCCGAATACTTCGAACTTTCGGTTCACGTTAGCCCCGAAATTCCAAGAATCCTCCATCTTTAGATCGTCCAGCAAAGCCGGGTTCTTACCCAACAATTCTCCATTCACGTAGAAGTTCGCGGCAGAGGCCAACAAATAACTGTTCTCAGCCAAGATATTCGGTGTACGTAAACCGCGGCCCAAAGTGGCCTTGATGCTGGTGAATTCATCCGGTTTGTACATGATGTGAGCTCGAGGGGTCCAGATACTCCCGAAGATATTGTGATAATCGTAGCGCAATCCTGCCATCACGATAAAACGCTGATCCAAGAATTCTCCCGTATATTGGAAAAAAGCTCCCGGCACCCGTTCTTCCCGTTTCATGTTTATGAAGTCGGTAGAAATATCCTCTCCATAATTAAAAACCGGATCACGAAAATCTTCGTCGTATTTGTCGTAATTGAAACTTAACCCGGCAGAGTACATCTGGCTGGGATTCGTCCCGAAAATAGATTGATAAATGTAGTTCACGAACAAACTCTTCTGCCCGGCATTATACATCTTCGGTCCATAATAAGAATCCTGCGTGTGATCGGAATAGTTCACCAGAATCGCCATACTCGTATTCTCGTACTGGGGCATCAAGTAACCTAACTTCAGGAAAGCCTCGTAACGACGGGTGTCGATTCCAATTTTATACAACCCGTAGTTTTCATCCACCTGAGCATGCCCACCATGAGTGGTTTGTCCTCCATTTCGCTCCTCATCGATAAACTTACCCCCGAATTGCAAAAACCAAGTATCATCCTTATATGCCCAGCGATTCATCACGTTGTATTGCGTTTTTTCCGGCATATCCAAGAATCCGTCTTTATTCCCGTCATGAGGTTCTTCCATCCAGTCTCCGTGCAAAAGGAACATAGTACTCCATTTATCACTAAATTTGATACTGAAATTGGAGTTAAACTCGTACATTCCCTCGCTACTTGTGAAAACATTAGCCGAAAGCAATTCCGGGTCACGGGGTTTCTTATAGTCTACGCTGATCTGCCCGGCCATCGATTCGTAACCGTTAATCACCGACCCCGTTCCCTTCGACACGGAGATAGCGGACATCCAAGGACCGGGAATGTAAGTCAAACCGTACAAAGAAGCCAATCCCCGGAAATTAGGCATATTCTCGGTCATCATCTGCACGTACTTCCCGGTTAATCCCAATAGCTGGATTTGCTTCGCACCCGTCACCGCATCGGCATAGGACACGTCAACCGAGGCGTTCGTTTCGAAACTCTCGCCCAAGTTACAACAAGCCGCTTTACACAACTCTTCGCCCGTGATTAATTGTTCGATCAAAGGACCCCGTGTTGACATCACGGTACTCTGTTTACGGGCTGCCACGCTCACCTCGTCCAACTGCTCCCCGGACCTCAACGTGCAGGTCACGAATTTATCCGTGGATTTTACCTCTATCGTGTCCGACTGGTATCCAATAAAACTAACAACCAACTTCCCAACCTTTTCCCACTTGATTTTAAATTCCCCGTTCGCATCCGAAACAGATCCTTTCGAAGTTCCTACCCAGTAAACATTCGCACCGGGTAACGCCACCTCCCCGTCTTCCGTTTCTTCCATGACACGCCCTTTTATGGTCTGTGCCTGTAAGCCAACAGAGGCAAGTAAACACATTATAATGAACAAATTTCTCATATAGATTCCACAATTTTCAGGAACGTGTCGGGGATATATCTCTTACCCAATGCCACGAAACACGTTCTCTCTTGATTAAATTTTAAATAATGTTTCAGTCAAGTCAGACGCATACACACAACTCGTCGAAAGATACTTATAAAGCATCTTTATCACGGATCAAAATTTAATCAACAACGAAAAATACATAGAAACTCCAAAGGCGGAGAAGTGTCTATGTACGCAACAGGAGAATTAAAAGATTTTACATTAGAAATAACCGTATCCGGTAAAGACATCATGAAATTACACTCCTGCACCATATCGCAGAACTGTACCTCGAAATGAGACATCGCCCAATCACCGGATACCTTATAGTAAGTATGTTCTTGCTTCGCATTATCACAATTCTTCTTGTGCGCATTATGACACTTTTGATGACAACAAGTACAACCATGTGTACATGGACAAGGAATATCTTCGGGAATAACCACCACATGCAAGTGAGATTCCTGACAACGTTGGCAGTATACTCTACTTACATTCACACCTACTGTACCTAACAAAAAGATAAACAATAGCAAGAGTGCTGATATATTCCATTTTTTCTGCTTCATCGTTTGCAAAAATAAAACAATTTTCGATTTTCGATTCCCCGAAATACACCCTTAACAATTAATTAACGGTTTTTTTATTCAAAATCTGACCCGACGATGTGAAAAATAGAAAAAAAGTATTACTTTCGAACTTCATAAATCAAGATGTAGATTATTTATATCATTCCAACAAATTATGAGAAAAATACTATTACTTGGACTACTCGTAGTTCTTATCGCATCCTGTAGTAAAAAGACGAATGTCGAGATTACAGGAGCCATCAAAGATGCAGCCAACACGAAAGTATATCTGGAACAAATAGATGTAAGTTCAAGAAAAACAATCGACTCAACAAAAATTAACAAAAACGGGGAGTTTAAATTTAAACTCAACATCGAACTCCCGACATTCTATTCTTTAAGATTTTCTAACAATGAGCAAGTGACCTTGATCGCCAGTCCGGACGAGATGCTTGAAGTCAGCGGTACGCTGAATGACATTAAAAATAATTACTGGGTGGACGGTTCTGAAAACTCGTTATGGATTAAACTCCTGAATTTCCAGATCACCCGTACAATCACGCTAACGGATTCTTTGAAGAGGTCCTATCAAGCTCTCCCACAAGGAACCGAGTACGACGCTCAACGTCAGGAATACGCCAAAGCATGGGAAGAGGCAATAAACAAACAGATCAGTTTCACCCGAGACTTTATTATCAAACACGCCACCTCTCCGGCATCTTATTATGCCCTCTATCAAAAAATTGATGATAATATCGGAGTGATGGACGAGTTCGAGGACCTTCACTATTTTAAAGTGGTGGCATCATCCTTGACTGCCCTTTATCCCGAATCCCAATACACGAAGGCAATCATGAATCACTTGAAACAAATATCCCAAGCTATCCGCAACCAACAACTTGCTGCCGTGATTAACAACACGGAAGGGTCTCTACCGGATATTAACCTGCCGGATGTGAATGGCAAAGATATTTCACTGAACTCCCTCAAATCGAAACTCATCGTGCTTGACTTCGGGCTGATCACGGCCAAAGAGAGTCAAGAGTACATTGACCAGATGAAAAGCGTGTACAACAAGTTCAAAAACCGGGGAGTGGAAATATACATGGTTTGTCTGGATAAAAACAAATTTCTTTGGGAAGACGTGATAAAAACGAACAAGATCAACTGGATTTGCGTATGGGATCAAGGAGCGTTACAAAGTCGGGCAGCTTCGACTTGGAACGTGAAGAGTGTTCCGGCAAACTACATCATTAACCAAAAGAAAGAAATTGTTGGTAAAAACTTGTACGGCAGTCGTTTGGAAGACCGTTTGAACGACTTGTTGAAAAAATAATTATATTGGACGAACATATCATCATGCAGGGTAAGAAGGTTTATTTTCTTTCAGACGCACACTTGGGTGCCAAACTATTGAAAGATAATCGGGAGAGAGAAATTATGCTCGTGGAGTTTTTGCAAAGCATCAAACCTGATTGCCTAGAACTTTACCTGCTTGGTGATATGTTTGATTTTTGGTTCGAATACAAACATGTCGTACCCAAAGGCCACGTACGCTTTCTTGCCGAACTGGCCAATTTCACGGACCAAGGAATTAAGGTACATTTCTTTACGGGCAACCACGACATCTGGGCTTTCGACTACTTGGCAAAAGAATGTGGTGTTATCCTGCATACTTCCATGATGGAAACCACGATAAACGGAAAGTCTTTCCTTATCGGACATGGTGACGGTCTGAATCCGAACGACAAAGGGTATCTTTTCCTGCGTAACGCTTTCCATAATCGTTTTCTACAAAGATGTTTCCGGTTTATCCATCCAGACTGGGGAATCACTTTAGCCAATAAATGGTCATCCCATTCCAGACTAAAAGGAAACGGGCAAATTGAGGCTAGGGGTTATCTGGGAGATGACAAAGAAGAAATCGTTATTTATTGTCGGAATATCTTAAAAGAACACCACGTGGATTATTTCATTTTCGGTCATCGCCATTTGCCTCTCAATCTTGAACTTGAATCCAACAGTCACTATATCAACACGGGAGACTGGATCACGCATTTCAGTTATGCCGTATTCGACGGAGAGAAGGTTTTTCTTGAAAAAATTGATCGCAAGAAATAACCTATTTTGCATTGTTTTCCTGTGAAATAATCATAACTTACATGCCTGTATGTAAAACATAAGATCAGACGGTATGTTAGTTAAAATTTTCGGGGGTGCAGTGTACGGAATCAACGCATTGACCATCACTATCGAGGTCAATATTCTTTGGGGAGCGAAATTTATTATTGTCGGTTTACCCGATAACGCTGTAAAAGAAAGCCAGCAACGAATTGATTCCGCCCTCCGGGAAATCGGGCTAAAGATTCCGGGTAAACGAGTAATCATCAACATGGCTCCCGCCGACGTGAAGAAAGAAGGATCATCTTTCGACTTACCGTTGGCTATTGGCATACTCGCCGCTAATGATCAGTTACCCAACGCACAACTGGATAAATATTTGATCATGGGTGAATTGTCATTAGATGGCAGTCTCCAAGCGGTCAAAGGGGTACTTCCCATCGCCATACACGCCAAAAAGGAAGGTTTTAAAGGTATTCTTCTGCCTTACCAGAATGCTAACGAGGCTGCAGTGGTTCAAGGCTTTGAAGTTTACGGTTTCCACCATCTGAGTGAAGTGATCGCTTTTCTAAAACAGGAAAAAGACTTCTCTCCCATCTCTTTCGATCAACAAGTCATGACAGCATTTCCCGATGATGACTTGCTTGATTTCAAAGACGTGAAGGGACAAGAAAACGTGAAACGTGCGATGGAAGTTGCAGCAGCAGGCGGACATAACATGATCATGATCGGCTCCCCCGGTTCGGGAAAAACCATGCTAGCCCGAAGATTACCGACAATTCTCCCTCCCATGACCATCGAAGAGGCGCTGGAAACGACGAAAATCCACTCCGTTGCGGGGAAGATTCAAAATAATCATTCCTTAATCATCTCACGTCCATTTCGTTCGCCGCATCATACCATATCTGATGTAGCTCTTGTTGGCGGGGGATCTTGGCCCCAACCGGGAGAAATATCACTTGCTCACCATGGAATTTTATTTCTAGACGAACTCCCAGAGTTCCGCCGGGCAGTACTGGAAGTATTGAGACAACCACTTGAAGATCGGAAGATTACCATCAGTCGTTCCAAGTTCAGCGTGGAATATCCGGCTAACATCATGCTGATTGCATCCATGAATCCTTGCCCATGTGGGTACTATAATCATCCCACGAAGGAATGTAATTGTCCGCCCGGAGCCGTTCAAAAATATTTATCGAAAATATCCGGTCCTTTACTCGACCGGATTGACATACATATTGAAGTGATTCCCGTAGAGCTTGACAAGATCACGAATTCCTCGGACAGTGAACCAAGCTCTGTTGTTCGAGCTAGGGTGATCGCCGCCCGGGCTATCCAGACCCAACGTTTTCAATCTTACCCGGGGATTTATTGTAATGCCCAGATGACCTCACCGTTATTAAAAAAGTATTGTTCCCTAGACGATAAATGTGTTGCACTACTAAAGATTGCCATGCAACGTTTCGGACTTTCTGCCCGAGCTTATGACCGGATCATCAAATTGTCCCGAACTATTGCCGACCTGGACCATAACGAGAAAATAACCCCACAATATATTGCCGAGGCCATACAATACCGAAGTCTAGACAAGGACGGATGGGGAGGATGAAAAAAGTAAAAGATAAAAGTGAAGTGAAAAAACAACTTTTATCTTTTAGTTTTTATCTTTTACCTTGCCATTATACCCGGCTTAGTATATCTTCAAGTCCTTGGAAGTGATTTTTATAATCTTCGGCACTTCTGCGAATCACCTCGAAAGCCTCTTCCTTATTATAGACATGAGTGATTTCCGTGCGTCGTTCCTCTCCGGGAAGATCCTTGTAGGTTAAAAAATAATGCCGTAACCTGTCAATCACCACGTGTGGTAATTCGGAAATATCATTATAAATATTATACGTGGCATCATGTTTCAACACGGCAATAATCTTATCGTCCGCCTCGTTCTTATCCAACATCCGGAATCCCCCGATAGGACGAACTTCCGCAATAATATCCCCGTGAGAGATCGTTTTCTCGGTCAGGACACAAATATCAAGCGGGTCTCCGTCCCCGTGAATATCCGTTCTCTCGGTCTGCGCCATACAATACTCGGCGACTAAATCTCCGCAATAAGTCTGCGGCAAAAAACCATATAAAGCGGGAACCACGTTCGAATACTTCTGCGGACGATCTATTTTTATATACCCACTCACTTTATCCAACTCGTACTTCACCGTGTCCGTCGGTACCATCTCTATAAATGCGGTAACCACGTTCGGCGCATCCGTCCCAATATCCAAACCATGCCACGGATGTGACTTGTACCTAAGTCCCATCAAACGGACAATAGGATCATTAATTTTATTTCCCATAACTTATATTATTAAAAACATATACACCTCCTTTATTATTCCGAAAACAAATGCGCCTCGATTTGCTCGATCAGGATATGAATTACCTTGATGTGAATCTCCTGAATCCGATCGGAATACCCATTCCAAGGAACACAAATATTCACGTCACACATATTCTTCATTTTACCGCCATCCTTACCGGTTAACCCGATCACCAACATCCCCTTGCAGTGAGCCGCATCAACGGCTCTCACAATGTTCTCTGAATTACCGGAAGTACTGATTGCCAATAACACATCACCCGCTTTCCCGTGTGCTTCCACATAACGGGAAAACACGTACTCAAATCCGAAATCATTAGCCACGCAGGTCAAGTGAGTCGGATCAGAAATTGCCATTGCCGGTAATGCGGGACGATCTCCCCTAAAACGTCCGGTAAGTTCCTCGGCGAAATGCATAGCGTCACTCATGGAACCACCATTTCCACAACTTATGACCTTACCCCCGTTTTTCAATACCCGGGATAATACCTCTGCCGCCAATCCGACTTGTTTCAACTTCTCCTCGTCCTCCACAAAATCAGCTAACACCTGTTGCGCCTCCAAAAAACTTTTCTTGATACTATCCATATATTCGGGTATTACATTTATCTTATCTTTTTCCATTCAACGATTTTTCCCCTCTCTTTCTTCAACATTCCCGGGGGAACCACTTGGCGTATATCTTCACAAAGCAAATCAATCAACTTCTGTTTCGTGAAATGACGGGAATATATCACACTGACCTCCCGCAAAGGTTTAGACACCGTGAATGAACGAACTTGCTTTTTCTTTTCCTCCGTCATATACAACGTGGCTAACTCAGGAATCAAGGTAAATCCTCCTTCCCGATCCACGATCTTCATCAAGGTCTCTAAAGAATTACTCTCAAAATCAAAAGGCAAATTCTTATGTTGCGTTCCTCGCATCTCGCATAAATTCACTACTTGATCTCGGAAACAATGCCCGTCTCCCAACATCCATAGCTCGGGAGTTGCAATATCTTGTGTTTCTATATCTTTCTTTTTCAAAAGTTCATGATCAGGGTGAGCGTAGATCATCATCTCCTCGTAAAACACGGGCTGTTCAACAATCTTATCGTCATGATAAGGTGTCACGAACACCCCCACGTCCAACGTGTCATGTTTCAATCGTCGGATAATCTCTTCCGAAATTAATTCTTCCACTTCCACCTGTACCCCGGGATAACGACGAATGTAATCCCCGATGAATATCGGTAATAAATAAGGAGCCAGCGTGGGAATAATACCTATTTTTAGGGATCCCGCCACCTCCTGTTTCTCTTCATTAATAATCTCTTTTATTCTTTGAGCCGAGGCCAGCACTGTTCTTGCCTGCTCTATCAATTTGTAACCAATGTCGGTAGGAACAACCGGTTGCCGGCTCCGATCAAAAATGATTACACCTAGATCATCTTCCAGCTTTTTAATTTGCATACTCAGTGTCGGCTGTGTCACGAAACACTTGTCGGCGGCTGTTGCAAAATGCCGGAATTCATCGACCGCAACAACATATTCTAATTGTGTCAGTGTAATCATATATTATTATTTCTAATCAAAAAAATCTTTCATCTTGGAAAAGATACTTTTCTTGTCACCACTTCCCGGCTTAAAGCCTTCAGCCTCTTTCATCTTTTCCACGAGTTTTTTCTCATCCTTCGACAAGTTCTTAGGAATCCACACGTTCACCTTTGCCAACAAATCCCCTTTACCGTAACCGTTCACATCAGGCAATCCTTTTCCTCGCAAACGCAATATTTTACCCGGCTGGGTACCTGCCTCAATCTTCACTTTCACTTTCCCTTCGATGGTCGGAATCTCAACCGTTTCCCCTAACACGGCTTCCGGGTACCCGATAAACACGTTGTATAATAAATCATTCCCATCTCTTACCAACTCCGGATGCTCTTCTTCTTCTATCAACACGATCAAGTCACCATTCACGCCACCACGACGAGCCGCATTTCCTTTACCACTCAAAGACAATTGCATCCCTTCACCCACTCCTGCCGGAATATTGATAGAAATCACTTCTTCCGACATCAACACGCCCTCTCCATTACAGAAAGTACATTTTTCATTGATAATCTTTCCTTCGCCCTCGCAAGTCGGACACGTGGAAGTGGTTTGCATCGCTCCCAGTATCGTATTTTGTACCCGGGTCACTTGTCCCGATCCTTTACAGGTCGAACAAGTGGAATAGGATTTTCCATCCTTTGCTCCCGTTCCGTTACAATGCTGACAAGCCACGTATTTCTTTACCTTGATTTTCTTCTCAATTCCGGTAGCAATTTCCTGAAGGTTCATTTTCACCTTCACTCTCAAGTTCGTTCCCCGGTTTACCCGACGGGCACTACGGCCACCGCCAAAACCTCCGAAACCACTAAAGCCACCGAAACTTCCGAAAATATCCCCAAATTGAGAGAAAATATCATCCATACTCATGCCGCCACCAAAACCTCCTTGTCCGGCCCCTCCTACTCCGGCATGACCGAACTGATCATAACGACGTTTCTTTTCTTCGTTACTCAGCACATCGTATGCTTCGGCGGCTTCTTTAAATTTCTCCTCGGCCTCTTTGTCACCCGGGTTCTTATCCGGGTGATACTTTAAAGCCAGTTTTCGATATGCTTTCTTGATCTCAGTGGCATCAGCACTTTTAGATACCCCCAACACCTCATAATAATCTCTCTTTTCCATTACCACGCAACTATATTTTATTCACCAACAACCACTTTCGCAAAACGCATCACCTTGTCATTCAAGTAATATCCCTTCTCGATACAATCCAACACTTTACCCTTTAATTCCGGAGCCGGAGCCGGGATTGTCGTTACCGCCTCGTGAATATCTGTGTTAAAATCAGCATTTTCAGTTTCGATTTCTTTCACGCCATTCTGTGTCAGAAAAGACTTAAAATTAGCATAGATCAAATCCACCCCTTCTTTTAAAGCTGCCACATCCTTCGCCGTACTCATACTCTTCAAAGCACGTTCGAAGTTATCCACCACGGGCAAAATATTACTTAACAATTGTTCCCCGGCACTCTTGGTTAATTCCATTTTTTCCTTTAAGGTACGTTTCCGGTAATTATCGAACTCCGCGGACAGACGTAAGTATTTATCATTCATCTCGATCAGTTTCTGTCCCAACTCTTCCAATTGCTTGTCCTCTTTTCGACAAGACTTGTCTTCTTTCTTTTTGTGAGTTTCTCCCTGATGTTTTTCTGAATTCACTTCTTCCTTTTCCGTATCGTTCGTCTGTGACTCTTCAAACTCGTTCTCCTGAGTCGATCTCTTCTCTTCTGCCATATCGTATATAATTTTTTTATGAATAAACATTTTAAGCTATTCTTTCAAAGCAAAATCCCTGCCAACCGTCAATATGCCACATTGACAAGCATTACAAGTGCCAATGTGACACAAATAGCTGCCACAAAGATAGTAAAAGATATTCTTCCGATTCAACTTTTCTGCACTTAATGGGATTAAAGCATCCCATTATCCGCAAAACTATAATACCGATTAGGACAAACGACAATATGATCCAGCAACGTGATGTCTAATACACGCCCAGCCTCCTGTACTTTCTTTGTCAAAGTAATATCATGGGAACTCGGACGATCATTACCGCTGGGATGATTATGAGCTATCACGATGGAACAAGCTTTTGATTCCAGCACCTTCCGGAATATCATACGAATATCAATGATTGTACTCTCTATGCCTCCTGAAAACAAACGATCGCATGACTTAATTCGGCAAGCGCTTGATAAGGTTACGACCCAAAATTCTTCATGATCCAGATCACCGATTAACGGCTGGAGATAATCATACAAATCCCTGCTGGTTGTCAACGCCGGCTCCTCCCTTGCCGTCGACAATGCCCGGCGGCGCCCCAATTCCATGGCAGCAATAATCGAAGCTGCTTTCGCCATCCCAACTCCTTTATAGCGATTCATAAAATCCGATACAGAAAGACGAGCCAGCGTATTCAAATCATTACTGGCATCCGTCAAAATCCGACGAGACAAATCCAAGGCTGATTCCCCTCCACTCCCCGAACGGATTAAGATTGCGAGCAACTCGTTTGTCGAAAGCGCAGTAACACCTTTCGACAACATCTTTTCCCGGGGCTTATCATCTTCCGCCCACGAGGAAATCGGGATATAATTTCCAGTCATAACTTTTTCTTTACAACTGGCAATGTAGCTATTTTTTTGCAATAAAAAAATCTCGAGAAGTAATTTCTCAAGATCAATCGACACATAGAAATAGAGGTAACAAACAAATTGTTTGTTACCTCAATATCTTAAGATAGTAAAATTACAATTTATTCACATGTAAAGCTAAACTAGACTTCAAGTTAGCTGCTTTGTTCTTGTGGATAATATGTTTTTTTGCTAATTTATCCAACATAGCCGAAACTTTCGGCAACAAGTCTGCTGCAGTCTCCTTTTCGGTCATTGCACGTAGCTTTCTAACGGCATTTCTAGCAGTCTTTGCGTAATAACGATTGTGTAATCTTCTTTTTTCAGTCTGCCTTATTCTTTTTTCTGATGATTGATGATTTGCCATCTCTACAAATTAATTTAATTCAACTTTGTAGTCCGTACGAGAATCGAACTCGTGTTACAAGAATGAAAATCTTGCGTCCTAACCCCTAGACGAACGGACCATAAAACCCACTAAAATCTCGGTAGTCCGTACGAGAATCGAACTCGTGTTACAAGAATGAAAATCTTGCGTCCTAACCCCTAGACGAACGGACCATCGTTAAATATTTTGCTCTTTGCTCTAGTAGTCCGTACGGGAATCGAACCCGTGTTACAAGAATGAGAATCTTGCGTCCTAGCCCCTAGACGAACGGACCATCTTTTGCTTTAGCGGTTGCAAATATACGGCAAATTTCATTCCTACCAAAGAAAACGTGATTTTTTTTTTACACTACTGATTGTTTAACAATGTATACACAATCAATTAACTATAAATCAATATTATACCAAACAACCCTATATTAACAAAATAACCCCTCTAGCCTGCCCTAGGCAAACTCATGCCGCATAAAACATACTTAAGCCGTACACAATGAAATTAATTCCTTACCTTTGCCTCTGTAAACCATTGAAATCAATTTTCAACTATTATGGCTAAATTATATCTGATCCCAACTCCAGTTGGCAATCTTGAAGACATCACGCTGAGAGCTCTTCGTATACTAAAAGAAGTACCTCTTGTACTTGCCGAAGACACCCGTACCTCCGCAAAACTATTAAAACATTACGAGATCAACACCCCCCTGCTCTCACATCATAAATTCAACGAACACCAGCAAGTAAGTCGTATTGCCGAGCGTATTGCACGAGGTGAAGACATAGCCTTAATCAGTGATGCCGGGACACCAGGAATCTCCGACCCGGGATTTCTACTTGTACGTACCTGTATTGAGCAAGGAATAGAAACAGAATGTCTGCCTGGAGCCACGGCATTTGTTCCCGCTCTCGTCAATTCCGGTCTACCCTGCGATCGTTTTTGTTTTGAAGGATTCCTGCCACAAAAGAAAGGTCGCCAAAAAAAACTTATAGCTCTTGCTGAAGAGGAACGTACAATGATATTCTACGAATCACCATTCCGACTGGTAAAGGCCCTTGAACAGATGGCTGAATTTTTCGGAGAAAACCGACATGCTTGTGTAGCTCGCGAGATCAGTAAACTTTTCGAAGACTTCCAGCGAGGTACGTTGAAAGAACTAATTGATCATTTTACCGAAAACGGGGTAAAAGGAGAAATCGTCATAATCGTGGAAGGTAAACCAAAAAAAGAAGAGGAAGAATCAGAATAAAAATGGGGACTCAACCAAGCCCCCATCTTCATATCTATTTATTTACATTTCTGACATTCGAAATATTTCCAAACTCCGGCAGCAAAGATAGCACCTAAAAATGGAGCGATTATGAACAACCATAACTGACTCAAAGCATTACCACCTTCAAAAATAGCAGGAGCAATACTTCGAGCCGGATTAACAGAAGTTCCTGTTACAGGAATACATACAATATGGATCAAAACTAAAGATAGACCTATCGCCAATCCGGCAAATCCGGCAGGAGCGTTAGCACTCGTGGAACCCAGAACAACAAGGATAAAGATAAAGGTAAACACCAACTCCGCCACAAAAGCCGGAACCATATTTCCTTCCCCGTACATATTTGCTCCCGTTCCTTCCAACCCCATCCCGGAAGAAATCACGTAAAGAATCGTCGAACCAATAAAAGCACCAATGACTTGAAATAACATATACATCCCAGCATCCTTTCCACTCATTCGCCCCGTCAAAAAAACACCTAATGTAATGGCCGGATTAATATGACATCCAGAAATACCACCAATAGCATATGCCATTGCTACCACAGACAAACCGAAAGCGAAAGCAATCCCCAAAAAACCGATTTCTGCTCCGGCAATAACAGCACTACCGCATCCCATAAGCACGAGTACCATAGTACCAATCATTTCAGCTACATACTTTTTCATAAATTTGTTTTTAAGATTTTAGGATTACAAATATACTATAAAATTAGGATATGTTATCCTGCTCAAAAAAAGAAAAGACTCCTATAACAATTGTCACAAGAGTCTTTTTTCCTATAAAATAAATTTCAATTACTTGCTGAATTTCCGTCCGTAGAACTGAGCACTATCACCTAATTCTTCCTCGATCCGAAGTAATTGATTGTATTTTGCCATACGATCAGAACGACTTAATGATCCCGTCTTAATTTGTCCGGAATTGGTTGCCACCGCAATATCCGCAATAGTCGCATCCTCCGTCTCCCCGGAACGATGAGAAGTGACCGACGTGTAGCCGGCACGGTGAGCCATATCAATCGCATCCAATGTTTCAGTTAATGTACCAATCTGGTTTACCTTGATCAAAATGGAATTAGCACATCCCATTTCAATACCTTTCTTCAAATATTGCACGTTTGTCACGAACAAATCATCCCCCACTAACTGGCAACGATCCCCGATTCGCTCTGTCAGTAATTTCCAGCCTTCCCAATCGTTCTCACTCATACCATCCTCGATAGAATCGATCGGGTAACGGGAAATCAATTCTTCCAGATAAGCTACCTGCTCGGCTGAAGAACGCTTTGCGCCCGTCGCTCCTTCAAATTTAGAATAATCGTAAACTCCATCTTTATAGAATTCAGAAGAGGCACAATCCAACCCGATCATCACATCCTCTCCCGCCTTATACCCGGCAGCCTCAATAGCTTTAATAATAGATTCCAAAGCATCTTCCGTTCCTTTCAACGCAGGAGCAAAACCTCCCTCGTCCCCCACGGCTGTACTCAACCCGCGATCGTGAAGAACTTTCTTCAAACTATGGAAAACCTCCGCTCCCATACGCAAAGCCTCACGGAAAGATTCAGCCCCAACCGGACGAATCATAAACTCCTGGAACGCAATAGGGGCATCAGAATGAGATCCTCCGTTAATAATATTCATCATCGGCACCGGTAACACTTTTGCATTTACACCACCAATGTAACGATATAACGGCATTTCCAATGCGTTAGCAGCAGCTTTCGCACAAGCCAAAGACACTCCTAATAATGCATTAGCACCTAAATTACTCTTGGTCGGCGTACCGTCCAATTCCAATAAAACACGATCAATTCCTACCTGATCGGTCACGTTCATTCCCAATAAGGCATCAGCAATCACCGTATTTACATTATTCACGGCTTTGGTTACCCCTTTACCGCCATATCTTTTCTTGTCTCCATCACGCAATTCCAATGCTTCATGTTCTCCCGTGGACGCTCCGGACGGAACCGCAGCACGGCCCATCGCCCCACATTCCAGAATAACATCTACTTCTACGGTCGGATTTCCTCTTGAATCCAACACTTCTCTTCCAATAACTTCTGTAATATACATTCCTCTTAACTTTAAAAGTTCGTAAATAAATTGTTGTGACTAAGATACGTAAAACAATTGAAAAAGTCACATGATTTGGTTTATAAAGTTCCTTGTCATAAACTTTGACCCCGCAATAAACTTTTCCTGGAAAGATTTGTCTTAATAGTGCGAAGATTTGGTTTGTAATTAAAAACAATTCATTCTTCGACGGAATGTTCAATTGTGTATAAAATGTATATGAGTAAAGTAAAAGAAGCTGTTTTAGCTATCTTCTTCACGTTATTTGCCCTATCTACCTTTGCCCAAACGGGAAGTGTCAGAGGACGAATTATAGATGCTAAAACGAAGAAACCCTTAGAGTTTGTCAATGTGAGTATCCGGACCACGGGAACTCAAACCCCGTTAACCGGAACAGTCAGTGATTCAACCGGAGTTTTCCGTATCAACCGAGTGAAGAACGGGACTTACACGCTCACCGCCTCGTTTATTGGTTACAAATCCGTGGAAAAAGAATTCACGATCTCACCGACAGCGAGAAACGTAAACGTAAAAAACATCCTTTTAGAAGAAGACAGTCAAGTGATTGACGAGATAAAAGTTGTCGGCCAACGAGCTCAAATGAGATTCGAAATCGACAAAAAAGTCTTCGACGTGGAATCCAATATTTCCCAAGCCGGGGGATCAGCCAGCGAGCTACTTGAAAATATCTCCTCGGTGGAGGTAGACAACGAGGGAGAAATCTCTTTACGGGGAAACTCAAGTGTAACGATCTGGATTAATGGCAAGGCATCAGGCCTGTCCGCAGATAACCAAGCCCAGATACTGGAACAAATTCCTGCTGAGAGCATTGAGCGCATAGAATTGATCACGAACCCCTCGGCCAAATTCAGCCCGGAAGGGACTTCCGGAATCATCAACATTATTTTAAAGAAAAACCGGAAAGCCGGATATTACGGTAGTTTACAAGTCGGGGCCGATATTTTAGGCGGGTACAATGCCAGCGGTAGCATCAATTATAGTAGTGGTAAGATTGAATCCTACCTTAACGTCGGGTACCGCCAAAGGAAATCGGAAGGTAAAGATAATACAGATCGTATTAATCTGGATGACCAAGGTAATCCCGTCTCCTACCTGAATCAGAAAGGCTGGAACAATCGGGATGGCGGTTCACTCTTCACCCGGGCAGGTCTAACGCTACACCTCACCCAGACCGACCTTATCGGAATTGAAGGATTCGGACATTTCGGGAACCGGAATTCCAATAACACCATCCGTTACGAAAGCGATGTTCCTGGCTCGTTCACCAGTAGCGAACGTATCAGCGATTCGGACAACTCCTCCAAAGGGGGTAACATCAACCTCGACTACAAACATGAATTCAACGAAAGCAGTAATCTCGTGGCTCGTGCCTCGTGGGATTTATGGGTTTCTGACGGGACCAGTACATACAAACAACATTCCCTCTATCTAGAAAATAAAGAAACCTCTTCTTGGCAAAAACAGAAAAGTGACAACCGTTCACAAAGCTGGGAATTTCAAGCAGACTACGTGAACCAATTCACAGCAGAAAGTAAGTTGGAGGCAGGTTACAAAGGTACGCTTAGCAGCCAGAAAAGTCCCGTGGAAACCTATTCCGGTGAAACGGAAACAACTGCCGTCTTTGATGAATTGTTGTATAACAAATATTCTTATGACCGAAATATCCAAGCTTTATATGCCACGTTCTCCACGAAAGTGAATAACTTCGGGCTGCAACTAGGCTTACGGGGAGAATACACGGACACGGAGACCAAATCACTGGGATACGGGGAAACCGAGGCCACGGCCGTTCCGTATAAAGATGACTATTTCAGTTTATTCCCTAGTTTGTTTCTATCGTACAGTCTCCCGAAAAATCATGAAATACAGGTCAACTACACCCGACGAATTTCACGTCCCAGAGGCTGGCAATTGAACCCATTCATGAACATGACCGATTCCCTTAATATCTCGTTCGGTAATCCTTACCTTTCCCCGGAATATTCCAATTCCTTCGAGTTGAATTATATCAAGACTTGGGAAAAACACACGCTATCCGTCTCCACCTACTACCGGAACACGGACGACGTGATCCAACGTATTCGTTACCGGGAAGGAGATGTCATGAAAAGCACGTCAGCTAACATTACACAATCTTCTTCTGCCGGAGCCGAAATCGTGGCAAAAAACAAACTACTGAAATTCCTAGACTTTACAACAACCCTGAATTTCTATTATAACGAACTGGAAGGCTTTTCTTACCTCCCGGCAGGTGCAGACACCCCAGTTACGGGAGAACGGGACGATAACTTCTCCTGGACAGGTAAAATCATTGCCAATGCCATGCTACCGTACGCCATCTCGTTACAGGCTACCGGAAGCTACAACTCCAAACAGATTATTGCCCAAGGCCACCGGGAGGCAAGTTACCGCTTAGATCTGGGAGCCCGAAAGTTTTTCTTTGACCGGAAAATAAACCTTAGTATAAGCGTGCAGGACATTTTGAATTCCCGTAGTTGGCACAGCATCACTTCCGGTAACGGATTTAAACAAGATAGTGATAGTTGGAGAAAAGGCGGGGTTTTCCGTTTCACGTTAAGCTATAACTTCGGAAACATGAAAGCTTCCAAGCAAAAACAACAGCGCCCTTCGGAAGAGATGAACATAATGGAAGAAGAGTTTTAATTATCATTTCCTAACGTCCACCTTTGTCCGGCCCGATTCTGCGGAGTATTCGTTAGCTTTGAGCCGGGCAAAATGTTTTTCTACCGCTTTCGACGAATAATTTTCTCCCTACGGCCAAACAATCGTTCCCCTAAAAAATAACCCCGGACGCATTGCCCGGGGTCATTTTTTATCTAGAATAATACTTTATTCAGCTTTCGGAGTTTCTTCCGTAGCTGGAGCCTCAGCCACCGGAGTTTCCTCGGTAGCAGCAGGAGCAGCCTCTTTCTTAGCAGAAGGTCTTCTACGACGAGTAGTTTTCTTAGCCTCTTCTTTCTTCACTTCAGTATAAGTCGTGTTATAATCCACCAACTCAATCATACACATTTCAGCGTTATCCCCTAAACGGTTACCCAATTTCAAAATACGGGTATATCCTCCCGGGCGATTAGCAATTTTCTGTGCAACGTCACCGAACATTTCAGCAACAACTTCTTTGCGACGAAGGTAAGAGAAGACGGTTCTTCTAGAGTGAGTCGTGTCGTTTTTGGCTTTCGTCAAAAGCGGCTCAACATAGACCTTTAGGGCCTTAGCTTTAGCTAGTGTCGTTTGGATTCTCTTGTGAAGAATCAAAGAACAAGCCATATTAGAAAGTAGAGCATGTCTGTGAGAACTAGTTCTACCTAAATGGTTAATTTTCTTATTATGTCTCATTTTACTTATTCTTTGTCTAATTTATACTTGGCAACATCCATACCGAATTCAAGGTTATTGTTCTCCAGAAGGGCTTCCAACTCAGTCAAAGACTTCTTACCGAAATTTCTAAACTTCAACAAGTCGTTCTTATTAAATTGAACAAGCTCACCCAAAGTTTCAACCTCAGCTGACTTCAAACAATTCAATGCACGCACGGAAAGATCCATGTCCACAAGTTTCGTCTTCAATAACTGACGCATATGCAATACCTCTTCATCAAACTCTTCGTTTCCATATTTATCCTCCGTTTCAAGAGTAATTTTCTCATCAGAGAACAACATGAAGTGATGGATCAAGATTTTAGCAGCCTCTTTCAACGCATCCGTGGGATTGATAGAACCATCAGTCTCGATGTCGAAAACCAAACGTTCATAGTCAGTTTTTCCTTCTACACGGTAGTTCTCAATCTCGTATTTCACGTTTTTAATCGGCGTGTAAATAGCATCAATAGGAATTACACCAATCTCGGCATCTGCAGGCATATTCTCTGAAGCAGGAACATAACCGCGTCCTTTTTGAATGGTCAACTCCATGTCTAGGCTCGTGGAAGTATCCATGTTACAGATTACCAATTCCGGGTTCAAAACCTCAAACCCTTTCAGGAATTGATTCATATCACCGGCAGTAAACGTCTCCTGTCCAGAAACGGTAACGGTCAACTTTTCATTCTCCACGTCCTCCACTTTTCTTTTCAACCGAACCTGTTTCAAGTTCAAGATAATCTCGGTTACATCTTCGATGACACCAGGGATTGTCGCAAACTCATGATCTACACCTTGAATTTTAATACCGGTAATCGCAAAGCCTTCCAAAGAAGACAACAAGATTCTGCGTAGTGGATTACCAATAGTGATGCCGTAACCTGGCTCCAACGGGCGGAATTCGAATTTACCGAATCTATCCGTTGATTCAAGCATGATTACTTTGTCCGGTTTCTGGAAAGCTAATATTGCCATATATATTTTTATTTTACTACTTAGAATACAACTCTACGATTAACTGCTCTTTAATGTTCTCTGGAATATCTGCTCTTTCCGGAACATTAAGTAGTTTACCACTCATAGCTGCAGCATCCCACTCTAACCAAGAGTATCTGCTACTTCTATTACCTCTCAATGATTCGTTAATCACTTCCAGTGCCTTAGATTTTTCTCTAACAGCAACAACATCTCCCGGACGAACGTGACATGAAGGAATGTTACATACGTGACCGTTAATAGTGATGTGTCTGTGAGAAACAAACTGACGGGCAGCCGCACGGGTAGGAGCAATTCCTAAACGATAAACCACGTTATCCAAACGACATTCCAACAATTGAAGTAATACCTCACCAGTTACTCCCTTACTACTTTCAGCTTTCTCGAATAAGATACGGAATTGTCTTTCCAACAAACCGTAAGTATATTTTGCTTTTTGTTTTTCTTTCAACTGAGTACCGTACTCAGAGATTTTCTTTCTACGATGAGCAATACCGTGTTGTCCGGGAGGGTAGTTACGATGTTCTAACGCTTTATCCGGTCCAAAAATGGGCTCACCAAATTTTCTTGCTATCTTAGACTTAGGTCCTGTATATCTAGCCATCTCTATTTGATTTTAAAAATTACACCCAATGTTAACTTACACTCTTCTCCGTTTGGGAGGACGACATCCATTGTGCGGAAGTGGCGTAACATCAATGATCTCGGCAACTTCGATTCCGCAAGCGTGAATAGCACGAATTGCTGATTCTCTACCGTTACCCGGTCCTTTGACATATACCTTAACTTTTCTCATTCCCAAATCGAAAGCAACTTTACCACAATCGGTAGCTGCAGTCTGGGCTGCATAAGGGGTGTTTTTCTTTGATCCTCTAAATCCCATCTTACCTGCTGATGACCAAGAGATTACTTGTCCGCTTGAATTAGTCAACGAGATAATGATGTTATTAAAAGATGAATGAACGTGTGCTTGTCCCACGGCTTCAACTTTAACTAGCCGTTTCTTGTTTGATGTAGACTTCTTTGCCATAATTCAATCTCTAATCAATTATTTAGTTGCTTTCTTCTTGTTAGCAACAGTTTTCTTTTTACCCTTTCTCGTACGGGCATTGTTCTTCGTACTTTGTCCTCTTACCGGAAGACCGATACGATGTCTGATTCCTCTGTAACAACCAATATCCATTAGTCGTTTGATGTTCATTTGGACTGAAGTTCTCAACTCTCCTTCTACTTTGTACCCACCATTGATGACATTACGTACAGCAGCTAGTTGATCGTCATTCCAATCCTTTACTTTAGTGTCAAAATCGATGCCGGCCTTTTCTAATATGGTCCTGGCACTACTTCTACCTATACCGAAGATATAGGTCAGAGCTATCTCCCCTCTCTTATTTGAGGGCAAATCTACACCAACGATTCTTGCCATAAATCTCTTTTACTCTTTTTACTAAATTAATAATCAACCCTGACGTTGTTTGAACTTCGGGTTCTTTTTGCAAATGACGTACAAAACGCCTTTTCTTCTTACAATCTTGCAATCAGCACTACGCTTCTTAACAGATGCTCTTACCTTCATTGCTCAACAATTTAATTTTTATATCTAAATGTTATCCTACCTTTCGTGAGATCGTAAGGGGACATATCCACTCTCACTCTATCTCCCGGAAGTATCTTTATATAGTGCATTCGCATCTTTCCCGAAATGTGGGCTGTTATAATATGCCCGTTTTCCAGTTCAACACGAAACATAGCATTTGACAATGCTTCCGTTATTACTCCATCTTGCTCTATCGAAGGCTGTTTCGCCATAATTCAATTTTTACAATTTCCTGTCTCTATATATTCAAATGTTGACAAAATATCAGCTTCACCTTTTCTGATAGCCAACGTATGCTCGAAATGTGCGGCGGGCAAATGATCTCTGGTCTTTATTGTCCATCCGTCCGCCATCTGGAAAACGTTACGGGCTCCCATATTAATCATGGGTTCAATAGCGATCACCATTCCAATCTTCAATTTGCATCCTTGTCCTCTTCGTCCATAATTCGGAACTTGAGGCTCTTCATGCAAGTTCTTTCCCACGCCATGACCAACCAATTCCCTGACGACAGAGAATCCATTCGCTTCAGCATACGACTGCACGGCATAACCAATATCTCCTATCCGCATTCCCGCAACAGCCTGTTCTATCCCTTTGTACAAGCTATCTTTTGTCACTTGTAAAAGCTTTTTCACTTCATCACTAACCTCCCCGACAGCAAAAGTATAGGCGCTATCCCCATAAAAACCATTCTTCACAACCCCGCAATCAACGGATACGACATCACCTTCCTCCAAACGACGAGAGGACGGAATCCCATGAACCACTTCGTCATTCACTGAAATACAAAGCGTGTTTGGGAACCCTCCATACCCGAGAAATCCGGGAACGCCACCATTCGAACGAATAAAATCCTCAGCGATCTTATCCAACTCTAAAGTCGAAATACCCGGGCGAATGTGTTTGGCCACCTCACCCAGAGTCTTTCCTACTAATTGGTTGCTTTCCCGCAATAACTCAATCTCCTCCTGTGTCTTTAAAAAAATCATGCCGCAAAAGTACAATTTATTTCTTAATATGCAGCAGGTCCTCCAGGATTTTTACCTTTAATACGTCCCGATTTCATTAACCCGTCATAGTGACGCATCAACAAGTGCGATTCGATTTGTTGTAATGTATCCAACACTACACCAACCAAAATCAACAAAGACGTACCTCCATAGAACTGAGCAAACTGGTGGTTAACACCCGAGATCTGGGCGAAAGCCGGAAGAATTGCAACAATTCCCAGGAATATAGATCCAGGAAGTGTGATTCTAGACATAATGGTATCGAGGAACTCCATCGTTTTTCTTCCTGGTTTTACTCCCGGAATAAATCCTCCATTTTTCTTCATATCCTCAGACATTTGCATCGGATTCACCGTGATAGCCGTGTAGAAATAAGTAAACGCGACAATCATGATAAAGAACGTGAAGTTATACCAGAATCCAGTGAAGTTTGAAAACGCTGCAGCAAAACCGGATAATGATTCCGAATTTGCATAGTTTATCAAAGAAATAGGCAATAACATGATAGCCTGAGCGAAGATGATAGGCATAACCCCGGCTGCGTTGATCTTCAACGGAATGTATTGACGAACGCCTCCGTATTGTTTATTACCCACAATTCTCTTGGCATACTGTACAGGCACTTTACGTGTTCCCTGCACAAGCAGGATTGACCCACAAAATACCAGGAATAATATGATCAACTCGATCAAGAATGCTACCAAACCTCCCCCTTGTTGAGAAACTCTGGAAGTTAATTCTGCAAAGAAAGCGAACGGTAAACGAGCGATGATACCGATCATAATGATGATGGACACACCATTACCGATTCCCTTATCAGTAATTCTCTCTCCCAACCACAGGACAAACATTGAACCCGCAGCCATAATCACGATGGAAGGGAGCTGGAATTGCCAAAAACCAGTAGATACAAAAGCCTCTGCCGGTACCTGAGCTTTCAAGTTTGTAAGATACGCCGAACCTTGTAATACCAGGATAACTAATGTGAGGTACCGCGTAATCTGGTTAATCTTACGTCTACCGCTCTCGCCTTCCTTCTGTAAGCGCTGGAAATAAGGAACCGCAATTCCCAATAACTGCACAACGATGGATGCGGAGATGTAGGGCATAATACCTAACGCAAATACCGACGCATTCGAGAATGCACCTCCTGAGAACATATCCAACAAGCCTAATACTCCACTGGATGTTTGATCTTTCAGAGCTTGCAAACCATGAGGGTCGATACCCGGCAGTACGATCTCTGTTCCTAACCTGTAAACGAGAATAAGCCCAAGCGTAGTAAGAATCCTAGTCTTGAGCTCTTCTATTTTCCAAATGTTCTTTAATGTATCAAATAACTTCATAAGTTCTTTCTTTTAAGGCATTGATTTGGGATTTTGTTAAAGTTGCTTCAAAAATAGTAATTCTATTTTAAAAACAACTTTAAACTCCCAAATTTTTAATCTTACAATTTAACTACTGTTCCGCCAACAGCCTCGATAGCGGCTACCGCTTTAGCGGAGAAAGCATCAGCTTTCACCTCAAGCTTAGCAGTTAACGCTCCGTCACCTAATACCTTAAGAAGATCATTCTTAGACATTAACCCGGCTTGAATCAATACATCCCGGTCGATCACGGTAAGATTATCTCTTTCAGCCAGAGCCTGAAGCATCCCTACATTGATAGCTTTATATTCTACTCTGTTTATATTTTTAAAGCCAAATTTCGGTACACGTCTCTGCAAAGGCATCTGTCCACCTTCAAAACCAATCTTAGATTTATAACCTGATCTTGATTTGGCTCCCTTGTGCCCTCTTGTAGAAGTACCTCCTTTTCCGGAACCTTGACCACGACCAATTCTCTTTTCTCTGTGAGTTGATCCGGCAGCCGGTTTTAAGCTACTTAAATCCATTGTATACTCTTTAAAATAGGTTTAACAATTACTTTACTTCCTCCACGCGCACGAGATGCTGCACTTTAGCAACCATTCCCATGATTTGCGGTGAAGTTTCGTGTTCAACACTGCTGTTCACTTTCCCGAGGCCCAGTGCGTTCAAAGTAGCAACTTGACGTTTATCACTACCAATTCTACTTCTTACCAATGTAATTTTAATCTTTGCCATCGTTACTTCCAGTTTATCCGTTAAACACTTTGTCAAGACTAATTCCTCTCTGTTGTGCAATCATACGAGGATCTCTCAATAACTTCAAAGCAGCGAAAGTTGCTTTTACCAAGTTGTGAGGATTGGATGATCCTTTAGATTTTGCCAACACGTCTTTCACTCCTGCACTTTCCAACACGGCACGCATAGCACCTCCCGCAACCAACCCGGTACCGGAAGAAGCGGGACGCATGAATACAGTTGCACCACTATATTTAGCCTCTTGCTCGTGAGGAAGAGTTCCTTTCAATACAGGTACTTTAATCAAATTTTTCTTCGCAGCCTCAACGCCTTTTGCAATAGCGGTAGTTACCTCGTTAGCTTTACCTAAGCCATAACCCACGGTACCGTTTTCGTCGCCTACAACCACAATAGCAGAGAAACTGAACGTTCTACCACCCTTGGTAACTTTCGTTACACGGTTGATAGCCACCAATCTGTCTTTCAATTCCAAGTCTGCACTATTAATCTTCTGTTCCATTCTTGCCTACTTTTAAAAATTAAGACCACCGTTACGAGCTGCATCCGCTAATGCTTTCACTCTTCCGTGATATAAATACCCGTTTCTGTCAAACACAACAGCGGTAATTCCGGCTGCTTTTGCTTTTTCAGCGAGCATGGCACCCAATAATTGAGCCTGTTCTGTTTTGTTACCTTTCTTTTCAGCGATCTCCTTGCATAAAGAAGATGCTGATACCAGAGTTTTCCCGGCGTTATCATCAATCAACTGAGCAGAAATTTGCGTGTTTGAACGGTATACGGACAAACGAGGTCTCTCAGCTGTTCCGAAGATTACTTTACGTATTCTTCTCTTTATTCTTATTCTTCTTTCTACCTTAGTTAAAGCCATAACATTACTTTTTTACAGGTGATTAAACTTTAGCTGATTTACCAGCCTTACGACGAAGAACTTCACCCACAAATTTAATACCTTTACCTTTATACGGTTCCGGTTTACGGAATGAACGAATCTTGGCCGCTACCTGACCGATCAGTTGTTTGTCGCAACTTTCCAGCGTGATAATCGGGTTAGCACGTTTTTCATTAAGCACACTTACTTTCACTTCGTTCGGTAACACCATGAAGATTCCGTGTGAATAACCTAATCCCAATTCAAGAACTTGACCTTCAGCATTTGCTCTGTAACCTACTCCGACCAACTCTTGTTTGATCGTGTAACCTTCAGAAACACCTACAACCATGTTGTGAATCAAGGCACGATACAAACCGTGCATGGCTTTATGAGCTTTATCTTCTGACGGACGCTCTACGATAACGTGAGCTCCTTCCACTTTCACGATCATATCTCCGTGTACGTCCTGAGAAAGTTCTCCCTTCGGACCTTTAACTACGACCGTGTTATCAGGATTTACAGTAACTGTAACCCCTTGTGGTATATCTATTGGTAATTTTCCTATTCGTGACATTTTCCGCCCTTTTTATTAATAAACATAACACAATACTTCTCCACCAACATTCTTTTGGCGAGCTTCTTTATCAGACATTACGCCTAATGACGTTGACAAAATCGCGATACCCAATCCGTTTAACACGCGAGGCATGTCCTCTACATTCGTGTAACGTCTCAGACCCGGTTTTGAAACACGTGTCAATGTCCTAATGGCGGGAGCCTTCGTTTCAGGATGATATTTCAAAGCAATTTTAATGTTGCTTCTAACACCATCTTGCTCGAATTTATAATTCAGGATATATCCTTTTTCTTTTAAGATTTTGGTCATTTCCCGTTTCATTTTTGAACCGGGGATATCCACAACTTTATGACCTGCTTTTACTGCGTTCCTAATACGAGTCAGGAAATCTGCTATTGGATCTGTCATCTCTTCAAATTTTAAATATTACCAACTAGCCTTTTTAACTCCAGGTATAAGTCCGGCAGATGCCATTTCGCGGAATTGAATTCTGCTTATACCAAATTGTCTCATGTACCCTCTCGGTCTTCCCGTCAATTTGCATCTATTGTGCAAACGAACGCGACTTGAATTCTTAGGCAGAAGGCTTAATCCAATATAGTCTCCTTCCTCTTTTAATTTAGCTCGTTTTGCGGCGTACTTTTCTACCAATTTTGCACGCTTTACCTCACGGGCCTTCATTGATTCTTTTGCCATTTCGCTTTTTTTTAGTTCTTTTTAAATGGTAATCCAAATTCTCTTAGAAGAGCAAAAGCCTCTTCGTCGGTATTAGCCGAAGTTACAAACGTTACATTCATACCCATGATCTTGTGAACACTGTCCAGCACGATTTCCGGGAAAATGATCTGCTCTTCTATTCCCAATGTGTAATTTCCTCTTCCATCAAGCTTATTGTTGATTCCTTTGAAATCGCGAATACGCGGAAGCGCGGAAACAATAAGTCTTTCTAAAAATTCATACATACGATCTTTACGCAAGGTTACTCTAACACCGATCGGCATCCCTTTACGTAATTTAAAATTCGAAACGTCCTTGGTTGACTTACAAGCAACGGGTTTCTGACCGGTGATGGTCGCGATCTCGTTCATTGAGAACTCAAGGATTTTCTTATCCTGGATGGATGATCCCACGCCCTGATTGATTACTATCTTCTCCAATCTGGGTGCCTGCATAACTGACTTGTATCCGAACTCCTTCATCAAAGTCGGTACAATTTCTTCGTTATACTTTGTTTTGTAATTTGGTACGTATTTCATTTATAATTATTTATTTATCATGCCTCACGGCATATTACATTAAATTTGCGGCTGCAAAGCTACAAATTTAAATCAATAATTGCAAGTTGCTCTGGGACAACCTGCAATTATTTATTTTACTATTTCAATTCCTGTCCGGATTTCTTAGCGTATCTCACTAATTTTCCTTCGGCATTCCGTCTACGTCCGATCTTTGTCGGTTTTCCCGTAACCGGATCAACCACGTTCAAGTTAGAAATGTGTATCGGAGCTTCTTTCTTGATAATTCCTCCTTGCGGGTGAGCTGCATTGGGTTTGGTATGTTTGCTTACCAGGTTGATACCCTCAACAATGGCTCTTTGCTTGTCCGGAATCATTTCAAGTACTTTTCCCTGCTTTCCTCTATCTTCTCCTGCATTTACCTGAACTAAGTCACCTTTCTTTATATGAAACTTCTTGCTCATCGTATAAATTATTTATGATTTATGATTTACGATTTATGATTCAAGAAATTCGATTATTCGTCTGCAATCCAAAATCATAAATCTAAAATCTTAAAGTACCTCGGGGGCTAATGACACAATTTTGGTATAACCCTCACGAACTTCTCTGGCAACAGGTCCGAAGATACGAGTTCCTCTCATTTCACCCGCGTTGTTCAATAACACGCAAGCATTGTCATCAAAGCGGATATAAGATCCGTCCGGACGTCTGTACTCTTTACTTACACGAACTACCACAGCCTTACTAACTGAACCTTTCTTTACTTCACCGTTCGGGATGGCGTTCTTCACGGCAACAACGATTTTATCGCCTACGCGTGCATATCTTTTCTTGGTACCACCAAGAACACGGATACAAAGCACTTCTCTAGCACCGCTGTTGTCGGCTACGGTCAATCTACTCTCTTGTTGTATCATGATTACTTAGCTCTTTCAATGATTTCAACTAATCTCCATCTCTTGGTTTTACTCAAAGGACGGGTCTCCATAATTCTCACTGTATCCCCGATGTTACATTCATTTTTCTCATCGTGAGCAGTGAACTTCTTGGTCTTGTTGACGAACTTCCCGTAAATCGGGTGCTTCTCCTTAAAATGAACGGCAACCGTGATAGATTTGTCCATCTTGTTGCTTACCACAAGACCGGTACGCTCTTTTCTAAGATTTCTTTCCATTTTTCTACTACTTATTTAATTCACGTTTGCGTAACTCCGTCATCAATCTAGCGATGTTTCTTCTTGTCGTCCGGATTAACATCGGATTCTCAAGAGGAGAAACAGCATGGTTCATCTTCATCTTGGTCAAGGCAGCTTTTTCTGTCTCGATCTTTTCTCTTATCTCTTCAGTGGTTAAATCCTTAATTTCTGATGTTTTCATTTCTCTTACAATTTTTCGTTTCGAAATTCAAAATAGTCTCACGACTACTCAGTGTAATCACGTCTAACCACGAACTTAGTAGCGATGGGTAGCTTTTGTGCTGCCAGGCGCAAAGCCTCTTTAGCGATTGCATACGGTACTCCATCTGCCTCGAAAAGAATACGACCCGGAGTAACAGGAGCAACGAATCCTTCTGGAGATCCCTTACCCTTACCCATACGAACCTCAGCGGGTTTCTTAGTAATAGGTTTATCTGGAAATATACGAATCCATATCTGACCCTGTCTTTGCATATAACGAGTTACTGCAACACGGGCTGCTTCAATCTGGCGTTGTTCAATCCACATATTCTCCAACGCCTTGATCCCGAAAGATCCAAATGCAAGTTCATGTCCCCTCTGGGCATTCCCTCTCATTCTCCCTTTCTGCGATCTTCTGTATTTAGTCCTTTTTGGCTGTAACATAGCTCTTGATCTATTTAAAAGTTAAAAGACTATTTTTTTCTCTTTTTGAACCCGCCTTTTTTGCCGGCATTGTTCGGACGGTTGTTATTCTCTTTCTGAGCGCCAACCAATGCATTCGGAACCAGCTCACGTTTTCCGTAAACTTCTCCCTTGCAAATCCAAACTTTGATACCCAGCTGGCCGTAAGTCGTCAATGCCTCGGCCTGAGCGTAATCAATATCAGCACGGAACGTGTGCAATGGAATTCTACCTTCTTTGTAGATTTCGGCTCTTGCCATCTCGGCACCGTTCAAACGACCGGAAATCAAGATTTTGATACCTTCTGCACCCATTCTCATGGTAGAAGCGATAGCCATCTTGATTGCTCTACGGTAAGCCACACGACCTTCCAGCTGACGAGCTATATTATTACCCACGATCACGGCATCCAACTCGGGACGCTTGATCTCGAAGATATTAATTTGAACTTCCTTATCGGTGATCTTCTTCAGCTCTTCCTTCAACTTATCAACTTCTTGTCCGCCTTTACCGATAATGATACCCGGACGAGCGGTGTTGATCGTGATTGTGATTAGCTTCAGGGTTCTCTCGATAACAATCTTAGCGATTCCTGCTTTAGCGAGACGGGCGTTCAGATACTTTCTGATCTTGTAATCTTCCACCAATTTATCGCCATAGTTCTTACCGCCAAACCAGTTAGAATCCCATCCTCTGATGATTCCTAATCTATTGCTTATTGGATTAACTTTCTGTCCCATGCTAACTATTCTTTTGTAATGTTTTCAACAGCTGTCTTGCTTCCCAACACGATCGTCACGTGATTTGAACGTTTACGAATCCGGTGTGCTCTTCCTTGCGGAGCCGGTCTAAGTCTTTTCAACATACCCGCGCCGTCAACGAAAATTTCCTGCACGAACAAGGACGCTTCGTCAACACGTTTACCCTCGTTCTTTTGTTCCCAGTTAGCAATTGCCGAAAGCAACAACTTTTCAACTCTACGAGCAGCTTCTTTAGGACAAAATTTAAGCATATCCAAAGCTTTCTGTACATCTACTCCGCGGATCAAGTCTGCCACCAATCTCATTTTTTGAGGAGATGTAGGACAATCGCGAAGAATTGCAAAAGCCTTCTCTTTTTTGGCTTCTTTATTCTGATTTGCTCTTAATCTTTTTCTTGCACCCATTTTAATACATCTTCTTTAGTTCAACTTTACCATGCATTATTTTTTCTTTTTATCAGCATGGCCTCTAAATGTACGTGTCGGCGCGAATTCTCCCAATTTATGACCTACCATATTTTCAGTCACGAATACCGGGATAAATTTATTACCGTTGTGTACAGCGATAGTGTGCCCTACGAAGTCCGGAGAGATCATGGAACGACGAGCCCAGGTTTTAATAACCGATTTTTTATTGGACTCATTCATTACCAATACTTTTCTCTCTAACTTGAAATCAATAAAAGGGCCTTTTTTTAACGAACGACTCATAACATCAATAATTAATCAGTTATTTTTTCCTTCTTTCTATGATATACTTGCTAGAGTGTTTCTTAGGAGCTCTAGTCTTGTAACCCTTAGCCAACAAGCCTTTTCTTGAACGAGGATGTCCTCCTGAAGCGCGGCCTTCACCACCCCCCATCGGGTGATCAACCGGGTTCATTACGACACCTCTCACGCGAGGTCTGCGGCCTAACCAGCGAGTACGACCTGCTTTACCTGAACGTTCCAGCGCGTGGTCGGAGTTAGATACCGTACCAACAGTTGCACGACAGGTTAACAGTACCATACGAACTTCACCAGAAGGTAACTTGATTGAAGCGTATTTCCCTTCTCTTGCTACTAACTGAGCATAAGAACCGGCGCTACGAGCCATCACGGCTCCTTGTTGCGGTCTTAACTCGATGTTATGAATGATTGTACCTAATGGGATTTCAGATAAGAACAATGCATTTCCAACTTCCGGAGCGACACCTGCACCACTCATCACGGTTTGACCAACTTGCAAACCATCCGGTGCCACGATATAACGTTTTTCTCCATCTGCATACACTAATAGAGCAATTCTCGCCGTACGATTGGGATCGTACTCGATCGTTGCAACACGAGCCGGAACATTATCCTTGTCGCGTTTGAAATCTATTATTCTGTATCTTTGTTTATGACCACCACCTATATATCTCATTGTCATTTTACCAGTGTTGTTACGTCCACCAGTTTTACTCTTTGGTCCTAACAATGATTTCTCAGGTCTATCTGTAGTCAACTGATCAAAGGTAATCGCTACCTTATGTCTCTGACCAGGAGTTACAGGGTTTAATTTTCTTACAGCCATCTTAATTAAATATTGCTAAAAAAATCAATACTATCACCTTCTGCTAAGGTCACAATTGCTTTCTTGAAGGAAGCGGTTCTTCCGGAAATAACACCTGCTTTCGTGTAACGAGATTTAGCATCTCCTTGGTACACCATCGTGTTCACGGATTTCACGGTCACGCTATACATCGCTTCAACTGCTCTCTTAATCTCTAATTTATTCGCTGCTTTGCTAACAACGAATGCTACTCTGTTCTGCTTGTCAGTCAATGCAGTCATTTTTTCTGACAAAATGGGCTTCACAATTACTTGCATGTCTTACTCTTCATTAAGATTGAACATTTCATTTAGGCCCTGCACTGAACTTTCAACGAACACAAGACTCTTAGCTCTCATGATATTGTAAGTTGCAAGATCGCTAACTCTCATCACATCCACGTATTGTAAGTTACGAGCTGACAACAGAACATTATCGTTCATATCATTGGTAACCAACAGGATGTTACGATTATCTAATTTCAGGTTGTTAAACAGCTGAATCATCTGTTTGGTTTTCGGTGCCTCGAAGTTGAGATCCTCAACAATAGTTACCGCATTAGAGGCGGCTTTTACAGATAATGCTGATTTACGGGCCAATCTTTTCAGCTTCTTGTTCAATTTGAAGCTATAATCTCTTGGTACGGGTCCAAACACTCTACCCCCTCCTCTAAACAGAGGGTTCTTGATACCACCTGCACGGGCGCCACCGGTACCTTTTTGCTTTTTCAGCTTGCGGGTACTACCGGAAATTTCATTTCTTTGTTTTGACTTGTGGGTCCCTTGGCGGTTGTTCGCTAAAAACTGCTTTACATCAAGATAAATAGCGTGCTCGTTAGGCTGAATCCCGAAGATAGCGTCGTTTAACTCTACCTTCCTGCCTGTCTCTTGTCCGGCAATGTTTAATACACTTAACTCCATTACTTCTCGATAATTACGTATGAACCTTTAGCTCCGGGAATAGAACCCTTCACCAATAACAAATTATTTTCAGGTATCACTTTCAGCACTTCCAAGTTCTGAACCGTTATTCTGTCACCACCTGTTTGCCCACCCATACGCATTCCTTTGAACACGCGTGACGGTGTAGAACAAGCACCGATAGATCCCGGTTTTCTTTGACGGTTGTGCTGACCGTGAGTAGCCTCTCCTACTCCGGCAAATCCATGGCGTTTCACAACACCTTGGAAACCTTTTCCTTTACTAGTCCCGACTACATCAACGTACTCTGTTCCTTCGAACAAGTTCACGTCAATTACATCACCTAACTTGTACTCGACATCATACCCTGAAAATTCCACGAGTTTTCTTTTCGGAGTTGTGCCTGCCTTTTTAAAGTGTCCACTTAGCGGTTTGGTTGTGTTTTTCTCTTTTTTGTCATCAAAACCCAACTGAATTGCTGTGTAACCATCTTTCTCAATAGTCTTTACTTGGGTTACAACACATGGACCGGCCTCAATCACAGTGCATGGAATACTTTTTCCCTCGGCACTGAATACGGAAGTCATTCCGACTTTTTTTCCAATTAAACCTGGCATCTCTTTTTTCTCTTTTTAAAAATAGGTTTTCAATCTCTTAATAACGACATAGGTTTTCGCCGTTATCAAACTTTAATCTCTACTTCAACACCACTCGGTAATTCAAGTTTCATCAAGGCGTCAATCGTACCTGCAGTTGAACTGTAGATGTCGATTAATCTTTTGAACGTGCATACCAAGAATTGCTCGCGGCTCTTTTTGTTCACGAACGTAGAGCGGTTTACAGTAAAAATTCCCTTGTGAGTAGGAAGTGGAATCGGACCACTAACCACTGCTCCGGTAGCCTTCACTGTCTTTACAATCTTCTCTGCAGACTTGTCAACCAAGTTGTGATCGTAAGATTTCAACTTAATTCTGATTTTTTGGCTCATGTTTTTAATTATGATTTATGATTTAAGATTTACGATTCTCGATCACTCTTGAATCGTAAATCAGCAATCTAAAATTCTTATAATAGTTCTACTCTACCGTTATTTTTCTCTACCACTTCTTTGGCAATACCCTTCGGAACTTCAGCGTAGTGAGAGAATTCCATGGATGAACTTGCACGACCGGAAGACAAAGTTCTCAAAACGGTCACGTAACCGAATTGCTCTGCTAGCGGCACTTTAGCCTCGATCACGCGAGCCCCAGCTCTTGATTCCATTCCTTCAACCTGTCCGCGACGACGGTTCAAGTCTCCGATAATATCTCCCATATACTCTTCCGGGGTTACCACCTCAAGTTTCATGATCGGTTCCAACAACACGGGTCTAGCCTTTTGAGCGGCTTCCTTATAACCGATTTTAGCGGCCATTTCGAAAGACAACGCATCGGAGTCAACCGGGTGGAATGAACCGTCAAGCAAAGTGATCTTTAAACTAACAAGTTCATAACCGGCCAAAACACCATTAGCCATCGCATCTTTGAATCCTTTCTCTACAGAAGGGATAAATTCCTTCGGAATATTACCACCCTTCACCTCGTTCACGAAAGTCAAACCTTCTTTGCCTTCTTCAGCCGGCTCCATTCTAAAGATGATGTCTGCGAATTTACCACGACCTCCGGTTTGCTTCTTGAACACGTGACGATGTTCAACGGTTCCGTTAATAGCCTCTTTGTAAGCCACCTGAGGAGCTCCTTGGTTACATTCAACCTTGAATTCACGTCTCAGACGGTCAAGGATAATATCCAAGTGAAGCTCACCCATACCGCTAATTACAGTTTGACCTGAATCTTCATCCGTTTTTACGCGGAATGTCGGGTCCTCTTCTGCCAATTTAGACAAAGCCATACCCAACTTGTCAGTATCTTTCTGTGTAAGCGGCTCTACAGCAATACCGATCACTGGCTCGGGGAAAGTCATACTCTCTAACACGATCGGGTTTTCCTCAGTACATAGAGTATCTCCAGTACGAATATCTTTAAATCCAACACAAGCACAAATATCACCGGCCTCGATTACATCCTTCGGCTGTTGTTTATTTGAGTGCATTTGGAACAAACGAGAAATACGTTCTTTTTTCTCTGTACGCGGGTTGTACACGTATGAACCAGACTCGATCTTACCGGAGTAAACGCGAGTGTAACACAAACGTCCCACGAACGGGTCAGTAGCGATCTTGAATGCCAATGCAGAAAGCGGGGCTTCCGGATCAATCTCGAAAGTCACAGCCTCTTCCGTACGCGGTCTTTTACCAGCAGCAGCCGGAATATCCAGCGGGTGCGGCAAGTAAGCGATAACAGCATCCAACAGGTTCTGAACACCTTTGTTCTTGAATGAAGAACCGCACATCACAGGACAAAAGTCCATAGCGATAACGGCCTTACGAACCACTGCTTTCAATTCTTCAACAGTGATTGATTCAGGATCTTCGAAGAAACGCTCCATCAAAGCCTCATCCTGAACGGCAGCGGCCTCAACTAATTTCTCTCTCCATTCCTGAGCTTCTGCCAATAAATTCGCCGGAATTTCCTTGATCGTAGCTTCCAATTCACCATTCTCCCACACGTAAGCTTTCATCTCGATCAAATCGATAACTCCCTGGAATCCATCCTCAGCACCGATCGGTAACTGTAATGGAATAGGATTCGCGTGTAATTTTTCGCGGATCTCACGTACTGCTTTGAAGAAATCAGCACCTGAACGGTCCATTTTATTCACGAAAGCGATTCTCGGAACACCGTATTTATTAGCTTGACGCCAAACAGTTTCCGATTGCGCCTCAACTCCACCCACGGCACAGAACAATGCAACAGCACCGTCCAACACACGCAATGAACGCTCCACCTCAACGGTAAAGTCAACGTGCCCCGGAGTGTCAATAATATTTACTTTATATTGCTGACCTTGATAATTCCAGAAACAGGTAGTAGCGGCAGAAGTAATGGTGATACCTCTCTCCTGCTCTTGTACCATCCAGTCCATGGTAGCCGTACCGTCATGCGTTTCACCGATTTTGTGATTCACTCCGGTGAAATACAGGATACGCTCAGTTGTTGTCGTTTTACCGGCATCAATGTGAGCCATGATACCGATGTTTCTTGTAAAATGTAAATCTCTCTTTGCCATTTATCTTATCCCTTCAATTAAAATCTGAAATGTGCAAAAGCTCTGTTGGCTTCAGCCATACGATGAATATCCTCTTTCTTCTTGAAAGCCGCTCCTTCTTCCTTGTATGCAGCCATGATTTCAGCAGCTAGTTTTTCTGCCATGTTTCTTCCGCTTCTTTTGCGAGAGAACAATATCATATTTTTCACGGAGATAGCTCTTTTTCTCATCGGGTTGATTTCCATCGGCACTTGGAATGTTGCACCACCTACACGACGGCTTTTAACCTCTACTTGCGGAGTAATATTCTCCAAAGCTTGCTTCCAGATGTCCAATGCAGGTTTCTCTTCCTTCTTGGCCATTTTCTCGTCTACAATGTCGATTGCATCATAGAAAATTCTAAACGCGATAGACTTCTTCCCATCTACCATTAAATCATTAACGAACCGGGTAACCAACACGTCGTTGAACTTCGGGTCCGGTAACAGGATTCTTTTTTTTGGTTTACTTTTTCTCATCTCTTCTAGTTTACGAATTTGTTCGTTCGCTGCCCTTACCGGTCTTCAACGGTCTCACGACCATTTACTCAACTTTTCGGGAACAACCCATAAACAACTCCTGTCAATTAATCTTTTTACTTCTTACCTTTTGCCGGAGCTGCTGCAGCACCTTTTTTCGGTCTCTTAGCGCCATACTTAGAACGACCTTGTAAACGACCGTTTACACCGGCAGCATCCAATGTACCGCGAACCAAGTGATAACGAACTCCCGGAAGGTCTTTCACACGACCACCTCTGATCAACACGATAGAGTGCTCTTGCAAGTTGTGTCCTTCTCCCGGAATGTAGGCATTCACCTCTTTCCCGTTGGTTAATCTAACTCTGGCAACCTTTCTCATCGCTGAGTTCGGTTTCTTCGGGGTTGTCGTGTACACACGAACGCAAACCCCGCGTCTTTGCGGGCAAGCATCCAAAGCCGGAGCCTTGCTCTTGTCCTGGATTTTTGTTCTTCCTTTTCTTACTAACTGTTGAATAGTTGGCATACAAGTACTTTTAAATTAGTTACTTTTATTCAATTTGGCTCGCAAAGGTAGCAACTTTATCCATCACCACCAAACATTTCTATCTTTTTTTTTGAAAAAAGTATAAGACTGTGAGAAGGTTAGCCGACAATAAACCGATGAAATTCTATGAAAGAACTATTTTCTCCTCCCTGCTCTTTCGAATCAAAGACGAATCAAAGACGTTCACGAGTGTCTTTGATTCGTCTTTGATTCGAAATTGATACGTCTTTAATTCCCGTATACATCGAATGTACATCAGCTATTCATTGTTTTTTTCCCCATTACCCTAGAAATAGTTCACTTACAAACTTAAGAGTAAATCCACGGCAGGACAAAACGTTTATTCCACAAAAACATATAAAGAAAATACCTATTTTTGCCTTAAATTTTACATCAAAAATAAAATTATGGGGAAGGCTGTTTTGAAATATATTTTTGCTTTTTGCTCCTTGCTTTTATTTATCTCCTGCGGGAAAATTTCTTCAGACTCCACGAATGACGAGGTGGATTACTCGGATAGCAAGTGTTGGTTCGAGGCCAATCAAGAGGGCATGAACAAAAAGGTCGATATTTTTTACGTGGTGCCTACTTGCATTTGGGATTATACCGACAGCCTCGGGCAAATACAACATAACATGGACATATTCAACACAAAACAGCGTCAAATGGTAGACCCGTCTATTCGATTGGCCAAAAATGTCTTGTCGGACAGTTGTAATTTTTTCTCTCCCTATTACCGTCAGATTTCGATGGACAGCTGGTTGTCTTTGGACACTGCTCTCATCGAAAAACGTTTTCAATTGGCTTATAAAGATGTGGTAGCCGCCTTTCGTTATTATTTGAACAATTACAATCAAGGACGTCCTTTCATTCTTGCCGGTCACAGCCAAGGAGCAAAAGCCGTGATCGAATTATTGAAACACGAGATAACACCGGAGATCTACCAGCACTTAGTCGCATCTTACGCCATCGGGTATACAATCACACAAGAGGAACTAGACAGTTATCCTTATCTACGAATGGCTAAAGACTCTACGGACGTGGGGGTGATCATCGGATTCAATAGCGTGACAAAATCGGAAGCAATTTCTCCATTGTTCAAAAACAACATCGTGTGTATTAATCCACTGAACTGGAAAACGGATGCTAGCCCCGGAGTTTCTTATCAAGGTTTTACCGCATCTATCGCCCCTTCCATCCATACAATCGTGGTAACAGGAATTGATGAAGACAAATATTATATTCCCAGCGTGGAAGTACTTTTACCTAAAGGGAATCTACACGTGGAAGAATTTAATCTTTACAATCAGAATTTGAGAAAAAATGTTTTACAGCGCATACGTGCATTCCATGAACGTTCTTTTCAATCAAATTAACGCCACGGGATACTCACGCACGCTCCAAATGTAAGACTTCTGAGAAAACATTCAGAACGCAAAAGACAAAATCTCTGATTTTAAAATTCCCCAATCAGAACATCTCTTTTTATAGCGATATCGACAAGAAAGAATAATTTCATGAAGATATGCCCCAAAAATAGCCTTACTCCAAAAATGATACAGTAAATTATTTGCAATTATCGATGCCATAAAAGAAACAGCCGAGAAAGATAAAGTACTCTACCTCTAAAATTTGTATTATTTCATGCTTTTAATTTTTTTGTTAAAATAAATATTGCAACATTGCACCCTGATAAATCACAAAACAAAAAAATCATATTACACATGAAAACCTTTTTTTTACTTCTAGCAGCAGCTTTCCTCTTTTTACAGACAGGAAAAGCCTGCACGATCATCGTGGCCGGCAAAAAAGCCACGATCGACGGTAGTGTTTTAAATTCACACACGGATGCCGGTGCGGATTGTCGTATCCGGGTCGTGGCGGGCCAAAAATTCCCCAAAGGAAGTATGGCTCCCGTGTATTACGGCATACAGCGAGTTGACCTCCCCTTGGATGACAACGGGGAAATCTTAGGCTACATCCCGCAAGTTGAGCAAACCTACACATATTTCCAATCCGCTTACTCTCACATCAACGAGTACCAGCTATGTATCGGGGAAAGCACCACAAGCCAACGTCCCGAATTACAAGTAAACAAAGGAGAAGGGAAACAGATCATGACCGTGGAACAAGCCATGATTTTTGCCTTACAACGTTGCAAAACGGCAGAAGAGGCCCTCACCCTCATCACCTCGCTCATGGAAAAATACGGGTTCCTTCCCTCTTGCGGACCGGAATCAGAATGTCTCACGATCGCAGACCCGGAAGGAGTATGGGTTCTTGAACTTTTCAGTGTCGGTAAAAACTGGACCCCGGAAAGTGGTAAGCCGGGAGTGATCTGGGCCGCTCAACGAGTGCCGGACGATGAAATCGCCATTATTCCCAACTGGAGCATTATTAAAGAAATAGATCTTTCAAAACCGGAACAATTCCGTGCCTCTTCCAACTATCAGCAGGTAGCCATTGAAAACGGTTGGTATTCCCCGACAAGCGGAAAACCTTTCATTTGGCAGGATATTTATGCCCCGACTCCCAGAGAATGGGCCACAAACCGTTTTTGGTTATTTGTCAACACGTTCGCACCCTCTCTCGACCCGATCCCGTCCAGACGTACCAACAACCCGTTTGATAACTTAAACCAGTATATCCAATACGTGGAACCGCTTAGCGTGTACCCGTTCTCCTTTAAACCGGAGCAAAAAGTTTCCGTGAAAGACTTCATGGACTTCCAACGTTCCACGTTCTCGGGAACCATCTATGACAAAGAGAATGACGCCGTTTGGTATTACCCGGACAAGAACGGGAACATGGTGAAAAGTAAACTGGCCACCCCTTTCCCATCCAGTGAAACGCAAAAATTAATGAAGACTACTCGCAGACGCCTAGTAGCACGGGTTGACGGGGAATACGGCATGGTTGCCCAGCTCCGCTCTGATCTTCCCCGGGAAATCGGTGGAATATACTGGGTTTTCCAAGATAACGCCTACACGTCGCCTTACCTGCCCATCTTCACGGGTGTGACCCGCATCCCGGAAGTCTATTCCACGTATAACCCCAAAGAATACTCTGACAATTCCGCTCGCTGGGCCATTGATTTTGTCGATAACTTACTCTACCTGAACTGGCAGGACGAAAAAAAGGATTTGGACGCCGCACGGGCTCCCATGGAACGATCATTCTTCGAACGTAACGCTGAGATCGAGAAAGAGTTTATCGCCTTACAAAAGAAAAATCCCAAGAAAGCAACAGAATTACTCAACAAATACACGCAGGAATGTGCCGACACTATCATGCAAACCTACGTACAACTTCGGAACACGCTGATCACAAAGTACACGAACAATAGAATGAGATAAAAGTTATAAAGAGAAGGGTCTACCCCCAAAATCTATTTTTAAACGACTACCTCCCCTACCCCCCTAGCACAGGAGGGGTAGTTTGTAGATACTAGATAAGACTTTGGGGACAGCCCCTTCATCTCGTTCACCAGTTTGTTATTTCTTTATTTATTTCCTATTTTTAACGCGAAGAGAATTAAATGTTACATCACATGCACACGAACGAGCAATTCATTAAAGCGCTAAACCGAAAAAAAGAGGAAGCCTTCCAAATGCTCTTCAAAGATTACTATGCATCTTTGGTCATGTACGCCATGCACTATGTCAGACAGGAAGTTGCCGAAGACATTGTGCAGGATTTAATGACCCTATTGTGGGAAAAAGACACGTATTTTGATTCTATCTCCGCATTTCATTCGTTTATCTATTTATTCATCCGGAATCGTTCGATCAACCACCTAAAACACCAAAAAGCAGAATTAAATTACATTAATTACCGGCAAGGAGAATCAATATCAGACGAATCGGAAGTTTTCCAAGTCATGGAAGAAGAGATTTACCGTATTTTCTTCAACGTCATTGATCAACTGCCGGAACGCTGTAAGGAAATATTCAAATTACACTTAGCCGGGAAAAAAGAAAATGAAATTGCCTCTCAACTCGGCATTTCCCTCTCAACGGTTAAAAGCCAAAAACAGAAGGCATTTCAACGTTTAAAAGAAAGACTGAACCCGCTATTTTTCTTTTTACTATTCATGTAAAAACACCAATATCGGGAATTCCTTGTCATTTCACTAGTATACCTTCACACCCTCTCTAGTATAAAAAGAGCCATTCAATTTGAAATAAATAGTTCTAATACTATAATAGCAATAGAAGAGCAGTAAAGGAAGTTGTAAGAATATAGAGAAAGAATAAAGAAGAATAGAGGAAAAGTATTTTTTTCATTTTTAGCGTCGTACTTTTTACAACCCATGTTGTTTGTTATACAAAATGAATACTCATGGATAACACGCACCGCAAAATTATAGAGCTAATCGTATTGTACATGGAAAATAAAATTTCCAAGACACAGCAAGAAGAGTTAACCGCTTGGCTGGAAGAAGACGAAAAGAATCGCTCCTTCTTTCAACAGGTCATCTCCCCCGAAAAGAGTGTTCAAAAGTTTGAAACCCGAAAACATATCGATTCCGAAAGAGCATTTTCAAAATTCAAAAAGAATACCCAACCTCATAAAGTAAAATCTATTTACCGTCTAAGCCAATATGCGGCTATTTTTCTCGTTCCTGTACTCGTGGGACTTGTTTATTTACTCGTGAATCAAGAACCAGCAACCCGTGAAATTTCGCAATCACCTATCACCCATGGAAACAACAAAGCAATTTTGATTCTGTCCCAAGGGGAAACGATTGACTTATCGCCGGATCACGCACTACCCGCACTACCGGAAGGGATCGATTTAGTTTTACAAGGCGACAAACTCGTATATATTTCAGACTCCACGACAGAAAAAGAAAGACAATATCATGAACTAGTAACACCCCGTGGCGGGGAATTCAAAATCACCTTACCAGATGGAACATTCGTACATCTGAATTCGAATTCCAAATTAAGATTCCCGAAGAATTTTGCTCCCGACAAACGAGAGATATTCCTTTCGGGAGAGGCTTATTTCGAAGTAAGCAAAAACACGAACAAACCTTTTCTCGTTATCGCTGAAGACGTCCAAGTAAAAGTGTACGGAACCACATTTAATATAAACACATTACTTGGGAATCAAATACAAACTACGCTAGTCAAAGGCTCCGTCGGAATCCGGGTTCAAGATTCATCGCAAGAGTATATCTTGAAACCCAGCCAGCAAGCCATCGTGCAAAAAACTGACGGGGATATCACCATCCGGGATGTCGATACCACCCCGTACACGGCTTGGACAGAAGGTATATTCCTATTCGACAACGAACGTCTGGAAACTATTCTAGACAAGCTTGCCCTGTGGTATGACGTGGAACTATTTTATCAAAATGAATCCGTAAAGAACGTCTGCTTCACGGGTTACTTGAAACGATATGACAACATCGATATCATCTTAAATGCCATTGAATCCACCGTTAGCGCTACATTTCATATAAAAGAAAGAACAATTATTATAAACAAAAACGAGTACACGAACAGGTAAAACAAAGGACGGAGATGTTCCACCATCATCCGTCCTTACAGAACAACGAATAAATCAGACTGGACATCTCATTTATTCTAATACTAAATAAATTAAACCACAAATTTATGAAAACTTTTGAATTTCGACCTCATGTACATGGGCGTCCTAAAAGTAAAATTATTCTAATTATGAAGATTTGCACATTCATTCTTCTGGTTTTTAACCTCGGGTTGTCAGCCTCCGGCTACTCGCAGCAGAAAAAAGTCACGCTGGACTTCAAGAACGCTACAAGCAAGGAATTTTTCGCTGAGATTCAAAAACAAACAGGTTATTGTTTCATTTTTAACACCAATCAAGGTGAACAGATCGGGGAAATCACCATTTCCGTCAGAAATAAAAGTGTTCAGGAAGTCATGGAAGAAATACTGCGTCCCACGGGATTCTCGTACACTTTCCAGAATGACATCATCGTGATTACCCCCAAAATGGCAGAACCCGAGAAAAATATCTTAACCGGACTGGTTTTTGATGAAAACAAACAACCCCTGCCGGGAGTAACCGTCCTCGTGAAGGGGTCAAGCAATGGAGTAACCACGAACACGAAAGGAGAATTTTCTATCAAATTACAGGAAAAGGACACCCTTATTTTCTCTTTTATCGGAATGGAATCCGTCACGTTACCCTATATCGGACAAAAAACGGTCACGATCACGCTCAAATCAAGCAAAAAAGAACTGGAAGAAGTGGTTGTTACAGGTTACCAAGTGATCGAAAAACGTAAACTGACTTCTGCCGTGGTGAGCGTGAAAGGTTCAGACGTGCTGGACCCGATCAACACGTCCATAGACCAGATGTTGCAGGGGAAAATCCCGGGATTACAGGCCATCAACCAGTCGGGGACACCAGGAGTAGCCCCAAAAATCAGAATTAGAGGCTCATCCTCTATCTCGGGAAGCCGGGAACCCGTGTGGGTGGTTGATGGCGTGATCCTTTCCGACCCAATACCACTTACCCCGGAAGAGATCAATAGCATGGATAATGTCAACCTGATCGGAAACGCAATTTCCTTTTTGAACCCGGAAGACATTGACCGGATAGACATCTTAAAAGATGCCTCTGCCACGGCTCTTTACGGGGTTCGTGCCGCCAACGGGGTAATCGTGATCACCACCAAAAGAGGCCAATCCGGCCCGCCAAGGGTGAACTTCTCAACGAATCTTTCCGTCGTTACCCGCCCTAACTATTCCATCATGAAACAAATGAATTCGAAAGACCGCATCGAGGTCTCTGAAGAAATGCAGGAGAAAGCATTACATTTCAACAAATATGACCCGTCTGAAATCGGTTACGAAGGAGCGTTAAGGGACCTGTGGGAGCGTCGCATCACCTACCAGGAATTCAATCAACAAGTAAAAAAACTAAAGGAAATGAACACGGATTGGTACGATCTACTGTTCCACACCTCGTTCACGCAAAGTTATAACCTATCCGTTTCCGGGGGAAGCGATCGGGTGAATTATTACATATCAGCCGGGTACAACGATCAAAAAGGTGTGGCAAAACCGGAAAAATACACTCGCTACAACGCCTTGGCAAAAGTGGATGTCAATTTATACCCCAATCTAAAAATAGGGGCAGACGTTTCTTCCGCCCGGGTGAAAAGCAAGCGTACGCATAGTTCTGTCGATTTATACCAATACGCATACGAAACTTCCCGGGCTATTCCCGCCTACAACGAGGACGGAAGTGACTATTTTTACACCACGAAAGAAGGGTTGAAAAACACGGCAAAAGATTATTACTCGCCGGATATTAAATTCAATATATTTCACGAACTGGATCATTCTGGTTACGAGAGTACGACCAGCAACACGTCCATGAATTTCCACCTGGACTGGAAACTATTCTCCATGTTCAACTGGCACACCCAATTCAACCTGACCACTACTCACACAAATGAACAGGAATGGGTGGACGAACAATCCACGTTCGCACAATCCAAACGGTTGCTCGCATACGGTGTCAAAGAACCCGATGCAAAATTAGCCTCCAATTATTACACGGACACGGAACTTCCCATGGGCGGGATCTTGAATGAAAAAGATTACCGGGGACAGTCCTACCAGCTAACAAGTTCCCTCAGTTACTTCCAAACATTCCAAAAACATGAAATTAATGCCATTGCCGGAATAGAAATCAACTCTAGGAAAATGGACGGTAAAACGGAAACAAATTACGGGTATCTTCGGGAACGGGGACATAAATTCGCCAAGATCGTTCTGGAAAACTACAGCAAATACAGGAATACCGTAGCCGAAAACTATCCGGCTATCACGGATACTAAAGACAACAAAGTCTCTTTTTACGGAGCCTTTACCTACACGTTCGACAATAGGTACAGTTTCAATTTCAACATCCGAGCTGACGGTTCAAATCAATTCGGGAAAGATATTTCCACCCGTTTTCTACCGATATGGTCCATCTCCGGGAGATGGAACGCCCACGAAGAACTATTCCTTCAAAACGTAAAATGGCTGGAAGTTCTGGCCGTGCGGGGCTCTTTCGGTATACAGGGAAATGTCAACGAGGAGCAAGTTCCCGACATGATCCTAACCATGGGAGGTATGGACAATATCTCGGAGGAGTATTCATCCACGCTATACAAGGTTCCCAATGACCATTTAAAATGGGAAAAGACACAATCCTACAACTTGGGAATCAATCTAGTTGTCTTGAGAGGATTACTTGACGTTACTCTGGAAGGATATAAAAAGACAGGAAAGAATATGATCGTGACCAAGGAAATCACCTCCACGAACGGAGCATCCCGGGTGGCCATCAACCGAGGTTCTCTCCGGAATAAAGGTTGGGAATTATCCGTCGGACTTAAACCTTTAAATCGCAAAGACTACGGAATAAGCCTATCCTTTAATACATCCAAGGTGTACAATAAAGTTACCAACGCTGATAAGGAGCAAAATACTTCTTATACAAATTACGTCAATGGAAGCGTGATTACCAACGGCAAACCGGTAAACACGTTCTACTCCTACCAATTTGATAAATTGGATGCAAATGGTTATCCGACATTCAAAAACTACAACGAACAATATCTGGAAGACGGGGATGGTCATAAAAAAGGTGATTTCATTATCAGCTCTTACGAAGAGGCATACGCTCGGGCTTTCGTCGCTATGGGAAGCCGGGAACCGGACTTAAGCGGTGGTCTTTCTGCCGACTTCCAGTATAAACGTTTCTCCCTAAGCTCCACATTCGCCTTTAACCTAGGCCATAAGGTTCGACTAAATAATCTCTACGTGACAAATCAAACACTTCCCTATCCTCAGCAAAATATGAGTACAGAATACGTGAACAGATGGCGTAAACCCGGAGATGAAAATCGAACGAACATACCCCGTTTAAGTGATGACGCCTTGAGAATAGGAGAATGGAATGATGCCTACTCAAAAGTATATCCGCAGGATTTAAAATATCCAATCGCAGCATCTTTATGGGAAATGTATAATTATTCAGATTTACGAACAGTATCCAGTAGTTTCTTACGTTGTACGAACCTCTCCTTGAATTACAGATTCCCGGAAGAATGGTGCAAAAGGCTCTTCCTAAATTCATTGAATCTCGGATTCTCTGTTTCCAACCTTTTTGTTATCAAAGATAAAGCCCTCAAAGGACGGGACCCGGAACAAATCAGCCTTGGGGCACGTTCCATTCCACCACAACAAACTTATTCCATGCGGTTATCACTTAATTTTTAATCCCTGAAGTCATGAAAAATATATATTTTATACTCGCAATTCTGGTTCTGTTGACACAAGGATGTAATGATTTCCTTGAACCTAAATCACAGGACAAAGTCGTTCCCAAAACGGTCTCCCAACTACGGGAACTCTTACTCGGAGAGATTATCCAAAACAAAAAAGACTACACCGAATATTTGTCCGTCATGACAGATGATTTCGCAGATCAAGACGGGAACCAGTATGAATATCGCAACCAACTATGGGGATACTACACGTGGCAACGGGAACCCGAAGAGGGAAGGGATCTGGCTACCAGAAATGACGAGGCATGGAGCGAACTATATCATGCCATTTTCACCTGCAATATTATCATCGATAAAACCCCTTCCATGCACGGTACGGATGAAGAAAAGAATCAACTACTGGCAGAGACTTATTTCCTGCGGGCCCAAGCTTATTTCGAGTTGATAAACTTGTACGGAGAACCCTACGAAAGTGCGGAGCAAGCCGAGAAAGCCCTCGGGGTCCCGATCAACGAGGAAATCACGATCATGGATAACATCTATTCCAGAGAAACTCTAGCGAAAGTGTATGCGAAAATAGAATCCGATTTGCACGAGTCAATCACACGTTTTAAAAACACGGAGTGGACCAAGAATGTTGTCCACCCAAGTCTGGACGTAGCTTACCTGTTTGCCTCCCGGCTGCATCTTTACAAAAAGGAGTACCAATCAGCCAAGAATTATGCCGACAGCGTTATTAATAACGAGAGATACCAGCTCTACGACCTACATACGGCCGGCCTGACTTCCTACTCCTATTTTATCAACAAAAATAACCCGGAGATCATGTTCTGTTACGGCATGGTCAGTTTTGATTTTATCTATAATTACTCTTCCACGTATGCAACATACCTTGTTTCCGATAAGATCATTTCACTTTTTAGTAATGATGACTTACGCAAAACCACATTTTGGGACAAGAACAAGAAACCACACAAATTCAGTAGTACGAATTCCCAGTCCTACGGGAATACCTACCGCCTGTCAGAAGCCTACCTGAACCGGGCCGAGGCCTTAGTTTTCTTGGGCAAGTGGGAATCAGCCATCACGGATATTAACACAATCAGGGAAAAGCGTATCAAGAACGATTACGAAATCACGGCCACCAACCGGGAGGATGCCCTGAACAAGGTTTGGGAAGAACGCAGGAGAGAACTTTGTTTCGAGAAACATCGCTGGTTCGACCTGAGAAGACAAGGAATGCCGGAACTACGACACATTTTCACGAACGGGGGAAGTCGGAAAGAGTACATTCTACCCACGGGAAGTAAATCCTATACACTACCCATCCCCAAAAAGATCAGAGAACAAAACAAGATTATCGTGAACATTGAACGCCCCGAACAGCAATAAACCTATAAAAAACAAAACCATGAAAAATATCTATATCATACCCCTATTTTTCATCCTTTTAGGATGTCATAATGAAGACAATCCAAAGGTAGAATTACAAGCCGGAAAGTACACGTTAACCGATGATCCCAACGATTACGTGCAGCATTACATTTACGACTTTTATCAGAAATATGGTGTAGTCATCCTGACCAACCCGGATTCCAGTGACTACGTTTATAACTTCAATAATCAAAACCCGATCTCATTAAAAGCCCCGGAACAGGAAAAAGAAGTCCTTAAAACTGGACTGCAATTTATTGAGAAGCAATTCTTGAATATTTATGACGACAATTTCAAAAAGAAATATTTCCCGTTCACAATTCAACTGGCCAATCGTATTGAGTTATGGATACTGGGTGATTATGACTTAGTCAATGCCTATTCAAGCTCCGGCTTTATCGCTATCGCAAACATCAATGACGATCTGACAACTCTCGAAGAAACCACCCGCAACAATTACCGGGGAGATATTAATCAAAGTCTTTGGACCGAATATTTACTGAAACGTGAGGCATGGTTCGTACCGGGAGCTTTCTACGAGGTAAGCAAGGAGTATTACGGGGACTACAGCCTGTTTGAATCGTACACGGTAGAAGAGGGAATTATCGAAGCCAGAGAATGTGGATTCATCACGTTCGATCCTTATATGTCCGAAACCGAAGACCCGGAAGATTGTCTCTTATTTATCCCAAGTCAAGAGATGGACGTACAACAATACTTCCAATTTTTATTCTCTTCGACAAAAGAAGAATTAGACGAACTCATGGAAGAATATCCCTTGGTAGAACAAAAATATTTACTGTTACAAGATGCTATCCAAAAACAACTGGATATAGACATCTTTTCTTTTTGTCTGCCTTCATAAAACAACTACTCTTTCTCTCTCCCCCCCAGACACAGGGGGGAGAGAGAAAGAGTGTTGATTATCAACTGATTTACGAGTATAGCAAAAGTCATTTTATGAACTCCCTGACGGAGGAGTTTTTTGAATAGAATCTAAAAGCTGCCAACGTCGAAGTCAACGAAAGAGGAGCCATCATCGTGGACGAACATTTGAAGACAACGACACCCCACATCCATACCATAGGAGACGTAAAAGGATTTCATCTTCACGCACCCCTCCATGAGCGAATCATTCAACAACCTTTTCAAATTTAAACTATGAATTAATCCGCTTGTTGCCACGAAGATTTAGACAAAGTAAACCAGAAGGTTGATCCTTGCCCCACTTCTGACATCACCCCGATCTGTCCCCCTAACCGGGTCACGATACTCTCACAGATGGAAAGTCCCAATCCTGTACCCTGTTGGAAAGAGTTCAATTTCACAAATCGCCCGAACACCTCTTTTAACTTGTCCGCAGGAATACCACATCCCGTGTCCGAGACATAAAAATACAACGACTCATCCTCCCGCAACCTGTATCCAACACGAATACTCCCCTTGGCTGTAAATTTTATGGCATTCGTGATCAGATTATTCATTACTTGCATCAAACGGTTTACATCGGAACAAATCACACATTCAGGTAAACACTCCACGAACTCCACAACAACCGAATCATCTTTTAATCGCAAGCGAGCCGCCCGAATAACCTCCATCAACAATACATTCAGGTTTACCTTGGAATAAACGAACTCAAAAACACCAGCCTCGATTTTTGACAAATCCAAAATATCACCAATCAATTGCAACAACAACGTGTTATTATTCTCTATAATCTTGATATACTCCTGTCGCTCGTTCTCATCCTCTGTGTAAGCCAACACGTTAGAAAAACCGACAATCGCGTTCAACGGGGTCCGAATCTCGTGACTCATATTAGCAAGGAAAGCCGACTTCAAATGATTCGAAATTTCAGCCGCCTCTTTCGCTTTCAACAATTCCTCCTCCATCTTCTTGCGTTCATCAATTAATAAAGAGCCCCCAACCAGCAACGTGGGATGCCCCTCTCCATCCCTATCACCCACGGTCACGAAACTCTCGAACCAAACATACTCGTCCGTACCGTCCCAAAACAAGGATCGATGTTCTTCCCGAATAATATTAACCCGATCATAATATAAGTCTAAATAAGCATTATGCATACGAACCCGATCATCTTGATGAACGATCATAATCCCTTCTTTTTCAGTCATCATCCTTGAATCCTTCGTCTTACAATATCCATGAGTCACATATGTAATATCATAACTGATCTCCTTGTTCAACAAATTCCACGTCCACGGGATAAGGCGTGTTGCTCCTAGTACCAATTCATACCTTCGATTCAACGCCTCCAAGGAAACTTGATGTTCCTTCATTTTCAACGAAACCAGATACTCTTCTGTCCGATCGATAAAGAAGACATCCACAAAATTCTTCTCTGAACTCGGGAAAGATAATTTATCGTAATAACGAATTTTATTATTTTCTTCCGGAAAAACAAAAGAGGTGATACGCCCGGATTCTTTATCCATCATATAGTCCAAGAGTTGGTTATCCACATCAGCCTCACTCAAGCGTTTCCCCACAACCCGATCCCGGGTACAATGGAAAACTTCCTCGAAAAGATTGTTAACATCACGAAATATGAAATCAACAACATTCCCCTCTTCATCAAAGATCAATTGCTTACGAATATAAATCACAGGCATATTATCAACCAGTTTTCTATATTGTGAAAGTAACTGAAATTCCCGTTGACGTTGCTGCCGTCTCTGGCACATGACATGAAAACGCATTAAACCGATCGCACCCAGCAAAATAATAAACGCCAAGCCGATAATAATATACTCCTTATAGAGTTGATAAAAATTAGGCGGGACCTGATAAAACACTACATCTCCCGTGATGCTGTTAGGATCTACACCATGATGTTGTAAATGATGATAATTCAAATAAACTTTCGGCTCTCCCCCGATCCTTCCTTCTACATTCCGGGCTGGCACTCCGTCTAAAATTTGTCGTATCGTTTGAACCGCAACCTTTCCGAAAGTTGATGCAGAAATAAAATATCCACCAGCAAAAGCTCCGGTCTCCATATCCATCTCCGTTAACGTGAACACGGGAGCATCGACAAAACCATATATGATTTTTTGAAGATTATCAGACAGATAGTGGCTCTCGGATTGCTTTTTCCCCACGAACCAAGAGTTGTAAATAATTCCTACTTCCCTACTATATCCCATCAAAGTATCCAACAACTTCTCCGTAGATATGTCAATTGACGTCAACAAATCTAACTTCAATTCGGGAAAATCCTTCTCTAACACGCCACACACTTCCTCCCGAACCATGGCACTAATATAACGATCATCTGAAATAAGAGCTATTTTCTTGACTTCCGGTTGCAACCTCCGGATCAAATCTATTGTATTTTTGACATAGAATGGCTGTTTTATCACGGTCAAGTTATATCCCGCAGTAGCCACTTCTGTTAACACGAATTTCCCTTCTCCCAGAAAATCCTTATTGACAAAATTTTCTAAATTTCTCGGCATAGAATCCCGTGAATAACAGATTACAGTAGGTATATCCTTCCATTCCTTGTCAAATAACGGCTGACACACGAGCCACGCCGGGTCCCCAATAAAAACAACCACTTTAGGTGGCTTTAAATATCGAGACAACAAATATTCCCTCTTTTCTTCCACCTCTTCGATCCTCGTCATCATTGGAATAGACAACTCTTCTGCCTCAACATGAAACCCCGGCGACGAGAATTCATCCAGAATATTTTGGTATAAATTATTCGCCCAAGCCTCATTGAAATTAATCGAGCTAAGCACCAGTATATACTCCCTCCCCCGTGTATTTTCAGCAAACCCTAGAACATACACGCCCAAGAAGAAAAATAGTGCCGTGATCCTCCTCATCATAACTTCAATTCATACATCAGCACCAAAATTACAAAAATAATAATATGTTTACCCCTCTTTTTAGTCTATTTTTTTAATATTTTTTGATAAATATTTAAACGATGTCACAAAATCAATACAATATCTTTAATTTTCCCTCATCAAAAAACGAAGGAAAATTGAAGATATTATACAAAATAAATATTTAACGCCCTCTTCTCACCCATTTCACGGCATCTGCCACAATCATCTGCTTATTCTGCATCATTCGCATACCTCCCTCCGACTTCTCGTCAACCTCTTCCGAACCACCTCCCCGGTCATCCAATACCACCTTTGCCTCTCCTTTCTCCAAATAATACTTCCCTAAAGAGACCCATCCCATCGATTCCTCTGCCGGTTCAACTCGGATTTCATGCCCCCCTAATGAATCATACACGGTATAATATATACATGTACCTTTCTTTCTCGCCTGGAAAAGCATTCCCATTTTAAAGAAATCTCCATTATAAAAATATACCTCGTATTCCCCTGCTTCTGGAATCTGAGTTGTCCATTCAGCTTTATATTTCCCTTCCCCGACACTCTTACAATAAGCATCATGAACCACGGTTCCATAAAAGCGATTATCGACCATTTCCACCCAACGCTCATAATTTCGTCTTGCTTTATCCCAGGATTTCGGTCCTCCCCGTAATAACGTGAACAACTTCTCCCCTTGAGGCTCGACCAGCCTAAAACCTTCATCCCGATTATTCACGATAATTTCTCCGGGCCGAGGTAAAAAGACCGTTGAATCTGCAGGAAAGACTCCCGTCAAGGTATCTCCTTCAAAAGGACGTATTTCATCTGTTAATACCCATCTTCCCGAAGGAATGTTCTGCACCAGCGGGGAAGTGATCATAAGGCCTCGATAATCCATTTTCACCCGGATCTCCTTACACTCGTGTCCTTGAATTAAAAAACTACGGACTTTTTCCCCTTTTATTCTTGCCGCAGAAACCACAAGCACCCCCTCCACATCACCGGGATTATACACTTTAAAACGACCATATGCAGATTTACTTTGCCTTCCCTCCCCACCTTCTTCTTCCGGCAATTCAGTCAACACAACATCTTCCAGTAGCAACACAGGCAAATGATCCCTGGTGTACCACGTCCTTAACCGCTCCTTCAAGTCCATCCCGAACTCCTTCATGAATTCCTCACAAAATAGATCTATATCAACTGTTTCAAACAAATGTTCCTGTAAAAAACGATTATAAAAACCATATAATTTCTCCTCAGACAATTCATGTTTCAAATATTCTTTCAACTCGATCGTCTTCCATTCAATAATTTCTCCTAGCAATTCAGGAGACACCCCCTCGTCCGTAAACGCCTGCATCAAACTATGATCTTTCAAATAGGCAGCGACATCCCGAACTCTCTCCGGGGCCTGCATCGCAGCCGGTAATTTATCCACGGGCATCCCGAACATCTTGATTACCTCCTGTATCGCGGGGAACTCCTCAGAACTCATGAAAAAAGTATTCCCAACAAACATCGGAGCTATTTTATATTTCCCTGATTTAAAAATCATCGCAATATCCCCCTTAAAATTATTCATAGCCACAAAATCCCACTCCTCAACAGGTGGTGGTGTGCTCTCGAAATAAAAAGCACTGGCCATCCGTTCCTGCATAAACACGATTCCTGCTTGCAAGTATTCTTCATTCTGAGCCCATCCCCGGTAACGTCTCGAATAAGAAACCGGAGTCTCCATAACGATAAACCATTTATACGGATACCGTCCCGACGGGCTGTATGCCTCCGGGTCTTCCCCCTCGATCTCTCCTCGTTTCCTCCAAACCGCATTTGCCTTTTGCTTATAATCTTCATCCATCTGGCAAACAGTTGACTCCGTCATGTATTTAATATCCCTTATCATGAATTTAAATGCCTTTTCAGGGGCCTCAAATGCCTGAAGTAAAAAATCACTACTTTTATAAAAGAAAATATCATATTGTGTCCCATCTACCTCTATCGAACGATTATCAAACTCCGCGATACTTAAACTGATTCCTTGTAAAGCATGATCATGCCGAAAGAAAGTCTTCCCCTCTAAACGCTCCGGTTCCCCTTGTGAAACCGCCATACGCCCGGCAGCATTTTCTACAGTCAAAGAATAACGTGTAAAATCCACTTGTCGATCAAACAACGAAGACAAATGGATCGGTGCCACACTTTGAGGATACCACAAACACTCCGGTTGCAACAACGTCACCTCTTCACCCACGAAAGCCTGCCGATTCCCGAAACGGAAAATACCAACTCTATTCGCTTCCGTGTCATAAAACTCCTTATCTGGCAAATCCAGGTAACATACTCCCTCATTTATACCCCCTTCATATTTCATCTCAATCACTAACGTATCTCCCGGCTGTATTATCCGATTGATCTCGACCACTTGTTCGTCACGAGAATATCGGGTTTCCTGCCCTTCACAAGTCAATCGTGAAATCGTCAATGATGGATTCAGATACAAAATAATCGAAGGTATTTCCTTGCCCGTTTTATTACAAATTTCCATTCGACTGGAAGCCTCCATTCCTTTTACCTTCTCTTTAAAATGAATATCATGTTCCAGTATATGCACCTTTACCTTATCCTCACTTCGCACATACGCCTGCCTAAACGCCTCCCGCTGTTTTCCACCTTTGACAAAATACCCTTCATAACTCACCCCGGCAAAAACAGCAATTACCAGTAACCCGGTTCCTGCCAATCGCAAAATATTTTTCCTTTCCGATTCTCCTGTCAAACGTTCCACGTAAAAAATAGAAAAGCACAATAACGCCCCACCCAAACCCAAGAACACCAATCGTTGTAATAGAAACAACCCTAAATTTGCACTCCCGACTTCAACAGAAAATATAGCGGGAATCGTCCTCGCCAATGGATCCAGCAACCCATGTAATCCTCCCGTACTCCCAACCATACCGGCAATAAGCATCAACAATAACAAAATCGCCAATCCCTGCGATTTAATCCAATGTACCACAAACATGGATATTCCCAAAAAGAAAACTAAACCCGGTAATGTCAAGGTAAAAAAATAGAATACATACATGCTTACCTCAACACTCCCCTTTGGAGTAAACAAGTGAACCATCAAAGTCACCAGCATGGAAATAATATTTAAGACAACCACCATTCCAGCAAGGCCTAGAACTCGCCCCCACTGTAACTCCCCATTTGTGCAAGGCCGGGTCCATAACGGCTCCATGGTTGTCACTCGTGCTCGTTTCTCCATCTCAGCCACGAAAAACACGATCAAAAGTGCTTGTAAACTATTAAAAAGATAGGCATTCATATAAGGGATGCAGGACGGCAACGCTCTCAAATACCACAAATTCCGTCCGGAAGTCAATCCATATTCCATTGCACTGTCAACACTACCAATTAAAAACTGGAAACTCGAAATTCCCACCACTCCCAAGACTGCAAAAATCAGAAACACCCAACTCCGTCGTAGTAGTCTGGCCTCGTAACGAGCAACCATTATTATTCTCTTAATACTCATGATTAAATATTTTAATTTAAACCATTTATTTAAAGAAAAGAAGCAAGATCATTTTATTAATTTTAAGACTATTTTCCCAGAAAGAGTCTTTCAAAGCCTCATCCGCCTCCATACACCAAGGCAAAACAAAAAAGAAATCCTCTGGATAATATGAACGATTACTCATCTGCCTGAATTGTTCATGAATATTTACATCATTACTTAAATCAATGAAAGCCTGTTTAGCATCCAACAACTCAGGCAAAGGCCCGAAAATATCCGATACATATTCTACTTGCAGATTACATACACTATACATGAGCGTTGGAGGAAGATCCTCAAACTGTATATTCTTTGAAACACGCTGACAAGTTTCACAGAAAAAGGCTTCTTTCTCTATTAATCTATTTTTCCCTGGTTCTTTTCTTGACGGAGCATGAGTGAATGGCCATTTCTCCAACGGCACATCTTTCCAAACAGATTCCAATACACAACTTTTAATAAAACATTCCCCTTTATCATCATAGCTAAATTCCACTACAGCACGTGAATCCAACGGAACCTCTTTCAAATACATCTCTTTCCATCCCCGCTGGCCACAACAATAATACTCTACTTGATTAATGTCAATCTTTTTTAATTCACATGTTTTACGATCAAGAACCAAAATCCCTGCACAATAGAACGGTATTTTATGTGGGTAACATGAATCTCTTGTTTCAAATTGAAATGTCAAAGTTTCACCATTAACACTCAATTGCTGGAACTCATAATTAACCAAATCACCGAATAATGGCCCCCACCATTCTAAAGCACGCATAAATCCGAAAATTTTACGATTCCCTGACACGTAATAATATTCATCATATTTCTCGAATAATGGACACAAAGAATCGATGCCATTTTCTGCAAAAGGGATACTACGGGCAGAATAACGAGGAACGAAAGAATACATTCCTGTATAAATATTGCCATCCTTACGACAATTACCAACTTTCACAAAACACCCATATTCCCTCTGATACTCAACAGCTTTTCCCCGGCATTCTGTGATTTTTTCATATTGTCCATTTCCATAAAATTGTAATATGTCTGCAGACGCCCGTTTTTTCTTAATATTCTCTGACGTCCTTTTCAATATCTTTTCAAAAGATGTCTTACTCATCCCAGGCAAAAGTCCGGTTTCATTCCCTCCTGCTTGTACACAATTTACAATACAAAGAAACAATCCAACGAGTATAATCCAGTAATAATTATTTATCTTCATATCTATTCTATTTCATTTTACCTCCTCCTCATCCCCTAACGGATTCCGCCATCCGGTAAAAAAACAAAGCAACATCATTTCCCTAATTTTATTAAAATTTGCTACAACACCTTCTCCTCTAGTCAATATACTACTCCAACGCCAAGGAGAGGCAAGCAAATAATCCACCGGATAATAGGCACGATTGCTCAATCGTTTAAATTGCTTCTCAATATCCATATATTGATTTAAATCTTGAAATGCCCGTTTAGAATCCAACAATTCCGGTAAGCGAGAAAATATGTGGGCATTGTACTCTCCTTGTGGATTATAAGATCCTATTCCCATAGCAAAAATAAATGCTGAATTCCGTCCTTCTGCCGGAACCTCATAATAAGAATTACAGGCAAATGCCTCTTTTTCTATCAATTTATTCTTCAGCGGCTCAATTCTAGAGGGTAATGTTCCGTAACGTCCTTTTTCTGTTTTACTACTTTTCCAAGTTGTTTCCATCGTACAGCTCTCTACACAATACTCCCCTTCTGCCCAATATTTAAACTTCAACTCAGCCCGTGAAGAGAAAAATATCTCTTTCATAATTTTCCTAGCCCAACGGGGCTGATTACACAGAGCGTACTCCACATAATCAAAATCGATAACTTTCAACTTTCGTGTTCTTCGATCAATTGTAAGCGTCCCTTGACAAGATAAAAACGTTTTGTTTGGATAACGGGACTTCTTTGTCTTAAATTGAAATGTATAATCACCACTTTCCGTTTCTATCTGTTTAAAATCATAGTCCTTCATTCCCCCAAATAGAGGCCCATATAGTTCCACCACTCGTATAAACTCAAACACCCTTCGTTTCCCGGATTCAAAAAAAAGTTTTTCTTCCGTTTGGTATAAAGGGACTAACGTATCGGTCCCATCCACTGTGAGAGGATAGCTACGAGCCGCATACTTGGGGACAAAACCATATTCACCTCCACGATCAAAGGTTCCTCTTTTTTTCGTATTCCCGGTTGTGGCAAAACAACCATATTCCCGCCGATACTCAACAATTCTTTCGTTACACTCGGTTATTTTTTCATACTGCCCATTCCCAAAATAACGATATCCTTTTACTTTTTCTTTCTTTTTCTTAATTTCCTTTGAAATTCCTTTCAGTAAATCCCAAGGACGAATCCCCTCTGCTGCCACCTCCTCCAATAAAATACTTCTTTCTTGAAGAGCAATAACTTGTCCGTCATGCAGGGAATCCACCGCCATGCGTTTTGCATAAAAGCCCAAACAAGAAAATTCCAATGTATCTTTTGCCAAAAACCCTTTCAGTAAAACCTTACATTGTCCCTCTTCATCCGTTGTTGTCACCAACAATCGGTTACGGGTATCCACGACATATACTCCATATAACGGCGCAGAAAAGCCATCCGTCACGGTCAAACACACTGTTTTTGCCCGTACTTGAGCATCAGCCTCCCGCCAACAAAATAAGGAAGACAATAATACAGTAATCGAGTAAATTATCACTCTACTCATCATACCTTTTAAAGAACTCTTTTTCATAAGTTTGTTATTAGTATATCTATAGTCTTCTTATATAACCACTCCTTTTATATGTAAAGGAATGATTTTATTACTTTTAGATATTGTCAAAAATAATGCTTTCATAAATACCCCTTTAGAGGATGGTTTGTATATCACTTTTACAGTTCCAATTTTTTGAGGTAATACTGGTTTTGTATCCCAAATGATTTCCATACAATCACAGGATTGCTTTATGCTTTCAATTATTACTGGAAAAGAATTATTGTTCTTAAACAGGAAGGAACATTCCACACTATCTTCACTCGATATACGAGCGAAATCATGTATAGTCTTTTCAAAAGAAATTGAAGTAACAAGATCTAGTTCTTCAGCTGGGTTACCAATTTTCTCTTTTATTGAATTATACAATAAATTATCAAAACGATCATTCATCTTTAAAGCTTGATCTGTACATTCTATAAAACGAACTGTATCCCCTAATTCTTTATAAATTTGGGATCCTATATACAAATTGTAAAAATAAGGTTGGATCTTTATTGATGCTTCAATTTCATCTTTTGCTTTTCCCAAGTCCTCACTTTTTAAAGCAAGAAAAGCATTCACCGTTTTTTTTATTAAATCAACATAACATGTATCATTTAAAACGAATCTATTACGAGTGTTTGTAACAAAACCACGATGAGCCTCAATTTTATCCAACATTAATGTTAATTCCTTTGCAGTTCTATTCCCTATCACCAATGCCTCTAATATACCTCTTTTAGAAAAAACAACAATCATTGGAAAACTATACTCATATAGCAACTGTGCGACAAATTTATCTTCTTCTAAATCAATACATTGCTCTACACACATATATTTATCAGACAATCTTTGCAATAATTTTCGATCACGAAAAGCACCCTCTTGTAATAAATCACACGAAACACAATCCTTCATCCGAATTAAAAAAAGTACATGATCTTTATCAATCAATGAGGTATCACCAAGAATATCCTCAAAACTTTTATTTTCAAATGCAATATTGGAATGATGACGTACACATCCAGAACATAATAATATGAATAATATATATATAGCTTCTTTCATTCTCTCAAATAATATTATTTCAATAAGTTATCATATTGGCAACGTACTTTTTTATCAATAAAGGGATTCCCTGAAACTAAAACTTGGTTGTCTTTATCTATTAAAAATACTTCTATTCTAGATTCTTTAAATAATTGATTAGCTTGCATCAAGGAATAAGTTGTATCAACAAAAAGTTCTCCGCTTACAACTTGATTAAATTTCATTAGATTACTTTCAAATATCACGGGATCACCTGTCATGACGAGATAATACAATGGACATTTGTACTCATCCTTCTTTTTAAGAAAATTCATATTTAATTCCACAAAATCTCCTATGCACAAAGAACACCCTCCATCAATTATACATACGATCCTATAAGCCACAGAATCATTTTTTATTTGATTCTGGAACTCTCCAAGTTCTATATGTTGTAATTCTCTATTTGATTTATTACCACAGCCACAAAAAAGTATTACACTACAAAAAAACAAAAACTTTTTAATCATTTCAAAGTTCATAATATACAAATTTAGGATCAAGTTGACGATTTTCTTTCACAGTACAATAAAAATACTTTCCTTCACTATCCATTGAAAAAGCATACACATAACTATCTAAAATATACCGACATAACAACTCTCCCTCCCAACTCAATTTATATATTTCACTTTTATCTAAAACTCTATCTGGCAGTTCTCTTTTCCCTTTATAATTTTGATTTCCCAATAACAAATAAACACAACTGTCTGTTGTAACAGCCGCACTATATCCTGAATACACTCCATTTCTCACCACTAATGGTAAACTACCCCTCCCTGCTTCGCCCACAACATATTCAACATCATAATGATAAGGGCCACTATATGATTTCAATAAACTTAAATCATCTCTCTTATAAATATCAAACCGATCTTCTCCATCTAATACGCACCATAAACGATTCTTAGTCGAATCACTAAACATTATCACCTTATTTATATTTGACAAGTAATATTTGTATTCCCAAGACTTTGAATAAGTAATATTTGTATTCCCAAGACTTTGAATAAGTACTATTTGTAATATCAAACTCATTTTTCTTTACAAAAAGAAAACGGTCTACGTCATTATCCAAATCTTTAACAATAGAATAGTATTTATTTTGTGCTAAATATCTTGTTTCATCATATTTACAAAAACTCGGAACATTCGTATAACCAGAGAAGTATATCTTTTTAAAAGAATAACTATCTTCATATTTTAATAAAGAATCTATATTGATTTCAACAATGGAATTAGTTATTACATTATAAAGATAAAAAATCGAAGAAACATTCGTTTCATCTAAAACGACTCTAGCATGAGAAAACTGATTCGCATTCAGCCCTTTTTGTGCAAAATCCATAATCTTTTGTTTACTATTTAGGTTATACATTTCAACAAAATAACCACCATTCCCCCTTGTAGTCACCAAGACTAAAGAATCATGTAAAACATGATAAGACAAAGAATTAGCAACTTGAATACTAATAGATTTCGATGTACAATATTTTGTTCTCGGAAAATCTTCCAATTCGAAATAAGATAATTCGATATTCTCACTATTCTTACATGAAACTAAAAAAACTAATAATAAAAAATATAATATTCGTCTCATAAACAACGCATTTTATATAGGGAGCAAATTAATACTCCCTACAAATTAAAACTTTAATTAGGGATAACAATTGTTGCATTAGGACATGATAATTCATGTCCCCAAGAATCTGTTCTACAATTATCCTTTTCTCCTTTAGGGTCACAAGCAAATTTAATTTCCCCCGTCTTAATTTTCTTTATAACACATACTAAACCTTTTCCATCGTTTTCAGCCTCTGGAACACAGGCATCCACTACAGGGTCATAAGCTAAATTACCAGGACAATTAATTATAATATAATCATCATCACTTGAAACAAAGCTGCTAAAAAATAAAGTTACACCTAATAAAAGAATCATTGTACGCATTTTTTTAAAAATTTCATTTTTCATAACTCAAAAATTTAAATAAAACATATACTAAAGAGCCACACATCAGCCCTTCATTTTTTATTCAACATCAACTGCAACAACTCTCCCAACACCGGATTAGAAGGTCTCAACGATTCAAAATCAATTACTTTTCCTTCCTTATCCAACAATAGGAATCGTGGTATTCCCCTCAATGCTATTTGTTTCGGGAATGGATCTTTATACCCTTTGTTACATATCAACTGTATTCCATTCATTCCCTTTTCCTTCAAGAAATCCAACCACTCTTTTTTATTTAAATCCATTGAAATAGAAACCCACGTGATCGGTTTCCCGGCAAAACGGTGTTCCATATCTTTGATATAAGGAACCTCTCCGACACAAGGATTACATCCCGTAGACCAAATGTCTATAAACACATATTTCCCTTTAAAATCAGATAAAGCAACCCGTTTCCCATTCTCGTTTTTAAAAGAAAATCCGCTCAAATCCGTACCAGGTAAAACAGTCTTAAACTCTTGCAAAGACTTTTGTGCTTGTTCCGGCATCCGAGACAACAAGGCTACATTATCAAGACTTTTTACCATCGAACGTGCATTCTCGATCCGATCTTCAATTCCCAATAAATGACCTCGTAAAATCTCCATCCGTAATTGATCCATAATATAAGTTTCCCGCAACTTCTCACTCTTAAGCCCGGCAGCCATATCAGTAATATAACTACCTCGTCCTTGAATCTTTATCATGCCCGCAGCCAAACGTGCGTACAATAACTCCTGCACACCATCTGTCCAAGACGGATAATTCACTAACTCCGGCAATAATTCTAGTTTTAACACGGCATTCGAATACCCGTTTTTCACAATCTGACGAGGAAAACCTTTACCGATCACCTTTGACATAGCCACCCGGCCATACATCTTATCCAATAACACTCCTTGGAAATAACCTGTCAACATACGTTTCATTTCCGGTCGTAATACACTGGCATCAATCTCGTTCTTGATACTCGCATAAATATCATAAGATAACTTACCTCGTTTTTGATCAAAAATATCATCTCCATACCCCGGCCAACGATCTGCATATTTTGCATTAAGTTCTGTCAACAAATTATTCAACTCATATTCTCCTCCGGTATAAACAGGTTTAATTCCCTCAAGCTCCATCCGATCCCCCGGCTTGGCCCAAACATTCCCAAAAAAAACTTTATAACAAGAGAAATTTATAAATTCGGGTTTCTCCAAAAGAAAGCTCAATTCAAAGCGCCCATCTCTTACTTCTGCCTGCCCTAATGTGTGAGTCATCATTCCGACCTTATGACTGACAGAAACTTGCGTTCCATCCGCAACTCCTTCCATCTTACCAGAGATTGTTGTTTTCTTCTGATCATACTGTTCCAGTAACTCTTCCAACTGCATTTTTAATACTGGATCCGACGGACGCCGAGCTTTAGTCATCACGATATTTCCATCGGGATCGATCAAAATGAAACGAGGAATACTTTTCACTTTATACTTCTCGAAGAATGCGTGATTGAATGCATCCGGGGCAATCCCACAAATTCCCTTCATCCCGAACTCTTTAACCATATCTTTCCATTTCTGAGTATCGGCAGGTTTATCTGCGGACAAAGAAACAAACACGATTCCTCTTCCTTCAAACTCTTCTTCCAAACGCATCAAGTGTGGAATCTGATATTTACAAGGTCCACACCAAGTAGCCCACACATCAATGAGAACATATTTCCCCTTAAACATATACAATCCCCACTCTCTATCATTCACATCTTTAAACGAAATATTTACCGCTTTCTTCCCTTCCTGATTTACGTCTGATGCCATCAAATCCTGATACTGCTTTTTGTATCCTGTCAATTGCTCTTTTCCCGCTTGAGTTATCACCATATTTTCCACCGATGCTATAACTTTATCCAATTGATACAACCATTGATTACGAATGATATTATCTAATTCCTGCAGGATATAGTATTCACGAACCTCGGCATTCATAATCCGTTCCGCTCTTCGTTGTAAAAAATTGTAGTTATCATACGTAATTAACCCACAGGCATCCGCCATGTCATAGTAAATCCTCAAAACATCATCAATCCCCGGATATTTCAAATATGCAACATGATTAAACTTCATTTCTTGAAGAAAAACAAATGCCTCTGTAGGAATTTCAACCTTATCACTTGCCAACTGGTAATTTTGCAATTGCATTTCCAACCAACTATAATAAATTCGTCTTTCTTGCTCTTCCACGAATAGATTATCTTTCAAATTCGCTTTTGCCAAATCATCCATCGCCTCTAACCCAATATTATCTAACCATTCGATGTACTCCTTCGTGTAAAACATCTTCGGATCCGGAATTCTCTTATCCCGATCCGGCAATTGATAGAACATCATTTCAACCCGATACGTCAAAGCGTTCGGCTTCCCAAAAAACATCTTTTGTGTCCACTGATACAAATAACGATTTATCGCTTTTGAATCTCCGGAGAACTGCCAGTCTTTTTTCCGGACATCCACCGTGACCGTTTCATCCGGCAACACTCTTATCCAAGAAGTCCGATCCCCCGAAATCAAATAAAACAAATCACCACACTCCTTTTCCGGTAGTAAAATCACCGTTTCTTTCATCGCTTTCTCCGGGGCAAAACAAGCTCGCCCTCTTCCCCGGCTACTGTTATAAACACAAACATTTTGATCCGCACCTTTAACAACCACTTTTCCCGGTCCTGCCCATAATTCAGAAAAACATAATAGGCTACACACGATAAATAATAAACGATACTTCATAATCTATTCCATTTTAATGAATATACAATTCGGGGGATTTGTTCTCCCTTCACAAATCCCCCGAATTTTATTTATTTTTTCAACTCTTTTTCTAACATTTCTTTCAGCTCCAGTGACGAAGGTCGAGGAGCATCGACCGACACGACTCGCCCTTGTTTATCAAATACCATAAACCGGGGAATTCCCTTTATCTTGTAATCCTGGGCAATCTTACTCCATCCGGATGCATGTACCTGAACTCCTCCCAGCTCTTCCTTTTTAATGAAATCCAACCATTTCTGTTTATCTTTCGCTTCATCCACGGAAACGCCCAAGAATACCACGTCCGTCCCGTGCATCTCCTGTTCCAACTTCTTCAAATGAGGGATTTCTCCCCGACAAGGACCACACCAAGTAGCCCACACGTCAACCAACACGACTTTCCCCTTGAAATCGGATAACGACACCTCTTTCCCGTTTACATCAGGGTAAGTAAAATCGGCAGCAATCGAACCGGGAGCCGTGTCATACAACGCTGTCCCGATAGCCTCTGCCCGAGCCTTTAGAGAAGGCGTTACCAAGTATTTTCCATAACGATCCATCAAACTTAGATATTGGTCATAAGACTTCAACCCGGCAAATACATTCCGTAACAAATACTCCCCTTTCAAACGATCTGTCTTCAAATACCCTAAACAAGTGCTTTGATAATCTACCGGATCATACTTTTTACCAGACGTCATATATCCAAAACTTGCATAGATACCGATCATTCGTGCTCCTTGAGGAAACAACAACACGTCATCCGTCGTGAACTTATCATCAGATATGATCGTGTTGTAAAATTCCGGCCAATCCTGACGTTCCGGATGAGCTGTTCTGGGAGTCTGCAAAAAGACTGCTGCATAATAGTCCACGTCATAATCAATCTTCTTTTTCAATAAAGCATCAAACTCTGCGTTACCGCTCTTTATCTTTTTTTTAATCGAATCAAGTTTAGAAACAAATACGGTAAATTCAGGAAAAAAGTCCTTATAATTACTGATTGTCAGCATAAAATAAACTGATTTCAAACGAACATCAGCCGCAAAATCTTCCCATTTATACAAGGCCACGTTCTCTTTAGTATTCTTTCCCGCCAACTCGGCCTTGTTTTCCAAAATATTAATATTGATTTTATCGCCACCCTTCACGTAAACCACAAAATCCATCTGTTTATCATTACCTACCGTGTAAAACCCCGGCTTTTCCGGGCAAAACAAAAATCCATAAGAACCATCTTCTGCCACCATGGTCGAAGCATAAGAATGTGTCGTCCCATCTTCTACACGATAAAGATGAACTTCCTTCAAACGATCATTTTTCACGAAACCCTTTATTTCCGTGTACTTTTGTGCATATAGCACCACGCCCATACAGGTTAAAAACAATAACAAACTAAATTTTTTCATACTCCCGATAATTATTTAAAACATACTAGTGATTTAGGCGGACAATGGCAAATGCCATCATCCACCTTATTTTCAAGCCAATTGAAAATTCTTTACAAAACGATGTTAGTTACGAAGCATAACATAACCGGCAGTTCCTTTACCGGAATAAACAAACACGGGCTCCGTTTCGATCTCCGGCGTTTGCCCGATTACATTAAAACGATACAATTTCCAACCCGCTGCACTATTCGTCAATACAACCAAATGATTGAATACCTCATCCGCAGGAGCTCCATATCTACTAGTCGCATTTACAATGTAAACTATTTCTTCTCCCGGAAAACGTTTCAACTCACTTTCACGATTATCTATTTTGACATTCTTATACACTTTCAACACATCTCCATCAGCCTCTTTCTTGGAATAATAAATACAACTGGCATATAAAGAAGTGCCCATAACCTTTGCCTCGGGCATTTCACAATGTACCGGAACAGTATCAATATCCACGATCGGATAGCTAGCCATGGAATAAGACATATCAAACACATAATGCTCATCTTTATTTTTATTCTTCATTACAGCAAATGCAGTTGAGGGATTTCCCTCTTTCCGAACTAACATCCGAATCATATCTACATCCATATTTGTCGGGGAAATACCACCCTCTGAATCTTCTGAAAACAAATTCATAGAACTACCACTAGATGATGTATTATAAAACGTACTTGTCGTTTTATCAAATAGCATTACACCATAATAACTCATCACCATATCTGAATGTACCTCATACATACCCGGTTTTGCATACCCTAACATTCCACTATTTGAACTCATCCCATAAATCGAATACACTTTCCCGGCATTAATCGCATAAAAATCAGAACTAATCATGCCACAATTCTGAGGCTTACATACTTCTGGAACCTCGTAGAAATAATCTTCATAATTATAAAACAGATCCATGTTGTCAGCATTAAAAATCTTTATATCTTGATCACTAAAAACATGAAAAGCCTTTTTATTAACCAACTGAGTTGTTGTCCCATCCGGATTTTGAATCACCGGAGTATAGCGGGAAGATTGGTATACCATTTTTACCGGTTTACCTTTTAATCGTTTTTGTCCAAAAGTAGTGATCAAATTTTCAATTTTTTCCTCATCCATGGAGATATAATCAATATCCGTTTCCCCATTTTCTTCCTTCATCACGTACCATCCGGTACTTACATCCGACTGAACTGTCATCAACACTTGTTTCCGAACATAAATATCCAACTTGGGATCTCGAACCTCATAAACCAAATTATAGGTTCCGGATTCATATGTTACCTCAAATGACAAGTCTTTTTCTAACGAAAGTGTATCCCGTTGCGGAGCAAATCCTGCTGTAACAGAAGGAGCCGCATACCATAAATGTATATAACGGGCCTCATCATCCATATTCTCCAATACCGGAGTTATATTCAAGGTAGAACGAATAACAACGGTCGTATCTTCAAAACCAGAAATAGTCACAGGAAGTAACTCTTCTTTAGAAATATAGCTATAATTCCCCCGGTCATCAATACAGGACTGCGTCCCTTGGAACAACATCAACAATCCCAATCCTATCAATATATTTTTCAGTTTCATAAGCAATTTCATTTTAATCATTCAAAAGTTACGATTGTCCCGTCGGCTTCCTTCAACGGACGATCCGGATTATTAGGATTAGCGTTATATTCCAGCAACTTCTGTTGCACTTTAGAACCTAAATAATCACCATAATCACTAGCCAAATATCCTCCATCAAAATCCGAAAATCCGGTATTATCAATAATGAACTTCATTTTCACGGATCCCCATGTCGGTCCGAAAGTATATTTCCAATAAGTATCCCAAGTCGTTGGTTTCACCGCCATAGCAGTTGTCTTTACAACAAAATTCGTCCAAACATCTATTCCAGGCCTAAAATACTCATTCTCCCCTATCTTCAATTCTATCCGAACCTCTTCCAATTCCAAAGAAGGATCACGCAGAACAATTAAAGGGAAACTTTTACGCACACTCCCCTTAGGAATCTTTAAATGCTCTAACATTTCCGGATCATCAAAAGCCACAAAATGCTTTCCGGCAATTGCCGCCCCCGGTTGTCCAGCATTCGCTTGCTCCAAAACAAAAGGACGATCTGAATCTATCGGATATCCCATTGTCAGAATCTCTACAAAAACTGTATCTCGCATTTGATCATTCGGCTGGATGAAAAAAGTATGAGCAATGCTATCCTTTTGACTATAAGTTCCATTTTCAAAATACAATGCCGGATCATTTTCATAATCTAACGCAGTATTCTCTTTACAACTGATCGTACCAACAACCAGTAAAAATATCAATATATTTACAATTACTATTTTCATGATTTTTTATTTTTACTAATCAAATACACTTTGACTCTTAGGTATCGGAAGCAAATAAGCCCCTTCTGGAATAGTTTTATTCTTGGGCCAAGTAAATCTGGTGAAATCATGCTTTTTATAAAAGAACCACATTTGTCCCTCTCCGAAGAATTCTTTCCGATACTCTTTCTCCATCCGGTTTAATACATCTTGTTCCGTTACAAGTGAATTATCAATAGAAATATCCAGATTTCGAGCAATTCGATACGTTTTAAAATATCCACCAGCCTCCGACAAAGGAGAATTCTCCACCAAAATCAAATACATCTCAGCCAAACGCAACAACGGCACGATATTCAAAGCATCATAAGTATCACTTCCCGTATATTTCCTAAAATGATTCACTTTATTGGAATTCTGATAAGTTCTTTCTTCCCAATAACGATTCGCTTTATTTCTTATATCATCCGGGTGTATCGTACTTTCATATGCAGTATTAATATAAGCTACAGTTTGCCTCAAACTAGCATTATCATTTTTAAATAGAGGCTGTACAATAGTTTGATGTTGCGGATTATGTACCCCAAAAAGATGTTCACATTTCATCACCAAATTCGTACCGGCACTAGACAAACTATATGTTGATTCCGTTGCAAGTTCAAATTTTGATGTACCATCTTCATTCTTAGCATCAATCACCTCTTTTGCATATTTTATCGCATTTTCCTTATCTCCAATCCAATGATAATAACGAGCCTTAGCCCCTTTCACTGCATAGTAATTAAAACGAACTTGCCGATAGAATTGCCACTCGTCCTGAGGCTTACCTTCCCAATCATATGCTGGTTGATTCAATTGTCGATTTGAACCCACTAAAATCGGGTCTTTCACCAAAAGCTTTTCTGCGGCATCCAAATCTCGAACAATTTTCTCACATACTTCTTTGTAGGTGATCGTATGCAATTTACCCGGATCCTTTGTCATCTCTTCTTGATAAGGAATCGCCGGAGAACTAGCCGTGGCTTCTCTAGGTATTGGGCCGAACAAACGTAAAAGCTCCAAATGAAGAAACCCCCGCAATCCTAAAGCCTCACCTTTTATCAAATCCTCGTTCCCGTTAGTAAACGTCACTCCTGTTGTTTCCAAATTTCCCAACACATTATTCAAATGCACGATACATTGATAATACTTCTTCCAAAGTTTCTCAATAGCCTCTTCTGACTTTTCATGAGTATAATCAAATGCACATATATTATAAATCAAGGATGTTTTATCGGTTGAAATTGTCCAATGTTGTGCTAACATCTCGGGCAGATACATGGACGCATCCCGCCCGTAAAGTCCTTCTGCCGCTAGTTGGATATATGCCCCAGTCAAAGCACTCTTAAACCCTTCTTCATTAGCATACATATCATCCTCTTTCATTTCATTTCGAGGACGCACGTCCAACCAGTCACTACACCCTGCTCCAATTACCAATAATAATAACAGGATACAAGCATATCTCTTTTTTATCAAATTTCTCATAACCATACTCTTTTAAAATCTAACAGATAAAGACACTGAAAACTTACGAGAGAAAGGATAAGACAAACCTCTCTCCTGTTTTATGGATGAAATTCTAAACACATCTTCCATATAACCCGTTATAGTTAAATAAGATATACCTACTTGATCCAACCATTTAGCTTCCCAATCATACCCTAAAGAAATAGAACGACATTCTAATGTATTCTCGTCCATTACAAAACGACTTGTTGCATTCGTCGTCGTAAAATCCCGCACCCCTTTAAAGAAAGCATTGTCGCCCGGATTTTTCCAACGATCATATAATACACGTTTATCAGCATTATCAAATGGATAAATATTTTCCACCTTACTTACCAACGTATAATTATACATTTGCCCTCCATAACGATAACCAAATATGGCATTCAATGTTATTCCTTTATATCGGAACATTGTATTTAAATTTCCCCATATTTTCGGTTCATTAATACCACAAGGAACTTTATCCTTCGCATCCCAAGTATATGTTTCTGTCCCATCTTTCTTAATATATATTTCTTTACCGTTACTTGGATCTATTCCTTTAGATTTCACCGCAAAGATTGTATTCATAGATTGTCCTTCCTCGTACATGAAACTCGGATTCCCACCATCTTCTGAACTCATCTGATCATTCAAAAATTCCAAAGAATTTGAAATCTTTTTAATTTCATTTTTATTATGAGCCAAAGTTCCTCCAATCAACCAAGTCAAATCTCGTTTTGTATCTCGGAATACGTAAACATTCACTCCTAATTCGACTCCTGTATTAGCAACCTGCCCCACGTTAGCCTTATAACTCCCAAAACCACTAGATGATGGTAACGTAATATCCGACAATAAATCATCTGTTACTTTGTTATAGTAATCTGCATTAATACGAATCCGGCCATTAAAAAATTCCAATTCAGCACCCACGTTCAGTTGTTTGGTTTTCTGCCATCCTAAATCACTATTCCCCATTGCCATCAAATAAACACCATACCAACCTTGATAACTCGAACCTCCGTAATCTTTAAACGTCGTCATTGCTTGATAGGAATTAAATGCCTGAGAACCGGATGTTCCGTAAGAAAGTTTCAAACGAGCAACATTCAACAAATTATTATCCATCATAAATGCCTCATGATGCAAGTTCCAACCAATTCCGACAGACCAAAATGGTGCATAACGGTTATCACTACCAAACTTGGATGATCCTTCAATCTTGAATGAAGCATCTACAAAATAACGCCGATCATAAGTATAATTCACATTAGCAATTCCCCCCATCCGTCGAGAAAAACCTTCTGAACTTTGTGGATGACCATCTTTTTCATACATACTAGCCATTCCAAGAAAATCCATATTAATATTAGAAATTCCTTCTGCCAAAATCGTGAAAAATTCGTTCTTTTCTTGAGCAAAATTATATCCCAATCCCACGTATAACTGGTGTTTTTCCATAAAATTCTTGGAATAATTCAATGTGAAATCTGCTTCATAATTAAAAGCTTCACCCGTTCCATAAGAATAACTTCCTTTCCGACCATAATCATCTTCCGTATACTTATCAAAATCCGTATGTTTAGCCGATTTATATACATCCGTACGATCCGTTTTAGAAGTAATTCCCAAACGTCCACGAACAAACAACTCCGGTAATATATGCCATTCTATCGCAAAATTATTTTGAATTTGCGTATACCGACTCTCATCTTTACTTGGTAATTTCGCATTATAAAGTGGATTATATACAAAATTTGTCCTTAAAAGGCTCAAATAATAATAATTCTCTAACACTTTTACCAAATTCCCTTCTTCATCATAAGGAGTCCAATAGGAATTAATTTTCGCAAAATCATTAAATGTTCCATAAGGAGAATTGTAAGAACGGTTAGAAGAAATCTGTAAATCATTTTGGAACGTCAAGTTTTTATATTTGTATGAAAGAAAAACATTCCCGTTAAATGTTCTCCGGTTCGATCCTTTCATGGCACCGGCAATATCATTATACGACAAACCGACCGAATAACGATAAACTTCATCTCCTCCTTCAAAACGTAAACTATGTTTATGTCCCACACCTGTTCTCACGGGATATTTCAACCAATACGTATTCACTCCCCGCTCGGCATCCATCTTACGTTGATTATACAAATCCCATAGCTCTTGTGTTTGATTGGCATTTGTATTCTCATACAATCCAGCAGCCCACTCGTACTGCAATTTCTCTCTGGCATTCAGCAAGTCGTAAGATGTCAGATCTGGCGCCTCAATATTTAAACTACCTTTGTAAGTCACCCGAATACGTCCCGCTTCCGGCTTTTTCGTCACGATAACTACAACACCATTCGCTCCGCGGGTTCCATACATCGCTGTAGCACTGGCATCTTTCAAAAGAGTGATACTCTCCACTTGATTCTCATCCAAGTCCATCATTCGTTCCAAAGTAATCTCAAAACCGTCCATGATAAACAAGGGTTGATTTGTAGATTGCGTACTTCTGGAATCTTCCTGTAAATCTCTTACACCAACATCCAGACTGGAAGAACCACGTACCGTAATATCGGGTAATTTATTCGGGTCCGAACCAATATCAATATTGTCTGCGATATTAAAACTCGGATCAATATTCCGGATAGAAGACACCAGATTCCGGTTTCCAACCCGTTGAAGATCTTTCGCCGTAATCGTGGTTACCGCCCCCGTGTAACTCTCTTTTGCTTTCGTAAAAATACCGGTAACAACCACCTCATCCATTTCCGTCACATCTTCTTTCAGGACAATCGTGATCGGTTTGTCATTTTTCACCTGAAATTCTTGAGTCTTGTAACCCACAAAGGAGAAAATTAAAATCACTGTATCCTGTTTTGGAAAATCAAACTTAAATTTTCCATCAATATCCGTCACGAATCCCAATTGTGTATTTTTTATCCGAATCGTTACTCCGGGCAAAACCTCTCCCTTCACGTCCTTAACTACTCCGAAAACAGACATCTTTTGGGGAGCTTTCTGTTTTGTCGTGTCAACCGCCACACCCCGTTGGATCACGATCGTGTGATTATTCATCAACCGATAACTCAAATTTGTTCCTTGCAAGCATTTATCCAACACAACTTTAATATCCGTATCCCGGAAATTCAGATTTAAACCTCCGATTTCGGCAATATGCCGATCCTCATAAAGAAACGTGTATTCCGTGTTTGCTTCTAACAGACGGATCACACTCTCAAAAGAAGCGTCTTTCACAGACAACGTCACTTTTACTTCTTGGCTGTACACCGCAGCCGTCAGCTGCATCGCGGACACGCACATAAACAGGACGATAAACCTCATAATCAACCATGTTTTTAATAACCTTCTTTTCGGGAGAAGATGTACAATTCGCTTTTTTTTCATACATTTGTATTTTAAGTAAAACAATGCCAGTCACACTGGTACTAAAGGTGGAATAGTGCAAGTATTCCACCTTTTTCTTTTTATCTTTTGGTTACATAGATTTCATTATTCTTTATTCTAAACTTCACGCTCCCGGTAGCCTCCAGCATTTCTGCCAGCTTACTAAAATCATCATATCGCTCCACGTTACCGGAAAAACTAACCTGTTTACACCATTCGTCTTCAAAGGTTACTTTCAAATCATACCACCTTTCGACAATCTCCATTATATGTTCCAAACTTTGTTTTCGAAACACGAAATTACCATCTTTCCAAGCCGTGTAGAGAGCAACATCCACTTGTTCTTTTCTTATATCTCCTTGCGGATCAACAATCCCCTGCTCATTCGGTAATAATTCTATGCACCTATGATCGTGGGTTGTCAGTAACACCTTTCCTGCTACCAGCGTCGTAAATTGACATTTTTCATCCTCATAAGAACGAACATTAAATTCGGTCCCCAACACCCGAACTTCATTCCCATTCATAACCACGATAAAAGGCTTTGTCGTATCTCGCTGTACTTCGAAATAAGCCTCGCCTGACAAATACACTCGTCTTTCTTTTCCGACAAAACGTACCGGATACTTTAACTCGGTCTCCGAATTCATATAAACCAATGTCCCATCTTGTAATCTCACCTTAAATTCACCTCCACGAGGCACACGCATAATATTATAAGCCAAATCACCTTCTTCTTTATTCCCCAAATAAGATACTCCATTCCCATCCTTCACAATATTCACACCCTCTTCGCTTACTAACGAGTCTATCGTTTCCGTACCCAAAACTACTTTATGCCCATCTGCCAGTACCAATTCCGCTTTCGTTACCCCCGGACTAATTTTTACCATCTCTGCAACCGGATGAATTTCTTCTTTATCCCTGATCAGATAAAAACCAACTCCAACCATAAATAAAGGCAACACAATAGTAGCCGCATACTTCATACACCGCCTCAGAATAGGATGCCTATACTTTTTCGTGTTCCTATCTACCCGTTCCCAAGCCGCACGTTTATTTAGTTTTCGAATGATCCTCTGCCGTTCCTCCCGATTCACCCGCCCCTGCACACGATGATATATCTCTCTATTTTCAGAACTTTCCTCCAACCACTTGTCTAACATAACTTTCTCTTCCGGAGAAATACATCCCTGTAAATCTTTCACTATCAACCGAGAAACCTCTATGCCTTTTTCTAAATTTTCCATCTTCCAAATTTTTGATACGATCAAAAAAGGATCGTTTAATGACATTGAAAGATGAAAATGAAAGACAAATACTAACGAATTGATAATTAGAATAAACGATTTTTTAGAATTAAAAAAAAAGAGCCCAGAAGGCTCCTATTTACAAACGCATTAAACGATCGTTTTATCCTAATACAATTCACAACAAGAGCAGGGTGAAAACCTAATTCAAATTTTATTGATTATTTTATAACACATCAAGAGCATTTATTACAAAATCACCCTCTAAAAGCCAAATTTCCAACAAATTTAAACAATTCTTTTTACGATCATCACATTCTGAATTACCAATATCTAGCATTTTTATCCATTCTCGGTAAAGTTTAAACAAATTCGAAACTATCGGGATAACAAATGATGGTAAAGAATGAAATCCTAACAAGAACCTAAAGTAAACTGTAGGAAATCCTAGGGAAATAATCCCACTTATTCGAAGAGCACTCGAAGCTCCCTCAGAGCTTCGCCATCCCCCAATGTCTGAGCAACGATTAAGCTTCGAATGAGCTCTGAATGAGTGAGATTATTTGGGTTGCATTACCTCTTTATTTAGGTTGAATTAGGGTATAACGTGTAGAATCTATTTTCATTTTTCACCCAAAAACCACTCTGAATTGTATTAGTAATAAATGCGATTGCATTTTATTAAAAAAAATATTCCACTAAAATCAAAGAATCATGAAAAAGAGATTTTTTATCCAAGCTGGTTTAACAACCATGTTGTTTTTTCTTTTTTTGAATTTATTCGGGAGTCCGTTCTCATCAGTTACTTCTCGAAGTCCTGAAATAGGGGAACTTGACCACGAGTGGGCTATAACACCTAAAGGCGTTATAGCAGTCCGAGGAACGTACACAGAAGTTGTAGTCGGAGTTACTTGGATCACACACTACTGTCCTCCTGGATATTTATTCGATTGCTCCATTAAAACTTGCGTTCCGGAAAACCAAGCTTGTGGATGTTATGAAGAAATATTCTAAACATTTACGAAGCCTACTAAATTATGGGGTGTGTCATCCCGACACATCTCCATATTACAATTATTAAATTAACACTCAACCCACATACCATGAACCTACATCAACTTTGGTTAATTACCCGGTATTCTTTCACGGAAATATGGCGAAATAAAACTTTCCGTGTTGCATTTATGGTCTTGATCCCTCTACTCATCGCATACCAGGTATCATTCCAAAGTGACATGTTCAACATTCCCGTCGAGTACACCCTTGTCCTATCCTCCTTCATCCCCACACAAAACGCTTACATGTTTAACCTACTCTTAGTATTCCCCCTCGCCACCATGGGATTCTGGGTACACAAGCAAAAAAAATACAACACGCTGGAAGCCCTGCTCGTTCACCCGCAAGGAAACGATACCTACTCGACAGGCTTTATACTCGGGATCATCATTGCCTTCATGATCATGGGAAGTATCTCGCTCGCCCTGGCCGGGTTAATCAATCTTTTCGCCTCCCCGACCTCTTTCCGGCCCCTTATCTATTTGTTCTACCTGGTAACACTAATCCTTCCCACCATTGTTTTTATTGTGGGCATCACCTCTTTCCTTGCCGCTCGTTGCTTTAAAAACGGAACCGTCACCACCTTTTTTATGCTAGTTTACCTCTCCGTGGATATCCTCTTCCTATCCACCCTTTACCACGGGCTATTCGATCCTCTCGGCATCCTCCTTCCCTACACGTTTTCCGACTTCACGGGGATAGCCGATTTACCCGGTTTCTTGCTCCATCGAACAACTTTCCTCTTGCTGGGAATCGGGTTCATCACGCTCGCCATTAGCGGGCTGCCCCGTATCCCCAACAAGATCAACGGCCGTCAACGGGCTGCCTGTTCCGGGATTCTCGCCCTCTTCGTGGGATTATTGGCAGGTTTTATCACGTACAACCATCACGAGCAAGTCGAGCGACGCCACGCACTCTATGAATCCGTGTACGAGAAACACGACTCTCCAAACAAGATCAACATCATCGCTCATGACATCCGGTTTACCTACCAACAGAAAGAAGCTCGCGTGGAAAGCCGGGTTTCGCTATATAACCCGACTGGCATAACCCTATCGGAAATCATCCTTTACTTGAACCCCTCCCTAGAGGTTACAAGCATACAAGAAAACCTATCTCCCGTACCTTTCACGAGAGAGGCTCAGGCTATCGTGATCTCACGACCTGTTTCGCCCGGTGATTCTCTCGCTCTTGACATTCAATATCAAGGAACTATCGATGAAGGTATCTGCTACCTCTATATCCCGAAACAACAGAAAGAATTTGACATTGACAACCGCCACTACCTATCCTGCAGGTTCGGCCATCGATACGCCTTCCTCGAAAAAGATTACACCTTGCTCACGCCCGAATGCCTCTGGTACCCGATCACCTCCCCACCTGTAAACCCCGCTCATCCCTATAACACCCCGTGCGATTTCACCCGCTATACCTTAACCATCAATCACCCCACCCGGCTTACAGCTATTTCCCAAGGCTCCCGCCACGGGATAGCATCAGGTACCCGGTTTGAAAACGAACACCCTCAAAGGAACATATCGCTATGTATCGGGAAATATGAGAAACGGGAGATAACCGTGGACAGCGTGACCTACGAGCTGTACATGTCAAAAAATAACTTCGAGGTTCTCACCTCAATTGACCAACAATTAACCTCACTCTCCGACAAAATCAGGGATGTGAAAGAAACCATAGAATATGAAAAAAAATCTTCCTATCTATTTAACCGCTTGCGCCTCGTAGAAACCCCGGTTACCTTCACCTCTCACTATCACCCGGCAACAGGAGGAAGCGAGATGATACAACCCGAAATGGTATTGTGTCCGGAAAGAGGGATAGGTATACTAAACGGAAGAATCAGAGCCTTTGCCCAAAAACGGTTACGCTTTGAAATATCTAATTGGATCGAACCTTTCGAAAGAAGTCTATACTGGGAACTTAACAATGAACATATTCTAACGTCTTGGGAAGAAGGCCCACTCTCCCACCTAAAGTTAGGGACAACATGGCATTACGAATCAACTTACAACATATACAACTTCAATCCTCTATTTTTCAACTACATAAACTACATTTACTCTCACAAATACCCAACGATCAATAATCTCTTAAATCAAATCGTGAAAAGACCGTGGGAAAACAGAGATCCCAATGTAGCACCTCCAGACTCCCAGCAAAAAGCCTTGGACTATTTAAATGGGAAAAGTTATCAGGCGGCCCTCTCGGATAAGACACTTTCCTTTGAGATCATAAATCAAATTAACGAACTAAAAGCAAACGATTTACTCTCGCAAATCATTCTTAAAGGAACTTCTGCCACGGATTTTCATTTATTCGTACAAGATTTTATGAAAAACAACCGTTTCCGACAAGTTAATTTTCAAACTTTTGATCATGCCTTCTCTGAAAACTTCAGATGGCACCTGTCTGAAATTTTCCCGAAATATTTTGACCGTCAAGAACTACCCGCTTTTCAAGTAAAAAATTTTCGAATAAAACGAATTTTATCACCCACGGAAGAGGAAGAAGATCCCTGGACTCCTCACACGAAATTCAGAATAGAATTTGACGTTTTAAACCAAAGTGATGTGGATGGAGTCATTACCATGCATTTAGGAACTGCCATTTACAAAGCGGGACCTGATCGTCGGGTAGACAGGATGCTCTACACCCCTAGGACATTTTCAGTGAAAGCCCGAGAAGCCAAAAAAATTATATTTATATGCCCGCATCCAGTTGTTTCACATAGCATTTATACAGGTTTGTCAAAAAACCGTCCAAACATTTTCGATATTCATGATAAGACAATCACGCTAGAAAAAGGAATGGAATCCACCAGAGACTCCATCGCTGGGGAAGAATCCATCTCTCCTGCCATATTCTTTCCTCCCGCAAATGAAATCATCGTTGATAACGAGGATGACAATTTTCAAATCACAAATCCTCCTGCCCCTTGGTTAAAACGTTTCCTGGGACTAAATCATAATCACCACACACATTCCTCTACAGCTGTATCTCATTGGGAATATACACTTATGCCCGACTGTTTCGGAGAATATTGTTTGAGTTGTCTCAGAAAAAGAACAGGTAAAGGGGAAAGTTCACTGACTTGGACAACTCCCATTAACAAAAAAGGGAAATACAAGATATATGCTTACATCCCGAACATCTCTTATAGCCACGAACGTAGTAGACACATGATTACCCAAGAACCTATTCGGGACATACAATATTGCTACTCCATATCCTACAACAACAGAGAAAAAAAGATTAAAGTCCACGTTCCTGAAACTTCTAGGTGGGTAGTCATTGGAGAATTTTTCTTGCCTGAAGGAGAATGTTCTGTCAAGCTATATGACATCGGATTACCCAGACAATGGGTTGTGGGGGATGCTATAAAATGGGTTTACCAAAAACCGTAAACTACTTACCAACCACTTGATTCAATAGTAGGAGTAACATCGTTACTTCTGCTATTTTTTGTTTTAACTTCTTATAAGCGATTTTTTTCTGCGTTTTCACCGTGTTCTCCGAAACTCCCAACAACCGGGCGATCTCCTCGTTATCTTTCCCCAGCATGGCAAGCCGGAAAATCTCTCTACATTTCGGGGGAAGCTCAAACTCCGTCTCCGCAAGAATTCGTTCCACCTCTTCCTCGATCACGTAATTTATAAAGCACACCTGCGATTCGATCTCTTGCAACCCCTTGGCGAGATATTCGTTCTTCACCCGTTCATGCTTCAAATAATTCAATGCATTATTCCGACTTACCTGATAAAGAAAAGATTTCACGTGTGCTTCCGATTCCATCTCATCCCGGCTATTCCATAAAGAGATAAACGCTTCTTGAACACAATCTTCACAAACCGACAAATCATCAACAAAACGATGTGTGAACAGACACAAACTATGATAAAACGTATCAAAGATATGCTGATATACCTTTCTATCGCCAACAGTTAATCCCTGAATTTTCATCGAAGTTTGTTCTTGCATATATTAACGCTTTACCTGTTTTCCCCGCTCATTAAGTTAAACAAAGATAGAATTTGAAAACGTAAAAACAAAATAGTTTATTTTATTATATTTCATACAAACTTAAAATTAAAGATATTCCGCTTCATATAACACAAGCGGAATACCTTAACCAAGCAACATAACGTTACTATTCGATTACCCCTCCATATTTTTAGATAAATATTCTTTCAACGATTCATTTTCTATATTAGCCAGCAAAAGGTTCACAAGTTCCTGAAACTTATTTTTCTCTTTCATTTCCGAGTTCAAGTACTTTAAAACAGGAAACGCAATATTCATCGCTTCATCATCATGAAATAATTTAAATCCTTTTTTGCAACTTGCATACAATCCCTTCACGTCTTTTTCCATATATGCCTCAGTTATTTTCATACAAGCCAACAACTCTTTCTTCTTTTCCAATTTGTAAGGTTCGATCTCTTTTTTCATATGAACCACATCCTCCACCTTGCTCTTTTTATCATATCCTTTCAATATATAACTCAACCGATTATAATAGATCGAATACAATTTATTGTCAATTTTCTTTTTACCCAAGGATTGTATGAATGCCTCCCGATGATCTATCAGATATTTAAAGTTATCCGATTTTTGGCTTGTCAAGGTTGGATTCTCAAAAATAAACCAGTAATTACAATCCACCTTTTCTGATTCCTCCAGCAAACCTAACAGGACACCACTAACTTCTTTCGCTTTATCTTCTTCATATATAGACAACAATGACTTCACGTATCTCGTTAGGAAATCCTTGTCCCGATTTCCCTCATCATACAATTTATCCAGATACCCCGTGGAATGCTCTTCTTCCATGCCTTCCCGTACTCGTTTCAAAAAAGCATCCGCCTCTCCGGAACCGAGCATTTTGTGATACACACTACCATCCGGACGCAAAATCAAGAATGTCGGGAAAGCCCGTATTCCATAACGTTTTACTAATTCTGGACCTTCGCCCTTCTCCATATCAATCTTCAAACATACAAAATTCGGATTAAAGTAGTCTCCCACAGCCTCTTGCGGAAACACGTTCGATGTCATGTATTTACATGGACCACACCAAGTTGTATAACAATCCACGAACACCATTCTTTTCCCCCTCTCGGCTTTCTTCAAAGCTTGTTCAAGGGTCAAATCCTCCCAATAGACTCCAACCGAGGCTAATTTTTTAAACGAACTAAAATAAGATTTCAAATATCCCTTCAAGTCTTCAGCCTTTGCCGCTTCCACGAACTGATCTCCCAGTTCTGCCACTTGCTGCCATTGAGCCTTATTTCCTTGTTTCTTCACAAAATCCAAAGATGTCGCCAAGGTCCATAATTCTCCTTGTGGCAAATTATAAATCTCCTTTTTCAATAGAGTGATCATCTGATCAATATCCTCGTTACAACGGGCATAAGCCAACGCCAATTTCGTTTGGAGATACGTTTTATCGGGTAAATCATATTCATCCAACTATTGTTTCATCACATCCAACCGGGCCATATCTTCTTTTTTAGCAAAACCGGCAACATAGCTATATAACATTCCCGAATACGCCGATGCGATCTTTTGATTTACTTTTGTTTCTCCCACGTTTTTTTCAAAAGCGGCTTTATTCTTTAACAAGAATGAGAAATTATCCGACGTTAAAGGAGAAAGAGAATTGTCCTCGTATATCACCCAATAAGGAGTAGAAACTTTCTCGTTAAATGTCAAACGTTTCACTAACTCTTCGGCCACAATCTTCAAACGATCTCCATCATAGGCATCCTGTAATGTCATCACGAGATCAAGCATTCTTCTTTTCGACATTTTACCTGTCTTGAACTCTTTTTCCAACACGGGTAAAGAATTTTTCTCCTGTAACCCACGACTTACCCGTCCTATAAATTCTTCGAGATCCCCTCCGCCAACAATACGGTATCTTTCCGTTCCATCTGGTTCCAAAAGTAGAAATGTTGGGTATGCCCTAATTTTAAAACGTGTAGATAACTCTTTTCCTTCCCCTTTCTCCATGTCAAATTTCACGTTCACGAAATGAGTATTGAAAAAATCCCCGGCTTCCTTTTGGGAAAACACCTGTTCTGTCATCATTTTACACGGACCACACCAAGTCGTGTAACAATCTACAAATACCATTTTCCCTTGAGTTTTCGCCTGCTCTAAAGCCTCTTTTAACGAGACTGATTTGAAATCAACACCCTGCGAAAACAATTGAAAACAGGCAAATACCCCGGCTAATAAACATACAATTTTTTTCATACGATACTTTTTAATCTGAAAATACAGGGGCTGTCCTACATTAATTAGTCCGAACACCCCCCGTTCATAAAAATCCTAATTCTTTATCCTAATCCCGTCAAGACAAAAATACGGGGGAGTTCTCATTCTACCGGTCCTTTCTTCAATATCCGATGAAGCAACATGAAACACGACTTTTGAAACAACGCCTAATGAACTCAAATCTACTTTATACCAGTCGTTGATTACCAAACTCCAATCCGGATGGTTCGGGTCGCCCTTCCGGGTACACAAATAGAATTCCACCTCTCCGGTTTTCGTGTCTCCGTTATATCCCGTTACGATCAACTTATAGTAATCCTTATCCTCGTTCACCATCTTCTTGACTCCTCCCGGTACATTCGTGTACCACACGCCTTTTTTATTGGCACTACCCGGAATATTCGGATTAGCCACGGGTTCTTCTTCCGTCCCGTATTGATCCCCGTACACTAAAGCCAGATACACGTATGTTGTATTCGCCACTAGAATATGTTCCACTACCGCCGGAGACTCCAACGTGAAATAAGTATCATCCCCTTCCACTCTCCCCACGGCATAAATTTCATTCGCATTCGGGAAACGGGTATAAACACAATAAATATTAGAATCCAACGCTTCTTGCGTGGCAGTCCACGTGAAAGAACGATTATTCCGGTTAGAATAAGCAAACCCTGCATACGTTCCGTCATTATTTTTCTTTGTATTAAAAGTCACGGAATTCTTATGGGCGGCTTTTGAGGTAAAACCGCCATCGGGGATTATGTGTGTAAACCGCTCCAGTGACAGTTCATTTAATGTCACGTCATTGGGTACAGGCGCAAGCACGTCTTTATCATCAGCACATGCAGCCAATCCTACAATAAGGATAAATATAAAATACCATTTTCTCATAAATCTCTTTTTTATTGTTTATCGGACATCTGGATTAATTGCCAAGTTCAGGATTCTGAACGGCTAACGGATTTTTAATCCGTTCATTTTCCGGGATCGGCCAACAATATTGGTTCTCCGTGAAATTCACATCCGGCTTCAACGTGTATATCCAAGGTTTATTCTGGGCGGCACTGGCATCCGTGTCATTTATAAATCGCAATGCGGCAAAATACTCGCTTCCGTTCTCCAAGAACTGTTCTACCAAAATTTCCCGGAATATGGCTCTCAAAAGAGCCTGTTTGTTACTGGGAGATAGAGCCGGTAATACCGGATTCGTGCGACATGCCCGCATATCATTCAATGGCTTCAAGGCATCCTCTAAAGAATAGTCATCCAAACGGGCTTTCAACTCGGCCTCCATCAAATATAATTCAGCGTAACGGAAATAATAAGTAGCGTAAGGAGCATCTTTTGTATCATACCTTCCTCCATGATACAATTTCACGGGAGTAAAAACTTTCTTTGTATCCCAAGTCTCCGGAGCTCTAGCTGAATCCATCACTACCTCATAGCGGGGATCTTCTTTCAACCATCCGGTAGCAATATCCGAATAAGTATTATTGTAGCCTATATTATATGAATAATCGAACTCGTAAGTGGTCGTACTGGCAAAATCTCCCAAGTATCTTGCCCATAAAACTTCTTTCGAATCCCACCCGGCTTCATACATGGCAGCAATATCCGTCTCCATCTGCCAAGCTGCAGGAGCATCCCGTTTCACGGTTTCAACCAATGTCAAAGCATCCTTCAAATCTTGAGTAGACCCTCTCATCACTCCACGGTAAAGCAATATTTTCGCTTTCATTACCTGCGCCATTTGACGGGATAAATAACGGGACGTCGTGAATTCCGGCATATTGGCAATAGCATCATCCAAATCCTCGAATATCTTCGTGTAGGACTCACCCACACTTATACGAGGAACCTGCAAATTACTCAAATTAGCCATCTTATCCCGGTACAGAATTCCATAAGCCGAATTATCCGCATCCCACCATCTTCCAAACAACCAGAATAAATTTGTATATGCCCACCCCCGCATACAACGTGCTTCCGCTATCATTTCCAATTTACGTTCCGGAGTCGGAAATTTATTTTCTGCCAGATTCGAAATAGCCTCTATTGCTGCATTGGCCGAGTTGACTAACGTGTAATAAGACTTCCATGTCCCACTCATATCATTGGACCCCTCTTTATAGGACATATTGAAATGAGTCGTGTAAGACGAGTAAAATCCACCCTGTGAAGACAACCGACACCAGGTAGCCCCTCCGAACTCTGAACCGGAAGCCACGATAGCGTACATCCCGTTAAGAATATTCTTCGCCCCACTATAATCCGTCACGGCATTATCCAATGTCAAATTATGCTTGGGAACCTGATCCAAAAAATCTTCGCATGAAGTAAAGAAAACAATTCCCAACAACATGATATAATAACTTAATTTCTTCATCATATCCTATTTTAAAGTTATTTTTATTCCCACATTATAGGTTCTGGCAGACGGGTAACTGCTATAATCAATACCCATATTATAAAAAGCACTGTAAGATGTACTGAAGTTTCCTTGCGGGTCCATACCCGGATATTTCGTCCAAGTAAACAGATTCGTGGCCTGGAATGTCAAATCTATCGCATCCACGATACTGGAACCGAACAATCGCTTCGGCAAACGATAACTGATATTCAAAGCGGATAACCTCAGGAACGAAGCATCATGTACATACCGATTCGTGATGATAGAATTGGATCCCCAACCATAATACATGGCTCTCGGGTAGCCCCTATCCACGCCCGGATTCATAGTCCATGATTTCAGTGTATTTTTTGACGTGTTATACACGTTCATATCTCCGGCACTACTCTTTTCTTCATCGTAAAAACGATCCGCCCCAACGGAATAAGTAAATGTCGCATTTACCATCAATCCCTTCCAATAAAGCGTTGTCCCGAATCCCCCGAAAAAGTCCGGATTAGCATTACCGATTTCCGTACGGTCACCATCTGCCGTAATCTGTCCGTCTCCGTCCAGATCCATGATATACAAGTCACCCGGACGCTCGTAATTATTTTCATCCCGATAATATTGTTGTTGTCCGGTTTCCGGATTAATCGTTTTCAGAGCAACCAATTCCTCGTTCGTACGGATCAAACGTCCCCCGTATTTGTACCCGTACAAAATTCCAGTCTTTCCTCCCACATCAATCTTGAAATACTGATAAGCACCCCCTCCGAAGTATTCATCCTCACTATTCAATTTCTCCAATGTCGTGATATTTCTTGCCACGTTAAAATCAAAATCCCAAGTCAAATCTTTTTGGGTATTCTTAATTATATCCACCTTGACATCAAACTCGAATCCTTTATTTTTTAAAGAACCGATATTCTGAGTCACTGATGAGAAAGAAGAAGAGTAAGGAACCGGATCACTATATAACAAATTATCTACTTTTTTCTGGTAATACCCGATAGATCCCCGGATACGATCATCCCAGAAACCGTAATCCAAACCGATTTCCTTTTGAACCTGCGATTCCCATTGTAAAATATCATTCCCCAGCGAAGAAGGCTTGATTCCCGGAGCTCCATTATAAGTTGCCGATCCCATCAACGTACGCCAGTCATAATTACCCAAATTTTGCGAACCGGTCTTTCCGATAGACGCTCTTAATTTCAAATAAGAAACAATATGGGAATAATCTTTCAAAAAGTTTTCCTCGGAGATAATCCAGGCTAAAGCTCCCGATGGGAAATATCCCCAACGTTTATCCGGTCCAAACTTGGAGGAACCATCCGCACGGAAAGTAAATGTCGCCAAATAACGGTTCTTGAATTTATACTCCAAACGGGCAAAAGTCGAAACCAACGTGTTGGAATTATAACTTGAAGCAATTGAATTTTTAGTCGCGGCACTTCCCAAATTTGTCAAGACCTCGTCATCCGGGAAATTCGATCCGGAGGCAGACAAACCGTCATACTCGTATTTTTCTATCGAGAAACCCAACAAACCTACCAGATTATGATCTCCCAATGTTTTAAGATAAGTCAACGTATTATCCCAAACGTATGTATAATTCTCATTCTTGGCAACCGAGGAAGAACTAGTTCCGTCATCATAATATTTCCGCTTATACGTCAATGTTTTATTAATACCGTATTTCAATGTCCCGTTTGTCCGCAAAGTCAGTCCGGGAATTATATCCCATTCCAAACCTAACGATCCCGTAAAATCTTTTCCCTTTCCTTCATCCGTATTTTTCAAGGTGAAAAGAGGATTCTCCACGTAATAACTGATCATGTTTATCGAACCATCTTCCAAGTAAGCCGGATAATCCGGACGCATATCCAGAATAGTACTGATCATATCATCCTTGTCATTCGTCACCCGGGAAGTCGCACGTAATCCGAGTTTAAAACGAATCACTTCCCGAATCGACGCATCAAAATTAAAGCTACCACCCAGCAATTTTGAACTACCACCTTTCACGATCCCCTTCTGATCTTTATAAAAGAAAGAGGCACTATAAGAAGATTCTTTCGATCCTCCGCGGATACCCAAACTATACTCTTGTGTTGCAGCGTTATGCGTCATCAAATCCCACCAATCCGTATCGCCGTCATAATAAGCATCTTTCAAGAAAAAATCATCCGTTAGCGTTTCCAAATCAAACTGACTATGATTGGTACTGGCATTAAATTTTGTCTCGTCAATATATTTACGGGTAAAATAATCCAAACTACCTCTAGTGAAGAAACTGGCACGAACGGCAGCTTTAGACAAAGCAATATACTCTTCGGCATTCAATACACCGAAATCATTCGCGTTCATCGTTTGAATCCCGTAACGGGCAGAGAACTCCAAGGTGGGTTTCATTCCTTTTTTACCCCGCTTTGTTGTCACGAGGACCACCCCATTAGCAGCTCTTGAACCGTATATAGCCGTGGCAGAAGCATCTTTAAGAATATCTATCGTCTCCACATCCGTCAAGTTCAGATTATACAACGTGTTGGAAATATTCCCGGATGTCCCGGCAGAATACTCAGGAACCCCGTCAATCACCCACAACGGTTGCGAATCACCCGACAAAGACGACGATCCCCGGATAATCACGGACACCGGAGAAGTCGGGGAGGCCGAACTAATCATCACGTTCACACCCGGGGCCCGTCCCTGTAACATCGACTGGATAGAAGCGCCCATCGGAGCCGTCTCGATCTCCTTTTTCCCCAAACGGGAAACAGCCCCTGTCATGTCTTTTGCCTTCGTGGTACCGTAACCGACGGCCACGACCTCATCCAGACGATTGATTTCTTCCTCCAAGATCACGTTAATAACGGTTTTATTTCCAACTACCACGTATTTCGTTTGCATCCCGATAAAAGAAAAACGCAGACGCACATTTTTCATCTCCGGGTAAGTCAACACGTAATTCCCGTCAATATCTGTCACCACTCCGATCGTGGTACTATCAATCAACACGGAAACCCCAGGCACAGGAAGTCCTCCTTTATCCGTCACCCGTCCTTTTACCTGTTTCTCTTTCTTCACGTCCTGTTGCACGGGTTGTTTTTCTCCTAACGGAACAATCACCACATTCATTCCCACAACGTTAAAAGTCAACCCCGATCCTTTCAGACATTCCTTCATCACATCCCGGATATCCGTGTCCTTGAAATTCAATGTCAGATCACGCACGGATTCCACCTGACTATTCTGGTAAACAAACCGATAATCCGTGGATCTCTCCAAAATATCCATCACTTTCTCAAGTGATACATTCTCTACCCGTAGGGATACCTTGGCATATTGCCCGAACACCGAAGCCGAAACCGGCACAACACTTAGAAGTAGAAAAAATGCTAGCAATCTCATTGTTAACAACATTTTTAACAGCCATCTTATCCGAAGATGGACACAACTACCTGTTTTTTTCATACATTTGTAAAGTTTTAAAGTATAACAATTCCGGTTCAACCGGATTCCGAGGACGAGGTAGTGCTAATACCTTGTCCTTTTCTATTTACATTTCACGAAAATATTTTTCCCTTTTACCTCAAAATCCGTATCTCCCGTCATTCGTAAAAGATAAAGAATCTCCTCAAAGCGCTCAAATCGTTTGATATTTCCCGTAAACTCGACTTCTTTCCGTGATACATCTTCATAAAAAACATTCACGTCATACCAACGGGCTAACGTGTTCAACACCTCCTCCAACCGCTGTTTACGAAATACAAAATTCCCATCTTTCCAAGCCGTGTATAAATTAACATCCACACTTTTCCTGATTAACTTCCCCTTACTCGTAAGAATTGCCTGTTCACCGGGAGAGAGTTCCAAACTCTCATCTTTCCCTGAAATAAACTTGACCTTTCCCGAAACAAGCGTGGTCATTTGTTTATCCTCATCCGGATAAAATCGAGCATTAAACTCTGTTCCGAGTACCTCTATCCGGTTCCCTCCCATCTCCACGCTAAAAGGCCTCTCATCTCGCTTTACCTTAAAATAAGCCTCTCCTTCAAGAAAAACCCTACGCTCTGACTCTTCAAACTTCACGGGATAACGAAATTTCGTCTCTGAATTAAAATACACTTCCGTTCCATCCTCCAACACGAGAGGAAATTCTCCTCCTCTTGGAACTCTCAACTCGTGATATGCGATTTCCCCATCCGAATTCTTACTCTCGTAACGAATTCCTTCATTCTCCTTCCTGATCGTCACTCCATCCTGATCCGATAATATCGAATTCCCCTCTTTCCCGTCAAGAGGCAGATGTTGTCCGTCTGCCAGAATTAACTCGGCCTTTATGCTACCCGGATTAATTCCGGCCTCTGAATGCAAAGGTATTTCCCGGGAAGATTTTTCCGGAAGTAAATATATCACGAAGAAAATACTGGAAATAACAAACACAACAGCAGCAGCATATCGGATACCACACGTGATCCACAACCTCTTTCCCCCGGTTGCCCTATCCACTCGTTGCCAGGCAGATTTCTTATGCAATTTCTTGATTATCCGATCTCGCTGCCTAGTATCTTTCTGATGGTGAATCTTTTCGAACAATTGTCTATTATCTTCCCTCTCGTCCAACCATTGCTCCAAAGTTAACCGTTCTTCCTCGGAAAGCTCTCCACGCAAATCCTTTACGATCAAATAAGGTATATGCAAATAATACGTTAAATCTCTCATTATTCCTTCGATTAATAAGAGAATAAAATGGAAGCTAATAAAAGAAATGGGAAATCGTTATTTAACTGACAACAAGAGATATGCTTAATTCAAGAAAAGATTATTTATCTTTAAATAAAAATATCATTAAAGGAACGTTAAATGATTCTCGTTTTATAAATTTTTATCAAACTTATTGCTATTTGTAAATCAACGCTTTATGTTTTATATATAAAGATCTAAAATCAATATTTCCTTGAGTTTTTGTCTGTCATAAAACGTCATTTATTGCGCAAATATAAAGAATTTATTTTACAATCATAAATTACAAATTCTCAAATCGCAACACCCTTATAATCATCCAAAAACAAACAAATTAACTGACAAATAATTTTATTTTTTTCATTCATTTTCTCCCAACCCAATATATACTCTTTGCAATTTTATTTCCCCCGTTATGCTATTTTGTCAGCTAAAACTGCTAAATTTGCAGATGAGTATTGAGGATTGGATTCTTTTTCACATTCCATGCCAAATATCAAGGACAAAGAATTCATAAATTGCAAATCACATGGAGGACATCAGAACGATTAAACAACGTTTCGAAATTATCGGGAACGACATCAAGCTAAACCGGGCAATAGAAAAAGCCGTACAAGTGGCACCCACGGATTTTACCGTGCTTATCACAGGTGAGAGTGGTGTAGGAAAAGAAATTTTTCCTCGAATCATCCATAGTTTCAGTGCCCGTAAACATGCACAGTACATCGCCGTTAACTGCGGGGGAATTCCAGAAGGGACCATTGACTCCGAATTATTCGGTCATGAAAAAGGATCATTCACGGGAGCGCTTGCTGACCGGAAAGGTTACTTCGAGGTTAGTGACGGGGGAACGATTTTCCTAGATGAAGTAGGGGAATTACCGCTATCCACGCAGGCGAAATTGTTACGCGTACTTGAGGCCGGAGAGTTTATCCGGGTTGGCTCGTCGAAAGTACAAAAAACGAACGTGCGGGTAATTGCCGCCACGAACGTGGATCTGCCAGCGGCCGTCAAAAATGGGAAGTTTAGGGAAGACCTTTATTACCGGATCAACACGATTCCCATCTCGATTCCGGCATTACGAGAGCGGAAAGAAGACATATCTCTCCTGTTTCGAAAATTCGCAGCAGACTTCGCCGAGAAATACCGTATGCCTCCTATCCGGCTTACCGAGGACGCCGTGCAAATACTCGAAAACTACCGGTGGCCGGGAAACGTGCGTGAATTGAAAAATATCACGGAACAAATCTCCATTCTCGAACAGGAAAGAACGGTGGATGCCCTAAGACTAAAAGAGTATCTTCCGGTACAAAACAATACGCTCCCGGCATTAACATCTAACCCGGAAAGCGATCATAGTTTCGCCACGGAACGAGAAATCCTGTACAAAATACTTTTTGACATGAAAAAAGACATGAACGATTTGAAACACCTCGTGTACGACATCATGCAAAAAGAACATACGATAAAGCCCGAACCGGAACCTTCAACCTCTATCGTTCTCCGGAACTTGTATGAAACCCCGCAATCGGAATTCCTAGGACAAGCCCCGCAAAAGACAATCACCGTAGAGAAGAATAATCATATCGAGGATACGGAAGCTGTCGTGGAAGAATCCCTCTCACTGGAAGAGAAAGAAAAAGAAATGATCGTGAAAGCCTTGGAAAAAAACCACGGCAAACGAAAACTGGCCGCACAGGACCTCGGAATATCAGAGAGGACACTATACCGGAAATTAAAAGAGTATGATATTGAAATTTGAAAACACGAAGAGACGAATTTCTGCAAATTAAAATTATCTTTGTCTGACACAAATAGAACTGCGCGCATATCAAGATAAAATACACATGATCAAGAAAATTATACCTATATTACTACTGGCTTTTGCCTTTAACGGGTGTAAACTACAAAGTATTAGTTACTCGTTTTCAGGCGTGTCGTTACAAAATGGAGAAAAAACATTTTCGGTAGATTATTTCTCAAATAAAACCGCTTTTGCCCCGAACCTAGGAGCGGATTTCACAGAAGCACTGAAAAGTTATTTACGCTCGCGAACAAACCTGACCGAATTGACAGATAATGACGGGGATATCCGTTTTGAGGGACAGATTACCGGATTCGCACAAACTCCGGTTGACATCACGGCCGATGAAATCGCTGCCAAGAACCGATTGACAATCACGATCCGGGTGAAATACACGAACACAAAAGATGAATCAGGGAAATCGGATTTCGACACATCATTCTCGCATTATGAAGATTACGGGATTGACGAGAATTACGAGTCCATCGAACCTGACTTGATAAAGAAAATCACGGAAAAGATTATCGAAGATATTTATAACAAGGCCTTAACAAACTGGTAAACGTTGAAACCGGAAGAATTAATTGATATTATACGTTCGGGACGAAAAGAGGGAGAAGACATCCGGAACATGGAGTTTCTCATAGAACAATTCCCTTATTTCGCCACGGCACGAACCGTGTACTTGAAAATGTTACACGATTCGGGCCACTCGGCCTACCCCGAGAAATTAAAGCATAATACGATTTACATTCCCAATCACAAACAATTTTATCGTTTCCTGAACAATTTATTATCGGATTGGAACGAGATCGGGAATCCGGTGTTCAAACCGGAACCTGTTGCGATCGAATTGCTGGAAGACGGGGAAGAGGAGAAGAAAGTCGTTCCCGCAACCACGTTCTACCAACTTGAAAACGAGTTCCCGGAGGAGGAATTCCTACCAATAGATGCCATCGCAAATGAATGGTTGTCACGTAAAAAACAAAAAGAGGAACGAAAAGACTCCCTTATTGATAAATTTATCCAAGAAGAACCCTCCATGCCCAAGATCACGGAGGAAAACCCGGACATACCAGTCGTTACGGAACCTGTCACGGGAGAGAAACCCGAATTTTTTTCCGAAACCCTGGCAAAAATATACGTCCGCCAGCAACTATATGACAAGGCCATTGCAACTTATCTAAAATTAAGTTTGAAATATCCGGAAAAAAGTGTTTACTTTGCGGTTCAGATTGAAAAAATAAAAGAGAAAATTAATAATAATAAGAACTAATTATGTACATAGCTGTTTCTATTTTGATCTTTATTGTTTGCGCTCTACTCATATTGATCGTATTGGTGCAAAACTCAAAAGGCGGTGGTTTATCTTCTTCCTTTGCTTCTTCAAACCAAATCATGGGTGTAAGAAAGACAACCGATTTCTTGGAAAAAGCGACATGGACATTAGCTGGGGCGATGCTTGTTTTATGTATTGTATCCGCAATGGTACTCCCCAGAGGTGAACAAGCCGGGAAAAAATCTGCTATTCAAGAGCAAATTAATACTGCCGCTCCGGGAACACAGGCAATCCCCGATTTCGGAACGATGAACAATAACAACACGACCACGACAACGGGTGAAGAGAATAACACGACTTCACAAGAACAAGAATAACGATTCCTAGAATCGACACAAGAAAATGTCAGTATGTCAGTCATACTGACATTTTTTTTGTTTGGCACGAATTATGCTCTTCTCCAAACGTAATTTTCAATTAAAAAGAAAGAATTAATTAATAATAAACTTTTAAATATTAAGAATTATGGCACTTAAGACAGTTCTTAACAAAATCATTGTAGAGCCGGTAGAGGCAGAAACTAAAACCGCATCAGGTATCATCATCCCTGATTCCGCAAAAGAAAAACCACAAAAAGGAATCGTAGTAGCAACCGGAAAAGGCAAACACGACGAGCCAATGGAAATCAAAGTGGGAGATGCCGTTCTATTCGGTAAATATTCAGGAACAGAAGTCAATATCGACGACAAAAAGTATCTGGTGATGAATCAATCAGACATTCTGGTGGTTCTTTAATAATTGATTCAGTGATTGACGATTGATGATTTAGTGATTAAAGAAAGGATTAAAAAACATGAAAATGAATCACTTAATCGGAAATCATAAATCACGAAATTTGTAAGATTTAAAATCTAAAATTAGAAACGGTTATGGCAAAAGAGATAAAATTTAATGTTGAAGCCCGCGATTTATTGAAAAAGGGTGTTGACGAATTGGCTAATGCAGTGAAAGTAACGCTTGGCCCCAAAGGACGTAACGTGGTAATCGAGAAAAAATTCGGTGCCCCGCATATTACCAAAGATGGTGTTTCTGTGGCAAAAGAGATTGAACTTTCTGATCCGTATGCAAACATCGGGGCACAAATGGTAAAAGAAGTGGCATCCAAAACAGGTGATGATGCCGGAGATGGAACTACAACCGCAACGATCTTAGCTCAATCTATCATCAACGTGGGATTGAAAAACGTGACTGCCGGAGCGAACCCGATGGATTTGAAGAGGGGTATCGACAAGGCTGTTGCTGAAGTAGTGAAAAATTTGGAGAAACAAAAAGAAGCTGTTGGTGAAAACTATGACAAAATCCGTCAAGTTGCTCGTATCTCTGCCAACGGTGATGACAATATCGGAGCATTGATCGCTGAGGCCATGGAAAAAGTGACCAAAGAAGGCGTGATCACGGTAGAGGAAGCCAAAGGTACTGAAACCGAAGTAAAAGTGGTTGAAGGTATGCAATTCGACCGCGGTTACATTTCTCCCTATTTCGTAACAGACACGGAGAAAATGAACGCAGAATTCGAGAAACCTTACATCCTGCTTTATGACAAGAAAGTTTCCACGATGAAGGAACTTCTTCCGTTGCTGGAACCGGTCGCTCAAGCCGGACGTGCTTTAGTAATCATCGCAGAAGATGTTGAAAGTGAAGCATTAGCGACCTTAGTTGTAAACCGTTTGAGAGGTTCTTTGAAAATTGCAGCCGTGAAAGCTCCCGGATTCGGAGATCGTAGAAAAGAAATGCTGGAAGATATTGCCATATTGACAGGTGGTGTCGTGATCTCTGAAGAGAAAGGCTTGAAACTGGAAACGGCCACGATCGATATGTTAGGATGCGCTGACAAGATCACGATCGACAAAGAGAACACCACGATCGTGAACGGTTGCGGTTCAAAAGAGGCTATTGCAGAACGTGTAAATCAAATCAAGAAATTGATCGAACATTCTACTTCTGACTACGATAAAGAAAAATTACAGGAAAGACTGGCTAAATTAGCCGGAGGAGTTGCCGTACTTTACGTGGGTGCCGCCTCTGAAATCGAAATGAAGGAGAAAAAAGATCGCATCGATGATGCATTGAGCGCAACTCGTGCCGCAATCGAGGAAGGCATCGTTCCCGGAGGTGGTGTGGCTTACATCCGTGCTATCGAAAGTCTTGAAAAAATGAAAGGTGAGAACGAAGACGAAACCACCGGTATCGAGATCATCAAACGTGCTATCGAGGAACCGCTTCGTCAAATTGCCGCTAACGCCGGAGTAGAAGGAGCCGTGGTTGTTAACAAGGTAAAAGAAGGCAAGAAAGATTTCGGTTACAACGCCCGTACAGGTGTTTACGAAAACTTGATGAAGACCGGAGTTATCGACCCGAAGAAAGTAGCGAGAGTTGCCTTGGAGAACGCCGCTTCTATCGCCGGAATGTTCTTGACCACCGAATGTGTTTTGGTAGAGGAAAAACAAGAAAATCCTGCTCCTGCAATGCCGCCGATGGGTGGAGGAATGCCGGGAATGATGTAATCATCGAGGAATTTAGATAAAAAAAAGCCCCTTTTCGGGGCTTTTTTTATTTACTTTATATACCTTTACGACCGCAAATTCAATTTATTACAATAACATGATTTTATGAATTACACGATTCTCGATTTCTTGCAGTTGATCGGATCATTGGGTGTGTTCCTCTTCGGTATGAAGATGATGAGTGAGGCCTTGCAAAAGGTAGCGGGTAACAAAATGAGAACCATCCTCGCCGCAATGACATCCAATCGCGTGAAAGGTGTGATTACAGGTTTGTTAATCACGACCATCATCCAGAGTTCTTCAGCCACCACCGTAATGGTTGTCAGTTTTGTAAATGCCGGTTTACTCGATCTTATCGGTTCTATCGGGGTCATCATGGGAGCCAACGTGGGAACCACGTTCACGGCATGGTTAATCTCCATCCTAGGATTTAAGATCAGTATGGTCAGTCTTTCTCTTCCCTTGATCGGGTTGAGCCTACCGCTGCTTTTCTCGGCAAAACGGATGCGCAAGAGCTGGGGGGAATTAATTATCGGTTTCGGACTTCTATTTATCGGTCTGAACTTCCTGCAGGAAAATATGCCGAATATTCATGAAAATCCAGAGATCCTAAACTTCTTACATAATTACACGGATTTAGGGTACGGTTCTTATATCCTGTTCATGCTTATTGGAACAGCTCTGACCATACTGATACAATCATCATCTGCCACGATGGCCCTGACGCTGGTCATGTGTGCTAACGGCTGGATCGGGTTCGACATCGCAGCTTCCATGGTCTTGGGAGAAAACATCGGAACCACGATCACGGCGAACCTCGCCGCCATGGTTGCCAACACAACTGCCAAAAGAGCCGCTTTCGCTCATTTCCTATTCAACCTCTTCGGGGTTGCATGGGTTTTAGCCATATTCCCGTTCTTTTTAGGCTGGGTGGCACAATTGAGTATTTACTTGGGAATTGGAGATCCGTTTACAAGCGTAGGTTCGGTTCCGGTAGCGCTATCGCTGTTCCACACTTGCTTTAACGTGGCCAATGTGCTTATTTTGATCTGGTTTACCAAGATCATTGCAAACCTCGTTACCCATATTATCAAATCTAAAGAATCGGCAGACGATGCCTTCACGTTGAAACATATTAAAATCGGGTTATTATCTACCCCGGACGCATCCTTGTTCCAAGCAAAACAAGAGATTTCTCACTATGCAAAGAATACGTTAGATATGTATCGCCAAGTAGTGGAATGTCTGCATACTCCCACGAAAGAATTCGAAAAGAAATTCAATAAAATCGACAAACTGGAAGACGAGAGTGACGTGGTGGAAGTAGAAATTGCAGACTACCTGACGAAAGTATCGGAATCCAAATTATCCACGGAAAACTCGCAACGGGTCAGAGCTATGTTCAAGATCGTATCGGAAATCGAAAGTATCGCAGACTCGTCATTGAACGTTGCCAAAGCTGTTGGACGTCGGAATGAACAAAACGTGGAATTCCCCGAATTCATTGACGAGAAATTACGACACATGATGGCTATCGTGGACGAGGCCCTCGTGGTCATGTGTGCTAACCTCACGATTGAATACAAGGACGTGAAGGCAAAGAAAGCTTACGAAGTAGAGCAAACAATCAATGATTACCGGACGATCCTACAACAGGAACACTTGACAGCAATCGAGGAAAAGAAATATGATTATGCCACGGGTATTATATACAGTGATATTTTCTTCGAATGTGAGAAGATCGGAGACTATGCGATTAACGTAACCGAAGCAATCAAAGAAATCGGGGCAGACAATTAATGAATTGAAAATGGAGAATTGAAAATTGAAAATGAGACAATCAGCATTCAACTTTTAGTCTTTAGTTTTTAGCTTTTAGTTTTTAACTTATACATATAACATGGCACAAGAAGATATTTTTAAAAAGCTGGTAGCACACTGTAAAGAATACGGATACGTGTTCCAGTCATCAGAGATATATGACGGGCTGGCAGCAGTGTACGATTACGGACAATACGGGGTTGAACTGAAAAATAATATCAAAAAGTACTGGTGGGACTCTATGGTGCTGCTACACGAGAATGTGGTGGGACTGGATTCTGCCATTTTTATGCACCCGACGATCTGGAAGGCTTCCGGACATGTGGATGCTTTCAATGACCCGTTGATTGATAATAAAGATTCAAAAAAGAGATACCGGGCGGACGTACTGATCGAGGATCATCTTGCCAAATACGATGACAAAATCGAAAAAGACGTAGCCAAGGCAAGAAAAAGATTCGGGGAAAAGTTTGACGAAACATTATATCGCCAGACAAACCCGCAAGTACTGGAAAATATCCGAAAAAAGGAAGAACTGACAGCCAGAATGGCAAAGGCATTGAATGACAACGACCTGGTTGAACTTCGCCAAATTATCATTGACAACAAGATTGTTTGCCCTATATCCGGGACCTGCAACTGGACAGAAGTGCGCCAATTCAACTTGATGTTCTCCACGGAAATGGGGTCAACAGCCGAAGGTGCCAGCAAGATATACCTGCGCCCCGAAACAGCTCAAGGTATTTTCGTGAACTTCTTGAACGTCCAGAAATCCGGACGTATGAAGATTCCTTTCGGTATCGCCCAGATCGGTAAAGCTTTCCGTAACGAAATCGTGGCACGTCAATTTATCTTCCGGATGCGTGAATTCGAGCAAATGGAAATGCAATTCTTCGTACGCCCCGGCAGTGAACTTGACTGGTTCAAGAAATGGAAGGAGACCCGCATGAGCTGGCATCAAGCGCTGGGATTCGGGCCAGAAAAATACCGGTTCCATGATCACGAGAAACTGGCGCATTACGCGAATGCAGCCACGGACATCGAGTTCCGTTTCCCATTCGGATTTAAAGAAGTGGAAGGTATCCATTCCCGCACGGACTTTGATTTGAAACGTCACCAAGAGTTCTCCGGGAAGAAAATACAATACTTCGATCCAGAGTTAAACGAATCATACGTACCGTACGTGATCGAAACGTCGATCGGCGTGGACCGCATGTTCCTGCAAATCCTTTCTGCCGCTTACACGGAAGAAGAAATCGCTAAAGAGGACGGATCCAAAGATTCACGGGTTGTATTAAAATTACCCCCAGCCTTGGCTCCAATCAAGTTGGCCGTGATGCCACTCGTGAAGAAAGACGGGCTACCCGAAAAAGCAGAAGAGATTATGAAATTGTTGAGATTGGACTTCAGATGCCAGTACGACGAGAAAGATTCTATCGGTAAACGCTATCGCCGCCAAGACGCCATCGGAACCCCGTTCTGTATTACCATCGACCACCAGACACTGGAAGATAATGCGGTCACCATCCGTTACCGGGACACCATGGAACAGGAACGCGTGGCCATCGACCAATTACATGATATCTTGAGAAAAAAGACGGATCTTCGGGAAATTCTGAAAGAAGTCAAAATATAATGCTGGAGTGATTTCCGATTCCGCTATTCATAATCTTTTTTAATCACAGAATCGGGAATCACTCCATCTAAAATCATAAAATCCACTATTTCCTTAACTTTTACTTTTCCTTCCCCGTATATAGTGTTACTAAATTAACCAATTAATTTGTAACGCTATGAAAAAATTGACATTGCTATTGTTGATAGCCATTTCTTGTGGATTCTACACGGGGGTACGAGCGCAAGTCAACGTGACTTCCGTCTCGGAAAAAAATGATGCGGACAACTTCTACAAAATGATGAAAGAGGCTTTCCCGCTATCATTCAACGACCCGGCATCCCCAAGATTCGTGTTTTTCAACAAGAATAAAAACTTCGTTTTCGGTGTGGGGGGATTCGTGCAAGTACAGGGGATTTACGATTTTAACGGAGTTCCCAATGACAATTATTTTACCACAAACACCATTGCTCTTAAAGGAGAACAATCCGGGGGTAGATATGGTATTTCTGTCGGGCAATCCCGCCTATTCTTCAAATTAGTCGGGGACACGGATGTCGGTAGACTGGTCACCTACATGGAAATGGAATTCGAGGGTAACCAGAGTACCCCCATTCTAAGACAAGCTTTTATCAAATTTAAGGGATTCACGATCGGTAAAACATGGAGTACATTCTGTGATATTGCCGCAGGACCGGCCACAGTAGACGAGGAAGGCCCTTCCAGCGAAGTAGCATTACGCCAACCGCAGATTCGCTACACGTATAATTTTACAGACAAACTAGAAGCATCCTTGGCATTGGAGTACGTAGAGCCATCCTACACGGAAGGAAAATTTACCAAGTACATCAACCAACGGATTCCGGACATCCCAATCAACGTGAAGTACAGTTTTAAAAACGGAAGTCACCTGCAAGCGGGAGCCGTGTTGAGAAATATGTATTATAAAGATGAAGTTGAGGATAAAGACCGGATCGTTACCGGCTGGGGAGCCTCGTTGAGCGGCATCTGGCAATTTGCCGAAAATACATCCCTCTGCTTCCAAGGGGTGTACGGGAAAGGTATCTCCAATTACATACAGGACATTTCCGGTACGGGGCTTGACCTCGTTCCCAGTGCCACGGCAGAAGGGAAATTGAAAGCTTTTGGTGCATGGGGTGGTTACATGGGATTCTCTCACAACTGGAACAAGGTCCTAACATCAAACATCATGTACAGCTACGCCCGGGTCCTTGATCGCCATGGGATGCCCGCAACATCATACAAATACGCACAATACGCCGCCGCCAACCTGTTCTGGGATTTCAGTGAATACGGTTCCTGCGCTATAGAATACGTATTCGGTCGTCGAAATGACTTCAATAAAGATTACGGTAACGCCAGTCGTATCAACACGATGATACAATACCGGTTCTAAAATCAACACCAAAGAAGTACGAATATATTTTAATCGGGAAAGGGATTATTCCAAAATAATGGATAATCCCTTTTCTATATTGTCAGATTTGTCGTCCTCAATCCCATTTACTCGTGTTTCTTCACTTCAACTTTACGAGCCTTCTCCGTGTAAATATCCTTTTGATCCACCGACATATCCTTACCCTCTCCAAACGTACTCATCCGGTCGGCTGAAATACCTTTACCAACCAGGTAAGTTTTCAAGGCCCCTGCACGTTTCAAGGATAACGGCACGTTAATTCGATCCGTTCCCGTGTGATCCGTGTAACCCCGAATGTCAACCTTCACTCCCGGGAACTCCTTTAACGTCTCCACGATACGAGACAGTTCTCCGGCATAACGCGCCGTGTCAATGACCGCCAGATTACGCTTGAAATGGATTGTCGGTAATTCCGGGAATGTTTCCTCCACTGCCTCCACCTTCACCACGTTCTCTATTGTCTTCTCCTCTTGCTTGACAACTGGTTTTTGCTCCTCCTTCACCACCGGGCGTGTCTCCTCTTTCACGGGAAGTATTACCGGGGCCACGGAACGGGCTGCAGCGTACATCAAGTTCTCTCTCTTTTTGTTGTTACCAACCTTCCAGACGACCCCAACAGAGAGATTCGCCTGCCAGTTATACTTGCTCGTGCAGCAGGTGACCACACCGTCAAAGTTATTATTCGCAATCCAGGCCACCCCGGATTTCAATTGCAAATCGACGTGCTTGCTAGCACGATAGCGCAAGGCGATGTCTCCACCCAGCCCTAAGTTCACGTCATTATCCAGCGTGGAAGAGGTGTCAAAACGCTTGTCATCTTCTTTCTTGTATAACTTGGGCGAGAACTTTTGCAAGTAAACCGCCGGGCTTAACAACACGGTCCATCGACGGAGTTCTTTCTTCCCGAAGAAGTTATTCACGTTAAGATCACCGTGTAACCCAACCGTGAAATATTTCACCTTGGCGTAAAGGTCATTATAGCGAACGAAACCGGCCTCGGGTTCCGTCCCGTAATAAGACCCCCCCGGTTGGATAAATCTTGAACTCTTTCTCCCATTCTTTGGCACTCCCTTTCCCCTGTCCCATGTCGGCTGTCAACGACAAGCCGAACGTCGGGGTAAATTGATAACCGAGTTGTAAACCACCTTGTCCACCGATGTAGGTTTTATCTGCCGAGAAAGAAACCATGTCCCCTCGAAAAATGGATATCCCCCCGTTCAACCCCAGACTCCAACGGGAAAAATCATTGTATACTTCTTTCTTTTGCCCCCGCACCATCAAAAACGAGGTCAACAATAAGAGACAACAAGACAATATTATTTTTCTCATACCTGTAAATTTGAAATAATTGATTAGAAAGGGGTGTCTGGAATCAGACACCCCCATTCTCCTGGTTGCAATCAATAATGAACATGAAATTTCATTATTTACTTCTCTTGGTCAAGATATTTTTAGTTTCCACTGTTTACCTTTACAGTTACTGTCACAACTTGAGATTCCTGAACACCCCATGCATTTACCATGGAAGCTTTCAAGGTAACTGTCATCGGTTTCACGATAGCAGCTCCACCCACGTTATTCCAAGCCAATTTATTTTCGTCAGTGATAGATAATTTGGTCTCGTTCTCTACTTTCACGCCATCAACCTCAACTTTCACGATAGCGAATTGAATAGCTTCCAAACCGTAAATAGTAGCGTAATCACCCTTAATAGCACCACTTGGTTCAATTAAAGCATCACCGAAACGATCCACCATTGCCAATCCCTCCGTTAATGCCAATTCTTGTACTGCTGCAGCATTATCCGTCAAAGTTTTATTCACAAATGTCCAAGTCAAAGCTTTCACCGGATTCACGAATTTAGCATCGAATGACGTCAATTCTTTTTCAATACCGTTAGCACCGTAAGTAACCACCGGAATCATGGATACAATATTGTTTGTTCCGTCAAATTCATCGCCATCCCAAGTCAATTTGGTATCGTTCAATACAACCGTAGCCGTTTGAGTCACCTTCTTGAAAGAGAGAGTAACACCAGCAGGAAGAGTATACGGATTGTAGGCATCCAACAAATCACCTTCCATCAAATATGGATTAGCACCATCTTTTGAACCGACGATTAACATTTGGTTACCTTCCCAGAATGCCGGTCTCTTCACGAGTACCCCGCTAAGATCTGGCATGGTCAAATCGATCGTTGTAGAGAACTTAACAACCGTACCGTTATTCAACGGAATATCGATCGCCAAATCGTAGGTTTTCCATTCTGCCGTGAGCGGGGCAACAATACGAAGTCCATAGTATGTAACTGAAGACGAAGCTCCATACCATCTGAATTTAACATCACCCGTTTGAGCGGCAAGATTCGTGGCAAATTCCGCTTCATCAACCAATGCCAAGAATTCAGCCAAAGTAGCACATCCGGCAACCGTGTAAAGTTTCTTTTGGAAGTCGTCAGAAGTAGCATCAGCCGAACCGAAGTAGAAATTCACAGTTGCATTTGCCCATTCTTTCGTTGCACCGTCTTGTCCGAAGATCTCCTCATTAGCGTATGCCACCTCTATCGGTTCTGCAGTTACAGTAATCGTGTAGCTACCTGAAGCAAGTTCTACCTCTCCTAATTTGGCAACAACAGTGGCAATACACTTGTTTCCAATATAATTAGTCTTAGCCTCTTTCATTTTCACGGTATTATTTTCAACCACGAAACCAGCAGCGTCAGCAGTAGCAATAGGAACTCCGGCGTAATTCTCAAACGAACATTCTACCGTGTAGGTCACACCTGAAAGATCGAAATTCATGTTCTCCAAAAGTTCATATCCGTCACAAAGTTTGATCTCGCTATTCAAATCAACGATTTCATCACTGTTGTAAGCAAGCTCACGCACATCGTTTCCTTCCGCATCATGAAGTTCCAAGTCGGACGTGTAAACGGGCACATTATAGATACTAATAGCAGCCGTGGTGTAATCAATTCCCACTTTGTCGTTTTTCACTTGCAGGAATGCCATCCAGCCTTTACGCCAGCTATTATATAATGCATCACTCATTCCATTCAAAGATACATTCAATGAAAAACCATTGTCAATATCTTTCATTCCGCCCTCATTGACAACCAATTCCGGGGCAACAGACCGCCCTAAACTTACGACTTCTTTTAATATGAAAGAAAGATTTTCTTCCGAGATATTAGGTCTGGCAGCAAGCGGGGTCAAGATGAAATCAATATTCATATTACTGGTCAACAAGCCAACTTCCTCCCCTTGGGTTGTTTGATCATCAAACAATCTGAACACGGGTACGAAATTCACTAATCCTCCTGCCGAATAGGTCGGGCTAAACACCAGGCTTTGAATATAATTTACTGCTTTCGGGAGATAGAATGATTCGTATTCCCCTTTTTCATCATTCCAAACGTTCAATATAAAAGCATCTGCTTCTTCAACCACATAAGCAGAATGAATATCCACGGCATTCACCGCTTTCACACCGGAATCTTTCCATGCTTTGGCTTCATCGTCATAAACAGCCCAGTTGCCGATAGCCGTAAGACCGTTCGCATCTGCCTCTCCGATAATATACGGAGATTTTCCTGATACACCGGGGGTTCCGGGTTGTCCAGGCTCTCCAGGTTGTCCGGGTTGTCCGGGCTCTCCGGGAGTCGGAACAGGAACTTCCCCGACTTTCACTCCGTTTTGGTCTACAAACCAATCTACACCATCGATAGTCTCGATATGCAACACCGGAGAAACTCCATCGATACCATCGACACCATCGATACCATTGGTTCCGTTAGTTCCGTTAATTCCATTTTTGATCGTGACAACATCTCCACTACCCAAGGTGATTTTAATCCCTTCGGCCACAGACTCAACTTTCTGAACGTATTGTCCATCCTTAATTTTTTGCAGAATATCATCAATCTCCTTTTTATTGGAAGTGATTTGTTCCTGCAAATCTTTTATATCGTCATCGTAATCCTTACATCCGACGAATGTTGGACTTGCAAGACCACAAAGTAAAGCACCCAAAAGTGCCATTTTTGCAAAATTCCGTTTTTTGTTCATACTTAAAAGAATTATATTGGTAATTAAAAAATATCAAGTCACCCTAAAACGTAACTTTTCTCATTAAAATATCTGTCTTGTATTAATGTATATTTTTGTAAATATTTATTTAATATTATATCTCTATTTTTAACAGTTTCCGCTATCAATAAACGTTCGTTTAATAATATTCACAAAACATTGAATCATAGCATGTTATATATAAAAACAACCTTGGTTACAATTATAGCTAAATAGCTATAATTACTCGCTATCAGTACTATATTGTCCAGCTAGTAATATCCATCCATAAGGTAAAGTTCATTTATACTCATAATTTAGTTATTTATTATGTCACTTTTGCGACTCGAAAAGACTAGAAATGAAAGTTTGTTACGACATTAAAAACATCAATATCAAACACTTGATCATAAAGATGAATTTTACCAATAAAAGTCACTGAAAATATCATGAACTTTATACAATAGAAACAAAAGAGGATGTATCAAAAATTCATTTCATAACATTCACAACTCGCTGACGTATAGAACATGATAACCTCTCGTAGTATTTCATCTCGATCGCAGCTATTTAGCTGCATTCTATCTCCATCAGTGTTATATTGGCTTATTTAACCCCATAATTCAGTTATTTGTATTATTTTTGTCCTCACTATTCAAACGACTAGAAATGAAGGTTCACTACGGAGTTGAAAATATCGAAATCAAATGCCCGGTCGTCACGATTGGAAGTTTTGACGGTGTACATTTAGGTCATGCTTGCGTGATACAACATTTAAAAGAGAAAGCAGCCGACATGGATGGAGAATCCGTCATTATCAGTTTTGAACCTCACCCGAGAGAAGTACTTTATCCCCGGGAACAAAAAATAGGAATTCTAACGACACTGGAAGAAAAGATTGCCATTCTGGAAAAATATGGCGTTGATCACTTGATTATCTTGAAATTCACGCTTGAATTCGCCCAGCAATCCTATAATGATTTCGTGAAAAAGGTTCTTATTGACAAACTAAAAATTAAAGGGCTTGTCGTGGGTTATGATCATCGATTCGGGAAAGATCGAGCCGGAAATTTCGAGAACTTACAGGAACTCGCGAACAAATACGGTTTTTTCCTTGAAAAAGAAGTCGTTTTTGAAGAGAACGATGTAAATGTCAGTTCCACGAAAATCCGTAACGCTTTGACAGTGGGAGATATCACCACGGTAAATCGCTTCCTCGGCTATCCCTACTCCATTACGGGAGAAGTAGTTTACGGGCATCATCTAGGGCACAAGATCGGCTTCCCGACAGCAAATATTCAAGTTTCCGACGAGCGGAAATTGCTACCCGCCATAGGCGTGTACGCCGTAAAAGTAATTATCGGGCAAGAAATCTTCAACGGGATGCTTAACATCGGGATCCGGCCCACGGTCAGCAATGACGGACAAGTTTCTCGCGAGGTCTATATCTTCGATTTTAACCGGGATCTGTATGGAAAAAACATTACCATAAATTTCATCGACCGCATCCGGGGAGAACGTAAATTCAACGACATCGAAGAATTACGGGTCCAATTACAAAAAGACCGGGAAAAAATTCTCAAGCTACTGGAATCAGAATAAAAGGAGGGAGTTTAAATATTAACTTGCCCCCCTCCTTTTCCTGCATCATACAAAGCGTCTTAGTGCTTTTTCACCTCAACCCTACGAGCCTTTTCCGTGTAAATATCCTTCTGGTCCGCGGACATATACTTACCCTCTCCGAACGTGCTCATCCGGTCTGCCGGGATCCCCTTGCTCACGAGGTAAGTTTTCAAGGCCTCCGCGCGTTTCAACGATAGCGGCAGGTTCACGCGATCCGTGCCCGTGTGATCCGTGTAACCGCGAATGTCAACTTTCACCCCCGGGAACTCCTTCAACGTCTCCACGACACGAGACAGTTCCCCGGCATAACGTACCGTGTCAATGACCGCTAGATTACGCTTGAAGTGGATCGTCGGTAACACCGGGAACGCTTTCTCGGTCGCCTCCACCTTCACCACGTTCTCTACCACTTTCTCCTCTTGCTTGACCTCCGGTTTTTGTTCCTCCTTCACCACCGGGCGAGCGTCCTCCTTCACGGGAAGTATCACCGGGGCAACGGAACGGGCCGCCGCGTACATCAGGTTCTCTTTCTTCTTGTGGTTACCGATCTTCCAAACCACGCCCACCGATAGATTCGCCAACCAGTTGTACTTGCTCGTGCAACAGGTCGCCACCCCGTCAAAGTTATTGTTCGCAATCCAGGCCACCCCGGACTTCAATTGCAAATCGACACGCTTACCCGCACGGTAACGCAACGCCAAGTCACCCCCCAGTCCCAGGTTCACGTCGTTATCCAGCGTCGAAGAAGCATCAAACCGCTTGTCACCCTCTTTCTTGTAGAGTTTCGGCGAGAACTTTTGAAGGTAAATCGCCGGGCTCAACAACACGGTCCAACGACGCAGTTCCTTTTTCCCGAAAAAATTATTCACGTTAAAATCACCGTGCAACCCGACCGTGAAATACTTCACCTTGGCATAAAGGTCGTTATAGTAAGCGAAACCGGCCTCGAGTTCCGTGCCGTAGTAAGACTCCCCGTTCGGGTAAATCTTGAAATTCTTCTCCCACTCCTTGGCACTCCCTTTTCCCTGACCCATGTCCGCCGTCAAAGAGAGCCCGAAAGTCGGGGTAAATTGATAACCGAGCTGTAAACCGCCTTGTCCACCGATGTAAGTTTTATCGGCAGAGAAGGAAACCATGTCGCCACGGAAAATAGATATTCCCCCGTTAACACCTAAGCTCCAACGAGAGAAATCACTGTACACTTGCTTCTTTTGTCCTTGAGCGAATGAAAAAGAGGTTATTATTAAAAAACTAAAAACAAATAATAATTTTCTCATATTCGTATATATTATTTCAATAAAACTTCCCGAATGATTAAACAGGGGGTGTCTGGAATCAGACACCCCCCTTCTCCTGGTTGCAAACAATAATGAACATGAAAAAGTTCACTATTTTACTTTTGGATCCGTACTCAATACTACTTTAACCCTAAAGTCGGATCGTTCTTTCCGTCTTTGTTTTTCAAGAAACCGACTGTTGGCATCACATATTCCGTATTCGCACGTTTAACATTTACAGTAATCTTCTGAACCATCGGCTTAGAAGTATTCCAGCTATGCTTAATTGTGACTGTTACAACAATTGCCTGATCATTAACAACCGCATCACCTTGAACATTACTCCATCTTACAACACCATTTTCTGAAACAGTTGCATGTTCAAGAACATAAGGAACGTTATCAGTCGCGTTGATTTCATAACTAATAGAAACACCATGCATATCATACAAGCTTGCTCCGATATTCAAGTCATTTCTAACAAACCAGCCTTCCGCAATCGTCGGATCCCACATCAAACCATTTGTCTTTTCTTTGTGAGTATCCCACAATGTAAATAATCTGTAAATCGGCAAATAAGAACCTTCATTTACATTATCAGCAGCCTTGTCAACCAAGTACCAGCCGTTATTAGACGATTCGTAAGAAACCGGATCAACAAACACGACATCGAATTCGGTTGAATTTGTGGCATCGACTTTAGCAGCAATTTCACGTTCAACACCATAATCGCCAACATACACAAATGCACGTACTTTAATAGGCTTGTTAACCCATCTGTCTTTACCCTCTTGAATCTTCAATATATGTTTTCCATCCTCATATTCCAAAGTTACTTCGCCATTATACTGTGACTCATTAACTAATTCGAAACAAGGAGTACCACAATCCAAGTCAGTTGTCGGATTAAATTTAGTGAATCCATCTTCAATTGCAGCATACATTAAGAACGGACCTTCGAACGGAGTTGCACTTGCATTTTCAGCTGTCGGTTTTCCATAAGCTAGCATATGGCCCTTTTCCCACATAGAAGGATTGTGCCTCCATATCGGAGCAGGATCATTCACAACAAGTGTAGTAGTAATCGTAAATGCTTTGTACTTGGCAACAGTACTCTTGGTTTCGAAAGAGAATTTAATTACATAAGTACCGGCTTCCAATTGATTTCTCAAACCGAAGTACACATAGTTATTCTTCTCAGTTGCACCACCATAAATATTAGCAAAATCAATAGCCATATTTTTATCTTCGCTTCTATCATAACTCCAATCAGTAAACGGATTACCATCTTTCGTTACCGTAATAGCAGATTCCAAACCTGTAATTCCGCCATCAGAATACAATTCCACGAATTTATCTTTGCTTACGCCCAATTTATTGAAGAACTGGTCAAAGTCAATCTTCAACTCATTTTCCTTTTCAAGAGTCATTGCTGTTTCATAATTTGCAACGTCTTTAAGGATATCGCTACCAACAAGCGGGGTACAACCTAATGTTACAGGATTTAAAGTCGCTTTCCAGTCTGCAGTTAACTGAGACATTTCAACTAATTTGATTTTTAAAAGCTTCGTCATTACCCACACACCACCAACAGTCATTTTAACTTTGATGATCGGTTCACGACCGATTGCGGCAGTTTGTTTTTCACCCGTAGCAGGATCAATTTTAACGGCAATCTTACCTGTTACTTTATCAATGGTCAAATATCTACCAGTTTGGTCTACTTCTGCTTGTGAATAACCTTCCAACGCATATTCGAAATCAATATCTTCGAAACCTAGACTTTCCAATCTAAACTGTCCTTCTTTAGATGCAAAATCAGTATTGGTAAAGAATTTAAGTGCATAGTCTTTGATAAAGTCATCCAAGACAGGTTCGTCCGTATACAACACTTCTGCTAGTACAGGAAGAGCTACCTTGTATCCATTCTTATCGGGGCATTCGTTAGAATACATAGCGCTCAGATCCGTAAAAATTGTGGCAGTTTTATCCATAGTCTTATCATCCAACGCAAGACCTATCATAACTTTTTCCTGCGGAACAACCATACGTTTCGTTGCAACATAGTCAGAAATTACTTCACCATCATTAATCAGTTTCTCGTCAGCATTTACATTTTTCACTTTTACGGCTAACATGTTCACTTTCCCGTTCTCTCCGTAATTGCTTGATTCTGACGCTGGCTTTCCTTCCGGATCGTCATAAACATGATCATGATTATACATATTAAAGCCCTCGGCAGAAACTTTAATGATAAGCTTGCCGGCTTCTTTACTATAATCTTTCCAGTTTGGCAATCCGATCACGGTAGCTCTTGAAACTGTCGCTGTTTTCTCAATTAAACCCTCTACGTTATAATTATCTGGACTAACACTAGCAGGATTTACTTCATATTCATATTTAGCCCAACCATTTACCATCGTAGTGGCCAAAGCTTTGTTCTTCCAGTTATATTCGAACGTTTCTTGTGCTCCTCTCATTGAGTTTTCGTCGGTACCGATAACCGGTAAAAATACAACGTCACCTAAATCTTTATTTAGATTGGAAGGAACATGAACTAATGATGCAACAAACGAAGTCGAGTACTTTTGAAGTTTTACAGGGGCAGCCGTAGTACCATCTACATTACGCAAATTAGTAAACAAATAGTAGTTACCCATGTCTGCAACAGATACAACACCAGGAATAACCCAGCTTTTATCTGTCTTATTTTCAGCCTTCTCTTCGTTCAAATACCAGAATCCATCTGCTCCGGGAATATAAATATCTCCATCCTTGCCATCTTGTCCATCTTGACCGTCCTTACCATCTTCTCCATCCTTACCGTCTTCACCGTCTTGCCCATCTTTACCGTCTTCACCGTCTTTACCATCTTCGCCATTCTTTCCAATTGCCTGGTAATCGGTCAACTCTCCATTTCTTCTCCATTTACCTGTTTCCGAGTCAATTTCCCATGTAACACCATCTTTCCCCGCAACTCCGTCTGTTCCGTCTGTTCCATTCGTTCCATTTGTAATGGTAAAAGACTGACCATTACTCATAGTAACCTTTACACCACCCGTAACATTATCTACACTAGTAATAACAGAGCCACTCTTGATTAAGGCGTCAATTTCAGCAAGCTGTTGTTTGTTCGCATCAATTTGCTCTTGCAGTTCTTTTATATCATCGTCGTAATCTTTACATCCGACGAATGTAGGACTTGCAAGACCACAAAGTAGAGCACCCAAAAGTGCCATTTTTGCAAAATTCCGTTTTTTGTTCATACTTAAAAGAATTATATTGGTAATTAAAAAATATCAAGTCACCTTAAAACGTAACTTTTCTCATTAAAATATCTCCTTGTATAAATGTATATTTTTGTAAATATTTATTCAATACTCTATTTCTATTTTTAACATTTTAAACGATCAATAAACGTTCGTTTAATAATATTCACAAAACATTGAATAATAGTATGTTATGTCTAAAAAACAACTTTAATCACAATTATAGCTATTTAGCTACAATTACTCATTATCAGCACTATATTATCCAGCTAGTAATATCCATTCATAAGTCAAAGTTCATTTATACTCATAATTTAGTTATTTATTATGTCACTTTTGCGACTCAAAAAGACTAGAAATGAAAGTTTGTTACAACATTGAAGACGTCAAAATCAAACACTTGATCATGAAGATAAATTTTACCAATAAAAGCCACTGAAAGTATCACGAACTTTATACAAAAAAACAAAAGAAGATGAGGGTGTATCAAAACATCACAAGATTATAGATGATTGCATTGATAGCCGAGGTGTAAACCACCTTATCCTCCGATGTAAGTTTTATCGGCAGAGAAAGAAACCATATCCCCGCGGAAAACGGATATTCCCCGTTCACCCCAGACTCCAGCGGGAAAAGGCATTATAATTCCTTTTCTTTAGGTTCTGTGCCACCAAGAGGGAAGGAACCATCAGAAAACAAAAAGAGAATACTATTTTTCTCATACCTGTAAATTTGAAATAATTAATTAGAAAGGGGTGTCTGGAATCAGACACCCCCATTCTCCTGGTTGCAATTAATAATGAACTCTAGGTTCACTATTATTTCTTAATCGTGAAAGGTACTACTATCGAATTAGTTACCCCGTATTTGTGAGTTACAGTAACTTTTACATTTACAGTAATATCACTAATCATTTGAACTCCGGTCAAGTTTGTCCACGTAGCCATATTTTTATTTAGCTTGAAGTTCGGATGTCCCTCTCCAACAATCTCGAATTTGATTTGATCCGCACTAGTTACATCTGTCAAACCATAAGTTTTGGCCGTCTTATCATTAAATGAACCTAAGTATTCTGTGATCTTGCCGTCCTTTTCGGTCACCTTAAACATTTCATACCCCTCGGTGTCGCTTAATGACAACAATTTGCTCAAATTGAATGTTGTTGCCTCGGTGCTATTTTTGTCATTTTGGATAGAAGCGACTTCTACGGTATTTTGTTTCAAACTACCCATCGGATTAACAAATACTAACTGATGTTCTTCCGGCTGAGTCAGAGCCTCTCCCGTTTCGGTTTGCACGGTTACATTAAATTTAATAACTTCACCAATTACATCTACATCTTCTAACCATTCGATCTGAGTTTTTCCAGCCGTCTCGGTTAACTCCAAAATACCAGCATATTTATCAGCATCTACCAAGTCGAATTTCAATTTTACCTCTCCCGTGTATTTAGAGTTATTCGTCACGTTAAACGCGCCTGTCAAGGAGCCTTTCAATACGAAGGTATTTTCGTTTTCGCCTTCGCCAGCAGTAAATACTCCCGGTACGGTTAACTGATTTTGAGCATTCCAATATCCCCCTGTCCGCTTCAGGTCAAACTCTAAATCGTTAATGGTCAAAGAACCTAACATTTCAAATGCCGCCTCGTTACGTTTATCTTTGAAAGATAAAGTAAGATCATATTTACCAGCCTTAATCGTAGCAGGTACATCTACCTGAATGTATGACAAATTCTCTGCCGTTACCTCCGCTTGAAGCAATTCCTCATCATTCTCATCGTAGAACTTGATGTTCCCTACCAAAGCTGGCTTACCAGCTAACATGGCCTCGATAGTGAATTCGTTCGCATTCTCGTTCAATATGTTTCGCTTAATCTCGCTTAATTTTGCAAATTCTTCTGCAACCTCGAACTTAACAGTGTTATTCGTTGGCTTGGTTATATCTAAAGTTTTGTCACCCAAAACCAAAGTTTTGCCATCAACAGTTATATCAATTCCATAAATGAATGTAAGCTTAAATTCACTTTCAAATATATTACCGTTCTTATCCATGGCATTATACTTAAAAGTTACAGTCTTATTGTTAAGAGCGGAAGGAACATCCGTTACCGTTTCTGTTGCACTAATCTTATTTCCGTCAATCGTAATAAGGTGTGCATACTCGGATGACGTTGTTATAAAACTATCGTAAATAACATCATTTGGAAGTATCTCCTCAGCCTCATCTTTACATACAGGCACAGCCTCATACGGTTCTCCTCCCATGTAAACCGTTGCGTTCTTCATTGTAATAGATTTGATACCGAGAGCATCGTTGAATGCAATGTCATAATCATACGTTGTATAAACAGCAGATTCTCCTTGCTGAGCCTTCAACGCTACATTGCTTGTATTTTCTATCGCTTTACTAGCTTCGATGGTCACTCCGAATAAATTATTCTTGCGTTCAGCGGCACGTGTAAACGGATTTTTCCCAGATGTCGGCGTCCAACCCGGAACAACGTTAACCACAAACGGAAGAGTGTTTCCTGCAGCATCTTCCAAAGAGAACGTCGTTTCGTTAAGAGCCGTTTGAGAAATAGCAGACGGGTTGATCAAAACTGCGAATTCCCCTTTACCATTTTCAAGAATAGCTCCCTTCTTATATTCCTTCCCATTAAATTTAATATCTTTGCCTAATGGTTGACTTCTATTGATCTTGATGACCGTCTTTTCCGTAAGCATCGGGAGAGAAAGTGCCGTAATTTGATTTTTCATTGCATCAACTTTCAAAATCAAGTTGGCAATACTATTGTCGCCTTCCGTGATCGTTCTCAACTGCTCTTGCAAATCCTCAATGTCTGCAACAGCCTTACCAAACACGTTATTCACATCTTTTCCGAGTTGAATTAGTTCGCTAGAAATCAATGCACTAACAGCATTAGTAAAATCATTTCCCTCGAATTTGACTTCCGTTAGGAAACCGTATTCTCCGATGATATCTTTTACATCTTGCTCACTTAAACTCGTCTTCCCCTCTAATGTTGAGATTTTTTCTTCTAACGTGCTTACTCTGCCAGACAAAGCCACAGCTTGATCTAATTTCCCTTGGATGGCAGAAATCTCACTTGCCGAAGCTTTTCCGTTTATAGCTTGCGTTAATTCATTCTGTAATTTGGTAATCTCAGCTTGAATTGCCTTATTCATGGCATCAGCATCAACTTTGGCCTTATTAACATCAATCTGCTCTTGCAAATCTTTTATATCGTCGTCATAATCCTTACAACCAACGAACGTAGGACCTGCAAGGCCACAAAGCAACACACCTAAAAGTGCAGTTTTTGCAAAATTCCGTTTTTTGTTCATACTTAAATAAAATTATATTGGTAATTAAAAAAATATCAAGTCACCCCAAAGCGCAACTTTATCACTAAAATTCTATTCCACCATTTTTGAAATAAACGTTATTTTCTTGTTAATCATATACCTCCTCTTTTAAGGATTACAACAACGCATTAATTGTTCGTTTAATAAGCCATATAACGCATTTGTAATCAGTATATTGAAATATATAAATTATCAAATGCACTTCATTTATTGCTAGACGATACATGATTGATTATAATTGTATTATCTATCAAATAAGATTTTCTAGATTTATAATATGAATACCATGATTAAAATTGGCCTAAACAGAAACTCTAAAAATCAGATATTTACAAAAACAAGATAATTTAAGCCTCGAGTACAAAAAAAGACTCATTATCCTAATTAATCCCCTCAAAATAATATCATGTATCGTTATTTTGAATGAAAAGATTAAGATATGACTCTTAAATAGATCGTAAAAATGCAATAATTATCAGTAACATTTACATCGAAATACGCATATACAACCTGTAAAACAAGTGGTTTGTGTCGTTTCGCGCACATAATAAACAATCTATATACAAAATATGAAATTTTTTTTGATCAATTCTTTCTTGTTTCATAAAAAGTCGTACATTTGCAATCAATATATGAACGATTATTGATATTTTTTTAATAAGAAATATAATGGTTAATTTTAACATTAAAGCGTTTCGTTTTACTAATAATCCATTGTACCTTTTTGATCAATTTCAATATAAAAGCCACCATTAATACAGGTGGCTTCATTGTATCAAAACAACATTACGGTTTAAATGTACCCCTCATCATATCAATTAGCAAAAAAGGTGACCAAACGAATCTGGCCACCTTCCACTTATAACTCGAAAGTCTATATAATTACCATATAATTATCACCCGCATTTAGAAGAACCGCAAACCTTACAGATTAAACACCCCTCTTGATAAATAACGGATTTAGAACCGCAATTCTCACAAACCGAACCGGTTGCTTCCGTCCCATCCGGGATAAATTTCCGTAACGCTCTTTCCACACCATTCTTCCAAGTATTGATATTCTCATTATCGAACTCCATAGCAGCAACCAAATCCACGATTTGATTGATCGGCATCCCATAACGCAAGACCCCGGAAATCAATTTTGCATAGTTCCAATACTCTTTATTGAACTTGTATGATAATCCCTCCACCGTCGTCTTGAAACCTCTCTTATTCGAGAATTGGAAGTCGTAACGGCTATTTCCATCTTCATCCGTGTTCTTTACAATCTTACCGTCGGTCACGGCTTTGGGCAACATGATTCCCTCTTCATCATCAGCGATACCAGTAAAAATCTCGTAAGGACGTCCGTCATACAAACCGATAAAGGCAATCCATTTCTCCTTATTATTTTGGAAACGCACGATTTCCGCATCCAATTCTTTCGGACGCTTGGCAGGCATCGCACCTCCATCCGTCTTTTTATCTTTATTGGAAACCAAAACCCCGGAACGGGAACCGTCACGATAAACCGTACATCCTTTACACCCACTCTTCCAAGCCTCGATATAAAGTTGGCCAACCAGCTCTTCCGAAACATCCGCAGGCAAATTCACCGTAACACTGATGGAGTGATCCACCCATTTTTGTACACGTCCCTGCATACGCACTTTAGCAACCCAATCTATATCATTAGATGTTGCTTTATAATAAGGAGACTTCGCCACCATCTCATCAATCTCCTCGTTCGTGTAACGTTTATGAACATCATACCCGTTTTTCTCCATCCAAATAGCAAATTTATGATGGAACACGATAAACTCCTCGTAAGCATCCCCCATTTCATCCGTGAAATCAACATGCACGTTCTTGTCGTTCGGGTTTACCTTTCTTCTTCTCTTGTAAACCGGCAAGAATACAGGTTCAATACCGGAAGTCGTTTGGGTCATCAAACTGGTTGTTCCCGTCGGGGCAATCGTCAGACAAGCAATGTTACGACGACCGTATTTCACCATCTCCTGATACATCTCCGGAGAAGCTTCTTTTAAACGAGCAATAAACGGATTATTCTTCTCCCTCTCAACATCAAAAATTTTGAAAGCACCACGTTCCTTGGCCAACACGACAGAAGAACCGTATGCGGCAACAGCCAGTTGTTTATGGATATCCACGGAGAAATCAACCGCTTCATCACTACCATAACGCAACCCGAGAGCAGCCAACATATCACCTTCAGCCGTGATACCAACCCCGGTACGACGCCCTTCTCTAGCTTTTGCTTTAATTTTCTCCCACAAACGGATCTCAACACCCTTCACCTCGTTATCTTCCGGATCCGATGCAATTTTCTCAAGAATAGCATCAATTTTCTCCAATTCCAAATCAATAATATCGTCCATCAAGCGTTGAGCGATAGCCACATGTTTCTTGAACAACTCGTAATCAAAATACGCGTCTTTCTCGAAAGGATTTACCACGTAAGAATACAAGTTAATTGCCAGCAAACGACATGAGTCATACGGACACAACGGAATCTCTCCACAAGGATTCGTGGAAACCGTTCTGTAACCCAGATCGGCATAGCAGTCGGGCACACTCTCCCGAATAATCGTATCCCAGAACAAGATTCCAGGTTCGGCTGATTTCCACGCATTATAAACAATCTTATTCCACAATTTTACCGCGCTAATCTGTTTCACGTTTTTAGGTTCGTCAGAATATACCGGATATTTTTGAATATAATCACGTTCTTCGATAACCGCATTCATGAACTCATCATCAATTTTCACCGAAATATTAGCTCCGGTTACTTTCCCCTCGGTCATTTTCGCGTCAATGAAACTTTCCGAATCCGGGTGATTGATAGAAACACTCAACATCAAGGCTCCCCGACGACCATCTTGCGCTACCTCCCGGGTTGAGTTTGAATAACGCTCCATGAAAGGAACAATTCCAGTGGATGTCAAGGCAGAATTCTTAACTGGAGACCCTTTCGGACGAATATGGGATAAATCATGTCCAACCCCACCTCTTCGTTTCATCAACTGCACCTGCTCCTGATCAATCTTCATAACCCCGCCATAGGAATCAGAAGGACCATCATGCCCGATCACGAAACAGTTAGAAAGGGATGCAATTTGATAATCATTACCAATACCCGTCATTGGCCCTCCTTGCGGAACAATATACTTAAAATCACGCAACACCTCAAAAATTTGCTCTTCAGTCATCGGGTTTGCGTAATTTCTCTCGATCCGAGCGATTTCTGAAGCCAAACGATGATGCATGTCATCCGGGTTCAACTCAAAAATATTCCCGTAAGAATCTTTTAAAGCGTATTTGCTTACCCAAACACGGGCAGCTAACTCATCCCCCTTGAAATAATTCAAGGAACTGCTATAAGCCTCCTCCTGCGTGTAGACTTTCTTTTCTTTCACAGTTTCTTTTTGTTTTTCCACTTTCTTCGTAGTTTGTTCCATTAGTGTATTATATAAATAGTATTTTTTGTGACTAATTCAACAAGGACAAAACTAAAGAAAAAAAACTTCTTGGAAAAATATTTTTACTAACAACACACGAAAGTTTTCCAATTCAAACAACTAATGCACTAATAATAAAATAAATAACAATTCATGGAATATCAAAAAATTTTCCAAATATAAAATCAATACAAACTACAAATATTTTCCAAGAATATTTTGCTTTAATAAAATTTGAATTTTACATGATAAGTACACCACCCCGAAACACCCAATAAGACACACAAATAGCTAGCAATTTTTAGCTATTTATACGTTCTAGTGTTTAATAAAGTTTAATAAAGCTCCTTGATCTCTTCAGAAATATTTACATGCATTCTTTTCTCATCATGAGAAATATCCAAGACATATTCATCGGATACGGGAAGAAGAATTTCTTTGGAAAATATTTTTATCGTGAGAACCACGTTACCTGAATAATTGTCTACCTGCTCCACAACACCCGTCTCTCCCGTCAACTCGTCCAGCACGGAATAGCCAATTAAGTCTGAAAGCTCAAAAGGCAATTTATCCTCTTCTTCCAGCAAATATTTCTCCATTAACAGATCACAACCAACCAGGCGATCCGCTTGCTCCTTCGAGTCTACAAAATCAAATTTGACAATATAAGAAGAATGGTTTCTTTCCGTCAAACCATCTTCAGCAATATAAAAGGGAACCGGTGCTCCTTCTAAAAAAATAAACACCGGTTCATCCATGTATTGTTCAAGAAGATCATTATCCGTATAAACAACAAGAGCTCCCTGTAAGTTATGAGTCTTACCGATCTCTCCTATCTTTACACAATCTTCTCTCTTGACCATAAAATTACTCTGCTGCTGGAGTTTCTGCCGGAGCTTCCGGAGCAGCCTCAGCGGCAGCTTCAGTTGCAGCAGCCTCTACTTCTGCTCTAGCAGCTGCTTCAGCTTCAGCTTTTGCAGCAGCAATTTCAGCTTGTTTTTTAGCCACAATCTCAGCTTTAGCCTCTTTCACTTTAGCCTCAGCCTCCAAACGAGCCTTATAAGCACTTTCTGATTCGTTAGCCAAACGAGCAATTTTAGCCTGAATTTTAGCAATTTTCTCTTTTTTCCAAGCTTCAAATTTCGTGTCAGCAGCAGCCATATCAAATGCACCTTTCTTCACACCTTCCAACAAGTGCTTTTTCATAAGTACTCCCTCGTAAGAAAGAATTCTTTTAGCCGTGTCAGTCGGTTGAGCTCCGGTCATCAACCAGTATAACGCTCTGTCGAAATTCAAATCAATCGTAGCCGGGTTGGTCATCGGGTTGTAAGAACCAATTCTTTCAATGTAACGACCATCACGCGGTGCTCTACTATCTGCTACCACTACATGGTAGAACGGACGTCCTTTACGACCGTGTCTTGCTAATCTAATTTTAGTTGCCATTCTTTTTAATTTTAACTCATTAATTACTTTCCTATTCACGATAGGCGGGTGCAAAGATAGTCAATTAATTGAAAGTTGAAAATTCTTTTAAGGCAAAACATTTTGAAAAACATGTTCTATTTCTTTCAGGTACTTTGGATTAACGACAATCTCCTTATACCTGTTTTTCAATATCGACACGGCCTCCTCAGGCAATTCATTACAATACTGCATCACGAAATTATTCCCTATATCATCCCGAATCTGCTCATGCAAACCCAAATTATTCAACTCATCAATATAAGCATTCACAAATTGCCCCGGTTCAGACATCAAATTAGCTAACTTCTCGCCCAGCAAATTGTTCCAATAAGAAACCTCGTAAATTTTATAACGATATACATCCCGATAAACATCTATATCATTTTTCGGCAACATTCGATCAAATATATTGAAATCAGCAGGAATATCACTTTTATCCTCCCGGTTCAACAACGAATGATACATGGGATAATAAAAATAAGAGGCAGCCAATGGTACTTTTACCTGTATTCGAAATAACTGCACAAACTCCGGATCGCAAGTATTCTTTTTCACGAATGCTGAAATAATACGATCATTAAAACGTACAATAGAATCCATGAGCTGTTTAAAATCACTCGGTGGAAGTACAAACATCTCTTGTGTTGATGGGAACCACTGTTTCTGGTAATAATCAACCATCATTCGGGTTTCCGGGTTACTTCCCTCTAAAAACTCAACAGATTCATAATCACCCTCCAAGACGCTCTTTACATCCATCTTCAAGCGAACACTCTTCCCCGGTTGCAAAAAAAGAGGAAAAGCGGCTTTCCCATTCGCCAATCGCACATAACCGGCTTTTACCAAAGGTAAATCAGCCTCAAAAGCTCCCGTACTATCTAAAGCAACAGCTATTGTTGTATCTTGTCCACAAACTTCAAAATATAATTTATTCCCTTTATAATGAAGTAAATTTCCTGAAATCTTTACCCCATTAATAGGATTGCACGCCCACAGGCATGCAATCCATAAACCAATACACCACCTCATCACTTACTTCACTTTAGTAAAATGATACCTGATCATATGCATTTCCATCGGGAACTCCCCTTCTCCCGACCAGGCTGCAAGATCTCTATAAGTATTATATGAGAAATCCGTTGGCTCATAATCAAACACGGTAACCTCCAATGTCTCATTATCCTCCAATAATCTAAAACCAACCTGTACAGATCTCAACTTCTCATTTACACCTGAGAAATTAACATTTGCCTGACTCAAACTCATCATGGAAACGGTCACCTGTGGCGGTCGTCCGATTCCTCCAAATTCATACAAGTACACCAACTGTTCTTTCAAAAAAGTGACATCAGCATCTCTAAAATACTTCGCCATATCTCCGGTCGCATGAACCTTCAACCGAGTTCCCCCATTCACAAACTCCAACATATCCGTCGGTAAATTATTTTCCGGCATATTTGCGATCTCTTCTCCACCATACCACGCATTATTTTTCACATAATCCATTGATGTCAGCTCCTTAAATATCCATTTACCTTCCAAACGATCAGGAGTTGTCATTCCCTTTATATAAATCTCGGTTTGATCCACATCACCCGGTAAAATACGATCATTCCCGTCCGGAACCAATAAAAACAAGGTCGTTTTTCCCTCTTCCCATTTCAAGAACCTGATTTTTATCGTACCATAACTCTTTTTGGCCGGAATAACGAACATTTTATCGGGATTATCCACGAATTCATAATGTACATGTTCTATTGCCGTCGAATGTTCTCCCACGATAAAAGGAACTTTTGTATCCGTACTCGCCGAGAAATATTTTCCCGTATTCGCATCTTTCGCATCCATTCTAATCTCAACCTCCCCGGGTAAAACATAATTCTCTTCCTGGAAAGAACAAATTAACTGTCCTTTAGTAAGCACTTCGATCAAGGTAAAATTATACTCTCCAAGCGCATATCCGTCAATAGGGTATAATTCCAGTTTTATCGTTTTCCCATCCTCAAAATTATTTTTAGGGGTCACGGTAATACTAGCGGTACTCTCTCCCGCGGGAATAACAAACTCATCGGCAGAAAGCTCATATTCCTCTCCCTGTACAGCGGCTCCCCTTACATTAAATTTGACAGACGTATTCGCCGATACCGGCTCTGTAACCCGAATTTCAACTTTTAACGGTTCTTCTGCATCCAGCGTATAGATTAATTCTGAAAAAGCCAGTTGAGGCCCTTTCTCTTCACTGTCATCATCGTGACATGCCACAAAGCACATCGACAACAGCAGGCAGATAATCGATATAATATTCTTCATCATATTTCACTTAAACCTTTAGCTATTACAATCCTTGAATCGCATTATTATACTCCTCTTTCAACAACCGTATTTCTTCTCGTTCTTCCAAAGTCAACGGCCTCGCTTTAGGCAGCTGGTAATCTTGACTTTCCGTCAAAATACGCGGCGGAACATCATCTGGTTTATCACACCCTCCACAAAAAGACAGTAAAACAAACCCTAAACCCATTAATATTATTCTTGTTTTCATATTTACCTCCTTTTCATTACTTGACATAACCTTCATTTTGAATCATTCCCGGGATCAAATCAATATCCCTTGAAGGAATCGGCGCGGTATACATAAATTGCTTCGTCTCGTATTTAAGTCCATCTTTGGCAATCCAAAACTCCGGGCATCCGTTCCGTTTTAAGTCGAACCAGCGATCACCTTCCATGAACAGCTCTTTCCGCCGTTCACAATGTATCGCCCACAATAATGGGGTAAAAGCCCCTCCTTCCGCATTTACCCGAACCAAAGCGAGCTCATCCACGGCAGGTAAATTTCCCATCACATAAGGAGTATAATCCGAAATCCGTTTTGACCTTAGCAAATTCAAATACTCAAGAGCCTCTTTTGTTTGATTCAAATAAGCATAAGACTCCGCCACGATCAAGCACATCTCAGCACTCCTGATACAAGCCAATGGAACCTTCTTTGCCTCTCGCTTATTATTGAACAAAAACGAATACCGAACATCTCGCTCTTTTTCAACAAATAGATCGATAAAACTTTTACTTACAGGCTTCACGACCAAATACCCCTTGGCTCCATTATAATTTTGATCACCGCTTGTATGAGATAACACGTAAGAACGTAAAAGGATATTACCCTTTTGTGCATGTTGGGCCGACAGCATATCAACATACTCTGTCCCTTCTACCAAGGGATACGCCTCCAATATTTCTTTGGCCACGGGAATAGCCTGCTCCCAATTTTGAGACCAAAAATACAGCCTAGCCAAATAAGCTTTTGCCACGTCTACCGTGTAACGAAAAATTTCCGATTTGGAATTATAAGAAATCCCTTTCTTCAAATCTTCTTCTATAAGCGACACGATCTCCAACAAACTTGACCGCTTCGGTCGTGCTTCCATATCAAAACGTGTCACGATGGAAAGGCCCAGTTGTTCTCCAGCCTTTTGCTTATTATAAGGTTCACAAAAAAGACGCATCAGATTGTAATAGGCAACACCTCTCAACGTGTATGCCGTGGCATAACATGCCTTTGCCATCTCCGTATCAGTCTCCTCCATTTCGTGTATCACCAAATTACAATTCTTTATTAGTGCATACAACTTCTCGTATTCAGACTTAAATGAATTCAAGCGGTCACCCACATATTTAGGAATAGCCCCCATTCCAGTGACATTCTTTGTCAAACTATTCTCTACATTATCACTAAAACACTCTAATTCCAATTTTTCCATGGCATTACCCAGTATGGCCTCATCATAACCATCATCGATCTCGCTCAAATGGCTATTTAACAAAGCTGCAAACTCCTCTGCAGTCTTAGGAATAACCTCGCCTTTCGGCGTCACATCCAAGTACTCTTTACAAGACACACATGCAAAAAATACCATTAAAAGCACACTTATATTTTTCAAATTCTTCATAATCTCACAAATTAAAAGCCTAAACTAAGTCCAAATGAACAGGAACGTGCCAAAGGATAAGTTGCCCCGGGAGTTTCCGGATCTAACCCTGAATAATTTGTTATCGTAAACAAGTTTGTTAGGATAAAAGAAAAACTCAAAGAAGAAAGCCCCATTTTACTCACCACATTCGATGGCAACGAATAAGACAACGACATATTCTTCACCCGCAAGAAAGAAACATTTTCCAGCATGGTTGCCCGAGTAATCGTACTGGATGTCGGGTAAATCTGGTCATAATAAAGTCTTTCGCCATAAGTGTCAATAATTCTGGGATACTTCACGCCAGTTCTGTTATCTTCAGTCCAACGATTAGTCACATCTTTCCTCACATTCAGATGATTCACGTACAAATCATTTTCACTCGTAGGAATCCTTTCTCCTGATGACATCCCCGTAACACTTATCGTGTTATAACTCACTGGCGACGTTATCTCGTCCACGACCTTTCCTCCTAACGAATAAGCGCCACCGACACTCAAAGAGAGCGTTTTCCATGAAAAACTAAAATTAAAACCTCCTGTTACCGGAGCCGTTGATGTCCCCTTGTAGTATATATAGTTATTTACATCACTCAAATCTGTCGGCTTCAAAATATCTGCATCCGGGCGTAACTTATATTTATATAACCCGGTCTCCGGATTTATTCCCGTTGATTTACCCGCAAAAATCGAACCTAAAGGATAACCAACAAAATTATTGGCCGAATAAGATATCGGTGACGTGTAACGTTTCAATATATTACTATTCCAAGCAACATTTACCGAGGCATTAAATTTAAAATCCCTATACCTAAAGACAAGCGCTTGTAATGTTGCTTCAATCCCTTTATTCTCAATCTGGGAAGTATTATAACCTTGCCCCCGGAATCCAGTCACGTAAGGGACATCGACACTTGTCACAAGATCCTTACTCAAACGATAATACGCCTCAACCAAACCATTAATCCGGTTATTAAAAAGTCCGAAATCCAAAGCAACTTTCATATCCCGCGTTTTCTCCCAACGTAAATGAGGATTAGGAGCCTTTCTAACTTCACCGATTCGAAGATTTTCCAAGTCGGTTTTCCGATAAGACGTAGAATAATACATAATCAACTCCGGCTTCTCCGTTTTATTCACGTTTCCAGTATATCCCATTGCCACGCTCAATTTCAAACGACTAAGAACAGGACGAAGTTTTTCCATGAAATGCTCATCCCCCACGTGCCAAGCCAACCCTAAAGACCAAGTCGGATTAAACTGTTCGTCACTACCGAAATTATTTGACCCGTCCGTACGGAAAGAGAGACTGGCAATATACTTATCATACAAACTATAATCCACGGAAGCATAAAACGATGCGAAACGAGTTTCTTCGATAGATTGCCCGGAAAGCCCGTCAATCAAATTCGCCATATCCACCAACTTATTATAATCGACCTGATCATCTGTCTTTTCCGGAGCTGGGGTAGAAGAATTTCCCGTAACAGGATCATAACCGTAACGTTTCTCATAAATACTCTTCGCTTTAGAGCCCCGTATTTCCGCTCCGGCCAATACCTGCAATCGGTGAATCGAATTGAAAATATCCGAATAATTCAGTTGCCCTCTCGCACTATAATTCGTATTATTAGCTGAAGATTGAGTTATTGACCCGTAAGTTCTTCTGCTATTCCAATCATCCAACTCACTAGGTTTATCCTTAAAAGCGGCATAAGTATCAATTCCATTAATATTATCCGATTTATTATTGATAAAACTATACGAGAGCAAACCGGAAAAACGGAACTTTGAAGAAATTATATAATTCAAACTCAACATCAAATTGGCGGCATAATCATCCGCAACACTCGACGTTTCGTTAATTTCCCGCATAATATTATACCCGTTGGCAGGAAGTATGGCCTCTCTTCCTCCATTAATCTGATTCAGATTATAATAAGTATAATCCGGTCTGTACGAGCCGTCTTCATTATATGGCTTCTCATAAGGATTGGCAAAATAAGCATATTGGAAAGGATTCACGTTCAATGAAGATCCATCTGATTTCTGCTGAGAAAAATCAACTCCCAAATCTACCGAAACCCGCTCATGAGGATTCAATTTCACCTTAGTTGACAAGCTGTATCGATCATAAGAAACCTTCTTCAGTATTCCATTATCCTTCGAATAACCAAACGAGACATAGTACGTTGCGACATCCGTTCCTCCGGACAAAGACAAGTAGTGATTCATTGAAAAAGCCGTCCGGAACAACTCGTCAAACCAATTCGTCGTGGTTTTAGACAAATCTGCAATATACGCATCTTGCTCCGCCGCACTCATCGGTTCAAATCCCTCGTCAGTCCATACCTTACCGTCCTTCCCCAACTTATTGGCCCGTAACATACCGACAATACCGACCACTGGATAATACGATCCGTTCGTAAACCCATCTGCCGAGAATTCATCCCACAACTCCTGCTCCCAAGCCAATTTTTGTTTTGAATTCATCAAATCACCATCCCTTTGCGGTTTCATTACCATCGAAAAATTAGCCGAATAATTCACCGCCATTTTCCCGACTTTACCTCTTTTCGTTGTAATAACGATAACTCCACCCGCAGCTCTTGATCCGTAGATTGCAGCAGCAGAAGCATCTTTCAATATGGTAATATTCTCAATATCATTCGGATTTATCCCGGCGATACCGTTAGCAAAAATATCATTAAAATCACCCGCTTTAATTCGTCCTTTTTCAATACTCGGTATATTACGTTGCAAAGGTACCCCATCAATAACCCACAAAGGTTCTGCATCCCCGGTAAGCGTATTTGTCCCCCGAATCCGAATCTTGGCCGATTCACCCGGACGACCGGATTTAGCCACGATACTCACACCAGCCACCTGTCCCTGCAATAATTGATCGATCGATGTGGGGACTTTATTTTCAAACACCTCTCTGCCTACCACGGCCACGGAACCCGTGGTTCTTTTTTGAGTCGTCTGCGTGTATCCCGTGGAAACGATAACCTCATCCAACTGTCCCACGGCCATCTTCAACACCACATTCACTTGAGTATCCGTACCACCTAGCTTAACTTCTTGAGTCTCCATCCCGATAAAAGAGAACTGTAAAACCTGATACCCATCCGGCATATCCAATACAAAATTCCCGGCAGCATCCGTTGAGACCCCCATCGTCGTTCCTTTAATCATTACCGTGACACCGGGTAACGGCGCCCCCTCCTCGTCTTTCACATTTCCTCTAATCACCTTAAACTTCTGTCCGGATGATTCTTGTGGAGCCCTCTCCAATAAAATAATCCGGTCTTGAATTCGATAACGCAACCCCGTTCCCTCCAACACTTCCTTCATCACGCTATCCAAAGAAACTTCCTTGACATCAACCGTTATTCCCCCAAGATCCTTCACGAATTTCTCGTTGTATACAAAATTATACCCGGATTGTTTTTTAATCTCTTCCAGCACTTTAACCAGTTTCTCGTTTGTCACCTTCATGGTTATCTTTTCCGGTGAATGCCCTGCCCAGAGCGTGCCCGATGCGAATAACAGTAGCATCAAAAATGCACAACACTTGTTGAATTTCCTGAAAAAAAACTTTTCTACCATCATTTTTACCTATATTTGTGTGTTATGTCTATATAACATTTTGCGTTAAAGAGATTAGGAAAGACCAATTAGCCTAATCTCTTTTCTTGTGTACATAGACGATTTTGCGTTCTACTTTAAATGACACGGAAGTTGAGGATTCAATAACGGCAAGCAAAGACTCTAACGACACATCGCTTGACACATCTCCCGTATAATACTCTTCCTCAAATACTTGTTCTCGAATAACGGTTACATCATAATACCGGGACACCCGCTTCAAAATTTCCGTCAACGAAGCATTCCTAAAACTGAAATTACCATTCTTCCAAGCAATATAATGCTCCGGATCACATTTCGAAATTTGAATCTTAGCCTGTACATCATGCATATTCACCTCTGCCATATATCCCGGGGTAATGATCCGGGATTCCCCTTTCCCTGCTGATACTTCCACAAGACCTTCAACCAAAACGACAAAACTCTTCCCCTCATCCTCGTACGTGTTCACGTCAAAAGTTGTCCCCAAAACCCTCACATCCATTTTATCTGTACTCACGATAAAAGGACGTGTACTATCTTTTGCAACCTCGAAGTAGCCTTCCCCACGCAAACTGACCTCCCTTTTATCTTGACCAAAAGACACCGGATATTTTATTTTTGAATCCGCATTCAACCACACTTTTGTTCCATCCGAAAGAACCAAATGGTAGAATGTTCCTTTCGGAATGATCAACTGGTTAAATTCCAACTCTTTCTTATGCAAAGAATCAGGTCGAACATATTCCAAACGGTTCCCCTCATAAAGCTTTGTTCCCTTATCCAATTTTACCTCCTCTTGCCCCACATTCGAAATATCCACCATTTCTCCGGTTGACAACACAAGGCAAACATTATTTTGTCGTCCCTGCTCTGCCAGTACAACACGCTCCTCTCCTAAAGTTCCCAACCATAACCACAACCCACTTGTTATCAACAAACAAATACTTGCCGCAACAGCCACACCCATCCTTATATTTCTCTTTCTCTGTTGTTGCCGTTTCTTGAAACTCTCCCATTTCAAATCAACATCCACCTTGTCATACCGTTTTTCTAACTCTTCCGTGGAAATTCTTTGCAGGTCTAAAAAGACACGTTCCCTCTTCCCAGATTCATTCCTCCATGAATCCAACCGCTTTTTCTCCGAATCATTCAACCCGGCAATTCGTTCCTTACAGATTAATTTAGCTATAAATAAATACTGACTTATCTCTTTCATCTAACTCTCGTTTCCCCAATAACGATCGAGACAAAAAACAGTATAGGTGAAATTTTTTATTTTTTAGAAAAAAACTACGACAACATGGCAACCATTAAAAACAAATGACCCAAAGACTTATTTAATTCTCTATAAGCAACTGATTTATGAAATTTCACCGTTGTTTCACTTATCCCCATCTCCTCCGCAATCTCCTTATTCTTCTTACCCTCTAAATGCAACTTTATCACCGCCTGCACTTGAGGTGTTAATGATTGGATAGCTTTATGAATTAAAAAACGACTCTCTTCATCTATGATTGCCTGCATTAAATAATCACTAGTTTCCAGCTCTCTTGAAAACTCATTTGAATAACGTTCTTTAATTTTTTCATGACGAATATAATCTAAACACTTGTTTCGAAGAGTTCGATAAATAAAAGCCTGCAATGACACCTCAGAATCAAACATCTTCAAATGCCGAGACCAAACAATAATGAAAGTTTCCTGTACTATATCTTCCCGCACATACGCATCATCAATAAAACGAGAAGTAAAGGCAAAAAATTTAGAGAAATATTCTTTAAAAAAGTGCTTAAAGACAAGCACTTCCCCATTCAAAAATCGAATATACTCACCTTGTTCCTTTGTCATTAAACGATCCTTTTTTGACAATTATTTTCAATAAGAAATTATTGGTAATTCAAAGATAACACTTTTTAGCCTAACCTAATTATCAGGTACTTAATTTTTTTGCATC
>OGEN01000095.1_pt1 | contig 135725 bp, 117 predicted proteins | sample 1570671 | NCBI WGS metagenome assembly OGEN01 (sample SAMEA2582128, study PRJEB24529) | metagenome | biome: Human gut stool | place: China | collected 2011 | reverse complement strand
TTTTGTTTAAATATCAATCAATTACAGTAAAAACTATTGGTAATCGCCAAACGCCTCGAAAGCCAATAGACAACAATCCACGCTAACCAGCGTGAATTTATTGTCTAATCTTGCTTTCTTAAATTGGCGATTCTTAGATAAAGATTAGAACAAACTCACAATATTTTCATGCGGACTCTTCCGCATTTTATTTTTCAACTCCTGCAAATATATGATATTATTTCATAAAATCAAACACTTTATTCCTTCGTAGCTATATTTACACCTATTTTTCTACTCATCAAGACAATCATCGGAATCTTATCAGATTCTCTCAAAATTTCTAATCCATCGGAATATTCACACTTTCAAGTCAATATCAATTTTCGACTTCATCTCTTTGATTTTCTCTTGATACAGATTCATTCGATTCACTTCATTAACAAACTCCTCGCAAACTTTATCCGGTGTATACTCTTTTCCCGTTAAATCACAATAAACAGGTTTTCCGTCTCGATAAAAAAGGAAATAAGTCATGGCATAAAGCGTAAACATTTTATACTCTTTTGTATTTGCTTCTAATAATTTACCGGGAAGCCAAGCAACCGTGTTCTCCCACTCCTCCATCATGGATTCCATTTTCCAAACTCCATTTTCTTTTATTGTCATCAGTAAAAAAGTTGTTCCATCCGTTCGCTTCCCCAACAGACACGCTTTATCTTGAGGCTGTGATAAACATTCCAAAATTTTTGCAGGAGATGGAGCGGAATAAAACTTTTGAATATCAAATTCATAATAAGGACATATCTCTACACGACACTTTTTAAGTTCCACTAATGTCTTATCCGGTTCATATTGCAACATCGAACGAGAAACTGTTGAGTATCTCTCTACTAACGCATCCAATATTTGATTCACGTCTTCGGTCAGAGGAAGATTAATTCTTTCTCTAACTTTATTCAAATCACTATTTCTATTCTTATCCATGCAACCACATAGCAAGAATATTATTAGAACCATGTATTTACTCATATTTAAATCATTTAATATTAATTAATTGCAGCAACAACTAATAAATCTGAAGTATCCCCAACGTTCCGCTCCATATATTGTATCGTTCCTGTTGCGGGATTGATCACTCTTAATTTAATCACGTATTCTCCATTCAAAATAACACGATCAAATCCTAATAATAATACGGCATGTTTTAGACTTACAATACACAGGGCTGTGGGCAAATTCATATTAATCGTTATAGAACTTCTTGAAGTCCCAAATATTTGATCAAAAGTTGCGACAACATGAAATCGTTCTTCTGCAAAATGTTTTTCTCCATTATAATAAGCAAGAATATCCAATAGTTCCCAAGGGGTTACTCCTGCATCTATTACACAATATTTAAAAAAAGGATCATATGACGCATTAAAACAATTCAAATGGAATGAACCATCTAAATGAAAAATACCATGAAATGTTGCTGATTCCTCTTGCAAAACCATCCCACATGACAACATTTCAACAGTAGCATGCCCACACCATGTACTCCATTCCTGGCGGGCTTTACACCAATCCATTCGACCAAAAGACTGCGAATTGGATGTATAAACTATCCCCAGAAACAATATAAATGTAATTAATCTTTTCATAACAACAGTTTCATGTTAAAAGATTGCTACTACCTTAAATACTCATTTTCTTTCTCGAAAAATTAAGGATAACATATAACTCGCCTAAATACAACTATCAACCTGAAAATAAAACAAATAATCACACCCACAATTACTCAAACGAAAAGTTATTCAAAATTATAATTTGCTAGTCATAAGCTTTTTATAACTTTGATCGTTGATTACAATTTGTAAAATTGATTAACAGGAGGAGTGGTATTCTGTGTTTTCTAGGCTCAAGATATACTCCTTTTCTTTTTACACATCAATATGGTGGCTCATCCATAATTACTGTTATTTCATATTTTGCCCAATCCTCCAAGCAAAAATTATACAATAAAAAGCAAGGATTGTCAACGTCTATCTTATCTAAAACATCACCAAACACCCCACCACAAATAAACAACAATCCACACTAGTTATAGAGCATCTGGTGTCTTAGCAATTTCCAGATAAAGATTAGAACTGACTCACTATATTTCCATGCAGCCTCTTCTGCATTTTATCTTTCTATCTCTACAAATATATGATATTATTTTATAAAATCAAACACTTCAATCCTTTGTAGCTACAATTTTAAAGATTCCATTTTACTCGAATCCTCCCCAAGAAACAGAACTTTTTTCAAGATACGTCCATATTTTATATTTTTCTTGAAAAATTTGGTACACATTTTTTGCAGAATTCAAAAAATGCGCTACATTTGCATCCGCAATCAAGCAACACGGGCGCTTAGCTCAGCTGGTTCAGAGCATCTGGTTTACACCCAGAGGGTCGGGGGTTCGAATCCCTCAGCGCCCACGAAAGAGGTTCAAAAGAACCTCTTTTTTTATTGCATCTAATTTTTCACGTGAGCCGTTATACCCCTCTTTTGGAGGTGGTACAAGGGACTTCAGCGATACCTTAAAATATACCGCTGAAGTCATTAATACCAACAATAAATCACAGAGAAACTAAAGAATCTAAAACCTCTATCGTCCGGGGATTGGAAGGACGAGTCATATCCGCTTCAATAATCTTTCCTTCCCGATCCAACAAAATAAAACGTGGGATATTACGTACGACAAAGGCCTCTATGAAAGAATTTCCCTTTCCTCCATACAACTGTATCCCTTTTAATTCTTCCATTTTCACCAGTTTTTCCCAAACCTTCCGATCTCGATCTGTAGAAATACTAACAAAAACGATATTTTTGCCTTCATATTTCCGAATCAACTGTTCCAGATAAGGTTGTTCGGCACGACATGGCCGACACCAGGTTGCCCAAATATCAATATAAATGTATTTTCCAGCCAAATCAGTCAAACAAACCTCTTTCCCCTCAATATTCTGACAAGCAAACACAGGAGAGGGTTGTCCTTTCACCAACGTCACCCATTTCTGGCACAAATCATCGAACTTTTGCCTTTTTTCAAGAGCACTCACATTATCATGATAAAAACGGATAATCTCCTCTAAATGATCAGTCCCTTTCCTTTCCACATAACGAGTTGTAATCCGATCCATCAAAAAATCCTTGATTGTTTGATTTTTCACCTGTCTTTCAATATACTCCATCTGCTTTTTCAGATACATCCATTCATCCTGTTCCTGCAAGCCTTTCAGACCAAAAGCCTGAACTAAATTCTGAAGAGCTGTTTGATATTCGGGCATATCCATCAATTCCTCTTCTTCTAAAATCAACTGGGGCAAACAAGTATAAAACTTCTCCGAAGCCTCATACCCCTGTCGTTGAAGCTGATATTTCTGATAAGCAGGATAACGGGGCAAATAACCATACACCAGATAATGAATTCTTTTCTTTTCCTTATCAACAAAAGAGGCTTCAAAATGCATACTATCCAGAATACTTGACAATCTCATTTCCCAATCTCTCAAACTTTGCATAATTCCAGCTTCATCCGTTTTATAATCCGGATAAAATTCACGCAGAGTCATATTATTCAGATATTCGTTCTTAGAAGCCCCGGCTCCAGCAAACTCGACCTCTATTTCCCAGTTTTCAATTTTTAGAAAAACCTCCAAGTCTTTGCCCGGTTCTATATAGATCGGAACAGAAACCCCATGATATCGAAAAATGGCATAATCAGCCTTCTGCTCCCCGTCAAGATTCAAAACGGCACTCCTAGTCTCATCAAGATAAGCCGTATAAACTGAATCCCGTATTATAACGGAAACAGCCGAATCATTTTCCATCAATCCTTTCACGTGCATACGCACTTCGGTTACAGGTGTTCGAAAACACGCTGTAACCATCGAAAGTAGTATAACACAAACACTCCACCTGATCATATCAATAAATATTCTGTACCAATGCTGGATTCAATTTCAATTCCTCCGACGGAATCAGGCAAACAATCCTACGGGAAGAACTAGGATCAACTTCATTATACTGACGTCCAATATAATCTTGATAAACAGTTGTCACATCCTCCCGAGACAATTTTATTCCGTTACGGGTATAGTCATAGTACACTTGTGCCTCAAATGCCAGTTCTCTACGTCTTTCCATAAAAATAGAATCTTTCAGTTGTTGTCCCACGATTCCATTTAATGCAGGCAAACCTGCTCGTTCGCGAATCTGATTTAGGTCAATCAAAGCCTTACCGTCTTCTCCGGATTTCGCATAGGCTTCTGCCCGATTCAGAATGACCTCCCCGGTACGAATAAAAATCGTCGGGCATTCAAAATCCACAAATCCCGGAAACAGCTCAAATTCTCCCCCGTCATATTTTGTCGTGGTATATCTTCCTTGGTGACGGATAGAAGGGATTGTAAAATATTTCCACCGGAGATCCTTCTCTTTATTCATGATATTCTCGTAATCTTTGGAAATTACAGCTGGACAAGGGAATTCCTCTTTAGAATCAGTAAATCCCGACCAAGAATAGTAGGAGTGTAGATAACTAGGACTATCCGAAGGGAAATTTGCAGGATTAAAAGCAAAAAGAACTTCCGGATTAGTTTTCGGATCTTTCAAGTATAAATCTTTATATTCGTCGCCCTGGAGAATATCCACCACATCATTTTGAATCTCAAATACTTTATTGGCATAAGTAATAGCTAACTTATTATAGTCCACATTGGGAGCATCAGGACGCCCACCCATATAAAGGTATACCCTGGAAAGCATTCCGTAAGCGGCAGCCCGATTTGCAAACGAGCGGTCCATCTTTTCATCTGGCAGGCAAGAAGCTGCATTATTAAAATCCCGAATAATGCTCTCGTAACACTCTTTTACACTACTCCGGGGTAATAACTGACCACTCCCTGTTGTATCCAAAGGAACTCCCGGATTTTTATCGGGCTCATTCCAATATGGAAGTCCAAAAGCATTGACCGCATGAAAAAGGAGCAGGCCACGAATAAAATAGTTTTCTCCTTTTAATCGTTTTAGTTCATCCAAACGAAACTGTTCGGTCGGTTCTTTTTCCAATAATTTTATCGCTTCGATATTTTTGGAAGCTCCCAAGACAATCTGGTTCATTTTTATCCACATCGGCCATGCAAAAGATTGATCTTTCTGATCACTGTATAAATAAAAATGTGCATCAGGAGCCCCTAAAGCAACATCCGAAGTTCCCTCAAAAGGTTCTGCAAAAACAACATTATTCCCTCTGAATTCTCCTAAAGTATGATAGACAACTTCATAAATATAGTCATAGTTAAAGCCCCCAACTTTACCATAAAATAGAGCATACAAACCGGAAGTCGCATTTACCACATTCTCAAATTTTTTCAAATAGGTAGAAGCATCCGACATATTATGTGGCCGCATTTCATCCAGACGGCCATCACAACCTAAAAAAATCAGGATACATATGAAACTAATATATTTTTTCATAATCAGTCATTTAACCATTAAAAAGTAAAGTTCAATCCAAAAACATAACGCCGGGGAGCAGGCCAGTCACCCAAATTCTCCGGATCAGCCCCAATAAAATTACGGGAAGTGATCACACCAACATTATCACAAGTAAAACTCAATGCCAAATTCTGAATTCGCATCTGACGTAACCATTTCTCCGGGAAGTTATACGCTAAACGGATTTTAGAAATACGCACATGTCCGGAATTAATATACCCGAAAGAGGTCGTACCATAAAGATTTTGCGTGTAAGAAGGATCACTATTCACCATCGGAATATCCGCATCATCCCCGGGTTCCTTCCAAATTTTCAGCCCCGAAGGTACTTTATACATATTGTTATATAACCAAGCCGTCCCATCCGTATAACTCGTTTTGAGATAACTATATGCCTTATAACCGAAACTGTAAGTCATATGCACATAAAGCTCAAAATTTTTATACTGGAAAGTATTAGTAAACCCTCCGTAATAGGGAGCCCGTTTCAAACCTATATCCTGATAACTCAATTCTCCATTTCCGGAAGTTGCTGCAGTCAGAGTATTCACATATTCAATCGAACCATCTTCATTTACCCGCTCATAAATAGGTTTTCCAGTTTCTTTATCCACCCCGTCCACTTTCACTTTTTTCAGCATATCGATATTATCACCCTAGTAAAAAGTACGTCCTTCTCCGTCCACAAAGTATCCATCATACAACTTTGTCAATTTATTCTTGTTATAACTAAAAGTAAAAGTCGTGTACCAGTTAAAATCAATAGATTTCAAGGTATGGGTATTCAAAGTTAATTCCACGCCTTGATTCAACATTTCCCCAACATTCCGATATTGCGCCCCAACCCCGATGCCAGCGGCAGTTGCGACACTCATGATCAGGTCACTATTGCGACGTCTATAATAATCAGTATTCAAACGAATACGGTCATTTAAAAATCCCATATCCATCCCCAAGTCGAAAGTATAAGCAGTTTCCCAAGTCAGTTGATCATTCCCCAACTGATTGATCACAGCAGGATAAGAAGAAGGATACAAAGGATGTTCCCGGTAATAATCTTCGTAATCTTTCCCGATGGCATATAACGTATAGTTCAAATAGTCAATTCCGGCCTCTTTACCCGAAGTACCATAACTTAAACGCAATTTAAGGAAAGACAGAGCCTTCTGTTTTTGCATAAACTTCTCCGAAGACACAAGCCAAGCTCCACTGATAGAATAGAACTTCCCGTAACGGTTATCTTTTCCGAAATTGGTAGAGGCATCCGTACGGAAAGATAGCGAAGCCATGTATTTGCCTCTATAATTGTAGTTAGCCTCAGCAAAAATAGAGAAACTTCCCGATTCACTCTCACTTCCTCCCGGTACGTAAGAAGATTGTATTTTTTTCCCAACCTTCGAAAAACCTCCTACATTCCTCTCGCAGACAACGCTTTGATCATACATCGACAAATCCGAACTACGGGAATGCCGCTCGTAATACTCCTGCCCCAAAAGTCCTGATACGTCATGATCTCCAAAACGGTATTCCATCCGGAGGATATTCGATGTCAAGAAACTATTATCTCGAGCATCACTGATATCCAATATTCCGTTACTGAATTTATTATTGCTGTAATTCCCGGAATAAGTTCGGCTATCTTGATAATTATTCGTATTGGAATAAATCCGCGTATAGGTATTCACAGAAGTAAAACTCATCCAATCAAAAGGACGCAATGTACCGCTAAAAGATCCCATCAAATTGTCATTACGACTAATACTACTATTATAGCGATTATCCATCAAAGGATTTACTAGGTCTACATTATACATGGCAAACTTTCTCCACTGGGAAATACTTTTCTTTAATTTACCATTTTCATCATAGGGAGAAAGCCAAGGATGGTAGTCTTCAAAAGAACCGCTATTAGGACTCTCATACCTAGAAAATGTTCCACTCAAATTAACACCTAGCGTCAAAAACGAGGTTACATCGTAATCCATACGCAATTTCAAAAAATTACGAGTCAGTTTATTATCAATTTTCGTTCCCTTTTCATCAAAATAGTTATAGGATAAATAATAACTAGCTCGTTCACTCCCCCCGGAAATATTGACACCCACACTTTTGGTAACCCCATGTTGATACTGCAAATCCCTCCAATCTGTTGTACGGGAAAGATCAAAATTCTGAGACAAAGAACTCAAGGTATCCCGAAGAAACCTATCACGATCCGGGTACTTAGCTTGTAAACTCTTATTTCCGTTCCACCAATTAGCCAGACTCATCTTTCCATAATCAAGCAATTCTTCCGAAGTCATGTATCGCAACCCACCAAAGTTTTGTACACTAAGTCCGAATTTCATGTCCACGGAGGTTGTCAACTTATTTTTCTGCCCTTTTTTCGTGGTAATCACAATCACTCCCATGGCAGCACGGGAACCGTAAATAGCAGAAGATGCAGCATCTTTTAATACAGTTATTTTCTCTATATCATTGGCTGCCACCACGCCACTAATATTTGTAAAATCCGTAACAATTCCGTCGATCACGATTAAAGGATACTGTTTACTATCATACAACGTACCAACTCCTCGCAGTAGCAAAGAATTATTTCGAGCCGGATTTCCATCGCTACCCGAGATCTGTAAACCGGTCGTATGGCCTTTCAATGCTGATAAAATATCACCGTTGACCATATTATTACTGACTTCCTTTCCATCAAATTGTTGCGCAGCCCCTGTCATTTCACTCACTTTCCGAACAGAATAACCGGTAACAACCACCTCATCCACTTCCGTAACGTCCTCTTCCATCATTACATTGATTTCGGATTGCCCTTTGTAAGGAATCTCCCGAGTTTTCATGCCAACAAGTGAGAATACCAGTACCTGATCCCCCTGCGGAACCTGAAGGTGATACCCTCCGTTTATATCAGTAGCAACCCCTATCGTCGTCCCTTTTAGTAAAACGGTAGCACCAGGTAGAGGTGTCCCCGACTGATCTCGAACAATTCCCTTCACCGTTCTTCCTTGCGGTGTATTCGTCTGCTGCGATTTAGATGACTTCAATACAATCAATATTCGTTCATCCTTGTATTCAAAATCATAATTACTATCTCTGAAAAGAGTCCGCAAAGCCTCTTCAACCGTCACCCCGGAAACATCCAATGAAAATTTCCGTTCTCTATCGATTACTCCTTCTTGATAGCCAAAAGAGATACTTGTTTGTTTATTTATCAATAACAGAATTTCGTCCAAAGAAACATCCCGGACATGAATAGTGACCACCTTATCCTCAAGGAAAAGGCCTCGTGTAGACTGAACCGGAGTGGTAACAGCCTTTGTTTGAAATGGCAGTAAAATCACTGCAAAAAGGGAATAAATACACCACGCATTTTTTGCTACATACTTTTTTTTCATAATTTTGTATAGCATTTGGTAATACAAATTAAGTTACACTTATTCACACGTTACTAAATCACACTTTCCGACAGAGACCGACGCCAATCTGATTCTGCGGGAAGGTCTAAAAGGGCATCCCTAGGATGCTCTTTTTATTTTCTACTCAGTTCTATATTCCATATTTCCAATTTTAATTATTTCTACACCTGTAATTTCCGTAATAAATTTAAAAACTTCATCCAAAGAATTATCCTTGTTCGTAATCAATGTCAGTTTTGTATTTTCCTGATCCGGTCGAACCTTAATCTGTACCCCGTACCATATAGACAATTCCGACATAATTCGTCCCAAGGTTTGTCCTTTAAAAACAAACATATTTTCAACCCACATGATATAATCTCTTGGATTAACCTCTTTTACCCTAATCTCTCCATTTTCAAGTTGACGAACTACCATTTGGGAAGGTCTAAGCTTGATCTCTTTCTGATTACCAGCTTTGAATCCAATACTTCCTTCGACTAACACAATTTCAAGATCATGATTTTCTCTAGAATATACATTGAATTGTGTTCCATAAACCGTGATGTTATTCTCTCCCATTCGCACTAAAAAGGGTTTATCTGACTTCGCTACTTTAAAAAAAGCCTCCCCTACTAATTCAACTTCCCGTTTATCCCCTGCAAAATCGACAGGATAACGAAGTATACTTCCGGCATTTAAGATCACCTCTGTTCCATCGCTAAACTTCAACGTGTAGGTGTACTTCCGGGGAACAATCAACTTATTATAACGCAGAGAACCAGATTGCCCGGTCGTTGTATATTTCAACGTATTCTCCTGCAATTTTTCAATTTCATAATCCCGATTCACGATCGCTTCCCGAGCATAGTCTGCCAAAATCAAGGAACTATCGTTCTCCAATATCAAAGTCGGTTGAGTATATTGTTCCGTTACGACCTGACTATACCAATCATCATATTTCTCTTCCTTTTGCCCGGATATAAGGCAAAAAACAAAAGCCACAGTTGCAGCAACAGAAGCTGCGACACGATACCATATTCTAAGTTTTTTCTGCTTGGGTTTCTTCTCTCTCATCCGCTCAAGCAATAAAGCTAAATTTTTCTCTTGATCCTCTTGGGCCAAGCGGTCATAATATTCACGATGAATTTCAGCAGAAGTCAAGCGGTCTACCAATTCTCCGGAAAGATGATTCTCCTTCAGAAAAGTGTTGAACTCCCCGTTCTCATCCAAACTCAGATTTTTACCATAGGTCGATACCAACTCTTCAACAAGGTGATGAGCCCGATGAAAATAACTTTCAAATTTTTTATCTTCCGATCCCATAGGATTATCTTTTTTACCTTTTATTCGTATCATCTTTTACCTCCGGAACGTACAAACATCCATACACCTTCGATTACTTATTAAATAAACGCATGAAACAAGAAAACTTACTTCTAAATCGATTTTTTTTCGTAAAAAAATCACACAAATGCAAATATACATTGAATACCAATTATTTACAATACTAGAAAAAACAAAGAAAGTACACCAACTTCTTTTTGTATTTGCAAGTTTCTAATTTTATGAATTAATTTGTTTTTTGAAAATCAAACTCCTGTACTGATAAGATAAGTATTTCCATCGGAATAAGATTTGATAAATATGATGATATCGGAAAAAGAGGAAGCCATCTTACTAAAAAATTTCAATCGCCGAATAGAGAAAGATTTCGGAAAAGTTTATTCTCTATTCTATAATGATTTATTTTATTTTGCAGCAAAACTTTACCAACACACAGAAGTGGAACCCCGTGATGCTATTCATGATATTTTTTTAAACCTGTGGCAATCAGCCTCTCTAAAATTCGAACACTTAACCGATATCAAAGCTTACCTGTTCGTCTCCTTGCGTAATCATTTCAAAAGTTACGTTAGGCATCACCAATATATAAAAGAATATGAGGCTAGTTTGTTACTAGATAAAGATCAATTTGAAGTAGATATCATTGAAAGTGAAACTCTTTCCACCTTTCACCATATTCTAGAATTATTACCCGAAGAGAGCGCCGAAATATTAAAACTATTTCTCAATGGTTGGAAAGCGGAAGAAATTGCTCAAAAACTAGGCAAAAATAAGCAAACAATTTACAACAAAAAATCAGAAGCGATCGCTTATCTCAAAAATAAACTTTCTAAAGATTCACTGCTCCTTTTATTCATTTTGAATGACTATGAAAGAGAGACAAGAGATTAAATCAAGAATCGCTCATGGAAATTTGACTTATAACATTAGTAAATCTTTTTTATTTCACCTGATCCCAAGAGGATCAAATTATAAAATTGAATCGTATTCACCATGCTGCTATTATCAGTTCGGATTATGAAGTTTCGAAACGTTTCTACACCGACATTCTAGGGCTAACAATCGAAAGCGAGCATTATTGGAAGGAACAGAATTGGCATAAAACGGATTGTTCTCTGAGCAGGACATATGGTATCGAGTTGTTTTCCTTTCTCAATCTCCCTACCCGGATTTCTTATCCAGAAGCTATCGGATTACACCATCTTGCTTTCGAGGTGGATAGCATTGACGAAACCAGAAAGGACCTAGACCAGAAAAGTGGCACTCACGAATCTGTACAGACGGACGAATATACCAAGAAACGGTTTGTTTTCTTAAACGCTCCCGACGGATTGCCTATCATCAATTCTTTTCCCCACATAAACACCATCCCCTCTCGCACGCCTGCATTCCCAATCTTTATTGCAGCCTTGCAATCTTTCATTTTATATTTCCTAATCACCATCATTTCAAAATATAAAATCAATATTTTGCTAATAGACTTTATCTTCTATTCAGAAGTACCAAATTGATCTTACTTAACAAACAAAATGTCCCGAAAAGAAGCAAGCAGAACCCTCGATATAATATCCAAATAAGTTTCCTTTCTCAGTATACTTTGGGTGTAAGTTCGGTACATCTCCGCTCATGAGCGAAGATGTACCGAACTTACACCCAAAGTGAAGCGAAAGTGTCTCCCGTCCTCATTAGAACGACAACGGGTATTGACCACATGATATTATAATTCTCCCGAAGCGAAATAAAAGTTATCAATACTAATCTGGTATTTTCACTTTTTGGGGATCCTCACTCTGAAACCGCTCAAATTCTCGCAATACTAATACCATATCATTAACAAACTCATCACTACATCCCTTTTCTATCGCAGTCTGCAAGTAAGTTTTCAATGTCGCTATCGCACACACGTCTTTTCCCGTCAAAACAAACGCCGGAACATCCTCCGTTAAGCATTTATGCAAAACTTGATGTTGATCTTTCATTCTATTTCAATTTATTATTTACTATATGCGAAGATACGACATCTTCAACTTGTTATTACCATCCTACATCATAAAATAACAGTATCTTTATAAAACATCATCCCTCTTATCCCCGTAAAAAAGTAATAAAACATAAAGTATTATGAAACATATCACTACACTCATCACATTAGCTCTAACACTAGGGACACTAGTCCCCCTTGCCGCTCAAACTAAAATGACAGCAAAGGAAAAACGTACACAAACAAGACAAGAGCGGAAAATAGCTCAACAAAAAGTAAAAGAACAATTATACCAAGACGCTGTTCGTGCTTTGGAAAACAACACGTTTGTATTGGAAGCAGATCGCCTGATTTTCAAACGAGGCAGATCGGTAAGTGTCAGTTCTGTCAAAAACTTCATTTCCATGGCAAACAAAAAAGCCACGGTACAAGTAAGTTTTGACACCCCTCGCCCACTTCAAAACGGGCTGGGAGGTTTTACCGTAGAAGGCAATGTTTCGGATACCCGGATGAAAAAGGATAAAAAAGGAAGTATCATTTATAGCTTTCTCGTTCAAGGTGTCAGCATTTCCGCTCAAGTAAGCCTTACCCTTCATCAAGGCTCAAATAATGTATCGGCAAACATCTCGCCTTCATTCCACTCCAACACGCTAACCATGACTGGAGAATTAGTAACACAAGAAAAAGCTCGTGTCTTTGAAGGATTTAAACGTTAAACCTCTGAGAGGGAGAATTAGAGGGAGAAAAAAAATAATCCCCGTAAATGTCTCTATCTCTTTTACAACAAAAAAGGCAGACTATTATTACCAGTCCGCCTTTTCCTTCAAATAACAACAATTTTAAATATTATAAAACGTGGTGAAAGCTTTTATCACGTAAGCATGATCCAATGTCCCGCCCGTTTCCCGAACGGAATGCATTGCCCACATAGGATTACCGATATCCACTCCACGCATTTCCATTTGCGATAATAATATATTTCCCAAAGTTGAACCTCCAGCCATGTCTGAATGGTTTACAAATTCCTGACAAGGCACCCCGGCCATCTTACAGATCGTCTTAAACACGGCTGCAGAATCCCCGTCCGTGATATATTTTTGGTTCGCATTAATTTTAATCACGGGACCACCGTTTATCACCGGGTGATTCGTGGGATCATGTTTCTCCACGTAATTCGGGTGAAGCGCATGCGCCATGTCCGCAGAAATCATGAAGGAATTATGAATTGCACGATACAAATCTTCCGGCTTTCCTCCCAACCCGAAAACAATACGCTCAATAATCGTTCTCAAAATCGGAGAACCGGCACCCTGTTTCGTTCCACTTCCCACTTCTTCATTATCAAAAATAGCAAGGATTTTTGTCTTACGACATTTCTCGGAAGCCACGAAGGCTTTTAACCCGGCATGAGCCATGGCTAAATCATCCAGCTTACCACTTGAAATAAACTCCTCGTTCACCCCGAACAAACAGCCTTTCTCGTATTCATATAGAGTCAAGTCAAAATCAAGTATATCTTCTTGCCCCACACCCATCTCTTCAGCAATAAGTTTTATCAGGTAATTATCTTTTTCGAAAGTTTCATTTATCATGGCGATCACGGGAAGCATATCTTTCTGTTTGCTCAACGGGTTACCTTGATCGTTCACGGCACGGTTGAAATGGATGGCAATATGAGGAATAACCATCAACGGACGCTTGAAATTCACGAACTGAGTCGCAGGTTTCAACGGGTTCAAGCTACGCAACATAACCCGTCCGGCCATGGACAATGGTCTGTCGAACCACGTGTACATAATCGGCCCCCCATACACTTCCGTGTTCAATTTCAAATACTTCCCGGCAACAGGCATCGCGGCATTCGGTTTAATTTTAAACGTCGGAGAATCGCTATGGGCACAAACGATCTTGAACCCTTCTTCAGCGATCTCCCCGCTACCAATCTCGAAAGCAAAAAGCGAAGAATGATTTTTCGTCACGAAATACTTACCCCCTCTTTCTATTTGCCATGCCTCTCCCGAGAAAAGTTGTTTATAACCATTACCTAGCAATTCTTTTTTGGCATTTGCCACGGCATGAAAGTTTGTCGGACTCTCATGTATAAACTCTACTAATTCTTTAGCGTATTGTTTTTCCATTATATCTTGTTTTTTTATTTCATTTCTTCGAGCCCCAAGATAATCATTTTTTACTACACTTTTTGCTTTGAAATCCAAAAAAGTCTTGTTTCCTTCTTTAATTTCGTCGTAAACACGTTTACCAAACATGACAAAAGGAGGACTTATCATATTCTCTTTATTATAACGAATCTCACCTCCCGTCTCCGCATTTACCACATGACCACCCGCGGCTTCCACTAGCACTTGCCCTGCCGCAACATCCCATTCCGAACATTTCCCGAATTTTGGACATATATCCACCTCTCCTTTAGCAAGCATACAATGTTTTGATGACGCTCCTAACGGGACGAGTTCGACCTCATGCCCCAAAGATTTTAAATAATCGACATATCGTAACTCCCATTCCGTTATATGAAAGCGACTGACAGCCACCCTCAACTTTGAACTTTTTTCCCCGGCATTCGGGAAGATTTCTTCCCTCCCGTTTTTTATCATCCCCTTCTCCCCACTAGCAAAAGCCCATAATATTTCACCATCACACACGTTATGAATCATCCCAAATACAGGTTTTCCCTTTTCCACAAGAGCCATATTGATACAAAAACGCCCATTCCGATATATAAATTCCTTCGTGCCATCCAGCGGATCAATAATCCAAGCGTATGTCCATTTCTCTCGTTCTTCATAAACCGGTAATGACGCCTCTTCGCTAATCACCGGAATCCCCGGATATAACTTTTTCAAAGCACTTGTAATATACTCACTCGAAATTTTATCCGCTTCTGTCACGGGGGTATTATCTCCCTTTAACTCTACATTAAAATTTCTCTTATCATACACCTCTTTTATCAACTCCCCCGCTCGCTCAATAATACACTGAATATCTGTTACTTTTATCCAATTTACCATATTAATTAATTCATCTAAAACGATTTGTTAAACTTACAAATAAAATTCATTTCATAGATCATATTCTAATAAGAAAATTAACAAAAATACACCTGCATTCACACGGTCAAGACATAATTAAACCTATTAATTAATCAGTTACAATGACATACACATACAACGATTCAAAACATAGCTCCACAGGCACAAAATATTAACCAACATTAACCCAGTTAATAGCTTTTATTAACAATTAAAATTAGTCTAGATGCAACAGACATTTTATCTTTGCACCGTCTTTAAGAGATTGAAGATTTTTCATAAGTTTGTATGGTTTAGGTTAGTAGTTAGTAATGTAATCTTAAGAGTCGACATTCCCCGTCGGCTCTTTTGTATTTAAAAACGAAAGGTACTAATATTTTTTAGAAACAAAAATTAACAATTATGGATGGAATCATCGAAATTGAAGGAATGGAATTTTTCGCTTTCCACGGATGTTATGAAACAGAACGTGTCGTGGGAAACAAATTCATGGTTTACGCCCGTATCGAAACAGATTGCAGCAAAGCTGCCCAAACAGATAACATCGAAGACGCATTAAGTTATCTCACCGCCTACGAGATTATCGCCAAAGAAATGATGATTACCTCACATTTGTTGGAACACGTGGCCCAAAGAATGATTGATGCACTCTATAACGCTTTCCCGCAAATTTCTCATGTAACTATCAAGGTTTCAAAACTAAACCCGCCACTAGGAGGAAAAATCGCAGCCACGAGTGTCACTTTATCCAAATAAATTGCAGTAAGGTATTGCAAAATCCAAAATATCGCCTTATCTTTGCCACGCAAAATCGCAAAAGGGTCGGTTGGCCGAGCGGTTAGGCAGCGGTCTGCAAAACCGTGTACAGCAGTTCAAATCTGCTACCGACCTCAGAAAATCAGTCACTTACAAGGTGGCTGATTTTTGTTTATAATGTTCTTTTAGGCCACAAGCCATTACCCATACCGCTCCTCCCTAGTCTACATATTTAAGAATATTCTCAAATAAACAAACAAAATACATTGATTTACGTTCATGCTTAACAAAACATTTATAATATTAGCAAGCATGAAAAAGAAAAAAACTAACCCTTGGACGATTGTCGGAATTACTATCGCCATTATTCTATTAATATATTGGCTCTTAGCAGCAACGATACTAGAAGAAGACGAAAACGTAATTCCCATTCTAGATGGAACAGAGCAGGTAATCCCTTAGGATTCCTGCTTTATCTCTTTATTTTTGAATACTTACATCTATTTTCTTAGAAATTATAGAGTCAAGAGATATTTTCCCCGCACCCGTAAAAAACAGCAAGATATAAATACTTAAATATAGGAAAGGTAATTCCCTCATCTGAAATGGATCATTGGCATGCACTACAAATATAACCACCAACATAGAAAATACCAACGGGATTGTTGCTAATCGTGTAAAAGCTCCCACAATAACGAATAAGGAGCATCCAACTTCGGCTCCAATAATCAAAATCAATGACAACGTACTTCCTAAACCTATAGGATCCGGGAAAGTAGCAGACAATTCGGAGAACGATGTCAACTTGGCTAAACCATGAGTCAACATAGTTATCCCAACCAATACACGCAAAATCAACAAGCCCAAACTTAAAAATTTTTGGTTGGGGGCAATTATAGACGAAATCACTTTTTTCATAACAACATTTTAAAGATTTAAATAGAATAGATAAACGAGACACATTCAATTAATGTTACACTTTTAAGTACGAATTTATAAATATAGCAGTTTTACAAAATAAATCGTAGTTTTGCGGAAAGAAATCTAAAATCATGATTATAGTTATTAGCTTGATGGTTTGTGGCATCATTTTAGGGTATGCTTTTAAAGAGAGAAATTTGAAATTCGTGCAAAAACTCATTAATTATGCCATATTTCTCCTCCTATTTCTTCTAGGCATCACGGTGGGAGCTAACGAGGATGTAATGAATAATCTCGACTCTATCGGCTTAGAAGCTTTACTTATTACATTAGCAGCAATCGCAGGAAGCGTATTATGCGCTTGGGGTGTCTATCGTTTTTTCTTCATGTCCACGAAATAATTCCATCCATGAAAGGTAGTATCATCATTGTTTCTTTCTTTATTGCAGGAGTCTTGATAGGCAAATTCGTAAATGTTCCCTCTCTGTTAACCGCTGAAGAACCCACTCTTTATGCCTTGTATGCTCTCATGTTTCTTGTCGGCATCAGCATTGGAAGCGATAAAAAAGCATTGGAAGCCTTAAAGCATCAGAATTTCAAAATTATTTTGGTTCCATTGGCAACAATCATTGGAACTTTAGCCGGCTCCGCTTTAATCAGTGTCATCTTAAACGGTAAAAGCCTAACTGACTGCCTAGCCGTAGGTTCTGGATTCGGATATTATTCTCTCTCAACTATTTTTATCACCCAGTACAAAGGAGCGGAACTCGGTACAATCGCTCTCGTTTCCAACATTCTCCGAGAATTGATTGCTCTGTTAGCGGCCCCCTTACTTGTACGCTATTTTGGGAAACTTGCTCCCATTTCCGTGGGTGGAGCAACTACTGCCGATACCACACTTCCTATCATCACGAAGTTTTGCGGGAAAGAGTTTGTAATTATATCAATCGTTCACGGGATTCTGGTAGATTTAAGCGTACCGTTTTTAGTCACTTTCTTTTGTACAATATAAATCCCCTAAACAATATTTAACTCACACAGGAACAATATATTAACTACTGGGCATTAAAAATACTATCATTAAACGTTCGTTTTATGATAGGTGTAAAATGTTTTTTTGTTCTTTTTTCGACGAAATAGAACTTCCTCATATTCAATTAATAAAAATAAAGGGTACTTGTTGCTGTCGGGATTTTTTTTACTATTTTTGAACTCATAAAACGAAGGTTTAATGCAACTATGGGTGATCCAATTATATATGAATCGATTAAAAATGGAAACATCAAAGCTTTTGAAGCTCTCTTTCAAGAGCTTTATCCCTCGATGTGCGCTGTTGCCACGCGATTCATTACCGATCGTGATGCAGCGGAAGATATTGCACAAGAAGCATTTATAAAGCTCTGGGAAAAACGTACGGCTTATAAAGAAATCCCGTGTTTGAAAACATTTCTCTACGTGTCCGTGAAAAATCTATGTTTCAATTATATACGAGACAAAAAAGTTACCATAGATTACACATCTCCCGAGGCCCAAAACCAGGAAGTCATATTCAAAGATTACCTCATTGAAGAAGAAGCTTACCGCATCATTGATAATGCCGTGAATGCCCTCCCACCCCAAAGTGCAAGAATCGTGAAAATGTGTTTAGAGGGAAAACAAAACAAAGAAATTGCAGAAATACTTGATATTTCTGTTAATTCGGTCAAAACACTAAAATACAACGCACTAAACGTACTACGAAATTCATTAAAAGACTATTTCTACCTCTTGATGCTATTCTTATTGGAAAAATAATCCTAAAAGAAATGTCAAAATAATGTGAAAATTATTATCCCTGTTCATCCTTTTCAAATTTTGTCGTGTTCTGCTATTAAAAGAAAATTCAATAACACGATAAAAATTTATGGAAGAATCAATCGTAAAAGTCAAACATCTCTCTCACCGCTACAGCGTGCAATGGGCGATAAAAGACATTAATTTCGAGATTAAAAACAAAGGAACTCTCGGTTTGCTGGGATCAAACGGTGCCGGCAAATCCACCACGATGAATATCATGTGCGGTGTTCTCAATCAAACCGAAGGGGAGGTATATATAAATGGTAGCAGCCTCAGGGAACATCCGGTAGAAGCCAAAAAGCACATCGGTTTTCTCCCACAAAAACCTCCTCTATACCCGGACCTCACGGTGGACGAATACCTCACACACTGCGCCTTGATGCGTTTGGTTGATAAATCGCAAGTAAAAGCTGCCGTGAAGAGAGCGAAATCCCGCTGCGGGATCGCTCATTTCAGCAAACGCCTGATTCGCAACCTGTCAGGGGGATATCAACAACGCGTTGGGATCGCCCAAGCTATCGTACATAACCCGAAATTCGTGGTACTTGACGAGCCTACAAACGGTTTGGACCCGAACCAGATCGTGGAAGTACGCCACCTGATCAAAGAAATTGCAGAAGACCACGCCGTGATGCTCTCCACGCATATCTTGCCGGAAGTTCAAGCTACTTGTGGTAACATTATAATGATAGAACAAGGTAATATTGTTTTTTCGGGGACCATAGAGGATTTCAACAATTACATGGAGCCAAACACGTTTATCGTTTCCATGACAGCTCCCCCTTCTCTTGAAACGCTAGTCAACATACCAGGAATTACTCACGTGGAACATATCACGGATACACGTTTCCGGTTACAATTCTCGACCAATCAAGACATCACGAAAAAGATAGTTGAACTTAGCGTGGCTAACGAATGGCATCTTCACGAGATTATTCTAGAAAGAGATTCTCTCGATGCCGCATTCGCTCAACTGTCCGGGAAAAATATTTACAAATAAAAAAGACAATCATTTAACATGAAAACTATATTCAGATTAGCGAAGACAGAACTTCGCATTCTATTCTGTTCGCCTGTATCCTGGTTGATCCTTGTTATTTTCGCATTCCAAGCAGGATTGAATTTTAGTGACACTTTCGGAGGCCTGTTAAAACGTCAGGCCATGGGATACGGCTTGGGAGGCATCACGGAGGAGACATTCGCCGGGTATACCGGACTGTTAATTTCCATGCTCAAAAGTTTATATCTTTATATTCCGCTGATCACCATGGGACTTATGAGTCGGGAATTAAGCAGCGGATCTATTAAATTTTTGTATTCATCCCCCATTACCACGACACAAATCATTCTAGGAAAATATCTCTCCATGCTGATTTACGGGGCGATATTGATGGCAATTCTTCTCGTCTATGTCGTTTTCGGAACTTTTACCATTGAAAACATGGACTTGTTTTTCGTGCTTACCGGGGTACTCGGACTTTATTTACTGACCTGTGCTTATGCTGCAATCGGTCTTTTCATGTCAAGCATTACTTCTTATCAGGTGGTCGCCGCCATGGGCACTCTCGCCATTCTAACTGTTCTCAATTTTATCGGCGAAGTGGGACAAGATATTTCGTTCGTACGGGACATCACGTACTGGCTATCCATTTCAGGACGAGCCTACAAATTTCTTGCCGGGATGATTTGCAGCGAGGACGTGTTGTATTTCGTCATCGTCATCTTACTATTTATCCTATTATCCATCATGCGTTTACAAGCTGCCCGCAAGAAACACAACATGATGGTCACTTTCACCCGTTACTTCGCAGTCATCGGGGGTGCTTTATTTATCGGGTATCTTTCCTCCCTGCCTGTCAGTAAAGTATATTATGACGCAACGGCACTCAAAACAAACACGTTGACTCCAGGCAGCCAGCAAGTAGTTAAAAAACTAGATGGAGGTTTAACGATCACGACCTATATGAATATTCTCGACGAGAATTACGGTAGTGCTCTCCCCAGCCAACTGAAAAGTGATTTCGAACTTTTCGAGCAATATGTACGGTTCAAACCGGAGATCAAGATGAAATACGTTTATTATTACGCACCTTCGGTTGAGCCGTCATTCAGCGATCGTTTCCTTGAATTGCAAGGGAAAGAACGCGCTGAACATATATGCAAAATCATGGAATTGGATTTTGACATGTTCTTATCAACCGAAGAAATTGATCAAATCATAGATTTAAAATCAGAAGGTTACCGTTTCGTACGTATCCTGGAAAGAGAAAATGGTCAAAAAACGACTCTTCGCCTTTACAATGATATGATGAAACATCCCTCGGAAACAGAGATCACAAGTGCCTTGAAACGGTTCCTTGTACCCGCACCGAAAGTTGCCTTTCTCACGGGACATGGGGAACGCAACGTGAATAGCGCAGGAGAGCGTTATTACTATACTTTCGCTCGTAGTATATATTTCCGTCAATCTTTGATTAATCAAGGTTTTGATGCCACGGAGTTAAACGTGAAGGATCAAGATATACCGGAGGACATTAATATTCTTGTCATCGCCGACATGCGTAGTTCTCTTTCACCGGAAGAAATGGCAAAATTGGAGCGCTATATAGAACGGGGTGGCAATTTGTTCATCTTGGGAGAACCTAATCGCCAGGAAGCCATGAACCCGTTACTTTCAAAATTCGGGGTGGAATTGATGCCGGGAACACTAGTGCAACTCCATGAAGATCATCTTCCTTCTATCATAACGGCCAAACTCACAGATCACGCCGCTGCCCAGTGTTTCCGCTATAAACAACTTAAAGGTTGGGGCGGCTCGCTCGTGATGCCGGATGCTTCTCCCCTCCGGTATTCGACGAATAGCGGGTACGAGGTGAAACCGCTCGCCATGACCTTGGAAAAAGGAAGCTGGAATGAATTGGAGACCACTGATTTCCTAGACGGGGAATTATCAATTAACGCATCTATCGGAGAACTCGAACAGTCTTACCCGGTTGTCCTTTCGTTAACCCGCCAAAGAGGTGATAAGGAACAACGTATCGTGATCACCGGAGATGCCGATTGCATTAGTAACGGAGAACTGGCAAACAGCCGAAACGGGATTTTCGCCATCAATTTCAACTTTATCACGGAAACATTTAAATGGTTGTCCTATGGAGAATTCCCGATCGATACCTCCCGCCCTGACACGGTTGACAATACTATTTTCCTATCCCGAAAAGCCTCGCCGTGGATTAAATTCTTTGCCATGGGGGTGATACCGTTCATTTTGGCTTTTGCCGGATTCATGGTATGGTACAGGCGTAAAGGAAGATAAGATTTATGATATACGATTTATGACGTTGACATACTAGCTCGCATAGGCTTTAAAGAAGTCAACAGTGTTAACATTAAATGAATTAATATATGGAAGATTCAATTGTAAAGGTCGAGCATTTATCTCACCGATACCATATACAATGGGCCATTCAAGACATCAATTTCGAAATCAAAGAAAAAGGAGTGTTAGGATTGCTCGGTTCCAATGGAGCCGGGAAATCCACGACAATGAATATCATTTGCGGCGTGCTTAATCAGACCGAGGGGGAGGTTTATCTTAACGGTTATAACCTTCACACCAACCCGGTAGAAGCAAAACGACACATCGGCTTCCTCCCCCAAAAGCCGCCACTCTACCCAGATATCACGGTAGAGGAATACCTCACGTACTGTGCCCATCTACGTCTTATGTGTACCCGGGATATTCCCGCCGCAGTCGAACGAACGATGAAACGTTGCGATATTACTCATTTCCGCGAACGCACTATCAATAATCTTTCAGGAGGTTATCAGCAACGGGTAGGTATCGCACAGGCAATAGTGCATAATCCTCGTTTCGTGATTCTCGACGAACCGACGAATGGCCTCGACCCGAATCAAATCGTGGAAATACGCCATTTGATCAAGGAAATTGCCACCGATCACGCAGTGTTGCTTTCCACTCACATTTTATCCGAAGTTCAAGCAACCTGCAATCATATCAAGATGATTGAACAAGGCAAGCTCGTATTCTCCGGGAGCATGGACGAGTTCAACAATTACGTGGCTCCCTCGACTCTATTGGTCAGGTTTGACTCGACTCCTTCCGTGCTGACACTCCAAGCAACAGAAGGAGTCAAAGAAGTGGAACATCTTGATCGCCATTGTTACCGGATCAAGTTTGACGCGTCAAAAGACATTTGCGAGCAAATCGTTCAACTTAGCGTGACCAACGATTGGCAACTGACCGAGATTCAACTCGAACGACTATCGCTTGATTCCATTTTCGCCCAATTATCAGGGAAAAAAGTACAACTGTAAATGTATATTCAATCTATGAAAACGATATTAAAGATAACAAAAAATGAACTAAGCACGCTATTCTACTCGCCCATAGCCTGGCTTATTCTTATTATTTTCACGTTTCAATCAGGAATGGCTTATGCCGAAGCCTGGGCAGATGCCCTGCGCTCTCAAGCCCTGGGATACACCGTTTACGGGGCCACGGAACGCCTGCTTCTAGGGTGGTCCGGAGCTATTTCAAGTATGCAAGAACATCTTTACTTGTATATTCCCCTGCTAACCATGGGACTTATGAGTCAAGAGTACAACCGGGGATCCATAAAATTACTTTATTCCTCTCCCGTGACCAACAAGCAAATCATTTTCGGGAAGTACCTGTCCATGATTATCTATGCCTTGATTCTGGTTGCCATCTTGTTTATTTATTACGCTTTCACGGCTTTTACTATCAAGGCGATAGACACTCCCTTTGTCATGACTGCGTTACTGGGAATATTTCTCATGATTTGCGCTTACGCGGCCATTGGGTTATTCATGTCTTCGTTGACATCCTATCAAGTTGTCGCTGCCGTTGGCACGCTGGCGATTCTGGCATCCTTGAATTACATTGGTAATGTCGGACAAGATATTTCATTTGTTCGAGACATTACGTACTGGCTCTCTATTTCAGGTCGGGCCGACACGTTTTTCAACGGTCTGATTGGTAGTGAAGATTTGCTCTATTTCTTACTGGTCATCGCACTTTTTATCACGCTCTCGATCATTCGACTACAATCGGAACGGACAAAACGCTCGGTACCCCAGAATTCACTCCGTTATGGTGGTGTTATTCTCATGACACTTGTTATCGGTTATCTAAGCGCCCGCCCTGTCCTTCGCTGGTACTATGATGCCACAGAAATGAAAGACAACACTTTAACCCAGAAGAGTATCGACGTAATGAAAAAACTGGATGGTCCGTTAACCATCACGACTTACATTAACATGTTGGACGAAGATTATTTCCGTGGGATGCCTCGTTATTATAATGAAGACTTTGAACGCTTCGAAAAGTTTGTTCGTTTTAAACCGGAAATGAAACTCAAATACGTTTACTATTATGACAAAGTGCAAAATTCCAGTCTTGACCGACGTTACCCAGGGCTTAGTGATGAAGAACGTTTAGCCAAAATATGCGAAGTGGAGGAATGGGATGTCAAAGATATTCTCACTCCGGAAGAGATTCATAAAATAGAAGACCTTTCCGGGGAATACAACAAGTTTGCACGTGTAATTGAAAGGGGAAACGGGCAGAAATCTATTCTCCGCATTTACGATGACAATATGCGTCATCCTTCAGAAACGGAAATCACGGCTGCTTTTAAACGTATGGTTATAAAATCGCCCATGGTAGCATTCCTGGAGGGACACGGGGAACGAAGTATCAATGGTGCCGGTGACCGGGATTATTACGCATTCTCTCGATATAAGGCATTCCGTAATTCTCTTGTTAATCAAGGATTCGACAATATGACGCTCTGTCTTGACAGCTTGGATAGAATACCTGAAAATGTAGACATTCTCGTTATCTCGGATGTCCGTACCCCTCTTTCCGAGAAAGAGCAGGTAATCATCGAAAATTATATCGCTCAGGGAAGAAATCTTTTGATCGCAGGCGAACCGCGTAGACAAGAACAAATGAACGCAATCATAGCCCCGCTCGGTTTAGCATTCCTGCCCGGATTACTCGTGCAAGAAAGTAAAGATTATCCCGCAGACCTTATTCTTTCCAAAGCGACACATGCAGCAGCCGGATTGACCAGAAGTTTTTACCGCATGGCATATTACAATTATTGTATTACCATGCCTTCTGCCGTTGGTATTGAACAGGTTGCAGACAAGGGTTTCAATCTAACCCCGCTATTGACGAGCGACTCAACCGATTCATGGAATGAATTGGAGACGACGAATTTCATTGAAGATACTGCCCGGATCAATCCGGCTATCGGGGAGATTGAAAAAGCCAACATAACCATGGCCTACCTGACGAGACAGGTAAATGGCAAGGAACAACGAATTATTGTTCTGGGAGATGCCGATTGTATCGGAAATGGAGAGTTGAGTCGTCAACGAGATGGTATTAACGCTTCCAATTTCAGTGTTATCACCGAATCTTTCCGTTTACTTTCTTACGATGAATTCCCTGTTGACACAAGCAGGAAACGGACATCTGACGATAAAGTTTATCTAGGTGAAAAAGCCGGGGTATGGATCAAAATTCTCTTCATGGGCGGTCTACCGGGCATTTTGACGATACTTAGTCTTGCTCTCTGGTGGAAACGTCGTAAAAAATAATTAATTTTCCATTCATCCTTTTGACATGGACGTGTGTTCTACAAATAGAATAGCATCATCTAATCATATAATGTATGTCAGAACTTGCAAAAGAATATAAGATCGCTCAATTTCTTGCAAAAAAAATGACAGGGGAACTCTCTCCTGAAGAGGAACAAGAACTGGTCAAATTAAAAAAAGAATCCGGTTCTGCCATCGTTGACGAGCAAATATTGAATCCCGCAAACAAACGTGAACGGGATGAACTTATAAGCCAATTCGACACGAACTCTTCCTTGCAAAAGGTTGTAAAACGTATTCACCCGAAGAAGCAGCCTCCGAGAAATCTTGTATGGTGGGGAAGTGCTGCGGCAGCCGTAATTATTATCGTGTTCACTACCCTTATTCTGCAGGAGCCGATCCTTGTCGTGGACGAGAGTTTACCCATGGCAGAGGTTCAAGCCGGTAGTCCCAAGGCAATATTAATTACCCCTGAAGGCAAGCAATTCAATCTATCCGGACAAGATTCTTCAAAAACATTACAACTTGGAAATGGTTTTACGGCTATAAATAAGGGAAATATCGTTGAATATACAGGTAATTCAGATTCTTTATCTTTTCAGGGAACACAAAAGCATGTTATCCAAATTCCCAAGGGGGGAGAATATGAACTTATTTTGCCGGATGGAACGCATGTTTGGATAAATTCTGATTCAGAACTTTCTTTCCCCACACAATTTGATTCAACAAGGCGTGAAGTTTTTCTAACCGGAGAAGCCTATTTTTCTGTCACGAAAGACAAGGAAAAACCTTTCATTGTAAAAGTGAATGAAGATATTGAAATAAAAGTTTTAGGGACTCAATTCAATGTTCAAGCATATCAAGATGAAAATACGATAGAAACGACATTATGCGAAGGATCGGTCAACGTATCCGACGGGAAACAAAAAGTTACATTAACCCCTTCCCTACAAGCCGTTTATTCCAAATCAACGAAAAATTTGATCACCCGCAAAGTAGATACCCGTTTATATTCTTCGTGGAAAGATGGTCTATTCGTCTTTGAAAACAAACCGCTTGAGGAAATCATGACAACCCTCTCCCGCTGGTACAACATTCACGTGTTCTATGCGAATCAAGCCGTAAAGACCTACCATTTTACCGGAGATCTGGAGCGATACGGCGATTTCAGAAAAACATTAGGCATGATCGAGAAAGCGACATCTATTCGATTTGTTATCAATGGAAATAATATTATGGTGGAAGAAGTATCAAATTAAAATACAAGAAGGGATATTGGCATTATCCCCTCTTGTAACCAATTCATAAACAAGCAATTTAGAAATTGATTATTTAAACCATTAAGTATTCAAAATTATGGAAAAAAAACGAAAGTACACCTTTGATTTTCATCAAAGGTGGGAAAAAATGCTCTTGATCTTACGAACAGCCTTTCTGATGGTGCTTATCACGACCATCAATTTTGAGGCAAATGCATCTGCCCAAATCATCAAAGTAAGCGTGAGAATGGAAAACGCAACTATTGACGAGATGATTAAAAATGTCCGCATCGGAACGAATTACCGTTTTCTTTACCGGGTAGAAGAAGTCAACAAGTACGGGAAACGGGATATAAACCTTCAAAATGTATCCATCGAGGAATTTCTTCGGGTTGCTCTTGAAGGCACAAAACTCTCATACGAAATCGAAGATGACGTGATTATCATCCATCCATCCAAAGATGATAACAAAAAAACGGTTGAACCACGCAAAGTGACGGGAACGGTCATGGATATGCAAGGAAACACTCTGCCCGGCTCAACCATCTTAATCCAAGGAACCAGTCTAGGTGTCGTGACGGATGTCAACGGGAAATTTACGTTGGAAATACCTCAAATGGATAGCGTAGTGCTAGTCGTTTCGTTCGTGGGGTATGAAACTCGATACGTGGCGCTTGGGAATGAACAAAAAGAACTAACGATCAAATTAAAAGAAGACGTGACAGAGATGGACGAGGTGGTGGTCACCGGATACGGGAAAGTACGTAAAGAAAGTTTCACGGGAAGTAGTGTCAGCGTATCGAAAGAACAACTCATGAAAGTTTCAAAAACGAACGTGCTAAAAGCATTACAGGCATTCGACCCGTCGTTTCGGATTCAAACCAATAACCAATGGGGTTCGGACCCGAATGCTCTGCCGGAAATGTATATCCGGGGACGTTCCGGTGTTGGAGTAAAACAGTTGGATCCCAACTACACGAGTAAAGGGAACCTGCAAAATAACCCGAACTTACCCACGTTCATCATGGACGGGTTTGAAATCAGCGTGCAAAAATTATATGATATGGACCCGTCTCGGATTGCAAATATCACTATTTTAAAAGATGCCGCAGCAACAGCTCTTTACGGTTCTCGTGCTGCCAATGGAGTGGTTATTATCACGACCGTAGCCCCGAAACCGGGAAAGTTAAATATATCTTACGGTCTGACAGGAGAAGTGACCATGCCGGATTTGTCTGCCTATAACTTAATGAACGCAAAAGAAAAACTGGAAACAGAAGTATTAGCCGGAGCTTTCGAACCTTATCAATCCGACGTAGCAATTACCTTGGAAAAAAGATACAATGCAAAACTCAATAACGTTGTAAAAGGAATAGATACTTACTGGTTATCCTTACCTCTACAAACCGCCTTTAACCACAAACACAGCTTGTTCGTGGAAGGAGGTTCAGAAAACTTACGCTTTGGTGTTGATCTGTCTTATTATAACGAGGATGGAGTGATGAAAGAATCTTTCCGGGATCGTTTGGGAGCAGGCGTGACGTTGGATTATCATCTTAAGAATCTTCAGGTGAAAAACCAAACGACCTATAATATCACAAAATCAAAAGAAACTCCTTATGGTTCTTTCAGCAATTATGCAAATGCCCTGCCTTACAATGTATATAAGGACGAAAACGGACGTTATTTGGAAGAAGTTGAAAGTTGGGGAGAAAGTGGCACTTTCCCGAATCCGATGTACGAGGCGTCTCTAAACAACTTTGATAAATCGCAAACAGAAGAATTTATCAATAATCTATCTATAAACTGGAACATTAATCCCTATTTATTATTAAAAGGACAGTTCAGTCTTACCAGACAATTCAGCAACAGTCGTCGTTTTCTAGACCCGTTGTCCAAGCAAAATACAAATCCGATTTCAGATTACAACACGACTTCCGGAGAATTGCACACGACTGACGGAAATAATTTTAACTGGGATATGCAAGCCACCCTTTCTTATAACAGAACGATCAACAAACACAATTTAAACTTCCTAGTCGGTATTAATCAACGAGCAACAAAAACGGAAAGTGTTTCTGCCCAATACAGAGGATTCCCTAATGGAACGCTTAATTCACAGAACTATGCCGAAGAAGTTTACGAGAAACCCCGTAGTTCAGAGAACAGCACTCGATTAGTCGGTTTTTTAGGAACCCTCAATTACAGCTATAATAACATCTATTTATTAGACGCATCCGTACGTATGGATGGTTCTTCGGAATTCGGATCTGACAAACGGTTCGCACCATTCGGTTCATTCGGGGTTGGAATTAATATCCACAATTACAAATTCATGAAAGATTGGGGGAAATTTGATATTTTGAAAATAAGAGGGACTTATGGTGAAACCGGTAAAGTAAACTTCCCTTCTTATGTCGCACGGACAACCTTCAAAATCCTCACGGACGAATGGTATAAAACCGGTTTAGGCGCAAGCCTAATGGCCTTGGGAAATAAAGATTTAACTTGGGAAACAACAAAAGAATATAATATCGGTATCGAAATCGGGATATTACACGATCTTCTGTATCTGGATGCCTCTTATTATCGGAAAAAGACCGTTGACCTGATCAATGACGTAACTATTCCCAGTTCCACGGGATTTACAACTTACTCGGACAACATCGGCCAGATTGAAAATAAAGGATTTGAATTGAATTTCAGAGCCAATATTATTCGAGAAAAAGATTTATTCGTGGCTCTATTTGCCAATCTAGCTCACAACAAAAATGTAATATTAAAAATATCCGAAAGCCTAAAATCATACAATGAATCGGTAGACAAGCATTTTAAAGAAAACGACGAGTCGGCCCCTTTCCTGAAATATGAAGAAGGGGGATCACTCACCTCCATTTTTGGAATGCGTTCCCTTGGAATTGATCCGGCCACGGGTAACGAAATCCTTCTTAAACGTGATGGAGGACAAACCCAAACATGGTCTTCCAGCGAACAAGTTGTTCTCGGAAACACGGAACCGGATGCACAAGGTACTTTCGGTGTAAACGTCACCTGGAAAAACTGGAGTCTTTACGCAACGTTCATGTATGAATTCGGAGGAGAGGCTTACAATCAAACCTTAGTTGACAAAGTTGAAAACGCCAATATATACGAAAACAATGTAGATAAGCGCGTGTTGACCGAGCGTTGGCAAAAACCAGGAGATATAAAAAAATACCGACAAATAGCCTTAAGAGAACGAAAAGGATCATTTGTAGTTCCGACTACACGACCGACAGAGCGTTTCGTGCAAAAGAATAACAATTTATCTCTTAACTCTATCACGCTAGGGTATAGTTTACAAGCCGATTCCTATCGTTGGTTGAAAACGGCCGGAATAAGTATGTTACGTTTCGAGATCGGGGCAAACGAATTATTCTACTGGTCCACGATCAAGGCTGAAAGAGGCTTGGATTATCCTTTTGCCAGAACAATGAATTTCTCTTTAAATCTAACTTTCTAAATGGAGCGATCATGAAAATACTTTATATTTTTTCGATCATATTTGTTTTAGCCTGTACTTCTTGTAATTCATGGCTAGAGGTCACCCCACAGGACACGGTGGATGAAGATCAACTATTCGCCACGGGGGACGGGTATCGTAACGTACTTAACGGTATATATAAACAAATGGCAACTTCTTCCATGTACGGGCAAGAATTAAGCTGGGGAATGCTGGATGTCATGGGACAACTGTATCAAACCCGCGGATTTCATTCTTCTTCAGCTTATTATAAACTTGCAACAGGTTATAACTATGAAGATCAATACGTAAAACCGATCATCCAGACCATCTGGTCACAAGCATACAATTCTATTGCCAATTGCAATAGTATCCTAAGTAAAATTGACGCAACAGATTCCTCATTATTTAGGAGTCGGAATCATGAAAAGATGTTAATTAAAGGGGAGGCGTTGGCTTTAAGAGCTTTCTTACATTTTGACATGCTTAGACTTTTCGCTCCCGCACCGGTCGCAAATGATTCCAAAGCGTATATACCTTATTTCACGATCTACCCGTCGACATTCGAACCAGATCGTTCTATAAAAGAAGTATTGGAACGAGTAATCAAAGATCTGGAAGAAGCAAAAAATCTTGTTGCCCCTCATGATACGCTTGATTGGCGCATGATGTTAACAGATGGACACCGAATCGATTATGGAAGAGGTGCCAAGGAAGCCAATCAAGATCTATTCTTCAAGTACAGAGGGTTCCACTTAAATTACCTTGCGATCTGTGCCCAATTAGCACGGGTGTACAATTACATGGGAGAGTTGGATGCCACTTATTACCAAAAATCGTACGATATGGCAGAACATGTCATCACCTTTGAGCTGGATCCCGGTGGTTATTACCCCAACTTAGTATTCACGTCATATTATTATACGGATGAAAATAAAAAACGATACGAAGAAGTCCTTTTCTGCCTTTCCAATCAAAAGCTCATGGAAGATTATGCCAGCTTGACAACTGGAACGAGCAGTACGGTATTCTACCTTCAAAATTCTTTATTTGATGATAATGGAGATATTCGTCTCACCAACATGGTAAAAACCAGCGGTAATTATCAAGTCTGCACTAAAAACATTGCTCCTGATGGCGAAATTGGAGATTATCAGAATTGTCAAGACATGCTACCGATGATTCGATTGAGTGAACTTTACTACATCCAAGCAGAACATTTGTGCCGTCAAGGTGACATCGCAGGTGCCGTGCAGAAAATAGACGTAGTGAGACGAGCCAGAAACTGCCAAACAGGCAGCTATGGTGAGATGAGCAAAAGAATAAAAGACCTTGATACCTTTAAAAAAGAAATCATAAAAGAGGCATTGCGTGATTTCATGCAGGAAGGGCAAGCATTTTTCTATTACAAACGTCTTGGAGTATCACCTAAAGACGGGGTGCAAGCCGCAAATCTAGTATTTCCCAAACCAGACAATGAGACCATTCACTAAACAGATAAAGATATGAGAAAACACATCATTTATATATGCTTGATTTTAGCAGGAATTTGTGCCTGCAATACCGACGAGGTCGAGGTCTATTCCTCTGCAAGGTACTTATTTTTCCCGGATTCATCGAAAGGATTGGATTCGGTAAAATTCTCATTTTATCACTACCCGGGAGCAACAACGCATGAGGTCTCTTTTTACGTCGCCCTTACAGGCCTTCCGTTAACTGAAGATCTTGGATACAAAGTGGAAGTGGTTGACTCACTCACGACAGCATTACCCGAAGATTACGAGATGCCGGAAGGGGTATTCCACTCCGGTAAAACACTAGATACACTCCGTATCCGTTGTAAAAATGTTAGGGCAGAATTAAAAACTCAACAAGTTTACGTGACATTTAAAATCGTAGCCAATGAAAACTTCACTCCAGGACTGGCCGGGAAACACATGGTGCGTGTCATTTTTAATAACATTGAAAGTAAACCACTTTGGTGGAATGGAGATTTGGAAAAATTCGTACTCGGGGAATACTATCCCGAAAAATTTGAACATTTTGTTATCGCTACCGGGGTAAATGATCTAACTGGAGTAAGTCTTTCAGAAGCGCGAGAATTAGCGATGGAATTTAAAGTATACCTCATCAAAAACAATATCATGGGAAAAGATGGGGAAACACCCATGGTAGACGAAATTCCCGTTTATTAATTAAAAAATTATCGATCATGAAAATTATAATTAAGTTACTATCATTTTTGATAATCTTGAACTTTATCAGTTGTTACGATGATAAAGGGAATTATGATTACGAAAAAATAAACGATATTACAATAGAATTTCCTGATTTCAGTTGGCAACAAATTATCGGGGAGACACTTAAAGTATATCCGAAACTCAAATATGCCTTTAATGACAGTACGGATTTAAAATTAAAATTTGAATGGAGTTTTGCTGACCGGGTTATTGGTAAAGAAAGACAATTAGAATGGACGGTCGATACAAACGTGCAATCAGATTTGGTATTGCGTGTAACAAACCTGGACAACAATCTGACATACATGCAATCCAAAACGATACGCCCCACCAGCATTTACACGACAGACAAGAGTTATCTCGTCCTATCCGAGAAGAACGGGAAATCTCTACTCTCCTTTATCCAATACGGAGAAAAACTGGACGAAAATGGTAACCACATAAGAGACGAGTTAGGACGAGTCATTTTGGAATATAAAGTACTTGAAGATATTTATTATAAAGAAAATCAAGAAGAATTAGGTTCGCAACCTCTTTTTATTCAAGAACATATTGCCGACATTTTCCCTTCTAACGGACACGTGGTTGTTTTTCAAGAAGGAGGACAAGGATCTGTTGACTTGGATGGTCTTAGCATGAAAAAAGATATTCTTCTTGTTGAATCTTTTTCCGGCGGAACTTACCCGGTAGATTTTCATCCGGTAAATGCAGAGATGATGGCCTACACGCACATGATCGAGAATTATGACGGGAAAATCTATACAAAGGTTAAAGAAACCCTGGAATTATTTCAAAGTGGCTATTATATCCACACGCCTTTGCTTTTTGAAAACAAAGAGGTACACGGCCATCTCATTCACAGCGAACGATCTCAAGCCAAAGAATTCACGTTACTCCATTCTGTCGGGACACCAACAGAACCGGAAAACAGGCTTTTGCTAATACATGATCTGCAAGATTCTTGGGAAGACATCAAAATATCGGGGAAGGTTGTTCAACTACCCGCTCCTAATGATGGCTGGCCCGAAAATTTCATTCCTCTAACAGACCTAGGAGACAGTCAAGTGTTACATATTGGTTATGTTACGATGGATTGGGGTACCAATGCCGGGTATACCATGTTCTTAAAGAACGCAGACGGAACATATCAATATCAATATTTCGAAATCGAACGGGAATATGATGGTGAGGGACTCACCTATCCGGAAATAACCATTGGTGATCAAAACAGAGAGGCTCTGGTTAATTATTTCATAACGGCTCCTATCCCTCTAGAAGAATGTATATTTTACACACTTCCATCACCACAAAACGAATATATATTTGCTGCCCACGGGAAAGAGATCTATCTATTTGACAGAACTTCCCCTAAAAACGGGTTTAGACACTATTATACTTGCAAAGCAAATGTCGTTGAAATGAATGGCCGTGACTATTATGGCACACAAATATTAATCGGATTAGATAACGGCGGGGTGTTATTACTTAACACGGAGGAAGCGAAACAACTTGAAACAGATCAAGAGAAATTCCTTTGGGAATCAGATGTAAATGTTAATCTAGGAAAGATCGTTGATATCACACTTAAGGTTGGAGGTTACATATAGTCTAAGAATAAATACAAATACCCCAAAGTCAAATATGCTTTTGGGGTATTTTTCATTCCGAACCAGAAATTAAGAAATGTCCTTATCCCACGCAATTCGATATCTACACAAGCCATTATAATCTTCTCAAAACTAAGAAAAGATGACGTTCATAGTAATTACTAGCAGGAATAAAGAAAGTCATTTTTTTAGAGTTTTCGCATTCAGATACAAGAAAGCGATACGGGGACTAGCTTCTTGAACAACAAGACACAACGAATCACGAGTCAACAAACCTATCTTTTCTTTCGTCTCGTAAACTTCTTTCGTCCCGTCCTCTGTAATATCAAATCCCTTCACAATCAAAAAACCATCTTTAATTTCCCAGGTCTTCAAATCTAAACTAGGAATATTAATAGCCTCACACTCGCCACCTTTTTTAAAATTAAATCCTTTTAATTCGCCTGTTGACTCATACGTGTAAGGATTACACCACTCTCCAACAATTGCTTTTTCCATCTCTTTTTGAGGATCACTAGCACAAGCAAAACAAAATAAAGTCAAGGCAACATACAATAACTTTTTCATCTTTTCCATTTTTAATTAAAATTATATTTATCTAAACACATGATTTATTCCACAAAGTCATACTTTTGGTCAACTCCACGCTCATTCGCATTAATTCCTTCTTTCATCCAACGAGGCATCGGAGCATCTTTCAAATAATAATCAAAGAATTGTTGTAGACGGATTGTCCAGTCAATCTCAGCAGCCTTATTATAAAGGAAATGTCTATCTCCCTTGTAATTCAACAACCACGCAGGTTTATGCAACCGTCTCATTGCCAAGAAAAGATTTAACCCTTCTGAATATGGCACTGCCTCATCCCCATCACAATGAAATATTAATAATGGAGTCTGAATCTTATCTGCGTAAAAGATAGGCGAATTCTTGATATAAGCCTCCGGGTCATCCCAAAGCGTCTTCCCCATCCGACTTTGTGTCTCCTCGTACATAAACATTCGAGGCATACCGCTTCCTGTACGAATACCCGTGTAAGCAGAGACCATATTAGATACGGCAGCTCCCGGACTGGCACATTTAAACATATTGGTTCGTGTCACGAGATAAGCCACTTGATAACCGGACCAACTATGCCCTTGTACTCCGATACGATCCTTATCTGCAATACCACGATCTATCAACATTTGAGTCCCGCTGACCACCGCATTATAACAACTTTCACCAGGAGTCCCTATAGTAAAATGCACATCCGGCATAAATACCACGTATCCGTTACTTACATAAGTTACCGTATTAATCATCGCACTACTCAGAGAGGGAAGTTGGTAAGTATGAATATCTCCCGTGTGAGTCTCGTAGAAATTTACAATGACAGGATAACGTTTCGTTGAATCATAATTCTCCGGTAAATACAACAAACCCCGATTCGGTTTTCCTTCAAAATTCGTCCACTCTACCAATTGTACACTTCCCCACAAATAATCCTCTTGTTGAGGATTCGTGTTCGTTATTCGTACGGGACGTGTGAAATCATTCTTACTCCACCAAAGCTCCCGGAACTCCGTATAGCTCTGACGGGTAAACAGATAAAATTTACCATCCTCGGACTGCTGGTTAAAATACAAATCATAGGCCCCAGACATCAACTTTTTAATTTTCCGGCTAGGAGTCAACACGTAAACACCTTGATCCAACGTTTCACGATCTAAACCATGCACTAAAATATCCTGTTTGAGATTAATCCAACGCATCTCTCGATTCGCTTTCAACAAACGCAAAGAAATACCATTTTCACGTCCCCAGCCATTCGTTAATGAATACGTGGGTTGTTTACCAGTAAGATCCACCACCCACATATCATATTTATCATACAGGACAACTTGATCCCCACCTGCCAACCAACCTGCGATACCATAGGGGGATGCGGGTTTCGGTAGATCATGCTCCTCGTTATGCACCGCAAATCCTATCGGACTCGAAACATCTGTCAATTCTCCGGTTTCAGGACTCAACTTATACCATACCTTTTTCTCGGCATGATACAGCATGGCATATTTCCCATTCGGACTCCACACGGGACGTTGCCGAAAATCTTTAAATAATAACGTCCGTTCACCCGTTTTCAAACTCACTAAATACAAGTCTGCCGTTACTTCATCTCGCCAATCCGCAAGCCTCCGATAAGGAGTTTCATCTGCAATAATAACATAACAATACTCGTCACAACTCGGCTGATATATCTGATCCATATGAGGGGGTGCCACCAGTACACATTTTTTCGAATCCACGTGATACACGTATTTAGGCATCTTTCGTCTACCTCCTCCTGATCCGTATGACTGCCTACTCTGTGAGACTTCATCATCCCATTTCCACAACTCCAACTCGAAACTCTTATCCGGTTTCGCCTTCGGCTTACGCTCTTCCTGTTGCTGTAATCCCACATCCACGAATATATATTTCCCATTATTGAAAACAGAATAAATCCCTCCTCGAACTTTATATTCGTCCGACACGACCACCTCTTTCGTGTCCATCACTAACCGAAACTTCCCATCAACAAATGAAAACGTGTATAATAAATCCGGCTCTCTCAAATATGAAGAATCCGAAGCCACCGTGAACACTCCCTCCTGTCCCCCTTGGTTCAGAGAAAAATTAGTAACAACGGCCTTTTCGTCATCATAGATAACCCGATGTTTCCCCTTTACTGGCCCCATTCGTAAAGATTTCTTTCCGTTATGATTCCGGATATAAACCACAGATTTATAATCATCTACAGAAAAATAATTCTCCACGCTATCTATTCGTACAGAATCCCCGGTTTCGAAATTCCAAACAATCAACCGACGAAGGGCCCGATTCTTCCCCTCTGGATCAATCGGATAGGAATAAGAAATCTGAGGAGAATGGGGAGACTCCCGAAAACCGTAAGGCTTATCCCAATAAGTTTTTTTCATATCCTTCAAGGATAACAAAAAAAGAGAATCTTTTTTCTCTTTCAACGTGTCAAGCGGTGAAGGCTGCACCACGTACCTCAATCCTCTTCCACGGTTAAAAAAACTCATCTCCCGGACATTAGGAAACTCGTACACCTTACCAGATGTCATATTACGTAAATAAGTAACAGGAACATCCTTATCATGCCCTTCCTGATCAATATAAACAAAGCGATAAGTCACCCATTTCCCATCTTCTGACATTTGTTGTCCCTCAACTCTTCGCCATAATTTATAAGCCTCCATATCCAGAGGCTTTTTTTGAGATATACAGTCTGCTATTCCAAGAAATAACAGACTGTATAATAATACAATATATTTCCTCATTTAAATCAACGCTTTTTCATGAAGTAATCGATATCTCCCTGATAATCGGCTGAATCATCGCCCAACAAATATTTGGCAAAATGGAACCACATTTTCCGTTCGAAGAAATCACCATTCTCTCCAAAGAAGCCATGCGTACTACCGGGCAAAACGATCATATCAAAATTTTTTCTTGCCTGAATCAAAGCCTCTACCACCCGGAATGTATGCGAAGGATGCACAGTTTTATCCATATCCCCCGTCACGATCAGTAATCCTCCTTTATAATTTTTTGCCAGCTCTTGGTTCGTTTTGCTTTTGGTCTCGAAAGTAATCTCTTCCCGATCTCCATTCACGCTATCTTTGATCACACGTTTATTCTCTTTCACCCCGTAATGGATCTCCACGAACCCTTTATTGTATATATTATTGTCATGATTTCCCGCACATGCAACAGCCGCACTATAAAAATCAGGATAGGTACAAATTGCCGCAGCAGTCATAAATCCACCTCCTGAATGCCCGTACATCCCCACTTTTTTACCATTAATAAAAGAATAACGATCAGCCAACTGCTCTATTGCATACTTGTCATCAGCCAACGGGTAATCCCGTTGATTTCCATATCCGTAAGTATGGTAAGCCTTCCCTCTCATGGGTGTTCCTCCACGATGTCCCATAGCCACCACGATGAAACCGACTTGTGCCAAACGAGTATTCAAATCGTCATCCAGTGTAAAACGGGTTTGCACGTATTCATAAAATGGACCCGGATACACTGTAGATATAATCGGATAACATTTCGTTGAATCAAAATCTGCCGGCTTCCACATTATACCATATATATCAGTCACGCCATCTGCCGCTTTCACTTTAAAACGTTCTGGTGTACGCCACCCCATCTCATACACCCGGCGAAGATCCGGTTTCCCCAACTCCATAATGACCTTTCCTTGCCGATCCCGTAGCACGTTCACTGGTTCCAAATCAACTCTAGAATAACTATCCACGAAATAACGGCTTGACGGAGCAATCGCCACGTCATGCGAAGCATTCTCCGGAGTCAACAACGTGACAGCATCCTTCTTATCCAAGTCGGCACGATATAACACGTAATAATAAGGATCTATATTTTTTTCTTTACCTAATCCTACAAAATAAATCTGCCGTTTAGCCGTATCAATCTTCTGAATTGGTCCAGCCACCCAAGGCCCGGAAGTCACTTGATTCTTCAAATTCCCATCCTTGTCATACAAGTAATAGTGTCCCCAACCGGTACGTTCCGAACGAAACAGGATCTCGTTTCCATCATTCAAAAAATGAATAGCACGCATTTGATAATCCAAATAAGGCTTATCCTCTTCGTGAATTAGAACTTTCACGTCACCCGTTTCTGTATTTACCATACAAATCTCCGTCTCATCCCATGTACGTTTGTAACGTTGAAAATAAAGACGCAAACCATCATTGCTAGTATACAGAAAATCAATATATTGATCTTTCCAACGACTAATATCTATTTTCCGGACTTCCCTTGTATCCAAATCACCAATAATCAATTCATACTGAATTACGTTTTTATCGCCGGCTAATTCAGCTTTATAAGTTTTCAACTTCGGACGAGGATTTGCCAATGCATCAATTAACCACAATTCCTCTACTTTACGAGCATCCTCCCGAATAGCATAAAACCGGTGTCCCTTTTTAAGCCAATGGGCCTCACAACCGAAACGTCCCTCCATTTCTCCTTCGTCCTCCCGGTTGAAAGAATAATATTTTTCACCATCATTCGTTAACTGAATCTCTGTTATATCCTTCCCTTTGGCTGGATTTCCCACTGCATACAAGTTGTGATGTCTTGCATATAACATATAAGCACTATCCGCAGAATAATACATCCAATAAGGAGAATAACTTTTTCCTTTCTGATTCCCCACGACCTGCAATTCCTTTGTATATACGTTATAAGTAAAATTACGACCATCCATGTAAAACCGGATAGTTTCCCCATCCGGCTCAAACTCGAAATGCAAGTCTAATAACTTCGTATCATGAGCTCGACGAGTAATTTCACTAACTTTAGCCAATAACTCAGCGTTGTCAAAAAGTAACCTTTTCGTACGTTTTTCCGGATCTACCAGATAATATTTATTCCCTTCTTCAGTCCAGAAAGAATACCAAAAACGATCTGTATTATTAATATAACGAGGATGTAGATCTAATGAATACTTTACTATCGGCATTGTTGTCAATTCCCGAAACCTCTCTGCCAAAGCATAATTTGCCTTTTGCTGGGCATTTATCGATCCTACAAATGCCAAGAACAATATGATTAAAAACTTTTTCATACACGATTATTTACATTCAAACATCCAACCTTCTATATCAAAAAATTCGGGGGGCCCAAGCCCCCCTTGCACATAACAATATCACATTTTAAAAGTATCCGTACTTAACGTCACCCCAACTGCTATACTTAAAAATAACATCTACAATCTTACCAAGATCATGTGCTTCAAACAATGGAGTCGTCTTTGTCATATCATTATCATCAATCTCAAATATGTACAAATCACCATTTTCCAAACCTATCGCAACATGAGCATTAGCTTCATGTCGATAGGGATTGAAATCTTTGAAAGCAATAGAAGTAATCTTATGATCGAAAGTCTTGACAACCCCTTCTTTAAAGTTATCACGGTAATACTCATGGAAATAAAGCGTATTACCGGAAGCTATCAACATATAGTCGCGGTAAGGCAATACGGCCATATCCACAAAATCAGTAAACATACTAGCCGATATTTCATGAATTCTGCTTTCCAATATCTCAACAGAACGACTCCCTCTTCTTCCAGAAGGATAAGTCTGGTAATTATTCATCAAATACTTCCCATTTTGATTAATAATCGTCACGTATGAATCTGAATGATGGAAACCAGAACCGATCACTTTACCTTCTATATTTTGAAATAATGACATATCCACATCACTCTCCTCGGTAAAGAAAGGGGCTAACTCGGCATTATAATAAAAATCACCCGTGGGACGTGATTCCTTTTCCCAAATCCCATACAACGTGTTCTCCTCATCCAAAGCCAATAAATAAGGAGTCTGGGGGTAAATTGAAGGTGTTATAGATTTAAATTTTTTACCATCAAAAAGAGGTAGATCCGAATAAGTACCAACATGATAAGCTTCTAAATCATAATTTTTTTTGTACAAAATCGTACCATCTGCATTCAATAAATACCCTCCGGAAGCAGACTGTGTTGCATCTACAACATTAAAATTAGACGGAGTCCCAACCAAAAACTCATCGGAAACAAAAACTTCTCTTTCCATTGAAAATCCATGCAATTCCAACGGCTGATCTTGTTGTAGTACCATAATTTCCCCGGGAATTGTAGCATAATCATCTTGCACATAATGCTCTACAAGTTTCCGTGGTCCCAAACCCAAGGACTGTCCATCATTATGCAACGGATAAATATCCTTTCTCACCCCGATATAATTCAAATACTCTACATCATCTTCTGTCTTTTCCTTTTTACCCATCACGATTGACAATATTGACTTATTCCCCTCCTCTGACAACACCATCCATCCCGTTTCATATTGAGATTGTACGGAGATCCTAATCAATTTATTAAAATGCATTCCCGATTTTTTATCAATCGGACAAAACGTTACATTATGAGTGCCTATATTATTAGACATAAAAGTATATGTAGGTTCCGTTGACACCAGTTCTGTTCCCACGTACCACTCAAATTCCAACTCCGGATTAAGACTGTCAATAGTAAGTACCACTTGAGGAGCTAATACAATTTCTTCCCCGGCATAAACGGAATAACTCTCTTCTATATTCTCCCATCTTTTAACTTCATTTATCTCCTTGAAACTCTCATCCAATTTGTTATCCAAACAACTTGTAAGAGAAAGCAGGGCAGCTATTATCAATAAATACTTTTTCATAAATTCCATATATTATTTTATCCAATAACAGGTACAGAAACCTCATCTCCATTTTCATCTATAAAAGGACCGTATTTTTCCAAATACCTTTTCAAAGTCAAAGCACACCGACGAATCATATCCGAATCATCAAGCGTAATCTCTGGAATACCCCCGTTAGCCTCAATCAGCAACTCAAACTTTTTGATGGTAAACTCACCTAAGTTTGCCCAGATCACCCATTCATCTTCATCCCACCATTCCGGTCGAGAAGCAATATCTGAAATTGATACAACTGCCGTACGGAAGGGAGTATTTCCTTGAGCATATTTTTCACTATCAGCAATTCTAAACACGACACGTCGTATCTCTGAAGATAAAATCTCACTATTCTTGAACGTGATATAAATCGTATCCGCTACTCGATCCTTATGAAATACAAAATCTCCCGATATATCATAATTTGCAGCATCCAATGTCGTTTCTTCTTTTACTACTTCTAACTTAAAAGAACAATCTTCATCAAACATTTTACCAGAAAGACTCATGGCAACAGGTACTGAAATATCTCCTTCAGGATAGAAAAAGAAGGATGTTGAAGTACTATCATTTGTTGCATTCTTTGTAAAATAGATATATGAAACATCATTCGAATTTTCCAAAATTCCCCTTTCATCACAAGAATAAAGTGATACCAAGGCTATAAGAACTAATATATACTTTTTCATAATCCTAGCTATTAAATATTCTCACTATCCGGCACATCTAAAACAAAATTCTCTGATTTCCAATTATTAACAGTCGGCACAGACTGATTCAATCGTTTAAACATAAAGAATATCTGTCCTTCGCCCAAAAATTCCCGACGGGCATCTGAAATTAATCTATCCATAAAATCAGACTTTAATGTGATTCCTGATAAATCAACATTTCTCAGATTACGTCCCTTTTTCACTTGCATCAAATAATCAATTGCCTCAGACGGGTCTTTATCAAAACAAGCCTCTGCTGCAATATAATAGATCTCACTCATTCGAATAATCGGGATCAAATTCGAACTCAATATTCCTTCTGATGTTGCATTGTTTTGATAAGCATATTTCATCAAACGATTCACCGCACTCAATTGATACCTTTTACGATAGTCATCCGTTTCTCCGTTAAACAAATTATCCACCTCTTTTACCTCCATAAACAATTGATTCCCATCAGCATCGAGAACATCATTCAGCGCCTTGTCCCAATCGGTTAATTTTGTTGAATAAAAACCGCACAAAATATCATCGTAAAATTTCAAATTCCCCTTCGTCATCTTACTTGCCGAAGTAAAATTATAATATTTCGTATTGTTCTGGGAATCAATAATTTCCTTTGCAATTTTGTATGCTTCATTAGGCTGATTATTATATAAATATGCCCGAGCCAAAATACCGGAAACAGCATAATAATTCATCCGGAATCCCCGATAATAGAAAAAGCGTCCATCAGTAGGACCATTGAAACGATCTTCAATTCTTAATCTACTGACATTAGTCGAATCATATTTATAAACTAACTTTCTTGCATCCTCCAAGTCCTGTATTACATTCTTCATACACTCCTCTACAGACAACTTCACAGACAGTACTTCCGGATAACCTTTAATATACGGAATATAAGTTCCTTTAGGAGAAGTCACCGGTGCCGGTGCAAAAATTCGTAACATATCAAATTGAATAAAAGCACGTAATGCCAAAGCTTCGCCCTCCAATAATGCTCTTTCAGATTCTTTAAGTTCAAATAAATCCGGATCTGCATGACGAGCATGGGCGATCAAGTTATTACAATTGGCTACAGCATTATATCCTTCTTCCCAAATCGCTTGAGGCAATTTATGAAAATCCATGTATTCATAATCGTAAAGAGCAGCCCCCTCACTATATTGCCTTCCCGGATACTCTGACGGCATCTTTGATACATTATAACATTGAGCTAACACATCCATCAAACCCCAAGTCATTTCCCGGCCATACATATTTATTCCGGATAATGATTTATACACCCCGTTCAACACATTCCGATAACCGCTTCCGGTAGAGAAAACCTCTTCCTCACTGATTTGTTCTTCCGGTTGTACATTCAGCCAGCTATCACATGCCGAAAACAATACCGGTAATATACATATAAGTAGTAATCTATTCATTTTCATAACTCATCTTTTTTATTAAAAGCTTGCTCTCAACGTAAAATTCACTGTCTTGGCATACGGATAACTTGTACCCCTCTCCTGTTTGATTGAAGAGAAACGCAATAAATCATTCGTACTCACCTCTAATCTCAACACATTCAATCCTATTTTTTTGATTAATTGAGAATTGAAATCATAACTCAAAGTCAAAGCATTCAATGAAAGCACGTTATTATCTTGCACGAAGCGAGAAGAAGGTTTCGTTGTTGTTGAACGGTCTTTAATATCTTTCAATGGCGTAACATCACCCGGTTTCTGCCAACGATCTGTCAACACACGCTTATCCACATTACTATATTGAATATCCGCATTCTCGACCTTACTTACTAAAGTGGAGTTATACTCCTGCCCACCAAACTCGTACATGAAAGAAGCAAACAATGAGAAGTTTTTATAGGAAGCATTTAACCCGAATGATCCTTGTCCCTTGGGTTCCGTATTACCAACAATCACCTGATCGGCCCCACTCCACTCGTGAGTAATAACTCCATTCCGAGTGATAAACAATTCTTGACCATTCGCCGGATCTATACCTAAAGAACGCATGGCGAAAATAGATGTCGTAGATCCACCTTCTTCATATTTGGTCTTCACCTCTGCCACATTGTTATTACTCGGATCATTATAGAATTCCTCAACCTGTTTGTTATAAGCCTTCAAGGCATCCGAAATTTTCACAATTTTATTCTTGTTATGGGCGAAATTTCCCCATAAAGCAAATAACAAATCATTTCTCTGGATAATATTGGCACGAATATTAAACTCGTATCCTCTATTCCGAATTTCACCCATATTATCTTTATAAGAAACGAATCCGGAAGAAGTCGGCACGGTTACATCCGTAATCAAATCAATGGTTTTCTTATTATACCATTCCGCACTAAAAGTCACACGTTCATTCCATACCTGCATATCCAATCCGATATTGAATGTATTCGTTTTTTCCCAAGATAAATCTTCATTTCCAAGAGCTTTTAGCTTAACACCGTAACCTGTAACATACCATTCATCAAATTGAGCCTCGTAAGTTGTAATTGCCGAATAAGAAGGGAAATTCACCTTACCGGTCTGTCCATAAGAGGCACGTACTTTCAATTGATTAAAGATACCATTATTCTGCATAAATCCGTAATTATGAATATTGATACCCAAACCTCCTGACCAGAAAGGAGCCCATTTCTGATTAGAACCAAATTCAGAAGAACCGTCAAAACGAGCAGAAGCATCCAACAAGTAAATATCATTATACGTGTAGTTCAAGCTGGCAATCATACCAAACAAACGTGCTTGACTCTGTGATTTTGTCGGTTTATCCACTACTTCTGCCGCATAGTTAGAAGAATGAAATTCTCCTGAAGGGAATCCACGATAATGAGTGGACGTGCTTTCCGTAAAATCAGAAGTGGCATTAAATCCCACAGACAAATTTATATTATTCTTGGCTATCGACTGTTGGTAATATAAAAATGCTTGAGCATCCCACATGGTTCTTTCACCTTTGTCCACGTACAAATCACCTGTCAGCAACTCATTGGAACTGGCTTGGGTTGATGATTTATTGGACTCAGGATCAACAAAACGTTCTCCTTTTGTAAATTGTTTGGTAACACTGAATTGGCCTTTCATTGACAGATAGTCATTGATAAACCAATTCACGCTGACATTATCAATAATCTCATCATACTTGTCATAATCATAACTCTGCAGGCTAGCCTCATACAAAGGATTCAAGGCGCTCAGACCTTTAATTTGAGTAAATTGTAACTTTCTCCTCATGGAACCGTCTTCATTAAAACAACGGTCATAAGGTAATAACGTAGTATAATCACTAAAAGAACCATACGGAGATTCCTGAGCTTTTACATAACCATAAGAAATATAATTCTTTACTTGGAAGTTTTTCAAGCGATAATCCACGGAAAAACCAACTCCGGTTCTATTTCTATAGGATTTCTTCATCACACCATTGTCTCCGTTAAACGAAGCATCCAACGCATAACGCAAATCCGAATTCCCACCTTCAATATACAGACTGTGTTTATGAGTGACTGCGTTTCTCAACGGTTTTGAAATCCAATCCGTATCCGCACCTTCTGCGATATTCTTATACCTTCTCCAATAAGCATCTTGTTTACTAATACTTGTGGCTCCTTCTTCCGGGTCATACAGTCCCGCAAGACGTTCAATTTCCAACTTTTCCTCCGCATTAGCTAAATTATAATCCGACAAATCCGGGAAAGTCACGCCACCTGTCAAAGAATAAGTAACCGTCACCTCTCCCGGTTTCGGAGCTACTGTAGTAATGACCACCACTCCGTTAGCTGCACGGGAACCATACATAGCTGTTGCAGCGGCATCTTTCAAAATAGTAATACTCTCAATCCGGTTCGGATCCATATCATACACTTTCTGTACATTTACCTCAAACCCATCCATGATAAACGTCGGCAAGTTCGGATTATTCTCCAAATTACCTTTTGTCGTGTAATTCGGATCCAACTCTTTTACCCCGATACCGGAACGGCCACGGATATACATTTCAGGCATCGCATTCGGATCTGATCCCCATTGATTATTCGTCTGAATACGAAAAGAAGGATCAAACGTCTGCAAAGCAGCAATCACATTTGTTTGTGAAACTTTTAATAAATCCTCTTTTTTCACAGTCACAGAACTACCAGTAAAGCTCTGTTTCTTGATCTGACCATACCCGGTTACTACAACCTCCTCCATCTCCGTCACGTCTGCTTTCATGCGAACGGTCACCTCTTTACTCAGATCCTTCATCTTATTGACATCTAAATTCTGGGTTTCCATACCCACGAAAGAGAAGATCAAGATCAAAGAATCCTGTTTCGGCAATTCCATTTTAAATTTCCCGTCAATATCCGTCACCACACCAATCGTGGTTCCTTTCAACAAGATCGTTACCCCGGGCAACGTCTGCCCGGCATCGTCAACGACCTTACCTCTCACAACGAGTTTCTCAACCCCATCTTTCTTTTTATCATCCGGAGTTATCACGATCAAGTTATCCACGATCTTGAAACCGTACTTGGTCCCCGTAAGGCAAGATTTCAGAACCTCCTGTATAGATGCATTCGTGAAAGAGCGAGTGATATTCGTGACACTTTTGATTTCCTCGTCATTATACAAGAACTCGAAAGATGTCTTTTGTTTTAGTACACTTAGAACTTCACTCAACGATTGCTTTTCAAATTGCACAGTAATAGTCTGTTGTCCAAACGCATTTTCGCTTGAAAACGCAAAATGTGTAAATAGTAACAATACCATCATTAGTTTGCAGCCTAATGACAGTTTGCTACATCTGATCTCCCAGTTTTTAATTTTACTTCTCATCGATAATTTATTTAGGTCATTTTTGCACACATCTTCCCGGACATTCCGACAAATCCACGTGAATTTGCCTTCAGTCCAAGCAATTGATGTTTATTAAAACTCGAAAAATTTATACATAACACACTTCTTCAACGAAATTATTTTTCATTGTTTGAAACACATCATTTTGTTTGTGGAGAAAAATCTTTATATTTGTGAAATCCCCTTGGGGTTTATTTTAGTACACATTTTTTTATAAAGCCGGAGTTGCAGCTTCGGCTTTATGGTTTTCACAACTTCTCCATCACTGTCACTGTTCTACCTTTCACATCAAATTTTATATTTGTTGTTAAACTCAATAATTCCAACACATCAGTAATCTTGGCATAACGAGGTAAGTATCCGGTAAAATGATAATTCTTGACGGACTCGTTCATGTAAAACACATCCATTGCATACCAACGGGAAAGTTTCGTCATAATCTCCTGAATACTTTCGCTCTTGAACCGGAAATTCTCGTACATCCAAGTCGTATACACTTCCACATCAACCTCCTCCACGCTCACCTTCCCATCTTTTATAATCGCCTGATGACCAGGCTTTAGAATAGTTAATTTTCCTCCCATATTAATTTCGACCTTACCCGTAGCTAACGTCGTTTTAGAAGTCTTATCATCCTCATAACTATTCACGTTGAACGATGTTCCCAAAACTTTCACCGCATAATCCCGACATTGCACAATAAAAGGTTTCGACTGATTCTTAGCGACTTCAAAATAAGCCTCCCCCGATAGATACACCAAACGTTGCTCACTATTAGCAAAACTTTCGGGAAAACGCAGTTCCGTTTGTGCGTTCAAATACACTCGGGTCCCATCCCCTAACGTAATTTTATATTCTCCTCCTCTCGGAATCTCAATCTTATTATATCTTATTTCCTTTACATTTTCCGCTAATTGCCGATCGGTAAAAACGACCTCTTTCCCATCATTTGCCGCCAAAGAAACCGCCAAATCGACCTGCTTCAACGAATCCAAATGATAAACATCTCCAGATGCTACAGTTAATTTAGCAATAGAACGTCCCGGAGTAATATTCTCTACCTTAACTACCGGAACAACCGCAGTTTCCTCTTTTAAAAAGAAAGTCATTGCTACTCCCAAAACAACCACCACAACAGCCGCAATTTGATATATCCTCATCAAATGCTTTCTTCTTTTTCTCTGGGCTGCTTTTTGTTTCACAACCTGCCAGGCGCCACCTGCATTATAAGATAATATTTTTTGAATATCTTCATATTGCATCTTTTCATCCAGAATCCGGACGAAAAGAGCTTCATGAGAATCGGACTCTTTCAACCATGCATTCAGCTTTTGTTGTCCTTCCTCATCTATTTCATTCCGCAAATACGCTAATATTATTGCGGCAATGTCATACAGATATGTGTTGCTATTATTTTTCATACACTATTATTACACGACCCACCTCCAAAAGGATTAAACGGAATCTCATTTTTTCAAAAAAAAATACGATTTACTCCTTATTCCTAAATTATCACATACCTCATCATCCCTCAGAATAAAGGATTTAGCAACATTAACAATGAGAGAATATCTTTCAAATTTTCTCTTAAAATTTTTTTCCCGCGGGCTTTTTGCGCTTTTACCGTGTTAACACTCAAACCTAGTTCTTGTGCGGCACTTTCATTATCCAACCCTTGAAAATAACAAAGCTGAAATACTTTCCGACACTCCTCCGGTAATTTCTCAACAGCAGCAGCCAATTCCCGATGGATTTCAGTCAAAATAATACTTTCCTCAAAATTTTCAGCCTGCTCTTCATAAGCCAATGAAGCAATGTATCGATCCTTAGAACGAGTACTACGGATATAATTTAAACAAGAGTTTCGAATAGATAAATACAAGAAGTTCTTCAAATGGACTTCGGATTGGAAAAACATTTTTTTCTCCAACAGAGTAATAAAAACATCTTGTACAAGATCCTCTATCACCTCCTCGTCCTTCAAGAACCGGGAAGCGAAATAACAAAGAGAGCCGTAATACTCTTTGAATATTACCTCAATATTGTTAACTTGACCTTGTACACCAGTAATCTCTCGCTTTTCCATTCTATCAATTTTATTGACGAAATAAAACTGATAAAGAAATTAAATTCAACGACATCACGCCACCCAACAATACTTAATAAAAAACAAACAATGTTAATCAAGTTATTATTCGTATTTCGCTAAAGCCCTAATTATTTTAGGAATATCCGTGTTATCCAAACGTCCATTAAACCGTTCCGCACCAACACCGATAGCATATACCGGAACAACACCTGCCGAATGTCCCCCACTAGCCCAACTAATCTTGGCAAGACGATTCAGTATATTGATGGACAATTGAGCGATCGGCTCATTCTCCGAATACAAATTTTTAACCATTTCAACGGTCTTGCCCGAGAATGTTTCCCGATAACAATTTTTCAAGGCCTGTTCGTCTTCCGTTGATAAATTCACCATGTTCCAAAAACCTAAATTCTTCGCCAGAACTTCCTGTACATTCTCCCACTCCACCTGATTACTCTTCATATCTCGTAATTCCCGAATTTCACGAGTCAATTTCTCCAGAGACACCCTCTGATTCTCCAATACCCGAAGATTCAATTGATACGAGCCAGTCCCGAGAACGATCCCTCCCGTCTCGTGATCGGCAGTAACCACGATCAATGTCTCGTCCGGATGTTTCAAATAAAACTCGTATGCTTTTTGTACCGCATCAGCAAAATCTACCACTTCTCGAAAAGTCGTGGCTGCATCATTCACATGACAAGCGTAATCAATCAAACCACCTTCCACCATCAGGAAAAAGCCCTCCTTTCCCCGGTTTAAAAATTCAATCGCCCCTTCTGTCATCTGACTTAACGTGAGGTCATCCTCTTCCCGGTCTATCGCGTATGGTAACGTCGTCTGGGGACCGCCTTGAATAACAACCAATTTAGACGACTCGACCATTTTTTCCCGAAACATCTCGTTTCCCCGAACGACCAAATATCCCGACTCATGCAACAAATCAAAAAGATTCGCAGAATCTTTCGGGGATACGGATTGAATAATACCTCCACCGCCATATAAATCAAACCCGGTCCTGATAGCATCTTTCCCCAACTCGAAATACATCGTCCGCCGAGGTTGATGCCCGTAAAACGCTGCCGGAGTTGCATGATTCATCCCGACACTGGTAATAATCCCTACTTTACGTCCGGCCTCTTTTGCCCGCACGGCAACACTGTATAAAGGTTCCTTCTGATCCTTATCCATCCCGATCGTGTTATTCTTTGTCTTCTCCCCGGTAGCCAAGGCTGTTCCAGCGGCAGCAGAACAAGTAACACCATTATAAGAAGAATAAGTCGTTACATAATTGCGAATCGGGAAACTGGCAAAATTCAACCCTTTCACCCCGACAACACTATCCAGTTCGGCCAAATACATTTCTGTCCCGTTCACCTGATTCACCCCCATGCCGTCACCGATAAAATAGAACACGTACTTTGCCTGCCGGGCCTCATTACAACTTTCGAAAAAGAAAACCAACACTCCAACAAGCCAAATAAATAACAACTTTTTCATCCTCTTACATTTTATTCCTCAAAATTAGGCATAAAGCAACAAAAAGCCAAACATAACAATCATTATTTCCTCCCTATCGGAATCCCATCAGTAATACATTATATCACAACACCTTGTCATGCAAACGTATGCACGATTTTATGTTTTATAAGATGTTTTTTATCCAAAACAAATGTGTTAATTTTGCCCGGTTTTAAAACAAAAGCAAGGTATTTAACAATATATCAACAAAAAACAAAAACAATGATTTACTCACATGAAGTACAACACATGTGTGTTGTGAAAAAAGGACCGAATCATGGTCCGGCACCTATCCCAGAAGAGGGGAAATGGGTTCGTTCTAAAGAGATCAAAGACATTTCAGGATTGACTCACGGTATCGGCTGGTGCGCCCCGCAACAGGGAGCCTGCAAATTGACCCTGAACATCAAGGACGGGATTATCGAAGAAGCATTGATCGAGACAATCGGTTGTTCTGGAATGACACACTCCGCAGCTATGGCCTCCGAGATTTTACCGGGTAAAACTTTACTGGAAGCCTTGAACACGGATCTCGTTTGTGATGCTATCAACACGGCCATGCGCGAACTCTTCCTGCAAATCGTTTACGGTCGTAGCCAAAGCGCTTTCTCGGAAGGCGGACTTCCCATCGGGGCCAGCCTTGAAGATTTGGGTAAGGGCATGAGAAGCCAGGTCGGAACCATGTTCGGAACCAAGGCTAAAGGAACCCGTTACCTTGAAATGGCCGAGGGATACGTAACTCGCATGGGACTTGACGAAGACGGAGAGGTTATCGGTTACGAGTTCATCCACTTGGGTAAATTCACTGATATGTTGAAAAAAGGTATTGATCCCAAAGAAGCTGTCGAAAAAGCAACCGGATCATACGGTCGTTTCGCGGATGCCGTAAAATACATCGATCCGCGTCAAGAATAAACTAATTGTAAATTGTAAATTTTAGATTTTAAATTGAAAGTACCAACTCGAATTCTAAAATCTAAAATCATAAAATCTAAAATGAATTATGGCTTTATTTGAAAGTTACGACCGTCGGATTAATCAAATTAACGCGGTTCTAAATAATTACGGAATAAAAGACATCGAGGATGCAAAAGCCATCTGCGATGCCCAAGGGATCGACCCGTACAAAATGTGTAAAGACATTCAACCCATCGCGTTCGAGAATGCAGCTTGGGCTTATGTAGTCGGTGCAGCTATCGCAATCAAAAAAGGATGCAAAAAAGCAGCAGAAGCCGCAGAAGCTATCGGAGAAGGTTTGCAGTCATTCTGTATACCGGGATCTGTCGCTGCCGATCGTAAAGTGGGTTTAGGCCACGGTAACCTGGCTGCCATGTTGCTTCGTGAAGAAACCAAATGTTTCGCATTCCTTGCCGGACACGAATCTTTCGCCGCGGCAGAAGGAGCTATCGGTATTGCAAAATCAGCCAACAAAGTACGTCAACAACCGTTGAAAGTGATCTTGAACGGCTTGGGTAAAGATGCAGCCATGATCATCTCTCGTATCAACGGCTTCACTTACGTGCAAACCGAATTCGACTACTACACCGGAGAATTGAAAATCGTAAAAGAAAAAGCATACTCTAAAGGCGAACGCGCCCAAGTAAGATGTTACGGGGCTGACGATGTTCGGGAAGGTGTAGCCATCATGCGCCACGAGGGAGTCGACGTTTCCATCACCGGAAACTCAACCAACCCGACCCGCTTCCAACACCCGGTTGCCGGAACATACAAGAAAGAGTGTATGGAAACCGGAAAAAAATACTTCTCAGTTGCCTCCGGTGGTGGTACCGGACGTACCCTTCACCCGGATAACATGGCAGCCGGACCGGCTAGCTACGGTTTCACCGACACGCTTGGCCGTATGCACGGTGACGCACAATTCGCAGGTTCATCCTCCGTTCCCGCACACGTGGAAATGATGGGATTCCTCGGAATGGGTAATAACCCGATGGTTGGAGCCACCGTTGCTGTTGCGGTTTCAATCGAAGAAGCAATGAAATAGTATTAAAACATTACTTCATAAAAAATCCAGGATTTCAGTCCTGGATTTTTTTATGCCACAACCACCCTTTTATGCTTCCAGCGCCGATGAGACCACAGCCAATACGCCGGCTCCTCTCGAATAAAACGTTCCAACATCCGGATATGCATTCGAGTCAATTCCCCCGGTTCCAGGCTTTGCGGATCGGAACACAAATCGTAAAACTCGGCATGATAATGGCCCCGTTTCACCTTACGCATATTCACAAAAACCACCGGTTGGTTCAACTTTCGGGCGATTCTTTCTGTTCCCTCCAGCACAGCCGTATCTTGATTCAGGAAACGAGTCCAAAAATGAAGAGAACGTCGGTTAGGCGTCTGGTCTCCGATAAATCCGGTCATCGTAATCTTTCCTTCCTGTTGATTCCTTAACATCACCCGTAGCGTATCCGCTTTTGCCAAAGGCGTGGCCCCGAAGCGGCTCCTAATTTTACAAGTCATCCGGTCAAAGACTTTATTATGTATCGGTTTATAAATCGGGACCAACTCGACATTCTTCTCCCACAACTTATAAGAATACATCATCTCCCAATTCCCGTAATGCCCGGAAAAAGCGATCACGCTACGTCCTTGCTCGAAATAGCGATGTGGCACATCCACGTTCACCATGACACAGCGTCTCTTGATCTCGTCCTCCGAGATATGCCACAATTTATAAAACTCGGCAAAAGTATCACACAAATGGCGATAATACTTCCGGGCAATCCGCTTTCGTTCCTCCTCGCTCTTCTCCGGGAAAGAATTCCGCAAATTCATATCGACCACTTTCCGACGATAATGAACACCATAAAACAAAACAACGAACAACACGTCCGTCATCAAATACATCACGGGTAGAGGCAGAAAACTAACTCCCCACAACATTCCATATCCCAAATACGAACATAGATTAACTAATAATTTCATCTAAAAAGTATAAATTTCACACGCATCTTAAACTTGATTCCTACAGCAAGTCAATCAAAGATAACACAATTATCAACCATCTGACAAAAACGATCCAATATTTATACTTTTTCTACACAAATTGCATTCTAAAGCTCCGGCTCACTCTTTTAAGTTCTGTATCAAAAAACAATTTCAAGGTTGATTCCTGTTACTCGTTCAAGTCAAGGAACAGCAAGTGTGGAGCATACTCTTGATGATAAATAATCCCAATTAATATCTAAATTCTTTATTACAAATTGATCACTACCTAATGAATACCGTCATAAACCTTATAGATACCTTATAGAAACCTTATATGAACCTTATATATAATAAGGTTCATAAAGTATTTTTATAATCTAAAAAGAATATATCTTACGTATTTCATCTAGTAGTAATCACTTATTCATTATGAAATAGCTATTGTACTCATCAGCACATGTTTCCGATCTCTTCGCATTTTTCCACGGAATTATGACATAAGAGCCTATTAACAGTCAATTTTGTACATAATCAAGCCTCAGACCGGACCTACCGAATCGACCACCTCCTCCGGTAACGATCTACCGCCTGATTGCCAAGGGTACCATCGAAAAGAAAATCATCCGCCTGTATCACACGAAAATACTAAGCCTTTCATCAATTTAGATAAATCATTGATGAAAGGCTTAGTATTCCCCATTTTATCCCTCGACTATTTCTTGAATATCTTTTCTAATTCTCGATCAAGCCCGGCCGAGTCGCCAACATATTTCACCACGATCTTTCCCTCCGGATCTATCAAAATTTTAGTCGGAATTGCTGAAATATCATACATCTCGTTGAGTTGTTTTTGCTGGTCCCGTTTTTCGTAAATATTCATTTGCGGCCAATCTATTTTATCTTCTTGTGCAGCTTTTTTAATGACTTCATCCTTACGGTCCGAAGCAATTCCCAGAAGAACAAAATTTTCACCCTTGTATTTTTGATTAATTTGAATCAGATGGGGATGACTTTTCCGGCAAGGGACACACCAAGAGGCCCAGAAATCCAATAACACGTATTTCCCCCTGTAATCTGCCAAATGAATATCTTCGCCCGTGTAAATATTCTTCAACGTGAAATCAGGAGCCGGAGCGCCGGGAGCCAAAGCCGTTCTAACCCGAATTAATTCCGCAAGTTTCTTTCCGGCCTCAGATTGTTGCACCTCGTTTGAAAATCGATCATATTGTTGTTTCAATTCCCCCGCAGTCTTACTAGTCAAACCGGAATTTAAGTATAACCACATAGCATATTCCCGGTTCGGGTGAGAAGTAATCCACTCCGTTGTACGTTGAGAAATTCGTTCCCGCAAAGCATTTTGTTGCTCGAAAACATTCATCTTGGCAACCGAATCATCGGCCAACACGGCATCATTCAACGCATCGTGTAGAACGTTTATCTCTTTCAGCTCTTTCAGATTCAGATGTTGTAATTCCATCATTCCTTGGTTAAATTCATCCTCGCTTATCACCTCCACGAAAGGAAAATCTTTCTGGTCACCTTGAATCTCAATTTGGGCCCCGGGACTGACAAAAAAGGTCAAATCAAATTTCCCGGACAAAATCATTCCCCTCTTCCCTTTCCATTTCGCCCGACTTGCTTCCTGTTCTTTTTGAGATAAACGCATAAATGTCAGTTGTTGTCGTTGATCCGCTTTCCCGGAGTACACGAACTCACCGTTCTCCACTTTCAAAGTATCAAACTTGGAATCCCCGCTCTGCCTGTCAAAAACGATAATTTTTATATCTTCACTCATCCCGGATAATTTCCCTTTCACCATGTAACTATCCGTCTGCCCCATCATTTGCTGTATTCCACAAAATAAGCAAATGAATTCGATCAATACTATTCTTTTCATTATATTTCAATTTATGTCATGACTAACTATTAATTATTATCCACCCATCCGCTGTTAAAGCTCATCACCTTGGGCGGGATCCGATAAGTCAACCGATCTTCGGTCAACGTGTAGGTTTGTTCACCCACTTTATGAGTATAATTTTTCTTATCATCTTGGAAAAGCGGGTCATTCCACAAACGGCGGATGTCGAACCAGCGCATTCCACTCATCATGAATTCACGTGTTCTTTCCTCCAACACGAAACGGATCAATTTTTCTTTACTATTCACGCTCGCCGGAATAGCGGCCTCTGCTGCCGGCATTCTCTTTTCTCTCAGTGTCAGTAAATCCGCTCTCGCCCCTGTTTCGTCCCCCGTACGGGCCTTACATTCCGCCAGCATCAAATACAAATCCGGGAGATCGCCACAAACGGTAAACATATAGCGACATACTCTCTTCGAATAAGGCCATTGAGTTACCCCGGTATAATCCTTGTCACTGAAAAACTTCGCCCGATGGTCATTCTTCGAGTACAAAGCCATGTATTCCGGTTTCACGTACACTTGCGGGGGATACAGGAATAAAGTAATCGGCAGGATGCTTACCTGTTTGTTGTATATCAATTCATTATTATCTTCACTCAAGTTGATCGGATAAGTACACGACATTCCCCATGTATTGGGAGCTCCCGTGTAACCCCAATTATAAATCTCTTGGTTATAATCAAACAATTCCAAGATAATGGATGAATTTTGAGTCCCCTCGTAGGCAATTCCCAAAGCCTTCAAAGCTTTACCGTATTCACCCATTGCCATATACACTTTACCTAACATGAAATAACCGGCGGCACGATACACCCGCTGACGATGTTGAGTCTGTAACGGTAAATCAGGACAAGCTTCTTCCAATTCTTTGGTAACAAAATCATACACGTCTTTTACCGTTCCCCGGGAGAAAGAGGTCTCCCCTGAATTAGCCTTTGTCACGACAGGCACACCGGGATCAGTTACTGCCGTCGCTTCTTGATAAGGTTTACAGAAGAATTGGGTCAGATAAAAATGCATGAATGCACGTCCCACCCTAGCCTCGGCCAAAAGTTCCTTTTTTTTCTGGGTTGTTCCGTCCTCGGCATCCATCACACCGTTGGCGATAACATTGTATAAATAAATCTGCTGATAGGCCGCACTCCACTCGGCACTGTAATCTTCTTCTAAGAATATATCCGGATCATACGTGTATGCCGCCCGGGCCGAACGTCCCATATTAGCGTATGACGCCTCATCCGTGATCAGTTCATCCGTCATGTAAATAAAATATATCTCGGATTGCTGTGCGGTAATGGAACCGTTTTCATTTACTTTTGAAAAGATCAGGTTTGTCAGGATCGTGTTGTTAAACAACCCGTCATAATGAGCAATCTTTTCCGGAATATCCTTCCCTTTAGGTTTCACATCGAGGAAATCATCACACCCGCAAAGCAAAAGACCCCATAGCAGGAAAAATATATTGTATCTCGTTTTCATATCTTTTCGCATTATATTATTACTTAAAATTAACTGTCAATCCAATCGACCAAGAGGGTCCGAACTGGGTTGCCCGCACGCCATTCCGTAGATTCATGGCCTCCGGGTCTATACCTTGATGATTGGCCGCCCAGTAGAATAAATTGGATACTTGAAAACGTATCTTGATATTTTCTGCCGACAGACGATCACAGATTCCACTAGGTAAAGCATAGGCCAAGGATAAATTACGCAATTTTATATACGACGCATCCAGCACCTGTTGATCCGAGAAACGATAGAGACTTATATCCCGACGAGTAGTTGAAGTCTTCGAGTTCGCCTCGTAAGAAGGAATATCCGTAATGTTTTCATCCCCGGGTTGACGCCATCGTTTGTCGAAATCCTTGTGCAAGTTCGAGGTGATACGCCCGGTATAAAATTGATTGACATCATTCCGCATTTTATGTCCCAAGTTATAGACAAACATACATGACAATTCTATCCCCTTGTAGCTAAACGTGTTTGTCAAACCTCCATACCAGGGAGCCTGCATGGTTCCCATATAGCGCATACATTTCAAATCAGTAAGGTCCTGTGTCAGCTTCACCTTCTCCCCGTTTTCATCATACACTTGCGGGTCTCCCATATTATCCAAACCTGCCCAGCGATAAGCAAATAAACTACCGGCAGCATATCCCTCTACATAGTTTTCATAGATAATGCTGGAAGGAGATAAGGCATTTGCAACGGATAACTTTTCAATCGTGTTTTTATTGTAAGTCAAGGTAAAATTCGTTGACCAGTTAAACACGCCACTCATATTCTGACTATTCAGCGAAAATTCAAATCCCTTATTCGTCATCGTTCCCAAGTTTGCCAAGGCATTCACCCAACCCGTAACAGGATTCAATGGCACGTTACCCAACAAATCGGTTGTCTTTTTGAAATAAGCATCCAAGCTTCCGTTCAAACGTCCTTGTAACACGGAAAAATCTACCCCGACATTGATTGTCCGGGTCTTTTCCCAAGTCAACTTATCATTAGCCGGGGTCACCACGTTATACCCTTTCCCCGGATAGACGGCATCCTGCGTCACGACCAATACATCATAGGGTCCCCCCAACCCCGGATCCGGAGAATTTCCTCCCAAACCGTAGCTAAAACGAAGCACCAAGCGATCGAGCCAACCGATGTGCTGCATGAAATTTTCCTGTCCCAAGGTCCATGCTCCACCAACAGACCATACCGGTTTGTATTGAACACTCGGATCACTCCCGAATAGATTTGATTGGTCCACACGGATGCTGGCATTCAGCGTGTACTTGGAATTATAAGTATAAGCCCCGTTAGCATAAAAAGAGACAAAACGATACTCGGTCTCGCTATCCGTGAAATGTTTCTTTGTCAATTTGTTCACGGCAGACGTTCCTTGTTTTAAAATCGGATTCTTGATCCCGTTTTTTATTAATTCGCCCTCGTCATAAGAATTATACGTCATTGTCTGCGGGTCATATCCCCTAGAGAAGGTGCCATGACTATTGGTCAAAGTTCCCCGAACCTCCATTCCGGCAAGACCGGTCACGTGAGAGGCACTCTCTTCAAAGTTTCGATCATACATTAACTGGTTACGTACAGTCCAATCCGTGTTATACGTCGAGGTATTCGTGTAATGACCTCCGGTTTCCGGTAAATAGAACGTGGGTACCCCGTTCTCTGTCGTGGCAGCTTGAGCAAATTCCACTAATTCCCGACGCACGGAGAAGGATTCTTGGTCATTAAATTGTTCGGCTTTACCTTCGCTACGTTGGTATTGGAAACGACCGCTATAACTCAAGCCCTTCCACAGTTTGATTTCAATTCCGGCATTCACCCGGGCATTCAGAAGTGTCGATTTATTGAATCCATCCCGATTGTCTTCCAAAGGAATATAATCCAGACTAACTCCACTTAAATTCTCGTAATTCAAGCGATCCGGCTCGTAAAAATTCAACACGGAATAAGAAAGTGCATCTCCATTCTCATCCTTGAACATCATATAGGGTAATATACTATTATTCACCGAATACATGGATTTATCTTTTTTATCTGTCATGGCCAGATTGACCGTCAAATCAATTTTCAACCAATCGGTGAAATTAAAATCCTGTTTCAGGTTTAGCATATATTTATTCGTCCGCACTTTATCGTTGGTCTGATCATTACCGAAACCCAAGGACCCGTAATAACGATGTACCCCGCTTCCCCCCATGAAGGAAAGGCTATGATTGGTGAAAAAAGCCGGTTGCATGAACAAATCTTCGATTTGCGAACGATTATTCAGAGAGGCCAGTCTCGCAAGTTCCTCATCCCTTTGTACCTCGGTATACTCCTTATTGATAGCTTTGTACATCGGGAGTTCGTGAGGATACACGATCGGGAGGAATCCGCTAATACCATTGTTGGTTGTCGTTACCGCATTCCAAGTATAAAATTCCGGATCAAATATTTCTGTCGCACTTTTGATTAACGTGCCGCTTGACATATACTGCATATAACCGAAATCAGGCATTCCCTTATAAGTAAAGGAACCGTCATAACTAATTTTAATCTTCCGATCGGTATCTTTACCTTTTTTCGTCGTAATCACGACAACACCGTTAGCCGCCCGAGCTCCCCAGATAGATGCTGCCGTTGCATCTTTCAAAAACGTAATGCTTTCAATGTCATTGCTATTTACCATGTTCTCGAAATTCTCTGAACTCATGGCAACCCCGTCAACCACGAACAACGGACTCCGGTTGGATGAAATGGAAGTTAATCCCCGGATCAAGTATTTATCCTGTCCGTCGGCATAGTTGATATTCAAACCGGAAGTCAATCCCTCCATACTTTCCAACACGCTACCGGTCAATCCAACACGCTCTTTAATCTCGCTACCGGAAACAATACCGAAAGAACCGGCATTTCTCTCTTTTGACAGGGTTTGGTATCCCGTCACGACCACTTCCTCCATCTGCTCCACATCTTCTTCCATCACGATGTTCAGTTTTTTGCCGGGAGTATATTTCACCTCTTGTTTTTTCATTCCCACGAAAGAGAAGACAAAAGTGACCGTGTCTCTCGGAATCTTAATCATAAAGTTTCCGTCAACGTCGGTTACCACCCCGTTGTGAGTTCCCTTAATCAACACCGTTACTCCCGGAAGTGGCTCTCCTTTTTTATCCTTTACCGTTCCGGAAGCCTGTTTTGTTTCCTGCTTTTTCACCTGACCGCTCTTCGCTAGAATATAAATCACATCCTGTTCGAAGAAATAACGCAACGAAGTATTGTCAAAAACCTGATCCAACACTTCCCGCACCGTTTTCTTGTCCGCCTTCACATCAAAAGCTGTCAGATTTTTCACGTGTTCTTCATTATAAATGAAGCGTAACCCAGTCTGTTTCCATATTTCCTGACACAACGTGTTCACGTCGCATTGATGCAAATTAAGGGAAACAACTTGCTCCTGCGAGTAACCATTCGCCATGGCCCCGGAAACGAAAAAGAAACAAAAAATCATCAACAGTCTCATAATTTTAAAAGTCTTTGATTTTTTCACGCTGAAAACAGCGCTTTTCCAATTAGATTTCATAACTTTGTTATTAAAGATTATACATTCTGAATAGGTATCCGCTTGCCAATGGACCTATTCATTGATCTTTCAAAAGGTGGAGATGGGGGAAACATCTTCACTTTTTTTATTTACTACTTACTATTACTTTATTTCCTTGTACTTTAAAACGTGCATCTGATATTTTTTCAAAAGAAACAAACAATTCCCGTACGTCCTTGTAACGTTTCAAGTTTCCGGACAATCGTACATTCTGTAACCTAGCATCCTGGTAAAGTACTTCCAACCCGTACCACCGACTCAATTTATCCATAATCGAATTCAGAGATTCATTCCGGAAAATGAAATCCCCGTTTTTCCACGACACGTACGCCAATACATCCACATCCGCCACCGTGATTTTACCCGACACTTGATCAAACACGCCTTTCTGGTTAGGTTTCAACAACACCTCTTTTCCACCTTGATTCATACTCACACTTCCCGTCACGAGAACCGTCTCGATGTTGTTGTAGGTATTCACGTTGAATTCCGTTCCGTACACTTTGACTGACATATCATCAACCTGTACTAAGAAAGGCTTTTCCTTATTCTTGGAAACCTCAAAATAAGCCTCTCCTTTCAAATAAACGACCCGCTCTTTTCCATTAAATTGTACCGGATAACGCAACTCGGTCTCGGCATTCAGCCACACATGGGTTCCGTCGGACAAAGTTAGATTAAATTCTCCTCCTCTCGGGATAACCAAACGATTCATTACTCTTGCCGTATCCTTGGTTATTCCTCCTTTACCCTCGGCTGACTGGTAGGAGATTCGACCTGTTTCACTCACCACAACAGAAGTTCCGTCCTTTTCTTCCAATTGCCGGGAAACATTACCCATCGCCACTTCCTCTCCCGAAGACAACACTAATATGGCCTGTGATTTTCCCGGTTGAATGGTTACCTTTTTTGCCACCTGTACCGGTTTTTCCTCTATCTCTCCCGAATTCCATAATAGCATTCCACCCACACTCAGTAATATCACCACGGCAACGGCCACGCCATACCAAACTTGGAGAGAAGAGTGCTTTCTCAATTTTTTCCGCAAGACATTGAAATCCGATTTTACCTCCCGGGCATATACACCCCATTGAAATTCCAGATGTACCCGTTGAAATTCCCGAAAATATTCCTTGTTACATTCACTCTCTTCGAGCCATGCCTTGACTTCCTCCCGCTCGACATCATCCAGCTCATCAAGAAGATACGCCAGTAATTTTTCATCTATTTCGTTTTGCTCTATCATAGTTATAATCCATTTTATAACTATAATACAGTTCAACAACAAAAATCATTGCTCTAAAATCAAACTTTTTTCAAGAAAAAACAAATAGATTGCCAATTTATCGTTATTATCAGACTGTTGACGTAGTTTTTTTAATGCTCTTACCAGAATACTATTTACCGTGGCAACAGATATTCCCAACTTATCTGCCACATCCTTATATTTCATCCCTTCCAAATATATTTTACGGATCACGTCCTGCGCCCGGGGAGTCAATTTTTCCAGTTCCTCCTCGACACTCCGAAAAACTTCGTCCTCAAAGTTATCATACTCATTCCAAGGGCTATCGCAGTAAGCCACATCACAAGCCCGGCGCAAAGGATCGATTTTATCTAACTGGTTTAATGCCAGATTACGAATAGAGGTAAACAGGTAAGATTTCAACGTTTCCGGAAGTAACGCAGAATAAGGTTTTTCCCAAAGTTTCACGAAAAAGTCCTGCACAATATCTTCGGCTCGCTGAGTATCATGTAAAAAAGTCGTGGCCCAAACCACCAACGGCTTATAGTATTCACGAAACAGAAGTTCCATTCCGCCAATCTTCCGCACTTTTAATAACGAGCAAATTTCTTGATCTATCGGACGCATAACTTTTCCACACTTGAACTATACAAATATAGGAGATTTAATTTCCGGAACAAAAGATAATGTAAAGTTCTTGCTCCTGTACACAACGAATCAATGCCTCAAAAGCTGCTGAATAAACATCTGCAATAGTCTCGGTTCCAATAACACGGGAAAAATCAAGCCGAACACCGCTCCATAGAAGTGGGCGTTATGATTGATGTTATCACCATCTCGTTTTGCCATGTATTGGCAATAAAGCAAGTAGATAAAACCAAACACGATACCGGGAATCGGAACAATCGCAAAGAAGTAGATCTTATCCCAAGGATGCAGAAATATCGCCGTGAACAAAACAGATGAAACCGCACCGGATGCCCCGATGGAAGAATAGTATTGATTGTTCCGGTATTTCCACACATCATATACCGAGGCTGCCACCATTCCCCCGAAATACAGGATCAAGAAACTAGAACTACCGAATCCCCATGCAACAAACTGGTTCTCCACGTATAACCCGAAAGAGAGAAAGGTAAACATATTCACGATCAAGTGCGTCCAATCAGCATGAACAAAACCGTGAGAAATAATCCGGTACCACTCTCTGGAATGTACCATTCGGTAGGGATTACACGACAATTTATTGAACAGTGAATAATTATTAAAACAAGCAATTGACACGACAACCGTGGCAATAAGTATAATGTAAGTCATCATAATCTACTCTAAAAAATAATGTTATTAAATATCCTCCCGGTTCTCCTGCATCTCATCTTGCCTGATGAACGTACTCCGACTCGCGTAAGTTTTGTCATCTCCATGAATATACAGAAGAGTCCCGCCTTTAATCGTATCTATAATTTTTTTACTCACGGCTAACGGCAAAGCCGGACATCCCAGGCTGCGCCCCAAACGACCGCATGACTGGATGGTTGACGGATCAGCATAAGCCGCCCCATGTACCACGATTGCCCGTTCTTTCGCCTTGTCATTAATTCCCCGCTCCAGACCGTTCAACACCAAAGAATAACCGTTCTTCCCGTAATACGTGTTCTCCGTTTGGTAAAAACCCAACGAACTCTTGAAAGAACCTTCCTGATTGGAAAACGAGGTGGCATACTTTTCCCCACTATTCCGACCATGAGCCACGTAAGAAATAAACAGAACTTTCTTCAACTTCAAATCAATCACGAACAAGCGTTTTTCCGTGGAAGGTTTCGTAAAATCAATTACCGTAAGTATATTTTTGTCGAAACTGCCCATCCGGTTATACCCCGCGATAGCCCGCTCGAATACCGTGTAATCAATCGTTCCCTCTAACGCCATTTCGTGATAAAGCATCCGACTATTGGGCATAGACGGCCTCTCTGCCGCTATCCCTAATAGCGATCCCCAACAAATTCCCCCGATAATCAAGATAAGCGATAACACACGCATAAAGTCATTTTTTCATCAATCAAACACAATTACCAACGTCTTTTCCACCTCCGCCCAATCGTACATGAACTTGGCATGTGATGTCGCATTCCTCACGCACATATGAGACCGGGGTGTCGTTCCGAGCGTCCAGCTATATTCAATCAACTTGTTATCGGGATAATTGACCGGAACCCCGTGTAAATAAGCCCCCCCGGTAAAACGACTGGCATAAGGTGCGAAACCTCCTTCCTCGTCTGACCCATCCTTCAAGAAAAGCATCTCCAACAATTTCCGCTGTATAAAATAAATTCCCGGCGGTGTCGGTTGCTGGTAAGGCGGTCGGTTAGCTCCCGTCGTTATCGGGTTCATACTTCTCACCAACCAAGTCGCTCCTTCTTGTTCCAAAGTTACAATATTCTGATTCGTTCGGTCAACAAATATAACTTTTTTAATCGAAAGAGGCCCTATCAGTTTCATGTATTTTTTAGGAACATGCCATATTCCTCCAAATGTTACCGGAATAACTTGAAAGTAATCGGCACTATCGCTGATCACGGAAACATAAGCCCCGTCCCGTCCGTAGCGTTCCGGCACACGGACATCATCCAGCCGGTAGAGGGGAATTCCCTGATAACGATTCACCCCGAAAGTATCCCGAATCTGCTTGTATTTATTGGTCACGTACTTTCTCGTGAGAGGCGGCTTCCCGTTTGCATTCTTGTAGTTCCGCAGCATCCCGTACCCGTCATTCCTTTCCTGAAAAGCCTCCAGCGAATCCAGAAACACCGAAATTTTATTCCATTGAAAACACCTCTCCTGCTTCCCGTATTTATAGGTATCCTGCAACGTATGTTTGTCATATAGTAATTTCTTCTCGATCTTCACGGCAAAACTATTCCAACCCCACCCCATCAAAAAGAGAATTGTAATATAGTGTCTTAATATCATCATTTTTCATTACCTTTTTTAAAAAGATACGCTGGCAAAGAAAAATGGTTTACATACGGTATTCAAAATTCATGGTTTCCGAATAAAAATAACAACGCCCGGCAAAAATTTGCCAGGCGCCGTCACGTTTTATAATTGAAATGTTGAAAGTAACTTACGCAGGAATCAATCCGGTAATCAAGATCAATACCAACAATCCCAAGATGGCGTACAATTCCGGGAACACGGCCAATACCATTGTGGTACCGAACACATTATAACCGCTACCGATTGCCACAATACCGTTAGCACATACTTGAGCCTGACGGATAGCAGAGAAGAAAGCTACCAAACCAAGTCCCAATCCGGCACCGAAGATGGCAGAAGCAGGCCCCCAACCCATATCCACGTTTGTCAAGAAACTACTTAACAAGAAATATCCCACAAAACCATACAAACCCTGAGAAGAAGGCAGCGCAGACAAACCGATATACTGACCGGATGCGGTCGGATTTTTCTTCAAAGCACCCACTGCAGCATTACCGCAAATAGTAACTCCATAAGCACTACCGATTCCTGATAATGCCACCATCAATGCAATACCTAGATAAGCTAATAAAATTGGTTCCATAATTCTAATCTATTTAATTTGTTATTTTTATAATCTTTATTTTTAATCATTTACTTTTTTTCTGAACGGGGCATATTGTTTACCTCCTCCTTCAAATCCGGCATTCTTGTAGAATTCCACGAAAGTCAAACGCATCGGGTGCACGAACGAACTGATCATACACAACCCGAAGTTAATCGAGTGACCGATAAGCAGGATCAAGAACACGGCTATGAATTTCACGACAACTGGTAATCCATCCGTGAGCTGAAATGCCAGAGTGTTGAACACTCCTCCCAAGATACTTCCCGTCAACCCGATCGCGAACAACCGGATATATGAAAGCGTGTCTCCCAGCAATCCCGTCGCCATGTTATACGTTCCCCACAATCCGGATCCGAAATTCGAGAAAATCCCTTTCCCCGGAGAATTGTAGAAATAAATCGTAAGTGCGGCAAGGCCTAATAGAGCGTAAAGCACGTATTTCAAACCTTCCGGAATCACAACTTTTAGCATCGGTAACCCAATCAACACGCCCGACAGGATAATGGCAACGACCCAACCTAGCGTCGATACTGCGTATTTAAATCCGAACTGTTTCGTTAACCTTGCAGCATTCAGGCACATCCCGTAAAGAATCTGGATAATACCCACGACAACCGCAATAATCATCATCGGGTTATATCCGCCCAAATACTTCCCGTAATTCGCCTCCGTCAGGAAGAGAGACTTCACGCCGGCTAACCACGGCCATTCCACAGAATCCAACGCGATACCAAAGAATGAACCTGTCAATAAACCGACAATAACCGTCATAATCCCCAGATATTGCCCTAGTACAAGGTACCCCTTTATCGAAGGCGAGGCTTTCCGGCCGATAATGAAACAAGCCAGCCAAATGATCAACCCGTAACCGCCATCGCCCATACACATCCCGAAGAATAGCATAAAGAACGGGGCCAAGAAAGGTGTCAAATCCAACTCTCTATATTGCGGCAGGGCAAACATCTCTGTCACCGGTTCAAAAAGCTTGGAATAAGCATTATTTTTCAACTGCACAGGGACATCATCCTCCGGAGTCGGGCGGGTAAATTCGAAGTACACCTCCTTCGTTTCCAAGAAACTTCTCATTTCAGCCTCTCTCTCCACCGGAATCCATCCTTCCAAAGCAATGACTTTCTCGTCGATCAGATGTTGAGCGGCATCCTCCACTTTAATCTTGTCTGCCACCTCGGTTATCTTCAAACGATATTTTTTCAGCCGTTCAATCGCATCCTGCGAAACAGTATCCAACTCTTTCCCGATGTTCACGGATTCCTCTCGCAAAGCCGTAATTTGCTTTGCCAGCTCTTCTGCCGTGGCTTGAGGGAAAAGATAAGGATCAGCCTCCAGGTTCACGCTTGTCCCGGCAGGAGTAACGGTAACAAAATATTTCTGTCCCATCATCTCGCTGATTATAACAGCGTCATACATCTCTTCCCATTCCGGCTGATACTTCTGTTCCGGCACGGAAAAGAAATGAAATTCCCAACCGGCAATCTCCAATTTTTGGATCATCTCCCGGGAAAATTTTCCCCAAGGACGATAAGCCGCATGGTCCTTCTCCAAACCTACCAATTGTTGCTCGATCTGATCCTGCCGACTATACAAACCTTCCAGATAATCCAGCAAATACTCATCGTCCACCTTCACTTTTTCCACCTGCTCCACGTCATTCCGACTCTGCATATGCGTGATCATCTCCCCGGTCCGCCTAATCAACATCAATTTCGCCTGTAGATCCGTATCTTCTGCCGTACGTTCCGTATTCTCATGAATATGAACCATTCCCTTTTCCCGGAGTTCTCCGAGAAATGTTTGATATTCCTTGTAAAATATCAACAGGGATAATTTCATCATAGGTACTATCATAGGCTATTCCTCCATCAATTTACGGGTTTTCACGATCTTCTGTGACGACTTGGAAAGGTTTTCCTCGTCTTCCAAGAACCGTTTGATCTTGCGAATCGCCTCCTGGAATCCCGGAATCTGCACTTTCTCGTACAAATTCACCTTCTGTGTCGTTTTCTTTCTCGCCCTATCCAACAGCTCCATTTTCCGGGTGAAAAATTCCCTCTCCAAAGCGATACTTACTACCTCTTTGATGTATTCCACACCATCGAGTAGCCACCCGGGTTGATTAAACAAGCTGAAATCCTTCACCTCATAATCCACCCCGTCGAGAACAGGCGTCTTTACTCCGGCAATCTTTTTCACCGACATTCTGACATCCTTCACGACAAGTATGTCTTCCTTATACTCGTCATAAAGTTGCAACATATCGTTCAATGAATTCAGCGTTTCCTCCAACTTCACATTAAACTCATCCGCCACCTGTTTCGCCTTCTTCACCTCCGAACGCAAAGCCGACTCCTTATTTTTGATGGTAGGCAATGCCCTCACTCGCATCTTCAACTGCTTATCCAGCCCTTGAAGCGATGTCTTATTATATTGAAACTTTATCACCTTACCAAATTATTAAATTATTCTGTGATTTGCGATTTAATGATTCTGTGATTGCTGCTCTTTGTTAAGCCCGATACTTTTAGTCCGGATAGAAGCCACAACCATAGCCACTAATTCATTTACTTCTCTCTTGAGTTCTCTCAAATCATCTGATTTTAGTAAATCAGACTCTTCAATAATTTCAAGCCAATAAGCTGTTTCATCTGCTTCCTCTTCAACGATCCTCATTTTATTGATGAAATCCTTATCCGATTTTGCTCGACACACAGCCCGATAGTTAGCACCAACCGATAAAGCCGAACGTAAAATCTGATCTTTCACGACCCAAGCTAACCGTGTCTCCGGAAATTTTTCTGTCATCCTGATCACGGCTAAACCCAACTGTTTTGTTCTACGTTTAAACTCTATCTGATTCATAAACTATATTAATTAATCACTGAATCGTCAATCACCTAATCACTAAATCCTCCAAACTCTTCCACGATTTCCTGCTTAATCCCCAATTCCGCCTTGTTAAAGTATTTGCGGAAAAGATCCCAAGCGGTATCCAACATCTGGTCGGTACTGATGTTCACATCGATAGCAAGCAAACTGTTGGAATAGTCCTTGGCGAAATCCAGAGTACGGCGGTCGTAGTCCGTCAGGTCGAAACCGTTCTCCATCTTGGTCCGGGCGTTAGCAGCATCGGCATACAGACGGATGGCAGCATTCATCACTTGCGGGTGATCCTTCCGGGTTTTCTTACCGATCACGAGCTGTTTCAAACGAGACAAACTTCGGAACGGGTCAACGATAACCTTACCGATCTCCGTGTCTTTACGCAGGAACAACTGTCCCTCCGTGATGTACCCGGTGTTATCCGGAATAGCATGGGTAATGTCACCGCCGGACAACGTGGTCACGGCTATGATCGTGATAGAACCTCCGGCTGGGAACTGCACGGCCTTCTCGTAAATCTTCGCCAAATCGGAATACAATGAACCCGGCATGGAGTCCTTTGACGGAATCTGGTCCATACGGTTGGACACGATACTCAAAGCATCGGCATACAACGTCATGTCCGTCAACAACACCAACACTTTCTCGTTCTTATCCACCGCAAAATACTCGGCAGCAGTCAATGCCATATCCGGTACCAACAAACGCTCAACAGGCGGAGCCTCCGTGGTATTCACGAAACTAACGATACGATCCAATACCCCGGCATTGTCAAACAAATTTTTGAAATACAGGTAGTCATCATTCGTCAATCCCATTCCTCCCAAGATGATACGGTCTGTCTGCGCTCTCAACGCCACGTTCGCCATCACTTGATTGTAAGGCTGATCCGGATCGGCAAAGAACGGAATCTTCTGACCGGACACCAACGTGTTGTTCAAGTCGATACCCGCGATACCGGTTGCAATCAACTCCGACGGTTGTTTACGACGTACCGGGTTCACCGACGGTCCCCCGATCTCTCTTTCTTCCCCGTCAACAGCAGGCCCCCCATCAATCGGGTCGCCAAAGGCATTAAAAAAACGCCCGCATAAATCATCTCCCACTCTCAGAGTAGGCGCTTTTCCCAAGAATGTCACTTCTGCATTCGTCGGAATCCCTTCTGTCCCGGAGAACACCTGAAGGGTTATATCATTTCCCCAAATCTTCACGACCTGCGCCAACCGTCCGTCTACAATAGCCAACTCGTCATTTCCGACTCCTTGGGCATTCAACGTACACGTTGCTTTCGTGATCTGGGTGATCTTTGTATAAACTTTTTGAAAAGCAGTCGTCATATAATTTATTTTTTGATTCTGTGATTTTCGATTCCATGATTGTGTGATTCTTCTCAATATAAAGTCAAATCACTTAATCATTATATCACCTAATCACTAAATTTATTTCTTTTTTCTTTCGTTAATGATCTCGTTCACTTCTGCTTCGTACTTTTTAAACGCTTCCGATTGATATTCGGAATAGTTCATCTGTTTGAAACCATTAATAATACGTTTGAAATAGGGGTTAATCTCCTCGAACGTGTCAAAATTAAATTCGGAACGAACCACACCCAGTACCATATTCAGCATATACTTCTGACGCTCCATAGCAGTAGAACCGTCAATATTGTCAAAAGCATCCTGTTGCAGGATCACGAAGTCTATCAACTCGGATTTCCAATATACCACGTGATATTCCAAAGGCACACCGTCATCACCCAAAATATCGATCTGCTCTGCCGTCTCGCGACCACGCACCAGCATATTACGAGCCTCGTTCACATCGGCAATCCATGTATCGGAAATATTCTTCTTGGCGAACTCGATAAATTCCGGATATTCCAAGTATTTAGAATATGATTCCAACGTATCGATGGCCGGGTAACGTTTCGCATCTGCACGAGCCTGAGACAAGGCGTAGAAACAACGTGCCACTTTCTTCGTGGACTCCGTCACCGGCTCTTTCAAGTTACCTCCGGCAGGAGATACCGTACCGATAAAAGTAACAGAACCTGTCTTTCCATTATTCAAGTAAACCATTCCCGCACGAGCGTAGAAGTTTGAAATAATAGCCGACAAGTCCATCGGGAACGCATCCTGGCCCGGTAACTCCTCCATACGATTGGACATCTCACGCAAAGCCTGCGCCCAACGAGAAGTCGAATCTGCCAGCAACAACACCTTCATTCCCATGGAACGATAGTACTCTCCAATTGTCATAGCCGTGTACACGGACGCCTCACGGGCTGCCACGGGCATATTGGACGTATTAGCAATAATCGTGGTCCTCTCGTACAATTTACGACCGGAACGAGGGTCTTCCAATTCCGGGAACTCGGTAAAAATCTCCACCACCTCGTTTGCTCGCTCACCACAGGCCGCCATGATAATAATATCAGCATCGGCAAACCGGGACAAAGCGTGTTGTAACACAGTCTTTCCCGTACCGAACGGCCCCGGAATAAAACCGGTACCCCCTTCCAAAATCGGGTTCATCGTGTCGATAACACGTACTCCGGTCTCCATCTGACGGGAAGGACGAGGTTTATCCACGTAATTACGGATAGCCACTTTCACCGGCCATTTCTGGATCATCGTAACAGGAATCTCTTTTCCGGCCTCATCTTTCAGCACAGCAATCGTATCCTTTATCGTGTATTCCCCGGCAGCGGCAATCGAAGCAACAGTATACTCTCCTTTCAACTTGAAAGGAACCATAATCTTATGATCCAGCCAGTTTTCCTTCACGTTACCTAACCAATCGGCACCGGTCACCTTATCGCCGACCTTCGCCAACGGGGTAAAACTCCATTTTTTATCTTCTTCCAACGGGTTCGTGTATTCTCCTCGTTTCAAGAATACACCCGTCATCTTATCCAGGTCATTTTGAAGACCGTCAAAATTCTTTGACAGCAAACCGGGCCCCAATGTAACTTCCAACATATGGTTTTCGAACTCCACGAGGGAACCGGGTTTCAATCCCCGGGTACTTTCAAAAACCTGTACATAAGCAATATCCCCGACAACCTTGATCACCTCGGCCATCAACCGCTCGTTTCCAAGCTGGATAAAGCAAATCTCATTCTGAGATACCGGTCCTTCGGTACGCACAAGTACAAGGTTGGAAATAATACTATGAACTTTTCCTTGTGTCTTATTCATATCTCAATTTTAATTTTTAAATTCTTCCGCAAACTCGAAACTCTTTCTGAACTTATCCACGACTTCCATAAAGACTTTCCGTCCCGATTCGGAACTCATCTTGCTCCATCTCTCAACGATCATCAGCTCAAGCATGAAGCTCAACACCTTCTCCATGGAAAAATACTCGTAAACCACGGCCTCTTCGATATAATCCCAAAGAAGTAAATCCAGCCCTCTCTCCCGTTCGACAAGGTTTGTATTTCCCATCAGAGAAATCACCTTCTCCGCATACGGGAATTCCATCCCCAAACCGAAATCCTTCGAGTTCGAAGTTCTCAGCGCCTTAGAAAACACGTTATCACCAATAATCTCCGGGGCAACCTCTTTCCCGTACTTCCGACAAGTCAAGGCCGTCTCCAGATTCTTCACGTTCATCACGAATTCCGCGTAATTCCGGACAAACTTACTACCACTCTTCATCAAGTGATCGTAATACATCCAACTCAGCACATTCTCCGGAGAAACATCATATTTCAAATGTTCCCCTTTAAAATCCGCTATAAATCGATTGAGATAAACAGGTAAAGAATTTTTCGGTTCGGTGATTTCGTCTTCCAGACATTGTAATGGATATACTGTTTCAAGATTGGTATCGGGAGCCATTTTATTTAGCAACCGCAGAACTTGTTTATTATCGGCAGGTAGAAAAAACAACTCCATCAACTTCACATCCTCCTTCTTCAGAGCCTCCCGAGCCAACTCCCGAAACCCGTTCACGGACAACGCTAGTTTCCGATCATCCAGAAAGACCTCCGGTAGTCCTGCAATAAAACAGTAGTAATTATTTTTTAATATCATATTATTCATTCTGTGATTCCGTGATTTAATGATTCAACGATTTTGTGATTCAATCACTTAATCTATAATCACCCAATCACTCAATCCTTAAATAACAGTTTTTTCGTGAAGCCTTTCATGTACTGATTAAAGAAGGCTTCAAATAGTTTCTCGGAGAAGGCAATTTGGAAACCTCCGTCTTTAGGCTGAATCACAAACCCTTCTTCTAAATTACCCACCTTTACATCAAGACCTTTATCCAACAGATCCTTGTACTTAGCCGCAACAAACGATTCGAACTTTGCCTTTTCACCCTCGGAAAGAAGAATTTCCATGTTCAGGTTTCCACCGGCAACATCCCACTTCTTCACAATCGTCATGAGCAACTCCTGAATAAAAGCTTTTTCCTCAAACCCAATCTTGGCAACATCCCCGGCAACATCCCCGGCAACCAGATTCGTGATTGCCTGTTTTAAAGCCGTGATAGCTTGGCGCGCACTTAACGTCATTTCAGACTCGGCCTTTTTTTTCAAGTTAGAAACCTCTGTCTCCGCATCTGCATTCATCTGTGCTGCTTTCGCTTTCGCATCGGCAATAATCTTTTCGGCCTCTTGCTTTGCCTGGTTGATGATATTCTCTGCCTCCTGGCGAGCCTTATCTACCCCCTCATTGTAAAGCTTTTGGGTCAAAATATCTAATTTATTCTCCATACTAAAAACGTATTATATATTAATTTCATCTTACAAACTTTCATTAAAACTAAGTGTCAATAAATGTGCCAGTAATCCAGAAAAACGGCGTCAAGATATTAAAAAACATTGACAATAACAAATAAAAATTATACAATAGGACACTTGAAAATATCCCCATAACAGATACGAATTCCGCCGTCAAGGGTTCCATTCGAACCATAAAGAGGCAAAATTCATAGCAGTACAAGCCCATGATAAAAGCCAAAGAAGTGGCAAAAAATCTTTGCCACTCCCATTCACATCAATGTTGTTCCCATCGACGTTTGCACCAAGCCACCACGACCGAGCTGATCACTCCTCCCACGATGCTTAACACTCCCGCGACAAAATCATTTGCCAACTGCGTGAAGAAAGCATTCAAACTCAGCGTGAAAAATATTCCCGTGAAAAAATACAAACTCATCATAACCATAGGATCACTCAACCGCAAGATACAAACTAGGCGAAATACTTTTCCCATTCTTCGAAGTTGCAAAACAATACACCTTCACGTTCGCCTGCTCCCAATTTTTCGGGAGACCCACACTGGTATTCCCGTTCTCCCCTCGGCTTCTTAACGAGATCAATTTCACCCGCATTAACACGCTCTCGAATAGCACGGCATACACCAAATCGTCAGCCAACGCAAAACCATTCTCCTCCTCCAGCATCTCCTGCTCGAAAGAATACATCTTACTCTCAGAGGAATACGAGACCGAGACTTCCGGGATATCTTGAAGTCCCATTGCCACCTTCAAACGCTCGTAATCCACGGTGGCCGTATGCATTTCATCCACGTTTACCGACTTCATGTTTTTCGCGACAAAAGCATTCGATGTGGTTCCGTTCCCGATCCCCACGAACCCTTTCTGTACAACCGGCAACAAAAACCGGGACAACTCGATCAACACCTTCATACGGGCTCGCTGATCCAACACATCCGAAGTCGGTTTATCCTTTCTCGAGAATATCCTCGCCCTAGCGATATTCTGTTTGTTCATGTAACACATCGTCACGTTACCAAGGGTTTTCGTTACCTTACCCAATAAATAAGAATCAAATTTTGCCATAACATTAAAATTTAAAAATGAATAAATCAGAAAATTTAAAATGATCCCGCACTCCCCGCATGGGCCCTACACGAAGAATGAAATTTAGAATGTAGAATTTAAAATTTAGAATGGAAAGTTTCCCCCAAACAGCGAGTATTCCAACTCTCCCTCTGTTTATAGAGGGAGTACCCCGAAGGGGGGAGGGAGTTCAATCTAAAATTTAAAATCTAAAATCAATAATACTGAATCCACTCCGCCACCCTCAAAGCCGGTCCCGGATCCACCTTTCTCGACGTCACCTCCGAATGCCCCACGATATCCCCGATCGGGTAAGTATCCACTAACAAACCACACACCTCGTTCAACACCCGCATCTGCACGTCCGTGTAGTCATGCCAGTACGTCGGCTCCCCTCCCGAATCTTCCGTGTACACTTCCCCCACGGGGACTTCCTTCCCGCATTCCGCCACGAACCTGCCCCCTTCCAGTCGCAACTGTCCCAGATTATCCAGCTCGATCCCGATAGAGTAATGATTCAGCTCGCTCCTCCCCCCGTAACTACTCTTCCCCGCGTGCCAAGCCTCGATATTAAACGGCACCAGTTGTATCACCTGCCCATCCCGCCCGATCACCACGTGAGCCGAAGCCTTCACGTCCGGCCTCACCAAGAATTTTGCCGAAGATATGGCACTAGAACCTGCCGTGTAATGTAAAATAATCATATCCGGCTCTCCCAGCCCCCGTCTATTCTTCGGGCATTCCAGATGAATCACCCCACCACCCATTAACCGGTGATTGACAATTGAAAAAGATGAATTAAAACTTGAAAATACATCCATAACAAAGAATTTAGAATTTAAAATGTAGAATGAAAAAGATTCCGTGATTGCCGATTCGATGATTGGGTGATTAAAATCACTTAATCGAAAATCATTAAATCACTAAATCGATAGGATCTAAAGTCATAAATCTAAAATTGATCCGTTTTTATCTTTTAGTTTTCAGTTTAAAAATGGCCCCCGCCATTTTTTCCCCACTCCTCCCCACCACATACCCTCCCAACCCGATCTCCAGCAAATCCCAGAACCGGGAAGTATCCGACAACATGGGCAAACTCGTGAAAGTGCCGATAAGTACGATAGCAGCAAATATCAACATCACCAATGGCCGCCACGAACGCTGTAGCCAATTCCCGGCAGCCTCGGCTCTTATCACACCAGCCCGAGCTTCAATCATTTCACGTTCCCGCTCGTACACCAGTCTCAGAATCTCCGCCTGCAACTCTTTCTTCTCCCGTGCCGGGAGCGTCACGCCATTAATCACCCCGCTAATAGCATTGACAACATCTGCTATCGGCTTCATTTCCTCCCCTGTAAACGTACATACTGACTCATAGATAACTGCTTCTCATCAGGCGAAATAAAGAGACAATACAAATGCAACGTTTCCCCCTTCCACCCGTCAATCCTAAAGCTCGCCATGCCATCTTTCCGCACACCCCCAGTATTCTCCAACATCCTCGGACAAAACGCCCTCCCTTCATGTAACACGACCACCATCAAACGATCATCATCCTCCACAAATCCTCGTCCACCCACCTTTTCCCATTGTAATAAAACACGACCTTCCAAATCAATCTGTCCTCTTAAATGAAACGCCCGCTGTCTCTTCCCTGCGGAAAACTGAAGTTGAGAAAAATCTCCGATACGCCCATCCGCACAGAATACCTTCATATTTTTTTCAAGATAAAAAGTATAACCATTGAAACTGTTTCCTTGAGCAGACACCTTCAATATTCTTCTTAACGAAGTCTCTTTCAACTTCTGGTAAAACCGGATTGCAACTAAAAATCTCGCCCTCACTTCCTGTTGTTTTATTGTCTTCGGATTATTCGCTCGAAACGTTCTTCTTGCATACGACTTGTTACCTATTTGATAAATAATCACATCCCCCAATTTCCCGCTTAATCCAAAATCATTTTTAAATGATGCCATAATTTCTCGTTTTTTTTAATGAATACTCTCTCTCATTTTTCTAACGACAAAACTACAACACCCCCGAAACTTCATCACTACACACCATCCCACGTGTGTTTCCATCTTCCCACAAGCCACTGATTATTAGCAACAAAAAAAAAAGAGATCCAAGCACATCACTCAGATCTCTTTTTATCAAGCCTCCTTTTTATCCCGTTCCTGTTCAATCAAAAATATCAACCGTTTCAGGAATATCACCAGCTCGTTCGTCCGTTTGAAAATATCCCGTTTCAACTCCCTGTGATTCGAAATCTTCACCCCAAACGCCCGTTCGGCCAAGCGGATAACCTCTCGATACTCCATCAACATCCCATCCGGCGTGCGTAACACCTTCGCCAGATAAATTCCCAGCATCAGTTCCGCTATCTCCATCTTGTTATTGTTCGATGTCCAGACCGACAACGGCCCGTCATCCGAACTCCCGGCATACCTCTCCGGATACTCCTGCCGCTCTCGGGAAAACCGGATCTCGGCCTCTACCCGTTGTAACACGGCCTCCACGCAATACCCGAGCATTCCCTTTTTTCCCCGATCCGTCACTCGCTTGGCACACTTCATCCCAAACGTGCAGGCGGATTCGTACTCGTTCCAACACCCGCACCTCTTCCTTGTAGTTCTTTTCCTTGTCACACATCCGTTCCAAATCCGCCACGAACTCCCCGACGACCAGTTCTACCTCATCTTTCGTGACATCTTTCCCACTACACTCTTCTAACCAAGAGAAAAACCTTGCGTTTAATAACTCTTTCATAACTTAAACATTAAAATTCATAAACTAAAAAAACCTCGGACACTCTTCGTCCGAGGTTATATCTCCAATTAAATACGAATTTGCAAATCTTAAATCAGTAACTTTTCCGCTTCCTTCGACTTCAAAAACTTCTCCAACAACTCCACCTGTTTCACCGAATGTATGTCCCCGGAAAAATGATCAATCAACCTTGCCACCAACAATTCTCTCGCTCCCGCCATGGCCTCCTTCCCGTAAAAACCGGTAAACGCCAGCAAATTCACCTGCACCCGGCACCCCCGTCGTTTCAACTCCCACACCCGTTCCGTCAGATGTTTCATGTAAAACGGGTAACGCTCCGGGTGTGCCAACACGGGCGTGTAGCCCTTGTCCTGCAGACGAAAAATCACCTCCTCGAAAACCGGAGACGGGGCCACGAAACTATGTTCCACCAGCACCTTTCCTCCGTGAAACGAGGCGATATTCCCTTGACGAATCAAATCTATCATGTATTCACCGATCTTGTATTCCGCCCCGGCATCCGCCTCGATCTCGATTCCCTCTTTTAATAAACGTTCTTTCAGCTCGTTCAGTTTCCCAAGAATCATCTCAGGCGTGTTCATCGGCGACGGGAAAGAAATATGAGGAGTAAAAGAGAACCGTTTCACTCCCAGTTCCAGCATCTTTTTCACGATCACCACGGAATCCTCTACCCGTTTCACCCCGTCATCCAATCCCGGTAAAATATGAGAATGGATGTCATGGTCGTAAGAAAAATATTGCTTGTCCTTTCTTTTAAACCAGTCCATGATTGTTATTTCTTCTTCTTTTTGTCCTTGCCATCCTGCCCGTAACCGTACCCGTAGCCGTAACCATAGCCGTAACCATAGCCGTAACCACCGGAACGACTGACCTTGATCCCGTTCACCACGATTCCCAGGTTCGCCAAACGACCACCCTTCTCCAGGTCGGCAACAACCCTCAGACCTTTTTTATCAAGCACGTTCGCGCGAACCACGTAAACACAAGCATCCGCGTACTCGCTCAACGAGAAACCGTCAGCCAGAATACCCAGCGGCGGCGTGTCAAGGATAATACACGAGAACTCGCTCTTCAAACACGCCAGCAACTCTCCCATCCGGGGACTGGCTATCAACTGTGTCGGGTTCGGGGGCACCGTTCCTCCAAATATCACGTGCAGGTTATCGTTTACCTTCTCAACCAGCATCCCCGGGTCATCAACCATCCCGACCAGGTAAGCCGATAATCCCTTCCGGCCTTCCCTCTTGAAGTACTCGTTTAACCTCGGGTTACGCAAGTCACAACCGATCACGATCACTTTTTTCCCCGCCCGGGCGTAAGCACTCGCTAAATGCGCCGCAACCAAAGATTTTCCTTCACTCGGTATCGTCGAGGACACCATGATCACGGGCGAATCTTTCCGCTTAATCAAGTAATTCAAATTCTCACGAATTAACTGCATCGACTCCGACATCATCCAATCCTCGTTCTCTATCGACGTTTTCTCTTCTGGCAATTGCGGCAAAGTCCCAAGTAAAGGTGCCGCCACCACTTTCCCAACCTCATCAGCATTTCTCACTTTTGTATCCAACATATCCGCCACGAACATGATTCCCACGGGAAACACGACACCCATGAACATTCCGAACAACAATATAAGCATTTTTCTAGGAGCCACCGGATGTTCCCCCGGATCCGGATTCTCTATGATCTTGGCCATCGGCACATACATCAACTTGGCGATCTCCGCCTCCTCGCGTTTTTGCATCAAGAACAAAAACAAGTTCTCCTTCAACTCCTGCTCTCGGGCAATAGAACGATACTGCTTTTCCTGTGTCGGCACAGAAATTAATTTATCCTCCACCTGTTGGCTTTCCCGCTCCAAACTCTTAATCTTTATATCCAATCCATTCTCCACGTTAGCAATAGCCGACCGGATACTACTCTTTAACTCCCGTAACTGAGCCTCCAAACCCAACACGATCGGGTTACTTTCCCGGGCCGATTGTAACAACTTCCCTCTACGAAGAATCATCTCGTTATACTTACTGATACCACTATTAAGAGATTCATCTGTCAACCCTAACTGTTCCGGTAATATTCTAAACTCTTCTCCTCGTCTATCTTCCAAGTAAGCACGCACACTCTTCACCACATCCATCTCGGTACCCAATTTCAATAATTCAGCATCAGTCGCCTTCTTTTGTTCCATGGCAAGAGCTGCATCTGATGTCAAGTTAGTTAACTGGTTCGTCTTCTTGAATGTTTCCGCGCTATTCTCAATATCCCCTAATTCCTGATTAATGACCCGAAGACGTTCGTTGATAAACTCAACCGTTTTTTCTGACACGAGTTGTTTATCCTCTATACCATTTTGGTTGTAACGCCGAATCATCGTGTAAAGGAAATCTACCCCTTTTCCCGGATTCGTTTCCTTTAACGAAACACCCACAGCACTGGCATTTTTTTCCAACAAACTTATCTCCAATCGCTTGTGAAAATCCGTTGCTGCTTTCCCGTAAGATAATAAATCCACTCGAATCTCATCTCCAACTTGTAATAACGAATCATTTTTTTCCACGGTCATACGGTAGTCTCCCATTGATATCGCTTGAGAAAAATTCCCCTCGAACATCACGTTTTTATCCGCATCCAATACCTCAATCTTATCTGCCCCCTTTGCAATCACGTAAAAGGTTGTATCCTTTATATTCTCGGGTAAATCCACGAGCATTCGAAAAGGAGAATCCTTGTACAATTTCTCTTCTCTCAATATCTTTTCCCTCGTGTAATCCACATTTAGCTCCAACTCTTTTACTACATCCAATATCAAATTTTTAGATTTTAACTCCACAATCTCATTCTCCACCATCATCGTTCCTTGAAACAAACCCAATTCCTTTAGCATCGGATTTACCCCGATCTCTCCTTTTTTCGAATCGCTAATCATTACCTTTGCCCCCACCTTGTACTCCGGTGTTGAGCTAAAACAAATATACAAAGCAATCACGGCACACAACGGAATGCTAATAGCAAACCACCACCAACGAGCCAAAATTTTATAGAAAAAAGCTTTCAGATCAAAATACTCCTCTTCTTCTGTCTGTAACAAATTATTATCTTGATTGATCATTTTCATATATTATTAATCTGGAACTATCTTGTCAAAGATATCAAGGCCACGATTGTCGACAAACTCGATAAGATATAAGGCAAAAACGTGCTGACACTTCCCCCGGCAATCCGTCCTTTGTTCGGTTCCACGTAGACCACATCATTTTGCTGTAAATAAAAGAATGGAGAATCGATAAAATCACTTGATGTTAAATCTATTCGAGCAAAGATCTTTTCATCCCCTTGTTCCCGCATGACCAACACGTTCTTCCGTTTCCCGTTAATCTGCAAGTCTCCTGCCATTCCAAGTGCATCCAACAATGATACCCGCTCACTAACGACCTTATAGCTACCGGGAGCTTTCACCTCCCCTAATATCGTCACCTTGAAATTCTGGAACTGAATAGTCACGATCGGGTTCTTCAAGTACTCCGACAGTTTCTCTTTCAACATTTCCGCCAACTCGTTTCTCGAAATTCCCTCGACCTTCAATTTTCCCAACACGGGAAAATCAATCTCCCCATTCTTATCCACGAGATACCCCCTCGGAATTTGCTGGCTAGAGGTTGTACTCACGTCACGTCCCAACCCAATCATCGGTGTATTAAAAGGTTGTGCAGATTCCAGATCATCACACGACACGATAATCGATAACAAATCATCCGTATGAATCACAGTTTTATACTCACACTCCGCTTTGATTCGCTTGTTAACATCAACATCCTGCAAGTACACCACCTTCTTGCTTGAAGCACACGAAATAAACAATCCCGCAACCCATACCAATATGATCACGTTCTTTATCAAATGCATATTTTAATTATTAACAGATACAACTTTTTATCTCACTCACAATATAAGCTACATCCTCATCCGTCACGCAAGGCCCGGCAGGAATACACAATCCTTTCTCGAATAATTTCTCCGAAGTACCATCCACGTAACAAGGATTCTTTGCAAACACCGGTTGCAAATGCATTGGTTTCCAGAGTAGCCGGGTTTCAATCCCTTTACGATCCAAGAACACTCTCAATTCTTCACAATCCACTCCTGTCTCCTCTTTATCTATTAGTATCGTACATAACCAATAATTTGCATTAAATCGCTCATCAGGATTCGATTTCAACACAATCCCTTTCACATTGGCAAATGCTTGTTCGTATAACTCATGTACACGACGGTGATGAGCTACATGCTCTTCCAATACAGTCATTTGTCCCAACCCAATCCCGGCACAAATATTACTCATCCGATAGTTATAACCTATCTTCTCATGTTGATAGTAAGGGTACGGTTCCCGTGCTTGCGTAGCGTAAAACATCGCGGCCTTTTTGGATTCTTCATTAGGCACCACCAACGCACCTCCCCCCGAGGTCGTGATCATCTTGTTCCCGTTAAAACTCAACGCCCCATACACACCGAAAGTACCACATTTCTGCCCCTTATATTCCGATCCCAACGCCTCTGCAGCATCCTCCAACACGGGAATCTCATATTTCTCGGCCACGGCACAAATCTCGTCCATCTTTGCCGGCATCCCGTACAGGTGTACCGGAATGATTGCCTTTGGTTTTCGTCCAGTTTTTGCCATCCGGTCTCGTATAGCTTCCTCCAGCAACACGGGATTCATGTTCCAAGTATCCTCTTCCGAATCCACGAAAACAGCTGTTGCCCCCAAGTAAGTCACCGGATTCGCCGAAGCACAAAACGTGAAACTCTGACAAATCACCTCGTCCCCCGCTTGTACCCCCAATAATATCAATCCCAAGTGTAAAGCTGCCGTTCCAGCACTCAACGCCACCACTTGTTTCTCTTCATTTTCAATCAAGAAATCCCGCAGGGATTGCTCGAAGGCATTCACGTTCGGCCCCAACGGAACCACCCAATTTGTATCAAACGCCTCTTTAATAAAGTCTTGTTCTTTGCCACTCATGTGTGCCAAGCAAAGATAAATTCGTTTTCGATCCATACATGTAAATAGTTAACGTCTCACCACGAGCCATCACGAGATTTATTCATCCCGTCCCGCTTGAAACTCTATATTGAAAAATTTTTAATGATTATTTTACCTTCAACTCACTGATCAAAATACTACGTTACCAAACGCAATATCCCCGTGTCCGGGATACAAATCCCGCCCCTCCACAAGTTTTAAAATCTCCTCCACGGATCGGGCCGCCTCTTGCTTGTCGCTACGCGGGAACGTGGTTATTACCTTCACCCCCGGTATAAAAGAATCTCCGGAGAACACCACGCTCTCCGTGTAATACGTTAAACAACTTTTATCATGTCCGGGAGTCTCCAATACCGTTAAAAACTCTCCCGGCAACAACTCAATTCTATCTCCATCACACACAACTCTCACATGATCCCCCTTGAACACAACCGGATCATCATGATATCTCGAAAAATTCAACTTGTCCGAATAAATTCCTTCCACTCCCGCCCCCGACGTGTACACCACGCATTGCGGGAACAAATCGATCAACCGGTTGATTCCATACAAATGATCGTAATGCGTATGTGTTAGAAAAACACCTCGAATCGTCACTTCTCCTCCAATGCACTCCAACACCGGATCAATATCTCCCACGTCCACCAACCAACACCAATCCATCCCTTCCTCTCGCAACACGTATGTATTGGAACTAAAAACGGTATTTACGATCCGAACAATCTCCATAACTTACGCTCCCAATATCACACTTGGATATTAATCCTTTTTTTCATCAAAAAGCTCCTTCACGTATTCTTCCGGATCCCGGCGAGAATCCCATAATGTTATCACATAAATACAATCCTCAAATTCATTCACGTAATAAACAATCTTATAATAAGGATGCAATACAAACGTTCTCAATGAGAGAGGAAGATATTCTAATAAAGGTTCTAATTTCCCCATATAGGGATTGTCAACCAACGATTGATTGCATCTTTTCACTCGACCTAAAAATTTTTCGACATTCTTTTTGCCAAATCTATTTTCACACTCTTGGAGAATATTATCCAAAAGTTTCCACGCCTCATCGGACCACACAACTCGCATACACTATAGATATTTTTTCTCCAGCTCACGAAAAACATCTTCGCTTGGAGTCCGTCGTCCGGCTTTAATATCAGCCAATCCTCGTTCGACACTTTCCTTCAATTCCTCAACAGTGGCAGGAATATTTAGCATAAACTCAGAAGAACATTGACTTTGGTGTATCTTGGTCAATTGCCTTACATACTTCTTCACGTCATCCAACATCTCCAAATTATTAATAGCAAGGATATCACGTATCAATTGCATTTTAAAGGCATCTAATTCTATCGCTGTCATAATACATTCTCCTTTTGGTTAGTACAAAGATAAACTTATTTCACGAAAAAAACAACATACTCAATTCGTTCCATCAAAAGGAACAGTCGTTGCTTCCCCTTCTTTCGATATTCCTTCTCTTACAAAAACCGTTTTTATCGCTAAAAAGAATATTTTTAAATCCAACATAAAAGAAACATGATCCACGTACCACACATCCATTTCAAATTTCTTCAACCATGTATTGTTATTTCTCCCATTCACACCGGCCCATCCCACAATACCAGGGCGTACCTCATGACGTCTTAACTGTTCAACCGAATATAACGGCAAATATTTAGGCAACAAAGGACGTGGACCAATTAGAGCCATATCACCTTTCAAAACATTTATCAATTGGGGCAACTCATCTATAGATAATTCTCGAACTATTTTACCAATAGGAGTTAACCTCTCTGCGTCAGGAAGAAGAATTCCAGCCTCATCCCGTCGATCACTCATCGTTTTAAATTTTAATATTTTAAATGTCTTTTCTCTATATCCCACTCTAGATTGCACAAAAAAAACACCATTAAAACTTCGATGTGCAATAAATAATAAAATAACAACAAGGCTAAAGAATGGACACAAAAGACACAACGCGATCAAGGCTATAACAAAATCCAGCACCCTTTTTACACAAGAAACGTATACTCTCATCTTATATCACGTATTAACATAAATGCCTCTGCACGAGCACAAGAAACAGAAGCACCCCGATATTTTGCCAAAGCTTCTATCGCCTCGATAGAACGAGAAGACGGGAACTCTCGTATCTGGGATTTAAAAAAATTCATTGCATTACATTTTGCATTAAATTCTTCCCCGGTTAATTCTACAAATACATTAGGAATAAACGCTTCTGACTGGTAAGGAGCTCCCCACTCGGTTTCCGATAATGTCTCGTAAGCATATATTCTTTTCACAGAGCAATTATTCACCGGGCGACAAGCAACAAGCGCCGAATCAAAGACGACCTTGTGATCTCGATGAATGTCACCGCGATGGGGTATAAAAACAGTATCAAACTTTTTATCTCGTAATAGTTCTGACATTGCCATCGATATTTTATACGAGGGGAATGTATCCAACCTTGGAGCGGGGAAATCCATAAAAAAAGTTTCTTTTATCCCCAAATATTGATGAGCTGCAGATGCTTCTTCTCTAACTTTTCGAACACGTTCTTCTGGATATTTATCAGGATCACCGACATGTGCATTAGTCATAATCAAAACAATAATTTCCTTACCTGCATTAGCAAGTTTTTTCATATATCCCCCACAGCCAAGTACTTCGTCATCTGAATGTGGAGCTACAACTAAAATTTTTTCCATAATGAACTAATATACATCAGAATCTCCGTATGAATAATACCAATTTCTCACATCACTTCCCAATAAATCGAATTTTGGATCCAAAAATCTCACTCCCCAATACGTAGGTTTACCACCAAGCATAAACCCATTTTTCTCGTAATAAATATGCCGTCTATCAAAAAGAGGCAACCAAGTATTAACCGTTGAGATTTTTTCCGAAAAGGAAGAAAGAATATGACTTAAAAAAATCGGTAACAATGACATATTTTCACTATCAATTCCATTTTCCATGATAAAGAGTCCACATGTTCCATCCAGCATCAGATATAACTTCACTACCAAAAATCCACGTAAACCGACCTCATCAACATATTCAAAAATATAATATTTATTTAAAGGATTATCCACATACCTCCAATTCAAATATTCCACAGAACGTTCCACCGAAAGACAAAATTCGCTTGATATTCGTTTCAACAAACTCGCATGAACTCCTCGGAAATTGTTTGTGAGAAAAATCTGATCGGATTTACTCCGTTTCAAACAAGAAGTATTCAACACCAAATGATGCACCACAGCCAAATCTTTCCATTGCAAATTTTTTATAAATCCGTAATGAGAATTTTTGTTTGGATAACCCATCACTAACTTTATATCATATTGTTCATGTAGTGTTTTATATAATTCTGTTGCTAAAATTTTAAAAAAACCTCTCCCATTATAATCGGGATGGGTCATCGTTGTCATTGACAAACTTGCTTGATATAAACCAGAATCAATATTCATATAAAATGGACTAACAGCATAATGTCCAACTAGTTTATCATTTTCCCACATCAATTTTATATAGTGCTTACCTGCGGGATTATTTTGGAAACGCCATTGCCAAACATCCTGTCGCATAAATCGACCAAAAGTAATTTCAAACAATGATAATATATCCTTCTCATCCCCAAATTGAAAATCTTTTACTTCCATTAATTTAACTTTATATATTCTAATTTTCTCGTCTTCCAAATTTTTACTTCAACAAGATAATTTACCTATTTCCATACAAGTTATCATCTATAATATCTGAACGAAAACACATCCGCATCTTTCAAATAAAACTTCATTTTTACAATTTGTCCTTCAACGGAAGACAAATCACTCTTACCATGCCAAGTAACACCCCTCGAAATCTCGTCTCCAACAATACAATCACAATCCTCTTTTGAATATCCCGGAATAACTTCATCTCTTTCATCAAGCAATTCTATCCGTATTTCTCCCGCTGCAGAAGTAGAATAATTTATCTCAAGTTTTGTCCCGCTAAATTTAATTGGCTTCGTAATAACTACTCCACCGACATACCCTGCACAAATAGAAGTAAAACCGTCTATTCTAATAGAATACCTTCTCAAATGGGCATCGGACTGCATATAATTTTCATTCACATAAACAGATAACTCGCTATCCGATGTCTCAACAACATTCAATGCCGGATAATTTGTTCTAGAAGTCCAATTATTATACCCTATCCCTGGTCTTATAAAAGATTCCATAAAAATCCGATCGAAATGAAGAGCATCCCTAGATGACATTAAATAAACATCCGAACAATCATTCACATAAGCAGCCTTCATCCTTGTAAATAAAGAATCAGGCATCACCTTCTTATTTTGAAAAAACCTTGCCCCTATGCCAATTAAAAACTGAGGAGCCCTATAATAAAATCCGATTTGATTTGTATACAAGTTTTCAATGGGAGTATTTCCAAAATCCAATAATTTATATTTCTCCCACTTTTCAAAATCCTCGGAACGACTCATCGCTATTGTTCGGTATAACACCTTATCAACTTTCCTCCATTTTCTAAAAAACAACAAATACGAGTTGTGTTCTGGACTCCAAAATACGACATTTTGCGAGTCAAAATTTCCATCCGTATAAAAAGGCTCTTCCTTCATTTTCACCCACTTCAACCCATCAATGGACTGATAAACAAAAAGTCCTTTACCTTCTTTACCTCCAATACCTTTATATCTATATCGAAGATCACGCTTGGGATTAATATCAATAAAAGGTGAAAAATTATGGGAAACATCCCCTTCATTCATTAATACAATATTATTCTCATCATATCCTGCAATTCGATAAATACTCAATTGTGGTTTATACCAATGAACACCATCTTTCGACTCTGCAACACACGTTATTTGTTTTGCCCCATTCGTTTTAGAGGTCAACCGTCCCCTATAATAAGCCCTATAAAATGTTGAATCTTTTATTATTGTAACATAAGCACAACTCGATCCTTCCCAAGATTTATCAAAATAAAAAGCGACTCCTCTATCAATAGGAGAATGCATCTTGAGTTCTGCACCGTCCAATCTTTCAATAATATCATAATCAAGAAACAATATTCTCTTATTACCAATATTCACACATTGAGCAGATAAACATTCGCATCCCAATAAACTACAAATAAGTACAAGAAATCGGATTTTCATTATATTTATCCCTGAAAAAATAAAAGCTTTCCTATTATATTGTGTACACACTCTTCTTCCGGTAAATTCATTTTTTCTTTTCTACCTTGATAATGATAAGCTCGAATGGAATTTTTAGCAAAAGCCATGAGATAAGCTAAAATATCATGTTCGTCATAACAATAATTTTCGATATAAGACATTATTTTTGATGCTGAAGTTTCATCCGTAATTCTCAATACACTACGACATTGTTCATACCAAATCATACCAAACACGATAACAGGTTTCCTGTGCATCATTGCCTCCCACCCCACGGTACCTGTAACCGTAGCAACAGCTTTTGCATTTCTCATTAAAGAATATGAATCCAGTTCAAATGGCATCAATTTTACACGAGGGTTAGCTATTAAATCATCATAAAATTCCTTTATTCGATTCGTATGCCCCAACATATGAGACATAAATTGCTGCGGATGTTCTTTTACGTAAATAAAATAGTTGTCTGAGGTATATTTCAATAACATCTCCACGCACAACCTCTGGTTTACGAAAATATCTCCAGCTGGGGAAGTTGTCGCCTCCGGTTGATAATGTAACGGTAACAGAATATAATCGACATTCGTTTGCGGATATTCAGCTAAAGAAGAATAATATCTATGCATTCTTTTACTGTATGCTAGATTTTTTTCCTTTTTTAGTGCAATTTCGATTATTCCAAAACGAGATTTTTCTAAGCTATATTTCCGATTTTTGAACATTGTAACAGAAACATACCCTTTCCGCAAAATTCCATTTTTCCCGAAAAAATCATATTTCTTTATAAAGGCTTTTACCAAAAAGAAAAAATTCCTATATTTTCGATCCATAACTGGATGTGTCTTCATATAAGCTGGTGCCGCTTCGGAATAATCTTTCAAAACCTTTTCAAATTGATTCAAAATTTCAACCGGAAGTTCTTTTTTATCCAAATCTTTTTTTGACAAATAATATTTATAGTCTTTTTCAAAAAGATCTCCCACGGTATAAAAATTAGTTGTTGCATAAATCCGCTCCACGCACATGGAATATTGGAATGTAATAAACTTTATACCCATTCGTTTACACAACAAATACAACACATAATCATATACACGATGAGGATTCACTGCACTAACTACTAAATCTGGCTTATAAATTTCAATGCAAGCCATCCAACTTTTCAACAAATTAAGAAAATGCCGTTCCCGCTCCATATAATTAAAGCTATACCGATCATAATCCAATCTATCCATCATTTTAATAGCTTGTAATTCATACACGGCTATTTCTTTCAAAAAATCAATATCTACATAACATTCTTTAGCCTTATCTACAATCTCTTTTGAAAAAATTCCTCTCCATGCATTAGAATAAGATTGATAACAAGCTGTTGGCAACAATTCTTTCACGATATTCTCCGAATCATCGTAATTAAAACCAATCCAATACACGGGCTCATATCCATAATCATCCCGCAACCTTTGAGCGACTTTTACCCACGGATCTGCCACACATGTGTTATACAATACACGCATACACCTATCTAAAAATTAATATTATACTTAGAAACAAGAATCTCTTTACCTTTAGAATAAGACGTTAACCCTAAAATATCTTCCGTATCCAACATAACATCAAACGATTCCTCTATATAAGAAACTAAATTTAATTGATGTATTGAATTCCAATTCTCAACATTCCCTTGTTTAAACTCATCATTTAGAACCTCTTCTCCGACAGAAAAGACTTCCATGAAAATCACATTATACTTCTTTACATTTTCCATATCACGAAACATTACCCTTTACAAAATAAATCCACCATCAACACCCAACACTTGTCCTGTTATATATTTTGATTCGTCCGAGGCAAAAAACAAAATTGCATCGGCAATATCTTCTGGCAACGCATAACGTCCAAAACCAACACTATTTAACTTGTCCTCAAAACGATTCTCTATCGAATGCAAAAAACGATCCGTTGCCACCATACCTGGAGCCACCGCATTCACTCTAATTTGATGTTCTGCCAATTCTTTTGCCGCCGACCTTGTAACTGAAACAACGGCCCCTTTCGTGGCAGAATATGCCAATTGCCCTTTCGCTCCTTTAACACCAACAATACTTGCCATATTAATAATTGAACCTGATTTTTGCCTTGTCATTAATCTCGAAACAAGTTGTATCAAATTAATCATAGCAATCACATTTACCTCGAACATTTGTCTCAATTTTTCAAAATCAATCATTCCCAAGTATTCATATGTAACAATTCCAGCATTATTTACCAAGACATCAATATGTCCTCGTTCTTTCTTTATTTGAATTATCATTTGTTTGACGGCTTGAAAATCACAAATATCACAAGACACCGGAATGATTTCTGTCGCATACTTATCCGCACATTCCTTTACCCATTCCCCCATTTCTTCTACCAAACGGTCATTAGCATATACAACACCTCCCTGTGCAGCAAGTTTCTCGGTAATCGCTCTCCCTATGCCGCGAGCAGCCCCCGTTATCAAACAAACCTTATTTTCTAAACTTTTTGTTCCTACGTTTTCCATTTCAATTCAAAATTACTTTTCCAGCCGCATTCCTTTTTATCACATCCACAACTTCCACCCGTACATTCTTGTGAAACAATTTTGTTTTTTGAACAACAAAATCAAGAACTTGCTCCGGAATCATTCTATTCGTTATCTTAATTATCAATTTTTCATCATCTCCCCCACACAAACAATCCGTATCAAAAGCAGATTTCACCAAATGCTCAACCTCATCCAATCCTATACGCAAACCGAATATCTTTAAAAAGCGTTTCATTCGTCCCACGATATAATAACAACCGTCTTTATCTCTTCTGGCAACATCTCCCGTATGTAATATCCCGTTATTTTCATCCCCTTTATCCAAATCCTTCCCGCAAACAGCATATCCCAAGGTCACATTCGGACCTCTATAAATCATCTCACCCACGGCCTCTCCCTCGCTCGTTTCATGCCCACTCTCATCTATAATTGATAAACTTCCGTTGGGGATAGCACCACCTATACTTCCAACCTTTGTCATAGCTAACTCTGGTGCCAAATAAGCCATCCGTGCCGTTCCTTCTGTTTGTCCATAAGTTGCAATAAATCTCTTGCCCGTTCTCTCCGCATATTCCGCACAAGTTTTAAAAAGTTCGTCCGGCAACTTTCCTCCACCTTGAGTGATCAATTTCAAATAAGGTAAATCCATTCTAAAAAACCTCATCTTGTTTAAGATCTCAAAACTATATGGAACACCCGTAAAACTCGTTGCTCGTTCTTCTTTCATCATCCTCCAAAAACTCGCATCCATTAACGACTTATCAGAAAGCAAAAGCGTTGCCCCAGCGTACAGATGACTGGATATTACAGATAATCCCATCGTGTAATGCATGGGCAATGATGCCATCGCTCGTTCTTGATCATTCAAGTTAAACAAACTTGCGACATTACGAGCATTCGACTCCACGTTACGATAACTATGGCGAACTAATTTAGGACTTCCTGTCGATCCTGAAGTTGGAAGCAACAACGACAGTTCATCATACAAAGGATTAGGTAACAAAACCGTTCTGGCAAGTCCAAAGCCATACTTGGAAAACACGATCGGCATCCCCTCCAACAAAGTCTCTCGTCCCCAAATAAACTCCGGTTTATATAAATCTTTCAATGTTTCATAGAGTTGCCTATCAATATGAGCATTAATAATCAACGGCACGATCCGGTTCGACAAAGCGGCAACATAACCACCCAGAGACCCGATCACATTCTCTGCCATTATAAATATTAACGTTCTACGAGGTAAAGCGTCATAAAACTCTTCACAAAATTCCTTCAGTGCTCCATAAGTAATCAAAGCACCACTATCATCTATTGCCGCAATTTTCGATGATAATTTCTTATCTATATCTAAAAACATCGTTATCAAAATTTATTTACAGCGCCATTTTTCTTGCAGGATTTCCCCTATACACGAAACCGTCTTGCGCATCATTCATTAGTATACTACCAGAAGCTATGCGCACGTTCGATCCAACCGAAAAGCCCTGCAAAATAGCCGTTCTTACCCCGAATAAATTACTATCGCCAACTTTCACATAACCCGACAAACGAACTTCTGGAAACAGCACATTGTAACTTCCCATCACGACATCATGTCCAAACACCGAATCATTCACCACAATGTTAAAATCCCCGATGGATACTTTCGGACTAAATCGACACCCTTCCCCAATCACATTTCCTTGCCCCATTCTACACGATTTCCGATCTAAAAATGACGTATCAGGATCAACTATATTCGGGAAATACACTCGTTCATTACAAATTCCACTCAAAATATTCTTAATTATAGAAGTATTTGCGATAGCAATTACAACAGCAAGAGAAGAATCCCAATCATTCAAAACATCTCTTCCTCCTAAAATTGTTCCATATCCCAAATCTTCTCCTTTCAATTTCTCGTTATCATCAAAAAAACCGACAAATTTCCATTCTGTACCGGGGATCGTATTCCGACTATTAATTTTTTCTATCAAACAAGCTATCTCTTGACCATAACTTCCGGCTCCATAAACTGCAATATCTCTCATAACTACTTATATATCTATTACATTCGGATTAAATAAAATTCTCTTAAACGATAAATAGATTTCTTCAACTTCTTTTCTATCAATAATCAAAAACAATAAAAATGGTACTCCCATCAAATAATCGACATTAATCATCGTAACAACTATCGCCCCTAAAAATGGGACCAATACACCTGTAGGGAAACACTCTTTCATCACGGAAAAAAAATTGATTGATTGCTGTAACATCCGTTTCCCGCTATACACGGTCAAATAAGCATAGAGGAAATAAGTAACCAACGTGGCTAAAATCACATACTCGTATCCCACGTGGAAAATCTTGATCAACACAAATGCCAATACGACATTCAAGATTAATGAAATCAAAGAATTCTTTGCGATTAGTTTCTCTTTATTTTGGGCCATTAATAAAGAAGAATATCCAAAAGAATTTGCGTATAAAATCGTGGCTAAAGCGGTCAAATTTATTGTACGTAACGCCCCAGCATACTTGGGTAATACATATAACAAGATCGGGAATCCAATCATCGCAATATACATTAATCCATGAGAAAGATACACATAATTTACTCTTAACAAACGAACTGTCGAATGAATCTGAACATAATCGTTTGAATGAAATTTATCTATCAATTTAGGAGTTATTAACGATGAAAAAGCAGTCAATAATAGTAATGCTGCATGAGCTAACGTGTATGAAAAAGTGAAATAACCAAATTCTTCAACGGTATAATAAATTCCTATTATTGTTTTTGTAGACACGATAATCATGTAAAAACAAAAATTGTACACGAAAAGATAAAATCCTTTATTTAAAATTAATCCGCAATCTTTAAAAGTACATTTCCCTCTATAAGATATTCCCCCACCTTTCAAATAAAAAAACATTGACAACACGTGCCCTATCAAATAAGCAAATGTAAGTAACCAAACCAAACGCTCCTCTCTCGCAAAAAATAAAAATAGTAAAACAAGAACAGGGATAATTGTTTGGTAAAAAGCGAACTCAAACATCTTACCTTTTACCCGATAAACTTTCAAGAAATAATCATTAAAATACTGAAGAATCGCAATCCCACAAACCAAATAAAACAAATTTCCTAAATGATACTTCTCAAAAAACGATATTCCGAAACATCCATAATAAACAGCAATACACACAACAAATAAAGAAATCCATCCAAGAATAAACATAGATGCCATTTCATAATTTCGCTGCCTTTGAGGATTCTCTTTATTCTGTACCAAAAGAACCGTCATCGAATTTCCGATCCCAAAATCTATAATATGAAAATAATTAATTAACAAAAGGACAAAACCCCAAATACCGAAATAATAAGGTCCCAATTTCCCCGCAATCAATAAAGAAGATAAAAATGAAATAAAGTATACCAAATAGCGGGTAAGCATATAAGACACCACTTTATTTCTCAACATCCTTTCTAACAAACAAACGATTTTCATTACTTATCAATTAACGTCGAAATTACGTTTCAAGCCACAGCGTTGCTGCATCTTCAATAACGGGAATGCGACAATACTCACATATAGCCAATAAGGAGATGGCAACATACTTCTTGGAATAAAAGCCACAATCATAACAATAAAATAAATAAAACCTTGTAACGACCAATCTTTAAATAACAATATAAGGCAAAAAAAACTAAACAGAATCAAACCAACAAGTCCATATTTTACGACGAATTTTTTCCACCCAGAGGTATTATTTGTCCAATCAAAATTTGGATCTATTTTATCAGCTATCCCTAAATATTGATCGCCACTTTCGAACATTTTTGAGTATTGATTATCAAAAAACATGGTCGTTCGATTATTGCCCGCAATACCTTTTTCCTCATCGTATTCTAAACGAGATATAATTAAAGCATAAAATGCATTCTCGTCTTTATTACGAGAAGAGTTTATATATAAAAACAAACTAGCAACGACTATCAGAAAGGAGAGTATTTTCAACACTCTATACTTCTGACTCATTAATGATTTCAAAAATAAACCACCTAATAATAAACCATAACCAATCAAAGAAAAAGAAAGGATCACTGCAATAAATAACAAGATTACTTCTTTTTTTCTAAAATTTGCATCATTCGCAAATATCAAAAACACACAAGGAGTGGCCAATTGCCCGGGTTCAAGAAACATACTTGTGAATCGAGGAATCAATTGCTCTCCCGGATAACCATTCAACAGAAAAAAATAATAATTAGTTAGTATATGGAAACCATTTTCATATAAATCTGTTGATCCATGAGGCAACGAAAAACCCAATAGATAAAGTAACCATGCTGGTATTGAAATTAAAAGAATTAAACATGTACCCAAAGTAAAAATACGCAATAATCTTGCTTTTAAATAATCCGGCAACAAAATCACAGAACACCCACAAACACCATATGTCAAATATCTGATTATATCAACTGTAAAATTTGTAGATACAAATAATAAATAACCTAAAAAAATAATATACATTACACAAAGTCTACAATTAGACTTTGTGTATAAAAATTTAGTTGGATAAAAAAAGAAAAAAAGAAGAGCCATCAAAAGTCCGACTATAGACATCCCCAATATTGATATTTCCCAAGTAAATGATAGATTCATCGTAGTACACATGAATAGAAAAATAACTATCCCATATACTTTAAAATACACATTAGTACCTATAGCCCAAACATCATGCATGATTCAACATCATTAAATTTTTTACGCACAAGGCATCATGCCTCAATTATATTTCAATTCCGTACTTTTTCAAAATAACAAATCCCGCTTTATACGAATTAATACCAATAATATCATCCGGTTTCAGTTCAATATTAAATGTTTCTTCCAGCATAGCAATCAAACTCATCTGACCAATGGAATCCCAGCTGGTGACAGAATCCATCGTTGCTCTTTCCACATTCTCTAATGGTATATCCAAACTCTCTACAAAAGCATTCTTATACTTCTCAATATTCGTCATAATTTTATTATTTATTATATTTCACTTATAATCTTATTGGCAATCTGCTCTGCTGTAAGTCCGTATTGTTGCCATATATATCGTTGAGTTCCAAGCTTCAAATATTGGTCTTTCACACCTATAAACACTTGGCGAGGTGCATTTTTTCGACTTCCTTTGTACTCGGCAACAGCACTGCCCAACCCACCAATCACATTATGCTCCTCCACAGTTACAATCAATTCGAAAGTCGAAAAAACATTATCGAGAATCTCTTCATCCAAAGGCTTTATCGTATGCATATCAATGACAGAACAATGTATGCCACGCTTTTCCAACAATTCTGCAGCAAGAAGCGACTCGTGAACCATCAATCCAGTAGCAATGATAGCAATATCCTTTCCCTCCTTTAACTTTATCGCTTTTCCTATCTGATACTCGAAATCCTGTTCATAAACAACAGGAATATTTTGCCCCCCGGACAACCGAATATAAACAGGTGTATCTATTTCATCTGCCGCAATAACCATCTTTATTGCCTGTAAACTGTCGGCCGCCGATAATACCGTCATGTTGGGTAATACTCTCGTAAAAGCAATATCTTCAACTGCCCAATGCGAAACGCCCAACATTTCCATAGCAAAACCAGCGGAATTACCGACCAACTTCACGTTAAATTGATGATATGCCAAGTTTAGCCGTACCTGCTCCAATGCCCTAGCTATAATAAATGCCGAATAGGTAAATGCGTACACGCTCTTACCGGATTCTGAAGCGATCCCCGCAGCAACACCGATCATATTTTGTTCCGCTATCCCGACATTTACAATTTTATCCGGGTATAATTTCTGGAAACGATCCAAACTAGCTATCGCAACACTATCTGCCACAACCGCCACTACATCCGGATTTCTCTTGACTACTTCCAACATTCCAATCCCGGATGCAGCCCCTTTCTGTCCCATTTGGGAATAAGCCTTTATTAATCCCCCGTTAATCTTCATTTGAATATTTTTTCAAGATTTCCTCCTTCGCCATATCATAATGTTCTGCATCCAATACCGCTTGATGCCATTCTTTATGATTCTCTATAAAAGAAACGCCCTTCCCTTTCACAGTTTCAGCTATTAATGCGTATGGCTTTTCTTCACGCACACTTGTTAAATACATGTAAAGTTCTTCTATATTATGCCCATCTATCGTATCGGAACTCCATCCGAAACTTTTGAATTTCTCTTCCATATCTCGTTGAGCCATTAGATATTCCGTATTTCCATCAACAGAAAGGTAATTGCGATCTATGATCAAAACCAGATTATCCAATTTATAATGAGCTGCCGCCATAACGGATTCCCAAACAGAACCTTCCCCGCATTCTGCATCACCCAATATTACATAATGCCGATAATTTCGCCTATGTTGTTTGGCATATATCGCTTTACCAACAGCAAAAGATAGCGCCATTCCCAGACTACAAGAACTATATTCCAAGCCTATTTCTAAATTTCGCGGGTGACCTGCTAGTAATGCATTGTCGCCCTCGAAATGGAGCAATTCACTCTTCGGGAAAAAACCACATTCGGCCATAGCGGGAAATTCGGCCAACCGCGCATGCTCCTTCCCCACAATCATCCGATCCCGTCCCTCCCATGCTGGATTATTCACATCGTATTTTAAAACCAAACCATATAATACGGCATAAATTTCTATGCAAGAAAGACTCCCGCTAATATGCGCCCCCCGCTGCCCAGAGGACAACGCCATATCCAATAACGACAAACGCATATTCTGACACATCCTTTCTATACGCACCACATATTCTCTATTCAATTTCATTTCATCGTCCCCCATCAACTTTTATAATTTGTCCTGTAATAAAGGAAGAAACATCGGATGCTAAAAACAACACGACCTCTGCAATTTCATCTACATTCCCCAATCTTCGAAGAGACGTTTCTGATACAATTTTATTTATTTTTTCTTCCGAATATTCAGCGATCATTTCCGTTTTTATCGCACCTGGAGCCACGGCATTAATTCTAACACCAAATGGTCCAAACTCTTTCGCCAAAGCCTGTGTCATCCATATTACGGCAGCTTTACTAGAACCGTAAGCAACCCGCCCCGGCTGATGCTCCATGCCCGCAACAGAAGCCATGTTTACAATACTACCTGATTTCTGCCGAATCATCACCTTGCTGATTCGCTTTACTATAGTTAATAACGAAAAATAATTAACTTCGAAAATTTCTTTAATTTCTTCGATGGATGTTTGATGCAACAACGCCGTTGCCGTGACTCCGGCATTGTTCACAAGGACATCTATAGATTGCCGATCCGCAATAATACATTGTAAACCTCTCTCGATAGAATTCGAATCCGTCAATTCAAAATAAACAGGTTTTATCCACACTCTATTCTCTGCTGCCAGACAAGCAATCTCCTCTTCAAATGAAGAATTACTTTTACGACAACAAGCCCATATATTTGCACCGCTTTTTGCTAACATAACAAGCAGTGTATGCCCGATCCCTCTGTTAGCTCCAGTGATAATAACATTTTTACCTCTTAACATAAATCTTCACTGGTTAAAGGTTCTCCTCTTTTAATATTTCTAACGCTTTCCTTCCCTAATAATTTCTCATAAAAAAACGGAGATAATCCATATCCGGGACGTAAAGAACGCACATTACTCGAAGTGAAAATATCACCTTTTTTAATATCTTCCACGGCATATAATGAACGACGTTTTAAACGCTCCTGCTCTGTAATTTCGTATTTTACCTGTCCTAAAGACGTTTCCGCATTACGTATATCATTAACCATTTGCCTAAACTCTGCCGGTTCCATCGAAAATGCAGAATCTGCCCCACCCAAAGAACGATCTAATATAAAATGTTTCTCCACGACCTCTGCCCCTAACACGACGGCAGTTAAAGGTACAACACTTCCAAGTGTGTGATCCGATAGCCCAACAGGTAAACCAAAACGCTTTTTCATATCAGGAATAGTAAGCAAATTTACCCGATCGTAAGATGCCGGATATTCCGATGTACATTTCAATAACGTAATTTGCTCATTACCCATCTCTTTACAAGCTTCAATAGCAAGATTAATATCATCTATATTTGCACATCCTGTGGACATGATCACTGGTTTTCCCTGTTTTGCCACATATTTGATAAGAGGAATATCATTAATCTCAAACGAAGCGATTTTATAAATTGGAACATGCATGGAAACTAACAAATCCACTCCCTCAAAGTCAAAAGGAGACGAGAAAAAAACAAGCCCTAAGTTTTGAGCTATTTGTTGCAATTTCGGATGCCATTCATAAGGTGTTGCGGCCATCTTATATAAATCATATCTCCGCAAACCTTTCCATAATCCAGATTGTATTGTTCCAAAATATTCATTATCCATGTTTAACACCAACGACTCTGGCTTATACGTCTGTATTTTTACAGCATCAGCTCCCGCTTCCGCTATCGCCTCTATCGTTTTTACTGCCAAATCAAAATCTTGATTATGATTTGCGGATAATTCTGCGATTATAAATGTTTTTCCACTATTCATGACAATTGTATTTTAAAAGGATATCACTGATCGAAACCGGATTATTCCTTTTATAACGAACAAAACTCAATACAATATTCTCGTTCCTGAAATCTTTAAAATTCTCTTTCCGCAAAGAAATAGATATATATTTTCTTCCACTCTTCTCTATTACACCATCAATTTTTGCCCCAAAAAATAAAGATAATTGAAGTGCATTCACATTCTCCACGTAATTATGTCCTAACAATATTTCAAAATCTAATATATTCAAAAACAATTTTTTGTAATTCTGCAATAGTAAAATTCCTTGGCCTCGATTCAATACTTCCGGTGCCAAATAAAACCCCGGTTCTCCAATACCTTCTTGAATACCTTCTCCCATAATATTAAGAACCCCCACGGGAATTCCCCCTCGACGAACCAACCAGTAGTAAGCATCATCCCGCTGCTTCAAACTTTCCACATAAGCCAAATGATCTTCTAATGTAATCGGAGCGGTATTCATCATCCATTTTCTAATTTCAGCATGATTTCTCCACGTTAAAATCATTTCAAGCTCTTTGCGATCTAAGGATACAAAATTCTCGTAAGTGTACCCATCTAACGTATATATTTTATACCTGTCTATCTTCATAATGTTTTAAATAACTCCAAATACTTGGCTTTACTATCCTGTAAACCGGATAAAATAAATTGCGATTTCTTACAACTCCAACCTTTTAGTACATCTATTACCCGCATTCCCAAAGAAACATCCAACAAGTTTCCGAGTCCGATTCCCGGCAACTCCCGTTCTAAGTATTCGTACAATCTTTCTTGGTTTGCCACGTAATATCCCACCAAAACCGGTATTCTGCAAGCAAGAGCCTCCAATACGACAGTACTTGCAGAAAGTATCGCCAGATCACAATACTCGAAAAGGTCATGTACATGTTGAGCCGAAGCATTTATATGAAGTTCTACCCCCTCATTCGCCAAAGAACTAATCCGTATTTCTCCAAGTATATCCGTCGACACCACATGTATCTCCAGCTTATTAAAACACGATCTTAAAAACCTAACAACTTTTTCAGTCAACAGAAATTGGTCTGTACCTCCGAAACAGATAACAATCCGCTCGACTGTGGGGCGGAAGTCCCTTACCGGTGAAGATATCCAAAACGGTTTTCTCAATATTGCCCATTCTATTCCAGTACAAAAACAGGTATAAGGCTCTGCCGAAAAATCATGTGACGACAGGATGTAATTTATAACAACATCCGCATAATAATGTTTATCATTCGAACCTATACATACTAACTTGCACCCGCACTTCCTTATCTCGTTTTGATAATCTGAAGAGAAAAAATAATTATCAAGGACAACTATTTCATCCCCTCTCAAAACCTTCAAAAACAAATTAAACTTTTCATCTGTATTGGGAAGTTCTATCAACTTACAAACTTTCAAAACCTCTTTTTTCTGGTAATTCGTTGGATATTGGGTGAAAAAAGTACAATCAAAATCAGCCTTCAGCATATCAGCCAATGCCAAACTACGGGTAAAATGGCCATAGCCAATATCTTGACTAGCATCAGCCCATATATACACTTTTTTATCCATGCAACATTCGAAATTTCATCTCTGCCAATTTCCAATCCGTCTCTGTGTCAATATCCTGCACTCTCGATTCATCCACCACAATTCCACCGCGTCGCTGGATTCCAGCTCTCCAAGGAGCCACTTTATGCCAGTAAAATGTTCCACTATCGTGGTACATTGTCTCCAAATCTTGACTACGTGTTTTAGCGTACTCGGACCAACGCATTGTCATACCTCCTTCTGCATCCATTTGCAACGCCCTTAATATAGGATAAGAGAACGCAACAACAGGATAGACCGTCACGAAATCGGATGACACCAATCTATCGTACGAGGATCGTATATCTTCAGGAGAAATCAACGGGGCCGTTGCCAATATGCAACAGACATTATCGAAGACCTTCCCCTCTTCCTCGTAACGCTCCATCACCTCACGAATAACATCAGCCAAAGTTGCGTGGTCATTCGCCGTAGTTTCCGTACGGACAAAAGGTACTCGAGCACCATATTGCCGGGCAATTCCTATGATTTCTTCATCATCAGTAGATACCATCACCTCATCAAACAATCCAGATTTCAAAGCCACCTCGATAGAATAAGCCATAATAGGTTTCCCCATAAAAGGTCTTACATTCTTACGAGGTATTCGCTTACTACCTCCCCTGGCCGGAATAATTGCCAAATTATTTGCCATAATTTTCTTTTACTTTTTCTGATACTTGATAACCAAACAAGATGACCACGTGTCATATCGATACAACTTGATCGATATGTTACTCAACATAACTTTCCGACAAATACTCCAGACTCAATGGATACATATCTCATACACCTTTCTTTATTGCATAAATGCAAGAACACTGTCGATCACGTATTGTTGCTCCTCGTCCGTCAATGTCGGATACATCGGTAAACTCAAACAATGTTTATAGTATTCTTCAGCCACAGGACAATCCCCTGACTTGTTACCCAACTCCCGGTAATAAGGTTGCAAATGAACCGGCACGTAATGCACTTGTGCCAATATTTTATTCGCTCGCAAATAATTATACAATCCCAACCGATCCTCGACTTGTATCACGTACAAGTGAAAGGCGTGATACACGTTTCCTGCCCGATAAGGTATTTTTATTCCTTGAATATCTTGAAATGCCTCATCATAACGATTTGCGATTTCCTGTCTACGTGCCAACCCGGCATCCGCCCTACTCAATTGAGAGATTCCTAGAGCCGCTTGAAAGTCTGTCATCCGGTAATTAAATCCCAGTTGTTGCATCTCGTAATACCATCCTCCATGATTCTCATGTAGGGAAGTTGGATCTTTCGTGATCCCATGCGTGCGGTACAAGCACAATTTTTTATATAATTCCTCATCATTCGTCGTTACCATACCACCCTCTCCCGTCGCAATATGTTTCACCGGATGAAAGGAAAAAACTCCCGCATTTGCGAATCTTCCATTTCCACAATACTGTCTTTCTCCGCTGCGATCTACAAAATAACCTCCCGGAGCATGACAAGCGTCTTCAAGTATCCATAAACCATATTCATCTGCAATTTCTTTTAACTCTTCTAAATTCTGGGGATAACCCGCAAAATCGACCGGAATAATTCCTTTAAATGTACCTTTAGGATTTTCAACCAACAATTGACGTAACTTGACAACATCCATCAAATAAGTATCCTTATCAATATCACAAAACACGACCTCTCCCCCACAATAACGAACACAGTTGGCACTAGCTGCAAATGTCATTGGAGTCACGATTACTTTATCCCCCGGCTTAACTGCCAAAGAAGAAACTGCCAAATGTAACCCGGCAGTAGCATTATTTACCGCTACTGCATATTTAGCCCCCACGTACCGGGCAAAAGCATATTCGAATTCCGTAATTTTTGGTCCTTGCGTCAAATAATCAGATCGCAAAGTTTCGACTACGGCCTGGACATCCTCATCTGTGATACATTGACGACCGTAAGGAATCACTTTATCTATCATTTTACCTCAAAATTAGGATCAACAAACCTTTTAATATTCTCACGCATGCTCTCCACGGTCTCCCATTCTATATTGTTATCTGAACTATAATGAAATCCATCTGGAACATAAACAGCATGATGGTGTTTTATGTATTCTTCTCTCGAATGATTGAACGAAACAGAGGGCATAATTACATAATACTTACCCAAATCAATGGTATCCAAAGCATCCGTTACTGTTATCATCTCTTCATGTAATTTCTCTCCCGGCCGGATGCCAACCTCTACTTGCGGTAAAGTTGGGGCTATTGCAGTTGCAACATCCTTGATATGATAAGACGGAATTTTAGGAATAAAAATCTCTCCCCCCAGATGATGAGCGATAGCATACATTACCAGATCAACTCCCGCTTCTAATGATATATTAAAACGAGTCATCCGCATATCAGTAATTGGCAATTCTTTTGCCCCATTATTTCGTTTATTAATAAAAAACGGGATCACGGAGCCTCTGGACCCCATTACGTTTCCATAACGAACAACAGAAAATCGGACATCTCTACTTCCCTTTATATTATTAGCAGCTACAAATAATTTATCAGATGTCAACTTGGTTGCCCCATATAAATTAATCGGTGCACAAGCCTTGTCCGTTGATAAAGCAACAACATGTTTTACACCCATCTGCAAAGCAGCATTAATCACATTCTGTGCTCCATGAACATTAGTCTTGATACATTCTTCCGGGTTATACTCCGCTGTATCAACTTGCTTGATTGCGGCCGCATGAATAATCACGTCGATTCCCTCACAAGCCCGTTTCAATCGCTCTCCATCACGCACATCTCCTATAAAAAAACGCAATTGGGGATAACTACTTTCCGGATATTTTTGTTTTAACTCAAACTGTTTTAACTCATCTCTCGAATAAATTACAATACGTTTTACTTCCGGATAATCTCTCAAAATTGTTTCTATAAACTTTTTTCCAAAAGATCCTGTTCCCCCGGTTATCAACACAGACTTATTATTCAACATAACACGCTAATTAATTATTTTATTGTTATTCCTTATTTATCCAACCTCTCGTACACCGAATTCTTCGACTTAAATTCCGGCACCACTTGTTTCATCAATCGCACGGAATCTTCCACCTTCACCGCTAACGCCAACTCGGCCAACTTATCGTAGGCTCCTAATATCTCTTCACGCTTGTACTTCCGGACCTTAGCCACCCGAATCTTATCATGTCCCGTAGGTACCGTATTTTCCTCGTTACTCAACACTTCCTCGTACAACTTCTCTCCCGGCCTCAAACCGATGAATTTGATCTTAATATCTTCATTGGGAGTGTACCCGGCTAATCGAATCATTCTTTCTGCTAAATCCACAATCTTCACGGGATCACCCATGTCAAAAACAAAGATCTGATTTCCTGTACTCATCGTTGCCGCTTCCATCACCAGACGACATGCCTCCGGAATTGTCATGAAAAAGCGAGTGATTCTCGGATCGGTTACCGTAACTGGCCCACCTTGTCCGATTTGTTTTCGGAAATACGGTATCACGCTACCGTTACTTCCCAGCACGTTCCCGAATCGAGTGGTCACGAACCGGGTCTTACCCTCGACTTCTCCTCGCTCCATTGCCAGTCCCAAACTCTGCACGTATATCTCTGCCAAGCGTTTCGATGCTCCCATCACGTTAGTCGGGTTTACCGCCTTGTCTGTCGAGATCATCACCATCATGTCCACCCCGTATTCCACGCAAAAGTCTGCCACGAATCTCGAACCAACCACGTTCACCCGCACGGCCTCGCAAGGATTCTCTTCCATCAAGGGAACGTGCTTGTAGGCCGCTGCATGAAACACGACCTGCGGGTGAAATTTTTCAAAAGCTCCTCGTAAACGCTCTTTCTGCCGGACATCACCGATAAAAGGGGTAAATTTTAGGCTTGGAAAATTCCGTTCCAATTCAAGACGGAGTTCATGCATCGGGGTCTCGGCATTATCAAACAATACCAAATGAGCTACACCCAAAGTTGCCAGTTGACGACACAACTCGCTACCGATACTACCGGCTGCGCCCGTCACCATCACCACCTTACCCGCGAAATACGCCTCGATCTCCCTCGTGTTTATCTTGATTTCCTCCCGACCGAGCAAATCCTCAATCCGGATTTCTCGGATAACAGTTTTCTTCAACCCGTCACCCAAAACGTTTATGGGGGGAGCCACCAAGTTTTTCACTCCATGAGCCTGACAGTAACGTACCAACCCTTCAGCCTCCCGTTGAGCTGTTTCCGGAGAAGGAAATAGCAGACCATTTATATTGTATTTCTTCACGAAACAAGCAAAATTCTCCTCGTCTTTAAAATAATAAACCGGCTGTTCCGAAATGGAGTAAGACTTAAGTCGCTTATCCGGATTCACGAATCCCACCACGTGATAATGCTTACTCGTGTGCATCCTTTTTTTCAACGCCACACTTTTATCATCCGTCCCGTACACCAGCACCCTCGTTTTACTTGAACGATACAGCGATATTACCAAATCATAAACAAGCACAAGCATCACCCGGAACCCGATAAGAACCACCGTTGTTACCAGAAAATCAACAAGAAAACACGCAAAAGCATGGTTATTGAACATCCGGGAAACAACAAGAGAAACTAATCCTAATAAAAGTATCTCCTTAAAAAAGATCGCAACGCCCATCTTCCCGATACTTTTTATAGTGGCATGGCGAATTATATTTTTGTTCACTCCCAACGCCATAAACACGAGCAGACTGATCAAGAACGATCCCACAATAACGAACAAGTAAGCATTCCTTGACAAGTCGACAATAAAATTGTCTACAAAAAGAAGAGCCACGAATGAACTTCCCACGGACAACAAAATGTCCACGAAAAGAACCGTCCAAGAATTAACGTACTTCTTTCTCTCGCGCAAACGATCACAAATGGAATGAATGGAGTATCTCATTTATACCAAACTTCAAAAAGGAGCGTCCCCTCCGGTATTAATAGCTGATCCGGCTTAGAAGTACCGTTGAGGGTGACGCTATAACCGGGGGTTGCATCTCCCGGAATCTGAGATTTATATTGTGAATCACGTCTAAATTATTCCTTCTTACCATACAATTTGTCATGGATTGCAAACTCCCGCCTAGCCAAGATACAAAACACCCGGCCGAACAACTCCAGAACGTCACGAGTAGACAGGACAAAACGTTCTATCATTTCCTCCTCCTCCTGCTTTACACTGACGGCCAACCGAACTCGCTCTTCGGCCAATCGTACCCGTTCCGGTTCCGGCAACTCCATTGCCCCAACAACATCTTCATAAAAACAGAATGCATCCCACCATACCATCAATCCCTGACGGCCCAAATCGCGAATAGAGCCAAGCGCCTCGGAAATCAAGCTACCGGCCAAAACCCCGTTCTCCATTTCACCCGTGAAATAGTAACAACTACATAACAATCGGCAAATATTCGGGGTACGACACGGTAAAACAATTTTGTCACTTCCCCACGGGGTAAGTATGTCATAAGCCGCATCCAACGCCGTATTTAAGAAATTCAAGTCTGAATATAACTGGTAAGCATCCATCAAATCCACCACGTAACCGGCCCGAACATCTGCAGGGAGATTTTTGTTTCCAGCCAGAGGCTCTATAAACCGGGCGATCTCACGCACTCGTTCATGAATTTCATACGTCTCCCCAAAACTTTCTTCCAACCAAGGATAGACGCGAACCATCGAGTACACGGACAAGTAACCATGCAAGAATCCTGACAACGCCGGGGAGGGACAACGCCCCATTTCTAACTCACACGACCGTTTATACAATTCGTGAAATAAACCTTTTTCCATTATTTTGTATCACTCTATTCTTTCAAGAAACGAACTTGGAATATAAGAAGTAGCAATAGAGGCCACCCCATCCAAACGAATAATTACACGTTTATGATTTTTCAAACGTACCAACTCTCCTTCCAATCCTTGCAAGGGACCTTTAATAACTCTTACCCGATCACCCCGTTTGATTCCTTTGTTCAAAACCTCCACGCTACCAGTTGAGAAATCCAACAAAAACATGAAATCCTGCATTTGTTTATCCGGAACTACCAGCGAATGGCGTCCCTCTATATCTTTCAAATAAACAATATTCAACGAATGATCATTTATCAAGGAAAAACTTGTTGCCTTATCCGTCCGGATAAATATTAACCCATGAATCAAAAGCACCCGGATCTTTTTACGTCCAACGGGTGTTTCTCGCACCTGTTCTTCCTGGGGCAAAAAATTCTCGATCCCCAGTTCATCCAGCTTTCTTTTGATCAATAATTCCTGATTTACACGGGTATAAGCAGCATACCAGTTTAACTTGTTACACGCAACCATTATTTTTATTCTTTCCCTATTTTCTAGCGAACGATGATTTCCTTTGTCTCTGTAATCCCCGGACACACGAACCGCCCGGACGCGCTTCGCGCACTAACCCTGTCACGGGTCCTGATTTACGGCCATGTGTTCCACGCACTTCACTTTACACAGCAACAATGCATGAAAGCTGTCTGCACGAACGATTCATTTGAATTAAAAAACGATCGTTTAATGCGCTGCAAATATACATCAATTTTAAATATCACCATCTATTTGTCAATTTTTTTTGGATTCTTGTAATTAGATATTTACACTTTTAGGTTATCAATTTAACAGATCTGCTTTGTTAATATCATTAAACGATCGTTTTTCGATCTTTACAGCATACTAATAAACAACAAATTACCCCCTTTCCCTACCCAAAAATTCTTTACAAAAAACAAATAATATTTTCTTGAAAAAAATTATCCATTTAACACTATATATTCTCCATAAAGGCATACAAAAGCCACCGTAATAATCTCCTCTCTCCCATCTCACACCCTTTCATCGCCCTTTCATCGCCCATTGTCAATAGAACTACAAGTGCGAATGAACTCCCCTCAAAGACTTACATCAGATTATTACATGATTATTACTATCTTTTTACCAATAATGACATCAAAATAACCACGATGCAAAGGAACGTGTACTTTAAAGCAATAGATTGACCATTTTTCTCTACCTTTGTTCAGAATTAAAAGCAAACAAGATGCTAGACCATAAACTCACGATCTTTTATCACACGGCAAAGCATTTGAACACGACAAAGGCCGCCGAGATATTACGGCTTTCCCAGCCGGCCATTTCCAAAAGTATCAAAGAACTGGAAAAGGGATTGGGGATCACTCTTTTTGATCGTGAGAAAGGGCGGTTGATGCTTACCCCTGCCGGGAAATACCTCTTGGAACAAAGCGAAGAACTGATTGAACGAGAACGCATCATCACCTTCAACCTGCAGCACATGAAAAAAGAGTTCTCCGGGACTTTACACATCGGGGCCAGTACCACGCTATCCCAGTACATTTTACCCGAATACTTGGCCCGTTTCCGGGAAACTCATCCCTATATCGAAATAAACCTGATCAGTGGTAACACCTACCAGATCGAGCAGGAATTACTGGATAAAAACATCCAACTCGCCTTCATTGAAGGTGTACCCTCGCAAACGGACATTCACTACATCCCTTTTTTAAAAGATGAAATCGTCCTGGTTACCTCGGCCAAAAATGATTCCCCGGAATCGATCACGAAAGAACAACTGAAGACGTTAAAATTCGTCGTGCGGGAAGAAGGCTCCGGAACATATAATATTATCCAGCGCCAGCTATCCGCAGCCGGGATGTCTATCAACGAGCTAAACCAACAGATCGTTATCGGAAGTACCGAGGGAATCAAACAATACCTCAAACACTCCGATTGCTACGCCTTGGTCTCCGTGTTTTCCATCCAAGACGAATTGTCCTGTGGCCTGCTAAAAATCATCGACATCGACGACCTCGAAATCTCCCGCACGCTCTATGCCATTCACAAGCAGGGCACCATTGACCCCTACGCCGAATTACTCCTGAGATTCTGCGAATCCCGGAATCGAAAGTCGAAACGATGATAGACAATTTAATCTAAATATGCACGTTACACGTGTACCGGGTAATATCAACAATTGGAAGTTTACTCCCTGCATCATTTACGGCTTTCATAAATACAAGACATTCCTGTTCTGTCATTTTCCCTCTACAATAGGCATAATACAGGAAATCCAGTGTTGTCAGATAAGTAATATCATTTTCAGAACAATACTTTCGTATATCCTTCAAATTACTACTTCCCAACACATCTCGATTATCCCTACAATAAACCATACAAGCACTTTCGCCCTTTCCCAAGGTTCGTTGTAGCAAAAAATATTCTTTTATTGATTCTCCTTTAGGAACGAAAAGTTCTTTCTTCAATCTTGAGAAAAAATGAAGATACTTATCTATGAAATCTTTCGTTTTGGAATTTTTGGAAATTTCATCATAAACTACATCTAATATCAAATATTCATATTCAGGAAATATAGCCGGTAGTAGCGAAAAACAATCAGCTTCCATAAAATGAATAATCACATCAGCATCGAGTACTATCTTCGTTTTCCTGAGTTTCATCAATATTTATTTTATGAAGTAATTCGATATAATGGCCTTCCGAAATTTTTCCTTGCTCAAATAATCCATGCGCCTTTTCTCCAAAATCACCAATAATCAACCCTTCATTTGCCGACTCGTATAAAGCAGTATCATACCCGAAACACCGTGCCGAGCTTTTCACTCCCAAAGCAGCAATCTTAGCACGTGTGGCTTCGGTTATAAGCTTGATATTTAACAACCGATATAACAAAGCCGAACGGGAAACAGAAAAATAATGTTCAAGTTTTAAAACTGTCGCTATGGATATATTTTTAGTTGCTAATTCAGTCTCTGATATTAACTGGCATATACCAGTTTCAGGCATTAACAAGGAAGAAGCAAACATATCGGCACATTGCTCCACCGGATCCTTACTACCATTTCCCGGATTGCACTTGTGTGGTGTGGGATTTTCTTCTATATAAAGATGATACAATTCATGAGCAATCGTAAAATGCTGCCTTCCACGGGATTGATTGGAGTTAACGAGCATAAAACGATGGTCTGATTTATCCTTTAAACACATTCCCGAAAAATTTTCAGACAACGGCCTAAAAATAGTAAGAATATTCAACTTCAAAAGTAAACTTTTTAAAGCAATGGGTTCAGACGAACTAAGCCCATTATCCGAGCGAAACTCAGAAACTTGTTTCTCGATAACAAACTTATTCGGTCTCATGTTGTGCTATACGTTCCATTTTAAGATAAGACATCACAATATCCTTAAAAACTGCTATCTCTTTCAAATCATTCTCTTCTAAATCTGAAATCCTGAAAGCAGTAGCCATAATTTCATTATCCGCATGAACACTATCTTCAAACAACACAAATGCTTCACAACCGAATAGATTTGAAATATTTTCCAAAACAGGATAAGGAATTTCTCGTGTTCCCCCTTCATAATTACTATAGGTAGAACGTTCTACTCCTATAGATTTGGCAACCTCTTCTTGTGTAAAACCGGATAACTCTCTAATTTTCTTTAGATTTTCTCCAACAACTTGATTCATCGTTTTCATGAGTGTTCCCTTTTCATTTCTGTGGCAAAATTACCACTAATTTATCATGCACACAAATTTTGCCACGCTTTTCTACAATTTACTTTCCTATCTCAAATTTACAGGAACGAATAATATATTACTTTTAGTTATACCATCTGAATATTTCTTATTTCCAAGATTCATATATTTGAGAGAATTTTGCACCGAACAAATAACTAAAGATTATGAGCAAAATTCAACTGAACAAAAATCAAAAGGAAGTACTTTTCATCGTAGCTTTATTTCTTGTACCATTTCTTGATCCGGGCTTTGCCCTTTTACTAGGTCTAATTTTATCGCTGACTATCGGTCACCCGTTCTTGGCAATTAATAGCCGGATCACCCATATACTTCTCCAGATTTCCGTAGTAGGACTAGGTTTCGGCATGAACGTGGAACAAGCCATCGAGGCCGGAAAAACAGGAATCCTGTTCACTATATTTTCCATTGTCGTTACCATCGGTTTGGGATTGTTCTTTACCAGCAAACTAAGAGTCAACCGGGACACCGGATTCCTCGTTTCCGGGGGAACCGCCATCTGTGGGGGAAGTGCCATTGCCGCCTTGGCTCCTGTCATTAAAGCCAAAGACAAGGACATCACCGTGGCCATGGGAACCATTTTCATGCTTAACGCCGTGGCACTATTTATCTTCCCACTGATCGGGCGTTGGTTGGAGATGGACGATCATCAATTCGGATACTGGTGTGCTATTGCCATCCATGACACGAGTTCCGTGGTCGGTGCGGCCAAAACATACAGCAACGAGGCTTTGGCTATCGCCACCACGACCAAACTGATTCGGGCACTTTGGATCATCCCGATCTCACTGATTGCCGCCTTCTTCTATAATAAAGGAACAAACACTAAATCAAAAATATCCATTCCTTACTTTATTTTCTTCTACATTGTCGCCATGATCATCGCTACCTACACGCCGCAATGGGGACATTTCTACACTCAGATTGTGGGATTCGCTAAAGTCGGAATGTTATTCACGCTATTCCTTATCGGTGCCGGACTCTCTAAAGATACCATCAAACAAGTAGGTTTCAAACCGATCCTGTTAGGCATCATCCTTTGGATTTGCATCAGCACACTATCGGCTAGCGTGATCATGCTACTATGATGGGGTTATAAAGTTCATAAGGTTTATAAGGTTCATAAAGTCAAAGCGTCCAGTAAGGACGCTTTGTCTATTGTAGCTAGAACAACCATTAAACACGGTTCGAAGGACTCCCGTCACTTTACGGACCTCATAAACTTTACGAACCTTACGAACCAAAATAATTTTTTTTCAAATCTTTTAAAAATAAGTAATACAGATAGTATATATATTTGGGAACGTATTGAAAATCATATCAAAATTATCTAACGAAAATTTTTATGACAATGCGTGCAAATTATTTTAATCTATTACTGGTACTGCTGATGGGTGTTCTTCCCATACAATTGCAGGCCTCGGAATCCGACAAAAATGTGATTCTGTACACTCCCTACACGAAAATCGCTGTTCCACCGGGAGAATCTGTAAACTACAGTATTGACGTTATCAACAACTACGATGTAGTTAAAAACGTGAACTTATCCGTGAAAGGACTGCCACGAGGCTGGAATTACGAACTAAAGGCCGGCACGTGGACCATCAGTGAACTTGCGGTCCTACCCCACGAGAAAAAGAACGTTTCGCTAAAAGTGGACATCCCGCTAAAAGTCAACAAAGGGACTTACCGTTTTACGGTTGTTGCCGAGGGACTTGGAGAACTCCCCATCGCGATCACGGTATCTAAACAAGGTACCTACCAAACCGATTTTACCACGAATCAACCCAACATGCAAGGGAACTCCAAATCCTCGTTTACCTTCAACGCCACGCTGAAAAACCAAACGGCAGAACAACAGCTCTATGCGCTGATGGCACAAGCTCCCAGAGGCTGGAACGTGGTCTTCAAGGCAAACTACAAGCAAGCCACATCGGCCCAAGTTGAACCGAATGCCACCCAGAACATCACGATTGACATTAACCCTCCGGCCAACGTTGAAGCCGGAAGTTACAAGATTCCGGTACGTGCCACGACAAGCACCACCTCTGCCGAGCTAGAGCTGGAAGTCGTGATCACGGGAACCTACCAGATGGAACTGACAACACCCCGTGGCCTGCTCAGCAGCGAGATCACCGCGGGAGATAACAAGAATATAGACATCATTGTCCGGAATACCGGATCGGCAGAACTAAAGGACATCCAGCTATCTGCCAACAAACCGGTTGACTGGGAAGTAACCTTCGAACCGGCAAAAATCAATCGCCTGAAAGCAGGTGAAACCGCTAACGTCACGGCCACGGTAAAAGCATCCAAAAAAGCTCTTCCGGGAGATTACGTGACTAAAATATCGGCCAAAACCCCGGAAGTAAACTCCTCGGCAGATTTCAGAATTGCGGTAAGAACACCCATGATCTGGGGTTGGATGGGCGTACTGGTCATCCTTGTCGCCTTGGGATGCGTGTACTACCTGTTCCGCAAATATGGAAGGAGGTAGATCATGAGCGAGCCTATCATCGAACTTCATGAACTGACGAAAAAGTACGGGAAATTCACCGCTGTTGACCACATAAATCTCGCCGTCCAAAAAGGGGAAATATTCGGGATTCTCGGCCCGAACGGGGCCGGTAAATCCACGACAATCCTAATGATGCTCGGATTGACGGATCCGACTTCCGGAACGGTACAGGTCTGCGGGATCAATTCAACCCGGAACCCGATACAGGTACGGGAAAAGGTGGGTTACCTACCGGAAGACGTCGGATTCTATGATGACATGACAGGTATCGAGAACCTGTTGTACACGGCCCGCCTGAACCGGATCCCGGAAGCGGATGCAAGAACCAAGGCCAAGGAATTGCTCGAACGGGTAGGGCTACCGGTTGACACACAGAAGAAAGCCGGGAAATACTCCCGGGGTATGCGCCAACGTCTCGGACTGGCGGATGTGCTGATCAAGCAACCGGAAGTGATTATCCTTGACGAACCGACATCCGGTATTGACCCGGCAGGGGTTCAGGAATTCATGGATTTGATCCGGCAGTTAAGAGAAGAAAACGGACTGACCGTGCTATTCTCTTCCCATCATCTGGATCAAGTTCAGCAAATCTGTGACCGGGTAGGCCTGTTCGGGGAAGGTAAACTCTTGGCAGAGGTCAACGTCAACGAGTTACAAAACGAGGAACACGGGCTCGAAAATATGTATAACCGTTATTTCGGAGGAGGAAAAAGCCATGAATAAAATACAAAGTCCGTTCTGGGTTATTGTCCGTAAAGAAGTCGCCGACCATGTCAGAAGCTGGAAATTCATTATCCTGATAGCCATTATCGCGCTGACTTGCATGGGTTCCCTCTACACGGCATTAACCAATATCGGAGCAGCCATCAAACCCAATGATCCCGACGGTTCATTTTTGTTTTTGAAACTATTCACCGTATCCGACGGCACCCTGCCCTCGTTCGTGATCTTCATTAACTTTCTCGGACCGTTATTAGGCATCGCACTCGGGTTTGATGCCATCAATTCCGAACAAAGTAAAGGAACGCTTAGTCGCATCCTGTCCCAACCCATTCATCGGGATTACCTGATCAACGCCAAATTCGTGGGAGCCTTGATCGTTATCGGGAGCATGTTACTAGCCCTGGCACTTCTGGTTATGGGATTCGGGCTAATAGCGATAGGAATACCGCCGACAGCGGAAGAGTTTTTACGCATTATAGCCTTTGTGGTGGTTAGTATTATTTACGTGGCCTTCTGGCTGAACTTATCCATTTTCTTTTCGATAAAGTTCAAGCAAGCCGCCACCTCGGCTCTGGCATGCGTGGCCGTATGGTTATTCTTCAGCGTCTTTTACAACATGATTATCAACTTGGTCGGTAAAGCCATCAGTCCCTCGGCCATGGCTAGCGCCTACCAAGTCATCAGTTATCAGAAATTCATGCTCAACCTGTTACGCTTTGCCCCGAGCATGCTCTTCAACGAGGCAACCACGACACTACTGATGCCCTCGGTTCGTAGCTTGGGCCCCTTGACCATGGAACAGGTTCACGGGGCAATCCCCAGCCCGCTACCACTGGGACAAAGTTTAATGGTTGTCTGGCCGCAACTCACGGGGCTGATTGCTGCCACCGTCATCTGTTTCGCACTCTCGTATGGTTCTTTCATGAGAAAGGAGATCAGATCCCGATAAAAAAGAGGTGTGTCAAAGGATTTTTGACACACCTCCCTCTTTCCCAAAAAAACAAATCTAAAGGGTCTTTTCAAATTCCTTGGGTCCGGAAACGGTATTCCCGTCTTTACCAAAAAGAGAATTGTACCTACCTGCAGGAAGGTCATCCAACGTGTAATAATTACACTTTTCCCCGACAACAATCTCTTTTGTCAACGCGGTTGCCAACATTCCACCAATCAAATCGGCCAAAGCATTACCACTATTCATATTTTGCTTTAAAGTAACATCTCCAACACGATCGAACAAAACAGCATCTGTTTTCGTTGATTTCAGAATGTATTCAATTTTCACGTGTACTTGATTCAAAAGCGTCGTTTTCCCCCACTCATGTATAACTGTAAACAAAACAGCGTCGACACCGAAAACCTCTCCCATCTTTTTTATAGAACGATCAAAAAACATCTCGCTATCGTAAGCACTTTCCTCTTTCAGTATCTCCATAGCCAATAAAGGAGGCATGACATAATAACCTTTTTCGGCCAAAGGCACGACAACAGAACTATAAAACAACTCTTTAGCCTCAACCTTGGTACTTTTATTGATTGGAGGTAAGGCAAGAATACTCAATGGTTTCTCGTCATACAACGATTTATAAGTCTCGGACTTCAACGGACCGGTAGCACCACATCCCGACATGATAACAGCCACGACACCCAGTATAAGTAATATTCTCATTCTTCAAATCTTTTCAAAATTCTACTAATAAAAGTTTCTGATTCCGGGTAGAACTCAATCTCTTTCTGCAATAGTTGCTTGCCCTTATCCACCTCCCCGTTCTTTATCAAAAGGAAACCATAATCCGCACATATACCCGGAGCAGGAACTCCCCGGGTCCCTTTTGATTTCAGTATCTTCTCGTAAACTTTCAAAATTTGCCGCATTCTGGTTTCATCAGCCTTTTCGGTATAAGCATATATCGCTTCATCATACCCTCTCCATGAATACAAGGAAGTCGTGGATGCACACGAAATACAAGCGAGGCACCCGATCACAATACAGATATATTTTATCATGGCAGTACTATTTTCTTCGTTTCCTGTAACCCGATAAAAATCTCTTCCCTACGTAACTCTTTTCCATCAAAAAGAACCTTAATACTGTGCTTGCCCGGAGTGATCACGATCGGACGAGCCTTTCTTTGAAATTTCATTTTGAACACCTTATCCACTGTAAAATGATCTTTATCATCAACAACAATCGTGACCCCTGAAGGATAAGTTTGATCTTGCCTCAGAACAATAATAAAAGATTGGTCATCCTTTCCCGAAGACATCGTACTATACATATGCTTACCACATCCGGAGAAACACAATACAGCTATAATTGCAAAAAATAATTGTTTCATCACGCTAGTCCTTTTTTAATTCTGTTACATAATACTTATCCAGCGCATTCGCATCTATCGTTCCCTCCACCAGAGAAGCCATCGCAACTTCATCCTGAGGTGTATCACCTAACGTCTGCTCAATCCTGATCTTACCCACAACTTTCCCCGGTAATTCAATCATCAATCCGGTCTGGGGATTCTTTACCTGCTTACCTTTTTGCATCACGGCAAACTCATCTCCCGTTTCAATCCCCTGACTCGCTCCCCCGGAGACAAAATACACGCCATCCTCAACAGACAGGATGTAAGCTTTCCAAGGTTTATCCATGCACTTGTTAATAACATTCTCGACTAATTTCGTAATTGCCGCGGAAATGGCCTTATCTGACAACGTGGCATCATAATCTGCCGATTTACCCAATCCCATAACTTTCTTGTTCTCCGTTTCTGCCTCACCCTTCGCTTCCTCGCTGTAAATAACCATTCCGGTAGAAACATCCACTAAGCGCAAATTTACTCCCGCCTCCACGATCTGTTTCTTGCTATTGGAAAAAACCTTTTGTGTTCCGATGGTTTTACGTCCGAATTCCGTTATCGAACCAATAATGATATAGTCCGCACCAATCTGTTGAGACATACCCCCATTTTTTTCTAATTCAGCCACGATCTTGTCGTAATCCTGACGTTCAATTAAAAGAAATTTCCCGGAACTCGCCAACTTGGCAGATAAAATATCAGAAGCCTGTTTACCCATCGGGTCATTGTCTTTATCATAAAAGACACTCTTGGCATATTGCGTCTCATTTGAAAAACGCCCGATAGCCACTTTACGTTTAAGACTCTTTTCCACCTGCCCGAATGAAGCCAAGCAAAAAATGGAAAAAACGATTACTAAAAATAAACTTTTTCCTTTCATACACCCATATAAAATTAACGCCTGTAAACAATTTATTCCTCAAATACAATACAATAATACGTATTTATGAATCGAATTCAAAACATATGGACAATAAACTGAAGTCATATTTGTGTTTTTATAAAAACCACATTATCTTCGCACGACGATAAAAAACGAGTATGATTAAAACTTTTATACTGGCAGTTCAAACTGCACCTACAAACAACACTGGAATGAATCTATGGGATATGGTCGTGATGGGCGGCTGGTTGATGATCCCCATATTTATATTATCTGTTATCATTATCTACATCGCTTGCGAAAGATTCTGGCTTATCCGCAAAACAGGGCTAACGGATGTCCCTTTCATGGAAAAAATACAAGAAACTTTGAAAACCGGAAACACACGTGTCGCACTCGAAGAATGTGAAAAAGAAGGCTCTCCACTGGCACACACTATCGCCAAGGGGATCAAAATAAGCAACGAAGACCCGCAAGAAATTCGCCAGGCCATGGAAGACACGGCCAATTACGAGGTCGCCAACTTGGAACGAGGTCTTCCAACCTTAGCCACTTGTGCCGGAACCGCTCCCATGATCGGATTCTTGGGAACCGTGGTCGGGATGGTACAATCTTTTTACGATATGTCCATGGCCGGAAACAGCATCGACATCGGTCTTCTCTCCCGGGGTATCTACACCGCCATGATCACCACCGTGGCCGGGTTGATCGTCGGAATCATCGGCCAACTGGCCTACAACTTTTTGGTTGCCCGTGTTGACAAAATCGTTTTCCGCATGGAACACTACTCCTCTGAACTTATCGAATACCTCCGTCCCAAAAAATAATTTTCAATTATTTCGTCATGGCAATAAAACGTAAAAGCAAGATCAACCCGAATTTCAACATGTCGTCCATGACCGACATATTCTTTCTATTGTTGCTATTCTTCATGATATCCTCGACGTTGATCAATCCCAACGCATTGAAATTATTATTACCCAAAAGCACGAATCAAACTTCGGACAAACCTGTCACGGTCGTGTCTATCGACAAAAACTACACGTTCTACCTGAACGAAAAAGTAATCCCTTTCTCCATGCTGGAGCGCCGACTCGTGGAAGAACTACGGGAATTGGAAGATCCGTGTATCTCTCTTCAAGCAGATAAATCTGTTCCCTTGGAACAAATCGTGAAAGTGATGAATATCGCCAAAGATCACAACTACCGCCTTATCCTAAGCACGGAACCCGAATAGCCTCTAAAAATTCATACTACCGGATTAACACAGAACAGGTTCACGAAAAAAAAATAATCGTGTAGCTGAAACCTATCGTCCAAGTCGGCGTATACAACCTCACAAGTGAGCAAAACTTGACATTCATCGCTTGTAATGATTATCTCGTTGTAGATAAATATATTAGCAACAATTGTTAAACTAAAACTAACACAGTATGAAACGTTTATTATTTTTATCATTCATCGGGCTGTTTGCACAGTTTCTGGTATCATGCTATCCCGGAGGCGCTGACAACGTGGAGGAGATGGACGTTGCCATAACGAATTATGACAAAAATGCGGACTTCACCAAGTACACCACATTCTCGCTCCCCGACACTATTGTTTATTTCGTGGCAAAAGGAGAAACTCCGAACCACGAATTCGATGCCCAAATCTTACAACTGGTAAAAGACAATTTTACCCAACTCGGATACTCGTACATCGAACCGACTAGCGAGGAGGATCAACAACCGAGTTTCATTGTCACCGTATCAGCTTTCTCTAACGTGAACTACTATTATGGCTCTGACTACTGGTATAACTACTGGGGTTGGTATCCGGGCTGGAACTGGATCTGGGGTCCGACATGGGGTCCGGGTTGGGGTCCTTCATACCCGTGGTACCCGGTAACGGTATACTCTTACAGAAGTGGTTCCATCGTGATTGACATGATCGCAACCAACCAAGAAGCCAGCTCAACCAAGAAAGTTCCTGTACTCTGGAGCGGTATCGCCGACGGTTTGCTACAAGGATCAAAACAATCTATTATTGACAGAATGGAAACAACGATTGACCAGTGTTTCATCCAGTCACCATACTTGAAAAAATAGTAGGATAGATCATTAATTGTCAATTTTAAATTTAAACGATTATGAGAAAGTTATTAATTATATCGCTCATACTATTCGGGCTTAGCCCATTAGTAAAAGGACAAATGCTGAACTTAAACTACCAGATGTCTGTTCCACTTGGAAAAATGAATGACTATGCCGGCAAAATGAGTTTCCGGGGTATGGATCTTGAATACCATCATTTCCTAAACGAGAAATTCTCTATCGGGGGTATGATCGGTTGGAACACGTTCTACAAGGACAAAGGTAAATTAACGGGAGACTTCCTGTTCAAAGGCAGTAAAGATATACACACGATCACCGGTTATCAATACCGTTACATCAACACGGTACCCATCATGGTGATGGGACGTTACTGGCTGACAGATCAAAACACCATGTTCAGACCTTACCTAGGACTCGGACTAGGTACCAGTTGGACAGAACTAAAAACCGATCTGGGACAATTCACTGCCACAAACGCAAGATGGCAATTCGCTTTCGCACCCGAAATAGGTACCATTATCCCCGTCAATGACCAATTTGCATTCAACATCGGGGCTAAATACACCTACGGAACCAAATCCGGGAAAGTGGAAGCCATGCAAAACTTCACGATCAGTGTCGGTATCGTCTTTATGGGAAATTAAACAGGTTAAACAACTAGGTAATCAATAGGGGAATGGAGCCGTGGCAATGTCACGGCTCCATTTACTTTAATCTCCATTTTCCTGACAACAAAAAGTGTTTCGTTTTGAACCAAACCCGTGCGGGTATGGCTATGGACAAAATAAGTTCTATTAGCTTATTTTACACCAGTTATTTGGAATACACACAAAACGAAAAAGGATATGAGAATTAAAGAAAATTATTATTTGGTATTAATCGGATTCGTGCTAATGATTTCTTCCTGCAAGAACGAGACATCGCAACCGATAAACAAGGAGTACGCAACCCTTGTCGTAAAAGACAGTAGTAAAACCCTATCAACATCCTACTCCGCAACGATCCGAGGAAAACAAGATGTCAGTATTTATGCAGAAATATCGGGCAAAATCACCGATATTAAAGTCTCGGAAGGACAAAGGGTCAAGAAAGGACAGATTCTATTCGTTATAGACCAGGTACCCTATAATGCAGCCCTAGGAGTGGCAGAAGCCAATTACGCGGCAGCAAAAGTCGGGGTCGCCTCCGCCCGTTTAGACTATGACAACACGAAGGAGTTATACGACAACCAAGTTGTATCCGATTATGAACTCCAAACGGCCTTAAACCAGTTACACACGGCAGAGGCAACTCTGGCACAAATGGAGGCATCTCGAGTCAACGCGGCAAACAACCTTTCCTACACGGAAATCAAAAGTCCATCAGACGGGGTGATCGGTACGATTCCCTATCGCCAGGGAACACTCGTTAGTTCAACGATGTCCGAACCGTTAACAACCGTGTCCGACAACTCAGAAATGTACGTATATTTTTCCATCAACGAAAACAACCTGCTTAACATGGCACGGGAGTACGGAACTCTGGAAAAAGCTCTGGAACAAATGCCCGATATTCAACTCAAATTGAGCGACGGAACCCTGTACAACCAAACCGGACGGGTGGTCAGTATCAGTGGTGTCATCAACGAGAACACGGGAACGGCATCCCTACGGGCAGTCTTCCCCAACCCGGACCGACTTCTTCATAGCGGGGCAAACGGGAGCGTGGTTATCCCCGAAACTTACACCGATATTATTCTAATTCCACAAGAAGCGACCTTCGAGTTACAAGACAAGGTTTTCGTTTACAAGATTATTGACGGCAAAACCAAGTCAACACAAATTACCGTTTCTTCCACCAATGACGGTAAAGAATACATCGTACTCGACGGGTTAAACGTCGGGGATGAAATTATTGCATCCGGTGCCGGACTGCTCAAAGATGGAGTCCAAGTGAAAAGTGTAAACACCACGTCTCCTGAAAAATAAAAGAAGCCATGAAAGAAAATAGATTTATACAACGCCCCGTACTGGCTATTTGTATATCCATAGCCATCGTATTCTTGGGGTTACTGGCATTGCAATCCCTGTCAGTAGAAAAGTTCCCGGACATCGCTCCGCCTACAGTTCATGTCTCCGCATCCTACATGGGGGCAAGCGCGGAAACCGTCCAGAAAGCCGTGATCGTCCCCCTAGAAGAAACGATCAACGGGGTGGAAAACATGACCTACATGGAATCCTCCGCATCATCAGGTTCCGCCAGTATCAACATTTACTTCAAACAAGGAACAGATCCCGATCAGGCAGCCGTGAACGTGCAGAACCGGGTATCGGAAGCACAAGGACAACTACCGAGTGAGGTCACCAAAGTAGGTATCACGGTCGGGAAGAGACAGATCAGTACTCTTGCCATTCTAGGTATATACAGCCCGGACGACTCATTCGACGAGTCATTCATTACAAACTACATCAATATCAATATTGCCCCACAGATACAGCGTATTGAAGGCGTCGGGGAAGTCCGAAGCATGGGAGCCACGTACAGTATACGAATCTGGTTAAACCCAGAAACGATGGCCCACTACAAACTTGTCCCGGCAGACATCACGGCCGTGCTGGATGAACAGAACATTGAAGCCTCAATGGGTTCTTTCGGAGAAAACTCTGACAATGTATTCACGTACACGCTGAAATACAGGGGACGTTACCAGACCCCGGAAGAATTCGGTGAACTGGTGGTACGTTCCACCGCAGACGGAGAAGTCCTAAGGTTAAAAGATGTCGCCGAAATCGAATTGGGAGACCAGAGTTACAGTTATGCCGGAGGAATCAGCGGACACCACGGAGTGACCATGATGATCAACCAGACTGCCGGTTCCAACGCCACGGAAATCAACTCTCAAATAGAAACATTACTGGAAGAATTATCAGAATCGTTCCCCGCAGGACTTGATTACCTATATCTCCAGAATACCAATGATTTCCTTTTTGCCTCTATCGGTGAAGTTGTCAAAACATTGCTGGAAGCCATTGTTCTCGTCGTACTGGTAGTATTTTTCTTCCTTCACGACTATAAACTAACCTTAATACCCACACTTTCACTCCTCGTATCCCTTATCGGAACTTTTGCTTTCATCTACTTGATGGGATTCAGCTTGAACCTACTCACGTTGTTTGCCCTGGTACTGGTGATCGGAACAGTTGTCGACGACGCCATTGTCGTCGTTGAGGCCGTACAGACTCAAATGGATTCGGGAGAAACAAACTCTGCCACAGCAACAAGTCACGCCATGCATGACATCACGGCAGCAGTCATCACGTCCACGATCGTATTCATGGCTGTATTCATCCCCGTATCCTTCATAAGCGGAACAAGCGGAACATTCTACAAACAATTCGGTCTGACAATGGCCGTTGCCGTTGCAATCTCTGCCGTCAACGCCCTGTCATTAAGTCCGGCACTAAGCGCACTATTACTTCAACGGAAATCCAAAGACCGCAAACTGACCACCCTCGTCAAAAAAGCATACAGTATTTCCTATCTGGCACTGTACAACAAATACCAATCCGGATTGCGCCTCATGTTCAAACGGAAATGGATTGCCGGAATAGCACTCGCTTGTTCCATTGTCCTTGCCGTTCTCCTGATGAATAACACGAAAACCGGTTTAATTCCCGATGAAGACACGGGTACCTTGTTCGTTTCCGTCAGCACCGCACCCGGAAGTAATATGCAATTCACGATAGGGGTCATGGACCAGATTGAAAAGATTGTTCTGTCCTATCCCGAGATAAAAGCCTATTCCAGAGTAGTAGGCCATAGCATGACAGGTGGTTCCGGTTCATCCAGCGGGATGCTTATTATCCAGCTCAAGGATTGGTCCGAACGGAAAGGTGACGAACATTCCTCCACCGCAATCATGAATCGGCTCAACCGGGATATGCAACAAGTTACAGAGGCCTCGGTCTTCGTCATGGCTCCAAGTATGATTGACGGATACGGTACGGGAAATGCCGTGGAACTCTACCTGCAGGACAAGAAAGGCGGGGAAATCAATGATTTTTATGATGTTGCCCAAAACTTTCTCAGCGCACTGAACCAACGCCCGGAAGTCATGTCCGCTTTCAGCTCCTTCAGAGTGGATTACGTACAATACGTGGTGGACGTGGATGCAGCAAAATGTAAGCGGGCCGGGATCTCCCCCTCCGATATACTGGATGTCATTTCCGGGTACTACGGTGGAATCTATGCCTCCAACATCATTCGCTTCTCAAAAGTATACCGGGTCATCATCCAAGCCAGCCCGGAATATCGGCTGGACACACATTCCCTAGACAACATCTATTTCAAAAACGGGGATGAAATGGCCCCGGTCAGCCAATATGTAACACTAACCAAAACCTCCGGTCCGGAAAGTCTGAGCCGCTTTAACCTGTTCAACTGTATCTCGGCCAACGTAACCATGGCCAACGGATACAGTTCAGGAGACATCATCAACGCCATCAAAGAAGTGGCACAAAATACATTGCCGGAAGGATACGGCTACGAGTTCGGAAGTTCCTCCCGTGAACAAAGCCAATCAGATAATACAGTATTTATCCTTATCGTTTGTGTAGTATTCATCTATCTGTTACTTTGTTCTCTCTACGAGAGTTTCTTTGTCCCGTTTGCCGTTATCCTCTCCGTGCCTTTCGGAATCCTGGGATGTTTCATCGCGGCACAGGTATTCGATGTCGAAAACAACATTTACCTGCAAACAGGTATGATCATGATCATCGGTCTGCTGGCAAAAACAGCCATCTTGATCACGGAATATGCAGCCCAGCGTCGACAAACCGGAATGAGTATTGAAGATGCGGCATTCGACGCTGCCAAAGTCCGCCTGCGTCCCATCTTGATGACCGTACTTACCATGATCTTCGGTATGTTGCCCCTGCTCTACGCCAGTGGTGCGGGAGCTAATGGGAATCGTACTTTGGGAGCCGGAGTTGTCGGGGGCATGATCATCGGAACAATAGCCTTGCTATTCATCGTTCCTCCCCTTTTCATCATCATGCAAAGACTTCAGGAAAAATACGGTTTTATCATTCACAAAAAGAAAGAAGAACGTTATGAATAAAATAATTATTTACAAGATACATCGCACCATCGTTTCATGTATTTTCATACTCACGATGGGGAGCTGCGGCATATACGAGACATTCCAAACGCCTCGCTACGATATAACAGACAAGGCCTACGGGGACATCATTTCCCCGGATACTGCCTCAACAGGAAATATACACTGGCAAACCTTTTTTCAAGATGAAAAACTACACGCTTTGATAGGAACCGCCTTAAAGAATAATGCCGATATGCAAAGCGCAATCTTGAAAATTCAGGTAGCACAAGCCTCTCTCAAAGCATCAAAATTGGCATTTCTCCCCTCGTTCAACGTTTCACCCAGTGCAGATTTCGATGGTTCCTGGGACGTTCAATTACCTGTAAATGCAAGTTGGGAAGTCGACTTGTTCGGGAACCTGCGTAACGCCAAGAAAAGAAAACAGGCGGCTTACCTCCAATCAGGAGCTTACATGCAAGCTGTACGCTCGCAATTGATTGCCACGGTAGCCTCCACCTATTACACCTTGTTATCCCTCGATGCACAATACAAAATCTACGAGGTAACAGGACAGAGTTGGAAACAAAACGTGGAAGTCACCCGCCGGTTGATGAAAGCCGGGAAATACAATGCCGCCTCACTTTCACAAACAGAGGCAAATTATTACAATGTATGTAATAACCTGATCGATATCCAACAAGAGATTCAACAAACGGAAAATCAACTTTGCGCCTTACTCGGGGAAACACCCCACCCGATCGAGCGAGGAGAACTCGCTGACTGGTTGGCTCCAGAGGTGATTCATGTGGGAGTACCACTTCATGTTCTCTCCAATCGTCCGGACGTAAAACAAGCCGAGTACACTTTGGCTCAGGCATTTTATGCCACGAACGAGGCTCGTGCAGCCTTCTACCCCGCTTTGACCATATCGGGAAACTACGAATTCCGACACTCGCTATACGATATTGTCGGGTCGCTCGTACAGCCCCTATTCCAAAGAGGGACACTAAAAGCCAATCTTGACATTGCCAAAGCCGAACAGAAAGAAGCCGATATATCTTTCCGTCAAACAATCATTGAAGCCGGCATCGAAGTGAACGACGCCTTGGTTGCAGTGAAAAGCGCACGGGAAAAAGCAGAAAATTACTCAAAACAAGTAAAACATCTACAAGATGCGGTGAAAAGCACCCAGTTACTCATGAAACACGGGTCGACCACTTACCTGGAAGTGTTGACAGCCCAACAAACCTTGTTGGAAGCACAAGTAAATCAAGTGACCAACCACTTGACGGAAATTTCCAACACGATTACGCTCTATCAGGCTCTCGGAGGAGGGAGATAGTTTCATAGATTGAAATACGGATCGAATCATTTTTTTGTATTCATCCGTATTTCTTATTTTTGTACTATAAATTAAACAAGGATATGGCAAACATCGACATTCTTTCTTCCCTGATAACCAACAAACAAGTCGAACAAGAGGTATTGTTCGCTGAATTACAAGCCGATAGTTTCGACCACACCGTCCTGCAGCAATTCCCACCCATATCCAACATCATTATAAACATTGTCATTTTAAAAGGAACGCTTCAAATTGTCATTGATAACATCCGGCATAAATGTACCCCTTCAAACAATAATATCGTCAACATTAAACCGGTGAACACCATCACCCAGATGACACCGGGTAACGACTTTAAAGGACACATCATCATCCTGCCCAAATCATTCATGGACAGAGCAGATCACGGGGTCAAACCGATCCCCTTCCGGGATGTCCTTTCCATGCGTTTTCAACACACGATCACAATCCCCAAGGCCGGAATCGAAATTTTGGCAGATTATTTCCGTCTCATCGTGGAAAACTCGCAAACCAATGAAAGCCCGTTGAACCGAAGTATCTTCGAACATGCAGTTTTACTGTATCATTTAAAGGTTGCACAAATGATCTTCGCGGAGATGGAAAAACAACAGAAAAAAGGATTAATCTCTCGCTCTTCATTACTCTGCAATCAATTTACCCAGCTTCTCACGCAACATATAGAAGAAGAGCACGAAGTTTTGTTCTACGCGGACAAACTGAACATCACCCCTCATTACCTCACAAAAATAACACATAAATATATCGGATTCGCGGCAAATAAAGTGATCGCCAATGAACTAATCACCCAAGCCTCACTACTACTCCGGAATCCGGATTACACGTTGCAACAGATTGCCGACCGCCTTCACTTCTGCGATCAATCCTCGTTCGGAAAATTCTTTAAAAAACATACAGGAAAAACTCCCGCTACTTACCGGGCTGATACCAACATTCCGATAGAATAATTACTGATTCAGCCATTGCTTGAACTCTTGAATCCTCTCGGAACTCACGATTGCCTCAATTCCGGCAGGAGGTGCCGGGGTTAACACGATCTTGATTCTACTGTTGGAATATTTCACCATCTCCTTGATCGAATTATAGCTGATAATAAATTTCCTGTTGATCTTGAAAAACTGTGCCGGATTCAATTTCGTCTCTATACCACTGATCGTTTGATCCAAAATATAATTTTGCCCGTCACGGGTGAAAAGTACCAGATATTTCCCATCCGCCATGAAATAGGCAACATCCCCCACCGTCACGGATTTCATCTTCGTCCCCACGGTAACCAGAAAACGCTCCTGATACACGGTCAACGATGCCACGGGGAAAGGAGCATTTACCGGGGAAAGCGATTCCAGTTTATTCAATGCTTGCTGTAATTCCTCTTTATCAAAAGGCTTTAATATATAATCAATCCCCTGATATTTGAATGCCTTGAGTGCATATTCATCATAAGCCGTGATAAAAATAACCGGTACCGTGATCTCCACCTGCTCGAAAATATCAAAACTCTGCCCGTCCCCCAGATGAATATCCATGAAAATCACATCGGCCTTATTCTTCTTCAACCATTTCACGCTCTCGCTCACCGAATCCAGTTTCGTCAATATCGTGATCTTCGGGGCAACCTCTCCCAACAGCCGTTCCAACTCTGCCGCTGCAAGATATTCATCTTCAATTATAATTGCATTCATAGGCTATTTTTATCAATACTTTCTCCGGATTCTTTCATCCATCGTTTCTGTATTCACAAAAATAACGAAAATAATTCATGTAACAATAAAACAGCCGTGGGGAACCACCCCCACGGCCTTCCAACTACTAGATCAACCTAGTAACATACAAATTAATTGTGCAAATTCGGATTAGATTCCGTTGCTTCTTTCGGGAAAGCGATCGTATACCGGGAATCATCTTTAGACAAAACCTGACGATCTTGTTCTCCTTGATCTGTCGTATAAACTTTCACTATCTCCGGACGATCCGTACGACGCAAATCAAACCAACGATGTCCCCCTTCAAGAGCTAATTCCCTAGCTCTTTCGTTCGCAATCTCTACTAGTAACTCTTCAGCCGTCATTTGATCTATCTCTGCTGCTCTTTCCTCATAGTAATCAGGTTGTAATCGCACTTTAATTAACTCTTTCAGCCTGTCTTTAGCTTGATCCAGTTTTCCATCAACATGAGCCGCAGCTTCCGCTGCTATCAAATAAATTTCGGAAGAACGGATAGAAACCTTGTAATTAGAATTTGGGCCCCCTTTGGTCGGAACATATTTATCATTTTTACTTGTAAAATACAGGTTAAAACGTAAATCATTTACAGCATCATATTTTTCTATCAATGACGGAAGAAGCTCTGTATATGAAGTCATATCATTGTCTCCCCATTCTTCAAGACACAAAATAGCTTCTTTTGAATTGATATTATAAGGTTCCGTAAAATCTGCACTAGTCAAATCCTCCAGAGGAGAAGAAGACAGTAACCCTTCTGCAAGATTCATCGCATTCTCCCATTCTTGATGGTAAAGACGTACGCGCGCCTCGAATGCTTTTGCAGATTTTTTGGAAAACCGATAAAGAGTAGAAGCAGGTTGCTCGTCAACCGTTAAAACTTCGTTAGCCGCAGCAATATCTTCAAATATCTGATCATAAACTTCTTTTACCGTCGAGGGAGAATACGCCTGTTCTATGTCTATTTGGGTTGCTAAAGGAATCCCTTGATCCGTTTCTGCCGTCGAAGGATTATAAGGTTTCCCGTAAAGATTCAACAAATCAAAATGCATATAAGCACGCAAAAGATAAGCTTCTCCTAATATCTGCTCACGAGAATCATCCTCCGTATCAATATCCGCATTCATTACATCATCAATAACGCTATTAGCATAAAATATCACTTTATAAGGAGTTCCCCACGGATAAGATTCTTCCATATTCACAGAATTGTCATTCCAAATAGCAAAATCTATCAACCGAGGATAAGCGTAAGCACTACCGGAAGGAATTACCTCGTCAGCCCGTAAAGATAACAAATATTTATAGCCAGACACCGCCGTATAACCAGAAGTTATCAAGGCTCTGAATTCCGTTACTTTTTCCGGAATTACTTTCCCCACGGGTTTCACATCCAAATAATTACAAGATGTGAACAAGGCAAGTAAACTTATTATATATATTATTCTTTTCATTTTTACCTAGTTTTAAAATGACACATCTAAACCTATTGAGAAAGTCCGTGCAAGGGGTTGCGTGTAAATATTTCCCCAAGTCTCAGGATCAAAATATCCCTTGTAATTTGAAGCAATCACAAACGGATTCCGAGCTTCAAAACTAATTCTGGCAGAGCCTATATGTAACTTATCTGCTATTTCCCGAGGTAAATTATACCCTAAGCGAATACTACTTATCCGCCAATAACTCATATTCTTAAACCAGTAATCATAGTTACTGAACGAATTTCCTCCTAAATCCAATCCATTTACCCATTGATAATAATTTACCAATCGCATATTCTCTTCCATTGTATAATTCACCAAACGAGGATATTTTCCAGTTGTATTAGAAGGAGACCAGATGTCTAAAGCCCGTTTCGAATAATTCTGACCGGGAGACGTTTCACTCGGTGAATAAAATGGAGTTTCTTGCATCAACTGATCTATCACAAAACTAGAACTTACCGTAAGATCAAAATTCTTATAATAGAATCGATTGATCCAACCTCCTGTAAACTTAGGCTCTGTTGTTCCTGCATACACGAACAAGTCTCGATACTCTGCATTTGTCAGCGAAGATGTCGGATAGCCAATATTCCATTCATCCGTTATAGCATAAAAAGTCTCAAAATTCACCTTCTCGCCTGCTTTATTATAAAACATCGGTAGTCCGTCTTCATCCAATCCTGCAGTTCTTAATTTGAAAAGAGCCCCAATGGAATGTCCTTCCAAAGAAGGGGAATACGAATCATCTCTCACTTGAATCTTATCCACATTACTCGTGTTATGGGCAATATTGAAATCCATCTTCCAACGGAAATTCGGAGTACGGATATTCTCCGTAGAAAGAGCAAATTCAATACCCTTATTGGAAACCTCAGCCCAGTTCATCGTAGAAGAAGAGAAACCATTTTCAAGCGGCAAAGCTCTTGCCCCGATCAAATCTTCACTTTTCCGATAATAAGCATCAACTGTAAAAGAGAGACGATTATCCAAAACTGCCATATCAATACCAACATTCCAGTTTTTAGTTTTCTCCCAACGCAAATTTTGATTAGGAGGAGAGGTCACGTTAATCGTCGGTTCATTTAAACCGGGCAGAACCGTTGTCGAATTCCACTCCCCGACAACATAAGGAGAGGTATTCTTATCCACATTTCCCTGCAGACCGTATGATACACGCAATTTCAAATCATTCAACCATTCAACATTACTCAAGAATTCTTCCCGATTAACATTCCATGCGGCAGAAGCTGCCCACAATGGCAGATATTTGTATTTACGAGCAACACCAAATAAATTCGAACCATCAAAACGCATACTTCCAAAGAATGTATATCGATTATCATAAGTATAAGACCCGGTCATATAATAAGACAGATAACGATCCTCACTCATGGTCTTTTGATATTGTTTCCATTTCGACGAAGACATGGAAGAAGTACTGTAACCGTCCGGGAATACGAGAGGCTGGGTCGTCAAAGCTCTGGAATCATAGCCGAAACCCTTGGTATGAACATTTGTATTCTTATTCCCTCGCATTTCAAAACCGGCCATGAAATTCACGGAATGACGCTCGGCAAAAATATGACTGAACTCCCCTTGTATCTTCCATTGGTATTGTGACATATCAGCAGCCCAGTTCTGAATAATTCCACCATCCGGCAAAAAATATGTCCCGTTATAGTTAGAATCTTCCCTATATTTTCTCACAAAATATGTTTCTTCGTCCGCAAATTTCTCTGTCTTCGAATCCTCTAGCTGCATCGAAAACTGTGTTGTCAAAGATAAGAAAGACCATGGCTTGTAATTTAAAGTTAACATAGGCTTAAAAGCCAGATTCTTTAACCAATAATCTGTATTTTCACGTTCCTCCAGTAAATTAAATTCCAAGTAAGCATCATCCAACCCCTTTATATCCTGGTCATAAACATACTTACCATTTTCATCACGAACATTCAAATAAGGATTCACATTACGAGTATAATAAGAAGGATTCGTGAAAGAATCCGAATCTGTGATATAACTTTTCCGTTTACTGTGAGACATGAATAAAGAAAGACCAAGAGTCAAGTTATCTCTCAAATCAAAATCAGTCTTCATAGTACCTGTAATCCGCTCAAAATTCGTCCCAATCGTTGTACCTTCTTCATTATAATAACCGATCGAAGCATAGTAACGAGCTTTTTCAGAACCTCCTGATACACTTATATTATATTGTTGATTCACAGCATTCTGATACACAAGATCTCCCCAATCGGATCCTGTTGTACGCAAAGCATTAATCTCGTTCTGAGTCTGTGCAGACAATGCATTAAATCCTCCTTCTTGGAAAGCACTTAACTCTCCCGAATTTGACAAAATTCGAGCCACACTTCCGTAGTTAGAACGATACGTCAACTCAGGTATACTCGCCATACCTAACTCGAAATCCACTTTTTCAGAAGCATTCATTAAATTCAATTTCCCCAAGTCAGGTTTCGTTGTTATAAACATTGCCGCTGACGCATTCACCCGCATTTTTCCGGCAGATCCCTTTTTGGTGGTTACAACAATGACTCCATTTGCTGCACGTGCTCCATAAATAGCCGTGGCCGAGGCATCCTTTAAGATTGTTATACTTTCAATATCCGCCGGGTTTACCCCTGCAATGGAAGTATTATACAAGTTATCAATATTATCCTTGTCACTAAAATTTTCTGGAATATCATTCCCTTCCAAAATCATCCCATCCAACACCCAAAGCGGATCAGTACTTCCCGTCAGAGAAACCGTACTACGGATTCGCATCTTGTTCGGGGCTCCCGGAGCCCCATTCGTGGGGATAGACGTCATACCGGCAACCTGCCCTTCCAATAACTGGTCAATACTAGCAACACCGATGCTCTTTATATCATCCATCTTTACGGTCTGAATCGCCGATGTCGATTTACGTTTCTCGATCTGTTGGTAACCCGTCACCACCACCTCGGTCAACTGCTCCTGATCCGGTTGCAACATAACCTTAAATTCCGTGGTCTTCGTCACGTCCAGTTTCGCATTTTTATAACCGACAAAACTAACCACCACATATTTCACCGCTTTCGGCACTTTCAATTCAAACTTTCCGTCAAAATCAGTAATCGTTCCCTTCGGGCCGAGATTCTTAGCCTCTGCCGCATCCGGGTCTATCATTACCGTAGCTCCAATCAAAGTCTCGTTCGTCACGGAGTCCATCACGACTCCTTTGATCGTACGATAGTCGCTCTCGCTTTGGGCAAACAGCCAAAGCGGACACAATAACGCAATTAATAATAAACTTTTCTTCATGCTAACTTATTTAATTTGTATGTTATAAGGTGTAAAATCATCACATATTCAACGCCTCTTTCACCCGAATAATCAAATCCTCGTAATGATTACGAGTTTCTACATTACCCGTGTTTCGTTTATTTTCCGCTAATTTTAAAATTTTCAACAATTCGCCTCTCTTCACCGATACAGCCTCGGAAACTCTACCCATGGAAGAGAAGTGTAAGGTCCTCAATTGAACCTCTTCTCTAGGCTCAATCGTAAATTCGGGAACTTTAGAGGCAAAACAACACGTGTTTGAATGATGCAACGCTTTCTTGGTCGTTTTCTCCACAGCCCTGTTCGAGCTAACGATGATCGCATCGACAAAATTCTTTTGTGTCATCCGCTCGTAGATAGATAAGTTACGCCCAGCCTTACTGCTGGCAAATATCACGTTATGAATATCCGCGAACATCTCTTCCGGCGTGTAACTCTTCGCCCGGCCTAAAGTCGCTTCAGAATCAAACATACGCAACAAACGCTCGTCCTTCAACAGATTATAGAATGTAGCGTACTGCAACTCTCGTGCAACCGTGTAAGGAGAATATTCCACGCCCATCTGAATCGGGTAACTCTTCTTCCAGACCTCAGCACCGAACAACCATTCCGGAACGATAAACACCTCTTCAATCAAATACTTCACGCTCTCCTTCTGAATCTCTTTCGGCACCGGGATATACCGATCTTCCGGACTTCCCTTCACCGGGTTGTTGATATAAATACCTCCCACATTAGCTGTAACATGCCCGGCATACATCTTCCATTGGTTAATCACCGCCATCAATAATTTTCCTGCCTCAGCGAAAGATTCTCCGTCTTCCTCTGTCCATGCGACAATATTCGGAACAATCCGTTTCAGATTCATAATCCCGTAACGATTGGCTTTCACGATGTCATCTCCAAGGTCTTCATCCTGAGAACGAGGATCGATCGGATCTTTCGGGTCTTGTTGCTCGCCATACCAGTACATCGGGTCTCCTTCATGCTCTTGAATCCATTCATTCAATATCGGCAACTCCTCTTGAGGTGTCTCCGTGTCTAGCCAACGATAAGCCCAGTTAATCGCAAACTTGTCATACGTCCCGATTTTAGGAGTAATTTCTTTTACCCCGTCTCCCGGTTGTGCCACGTAGTTAAAACGCGCATAATCCATGATAGAACTTGCCGTTCCACCCATTTTTGCCGTAAAGCTCGGCGATCTCAAAGAATCCACGGGGAAAGCATGAGAAGCACCCATGTTATGCTTCAACCCGAAAGTATGCCCTACCTCGTGAGAAGAAACAAAGCGGATAGCGCTGGCCATATGCTCGTCGCTCAATTTATTTGCACGGGCTCTCGGATCTATCGGTGCTGTCTGTACTCGCATCCAAGTATGTAATAATGACATCACGTTATGCCACCAAACCACGTCAGCCTCGATAATCTCTCCTGAACGGGGATCAACCACGGACGGCCCCATTGCATTAGCCTGCTGGGATGCCGCATAGGTGATGACCGAATAACGAATGTCGTCTATGTCAAAATCTTCATCACCTTCTGGTGCATCCTTCGCGACCACAGCGTTTTTAAAACCCGCTGCCTCAAATGCGGCCTGCCAATCCCGAACTCCTGCTTTAATCTCTTCTCTCCACTGTTTCGGGGTAGAAGGATCTATATAAAACACGATCGGTTTCACAGGCTCTACGACCTCTCCTCTTTTATATTTCTCTATATCTTCCGGTTTTGGTTCCAATCTCCAACGATGAACGAATTCCCGTTTTTCCACTTGCTGTTGCTCGTCTGTAAAATAAATATGCTCCGTGGCAAAAAAACCTACACGGGGGTCGGCGAAACGTGGCTTCATAGGAACCTTAGGTAATAACACCAAATTTGTTGTCGTTTCAACCGTAAGAGGTACCGCCACGCCGCCATCAACCACCTGCGTCGTCATTAACGCCTTTACCACCACATTCTTGGGGAAAACCTTCACGCCCAATATCTTCGACAAGTCCTTTTTTACCGAACCGCCTAAAGCAATTTCATTATATATATCATTAAAACTTTTCTCACTTCCGTCAAAAATCTTGTTCACCTTGATAACCACGGACGCCGAATCCTTCCCGTAAGCCTCGATCGGGAAATACTCGATCACGGACTCGCGATAATTGGCTTTCACAGATTCACTGATCGCATCTCCCTCGGGTACACTTACCTTTCCATTGTAAGTTGTCACCCACACCTTGTTCATAGATTTATCTTTATAGAAACGCACGAGCTTGTCATTCGACTCCATTCCTCTATTCAAGCCTGCATCATTCAACTCGTAAGGTACTCCCGACACTTTATTAACGATTAGAAGATCACGTCCCATCAACGAATCAGCCACCTCGAAATAGTAATCATTCTCAACCGTTAAAATCTTTACCATACCTTCAGTAATCTTGGCTTTTTTCACCAAATCCCCGTAAGCATCCGGTTTAGACACTTCCGTTGTATCCTTGGTATGTTTTTTCTTTCGTCTTTCCAGAGAATATCCCGGTTCTGACAATAATGATAGGGCAACAAGGGCTATCGCACCTAAAATGAATGTTTTTGTTCTTACCATACTTCTTTTATTCATTAAATCTATCTGGTTAACTGATTCTTTACAATGATAAGACAGATTTCAATCAATAAAAATAAAAGGGGAGTGAAACCCCGAAAAAAAGGAGTGAATCATCGATTTTTTGTTATAAACGATTTTTTAAAAGAGGTAGTCGACAAACGTAACATCCATTTTCACAATCACATACAAATTTCTCACCAGAATAAAAGTCATAAATGGCCTGAATGCGTTCGAAACCCACGCCCATGGACTCCTCGCTAGATTCTGCACGGGGCTGGTAATTATTCTCCACGATTAAACATTCATCCCGATCATAAATTTTAATATGCAAGGGATTTTGTAAAGTCACCTGATTATGTTTTATAGCGTTCTCTACTAACATCTGTAAACTGATCGAAGGAACCTTTGCTTCCAAACAATCCGGTCCCACATCTATGGACAAATCCAACTGATCCCCAAAACGAATCTTCTGCAAAAAATAATATTGCCGGGTAAACTCGATCTCTTCCTTCACCGTGGACAAGCTTTCGTTTCTTGTCTCCAGCAAATAACGATACACCTTTGATAACTTCAACACGAATTCCCTCGCCAAAGTCGAATCCGAACCAATTAACACACTCAAGGAATTCAAGGAATTAAACAAAAAGTGAGGGTTAATCTGATTTTTCAACTGTTGTAAATGCAGTTCCATAGACTCCTGTTCCAAACTACGCCGCAAACGGTATTCCTTACGCCATTTATGCTGGGCAAAAAGTAACAAAATTGCGAATATAACTACTGTAATCAAGGCAATCATCGCCGTGTAACGATGAAATTCATCCAATATCTCCCGATTTCCATACTGCGGCACGTTAACGGCAATCACCCACTTTTCACTCCCAACAAGTAAGGGATAGTAAATTCGAAGCACCTGTGAAGACAAGAAATTAGAATGAACCATAATTTCCAATTCACTCTGACTTTTTAATACTTCCTTGATAGAATCCAACTCTTCTTTTTGGAAAGGTGAGGTTCCCAATAAATTTTCATCGGGATGCGAAAGTAATATACCCCGTTCATTTACAATAAACACGTAACTTGACACCTTTCCTGTAACCTCTGCAAAATATGAATGTAAGTCTGTCAACGAGATATCAAATCCAAAAAGGATACGCCGGGTCGCTGTCGGTTCAATAGCCTCGATTGTCGTCCAGTAAGTCTTTCCATCCTCGTGGTACGTACCACTAAAATGGTGATCCGCATGTGAATCCAATAAGGTATACATATACTTTAACTCGATCCCGGAAAGTTTCATCTTACGTAACTCGGAACTATTCCGTTCCAACAACCGTAGAGAATCATTGGTACCCCTGAAAAACCAAGTTCTACTTAATTTCGGGTCCAATTGTTGCATCGTCTTCAAAAGCGAAAATAAATCCTGCTCCCGGTAAGATTCACTTTTCCCAAAAAACTCTCTCGCCAATCGCTGTAATTCTTCGGTTTTCTTAAATTCATATGCAACAGATTCTGCCCGGTATCGACAAGCCTCTCGTGCATTCGCATTATTCATATCGTTCCCCACGTCACTAATCTTTTCCCCTATTAAATAAATAGCGGCAATGAATAAAGCTAACAAGATTAATCCTATCGATATTATATTTGTCCGAATTCTCATACACACAAAGGTAATGAAAAAAATTACCTGCGGCAAGTTACAGGTTACAAGTTGACAGGTTAGAGGTTCTCCACGAGACAATATAAAAAAAGGGCGAGTCACTTGAACTCGCCCTCTCTTCTAAATTCGGCATCGACCTACTCTCCCACCTATCGGCAGTACCATCGGCGCTAACGGGCTTAACTTCTCTGTTCGGGATGGGAAGAGGTGGATCACCGTCGCTATAGACACCTTTTAATGTTTTCCAGTCACTTCATCGAGCCCTCCGGCCGCTCGTGACAATATCTTTAAAGTTTCTTCATCTCATGCTTTCTATCGAAAGCCAATCACCTTGATTGACAATCGCTTGGAACGTTAATCGAATCATCTCACCCACCGAACGTCAACTTTCGGGTGATTAGTACCACTCGGCTTTGCCGTCAC